>Ga0310697_10000076_pt1 | contig 137066 bp, 121 predicted proteins | sample 172DNAGHGlowgp2_FD_203883 | JGI IMG/M metagenome (GOLD analysis project Ga0310697, IMG submission 203883) | Sheep rumen microbial communities from Palmerston North, Manawatu-Wanganui, New Zealand - 1728 DNA GHGlow gp2 (v2) (version 2) | ecosystem: Host-associated > Mammals > Digestive system...
CAAAGTGATTCTCCACAGGGTGACGCGCCTGTCTCAGTGGTAAATTAATAATCAAAAGAATACTGATATGAAAAAAGTTCTATTTGTAGGAGCGTTAGTCATGGGTTTGCTGTTTTCTTCCGGTCATAAAGTGTGGTCTCAGAAATATGAGAACTTGGATTTTCTCGCAGACCAGATTTATATGAGTCTTAAAATAGATTTTTCCAGTGCGATGATAGAAGGTCTGGAGATAGATGAGTTTATCGCTTCGGATTCGTCATGGGAAACGGCATCCGTCGAGATGCGCGACAAATTCATCAGTGCCTTCAATCGTTCCACTATGGCCAAACCAATATACAATGGGCAGCAGCATGGAACTCCGTCTATTTACGGAAGTGGGATCCACATGATAATCAAGGATAAGCCGGAGAACTGCTACACGCTTGTAATACGTCCGTTTGACGTGTCTGAAAAAGGCTCACATATAATTGGTATATACCAAATTGTGGACAGGAGCGGCAATCCTGTATATAAGGAGAATTTTGATGTCGAGAAAGGGAAGTTCGGCTCCGTGACCAACCTGATGACAGACGCTTTCGAAGCTCTCGGCGATAAGATCGGAGATGATATTGCAACGAACTCCTTCATCAGGAGTACCCGTATTCTGGCGGAAGAACTGTCAAGTGCCGTGGCGAACAGTATTCCGGTAGGCGTTCAGTTCAAGCTGTCCAATGAAGCATACAAGGCAATACGGCTTAAGACTCAAGAAGGAAAGGTCGAGGATTCAACGTACTCAATGATGGTTGAATCCTTTTCAGAAGTATTCAACGAAGCGATTCGGAAAAAGTATAAGGGGAAGTATGAAGGGTGCATGACGCCGGATATTGACTCTGCAAAATGGCAGCTGGTAATTGTTGTTCAGTACTTCGATGACAAGTATGGGTATTATACAATGAAACTGCTGACGGATAAAGGACCAGAAGTATTCGGCCAGTTTAATGCAGTGTGGCTGAAGTCGGAACATGATGATTTTCTTGACATTAGCGATGCTATAGCGAAAGAAATGAGTATAGTTGTAAAGCCTAAGAAGAAATAACGAAACCATTATTCGGTTCCGTTAATTATGCCGTCAGGAATTTCCTGACGGTTTTTCTTTTCGTGCCCGAACGTGTTATTTTGCCATTTCCGCAGCTTCAGCGGACCGCTTTAGGAATTCGTTATACACATCGATTTCTTCTTCGCTCCATTGAGCGACAATCTTAGTTATCTCCTTGTCGAAAAGAAAGTGCCTCCCGCTGAGAATAAGATTGCCAGCGTTGTTGATGGCACGAAAACGATGGTGGACACGATAACCAATAAATTCGGGTTCCTTCTCCGCCTTCTCTCTGAGCCCCTCCGCCATTTTTTGCATTCGGCCAACAAGGGCGTCATAGTCTGCCTTAGCAGCATCATATTCGTCCTTTGCTTGCTTATATTGCTCTCGCCCGAAGGGGGTCTGATATGGCCCGGACCATACGGACATGGAGGATTTAGCGCTTCTCATTTGACTGTCTAATGCGTTAATCTCAATCCCCTTCTTACACATATCGAGGACTACTGCGATGAATTCTGGATCATTGTAAGGAGTAAAAGCACTGTCTAGCTGTGTCTCGACGGCTTGATAAGAATCGGGAAGGACCAAAGTATTCTGTATCGCTTCCTTAATGATGGCCTCAGCCTTCTGCTCCGGAGTCTTAGCACAAGCGGCGGCGAATACGCACAGAGAGATAATAAGGAGTTTTTTCATGATATGTCAATTTTCTATGATTCGATAACGGTTAATAGATAGTTGCACCACAAATATAATGATTCTTTTTCAAGGGACTGAAAACGAGTCGGGGATCGCATAAATAGTTATACTGCTTGCTTTCCTCCTCCTTCTTGGCCAGCAGACGCTTCTGATACAGTTTCACTATTCTGTTCGTGGTTTACGGACTCTGTGAGGCATGTTATCTGGGAGGACCATGGATAGTTCCATGAAGCCGGCATACTCCTCGCCGTCATACCAGGGGCATTGGAAGATTAACTTCTTCTGCCCTTCCTTCTCGACTGTGTATACATTGGTGCGGGGATTCTCCAGCATGTCGGCAAGGAGGCTCCTTGCGGGTTCGGGATGACAGTCAAGGACATTCTTCCCGATGATATCCTCACGCCCCGGTTTTAGGAAGGTCCTCCGGGACTTTCCGTTCATGTCTAGGATGGTCCCGTCCTTGGAGCAAATCGTGACGGCCACGTCGGCCCCTTCAAAGTAATCGCGTTTCATATAATAAGTCTTTCATTAACCTCGTCAAGCAAGTCCCAAAGCCCATCCTCACTCAGCACGCCACGCTTCAAGTCTTTCGGCAACTTTCCCTGTTCATCTGCCTGAAAGTCCTTCAGCCACTGGCCCGACTCATAGTACGCACGGAGAATAACGATGTCTTCACTGAATTCACCGAGCTTTTCTTCGGCTTCTTTCACGTCTTCCAAAGCAGCCTTCACCCTGTCAAATCGAGCCTCCATGTCTTTAATCCGGACCGTTCTGGAGGTGCGTTGACGTTTGGTTTTCAGCGGTTTCATGGACATAACCACTTGTTACATTTCCCTCCCCTGGGGCGATTTGGAGTCATAGTGTTTTATTGTTTATTTTCCATCTTTTAATCGTTTCCCCTCGAAATTCCCTGTAATCAAACGAACGGAGTGGAAGAACAAAGGATGGCATTCTAAACTTTTCTATTAGTCCTTGTAGCCGGTCTATTTTGATGGCCGAAGAATCCACTCTCCCTAACGTCACATGAAGGCGAAAGCCCGATTGCATCACACAACCATTAGCCACCAAGTCGTTCCTGATTCCATTCACCCAATTAATGAAGGGTCCCGGGACATCAGTAGCAGTGAGGTTGATAATATGCATCTTGGACGAGGTGGTAGTGAACGCGTCCAGTTTGTCAAAGCATAGATTATAGATGGTAGCGTTGTTCATGTGCCTATCGATAACTGAAGACACGTCAAGTTTATTGGGCGAGTCATCCAGAAATGCAAGAGTGATATGATAAAAGCCGTTCTGCCACCTGATGGGAACACCCTTCAACTGGCTCTTTAAATCAGATATCCACCTTGCATTCTTACTGATAGGCAATTGTACTTCTAAATACGACTGCATCAATTCAATACTTTAAATCCGTTCCGCTACATCCTGTTAGCAGTTTGTTTAAAAATGGCTCTAAATCGTTCCGCCTCTTGAATACACACATCCTTGTTCCTGGCATATCGCATCAAGTACAGGGGGTGAATGAAGGGATTGTCAGCAATATCGGGTCTGAGGCTGGGGGTATTCTTCTTTGCCGCCTCGAAAATGACTCCTGCCTTATCCCTAAGCTTTGGATTCTTATAAAGGTCTCCCCAGCCAAGGTATGTGGGAACCGCCGGACCATTGGTAATCTCTACGGCCACATCATCATCCTTTGCGGTGGTCGTATCAATCAGTTTCTTTGCCTTCGAGAAATCTGCCTCCCTGATACTTGAAAGATTGAACAGCCGGATAGTGCCACCATTCTTGTCTATGCCGAATAGCTCTGCCAAGGCGTACATGGTTTGATCCACCGAGAACTCAAACCTGCCATCACTACGCTTACTCTCGGTCTCTAAAGGTCTCGCGCTGCCGGGATTCTTGAGGACAGCATTGCCAACGACTCTTTCTTCACCATTACCAACCAACAGCGTTCCTCTCCTATACCCACCGGCAGGAGTTTCTTCCCAATATGCAAAGGCCTTAAGCAATTGTTACTATTTCGTCTTTATTCCGTTTCTTTTCAAGATTCCCTTTACCACGACCAAAACTGAATCATCTGAAAAGAGAACGGTTGCTACCCGAGAGGGCTTTCATCCCAAACTCCGGGAGGTGCCGTCCTTTCTTTGTCCCAATAATCTATTTCCTTGAATGCTTCTTCTAACTGTTCGCTTGTCATGGGTTTTGCCCCTTCTTTGAACAGTATTTGTACTAAATCCATTGGTTCCAAAGTTACTGGTTCAAGCACGTATCTCTCAAAAGAACTGTCAACCCAGGCTTCCGCTTCCTTTTGCCATCCGGCCTGTACCATAATCTTCTCGCCCTCGGCTATACATTTTTTATCTTTTTCGTAGTAGCCTCTTCCAGAAAGCCTGACCACTCATCCTGTTCTCCTCTATACAGACTAGATACCGTTCTGAGAACACCTTTTTCGTAGTTATCTCCGGGTTGGATTCCTGAAGCAGAGGGGACATATAACTCAATGGTAACTTCATTGGCAAATACCTCAATATGAATCTCGTTAATTCCATTTCGGAATGTCCGGTCACTTTCGTCATGGGAGCAATCATCAAATAATTCGGATTGCTCCAAATAGTCGATAAGGGCCTGAATGTGAGATTTCTCTATACTCTTAGCATCCTTAAAGCATGTATCAAGAAAGATCTGTGAGATTGTTCCATCACAGTTATAAAACTCAAACCTGACAATTCCCTGTTCGAACCCAGAATCATCCAAGTTGAGGTTGGCATACAAGTGATAATTGGCATCCATCTGGGTCATGCCGTCCTTGTCATATTTATCGAGGGCTTCTTCTTTACGTGAATCACCTATAAAGGCGTTGCAAATACTTATGGCACCGAAATGAGGTTTGATTAGGTTTATTAGTTTCATGATTTTATGCTTTGTAATCAATGACTGCTTTAACTAAAATCCTCCCTATAATCTATTCCGAGGTCATTAGCCAGCCGTTTGTTTGCTTCAGATATGGGCCTTGAACTGCGGCCAATCTTCACCCAGTCTTCCTTGAAGCTGGGGTTAGTAAGTATATAAACGTAACCTGGTTCTTTCATGGTCATGAAGCAAAAGTTCTGTTATTGCCGGTGGGCGGAATAATCACGTTGTGAATGTTGTCTATGTACTTTGCCAACGGGACCATGAAGGCAGTGAACACGGTAAGGCGCTCATCGAAGGGGGGCTCGTTCACCACAATCTCCTTGGTGATATCGCCGTTCTCACATACATAGGTAATGATACTGGAAAGAAACTCCTCCTGCTCGTATGTTAACTCACTCCCAGATATGTAGGTACCAAAGCGTTTCATGGCCTCTTTCCGGTCAACGCCAATCAGGGAACGGATGAGAATGGCGACATTGGGACCACAGGTTTTCCCTTCAGTATACCGGTCGTACTCCTCTTTGCTTCCAAGTTCTTCCCACAGGATCCGTTCTAGCTCACGGAAGTCGGCCGGTGTCAGCTGCTCCATGTTGTAAATTTTCTCCAGAACCGGCAGGTGCTTGTTCTCAGATAGGAAGTCAATAACACGTTTCCTATAGCTCACCCTGGGGGTTACGCCCTGTGCTTCGCCGTTATCAGTGATTACATCCTCAATATCCACAACGAACCACATACCTTTCTCGCCGATGAGGAACTTCATGAGGTCCCGCAGGTCGGTTCTCACCTTCTCCAGCCATTGTAGGGAAACATTCTCCCAAGCAACCGGTGAGAGTACTTCCTTAATCGTACCCATCTTTGCCTGTATCTGCGGCAGGGTGGCTTTCTCCTGAAGTTTATCTGCAATAACCTGAACTTTTTGGATGCATTTCCCAGCATTCACTTCGTCCGTTAGCATTCCCAACTCAATGGTAAGCAGCAGAGCATCGAACTTTTTGGCACTCTCGTCCAGGGTATTCTTCGGTAGCAGCGGAGCGATGTCGTTTTTCAGTGTCAGGGTATCTACGTCAGAAATATATGCCCAAGACTCTTTATCCTTGAAGTGGCTCACGCTTTCCCACTTCATCCTGACTGAGATATGGCTGTCCGACAGGGTTGAGACCTGTTCATGCAGCAGCGCCTTTAGGTCGTCATGCAAGCCCTTTGCGTATTCATCTTCCTGCCATTTCTGGTGCTGGAGATGGAAAGCGATATCCACCCGCAGGCCAAATAGTCGCTCCGTGAGGGACTGGGCTGCTACCGGCTTTGCTCCCTCAGGATTCAGTTCAAAGTACTCAAAGTTCCTGCACCAGTCGAAGATTAAGAACTGCTCCTTATCCTTGCCGTGGCCGAAGATGTCCGGAGAAAGACGAGTGCCACGGCCTATCATCTGCATGAACTTAATCTTGCTCTTGATGACCTTGAAGAAGACCAGGTTCAGGATATCCGGCACATCAATACCCGTATCCAACATGTCGACGGAAACGGCAATCTGCGGCTCTGTATCACGAATCTCAAACTTGTCAATCAGATCCTGGGAATAGGTTACGTAGTTGTCGATAAGGACACAGAAGCCAGGGCCGTATTCAGGGTATAGGACATTAAACCGTTTGACTATGAGCTCAGCATGTCGGTGGTTGTATGCGAAGATGATGGACTTGCCTATACGTTCCCCACTTTGCACCTTGAGGCCATTCTCCATGAGGTCCTGGAGAACGGCATCGATGGTATCCTCGTTGAAAATATAGCTGAAGATTTCATCGCTGGTTATGTCGCGGTGGTAGTCTGCATTCGGGTCCAGCGCCTTTCTGGTCTGCTCATACTCCCACACAATCTCCATCTGCTTTTTCTCCTCGTCGGACAGGCTGTTATACTTGATACCATCCTTTAGAATCAGGGAGCCACGCTTGTAGCCAGTATAGTTCACCAGATACCCGTCTGCCACTGCATCTTCCAGCTCATAGGCGTAATTTGGTTCACCTTGCTCCATCTCAAAGATATCGTAGGTGCTCTTGTCAACCTCATCACGTGGAGTAGCGGTGAGGCCGATGAGCATAGAGTCAAAGTAGTTGAAAATAGCTCCGTACTTGCCGAAGATGCTACGGTGCGCCTCATCGATGATAATCAGGTCAAACCTGCCCACAGAGAACGGTTTGTCCTCCGTGTCGATATAGTTAATCATCGTCTGGTAGGTGCTGAATACGATTCTGGCGCCCATATCCTTATCCTTCCCACTATCCGACAGAACACAGGTGGTGGTATTTGGGAGCAGCTTTACGTAATTATTATGAGCCTGAGTTACCAGAGATATACGGTCTGCCAGGAAGAGGACGTTCTTTACCCAGCCATTCCTCATCAGTACATCCACTAGGGAGATAGAAACTCTAGTCTTGCCAGTTCCAGTTGCCATGACCAGTAAGGCCTTTCTATGCTTCTGGTTATAATGCTCGCAGACGGCTTTGATGGCCATCTTTTGATAATGGCGGTCAGTGATGCTATCCTTTACGGAGAAGTCGGTGATGTCCTGCCTGCCGCGTTGCTGGATAATGAGCTCCAGGTCCTTGGCTGTATGGAAACCAAAGAGCCTGCGAGGAGGATATCCTAAGCCATCGATAATCCAGGTTTCAAAGCCGTTGGAATAGTAGATGACTGGTACTACATCATATTTCTTCCTCAGGCATTCGGCATAAAGCTCAGCCTGGTGCTTACCTTTGACTGGAGAGACTGAGGTTCGTTTTGCCTCAATGACGGCCAGAGGTTTGCCATTCCCGCCGAAGAGAACGTAATCTGCATAGCCAATACCCTCAGCATTGGGCATTCCCTCCAGTTCAACCTCGATGCAAGCTTTCAGCGGTTGGATATAACCTTCCTGGCTAAGGACCTCCCAGCCCGCCTCACGCAGCATCAGGTCTATGTACATCCGACGGGTCTCAGCCTCCGATAGATCCAAAGGCAGTTCAACTACCGGCTCAGAAGAGGTGACTGCTGAAGTATCCGCCGCTGCAACAATAGTATCTGTGGGTTTAATTACAATGGTAGCAGGGACTATGACTGGTGTTTGCTGCTGGTCAGGGATGAGGCTTTTGTCGAAGGGTTTTACCTCATCAACCACTTTTAGCTTTAAAAGGACTGCGCCTACTACATTGTAGATATTCAGCAGGGCGAAGAAACTCTCCTTCTTACTTACACTGCCATGGGCGGCATTGTTGCCTACTTTTCTTACATAGTGGACCGCCATCATCACCTTATCGTCGGCGATAAACTCTTTGAAGGGCTCTCCATCTACCAACCCCAAAAGACTGTCCCGGTCGGAGATGGGGATATTCTTCATGAAGTATAGGGCTTTTACGATGTACTCCAAGGCTTTTCTGGCGTTGACGGCCGAGAAGTCCGGATTACAGAACTGATTCTCCTCTGCGGCGGAACAGAAGCGGTACAGGTCATTTAACCCAAGGTCCCGTATGTAGTCAAAGTTTCTCATTGCATTGAACTTTGTTTCAATGTATAAATTGTATCGAACACCTCTGTCAAGAAACGCTTCAACAGTGCTACCTGCTTATTGGAATCCGTTAACTTATCAAACTCAGAGGCTTTACTGAAGTCAAACCAAATGGCGTTGGTTTCGTCATCATAATACGGCGCCTCAAAGTATCGACCGGCCTTCATGTCATCGACTTGGCTAATCATAAGGTCAAAGACAGGTTTTCCCCATCCATCTCGGTCATCAAAGCCAACACAGACAAGAGGATGCTCCCGCTCAAAATAAACGCCCATCCAGCCCCAGACCTTCTTCATGCGACCAGCCTTTATCTTCAATTCAAAATACTTCCCCATAACACCCTCTCTAGGAGTCTGGAGAGTAAAGTTGCCACCATTGTTGGTATCCTTCCTGCTGTCATAGAGGGAAGATGTATAGCGTTCGTTGTCAAAAATGAATACATCATCCAAGCATCTGTAGAAGGAATACAGTGAAAACATTCCGTCCAGGTTCATAGGCGATTCTATTATAAAGATATTGCAAACGTCCTTTAGATAGTCCAGGTATCCTTCCCAAAGCTGCGATTCCTCAGTAGGAATCCTTTTTTGCAGGAAGATATATAACTCGGTCCAGGTATGAACAGTGTAACCTTCCTTTTGCAAAGGATAGTTGGTAATATACCCTAGTTGAGCAGGTTCTATCTTGAAACGTTTGGTATATTGCTCAAAATGGTGATTCCTGTCGTAGATTTTGCATTCAATCAGATAGTCCTGCCCTTCTGTCTGGAAATAAAAGTCGGGCCTACTGTCGTCTTCGGATAATTCACGCTGTAAATAGATTTCATTCGCATCAAGTCCTTGGAAGAAGAATTCCACAAACGCCTTTTTAAATGAGTCGGACGTTTGGCACATTGTCCACGTGATGTCGGACAAGTCGTTCTCTTTCCTGAAGCGAACAGACAAATTCGATATGAAATCCTTCAGCAGTTGCATTATCCAAAGTACTTGTCCATTGTATAGTTGAAGAGTCTCTGCGTCTCGGCGATGGATGCGTTTATCCTGGCTTTTTGCTGCTCGATGGCTTCTATCTTCTCGGCGAAAGCTTGTTGTAAGGGAAGTGAATATGTAACAAACGAATAATCCATAAGATCTTCCCGATTTATTTTGGGAATATTTGCCCGCCCCGAATGTGCCACGGCATATTTTAGGAAGTCCGATTGTGTAAGAACAAACTTAAGGAAAACCCTATTGATTATTTTTGTATCTGGAATGATGGGATACATATCTGCGCTACATATACCCACAAACGAAGGTAGTGCAACTTTATTGAGGTTTGGACGGATCTTCGAATAAAGAATCATTGTTTCGTCGAACAGATACTTCCCGCTTATGAGATTTTCCTCTTTGGCCAGCTTGACGTTGATAAAAACCCCTGTTCCAGATTCTATATTAGCCCCACCAATGTGAGGATAGTTACAGTAGGGTTCTTCATTAGGGTTGACTAATCCATTGACAATGGAGCACACATCATACAATTTAACGACTTGACCATCTTCATGCTGAAACATATCATAGAATATGGACTGGGCGAGGGTGTCGAGTTCCTTCAGCTGGGCATTCTGTTTGTCGATGACGTTCTGCAACAAATCCAACTCGGCGATAATGCGCTTCTGCTCAGCAAGAGATGGGACCGGGATGTCCATTCCCAAAATGTCAGAATCGTCTATTTTCCCTCTTCTATGAATTGTCCCACGAAGCTTTGACTTATAGTATGCGATGCTTGCCTTTGAACGAAGAAATGTATTCAGATATATTGAATCAACTTGAGATGTGTCTACATCCCATATTTTGTAAGCAGGACTTACTATTCCCTCGTCCACAATAAATTGAACAGAAAACCCTCCTTCATCTATGTGGATACTTTGCACCAACTGGTTCCGTTTAACAACGTTGTAATTGCTTTTATCCTTCGATGCAATCTCTTTTTTGAAATGCGATGACTGTAAAACAAATCCATCACGTAGAGTAATGGAAAGGACGGGCAAATTTCTGTCCTTGCACTTAACAACAGTTGCCTTGGAGATGAGTCTTCCTAATTTCATGGGCTACATGTATTTCTCCTTAAACTCATCAAGAGCGGCCGTTATCTCAGACTGCAATGCCTGAATCCTTCCCAGCACTACGGCAGGATCTTCATATTCCACCTTCACCTTCTCCACCTCCTTGTACTTATTAATGGAAAGGTCATAATCATTACCTCGGATTTCATCCACAGGCACCAGGAAGCTCTGGTCTTTCCGGCTACGGCCTTCTTCTTCCTCCAGGTGCTTCCAGCGGTTAATTATGTCTGGAATATCATTCTCCTGCACCACGCTTCGTTTATCGTCCAGGCTGAACCCATCGGCCTTCATGTCATAGAACCACACCTTATCAGTACCGCCTGCCCCGGTCTTCGTAAACACAAGAATAGCCGTTGATACTCCGGCGTAAGGCTTAAACACTCCAGAAGGCATGGAAATCACCGCCTGGAGCCTCTGGTTGTCGATAAGCTCCTTTCTGATGGATTTATGACCGGCGCTATTGCCGAAGAGAACGCCATCGGGGACAATACTGGCGCATCGGCCGCCTATCTCCAGCATCCTGACGAAAAGAGCAAGAAAGAGAAGTTCTGTCTTCTTGGTCTTCGTGATGGCCAGTAGGTTCTTACTGACTGCCTCATAGTCCAAGCTGCCGGTAAAAGGTGGATTGGCAAGGCACAGGGAGTAACAACCAGAATCAGTATTATCAGTCGAAAGGCTGTCCCTGTACTGGATGTCGGGATTATCTACCCCGTGGAGCATCAGGTTCATGGCCCCAATACGCAGCATGGTGGCATCGGTGTCAAAGCCGTGGAGCATACCATTTTTGTAATGTTCGGCGTTCTCTTTCTTTAACAGCTCATTCTTATAGTGGTCCTGGATGTACTTGGCGCTTTCAACGATAAAGCCGGCGCTGCCCATAGCCGGATCGCAGATGGTATCCTTCAGGGTCGGTTCCATCAGCTCCACCATCATCCGGATAATGTGGCGGGGGGTGCGGAACTGGCCATTGTTCCCGGAGGCGGCCATCTTACCAAGAACATACTCGTAGACGTCTCCCATCGTGTCCCTGTTATTCATATCCAGGGCATCAATTCCTTCAACTATCTTGGTGAGTGTCCTGGGGCTCTGGATGAGGAAGGTGGCGTTCTGCATGAAGCGGCTGTATGCCGATTCCTTGCCACCGCTGAGGTTCTTGATGAAGACGAACACGTCCCTTGAAATGGTCCGGAACATCGTTTCAGCTTCCATATTCCTGAAAACGCTCCAGCGAAGGCTGCTGTAGGGGACATCCTTATCTGTCTCAGGATTGTGCCAGTTTCCCTCCTTAAACGTTGGTTCCTTCACCTTCACACCCATTGCATTGGCGTTGGCTTCCTTGGTACGCTGGGCATCATCGAGCATTTTCATGAAGAACAGATATGTCATCTGCTCCAGGATGGTTATGGAATTCGTTATACCTCCAGTCCAGAAGGTATCCCATATAGCATCAATGCGATTCTTAATCTCGCCTGTGATCATGGTAAAAAGGTATGTCTGGTGTTATATCCTTCAAATTTAACAAAAAATTTGCTGTTATTCATAAGTGACATATGCAAGACGAATAAAAAAGCCCGAAAAACGAATCTCGGGCACTTGTTGGGGTATATTACCGTAAATCGTTGATACTTAAGCCACTTTGCGGTGAGTAAGAAAGTGTATCGGGGAATCCTAATAGAAAAGGTTTAGCTGCTTCCCAAAGTGTTGACTATACCGTACAAGCGGTTAGGCTCCTTGAAGAATCCGTGAAATCCTTAATTCTACGTCATTTGACCTTCCCTATATTATCGCCTGAGGCTATCCATCAATCGATCCAGGATTCCTTTGCGATTACCATTTAAGCTTTTTTAGTTTTATTGCGCTATCGCCAGTATAATTATGAGTGGTGATTAATATCTCTGTTGGGGAATAAATAGTAACATCCGCATCACGATAGTCTTTATAGATATTATCTGGCAACCTGTATCGCAAGTTCCGCGTGTTCGTATTGTAGATATAGTCGCCGTACTCGGTCTTTGTGCCCTCGTGATTCGTAATGATAAGGGCTCCGTTAATTTGAAATGTCCAATACTGGGAATAGTAGTTGTTGCTAAAAGTTAAGCGGGTGGGATCTGCGTTTTCATGATAATAGATTGCCTCTGTCACGCCCCACTGCCCAACAATGTCAAATGATGTAGGCTGTTTCTGACAAGACAGTGTAAATATGAAAAATGCAGAGATTAGCAGGAAATATGTGGCAAATCTTTTCATGGCACTGATGATAGTGCAAATATAATCAATCGGTTTGATAAACCGCATAAAACAGTGACCAAAGGAGTCTATCTATCACACAACTTGGATGATAATGTACTCGATGCACTGCCGGGCTTGATATCTTTGAATATATAATGCAACGTTTGTTCAATTACGAGCCGTCTTTAAGCCTTTCTTGTTAGCAAAATCGTTAGTAAGAAAACGAAAAGCCCCTGCAAGTGTTTGACTTACAGGGGCTTTCTTTGTTGATAGTGCAGAGAGACTGTGATCGGTATTATCCCAGGCCATTCTTCAAGACATAATCGATGAAAAGCCATAGGTTTTGGCTATCCAAGGCAATCGCTGGTATATTGATGTGACATCCACTCTGGAGATGTCCAGCTCCACTATGCTGTTAACTATTGTTTTACCCATGGTTTAATGAATTGGGATTTAAGAAAGTCGTTGTAGTCGTTAAATCCAGCAAAGATTGAAGACTCATCCGTCACACGATGACCGAATTGCCTGATAATCTTGCTCGTTGCCTCCCGGCCTGCACCATCATTATCTAAATAGCAACGAATGTTGTGATATTCAGACAGTTTGGTTATGGTTTCAGAAACATGCGAAACAGAATTCATGACGATAGCATCCCCTGTAACAGAACTGCTGGATATCGTAAGGTGAGACAGGAAGTCGAATATCCCTTCAAAAACCAAGCAAGTATCACTCTGTAAACCAGCTGATTGAAAAACAGAAATGCCGGCCGGCCCGACGCATGCCTTTCCCTTCCCCTTCCCTATATCGGCAGACCAACGAATAGACCATCCCCCGCGGATTGTCGGCCAGCCGATGCCTGAGTAGATTCGTCCACCAGGAGAATAGGCATAACGCACGAAGTTGACATAGGGTGCTGCTATATGGGTGGGGATTCTTCGGGCCTCAACAATGTAGTCAACTGCCGGGGAACCGACAATGGGGTTTACCGAGAGGATGATGCCACCGTATTGTGGGCTCTGCACTGGATTCTTGTCATAGAAGTGGGGCCGGCTTAGCTGTCCGCCCCAACAACTATCCAAATCAGTGCCGAGGTACTTCTTCGCCACAAAGGCCGCGGCTTCCCTCCAATTCGAAAAAAAACCAAAAAGCACCAGAAGGTCGAGATTCGTCCCAACCTCACCGGTAGTATGATCCCGAAATAGCCACTGACCAGAATTATTAGTTTTAAAAACACTGAGGGATGGGTGCTGTTCGCCACGATAGCTCGCAATGTAAACTCTGTAGTTCTCCCGGTTTGCCGTTTGGGGAGAAGGCCGGATTCCGAAATCGGCCAAAATGGCCGGTAACGACACTTCCTTAATCTTTTCAAGTAAAGTCTTATCAATCATATATTTAGCTTAAACGCCCCCCCTGATTACCCCTGCTCCCACACCTGACTCACAAAATTGGGAATAGCGATGAAAAGAAAATGAGGATTTGAGGAAAAGATGAGGAATACACAACAAACTGATTGTCAGTAATATATAATGTATATTCCTCATTTCCTCACTTTTTAAGATGAAAACTAAAATAATGATGACTGGGACTCCACGGGTGAAGCCTTGGCCATGGTGTCATCGGGTACGTGGCTCTGAAGGAACGCCCTCGTGAAGGTGTAATAGCGCCCATACATGGTAGCTCCACGATCACACCATGGAGCGTATAATTTATATGCGTGCTTATTGCTGGCGTGGGGAATGTTCCACTGTTTACAGACAATGCGGTGTGCATCGCGGACGTCACGGTTACGCGCCTTAAGCAGAGTGGCAAGGTCTTGAGATGTGTATTCCAGCTTATCCACCTGCCAAACGTCCATCTCGTCAAGAAGGGTTTCTGCTAGTTCCAGTTCCGGCGTCGGACGACACATACGCTTGATGCGCTCGAGAGCAGGTGTCCTGAGATGCTCCGGCTTGAACCACATCCGCGAACAGGGCTCCGGGACGGACATCTTCCGATGCAACAGATAATACAAAAAAGCAGGTATTTCTCTTTTCATCGCCTCAAGGACACCTGGATTATCATGCTGGAGCTGCGGAACCTCGATAACCCAGAATCTCACTTCCTCGACATCGATGTACACAGGGTCGTTCACATTGTTGCTACAGAGTATGATTTTGCAATAATTATCAATCTCATAGCGGTCTTTCCCTTTATGCTCAATATACGTCTTTTGAGCTGTAGAAAGAGCCTTGAGCCGCTCCGTATCCTCCTTTTTGTTCTGGATGGCCTCATCGCACGCCTGAATGAGGCTCGATGCCCGCTCGCCGTTGAAACCGGAGCGCAACGTCTCGTTCGTAACAAAGGACATGTTGGGGCCGAAAATCTCTTTTAAGAAGTTGAGGAATGTGGTCTTCCCCGTCTGACGAGTTTTGGACACCAGCACCAAGATCGGAAGCATCTGGGTGGGCTTCGTATACAGCAACTGCATATAGTCCAGGCCTAGCTCATACTGGGAGCCAAAAATATGGATATACATGTTTTTAATAGTCGGCCATTCGCCTTCAATATGCGGCCAGGGCAGGCGGCAATACGTATTATAATAGCCATTCACTTCAGCCTGGTAATCCAAATGGGAAGGGAGACAGCAAAGCCCATTAAACCTGGGTATAAAATCTATTCTGCCCGGACATTCGGCAAAATCTCGCTTAAGCTGGGAGTACTTCCAAGGCTGCATGTCGGGAAGCAGATGACCACGCGCATCGGGTTTCCACGACAGCAGATATATTTCACAACCCACCTGGATGTAATGGGACGGGTCGGCATAGTTAATGGCTCGAAAGCCTTTCCCCTTGGGATTGTTAGACGTCTCCGCCGCCTGAGCTTCGGAGTCATTGGCATCCTTTGTCTTTGCCTTTGCCTTGCCTTTCGGCTTGGTCGACACGATGGGAGTAGTGGACGTCTCTTCAATCGAAGCGTCGGATGCTTTAACCGCCTTGGGCTTGGGCTTTGCCTTGCCTTTCGGCTTGGTCGTAACGGTGGAGGTCAGCGACGTTTCTTCAGTCGAAGCCTTGACGGACTTGACGGCCTTGGGCTTTGCCTTGCCTTTCGGCTTGGCCGTAACGACGGAGGTCTGAGAAGCCTCTGCCGTCGAATTCTGGGGCACAGAACTAGCCCCATCAATAATCTGTTCAGGAATCATAATAACATGAATTTATGCCATAAAAAGCCCCGAACGACTTGCGAATCATAGTTATTTTTCATAACTTTGTAATGTTTGAAAACCCGTAATGTTCGGGGCATGTACATCAATAGACCAGGGAGTTTGCGCTACTATCTGGTTTTCATATAGTATTACATCTGGGCACGCCAGGCACGGATCAGTTCGGCGCCAGTCCAACAACGGCGACCGTTCAGCCTCTTTCGGCCCGCCCGGAGGAGTCCCGCGGCGGTCCATTTGACGATGGACGACGGAGATACCTCCAGCGCTTTGGCAGCGTCGCGGAGCTCGTAACGAGCAGTCGGTTCAACAACAGGTTCGGTTTTGATCATTCTTTTTTCTTTTTACTAATTAAGTTTGTATATTTGCGTTAATGCTATCTTTTGTTTAACAGTAAACTTTCTACGCAAGCAGCGTTTAGTAACGGCGCAAGCAAAATTATATGCTTATATTGTAAAATCCAAGTAAAATTTCGTAATAATGCAGAATAACGACGAACCTTTGGTAAAACTTGCCCTTTTCCGCAGGAAGAACGGCCTCTTCCAGCAGGAAATTGCAGACTATCTGAACGTTTCGCGTGGTTACATATCACTCGTTGAAAAGGGGGCATCAAAGCTATCAGATGAAAAAATCGATCAGCTACTTCTTTCGCCTATAAGACAAAACTGGGATACTCGTGACCTGGTACCTGCTTATACACGCCTGAATGACGCTCTTGTATATATAAGTGGAAAATTAAACGCAAACACAAAACCTGGTGAACCACTTCGGAGATACACAATTAAACCAGAACTAGAAGAAAAGATTAAGCACGGCAAGATTGGTATTAGCGTAGCCCTTGCCGATGATATTGTAGCTCATCATCCCGAACTGAATCGTGAATGGCTCATCACCGGGTTCGGCGAAATGCTGAATGCGGATGTTCCGCCATCAGATTCACCCTCGTCCGAAATAGCGGAGCTGAAAGCATTGCTGATCGCCCAAAAGGCCGAGATGCTTCAGATGATTGAGGTCTACACAGAAAGGATTATTAAGGCAATCCGGGCTTCCCGTGAGTAATACGTGAGCGAAACAATAACGAGTTTTTAAATAATTGATTCTGTGGTGTTTATCGCCACCGCCTATAACCTTCTAAGCTGTGGGTCTCGGGTTCGAATCCCGACGGGATCACGAAATGCACAAATGCCACGGTCGAAGACTGTGGCATTTGACGTGCAAGGGGGCACCAAGCTTGCTTGAGTGCCCCCTTGTGTGTCAAGTGACATCCTGCGAAGCAGGTGGCATTTGTGCTATGCTCGTGATAAGCTCCCCGCAGGGGGCGGGAAGCGCCCGCCCCAGCGGGCAAATCCGACGGAATCTTAATTACCTCAAAATCAATCACTTCCCGGGATCATGTCTGCTCCAACAGCGCAGACATGAAACCAGCAATTACCTCATAATCAAGTATATAAAAATGTCTGCACCAAAAAGCGCAGACATTCTAAAGGCCATAAAACCAGCTTATTTCACCATGCCGCTGAAGCCCATGAAGGCGAGGGCGAGGATGCCGACGCTGATAATGGCGATGGGAACGCCTTTGAAGGCTTTGGGTACGTTGTTCAGGGCCAGGTGCTCGCGGATGCCGGCGAAAATGACCATGGCAAGGCCGTAGCCAAGCGAGGTGGCGAAGGCGTAGACCAGGGCCTGTCCGAGGTTGAGCATACCGCCGGGGACGAAGGAGAACTCCTTTGTAACCACGTTGATAGCTACACCCAGCACGGCGCAGTTGGTGGTGATAAGGGGCAGGAAGATACCCAGGGCCTGATACAGCGAAGGAGACACTTTCTTAAGGACGATTTCCACCATCTGCACAAGGGCGGCGATGACCAGGATAAAAGCGATGGTCTGGAGGAAAGTGATGCCGAAAGGAATAAGCAGGTACTTGTTGATCAGGTAGGTAACCAGCGTTGCCAGAGTTATCACGAAGCACACTGCCATGGACATGCCGCTGGCAGTGGACAGTTTGTTGGACACGCCCAGGAAGGGGCAGATTCCCAGGAACTGGGCCAGGACGATATTGTTTACGAAAATCGCCGAAATGATAATGAGGAAGTATTCCATAGCCTAGTTCTTTTTAAGGAATTTGTTGAACAGAACCATCAGGTAGCCAAGGCAGAGGAAGGCGCCGGGGGCCATTACAAAGGCCAGCATGCCGTCGTTTCCGCCGATAAAGTTAAAGCCGAAGGCCGATCCGGAGCCGAGGATTTCACGCACGAGGCCCAGCACGGTGAGCGAGCAGGTGAAGCCCAGGCCCACGCCGATGCCGTCCAGTGCGCTCTCCCCTACGCCATGCTTGTTGGCGAAGGCTTCGGCACGTCCAAGGACGATGCAGTTAACCACAATCAGCGGGATGAACAGGCCAAGGGTCTCGTAGATTGCGGGAGTGTAGGCCTGCATCAGCAGCTGAAGCAGCGTTACGAAAGTGGCGATAACCACGATGTACACGGGGATATGCACTTTATCGGGCACGACGGGCGCAATCAGCGAAATTGCCATGTTCGAAAGCACCAGCACGAACAGCGTCGCAAGGCCCATGGAAAGACCGTTCACGGCCGATGTAGTAGTTGCCAGCGTGGGGCACATGCCCAGCAGAAGGACGAACGTGGGGTTGTTCTTTACCAGTCCGTCGGTAATCAGTTTGAACTTACTCATTGTCTTGTCCTCCTTCGTTAGTTTGAGATACACTCGCTTCGCTCGGTATGACAGGGGCAAGGCCGGCAAACGTTTTCAACGCATTCTCCACCGCCAGAGTATAGGCCCTGGAGGTGATGGTGGACGCGGTGATTGCATCGACGTGGCCGCCGTCTTTCTTGACGGCGAGGCTCTTTACTGAAGGGTCGAAGCCCTGCCACTGCGACACGAACTTTTGGTCCGTGGTGCACTTGGCACCCAGGCCGGGAGTTTCTGAGTGCGAAAGGACGGAAGTATTATAAACCACACCGTCGGGAGTGATTCCGACGATAAGCGACAGAGGGCCTCCAAAACCCATCACGGTGGACTCGATGGCATAACCCACCAGAACGCCGTCCGAGGTGGCGGTGAAATAATGGCCTTCTTCGTTGTAGCTTACCTCGCCGAAGGAAGGCAGCACCTGCGCAATCGCCCTATTGGTCTTTTCGGCCGCAGCGGCATCGATGGGCTCTTTGGTAAGCACATAGGCACCGCCCAGAACCGCCGAGCAGAACAGACAGGTAAGGCCCAGTACAAGCACCATGTTTGTAAGATTGGATTTAGCTGCCATAACTATTTCCTCCCGAATTTTTTCTGTTTGAACCACATGTTAAGCAGCGGCACCACAGAGTTCATGATAAGGATGGCGAAGGAAACGCCTTCCGGATACGAGCCGAAGTAACGGATCATCATGGTAAGGAAGCCGATTCCAAAGCCGAAGACAACGCCGCCCCAAAGGCTCATAGGCGAAGTCACATAGTCGGTTGCCATGAAACAGGCACCGAGGATGAGACCGCCGGTGAGGAGGTTGAAAAGAGGGTCGGTGAAACGCTCCGGAGCTATTCCCCAGAAGATGAGGGAAGTAAGGGCAACGGTAGCGAAGATGGAAAGGGTGATCCATGGTTTGATGACCTTGCGGCAGCAAAGATACACGAAACCGGCCAGAAGCGCGAGGGCGCAGACTTCACCGGCACTGCCGCCGAGGTTGGCAAACAGGAGGTCCTTATAATCGTATGCCGCAGTAAGTTCCTGGACAGTAGAGCCCTGCATAAGGCCTTCCTGGATGGCGCCCAGCGGAGTGGGGCCGGAAAGTGCATCCACGCCGAACAGACCTGTAGGCTTGCTCCAGGTGGTCATATAGGTAGGGAACGATACCAGAAGGAACACGCGGCCCACGAGGGCGGGGTTCCATATATTCTGGCCTATACCGCCGAAAGTCATCTTCGCAACGCCGATAGCTACTATCGATCCAATTACGATAACCCACCAGGGAGTGGTGTAGGGCACGTTAAGGGCAAGAAGGATACCGGTGATAACGGCAGAAAGGTCGCCTATCGTGGAAGGCTGTTTGAGCATGTATTTGGTGATGGCCCATTCCAGCAGCACGCAGGAGGCCACGCTCACGCCCAGCACCAGGAGTTCCTGCCAGCCATAGAAGACGACAGAACAGATAACAGCGGGGATGAGCGCTATCACCACATCCAGCATCAGGGACCTGGTGGAATCCTTGGAATGGATGTGCGGAGAAGGAGATACTAATAACTTACTCATGGCGTCATTTCTTTGGAGATACACTCGCTTCGCTCGGTATGACAGAAGCGGCCTTGGCGGCTTCGGCGGCTGCTTTGGCGGCAGCGGCGCGGGCACGGATGGCACTCAGGGCGAAGCCCTTACCTACGCGGATATTGTCCAGCAGCGGAATGTGTGCAGGGCAGGAATACAGGCAGCAGCCGCACTCGATGCAGTCGTGGGCGGCATTAGCCTCGCAGCCTGCCCAGTCCTGGGCCTTCGACAGCTTGTTCAGGAGGAAAGGTTCCAGGCCCATGGGGCAGGCATCGGCGCATTTTCCGCAGCGGATGCAATTGGTTTCGGGGGCGCGGCGGGTCTGCTTCTCGGTGAGGAAAAGCAGGGCACCTGTACCCTTTACGGTAGCAGCGTCCAGATTTGCAACCGCACGGCCCATCATGGGGCCGCCGCTGATAATCTTCGCCGCATCTTCGGGCACACCGCCCAGATAGTCGATGATGTACTTAAGCGGAGTTCCTACGCGCACAAGCAGGTTGGCCTGTTTGGGGAAGCACTGGCCGGTAACGGTGACGGAATTGTCCACGATAGGCTTGTTCTTCTGCACGGCATCGTACACTGCAAGGGCAGTGGCTACGTTCTGCACTACGGCGCCGACACTAATGGGAAGTGCGCCGGAGCCCACCTGACGGTGCATCACGGCGTCGATGAGCTGCTTTTCACCGCCCTGCGGATACATCATCTTCATCACCATCACGTCCATGTCCTTGTAGCCAAGCTTAGCTATGACCTCGCGGATATGGGCGATGGCTTCGGGCTTGTTCTCCTCGATGGCGATGGTGCAGGGAACTCCGCCCATTGCCTTCTGGAGAAGGGCCGCACCGACCACCACCTGCTCCCCTTTTTCGAGGAGAGTACGAAAGTCGGAGGTAAGGTAAGGCTCACATTCGCAGCCGTTTATGATAATCCTCTCGCACTTGGAGCCGGGAGGCGGGCTAAGCTTCACGTGAGTGGGGAAAGTTGCACCGCCAAGGCCGACGACACCGCCCAGCTTAATCTTCTCAACGATGGCCTTGGGGTCGTCAGGGATAGCGGTAATGAGGGTATCTGAAGTGTCGATGCCTTCGAGCCATTCGTCACCTTCCACCGCAATCTCGATATGGGTGGACATGCGGCCGGCCAGGTCGGCGCGGGGAGCGACGGACTTCACTGTACCGGAAACCGATGAATGTATGAAAGCGCCCACGAAGCCGCCGGGTTCGGCAACTACCTGGCCCACTTTCACCTTGTCACCAACTTTCACTACCGGCACGGAAGGCGCGCCGATGTGCTGGGCCACGGAAAGGTACACTGTGGGAGCGATGGGAAGGGGCTGGATGGCACATTCCCTGGAAATCTTGTTGTCGTGCGGGTGTACGCCGCCCATTGAGAATGTATGCTTACTCATCTTTCGGTTCCTCCTTCTTTTGAGATACGCTCGCTTCGCTCGGTATGACAGGCTTGGCCGCTTCGCTCGGTATGACAGGCTTGGCCGCTTCGCTCGGTATGACAGAAGCAGCCTTGGCTGCTTCGGCCGCTTCCTTGGCCTTCTGCTGACGGATCTTGATGCGCTCTTTTACGGCATCCTTGTCAAGCGGCTTCGGGAAATTGACACCGTGGATGGCGCCGGTGGGGCACATGGCCTCGCATTCGCGGCAAAGCTTGCACTTGGTAGCGTCGATGTAGGCAATGTTGTTTTCGAAGACAATGGCTTCGTGGGTACAGGTCTTGAAGCAGATTCCGCAGCCGATACAGGCGTTTGCGCAGGCTTTCTTGGCCACAGGGCCCTTGTCCTTGTTAAGGCAGGATACAAACTCCCTCATGCCGCGCGGGCCTTTGGGCCGAAGCTCGATGACACGCTTGGGGCAGGCTTTAACACAGGAGCCGCAAGCCGTGCACTTTTCCTCGTCCACTACCGGAAGTCCGGTGACAGGATCCATGGAAAGGGCGCCGAACTGGCATGCCGCAACGCAGTCTCCGCAGCCCAGGCAGCCGAAAGAGCAGCCCGTGTCGCCGGTGTAAAGCAGCGACTTCACGTAACATGAGGCAAAGCCGTCGTACTCGTTCACACGGGGACGGGCCTCGCAAGTGCCGTTGCAGCGGACCACTGCCACCTGCGGTGCCTTGGCCTGAACCTCATAACCCAGGATAGCGGCCACCTTGGCCATGGTGTCGTTGCCGCCAACGGGACAGTAGTTCTTGTCCAGGTTGGGGGCTTTCACCGCAGCTTCGGCGAACGCACGGCAGCCGGCGAAGCCGCACCCGCCGCAGTTTGCGCCGGGCATGACCTTCTCTACCTCGTCGATGCGGGGATCTTCCTCTACCTTGAACTTCTGTGCCACAAGGTAAAGGACCAGCGCAAGCACAAGGCCCAGAACGGTCACCACTGCGATTGTCCAGATGATGATGTTTACCATTAGGTTATCGTTTTATAGTAAATATATATTCGTTTTTCAATTTATCGCGGAAAAGCCACAGCAGCAGATAATAAACCGCCACTGCGCCGATTCCTGCAAACCCTGCAGGCACTTCCGCCACACCCAGGCCCATCAAGCCAAGTATAACAGCCAGGAGCACCACCAGCGGAATGCAGTAAGCAAACCACACCGCCTTCATGCCCATGGAAGCTTTCAGGATTACCTCCACTTCGTCCCCTACGCCGTAGCCGGCATAAGGGTCTGTAGGAACCTGAACAGTTTTTTCAGCCAGTTCCGCCATACTGCAAAGGCCTGCGGCGTGACACTCCCCGCATGCAGAATGCTGAAGGATGGACACCGTAGTCACCTGCGGAGTCATTGATACGACCTTTCCCTTATGGCTAACGCTTTCTGCCATCGGCCCATGCATTGAAATCATACTTCAGGCCGTGCCAGCCGCTGACCCAGGCCTGCACGTTGCCCACCTTCAGGGGAATGTGTGCGGCCACCGGAATGCGGTTTTCATCGGCCGAAAACCACAGGTGGAGCTGCTCGTCGCCTTCGAAAAGAGCGCCCTGCACAACCGAGCAGGAGATGTGCCATGCCTTCATCTTGCCCATCTTGCGAACCTTTATGGTCTCTTCCCCGCGGCAGGTCACAGTCACGTCGAAGACGTCGTCGTCTATCGCGAAGTGGAACTTGGTCTTTGCGCCTTTGGCGAACGACTTTTCATCCATCGCACGCATCTGGTAAATCAGCCATACGATATCCCCTTCGCCGGGTTTCACGGGGATTTCCATGTACTGCTGTCCCCTGCCCTCGAAGTTTATGTCGGCCTTGATAACGCCGGCATTCCAGTCGAAATCGTAGGTATTCGTTGCGGTGTAGCTGCCCTCAAGGGTGTTCCTGGTGAACTGCAGCGGCCTCAGGTCTTCAACCCTGTCCCAGCTTTCCAGGTCCTCACGAATCTTGTAGAAAATGTCGAAAAAGGGCGCGGTTTTAGCCTTGCAGGCCATGTGATAGACATCTTCTCCCTTCAGGCGCTCTTCGGCCACCGTGAATTCGGCCAAACCAACTTCAGTGTTGACGGCGCCCCATTTGTACATAATCGAGAAGGTGAACTGCTCACCGTCCTTAAAGGGCCAATCCTTTTGAGCAAAAGCGTTTACCCACGACAGAAGACCGGCACAGACAAGCAGAATCAATTTTTTCATAGCTAAAAATCGTTTTGCTGGTCGAAGTCGTAGGAGGAGGCGCTGTCTCCGGGCGCAGGCTCGTTGACCACGCTTCCAACCGGACCTCTCTGGGCGTACACGTCAAGGCTCTGGTCCGGCTCTACGAACTTGACCTGGTTTGCTTTATATTTCATCTCTATATCACAAACCTCGCCATTACGGTGTTTTGCTATGACAATTATTGCTTTTTCTTTGTCTTCGGGACTGTCCGACATACCCACGAAGTCCGGGCGGTGAATGAAAATGACCATGTCCGCGTCCTGCTCGATGGAGCCGGATTCGCGAAGGTCCGAAAGCTGGGGCTTCCCGGCACCGCCAGTGCGCTGAACAGCGTTTCGGGACAGCTGGGACAGTGCTATGATGGGTATATCAAGTTCTTTTGCGGTGGCCTTCAGAGTTCTGGAAATGGCTGCAACTTCCTGCTCACGCAGGCCCCTGAGTTCCACAGGGCCCTGCATCAGCTGCAAGTAGTCCACAACAATCAGACGCACACCCTTCTGCTTTACAAGACGTTTTGCCTTGGTGCGGAATTCCATGATGGGAATACCCGGAGTGTCGTCTATGTACAGCGGAGCCTTGGCCAGGCGCTTCAGGGTTTCTTCAAGTTGCACCCACTCGTAGTTCTCCAGCTTTACGCCACCCTTTATCTTTTCGCCTGAAAGACCCGACTCGGTGGTAATCAGTCGTTTACCGAGCTGGTCGGCGCTCATTTCCAGGGAGAAAACTGCAACCGGCATGTTTGACTCCACTGCCGCATTACGGGCAATGTTAAGGGCGAAAGCAGTTTTACCCACTGACGGACGCGCCGCAAGTATAATGAGGTCGCTCTTCTGCCAGCCTTGCGTTACCCTGTCTATAGTAGGGAAACCGGAAGGCACGCCGGAAAGGCCGGTTATGCCCTGAAGCTCCTGCAGGTTGTCCAGCACCGAGTTGATGATGGAACCGATGTCCTGGACATCCCTCTTAACGTTGTTCTGGATAGCGGCGAAGACCTTGGTCTGGGCATTGTCTATGAGGTCGTCCACGTTGGTGGACTCGTCGAAAGACTGCTTAAGAATCTCGTACGAGGCGCTGATGAGATCCCTCTGGATGGTCTTCTGCTTAAGAATCTTGATGTAGTACTCTATGTGCGCAGCCGCGCCGATATTCTGCGACAGCGAAGCCAGCACCACAGGGCCGCCCACAACCTCCAGGTTCCCCTGTGAACGGAGCTTTTCGCTCACGGTTACAAGGTCCACCGACACATGATCGTTCACCAGGGCCGACATGGCCTCGAAAATCATGCGGTGCTTGGGATCGTAGAAGCAGGAGGGCGTAAGCTCCTCCATGGACTCGTCTATGGTAGCTGGTTCCACCAGCATGGCACCCAGAACGGCTTCCTCGACATCCAGGGCCTGAGGGGGTTTGTTCCCCATCAGGGTATCCAGATTGAGGGGCTCTTCGCTCTGCGAGCGTTTACGTCCGGCTGCGGCCATAATGAAGTACTATTCGAAATCGGGGTTAATCACAATGCGGCCGCAGTGCTCGCAGATGATGAGCTTGCGGTTGGAAGCGATTTCCATGCGGCGCTGGGGAGTGATAGTGTTGAAGCATCCTCCGCAGGAGTCGCCGTTGTAAAGGCCCACCACTGCAAGGTGGTTGTGCACGCTGGCGCGGATGCGCTCGTATGCGCTCATGGTGCGGGCGTCGATCTTGGCGGCGCACTGCTCGCGGCGCTCCCTGAGGGCGGCCTCCTCTTTTGCGGTTTCCTCCACGATGGTCTCCAGTTCGGCTTTTTTGGCCTTGAGATCCTCGGTGCGGATGGAAAGACGGTCCTTCAGCTGGTCGAGCTCGTCCTTCTTGGCGGCGATTTCGAAACGGGTGTCGTTGATGGTCTTGTTGGCAATGTCCACCAGCAGTTTCTCGTTCTCGATTTCCTTGTCCAGGGAACCGTACTCGCGGGAATTGGTGATATTGGAAAGCTGGCTCTGATAGCGCTCAATGTTGCTTTCGTGCTCCGAGATGGAGAGTTTTGCGTCGGCTATGTTGCGGTTGAACTGGTCGATAATGGCCGACAGGGAGGCGCTACGCTCCTTGAGGTCTGCGATTTCTTCCTCCAGGGCGGTTACCTCTGCGGGAAGTTCTCCGCGAAGCTGGATAATCTTGTCAATCTCTGAATCCGCGGCCTGAAGCTGGTAGAGGGTCTTGAGCTTTTCCTCGACGGGCATTTCGGAGTCGGCGAAACTTTTCTGCAGAGACACAAAAGTTTCCCTCTGGTCGATGGGAGCCTCCACTTTGGCGGCGATCTTTTTCTTGGTTGTTGCCATAAATTCTATAATCGATTATATATTTTTCTTTTACTACACCACGAAATAGTGGACCGGATTGCTCCTGTCCAGCGCGGCTGACTTGTAGCTTGCAAAGTTAGGAAAATTTTTCCGTATCTGGGCCAATAAAATGTCCACAATCTCCACTTCGCTCTCAAAATGACCGATATCCATAATCATTAAGCCTTCGGGAGTGAAGAAACCGTGGTAACTTACGTCAGCGGTTATGTAAAGCTGAGCCCCCTGTCTGTATGCCGCCATGGCATCGGAGCCGCCGGCGCCGCCAAGCACGGCCACCATGCGTATAGGCTCTTCCAGAGGCATGGAATGGCGTATAAGCTTAAGGCCGAAACGCTCCTTGACCAGTGCCAGAGCCTCCTCAGAAGACATCGGCACGGGGAATTCGCCTATGCAGCCAAGGCCGGTGGAACCATCCCCTTCGGCCTCCATTATGCGGATATTCTCGAGTCCGAGCCTCCGGGCCATGGCACCGCTCACCCCGTCAATCACCTTGTCGGCCGTAGTGTGCGCTGCATAAACTGCCACCCCGGCCTTAACTGCCTTGATTATGGCATTGCCAACCGGGTCTCCCGGATGTATGCCCTTGACGCCCTTGAAAATGAGCGGATGATGCGTCACGACCATGTTGCAGCCAAGCTCCACGGCCTCGTCGATGAGCTCCGGAGTGCAGTCGAAACCCACCAGGACGCCAGAAACGGCATCCTCGGTCGAACCGATGATGAGCCCGCTGTTGTCCCAGCTCTCCTGGATTCCGAGCGGCGCAAACTCCTCCAGCACCGCCACTATATCCTTTACCTTCATAGGCCCTTTCTCACGTTCACAAGCTCCTCACGTATCCCCTTCAGAATACCGATAGCCTTAACCCTCTTGTCCACGCTGCGGCGGTCTTCGGCCATCCTCTGGGCCGCGCCTTCCAGCGTCAGTCCCTGATTCTTCAGAAGAAACTGTATCTGCTTAAGCGTTTCAATATCCTCCGGCGTGTACAGCCTGTTGCCCTTTGCATTCCTCTGGGGCTTGATGTACTTTTCGAAGTAATTGCTCCAGTAGCGCACCGCCGATGCATTCTCCTTAAGTTCGGCGGCAACTTCGCCCATCGTGTAAATCAGCTTTGCCATACTATCTATCCTTTTTTGTTAGGTTGATGCGAAAAACTCCTCCGGGGTCCCTCCGCCTCCAGCCACTTCTCATGGTCGAACGCTTCCCCCGGAAACTCATAAGCCCCCTCATGCTCCAGCCGGAACGCCATATACGTAATCGGCAACCCCATCTCCAGAAACATCCTCTCATAAAACGTCTGCACCTGCGTCACAGCGCCAAGGTCCGGAAGGCATGAGCCCTGAAAATCTGTAGCCGCCCATGGCTCCATGAATGGGAGGGGCCCGCTGCTTTCGGTGGCCAGGGTAAAGCCCTCCCCTGAGGGGAGGGTTTGGGAGGGGGTAACGTTGGGCGAACTTACGAAGCGTGAGCCTGTGTGATAGCGTAAGTTCGGAGCGAAGCGACGGTCCTGAGGGCCTGTCCCTGCTTCCGAACCCTGAAAATCTGTAGCCGCCCATGGCTCCATGAATGGGAGGGGCCAGCTGGCCGAAGGACAGTGGGAGGGACGAGGGCTCGAAGAGCCCGAAGGATTTTCAGGGCTCATGCCTTCCGGACCGTAGATGTCAGTATTGCAGTAAAGTACCTGAAGGTTATTTACTTTACAGACGGCCTGTGTGTATTCGTAGAGGTAACGTGAGTCGGTTTTGAGGTGGATTATGCCGCCGGGAGCAAGGAACTTGCGGTAGCGCTCCAGAAAAAGGGGCGATGAAAGGCGTGCATTTTCGCTGCCGCGAAGCTGAGGGTCGGAGAACGTGAGCCAGATTTCGCTCACTTCGGCAGGGCCGAAAAACGCTTCAATAAATTCAATCCTGGTGCGGAGGAATGCGACATTCGGGAGAGCGTTTTCTGTGGCGTACTTCGCGCCTTTCCACAGCCTTGCGCCCTTAATATCCACGCCGATGTAATTAATTTCCGGATGCCTGAGGGCCAGGGCAATGGTGTAATCCCCCTTGCCGCAGCCAAGCTCCAGCACAACCGGATTCGAATTCCCGAAAATATCACGGCCCCAGTTCCCCTTTATGGGATGCTCCCGGAGCTTTAGTTCGCGGGAACCCGGCTCCTTGTCCAGAATCAGAGACGCATCCGGCTGCACCAGGCAGCGGAAGGTCTCGTTTTCGGCAAATTTCTTAAGCTTCCCGTGCCCCATATCACCTCTTTTTACTAACAACAAGCCCCAAGCCGCGAAAACCTTTCGGAAGCTGCGCCATAGGCACCACCCCGAGAGTCCATACTCCTGACTCGTAAGGACTCACATCGACCATAAAAGGAGCGTATATGTCCGTAGAAAAAACGCTTCGGCGGCCGATAAGAGGTATGATCCCGCTTTCGCTGTACACCGAGTCCGATGGAGACGTCCAGCTTATCACGACAGGAAGCGACGGCGGGCACTCACTTGCATCCACCCTGGTATATAAATCCAGGCAGTACACGGCAGTGCTGTCCGACATGTCCACCGTAAAGCTGTACGGTCCCTCCCCACGGATGAATTTTTCCGTAGAAAGAGGTTCCATGCAGGAAACTGCAAGGCCCATTGCGGCAAGTGTGGCGGCAATCCTTTTCATTATTCCGAAGCTTTACCCTTCTGGCGGCCCTTTCCTCCCTTGCGGCGGCGCTTCTTCTTCTCAGGGTCGAAGCGGTTGATGGCGTCGTCCCCCACAGAAGTCACGAATTCGGGTGCCGAAACTTCCTCCTGGCGCAGCGTAAGCGGCTTTTCGCCCCTGCGGTTCATGGCCTGAATATCTCTGACCTCCTGCGCAGAAAGCGGGAAAGTCTGAGCGAGAGAACCCTTCTCGTAGGAGAAATATAGCTTCTCGGCAAGGATGTCTGTCTTCACCAGAAAAGCCTGGCCGTCCTGAAGCTCCAGCGGCTCCTGCACGCGGGGAATGCGGGAATGAGCGTCCAGATAGCTCTCGACCTCGTAATTGAGGCAGCACTTGAGCTTGCCGCACTGACCAGCCAACTTCTGAGGATTCAGAGACAGGTCCTGAACCCTTGCAGCCGATGTTGTAATGGACTTGAACTCAGTTATATAATTTGCGCAGCAAAGCTCCCTTCCGCACACGCCCAGGCCGCCGATGAGACCTGCCTCCTGGCGGGCGCCGATCTGCTTCATCTCCACGCGGATATGGAACTCTTCGGCAAAATCCTTGATAAGCTGGCGGAAATCCACGCGGCCGTCGGCGATATAGTAGAAAATGGCCTTTGTACCATCCCCCTGGAATTCCACGTCCCCTATCTTCATGTCCAGGCCCAGGTTGGCAGCAAGGACGCGGGCGCGGATCATCGTTTCTTCTTCGCGGGCTATGGCGTCCTGCCAGCGCTGAATGTCGAAGGGACGCGCCTTGCGGTATATCTTTTTCAGTTCCTGGCTGCCGGTATCCACGCCCTTGCACCTCATCTGCCTTACCACGATAGGGCCTTCCAGAGTAATGATGCCAAGGTCGTGGCCGTTTGTGGCTTCCACCACCACAAGGTCCCCTGTCTTCAGGCTCTGGCCCGACGCATTGACGAAGAAAGCCTTGCGCGTGTTCTTGAAGCGCACCTCGAAAACTTCTTCGGCCTGCTCCTGCGAAATGCCTTTCAGAGTGTCGTACACCTCCAGCTTGCAGCAACCCTGACGGTAGCGGATGTCTTTTTCTCCGGTCTGCTCGTCGGTTACCACTGTGCACCCGCGGAAGCAGTCGAACTGTATTGATTCGTTGTTGAATTCGGTCATAACGTATATAATTGACTCACCAGTGAGGTGAAGAGAATTTTCTGGTTAACATTGCGCTCCACCATAAGCAGGGCACGGTCAAGTGCCTCCATTCCCTTTCTTGGGAAAGTAGGCTTAAGGGCCGATGCCATGCGCTTGTAGAAGTCTTCCTCGCCTTCCGGGAGGTGCGCAAGGTCCGGCATTTTCTGGAGGAGGAATATGCGCCTAAGGTCTTCCGATGCGATGCGGCAGAAACTTTTCTGCTGCTCCCGGACCTTGATATCGGCAACTGCCTCCCCTGTTTCGAGGGCCTTGAGAAGGTCTTTCTGAGCTATCGCCTCCAAAAGGTCGTGGAAAAGGTCCCTCAACTGAGTGGCTTCGGCGGCTTCTTTCAGATGCACCTTGCCTTCCGCCTCTTCCGACAGGGGCTGTACACGCATGTGAAGGCATCGGGACGATATTGTCTGGAGAACCTTCTCCGGAAAATGGGTTATCAGGAGGAAAAGAGTCTTTGCCGGCGGCTCCTCCACCATCTTCAAAAGGGCATTCGCCGCCTGGACGTTCATCTTCTCCGGAAGGTACATAACAACGCTCCTGTAGCCGCCTTCGACAGCCGACAGCGACAGCCTTTCAAGTATGCTCCTGGCTTCGTACACGGAGATATTGCTCTGCTTTCCCTCTATTCCGATAGCCGAATACAGCTCGTTCTCATAGAAATAGGGATTTTCCAGCACCAGTTCCCGGAACTTGGCGATGAACTGAAGACTTACAGGCTTGTCCGGTCCGGCAACAGGAAAGACGTAATGGATGTCCGGATGTATGAGTTTGGCAACTCTGGGATTGCCGTCGTACAGCATTTCAAGGAAACTGATGACAAGGGGCATGGCGCCGCCGCCGTCGTCCTCGTGAAGGAGCATGGCGTGCGGAACGTGGCCGCTTTCCACCATCTGGCGGAAGGCGTTAAGAATCTCCACGTTGCCGTAAATTTCCATAGTCTACAGGTTCCTTTGGCCCACAAAAGAGGCTAATTCCGAAAGATACGATTTTTCTTCCGATTCCTCAAGTACGTCAAGGCAGGAAACCGCATTTTTCAGGTATTTTTCCATCACTTCGACAGCTTTTTCTACTCCGTGGTGATGTTGGACGAAGCTTTTCACCTCTTCGGCGCTGGCAGGATTGTCGGATAGGCCTGCTACGATGCCGCGTATCCTTAGGGCTTCGTCCGGGGAAGCTTCCTCCAGTGCGCACAGCAAAGGCTGAGTAATCTTCTGCTCCAGAAGGTCTATCCCCACGGGCTTTCCCAAAGCCTCCTGCGAAGTGGCGTAGTCCATGATATCGTCCTTTATCTGGAAAGCAGTGCCTATGTTACGGCCGAAAGCCCCAAGCGCCTGAATCACGGCTTCGTCGGCCTTTGCCGAAATGGCACCCGAAAGAGCGGCCGTCTCGAATAGCGATGCAGTTTTTCCGTAAATGATGCGAAGGTAATCGTCTTCGGTAGTATCGGCCTTGGACGCCTTTTCCATCTGCAGCAGTTCTCCCTCCGTAAGGTGGCCGAGGGTCCCGGCGAAAAGGTCCAGAACCCGGGCCCAGCCCTCGCGGGAGCCCATGATTAGTTTCAGGCTCTTGACAAGCCAGTAGTCGCCCATAAGGACAGCCGGGCCGCCTCCCAGGATATTGTACACTGTGGGAAGACCGCGACGCACCCCTGCCTTGTCCACAACGTCGTCGTGAAGCAGGGTGGCGTTATGCAGAAGCTCCACTGCCGCCGCATAACGACAGGTGTCTTCGTTCGCCGAGCCGACGGTGCCTGCAGTAAGCAAGGTGAGCATCGGGCGCATCATCTTGCCCTTATGCTCCCTGAGGCTGGCATTGGTGCTGTCCAGAAGCGGAACGTCGCTCCTGAGGGCCTGATCCATGAGGGCGTTCACCTCCTGAAGGCCGGGCTGAAGGAATTCTTTAATCTCGTTGAATGACATTTATTTTAACGCAAGTGCAGCGCACGAACAATTCCGCGCGCTGCCTCAGTTACGATGCTTGATCCATTAGAAGAACAGACCCAGGGTAAATTTGATACCCTGGAAGTTACCTGTGGGAGTGCTGCCGGAATCTCCTTCCTGCTTTACAAGGGGACCGAGGTTCTTGAACCACTGAACGGAAAGCTGCACGTGATCGAAGAGCTCTACACCGCCGCCGACACCGAAGCCATACTCGAACTTGTTGGTTACCTGTGTAACACTTCCTCCCACGTTGTTGGGATCCCATTTCTCGTTACCTGTTACTTTGTAACCGATGAAGGGTTCCAATACACCGAAGGGGCGTACCACTGCAAGGTCGATACCAAGCTGAAGGCCGAGGGAAAGCTCCACAAAGCCGTTTTTGTACTGCCAGTCTTTACCCTCTGTTTTATCGATATTGTTAAGCTGGGTACCCTTAACCTGGTATGCAAGTGCGGGCTGAAGAACCACGATGGGGCCAAGTTCAAACTTGTAGGCAACGCCTGCATGATAAAGGCTGATGTTCTTGGTCTGCGTGTCTTTAATGTTGGTATTGGAGGAAGTAAAACCGCCAAAAATACCAATCTGGGCATTTGCAGCAACGGTGGTAGCAAGTGCTACCGCAACGATTGCAATAAGTTTTTTCATATCTGCTATAGATTAGAATTGATTTTGTCTATAAGAGCGTTCTTGGGCATTGCACCGACGGTTTTGTCCACAGCCTGGCCGCCCTTGAAGAAGAGCAGGGTGGGAATACTCATGATGCGGTAACGGCCGGCGATTTCGTCGGCGTCGTCCACGTTCACTTTCACTACGGTGATTTTATCTGACATTTCGCCCTCTACCTCGTCAAGGATGGGGGAAAGCATGCGGCAGGGGCCGCACCAGGTTGCCCAGAAATCAACTATTACAAGTTTGTCGTCCTGGAGAAGGGAGTCAAAATTCTGGTTTGTAGCTACTTTTGCCATTATAAAAAGGTTCTATAATTTCTGCAAATATACGAAAAAGTTTTAATTACAAAGCATCCTCAACGGGAAGGGTATAGGCCCTGAGTCCCAATGCATTGTTGTCTTTGTCAGTGTGTCTGAGGGCGTCCATGATCTTGGGGGCGAGGGCATCCTCAACGACCGTAAGGATTGCGTGATTCTGCGTGGGCCAGGCATGGTTGCCGAGATGAGGCTCGCCGTCCACGCCGCCGCGGCCGCCGATTTCGTTCCAAACGGTGTATCCCCTTTGCCCGAAACCTTCCAGAAGTTCTACGATTTCCTGGTTGTATGCCTGGTTATAAACTATGAATATAGCTTTCATTTCATGAAATTAAATGTTAAACGTGTCCCCCTCCCGAAACCCCTCCCCTCGGGGGAGGGACTTATTATTTCTTTGCTTTACGTTTTGCGCGGTGTTCGGTGAAGCCGCAGTACAGGACAGGGATGATTACAAGGGTGATTACGGTTGATATCGAAAGGCCCCATGCCACAGTAATACCAAGCCCTCGCCACATTACGGCGCCTTCTCCTGTGCCCCATGCCATAGGAAGCATACCGAGGACAGTTGTGAGGGTGGTCATCAGAATTGGCCTCAGACGGCTCTTGGCCGCAGTTACAGAGGCGTCTCGTACACTCATTCCCCTCTCCTGACAAAGAATAGTATAGTCAATTAGTACAATACCGTTCTTAACAACAATACCAAGCAGGATTATGATACCGATCATGCCCATCATGCTTATCGGCATCCAGTCGTGTACCATACTTCCGAGCGCAACGCCCACAATGGCAAAAGGTATGGAGAACATGATTACGAAAGGCCCCATGAGGGACTCGAACTGGGATGCCATCACCATATACACCAGAATGACGATAAGGGCCATCAGCAAGATCATATCGGCAAATGACTTCTGTTGCTCTTCATAGTCGCCGCCAATTCTCCAGCTCAGATGGGGAGGAAGGGGGTCGTCAGCCATGAGTTCCTCTACAACGGTAACGCCTTCACTGAGGGCCTTTCCACGCGCCATCATGCCGGTTACGGTGATGTAACGGTCGCGGTTCTTGCGCTGGATGGTGGGCGGGACCTTGGTTTCCACGATGGTGCCAAGGTCGCGAACCCTGATGCCCTGTCCGGCGGTGTTGTAGATGACTATGTTTTCCATATCCTCGAGGGATGTGCGGAATTCCGGCGCGTAGCGCACGCGGATGTTGTATTCCTCGCCGTCTTCGCGGAAGTAGGAAGCTACGGTTCCCGACATTGCGGCCGATACGGCAGCTGCGGCCGATGTGGAAGAGAGGCCGTTCAAGGCCAGTTTTTCACGGTCGAAGTCTACCTCGTATTCGGGTGTGTACTGGTCGCGGGACAGGATGGCCTGGGTAAAGTAGCCGGTGTCCATCATCTTCTGCCTTACGCGGCGGGCCTGGGTCTCGGTCTCTTCGAAGTCGTAGCCATAGATTTCCAGTTGGACGTTGGCGCGTCCGCCCATGCCCATTCCGCCTTCCGTGACGTTGAAGCGGTTGAGTTCGCGGAATTCTCGGAGGTCGGCACGGACAATATCGGCCAGTTCGCTCACTCCCCTCTCACGCGTGGTGACGGACCCGACGTTGATGTTCATCGTAATCAGGTAGGTGCCGTTCTGGCGCATTGAGGCGAAAGCGTTCTCCGAGTCGGCCTGGCCGTAACGATAACTCAGGACCTTGATTTCGGGGATATCGGCCTTGAGGCGCTGATAGATGCGTTCCGCAACGTCGCCCGTAACTTCCTGTGCAGTACCGATGGGCATCTCGATGGTGGCGCTTATGCGGCCTTCGTCGTCCTGGGGGAAGAACTCCGTCCTCATGTGAGGGAAGAAGATATACAATACCACGCCGAAAATGACCACCGAACCTGCCAGAATCCACTTTTTGTGGTTCATGCACCAGCCTATGAGGTGCGCATAGCCGCGGGAAATGCCGTCAAGTGCACGGTTCACCGGACCGAAGATGATTCGGTACAGCTTGTTCTTCACGGGCTTGTTGTCCATGAGCAGCGAGCACAGGGTGGGAACAAGGGTGAGGGCCGCCGTAGTGGACACAATCATGATTATGGACACTATCCAGCCCAGCTGCTTGAACATGATGCCCGCCATACCGGTTATCATCGTAAGAGGCAGGAACACGCACAGCATGGTGAGGGTGGAGGCTATGACCGAAATACCCACTTCGGCCGTTCCGTGAACTGCCGCTTCCGTGGGTTTCTCGCCTTTCTCAAGATGCGACGTAACGTTTTCCAGCACCACGATAGCATCGTCCACCACCATGCCGATGGCTATCGCCAGGGCGCTCATGGAGATGATGTTCAGGGTATTGTTCGTTGCAAAAAGGTACAGCAGCGAAGCCAGGAGGGCGATAGGGATACTCAGGACGACGATGAGCGTGCCCTTGAGCCTTCCGAGGAAGAGGAACACGACCAGCATTACCACCAGGAAGGTGATGATGATGGTGTCCCTGAGGGACTGGATTGTAAGGATGATATCCTCTGAATTGTCCACAACCTGGGTAATCTGTATGTCCGAAGGAAGGTTGCGGGAGATTTTTTTCATCTCCTCCTTGATCTTCCGGATAACCTCCACGGTGTTGTAGCCGCTCTGCTTCTGGATAATTATCTGGGCACCTCGTACGCCGTTGGTATAGGATTCCTGGGACTTTTCCTCAAGGGCGTCGTCCACCCTGGCCACATCCCTCAGGTAAATCGCCGAACCGTTGCTGGTTCCGAGCACCACATCCAACAGTTCCCTGGGGTCCTGGAATTCTTTCTTGATGCGCAGCGTGTACGTCTCCGAACCCATGTCGATGCTTCCGGAAGGCACGTTCCTGTTCTCCTGGGCGATGATTCCGGCTATGGCCGAAATGGAAAGGTGGTAGGCCTCCAGCTTGGCAGGGTCGCAGTACACCTGGATTTCCCTCTTGGGGGCACCAGCAACGGTGACCTGGCCAACACCCGACACGCGGGCAAGCGGAGTGGCTACTTTGTCGTCCAGGATCTTGTCCAGGGCCGATACGCTCTGTTTGGCGGTGGCGGCCATAATCATGATGGGCATGTCGTCCACCGAAAACTTGAACAGATATGGCTGAGAAGCGCCGTCCGGGATGGTCTGGGACACCATGTCCAGCTTGTCGCGGACGTCGTTGGTAGCTTCGTCTATATCGGTTCCGTATTCGAACTCCAGCGTAAGGATTGCGATGTTCTCACGGGAGTTGGAGGTAAGGTTCTTCAGGTGTGAAACGCCGTTGAGCGTGTTCTCCAGCACTTTGGTCAGGTTGTTTTCCACGTCTTCGGCCGATGCTCCCGGGTACGAGCTCATTACCATGATGGTGTTGGACTCGATGTCCGGAAGGTTGTTCACGGGAAGCCTCGTGAGGGCGAATATGCCCAGGATGGCGAAGGCCAGGAAAACCAGGCAGGTTGTGACCGGGTGCTCTACCGATGTTCTGTAGATGCTCATAGTACGTTCACCTTAATTCCGTCCTTGAGGGCGGCCTGGCCCTTCACGACTATTATCTGACCTTCCTGAAGGCCGTCGGTTATTTCGTATTCCTTGTCGATATGACGGCCCAGGGTCACGGGGACATAACTCACTGTCTGGTCCTCATTCAGCACATAGATAAAGCGGGTGCCTGTGCCTTCCTGCTTCACAATAGACTGGTCAGGCACAATCACGCTCTTGCGGGAGCCGAAATTCACGGTTACGCGGGCGTACATGCCGGGACGGAGAACGCGGTTGGTGTTGGAAACTTTGACTTCGGCCTTGAATGTATGGGTTGCTGCATCGATCGTGGGATAAAGTCGGTCAATCCTGCCGGTGAATGTCTTTCCGGGGAGGGCGTCCACAGTAAGGGTGACGGAATCGCCTTTCTTAACCTTCGAGTACTCGCTTTCCGATATGCCCACGAGAAGCTTGACAGGCACCACCTGCTGCACGGTGAAAAGCGGCTGACCCATGGAGAACATGTCCCCGGCGTCGAAGTTGCGCGCTGTCACGAAACCGTCGATGGGGCTTTTGAGGATGGTGTTTTCCTTGACGTTTTTGTAGTTGGTCTTGCGTACTTTGTAGCCTAGTTCCGCAGTTTCAAAGTCGCTCTGCGAAACACCGCCTTCCTCGTAAAGGCCTTTCAGGCGCTCGTATTCGATTTCGTCATTACGGACCTGGAGCTCAAGCTGCCTCAGCTGGAGGCGGTCCATTTCGGCAAGGACTTGACCTTGCGTCACGTAGTCCCCTATTTCCACATTGATTTTGCGTATGCGGGAGCCGCTCTGGGGCATTATGTTGTTCACCGCCCAGGCCTGGACCGTGGATGCGTATGTGTTTTCCTGAGGAACTTCCCTTGCTTGCACTGCAGCCACTTCCACATTGGGAATCACGGGCGCAGCAGCCTGCGTCTGGGTTGTGCTGCCGCTGTTTCCCCCGCAAGAGGCAAGCGCCAGGGCGGCGGCGATGATTGCTGTCTTTTTCATATATTCAATTCTATTTTTCTTCGGTGAAATCGTAGCCCAGGGTCTGTTCAAGGCCGGCTTTGGCAACCACAAAATTATACACGGCCTGGACCGACTGCAGACGCGCCTGAGTAAGGGTGAGCTCGGTGTTGTTCAGGTCCGTGAAGGTGCTTTTCCCAAGCCGATAGCTCTTGGACGCTATGTCGTAGGCCTTTTCGGCGCTTTCGACTGCGCTGCGGGCTGCGTCGTAGCTGCGCATGGCGGTTTCCATGGTGGAAAGGCTCTGACGGATGCCTATCTTGAGCTGACGCTCGGTGTTTTCTTTCTGGAGGGCAAGTTCGTCGGCCTGGACTATGGTCTGGCGCCTGTTGTAATAATGCTGCCCGCCGGTGAAGATGGGGACCGACAGGTTGAACACAAGTGTGCTGGAAGGCAGCCAGCGCCACTGGCTCAGGTTGAACACGTCGCTTTGGGTGTAGTAGTTGTAGCTCAACTGCATCGAAAGCGTGGGCAGGTTGGAATAGGTCTGCATGCGGATTTGCTTCGCAAGCATTTCGGCCTGTATTGCAAGCTGGCGCATGGTGGTGTTGTTCTCCAGGGATGCGTCACCTGCCTCGTTGAAATCGTAGAGCATGTGTTCGGCGTAATCGTCAAGCTTTCCGGCCACATCCATGTTCATATCCAGGTCCACTCCCATTACAGCCTTGAGCTGCCAGAGAGCTATGTACACAGCGTTCTGGGCGTTGTAAAGATTGGGGATAGCGCCTGCCAGGGTGCTCCTTGCACGGGCCATATCCATCTCGGACGCTTTCTGGGCGTTGTATCGGCTTTCCGTGTACTTGTAGTTCTGGACTGCGTTTTCGTACACTGCGTTGTAAACGTCGTAGGATGCGCGAGCCATAAGCACTGCATAATAGGCCTGTTTTACCTGGGCGACCGTACCCAGACGGCTTTCGCGCGCCTTTTCCACGGCCTGCTCCACCTGGTCACCGGAGATCCTTAGGCTTTCCCAGAGCTGGAAGTTAATCACCGGCATAGTGGCCGACAGGCCCAGGGTGACCTGATTTCTTCGACCCATCTCAATTGCCCCGTCGCTGTCTCCGGAATCCTCCTTTTGCGGTGTCACGTAAGGGATGAAAGGCGTACCTGTTACCTGGTACAGTTGTTCGATGTAATACATGATGGGTTCAATCATACTGCTCATCATGCCGCTCATACCGCTGCCGGAGGATCTTTCGCCATCGTCTGAATCCGAGCCGAAGTACACCTTCTGTTTCTTGATTGCATAGCTGTACATCCCCGAGGCGCTTATCTGCGGGAAAAGCGCGCCGTACGAGCCTCTCTTGGCATACTCGGTGCGCTTTATTTCCATATCGGCAACCTTTACGGAGGTGTTCTCCGAAAGGGCGATTTTAATCGCATCGTCAAGCGTGAGGACCACGGTGCTGTCCTGCGCCGGGCGCTCCTCTCCGCTGAACTGGGCGCTTGCCATCATCGGCACGCAAAGCGCCAGGGCAAGCAAAAAACATCTTCTTATAGTCATACACTCTAAATAAGCTGCGTTTTTACTGCAAAAATCGCGCCCGAACGTAATCTCCTGACTGCCACCAAAATAACGAAATCATGTCTGTTCCTTTTGCGCAGACATGATTCCATTAAGTTGTTGATAATAAGCCGATTGGGTTATTCTCCCAGCGGACGGGCGTAGTGCGTTTCAGGCTTGGGGCCTTTTTGCAGCGGCTCGGGATGAATTGCTGCAGCGGGCTGCTTTTTCACGAAGGCGTAAATCAGGAAGCCGATGCCAAGCAGGACGAAGGGAATACTCAGGAGCTGGCCCATGTTCAGGGGCATGCCTGCTTCGAAGGCTACCTGGTCGTTCTTGATGAATTCGATAAGGAAGCGCGAGCCGAAGCAGATGATCAGGAATATGCCCACGAAGGTGCCGCGGTAGGTTTTGTCCAGGCGCTTCCAGTACAGCCACATTAGGAACAGGCCTTCGAGGAGATATGTGCCTGCCTCATAAAGCTGAGTAGGATGGCAGGGCACGGTTTCCCCGTTGCGTTCGAACACAAAACCCCAGGGGAGGTCGGTGGGACCGCCGTAAATCTCAGAATTGAAGAGGTTCCCCAGGCGAATTAAACATGCGGCGAAAGCCACCGGAATAACAAGATGATCCAGTACCCAAACGAAGTCGAACCCGTTCTTTTTGCCGTACTTGTTCGCGTACCACCATATACCCAGCAGTAAGGCTATAGTTCCACCGTGGCTGGCAAGGCCGCCTTTCCATGGCATGAAAATCTCCCAGAAACCTTCCCAGCTGCCGAAGTAGTAGTCCGGCTGGTAGAAGATGCAGTGACCGAGGCGTGCACCCACAATCGTACATATCAGGAGCATGTACAGCATAGGGTCCAGCAGGGCCTCGCTTATCTTCTCCCTCTTGAAGAAGGATTTCATGATGAACCAGCCCAGGACGAATCCGCCCACAAAAAGCAGCGAGTACCACCTGAGCTCGAACCCGCCGATATGCAGTATGGCGGGGTTCACATTCCAATGAACGATCAGAGATTCCATTAAGCTTATGCTGTTAAAATCAATCCCCAGACTTTTGCGGCCTGGGGATAATTGTCTGTATTAGTCCTGGATGGCTGCGATGCCGGGGAGAATCTTGCCTTCGATGGCTTCCAGCATTGCGCCGCCGCCTGTGGAGACGTAGCTCACCTTATCGGCATAGCCCATCTGGGTAACAGCTGCAACGGAGTCGCCGCCGCCGACCAGGGTGTAGGCGCCATTCTTGGTGGCCTCAGCAAGGTCTTCAGCGATCTGAAGGGTACCCTTGGCGAAGTTTGGAAGTTCGAAAACGCCCACGGGGCCGTTCCAGAGCACGGTTTTGGAGCTGAGGATGATCTTCTTCCAGTTTTCCAGAGATGCGGGTGCAGCATCCATGCCCTCCCACTCGTCGGGAATCTGGTCGATGGGGAAAACCTTGCGGGGAGTTTCGTTGTCGAAGGCCTGGCCGCATACGGTGGCCACGCTCAGGGACAGGTTCACGCCCTTCTCCTTGGCTTCTTTCATGATTTCAAGTGCATCGGGGATGAGTTCATCCTCGTGCAGGGAGTTGCCGATGTGGCCGCCCTGGGCCTTGATGAAGGTGTAACCCATACCGCCGCCGATGATAAGGTTGTCCACCTTGCCGACGAGGTTCTTCAGGACTGCGAGCTTGGAGCTCACCTTGGAACCGCCGATGATGGCAGTGAGGGGACGCTGTGCATTCTTGAGGACATTGTCGATGGCCTTGATTTCGCCTTCCATCAGGTAGCCGAACATCTTGTCATTGGGGAAGTATTCGGCGATGAGGGCGGTTGAGCCGTGTGCGCGGTGTGCAGTGCCGAAAGCGTCGTTGATGTAGCAGTCGGCGTAGCTGGCCAGGGTCTTGACGAACTCCTTCTGGGAGGCCTTGACTGCAGCTTTTGCAGCCTTCTTCTCTTCGTCGGTGGCGTCCTCTGCCAGACCGCGGGGTTTGCCTTCCTCTTCGGCGTAGTAGCGGAGGTTCTCAAGGAGGAGGGCCTCTCCGGGCTTAAGGGCATCGGCCTGGGCCTTTGCTTTCTGGCAGTCGTCTGCGAACTGAACGGGAACGCCGAGGCATTCGCTCACATGGTCCACGATGTGCTTGAGGCTGAACTTCGGATCGACCTTCTTGGGACGGCCGAGGTGCGACATGATGATGACGGAACCGCCGCCTGCAAGCACCTTCTTAAGGGTGGGCATTGCCCTGCGGATGCGGGTGTCGTCGGTGATTTCGAAGTTTTCGTTAAGGGGAACGTTGAAGTCTACGCGTACGATGGCTTTCTTGCCGGTGAAATCGTACTTGTCAATGAATTGCTGCATATTATAATAAAAAAAATTGTTTCCTTCCTGTCATTCCTGGCGGTCCCTGAGTGGTCCCTGAGCCTGTCGAAGGGCCTGTCGAAGGGCCTGTCGAAAGGCGACCGGGAATCTCAAAGTTTGCAAATTTAACTATCTTTGCAGAAAATTCAAAAATTATGGCAGTAGAATTCCCTGCAGCATATTGGAAAGACTATGAGCTTCTGGACTCCGGAAACGGCGAAAAGCTGGAGCGTTTCGGCAAATATGTCCTTAGGCGTCCCGAGCCTAAGGCTCTCTGGACCCCATCCCTTCCCGATGCCGAATGGAAACGCCTGAGCCACGTCACTTTCCGCCCCGGTGCAGGTTTCGGCAAAGCCGGTAAGGAGGACAGCGGAACATGGGAAAAATCCAAACGAATGGACGACCAGTGGGGCATCGCCTACAACGGCGAGCCGGATCCCGAAACCCATGCTGCAAGCGACCTTCACATCGGCCTGAGGCTTGGACTCACTTCCTTCAAGCACGTCGGCGTTTTTCCCGAGCAGGCGCCCAACTGGGAATTCATTTACAGGGAAACCTCCCGCCTTGCGCGCATCCACAAAGCCAACGGACTTCCCGCACCCAAGGTTTTGAATCTCTTCGCCTACACTGGCGCCGCCTCCCTCGCCGCCAAGTGTGCCGGGGCCGATGTCACCCATCTTGATTCTGTGCGCCAGGTCGTTACCTGGGCCCGCGAAAACATGGAACGCAGCGGCCTGGACGGCATCCGCTGGGTTGTTGAAGACGCCCTGAAGTTCGCCAGGCGCGAAGCCAAGCGCGGCAACCGCTACGACGGCATCATCCTGGATCCTCCCGCCTACGGCCACGGTCCCGACGGCGAAAAGTGGAAACTGGACGAACTGCTTTTCGGCCTGCTGCAAAACGTCGCCTCAATCCTTTCCGAACGCGACGCCTTCATGGTCCTGAACCTTTACTCCAACGGCTACAGCGCCGCCCTGGGCGAAACAGTCGTCCGCGAAGCCTTCAAAGGCAACTTCCGCGAAATGACCTCCGGAGAACTTGCGTTCAACGACTCTTTCGGCAAAATCCTGCCCCTAAGCATCTACGTCCGCCTGAAGCGCTAAAAGCCGCCGTAACGCAATCGGCTTATTATCAACAACTTAACGGAATCATGTCTGCTCTTTTTGCGCAGACATGATTCCGTTAAAAAATTAAAAATCAGTGACTTAGAATCGGAGGACAAGGCCGGCGCCGTTGACTGTGGGGCCGAAATCAAGGGTAACCTGGCTGATGGCGTCGTTGCACTGCTCTTCTGCCCAGTTCAGGCGGCTCTTGCCGACGAAGTGGAAGGCCAGACCGCCGCCAAGGGCGAGGGCGCCGACGGCTGAAACGACATAGCTTGCCAAGTAAATACCGGCAACAGTCTCGTTCTGTTTCATATACTCTTTAACGTCGGTCATACCGCTCTGGCCAAACTCATAGCCGGCATAGAAGCAACCGGCAAGGCCTGCAGCCAAAGTCACACCGCCGCCGATGATAAGACCGGTACCGGCTCTCATCTGCTTGCGGGCGCCGACTACTGTCTCGCCATAAATATCGGCGCCGACAAGGTCGATAATTTCATTGTCGGTGAGTTTGTGGCCGTTCTGGTCCACAAGGTCGGTGCCGTGCCTCATGATGGGAGCGGCGAACTGTGCCGATGCGTTAAAAGAAACGCAAAGAAGTGCAAATGCTGCACAAAGGAATACGATAATCTTTTTCATAGTTATATTGAATCATTAAAGTTTTCAAATTCTTCGTCGTCGTATGACAATCCGCTTGCGGCATGGAGAATGGCGCTGAAGCGGGATGTGAGGCCTGCCGAAAGCTCCTTGTCCCCATACTCGTTGCAGACATCGGCGATGTACATGAGGATACGGCCGGCGGTGTCGAATTCAGAGCTTCCTAAACTGCCCCACTCGATGTAAAAGCCGATAGTCTCCAGCAGCGCGTCGCCCATGCGAGAGGCAAGCGCGGCGGCAGATTCGGAATCTCCAAGGTAATAGTAGTTCTCTATCATCTGGGCCACCATGTAGTCGTTAGCTGCAAAGCCCACGGGAAGACTTTCCAGAGGGAAATTCTCCTCCGGGAAGCACCTCTGGCACATATCCATGATTTCCAGGGCTTTCTCGTCCTCTTCAATGTCGATAAGAGCATTGGCCACGGAAAGGAACAGCTGCCTCTGGCCCAGAACGCCCAGGAAGGTGTACATGTTCTGATAGTCCACGAACCAGTCAGTGCGGGAGAGGGCGTCCCACTTGAAGACAGTCTTCATCTTGTCGTACAGGGCAAGGGCGTCCACCTTTCCGACATCGGTCGAAGACGGCTTGTTGCGGATGGGAGTAAAGCGGTAAGAGAAACCGTCGGACATCAGGTAGTCCTTGATTCCCACATTAAGGTCGCCGCCCATGTTAAGTACGTTCAGCGGACGGTCCCAATCATAGCCGGAAAGCAGGTCAAGCATGAAAATCTCCGGCTTGGAAAGGTAGTTCTTGTCCTTGGATATGGTAAGGGTGATGTATTCCGGAATTTCGTCGGCAAACATCTCGGGGACGATGCCGTACTTCAGGCAGTTCTCCTTATTCACCGGCATCACCAGATTGCGGGCGCAGATGAAATCCAGCTTGGTGCCGTCGTCCAGGGTTACCTTCATCTTGGGATCCTTGAATACATCCATTACGTCGGACAGAAGCATGGGGGAGCCGTCATCGTATGCGATGTACACGAACTCGTTGGTTCCGTAAAGATACTGCCTGGCGGGGACGCTCAAAGGCAGCGGTGCGCTCTCGTTGCAGGCCCATTTCATCTGGTCGATATACCAGTCGGTGCCAAGCAGCGAAGTGTTCACCACACGGACGTCAGTGCGCACGCCCTCCACCTCCTGGGCATACCAGAGCGGGAAGGTATCGTTGTCGCCATGCGTAACCAGGAAACCGTTCGGCCCGACGGAATTCAGGTAATTGTAGGCCATTTCCGGGGCGGTGTAGCGGTTGGAACGGTCGTGGTCGTCCCAGTTTTCGGCGGCCATGAGGGCCGGGACACCGAGGCAAAGCACGCCCACTGCCGAAGCCAGCACCTTGGGAGAGCCTTTGAAAGCCTCCGACAGCCAGCCATACAGTGCAGCGACGCCAAGGCCTATCCAGATTGCGAACATATAGAACGAGCCTGCGTAGGCGTAGTCCCTCTCGCGCACCTGATAAGGCGGCTGGTTAAGGTAAATCACAATGGCGATGCCCGTCATGAAGAACATAAGGAACACAATCCAACTTCCCCTCTTGTCCCTGTCGAACTGGAACACAAGGCCCAGAAGGCCCAGCAGCAGCGGCAGCAGATAGTAATGGTTCTTGCCTTTATTCTCGCTAAGAACAGCCGGAGCATCGGACTGGTCACCCAGCCTGAGCGCATCCAGAATGCCGATTCCGCTTTCCCAGTTGCCGTAGAACACGTTCCCGGGAAGGGGGCTGTGAATGTCGTTCTGCCTGCCGGCGAAGTTCCACATGAAATAGCGCCAGTACATCCAGTTTAGCTGGTAGTCGAAGAAGTAGGCCATATTGGCGCCGAAAGTGGGCTTGCGCGACTTTGCACCGGCTACGCGCGTGCCTTTCCCCTGGGTGTATATCTCGTAGAACTCCACGTAACGTGAATCTGCGCCGGACCACATACGGGGGAATAGCATCTTCCCTTCGGGCCTGTACTTGGCATCGGCGGGAGCGTCGGCCTTGATGTATTTCCCGTCCATCGGCGCCCAGTACTTCCCGTTGTAAAGGTCGTAGGGAGCGTCGAAATACTGGCCGTAAAGCAGCGGCGTGGAACCGTACTGCTCACGGCTCAGATAACGCACCAGGGTATAAGGATTATCGGGCTGATACTCGTTGGTGGGCGTTTTCACGCTGGAACGGATAATGACGATGGCAAAGAGCGAAAAGCCCATCACCAGCGTCGTAACGCACAAAATCACCGTATTCCAGAAAGCCTTTCCCTTCTTCAGGGTCTGGAAAAGCCCCCAGAAGCAAAGCGCCAGCAGCCCCACAAGGAAGAACAGCGCTCCTGTATTATAAGGCAGGCCAAAACCGTTCACAAACATCCGGTCGAAGAGAGCCGCCAGCTTGGGAAGATAAGGAATGAACAGGTACACCAGCAGGAACTCGATAACCACGCCTGTCGCGAAAATGCCGACCAGCTTCCAGAAGGACAGCTCCTTGTTCTCGTTCATGCGATAGTAATACATGAACACGAAGGCAGGAATGGTCAGGAGGTTCAAGAGGTGTACACCGATGCTAAGACCCATCAGGAACGCAATCAGCACTATCCAGCGGCTGGAATGAGGTTCGTCGGCTTTTTCGTACCATTGGCACATGGCCCAGAAAACCAGTGCCGTAAACAACGACGACATTGCATAAACCTCTCCCTCAACGGCACTGAACCAGAACGTATCCGAAAAACAGTATGCCAGCGCACCGATAGCCCCGGATGCGAAGATGGCGATGGCCTGCGGTACCGTAGCGGCAGGAGATTGCCGGTCGGATCCTGCAATGACGCCACCCGTCATCCCCGACCTGATCGGGGATCCCAACAGCCTTTTGGCAAAAAAGACTATGGTAAAATACAGCAGGAAAATGGTGAGAGCACTAAGGATGGCGTTCATGGCATTTACAGCCACGGCCGCATGCTCCGCGCTTACGGGAAGCGTGAAAAAGCGTGCAAGAAGCTGGAACACAGGGTTTCCCGGAGGGTGACCCACTTCCAGTTTATACGATGACGCGATGAACTCACCGCAGTCCCAGAACGAAGCGGTGGGCTCTATGGTGGAAAGGTAGGTGACAAGTGCCACCGCCAGCACTGCAAGGCCGGTTATACGGTTCCACAGCTTGAATTTCCTGATATCCATCGGCATAAAATTTTGTGGCCGAAGCCTATAATTTGCAAATATACGCATTTTCGGCGGACCTGCAAAGCGGGAGACCGGACTTGGCATTTATGGAAATTCTTCCTATATTTGTATGATTTGAAAAACCTTAAACCCTAACTATAATGACCAATCAAGAGTACTTCAACTCGATGCTTCCCAAAGAGGAACTCGAAAGACTCCGCTACCTTCCCACAATGGGCCAGTTCGTGGACTGGTTCACAAAGGAATATGCCGAATCCCCCGCCCTGTCGGACACGGTTAACACCATCACATACAAAGAGCTGGGACAGCGCCTGGCCCGCCGCCGCGCCTTCCTCAACGGCCTGGGCCTTCCCAAGGGCGCTCATATCGCCGTTTGGGACCGCAACAGCCAGGATGCAATAGAGCTGTATCTGGCCATCACCAGCGCCGGTTACGTGGCCATGATGTTCCCGTCCATGCTGCCGGAAATGGCAGTCGTGGGCTGCTGCATGAAGTTCGACATCGCCGCCATATTCGTCCGTGAAGAATTCATGCCCCAGACCTCCAAGATCCAGGGCACCAAGGTGCTTCCTGCCGCCAGCATCGCGGATACAGAGGCCCCCGTGGCCGATATCGACCCGGACAGCCCCGCCGCCATCTTCTTCACCGGAGGTACCACCGGCGCTCCCAAGGGTGCAGTCCTGAGCCACCGTGCCCTCATGCGCGGCAACTACAACACCATCTTCAAACCCGGCCCCATCATCGGCGTGCACCGTTATATAGCACTACTGCCCCTCAGCCACGTTTTCGGCGCAATCGCCGGCCTGTGCGGCTGCTTCTATTCCGGCAACCTCATGTTCACCTGCGAAGACATGAAGGCCACCATCGGCAAGTTGCCTGTCATCAAGCCCTCCCTGCTGGTTATTGTTCCCGGCATCTGCGACATCCTGAGCGGCCTTGTCAAAATGTATGGTCCCCAGTTCCTTGGCGGCAACCTCCGCATGATCATCTCCGGCGCAGCCAACGTGCCTCCGCGCCTGGTGGACATCTTCACCAAGCTCGGCGTTGAATTCTGCTTCGGCTACGGCCTCACCGAAACCGCCAACCTCACATCGGCCAACGCCGACGCAGTCGAGCGTCCCACCTCCATCGGCCGCATCTATCCCAATCAGGAGGCCAAACTTGTGGACGGTGAACTGTGGGTAAAAGGCGACAACCTGTTCTCCGGCTACTACAAGGATCCCGAAAAGACTTCCGAAGCCCTCACGCCAGACGGCTGGCTCCGCACCGGCGACCTTTGCCGCTTCGACGAAGACGGCTTCCTCTATATCACCGGCCGAATCAAGAACTTGATTATCCTTGCCAACGGCGAAAATGTCAGCCCCGAAAGCCTTGAAGAGCCCTTCTATGCCGACCCTTGCGTCCGCGACGCCATGGTAAAGGAAGACGACGGCCTCATCGCCATCGAAATCCTGCCCTTCATGCCCGCCTTCGACGGCAAGCCCTTCGAGGAAGTTCAGGCCTATATGAACAAGCTGGTGGACAAAGTGAACGCAAACCTGCCCAGCACGCATCAGATCCGTAAAGTAACCGTGCGCACGGAAGATTTCAAGCGCACCGGCAGCATGAAAGTTTCACGCGTATGACAAAGCAGGAAGTTTTGGACGGCCTCAAGGAAGTGATCGCCGTCATCAGGCCCAATACCGACCTCACAAATGTATCATTCGACACCGAACTTGTAAGAGGACTTGGCATCGACTCCCTTTCCATGATGCTGCTCGCGCTTGCAGTGGAGGAGAAGTTCCAGATGCGTTTCCCAGAGGGTGCTCCCGCTCCCAAAACCGTAGGGGAAGTCTGCGACGCAGTGATCGCCGCAAAGTAAAAGTCCCACACTCTATAAAAAATCCCGCTCCGTTAAAGGGCGGGATTTTTTTAAATGTCTTTCACGAAGGAACGCCTTCTCTGGTAGGGCCTTGTCTCGAAGGATTCCCAGAGCGTCTGGACTTTGTGATTGTCTTCCAGCTGGGGATTAAGGAGCATTTCCTTGATGCCCAGGCGCTGGTAGTTCTCCATCAGGTACTTGAACATAAGGAGCGCCGCGCCCTTGGCCTGATATTCGGGCAGGATGCCAATCAGCAGGGCCTCGGTGGTATTGTTGCGCTTAGGGCTAAGTGCGGGAAGGAGATGAATCCAGCCGAAGGGAAAAATCTTGCCCTTGGCCTTGCGCACCGCTGCAGAAATGTGAGGCATAGTTACCGTAAAGCCCACAAGCTCGTCTTTTTCGTTTACAACGAAGGCCACAAGGTCCTTGTTAAGGACGGGGACATACTGCTTTACATAGCCGTCAATCTGGTCCTGGGACAGTTTTGTGTACTCGTAAAGGCCTGCGAAAGCTTCGTTAAGCACGTGGAACATCTCCCTGCCGCGCTTGGCCATTTCCTTGAGTGAATTTGCCCTTAGGATATGGATGTTGAACCTGTCCTCGATGACGCTGGCATATTTGAACATCGGGGGCATCTCTTCAGGGATTACCATCACCCGCTGGGTCCAATCCACGTCCTTGGTGAAGCCCATCCTTTCCAGATACTCCACGTAATAGGGATAGTTGTATATCACGGTGAAAGGGCTTTCGTTCTCGAAACCTTCCACCAGGAGGCCTTCGCGGTCCATGTCGGTAAAGCCCAGGGGGCCTTTCACCTTCTGAGCGCCCTTCGCCTTTCCCCATTCGACGACCTTGTCCACCAGGGCTTTCGCCACTTCGAAGTCCTCGACAAAGTCTATCCAGCCGAAGCGGACGGTTTTTTCGTTCCACTTCTTGTCGGCGTTGTGGTTGATGATGGCTGCGACACGGCCTACCACTTCATTGCCGCGTATAGCAAGATAAAGCTCCCTTTCACAGAATTCAAGGGAGGGGTTGTCTGTGCCAAGGGATTTGTATTCGTCGTCTTCGAAGGCGGGAACCCACTTGTCAGAGCCTTTGTACAGCTTGAGCGGGAATTCTATGAACTGGCGCAGCATGCGCTTTCCTTCGACGGGGACAATGGTTAAGTTTTGCATCACGTTTGGTTTAGTTCGGCAAATATAAACATTTTAGCCGAAATACCCAATCAGGGGACAGGGTCGTAACCGCTGCCGCCCCAGGGATGACAGCGAAGAAGCCGGCGGACCGTAAGGTACAGGCCTTTGAAGGGCCCGTGCTTGCGAAAAGCCTCCAGGGCATACTGCGAGCAGGTTGGCGTAAAACGGCAGGATGGCGGCGTGAAGGGACTGATGCACAGCTGATAGAACTTGATGAGCACCACGAAAGGGAAGATGAGTATTTTCTTCAGTATCTCCATGGCTACTTCACTGCCTCCAGAAGGGAAGTCATATCGGCAAAAATAACGTCGAAGGGCATGACCTCCTTTGACTGATATATAAAGAGGATATCCACTCCAGGGCCCAGCAGGGCTTTCTGGAGGCGGTAGCTTTCCCTGATACGGCGCTTGAGAAGATTGCGCTTTACCGCGCGCTTGAAGCTGCGCTTTGGAACGGATACAACTATGCGGGAAGGATCTTCGTCCCCCCTGATAAGGTATTTGCAGCGGATGCAGCCGGATACGTGTCCCTTCCCCCGTTCGAAGAGCCTCGCAACGGAAGTCTTGCCCGAGAGGCGCTCACTTTTGGGAAGGCTGGCGTCCATCATCAAAGGCCTTGCAGGTAAAGTTCGATAGCCTTTGCCACTGACGGGGCCTCCGGCGTAGGGGCCTTCACGTCGATCCTGAGGCCTGCCTCCTCCATGGCTTTTACTATGGAACGGCCGAAAGACACCAACTTTATGTCGCCCTGCTCAAAGCCGGGGAAATTCTCCTGAAGAGACTTTACATCGGCGGGATTATAGAAAACTATCATGTCGAAGTCCTTCAGGTTCAGGTCTTTGATGTCCTGGCTCACGGACTTCACAAACACGCCGGTGGTATACTGAAGCTTTGCAGCGTCGAAAAGCGAAGTGATGGCTTCCGACGACGAATTGTCCGACTGGGTAATGAGGAACTTCTCCCCTTTGTGCTTGGGGCCGATAAGGGCAACCACGCTTTCGGGCGTGCCGGTGCCGAAGAAAATCTTGCGCTTGCGATACACGATGTGCTTCTGCAGATACATGGCCACGGCCTCCGTGGAGCAGAAGTACTTCATGGTTTCGGGAATCTTGATGCGTAATTCCTCGGCCAGGGAGAAATAGGCGTCTATCACATGCCTGGAAGAGAAAACGACTGCAGTATAGTCCAGAAGGTTTATCCTCTGGGCACGGAATTCACGTGATGTAAGGGGCTCTATCCTGAAAAAGGGGCGGAAACTGAACTTTGCGCCGAATTTTTCTGTAACTGTCTGATACTGCGTAAGAACGCGGGGGGCGTTCTGGGAAACCAGGATATTCTGTATGCTCATTTCTGTCAAGTTCTCTACACTACAAAACTAACGCCGAAACCACCAAAATTGCTGTCGGAATTAATTCGAGGGCGCAAAGGTACGAAAAAGTTCGCAAAGGATTGCAAGAACCGGACAAAATTTGCACTTTTCGGAATAAGAGGAACAGATAAACTATAGCTGTTTCCACATAAATGAAGATGCTGATTGTCAGGTCTGTAGCCTTAATGAGAGACAATAGGCCGACTGTTATCAGGACCAGGAGAACCAGAAGAATATAGTATGTTTTGCCCACCCTTCTGGCAAGGATATAATTGTCCGCACGGCGGCGAGGCTTAAGGAGAATGTATATCAGGTAGCGTATCAGAGCAAATGCAACCAGCACACCGGCCACTCCCGCAAGCCTTATATCGGGATCCATAATGTGCAGGAAGGACGGGTTGTACAGCCTGTAGCGGAAAACCACCAGAAGAGTGGGGATTAGCATCAGCAGCGATATCATTGACCTGTCCTGCGTGTATCTGACGCTGTTTTCCAGTGAATGGCCGCTGCGGGCGCGGAACAGACTGTCGACAAGTAGTGGAAGGATATCAAGGAAACGTCTGAGAAGAGTGATGGAAAGGAAGATGAACACCACGGCAAGCACCATGGCGCCAACCGGCATCATGTCCGGGAGGGTCGCTGTCTCTTCCGGAGCACTGCCAAGCAGCATCTTTCCTGTCCTGAATGCCTCTTCAAACATCCTTAATTACCTCTTTTGGCCTGATATCCAAGCGTTTTAAGCAGTTCCACCACTTTGTCCCTGAAATCCCCCTGGATTGTTATTTCGCCGTCTTTGGCGCTACCACCAACTCCAAGTTTGGTTTTCAGCGTTTTGCCGAGTTCCTTAAGGTCGTCGGCCCTGCCTACAAAACCGCTTATCAGCGTAACCTGCTTGCCGCCGCGGTTACGCCTGTCGATTCCCACTATCAGTTTCTGCCGGGACGGAGGAAGGGTCTGAGCCTCTTCCTCCGCCTCCACAGTGTACTTGAAGTCGGGATTCGTGGAATAAACCACGCCCAGTCTGTCTTTCCAGTCTCCCATTATCTGTTTCGGCCCGAAGATTCCACAAGGGTGCGGATATGGGCGTTCAGGTGATCATTTGCGATAAGGCTTTCCAGCGTGCAGTGCATGCGGTAGCGCCAGTAATGACGCGGGATGGCCGGGATGTTGATGCGTTCGTCGGCGGGATTGCCCTGATAGCGGACGTCTCCGTCGGTAGCAAGCCAGTCCTGCAGGGGCAGGATGGCCAGCATTGCCGGGGAATGCATGTGGCTGGCGACGATAAGGTCAGCCACCCACGGTTCGCAGAAGTAGGGGGCGTCTCCGCCGCAGCCCAGAACCTCGTTGTAGTAACGCTGGGTAAGGCCGCGGTCTTCCTCCCACCAGGCCCTGATGGGCGAAGTGTCGTGGGTGCCGGTAGCGCATACGCACCAGTATGGATAGTATTCGGGATGGCCGAAGGTATCCTTCGGATCCTTTGGCATACGCTGGATTTCCAGGCTCAGGATGTTGAGGTCCCTCATCACCCACGGAACGCAGGCGGGAATCATGCCCAGGTCCTCGCCGCAGGCGAGCATGCCGGTGGAACGGAGCAGGGCCGGGAGCTTTGCCATGGCGCTGTCGCGCCAGAAGTCGTCGTGGCGGCGCCAGAAGAAGTCCTCGCTCAGTTTGTCGTAGCGGTACTTCATGCCTCCGTCCAGTTGGGCATAGACCCAGGTCCTGTTACCGGAGATGCGCGGGTGCCAGAAGTCCTTCCTGCGGGGATCTTCGACAAAGAGGACGTCGTTGCCTTCGCCCCTTGACGGGTCGAAGCCCATGCCCCTGAGTTCGTCTCCACTGTAAGGAAGCGCGGGGCTGAAATGGCCCATGAGGCCGCTCTTGTACTGCGAAGGGATTTCCCAGATGCGGAAGAAGCCCAGGATATGGTCTATGCGGAAGGCGTCGAAATACTGCGCCATCTTGCCCATGCGGGCTTTCCACCATGCATAGCCGTCCTTTGCCATTTCTTCCCAGTTGTAGGTGGGGAAGCCCCAGTTCTGGCCGTCTTCGGCGAAGGCATCCGGCGGTGCGCCGGCCTGGCTGTCCAGGTGGAACAGACGGGGATTCTGCCAGGCGTCCACGCTTACGCGGCTCACGCCGATGGGAAGATCGCCCTTAATGGCCACACCGTGGAGGTGGGCATAGTTCACGGCATCCTTAAGCTGCTGGTCCAGAATGAACTGCATGTAGCAGTAGAAGCCGGTTTCTTCTTCATATTCCTTGGCGAAGGCTTCCGCCTTTTTGTCGCTGTAACTTTCGTACTTGCCCCATTTGGAGAAGTCGGGGCTGCCGTGCTGGTCCCTGAGGACACTGAAAACGGCATAAGGCAGGAGCCATTCCCTGTTAGCCTCATAGAAGGCTTTGAATTCCTCCGAGGCCATGACCTTCTGGCCCTTCGCGCCTTTGTACAACTTTCTCAGGATTTCCAGCTTTGAGCCGTTCACTGCCTCGTAGTCGATGGCGGGCAGGGCTTCCAGCTCTTCCTTTTTCTTAAGGTAGGCCGCGTCTTTACGAACACCGGCCGCAGGAAGATGGATGAACTGCGGATGCAGTGCAAAGGAGCTCACGGCGTTGTAGGGATATGAATCCTGCCAGGTATGGGTCATGGTGGTGTCGTTGATGGGAAGGAGCTGAATCACATTCTGCTCCGCCTTTACAGCCCAGTCCACAAGGTGCTTTATGTCATTGAATTCGCCCACGCCGAAGCTGTCCTCCGAACGGAGGGAAAACACCGGAACCGCAACGCCTGCTCCCCTCCAGGGACGGGTGGGGAATGTGGGCTTAAGGTCCGCCAGCATCACCTGCGTGTCCTTGTGTGGCACTTCGGCGAAGAAATGGTTGGGGCCTTCTTCCCAGAGGCGGATTTCCTTTGTCTTGCTGTCTATGATGACGAACTTGTATTCGATAGGTTCGTTGACGTCCAGAGTAATGAACCACCAGGGGAAGATGTGGTCCGACATAGGGAGGACTTTGTCCCACTTGCCAAGCGGCCCCCCATAACCTACTACTGCCACTGACTCGTCGCTCCTGACTTCCGGAGCCGCCACCTGCATGCTCACATTGCCTCTTTCACCTGCTTCGGCCCGGGGATTACGGAACGATGAACCGTCCGGTCGGCGGAATATCACGTCGCTGAAGGCCGACGAATAGAAGGCCGAATTTGCGGGCTGGTCCATCCATGAGGAGCGTACGATGATATTCTTTCCGGGCGAAGGGGACTTGTACTGATGGCGGCGCCATTCGCGCTTTACCACCTTCCCGTCCCTGACGATTTCGAAGGTGAAGGTGTCGCCGTCGTGAAGGTCACGGCCGTTAAGCATGATTTGCCAAAGTCCGCCGAAGGAGTACTCCATCAGGATGCGGCGCTTTTTGAGCCTTAGCTGGATGCTTTCGCCCCAGGCTGTCTGATACTGCAGTTGGATGTTGATGGTCATAGACAGTGGTTTTTATGTGGCTTTCCCTATTGGGAAGTATTACACAAATTTACATTGCCATCGGCGTTTTTACAAAACAAAGACTTATCTTTGTAGAACAATTGGAACGAACAGACATATTTTTGCGACGAATGAACAATTCCAGGGCAACCGTGGTTAAAAATGCCGGAAGTCACTACCTTCTTTCCGCGCTTCCGGAGTGGAAACTTTTTCCGGCAGTGCTGCGCGGCCGGATCCGCCTGAAGGCAAGCGAAATCACCAACCCTGTAGCGGTTGGAGACGTGGTAGCTTATGAGCCTGGCGCATCCGAGGGAGACATGGCTACCATCCTGGAGGTCCTCCCCCGCCGCAACTACCTTATCCGTCGTTCCACCAATCTCTCACGCCAGGCGCACATCATAGCCGCCAACGTGGACATGGCTTACATAGTGGTGTCGCTTTATTTCCCCGAGGTCAAGTTGCCTTTCCTGGACCGTATTCTGGTAACCTGCGAGCTGTACGGCATTCCGGCCACTATAGTGCTTTCCAAGACAGATATGTACTCCGAGTTTGACCCTTCAGGCCTGGCGCATTTCCGTGAGATATATGAGGGTGCAGGATATCCGGTTATTGAGACTTCCGTGGTTACCGGTGAAGGCGTTGACGCCATCCGGGATGCCTGCAAGGGCAAGATCAATCTGTTTTCCGGGGAGTCGGGCGTTGGAAAATCGTCTTTGATTAAGGCCCTGGACTCTTCGCTGGACCCCAAAATCGGAGCAATCTCCGCAGCACATCTGCAGGGAAAGCACACCACTTCACTGTACGAGATGTATCCGCTTTCAGGAGGAGGATATGTGATTGATTCTCCCGGGATCAGGGGTTTCGGCCTGGTGGATGTGGAGAAAGAGGAAATAGCTAAATACTTCCCGGAAATGCTTAGGCTGGCTGATTGCTGCCGTTTCACTCCCTGCACCCACACGCATGAGCCTGGCTGCGCTATAAAAGCCGCCGTAGACGATGGCCGCATTTCCCCCGAGCGCTACAACTCCTACCTTGGCATGCTGGAAGAAGACAAGAAGTTCCGGTAACCGCCGGTGATATGTGAAGTGGACCTGGTCCAATAATTCCGAGCATGAAACTGAACCGGGAAATACTCAGGCTGGCTGTTCCCAGTATTTTTGCCAACATTACCGTGCCGCTTGTGGGCATGGTGGATATTGCCGTCGTGGGGCACCTTGGCGTCACCGGCGATATCGGCGGTGCGGCATTCATCGGCGGAATCTCCATCGGCACCATGATCTTCGACCTGCTGTACTGGAACTTCGCCTTCCTCCGCGCCGGAACCGGCGGCCTCACCGCCCAGGCCTACGGCCGCCTGCTTGCAGCCGGTGTTCCATTTCGGCCCGCCGACACTGCTACCAACCCCGCCTTCGGCCGGTGTGCAAATTCGGCATCCCTCGCTCACGGAAACCCTTCGGAGACCGGTCGGTGTGCAAATTCGGCCCGTTTTGCTCACGGAGACACCCCGGACAACGGTCGGTGTGCAAATTCGGCCCGTTTTGCTCACGGAGAATTGGGGCGGATTCTGTTGCGGGCTCTGCGGATTGCTCTGCTGGCCGGGCTGGCACTCATTGCGCTGCAGTGGGTGGCGGTGAAGCTGGCGTTCCTTGTTGTGAAGTGTTCGCCCGAAGTACAGAGCCTTGCAAGCCAGTACTTTTACATACGCATCTGGGCTGCGCCGGCAACCCTGTCGCTGTTCGCATTCAAGGGCTGGTTCATCGGCCTGCAGGACTCCGTGCGTCCAATGACGGCCGACCTTCTGGTGAACCTCCTGAACATCGTCCTCTCGGCCGCCCTGGCCTTCGGCTGGGCCGGACTCCCCCGCCTCGGCTTCACCGGCGTTGCCTTCGGCACCGTAATCGCCCAGTGGTCCGGCTTCCTTTACTGCCTCCTAACCTCCCGCCGCCGGCACAGGCACCTTTTCGCAAGTCACTCACTATCAGCCACTTCCCGTATTCATGTCTGCGCAAATGGAGCAGACATGAATCAGGAAAACGTTGATTCAGAAGCACTTACGTTCGGAACAGCAGAGACGACCGACAATACGGAAGCGCCTGAAAAACAGAGCTTTTTCTCCATGAACAGAGATCTGGTGCTGCGGTCGGCGGGGATGATTGCGGTTTATATCGGGTTCACGGTGATATCGGCGCGGTTTGGGGATAAGATGCTGTCTGTGAGCGCTATACTGATGAAGCTTCTGATGCTGTTCAGCTACTTCACGGACGGGTTTGCCTATGCTGGGGAGGCGCTCACGGGGCGGTTCATCGGGGAATGTTCGGCCGATGGCGTAAGAAGCACTGTCAGAGGCACTTTCGCATGGGGAGCCGGAGTGGCTGCTTTGTTCATGCTGGTCTATGGCTTTGGCGGCGTGCCAGTGTTGCATCTGATGACTTCGGACCAGAGCGTGGTGGAGGCGGGCCGGGAGTTCCTTCCATGGCTTCTTCTTATGCCGATGATTGGCTGCCCTGCTTTCGTCTGGGACGGCGTATTCATCGGCGCGACTGCGACTAAAGACCTGAGGAACAGCACCTTGCTTAGTGCTATCGGATTTTTCGGCGCTTGGTTTGCCGGCATCGCCTTAGCCGGCACAAGGCTGACTCCTGAGCTGGCCATACACATCCTGATGGCCGCATACTTCGTACACTTAGCAATCCGCACCGTCTACCAAACCTTCCGCTGGAAACCGCTACTTTCTAAGGTACTTCCAGCCGATAACCGGCAGCACGAAGGCCAGCAGGCAGGAGCAGAGCCAGAAAATTGAGACGGGTGAGAAGTCGTAAGTATCACCTATGGCGAAGCCGTCGATCAGAAAACCGCTGGCGACTGACTGGAGCCCGGCGGCGGCATAGCTGGAGATGCCCACAATACCGAGGGCGGCGCCTGTGGCCTTGCGGGGCACGAAGTCCAGAGCCATAAGGCCGGCGACAATGCAGAATACCACACTGAATGCAAAGCTGAACACCGCCACGAAGGCCATGTTAAGTCCGAAGCCGCCGCCTAAAAACAGGAATCCGTACAGCGCCGCTACGGCAAGCACACCGGAAAGGACCACAGGGCGCACGCGGTTTCCGCGGAACAGAACGTCCGACATCCATCCGGCGGCAAGGTTTCCGGCGACGCCGAAAATTTCGGCCAGGCCGATAATCTGCGTGGCCCGCTCAAGTGAAAAAGCTTTCTGTTTCTGCAGGAAAAGCACGCCCCAGTCGCTCACGGCATGCTGGGTGATGTACAGGAAAGCCGTGGAAATGGCGATAACCCATATTCCCGGATGGCGGAAAACCCATTTCTGAAGCTCACGCGTGGGACGGCTGTCAAGAGGTTTCAGCTCCTCTCCCGAAAGTTCCTGCACCGAGGGAAGGCCCTGGCTTTCAGGAGTATCGGCAATGAAAACGAGAGACACGGCAAGGCCGATAAACCCAGCCACCGCCGCCGCAAGGAAGCCCCACTGCCAGCCAGCGGCCGCGACGATGAAGCCGGTCATTATCATGGAAACTGCTTTCCCGAGCTGCGGCGTGGAGCTGAAAATGCTGTACATAGTACCGCGGCGGGAAAGCGGGAACCAGCGCGACAGGCTTATGGTTCCTGGCGGCGAACCCATCGACTGCATCCAGCCGTTGATGCCCCAGAGCAGCGCGAAGAATACCAGCATCAGCATCGAGCCGAAACCAAGCGGCCCCTGAAGCATGCCCAGCAGGCCCAGAATAAGGTTCAGCACTGCCGACACACCTATGCCCACAGCCATGAACCGGCGGATGTTGCAGTAATCGGCAATGAAGCCGTTGAAAAACTTCCCTACCGCATAGACGAAGTAAAAAGCCGAGCCGATGATACCCAACTGCCCTGCAGTGAGCACTCCCCCGTCGATTAGGGGCTGCTTCACGACGCCAAGCGTCATCCGGCAGATATAATAAAGGGTATAGGCCACCGTCACGCCCCAGAAAGTTCTCCGGCGCAGGCGCTTGTATGCTGCGTCTACCTCTTCCGGCGGCACTTTTCGGGCCGAAGGCTTGCTTATGCGGAAATAGGAATAGAATGACATGCTAAAGGTCTTTCAGGACATCGGCCAGAAGCTGGCCCGGAGCAAGATAGCGGGCATCTATACCCACAGCCAGGGCGCCGTCCACGTTGGCCTTGTTGTCGTCCACGAACACAAGATCCCCGGCGGGAAGGCCTATTCGGCGAACTACCTCTTTGTAGAACGCTCTGGAAGGTTTGAGCATCTTGAGCTCACAGGAGACGAATTCGCCCTTGAATGTGGTTTCAGGCGGAAGACCGGCTTTCCTTAACGCCTCCCGGCAGAGGGGCATGGAAATGGGATTGTTGTTGGAAAGGAGGTACAGGGGGTACTTACCGGCGAGCCGTCTCACGGTTTCGGCTGTTTCCGGCGCCACGCCCGTAAGGAGATGGGCCATGCAGCGGTCCACATCTTCCGGTTTTGCCCCGGGTTTTGAATCCGCCAGCACCTGCCTTCTGAAATCATCGGCCGGAAGAATTCCCTCCTCCAATTCGCCATAGATACCCTTCTGGTGACACGGGTCCAAAAGCTCGGTAATCCTATCGAACCCAAGTATTTCGCGGAAGGCGCGGATGCACCCGTCCATATCCAGGCCGATGAGCACCCCGCCTATGTCAAATATAACTGCCTTTGCCATATCAGATGCAAAGATAGGCAAAATCCGGCAATTTCAGATGGATACCTAAAGCACACTAAATCGATTTGATTCGCGTATTACGTGCTTTACCCGATTCCATGACCGGGTCTAAAGCACAGTTCTATGGATCTAATTGCGTTTTTGCGCTTTAGTCAATGGCGCCGCGCCAGGTCTGTTGCCAAAGACACGCTGATTACACAAAAAACAGTGATTTTGTGTAATCAGCGTGACCAAGGAAACGGCATTTACACAGAAATGGCCGTTTTTGTGTAAACGGAGTGTCCGAAGAGAGAAACTCTGCTACTTGGCCGGGGCAACAGCCTTCCAGACGAGAGCACTGAGCGCGCCGCCGACGAGGGGTGCTGCGATGAAGACCCATAGATCGGCAAGGGCTGCGCCGCCTGCGAACAGTGCGGGTCCGATGGAACGTGCAGGGTTCACGGAAGTACCGGTGAGGTTGATGCACACAAGGTGAATCAGGATGAGGCTGAGGCCGATTGCAAGGCCGGCGAAATTACCGGCGCCAACTTTGGAATCGGTGGTGCCGAGAACTACCAGGACGAAGAGGAAGGTTGCGATGACTTCCACAAGGAAAGCGCCGCCCACGCCGCCTGCATTTGCGACACCGTTGGAGCCAAGTGCGCCCGTAAGGTCCTGTGCGGCAACCACATTGCTCACAAGAAGAAGGACAGCACCGGCAATGATACCGCCGATTACCTGGCCGACCCAGTAGCCGCAGGCATCCTTCCAGCTCATGCGGCCGCTCAGGGCAACGCCAAGCGTGATGGCGGGATTGATATGGCAACCGCTGATTCCGCCGATGGTATAGGCCATGGCAACGACGGCAAGGCCGAAAGCGATGGCTGTTCCAACTACTCCCGCAGGGGTGTCGCAACCGAGGAACATGGCTGTACCACAGCCAAGGAAGGTTAACACAAACGTGCCGATGCACTCTGCAATGTACTTTTTCATAGGCTTTAAGTTTAGTAAAACTGACATCAAATTTACAAAAAATTCGGAGACGTTGTTCCGTTTGTAGCCAGAATTGTAAGTTTGCGCGATAATAGTTACATTTGCATATTATGACACACGGACACGAAATACTTGAGATGCTCGCGGAGCGTCCTTACACCATCGGAGAATTATTTGAAGCAATGGCCCAAAAGTTCGGGCCGGAAGAGAGGTACTGCACCTGCCATCACGAAAACCTTACCCCGGAGGAACTGATAGTGTTCTTCCTTAACAGGGGAAAGGTCCAGCTTTCGGCAACTGGCGCCACCTGTCACCACGACGGCGAGGGTGAGCATCACTGTAATCAGGACGGCGAAGAGCACCACTGCTGCAATCACGGCGAAGGTGAACATCACTGCTGCCATCACCATGACGAATAATATGACTGCTATCATCATCGGAGCCACATCAGGCATAGGACGCGGGCTGGCCGAAAGCCTGGCCGCCGAAGGATGGAAGATCGGCGTAGCCGGAAGACGCGAAGAGCGCCTGGAGGAGCTGCGCAATGCCTTCCCGGAGGGGCAGGTCGTCACGCAGGTCATCGATGTGACTTCTGAGAATGCCACCGTCGCCCTGGACGAGCTCTTGTCTAAGACCGGAGCTCCAGACCTTATTATACACGCATCCGGCGTAGGGAAGCAGAACCCGGCGCTTGACGAAGGCATCGAGATGCGTACAATCGAGACTAACTGCATGGGTATGGTGCGAATAGTGGCACACGCGGTCAACTATGCGAAGAGCTGCGGGGAATACACCAACGGGAGGAAGCTTCGCATAGCCGTAATCACCTCCCTCGCAGGGGTGAAAGGCCTGGGGCAGTCGGCCTCCTATTCGGCCAGCAAGCGTATGCAGAACACCTACCTCACGGCGCTTTCCCAGCTTGCAAGGATGGAGAAAATCCCCGTCGAATTCACGGACATAATGCCCGGCTTCGTCGCAACGGACCTTCTTGACCTCAGCAACAACTATCCTATGCTGATGAGCACCGACTATGCCGTAAAGCACATCATGAAGGGTCTGAAGAAGGGCAGGCGCATCATACTCTTCGACTGGAGATACAAGTTACTCGTCTTTGCATGGAGACTGATTCCCCGCGCCCTCTGGGAGCGGATGACGTTCGTCAAGACATCGAAAGATTCGTAAAAAATTATAAGCCATGAAACTCAATCTCAAAAATGCATTTCTGGTAATGGCGGCCGCTCTTGGCATCATCGGCTGCAAAAAGAACGACAAGGAGGAAGTAATTGTTCCGACGAGTATTGAAATCACTCCCGCATCGGCCGAAATCAAAATCGGGGAAACGGCCACATTTACGGCTAAGGTGATGCCGGAGAATGCCAAATATGACGGTATAATATGGTCTTCCGTTAATCCCGCAGTCGCAAGCGTCGAGAATGGCGTGGTCACTGCATTGGCGGAAGGCACGACAACGATAATCGCAACTGTAGGCAGCGTCAGCGGCACTGCAAGCGTAACTGTCATCCCCGAGGAAATACCAGCCGATGGAATTGCGGAGCCGACACTTATAGGCGGGCTGTATTATCAGTCTGACCGATATAACCCGCGCGAGGTATGGGTTACTGAGACACCCGAAGGCGTAGAAAAATACTCCGGCGACATTGTGATTCCATCCACCATTACCTACCAGGGCGCGAATTATTCCGTCTATGGCATTGGAGACTGGGCTTTCTCCGAGTGTGATAATCTGAAAAGCGTCACTTTAGGAGAAGGTTTGGAGTATATCGATTCACGTGGCTTCTATGCTTGCAAGAATCTTGAAAAATTAGCCCTCCCTGCTTCATTTGATGATTTCAATTACAATAATCCCGTTTTCACATGCTGTTCCAAACTGGAAATAACGGTTGATGAGTCCAATCCACAGTGGTATGTGAAGGATGACATGTTATTCAGGAAGACTAATGATGGTATCTATCTCCGCTGGCTTTTCGAGAAGAATACAGGCACTGTAACAATCCCCGACGGGACAAACTTCCTTCACGATTTTTCCATCTGTGACACCAACATCGACAAGCTCATAATTCCTGCTTCCGTATCCAAAATCGAATGCAGATTCTTCGACAGTAATCTGAACGGCTGCAAACTCCCTCTGGAGATTGAGCTTAACTGGACAACCCAGGAGCAGGTCGATGCCATAGTTACATTCGAATCCGACCCCTCGCGTTTCTACTTCGACGGAACAGACCGCTCCCAGGTCACGGCCTCCGTTCCCAATGGCACCAAGGGCCTATACGAAACCCACTGGCTCTGGGGCACTCTGGGAAGTATAGTGGAACGCCCGTAGCAGCGCTTAGTGCCTTATAATCAGCCACTTCCCGGATTCATGTCTGCGCCAAAAGAACAGACATGATTCTGGGAAGTAATTTATTTACAGGGAGTTATGTTCAGCACCAGGCGCATGCAGGGCTTACGAAAATTTTTCGTACATTTGAAAAACGATTTTTAACATGAAAAGACTCATTATTGCATCGGCATTGATGCTGGTGGCGATGCTGGCAGGGGCGCAGAACGCTCCCAGGAAGGTATATGACGAAGGGATTAACCCTTTAACGCAGATAGATGCAGCCGTGGCAAAGGCTAAGGCGGAGAGAAAGTACGTGATTTGCCAGGTAGGCGGCAACTGGTGCAAGTGGTGCCTCATGTTTGCCGATTTCATAGAGAAAGACAGTGAAATCGCCGAAGTCATCGGCCAGAATTTCGAGTACATCCACGTGAACTACCACCCGCGGAAGGCGAAGGAAGAGGGAAAGGCCCTGATGAAGCGGCTCAACAATGCCGGCCGCTTCGGGTTCCCGGTGTTTGTGGTTCTTGACACGGACGGCAAAGTGATCCATATCCAGGACTCCAGCCTGCTGGAAGAAGGCCAGGGATACAACCGAGAAAAAGTGCTTTCATTTTTCCGCCACTGGACCCCTGAGGCGGTGAACAAGTTGCCGTAAAAATCACTATATTTACGCCGCTAAAACTAATGACGATGAAAGCCATCGACCTTGTAAAGCCCCTTGCCACCTGGAAATTCTGGAAGGAGCTTGTCATAATGACCCTGGGCATGACCCTGGCCGCAGCGGCGGTGTACTATTTCCTTATGCCCAGCAACCTGATTATCGGCACCATTACCGGTCTTTCCATGGTACTTTCAGGAGTACTTGGGGCAGCCGGAATCACTGTAAAGGTGTCCGTTATGGTTACGGTAATCAATGCCATACTTCTTGTCATGGCATGGCTTCTGATAGGGGCCGAATTCGGAGCAAAAACGGTGTACACTGCGCTCATTCTGGGTCCACTCCTGGAGTTCTGGGAGTGGCTGCTCCCCTACCAGCAGCTCGTCGAACCCGGAAGCACTTCGGTAATGGGCGATCCCTGGTTCGACCTTCTGTGCTTCGTCCTTGTGCTTGCCGCTTCGCAGACTATCCTTTTCAACATCAACGCCTCCACCGGCGGTCTGGACATCCTGGCCAAAATTGTCAATAAGTACTTTCACCTGGACATCGGCAAATCCGTCACCGTCGCCGGCGGCCTCATCTGCTGCACCGCATTTGCCATCAACCCCTTCAGGATGGTTGTCATCGGCCTTATCGGCACATGGATCAACGGCATCGCCCTGGACTATTTCACCGCCAGTCTCAACAGGCGCAAACGCGTGTGCATAATATCAAAAGACTACGAGTTCATACGCAAGTTCATCATTAACGATTTGTACCGCGGATGCAGCCTGTACGAAGTCACCGGCGGCTACTCCGGCGAAAAATCCATGGAAATCCAAGCTCTCCTGACGAAGGACGAATTCGCCCGACTAATGGCTTTCGTTAAAGATAACGAACTCAACACTTTCATCACCGCCGGCAACGTGAGCGAAGTTTACGGCCTTTGGCACAAGAATCCGGTGCAAAGAAGAAAAAAATAATTCCGCGCCGATGATGTTTTGGCACGGAATTGGAATAAGTGGTATCAGTCATAAATATTGATACCTACATTTATCCCCGCGACCGATTGTGAAATCCGTCAGCGGGGAATTCTTTTTCTTTTGCTATATTTGTAGAAGTAATAACACACTGATTATGAAAAACTATATCCAGGAGCATAAGACACGCTTTTTTGACGAACTTTTTTCTCTTTTGCGCATTCCTTCGGTGAGTGCGCGCCCAGAGCATAAGGACGATATGTATCGCTGTGCACAAAGGCTGGTGGAACTGCTGAAGGAAGCTGGGGCGGACGAGGCCGCCGTATATGAAACTGCAGGGCATCCGGTGGTTTTCGGCCGCAAGGATATCGGTGCCGACAAGACCGTTCTGGTGTACGGGCACTATGATGTGCAGCCGGTGGAGCCGCTGGACAAATGGCGCACGGATCCATTTGAGCCTGTGATTGCCAAGGACCCGGCAACTGGTGAAGAAGCCATCTATGCCCGCGGAGCCAACGACGATAAAGGCCAGCTGTTCATGCACATTAAGGCTTTTGAGTTCCTGCTCAGGACGGGACAGCTCAAGCACAACGTGAAGTTCATCTTCGAAGGCGAGGAAGAAATCGGCAGCCCGTCGCTTCCGGCATGGGTCCGCGATCATAAAGACCTGCTCAAGGCCGATGTTATCCTGGTATCAGATACCACCATGATTTCTGAAAAAGTGCCTTCCATCAACTGCGGCATGAGAGGTCTGGCGTACCTGGATGTAACGGTGACCGGCCCCAACAAGGACCTTCACTCCGGGCATTACGGCGGGGCAGTGGCCAATCCCATCCACGAGCTCTGCTCCTTGATATCGGCCCTCCATGACGAAGACGGCCGCGTTGCCATACCCGGCTTCTACGACGACGTAGTGGAGCTCTCGGCCGAAGACAGAGCCCTTCTGAACCGCGCGCCATTCGACATGGAAGAGTACAAGGCTTTCCTGGACATCCGCGAAGTGAAAGGCGAAAAAGGCTACACCACCATCGAGCGCACAGCCATAAGGCCTTGCCTGGACGTCTGCGGCATCTGGGGCGGATATACCGGCACCGGCGCCAAGACCGTGCTTCCGTCGGTGGCGCACGCGAAGGTGTCCATGAGGTTGGTGCCAAATCAGAAATCGGCCCGTATTGCCGAGCTTTTCCAGGAGCACCTGCGCCGGATAGCGCCTGCCTGCGTGAAGGTGGACGTGCAACCCTGCGAAGGCGGCGAAGGCTTCCTCATCCCCATCAGCTCCCCGGCGTACCAGGCGGCATCGCGCGCTATGGCCGAAGTCTACGGCATCCAGCCCGTTCCCGCCCGCGGCGGCGGCTCCATAGCCATCCTGGCCGACATGCAGCAAATACTGGGCATAGACCCTCTGCTGATGGGTTTCGGCCTGGAAAGGGACACCATCCATTCTCCCAACGAGAGTTACCTTCTGCGCCAGCTTTTCGCCGGCATGGAATCCATCGCGCTGTTCTACAGGTATTACCTATAAATCAACGTTACCCCGCCCCTTTCCCGTTTCCCCTCCCTCGGGGAGGTGAAATGCTGTCGGCCAAAGGCCTCCGTATAAAAGAATTCCCCGCTGGCATATAGCTGATATCGGCTGGACCAGGTCCACGACATGTGCCTTACAAGCCCTTCTATTGCCGGATTGCTGGACCTGGTCCAAGGTGCATAATTAGACCTCGTCCAAAAATGTGCGAGACCACGTCCATTTATGCGTTGGACCTGGTCCAATACATGTTGGGTATTCAACGTCCAGCATTTTTCGGACCTGTTACGTTTGCCGTGCCAGGTCTGCAAGGAAATGTGCCAGGCCTGATGCCTTTTCCGTTCCAGGTCTGCCATCATTGCGTGCCAGGTCTGAAAATTTTGCTCCTCCTGGCACGCATTTCTGCCACTCAAGCGCTCTATCGCTCCAGGTCTGTAGGGAAATAGAGGCCGCTGAAAGAGTTCCAGAGTATATAGAAATATCCGGCTTAAGTGCATCTTATTCTTGGACGAGGTCTGCGGCGTTTTTGGACGCGGTCCAAAAACATGTGCTGGACCAGGTCCACGACATGTGCCTTACAAGCCCATATATTGCCGAAGTGCTGGACCTGGCCCAAGGGTTATAATTGGACCAAGTCCAAAAATACATGAGACCGCGTCCATTCATGCGCTGGACCCGGTCCAGCACATACGGGACTTTTTCAGCCCCTCAGGGAAAAGTCGGACCGGGCACAATTCTTCACAGACCTGGCACACAACCAGCCGCTAAAGCACAAAATCTTGAAATTGAGGCCGAAAGTGTGCTTTAGCCAGGTGCAATGATGGGTGTAAAGCACAAAATGCTGGAATGAAGGCCGAAAGTGTGCTTTAGGCATGGTCACGTATGGGGTGTAAAGCACAAAATCTTAGGATGAAGGCCAAAAGTGTGCTTTAGGCCCCGGAAAACTCTACGGCTTATGGAAAGAAACAGGCCCCATACGTGACCGAGACCGTTCAAGCCGACGGCGAAGGGGAAGAAAACAGCACGGAACGTGACCGAGACCGTTCAAGCTGACGGCGAAGGGGAAGAAAACAGCACGGAACGTGACCGTCGCCGTACATCAGTAGGTAATGGTGCACCTATCGTCCCGGTTTTTGGGACGGTAGGTGCACTACTGCATCTGGCCGCCGGCGAGATCAAGGATTTCGGCCGTGATTTTCTGCTGACGGCCTTTGTTGTACTGGAGGGTGAGTTCCTGAAGGATGTTTTCGCCGTTGTCGGTGGCGGTTTGCATTGCTATGGTGCGGGCGGCGTGTTCGGCGGCGGCGCTGTCCAGAAGGGCGGCGTAGAGTTTGAGCTTTACGGTTTTGGGAAGAAGCTGGGCAACAAGCTCGGATGGGGATGGTTCGACAATCACGTCCGGGTTCGCTTCGGGTTCGGGGAGATTCCCGGTCAAGCCGGGAATGACGGACGAGGAGCCAATGGCTACGGAAGAAGCATCGGTCAAGCCGGGAGCGACGGGAGACGAACCGAGGTCACCGGCCGAACCGGGAGCGACGGGAGACGAACCGAGGTCACCGGCCGAACCAGGAGCGACGGGCGAGGGACTGGGGATAATTGAGTCGGTGTCATGCCGAGCCGAAGGCGAGTGCATCTCAGAAGAGTACAACTGCTCCACAACGGGGACTTGGCGGGCTGTGGATACGAAGTGGTTATGCACAATTAGTACGCGGGAGTAGCGGCCGGTATCCACGTCGTCCATGAGCTTCTGGACAAGAGCCGATGCGGCACCGTACGATGGGTGTTCGGCCATGGCGGCTATGCCCGCAGCAAGGTCTGAGGGCATTTCTGGCTGGGGGAAGCCGTCTTTGCGCATGGCATCGGCCATCTTTCGGCCAACGGAGAACACCGTGTCACCTGCAGAGCGCACAGCACGGACTTTGGCGATGGCATTGGCATTGAACCCGCCGCACAGCGACGAATCCGACGCGATGGCCACAATCGCCGTCCGACCGTAAGCAAAAGAGGCATGTCCGTAGGCACCAGAGGCCGATTTTGCACACTCGCCAGCATCAGAGGCTAGTCCGTAGGCACCAGAGGCCGATTTTGCACACTCGCCAGCATCAGAGGCTAGTCCGTGAGCAAAAGGGGCCGTTTCCGCACACGCAGCGGCACCAGCGGGAATGACACCGGAAGCGGAAGAGCCGGAAGCCGGAGCGCCAGAAGCACTGCCGGAAACATCGGGAGCCTGAACGCCAGCAGCGCCACCGGAAGAGCCGGAAGCCGGAGCGCCAGAAGCACTGCCGGAAACAGAAGCGCCGAGAGCAGAAGCCGAGGCTGGAATGCCGGAAAGAGATACCCCGCCAGCCAGGGCCAGGATGCGCTGGAGTTCGGCTTCGTAGGGGCGCATGGCCTCGATGGCGTTCTGCGCCTTGCGGAGCTTGGCCGAAGCGACAAGCTTCATGGCCGAAGTGATCTTCAGCGTATTACGGACCGATGCAATCCTGCCCTTTATTTCCTTCAATGTTGGCATATTATAGTGGCATGAGATACGCTCGACTCGCTTCGCTCGCTCGGTATGACAGGGGCTTCGCTCGGTATGACAACTTTGTCATTCCGAGGCCGACAGGCCGAGTGAATCTCAATATATAAGCAGCGATCATTTCATTGATAAAATTACTGACTCGGCGGTGTCAGAGAGTGTCTTTTCGATTTCCGGAGTGAGATTGCCGGCACCCAGAGGCTCCAGAACATCGGCGGAATGAGAAGCACGGAGCCTGTCCAGGAATGCATCCTGGAAAGCGCGGACTGCAGAGACGGGGATATCCCGCATCAGGCCGTGCGTGCCGCAGTAGAGCACCGCCACCTGCTCCCCTACCGGCATGGGGCTGTACTGGGGCTGAATAAGCAGCTGGCTGTTCTTTCGGCCCTTGTCCAGAGCCAGCTCCGTAACCTTGTCCACATCCGAAGAGAACTTGGAGAAGGCCTCCAGTTCGGCCCACTGAGCCTGGTCGATCTTAAGCGTACCAGCCACCTTTTTCATGGACTTGACCTGCGCGCTGCCGCCTACGCGGGAAACGCTTATACCCACGTTCACTGCCGGACGGACGCCCTGGTTGAATAAGCCCTGCTCCAGATAAATCTGGCCGTCGGTGATGGATATGACGTTGGTGGGGATATAGGCCGACACATCCCCCGCCTGGGTTTCGATAATGGGAAGCGCTGTAAGTGACCCGCCACCGCGAACCTTGTCCTTAAGTGCGGCCGGAAGGTCGTTCATGGAAGCCGCAACTTCCTGCTGGTCGATTATGCGCGCAGCCCTTTCCAGAAGGCGGCTGTGCAGGTAGAAGATATCGCCGGGATAGGCTTCGCGGCCCGAAGGACGACGGAGGATCAGCGAAACCTCGCGGTAGGCCACTGCCTGCTTGGAGAGGTCGTCGTACACTACCAGCGCATGGCGCCCGGTGTCACGGAAATACTCGCCGATGGCGGCGCCGGCAAAAGGAGCGTAGTACTGAAGGGCGGCGGGGTCGGCCGCTGTTGCAGCGACCACCACCGTATAGTCCATTGCGCCGTGTTCCCGCAGCGTTTTCACGATGGAGGCCACAGTGGAACCCTTCTGGCCCACAGCCACGTAAATGCAGTACACGGGCTTCCCGGCAAGGAAATTCTCCCGCTGATTGATAATGGTATCGATTGCGATGGCAGTTTTTCCCGTCTGCCTGTCGCCGATAATCAGTTCCCTCTGTCCCCTGCCGATAGGAATCATGGCGTCGATGGCCTTGAGGCCGGTCTGAAGAGGCTCAGACACAGGCTGACGGTAGATGACGCCGGGAGCCTTGCGCTCCAGCGGCATGTCGATCTTTTCTCCGTCTATCGGCCCGAGACCGTCCAGAGGATTGCCAAGAGGGTCCACAACCCTGCCAAGCAGCTTCTCATTTACGCCTATCGAAGCTATCCGTCCGGTACGGCGCACCGTCATGCCTTCCTTCAGATGGTCCGTGGGACCCATGAGCACGGCGCCGACATTGTCGGCCTCCAGGTTCATGGCCACGGCCATTATGCCGTTGCCGCAGTCCAGAAGTTCGCCGGCTTCGGCCCGGTCAAGACCGTAAATCCTGACCACGCCGTCACTCACCTGCAGGGCCTTTCCAATTTCCTCGAATTGCAACTCCTTTTTCATATCCCGGAGCTGTTCCAGCAGGATTTCCGACACTTCGCTGGGTTTTATATTAATTGCCATCGCGGTTATATTATTCTTCTGTTTCGTTCAATAAATTCGCTGCGGATCTGGTCCAGCTCATGTTTTACGCTGGCATCCAGGAGGTAGTCGTCAAGGTCCAGGACGAAGCCGCCAAGTATGGAAGGATCCACTTCGGTCAGTATCCTTGCTTCATCCCCGGTCTTTTGCTTGACAAGTGCGCTGATGCGCTGCAGAAGGCGCTCCGTGGGCTCCTGCGCCGTTACAAGGTGCACTATTCGCACGCCGGTGGAACGGTTATAGTACTTCACGAAATCGCGAAGGATGTCCTGCACCATGTCCATCCGGCCTTTCTGGTTAAGGAGTGTAAGGAAGCGGCTCATCTCAGGCGACATACGGTTCCCCAGGGCGCTTTGCAGCAGCTTTTTCCTGTCGAAGGGAGAAACTACGTCGTCCGCGGCCTCAACGGCCCTCCGAAGCTCCGGCACCTGGCTGATGGCGCTCACAAGGCTGCGTGCTTCAGAGTGCACTACGGCCCCGTGTCCGCTCTCCTGGGCGTACTTCAAAAGAGCGCTTGCATAGCGCGAAACGACGATGCTCCGGTTCATGAATGCAGCTGTGCTTTTTCGGCTTCGTCAACAAGGGTCTCGGCAAGGGCGCGCTGCTGGTTCCTGTCCGAAAGCTCCTGGCGGAGAACCTTTTCGGCTACTTCCACGCTGAGCAGCGCAACTTCGCGGCGGACGTCCCTGAGGGCGCTTTCTTTCTCGGCCTCTATCTGCGTTTTGGCCTGCGCAAGGATGCGGTCCGCTTCTTCATGCGCCTGGACCTTTGCTTCGGCAATGATGCGTGCCTTGGTTTCGGTGGCCTCTTTCAGCATGGCCGACTGCTCCCTGCGCGCCTGCTCCAGCATCTGAGCCTGCTCCACCTTCCACGCCGCCATCCGGGCCTCAATTTCGTCGGCATCCTTAAGGGACCGGGCGATCTTAGCGCTGCGTTTGTCCACCATGTCGGTGATGATCGGAAAACCGAACTTCGCCAGGAGGAAAAACACAATACCGAAAATCACGACCATCCAGAACAGGAGGCCGAAATCTGGCGTTACAAGGTTCATGGGCTACTTCATTACGATGGCCAGCAGGGCGACGATGATGGCGAACAGGGCGGCGCCTTCCACCATACCTGCGGCGATAATCATGGACGTACGAAGGTTGCCGGCGCTTTCCGGCTGACGGGCGATGGCCTCCATGGTGGATTTGCCGATCTTACCAATGCCGATAGCGGCGGCGATGGCAGCGATAGCGGCACCCAGCGCGGCACCGGCCTTTCCGAGGGCCGCACCTGCGGCAGCCTGAAGAATCATAGTTGAAAGTAACATAATATTATAAATTTAATGTTTTATTGTCTTACGGAGATACTCTCGGTCCTTCGGACCTCGGTATGACAAAATACTGTCATACCGAGCGAAGCGAGTGTATCTCATTCCTTTTGTCTTGCAAGTCCTATATATATTGAACTGAGCATCGTGAACACATAGGCCTGGATAAAGGCCACAAGGCACTCCAGCGCATCCAGGAACACGCCGAAGAGTACGCTCACCACCGTCATGCCGCCGCTCATGAGCGGACCGTATTTGGCCATAATAAAGATTATGCACACCATGCTCAGGATCATGATATGGCCGGCCAGCATGTTGGCGAACAGACGGATGGTCAGGGAGACCGGTTTCATCAGGGCGCTGAATACCTCGATGACCGGCATTATGGGTTTCAGGAACACCGGCACTTCCGGTGCAAATATCTCTTTATAATAGTGTTTGGTACCGTTGATGTTCACGGTGAAGAAGGTGAACAGGGCCAGCACCAGGGTGATTGCGATATTGCCGGTGAGGTTGGCACCTCCCGGGAAGAAAGGCATGATCCCCAGGAAGTTATTCAGCAAAATCCAGAGGAAGGCCATGCACAGATAGGGTGAGAAGCGCCGGTAATCCTCTTCGCCGATATTTTCCCGCGCCATGTCGTGCACCATCATGATGAGCGGCTCCATGCAGGCGGCCAGGCCCGTTGGAGCTTCTTTCAAGGCATCGTGCCTGCGGTACCACCTGGCCGTGTAAAGGACAATGATAAGCAGCAGCAAGGTACTGAATATCAGGGCCAGTACATTCTTCGTAATGGAAAGGTCCAGCGGACGGTTGCCGGTTTCGGTATTCACCAGCTTACCGTTTTCGTTCAGTACGTATCCGTTTTCGGCCGCATGATGAAGGGTGAATACCTTCACGCCGTCCTCAATCACTATACAAGGCAGAGGAATGGCGATATCCTTTCCCTTCCACTGGGTGATATGCCATTCGTATTCGTCGCCTATGTGTTCGAAGATGATGCCGGAGACGTCGATGTCGCTTTCGTCAGGAGATACGCTCGCTTCGCTCGGTATGACAGGGGCTTCGCTAGGTATGACAAGGGCTTCGCTCGGTATGACATTGTCATTCCGAGGCCCGGCAGGGCCGAGAGAATCTCCTGCCAGAAGCAACAGCGATATGATCAGGCTCAGTATCATACCTCAACACAGGCGGTTACGGTATTATCCTCCACGCGGACGAAGCCTTCGCGGATGTGCAGCCTTTCCTCTTTGCCATCGGCCACATAGCTTATATCCCCTTCCGAAAGGGACGACACCATGGCGGCATGGCCCGGCAGCACCGTGAAGGGCGAGAAAGTGCCCGGCAGGCGCACCAGGGACACATCGGCGCGGACCAATGTCCCTTCGGGGGTGAGGATATGAAGGCCTATGGTCATTTCGCTGCCGCCAGGAGTTTTTCGCCCTTGGCGATGGCGTCTTCTATGGTGCCGACGTTCAGGAAGGCCTGCTCAGGCAGGTAGTCCACCTCGCCGTCAAGTATCATGTTGAAGCCCTTGATGGTGTCTTCGATGGATACCATTACGCCGTGAACGCCGGTGAACTGTTCGGCCACGAAGAAGGGTTGCGACAGGAAGCGCTGCACCCTTCTGGCACGGTTGACGGTGGTTTTGTCTTCGTCCGAAAGCTCGTCCATGCCAAGGATGGCGATGATATCCTGCAACTCCTGGTTGCGCTGGAGTATCTGTTTCACCCTTTGGGCGCAGTCGTAATGGGCCTGCCCGACGATGTTGGGATCCAGTATGCGGGAAGTGCTTTCCAGAGGGTCCACGGCCGGATAAATGCCCAGGGACGTGATTTTACGGCTGAGAACCGTGGTGGCGTCCAGGTGCGTGAAGGTGGTTGCAGGGGCGGGGTCCGTGAGGTCGTCGGCCGGAACGTAAACGGCCTGCACTGACGTAATTGAACCGTTTTTGGTGGAAGTGATACGCTCCTGCATCTTACCCATTTCCGTGGCAAGTGTGGGCTGGTAACCCACGGCCGAAGGCATTCGGCCCAGAAGGGCGCTAACCTCCGAACCCGCCTGCGTGAAACGGAAAATGTTGTCGATGAAAAAGAGTATGTCCCTGGGACCTGCGCCGGTATCCGAATCGCGGAAGCTCTCGGCCAGGGTAAGGCCGCTGAGGGCGACGCTGGAACGCGCTCCCGGGGGTTCGTTCATCTGGCCGAAAACCATTGACACCTGGCTCTTTTCCAGCTCCTTAGGATCTACCAGGGAAAGGTCCCACTTTCCTTCGGCCATGGCTTTTTCAAAGGCTTCGCCGTAGCGGATGACGCCGGATTCAATCATTTCGCGGAGAAGGTCGTTGCCTTCACGGGTGCGCTCCCCTACACCGGCAAAGATGGAAAAGCCGTTGTGGGCCTTTGCGATGTTGTTGATCAACTCCTTGATGAGCACGGTCTTACCAACGCCGGCGCCGCCGAAGAGGCCGATCTTACCACCTTTGAGATAAGGCTCCAGGAGGTCGATGACCTTGATGCCGGTGAACAGAACCTCCTGTGATGTCGTAAGGTCCTCGAACTTGGGCGGATCCCGGTGGATGGGCAGTGCGCCCTCGCGGCTCATTTCCGCCATGCCGTCTATAGCCTCTCCTGTAACGTTCATTACGCGTCCGCGGATCTGCGCTCCGGTGGGCATGGTTATAGGGAGGGCTGTGTTGCGGACCTCCAGACCTCGGCTGAGGCCGTCGGTGGAGTCCATGGCGACGCACCTCACTGTGTCTTCACCAATGTGCTGCTGCACTTCCAGCACCAGTTCCTTTCCGTCCGGGCGCGTAACGTGCAGTGCATCGTTGATACGGGGAAGCTGGGTTTCGGCACTTCGGGCCGATATATCGAAATGTACATCCACCACCGGTCCTACGACCTGGGCGATGCGACCAATAACTTGGGACATGGCATCATGTGTTTCAGTATTTACAAAGATAGTAAAAATTTGCCAATTATTTTTTATTTTTGTGGCCAGACCAACAACGTTCCCGATGTGGCTACCGTGAGTGAAGACGGAACAGTGACCGCCCTGACGATGGGCGGTTATAGTTACATGTACAAGAACGGAGAACTGCTCTATACTGGCAGTTCATGGGCCTTCGACCCGTACTGCGTGGTGGAGTAAGGCTTAATATGTAAAGCTCAGTTCGTCAAGGTAAAGTACCGAGCCTTTCGCGCCGGTGAAGTAGTCACCAAGGGCGCTGGAAGCGGCCACGATGGCCACGTACTTGGGCGTGCGCTCGCTCCTGTAATCGATTTTCAGGCTGAAGGGCTTGTACTCCTTGTCGTCTTCGCTGAACACCACTTTTCCATAGCCAATAATGGCGGGATCGCTGTCGAAATCCACCAGTGAAGTAGGCGGAGTCACCTTGAAGGGTTCGTTCCAGTCGGTCAGGAGCACGAAGATGTGGCCCTTGTCCGTCTGGCCTTCAAGATCCTGGTAAGGCTCTTTGGTGAAGTCGATGGTCTTGGGCTGATAGCAGGCGTATCCTTCAAGAGTCTTGGGCCTGTCGTTGAAAGGTATGCCCCAGAAAATATCGGCGCTGAAGGTGGAGAAATTTATCTCGCCCGGGTAGCCGTTGAAAATGCTTCCCGCTGCAAGGATCTTAATGATGAAGTCGATTCCCTCGGTCTTCAGCTTCAGGGCCGCTTTCCCTTCGCCTTTCACTGCCAGGAATTCCTTTTCGGCCATTACCGTGGGCATACCCATCTTGCCGGTAGTGCTGTTGGCCGATCCCCACACCGCCTTTTCCTCTTCGGTGGCGTCTGCGTCGTAGGGGAAGTCAACGTCGCCGTCCTTGCACCAATGGTCGAAGGACATGTTGTACAGCTGTGGTCCGGTCTTGGGTTCGGGATCGGGGCCTGGTTCGGGCTTTTTCTCTACCTCGGCCGATAAGGTCCAGACGTACGGATCGTAGGTAGTCAGGGTGATTGTGAGCGGTTCGGAGAGGTTAATTTCGTCCCCTATCTTGAGCGCCGGATCGCACACGGCGCCTTCGGTGAGTTTGAATTCGGCAATTTTCAGTTTGGCAAGGTCGGTGCCCTCAGGCATTACGACTGCCACTTTCCGCTGGGACTTAAGTATAGTGCATTTTGCCTGGTTTTCTATGCCGAATTCAGTGACTTCGGCCACTACTTCCTCGTGCACAAGGTCGTTCCACTGCTTGCTGCAACCAAGTACGGCCAGCGCTGCTACTATAATTGTAAATATCTTTCTCATAGCTCCTTAGAAATGACAGACTATACCTATGTTAAGACCCAGGATGCCGGGCTGGAAATTGAAGAAAGCGTGGGAGAGCTTGCTCTCGCGGGCCTGGCCCTGGATCTGCTGGTCCCACTGGTATCCGCCTTCCAAAAGAGGAAGTGAAAGCTCCACTGCTATGTTATTGGTAACGAATACGCTGATGCCGGGATACAAACCCAGCGACAGGCTGAAGACATCGGAATAAGTGCCAACCTTGCCCCTTTCCAGTTCTTCGTAGTTCTTGGTGTAGCCCATGAGACCGGTAAGGCGTGCTTCGCCGAAGAGGGCGAACACCTTGCTGTTGAACAGCGGCAGATAGCCCCTGTACGCCAGGGCGCCGGAATAGGTCTGAGTGACAATATGCTGGTTGCTCAGCTCCATAAGGGACAACAGCTTGGCATTGTCCAGGTCCATTCCATAATTAGCATAGCTGAAACGGGCGCCCAGTGACATGTTATTGGTGAAGAACCATGACACTCCGGCAGTAACGTTTACCGTGGTCACGTTTCCGCCCAGGTTATTCACTATTCCAAGCAGCGTTGCACCGCCACCAACTGTAGTACCGCTTGCATTGAAATTATTGTATCCGCCTGCAAGGCCGATTGCCACAGTTCCCTTCTCTATGTACTTCGACTTGGGATTCCCCAGCCCGCGGTCAATGGCGTTAAGGTTCATCGCCCCCGCAAAGGCAATCAGCAAAACAAGAATTATCCGTTTTTTCATGGTTGTGTATTAAATTAGCGCGCAAAGGTACGAAAAAATCTTGTCACGCCGAGGCCCTTTAGGGGCGAGTGAATCTCACACTGCGCCAGGTCTGCAAGGAAATGGTGGCAAAGGACACGCTGTTTACGCAAAACGCCGACCCTTTGCGGGGCCGGCGTTTTAATAAGCATCTGTTCAGACTATTTTACGACGCGCTCGAAATCATATTTCTTGCCGAAGTCGAGAACGAGCTTGGATTCGGATTTGAATTCACCGGCGACAGTCTCCAACTCTTCTTCATACCATTTGGTGTGGGGAGTCATCGTGATGGTGCTGCCGGTAAGGGAGGGCTTGCTACCGAAAATAATGAAAGTACCATTGTATACTTCAGGCTCAATTCCCTTAGCCGTTTCGGTAAATTTGAAGGAAGAGGATGTCGTGAAATTGAGAGTGTAGGTGGACAGGGCAGTTTCACAAACCCATTCGGTGCCGACCAGAGACTCGGCGTTTGCGATGTCCTTCTTGCAGGAAGAAGTGAGGGCGACGGTGACCACAGTGAGGACTGCACCAATCAGAATAGCAAAAAACTTTTTCATAGATTATTAATTATATATATTGATATCCTAATTCGATTCGCAAAGATACAAAAAAATGGTGAAATCCTATTCCGTCATGAACTTGAAGTAAGTGTCGATATCCGATTTCTTGGGAAGGCGGACGATGTACACCTGATCGCCGAGGTCATCGGCAAGGGCGGGGCTCATGCGTTCGCACATGCAGAGGGCGCTGCCGTAGCGCTGGAGCACTTCCTGGTGGCTGTGCTTGTAGCTGTGTACATCGCGTCGGCCTACATAGGCGCAGTAGTACTGTTCACCGTCGCCTTTGCGGCGCTCGTCAAAGGCCACCATATCGGCCCATATCTGGAATACGTCGGTGCTGTGGGCGAAGTTCATCATGTCCGGGGTGAAGCCTCCCGGCGGGCGCATGTTCACTTCCAGGCCCACGTAGTCGCCTTTTTTGCCAAGTCCTTCGCGGTCGCGGTCCAGCTGGAAGAACTCCAGGTGCACGAACCGGCCCGTAATACCGAAAGCCTTCACCGTGCGGCGGCCTATTTCGGCCAGTTTTGCAGGCACCGTTTTGTTGCACCAATAGCAGGTGTCAAGGTTCTGATGCACTATTTCCATGATGGGCGTGGGGAATACGCTGTTGTTCTCGAAGACAGGCTCGCCTTTGGTGTTGAAAATGGCGTCGTAGCTTACCAGGAGGCCGGTTATGAACTCTTCAATCACATACAGGCCGAAATTGTCGGCATGGCTTTCGAACCAGGCTTTCAGCTCTTCGTCGGAGTTGATTTTGGCAGTGCCGCCTGCGCCTACACCATTGTCCGGCTTTGCAATTATGGGGTAGCCGGTCTTTTTCACAAAGGCCTTGACCTTGGACTGACCTTCCGAGCCCTTGATCTGACGGGCCGTTGGGATGCCGCCAAGAGCGTAGTACTTTTTCATCTCGCTCTTGTTCTTGATGGCGGCGATATGGTCCGTCTTTATGCCGGTGGTAACGTTGAAGTCCGTGCGGAGCTTTGCGTCCTGCTCCAGCCAGTATTCGTTGTTGGACTCTATCCAGTCTATCTTTCCGTATTTGTGGGCGAACCAGGCCACGGCACGATACACTTCGCCATAGTCTTCAAGGTTCTGCACCCTGTAGTATTCGGTAATGCTTTGCCTGAGTTCCCAGGACAGATGCTCGTAGGGAGTATCGGCAATGGCAAGGACATTTACGCCGTTCGCCTTGGCCCCGGCACAGAAATGCCAGTATGTCTCAGGGAAATGGGGGGATATAAATACTAAGTTCATAAAGCTGTAACTTTTGTTTTCGTCCGATACCCGGCGCATGGCACCCCGGGTTATTTCGTAGGCTTCGCCGCGGAGTTCCGCAGGCCGGCCTTCTTTCTTTATTACATAACCTCCGTCGCGGAAGGTGTAAAAACGATGGCCCCAGCTGTCCGGAAAGGCAATGTCTTCGAAGAGCCTGAATCCGTCCACTACGGCGTAACGCACCTGCTCGAAATGCGGGACCAGCTGGATGTCGGTGAGTCCCAAGCCTTCCAGCCAGCGCTTATATGACGGGTCTACGGCTTCTCCCGGCAGTTCCGGGTGGGAGTAGACTCGAGTGGCACAGTTCATGGAACCCGCACTGCAACCCATCAGTACACCTTTATAGCCTTTCAGCAGCTCTTTAAGGCCGATTTCGTGAATGAACTTGTTCTGAGTTGGCACATGCCCGCCGCAGAGAACTACCCAGTGGGCCTTTTCCACGTATTGGCCGACTTTGTGGGCATTGTGCCTGTCAAGCATCACAATCTCCTCAGTCTCAATGCCGGATTTGTGTATGCAGTCGCTCATGCCCTTCTTCACCGAAGCCGTGAAGCCTTCATCGTCCGGAGCCGCGCTCACCAGCAGCACGCGGGGCTTTCGGTCCGGACCGGCATGCCCGGCATTGTAGCCTCCCGCATGAGTGTCATTGCCATTTCCCGCCTGCCCCGCATCGGCGAGCTTCACTTCGCCGGCCATAGCCTCCGCCAGCGCCGCCTTCACCTCGCCGAGAAAGCCGTTCTCCTCAGTGAAATGATCTTCGCCGAAACGCGTGGGACTGCCCGTGAGAAAAAGAGTCATACGGGATACAAATATACTCCTTTTTGCCGATATCCCAATACAACGGGGCATAACATGGCGTAGTCTAACCAGCTGGACACGCTATTTACACAAAAAAGGCACCGCAGTGATCTGCAGTGCCTTGGGGATGAGATTCCGGGTCAAGTCCGGAATGACGATTGCATTAGTCTGCCAGGGAGAAGCGCTTGAAGGCAAGGACTTTGGCCTCGGGATCCACGGCCTTGAGGGCGGCGGCCACGGTGGCTTTGTCGTCGGAGAGCTGGTATTCCTGTTCCATGAGGGTGTTTTCCTTCATGAACTTCTGGATACGGCCCTTCACGATGCCTTCGATCATCTGAACCTTCTGCTCCAGGGAGGCGAGAGTCTCGGCGCCGATCTTGGCGATGATCTCGCGTGCCTGCTGAGCCTGCTCGGAAGTGAGCCAGCCCTTTGCAGTGTTGGATTCGATGTGGTCTTCGCTGTCCACGTGGGCGGGATTGATGCCGGCCTTCTTCAGGGCGTTATCAACTGCCTTCTGGACTTGCTCGTCCTTGGTCTTCTGGACGGCGACGTTCCTTTCGGACTCGATAACCTCGGCGGGAACGGATTCGGGATCCACGGCAACGGGGTTCATGGAAGCGACCTGCATGGCGATACCGCGGGCTATCTCGGCAGGGACCTGCTTGTTGAAGGCCACGATGGCGCCGAGCTTGCCGTTGAAGTGTACGTATTCGCTCACGAAGGGAGCCTCGAGGGCGCCGTAGAAAGCGAGGACGTGCTTCTCACCGGTCTTACCGGCCTGGTTGGTGATGTCTTCGTCCAGGGTGTAACCGCTTGCGGTCTTGGTGGCTTTGAGAGCCTCAAGGTCTGCGGGGAAGGAGGCGATAGCTGCATCTGCGATGGAAGCGGCGAGGGCCTTGAAGTCGGGAGTTGCTGCTACGAAGTCGGTTTCGCAGCCGAGGCATACAAGGATGGCCTTTCCGCCGTTTACACGGCTGAGAACTGCACCCTGGGTGGTCTCGTTGTCTCCGCGCTTGGCAAGAGTGGACTTACCTTTTTCGCGAAGGATTTCGACGGCGCGCTTGAAGTCGCCTGCGGCTTCTTCGAGGGCCTTCTTGCAATCCATCATGCCGGCGCTGGTCATGTCACGCAGCTTCTTGATATCTGCTAATGCGATAGCCATAATTCTTTTCCTTTCTTTTAACGGTTAATTATTCTGCCTTGGGGGCTTCTTCGGCCTTGGGAGCTTCCTCTGCGGGAGCTTCGGCCTTTGGAGCGCGGCGGGCGCGGAGTTTGCGCTCGGGAGCTGCTGCGGGGGCTTCGGCCTCTGCGGGAGCTTCCTCGGCTTCTTTCTCCTTCACGAGCTTGCGCTCTTCCAGACCTTCGTTGATGGCCTGGCACATCACATCCATGATGAGCTCGATGGACTTGGTGGCGTCGTCATTTGCCGGAATCACGTAATCAATGGGAGTGGGATCGCAACATGTGTCCACCATTGCGATTACCGGAATGTTCAGACGGGCGGCTTCCTTAACGGCGTTGGCCTCTTTCTGGACGTCCACTACGAAGAGGGCGCTGGGCAGACGGGACATGTCGCGGATAGAACCGAGGTTCTTCTCCAGCTTTGCCCTCTGACGCTCCACCTGGAGGCGCTCACGCTTTGCGAGCTTCTCGAAGGTGCCATCTTCCTTCATCTTGTCGATGGTATTCATTTTCTTGACGGCCTTGCGGATGGTGGGGAAATTGGTGAGCATTCCACCGGGCCAGCGCTCGGTCACTGAAGGCATGTTGACGGCGGCTGCTTTTTCGGCCACTACGTCCTTAGCCTGTTTCTTGGTGGCAACGAAGAGGACCTTGCGGCCGCTGCGGGCCATTTCTTTGAGGACCTCGGCTGCCTCGTCGATTTTCACGACGGTCTTGTGCAGGTCGATGATGTGGATGCCGTTCCTCTCTACGAAGATATACGGAGCCATCTTGGGGTTCCACTTGCGGGCAAGGTGTCCGAAGTGTGCGCCTGCATCAAGCAACTGATCGAAATTTGTTCTAGACATGGGGTTGTTTTTGTCTTTGTTGTTAACTCTTTCATCAATCCGGAGTAGAGGACATCCCGTCCCATCTCCGAAATTTTTTCGCAGCCCGGCAATCCTTTTTGTAGCTCGGGAAGATTCTCATCCTCACCGGGGTCTCAGGATTTGATGATACCAGAGGCTGTGCTGACGTAAAAAACCAGTAAGTAAGCCGATTAACGCTTGCTGAACTGGAAGCGGCGGCGTGCACCAGGCTGACCGGGTTTCTTGCGCTCGACTTCGCGGGCGTCGCGGGTGAGGAAACCGGCGGCCTTGAGGGTGGAGCGATAGGCCTCTTTGTCTACCTCGCAAAGTGCGCGGGCGATTCCGAGACGAACGGCTTCGGCCTGACCTTTGGTTCCGCCTCCTGCGAGGGTTACCTTAATGTCAAACTGACCTGCAGTACCGGTGACCTCGAGGGCCTGGTTGGCGATGTACTGGAGGGTTCCCTCCTTGAAGTAATCTTCCATGGGGCGGTCGTTGATAACGAACTTGCCCGTGCCGGGTACTACATAAACACGAGCGACAGCTTCTTTACGTCTTCCAAGGGCGTGTTTCTGTTCCATGTGCTCTGTTTAGATTTCGTTAAACTTAATGGTTTTGGGGTTCTGTGCCTGCTGCTTGTGCTCGGGACCTGCATAGATGTACAGGTTGTTGATGAGCTTGTTGCCAAGGCGGGTCTTGGGCAGCATACCGCGCACAGACATGCGGATGAGTTCCTCGGGCCTTGAGGCAAGGATCTGGGCGGGAGTGGTGAAACGCTGGCCACCGGGATAGCCGGTGTAGCGGGTGTAGACGCGGTCGGTCATCTTTTTGCCGGTGAGACGGATCTTGTCGGCGTTTACGATGATGACGTTGTCACCACAGTCCACGTGCGGGGTGTAGCCGGGCTTGTTCTTGCCACGGAGCACGAGGGCTACGCGGGAAGCCAGGCGACCGAGCACCAGGTCGGTTGCATCAATGACGAGCCACTCTTTGTTCACAGTTGCCTTGTTCAGGGAAACTGTTTTGTAGCTAAGTGTGTCCACTGTCTTGATTATTAATGGTTTAACATAAAAGTTGCGATCCCCCTATAATCAGAGGGACCGCAAAGGTAGTAATTATTTGGCGAAATCGCAAATAAATCAGAAGGGCAGGCTGCCTTCGGACCAGGTCAGATCGCTGTTGGCGGTGAGGTTGTAGTCCTGGGTGGCGCCATAGTCGGTGATGGTATTGCCGCTGCCTTCGTCGAAATGCCAGGAAGACAGGAGGTTGTAACCACCGTCCTCAGGATCGGCAACGTACATGTTGTCGGCAATCTCGGAGGCGCTGCGGACGCAGTCCCATACGCGGAGATAAGCCAGGGAGCCCTTGAACACACGGGTGTTGGAAGACACGCCCACGTAGAACTTGAACGGGAGCACCCATTCGGCGCCGACACCGTTCAGCTCGATGGCATGGTCTTCAGCAGTGTTGGTGCCAACCTGCTCGCCGTTCACATAGAGAATGACGTCTCCGTCACGCTTGTAAGTAGCGGCGATGTGATACCACTTGCCGGTCTCGAAGGCCGTGCTGCAGGTCACCTTCTTCTCGTTGTACTCGTTGGAGCCGTCGCGCTTGGTGCCGCCATAGACAAGGTTCAGCTTGTTGCCTTCGAAGCGAAGCATGAAGATGCCTTCAGTACCCATCACGGTGTAGATGTCGTCCTTTCCACCGCTGAAGCTGGAGCTGTTTATCCAGGCTTCCATGGTAAGTTCGTCCTGTACGGCGTCCATATCGTTCCAATCCAAGGGGAAGTACTGGCCGTTCAGGGAAACCACGGTACCTTCAACGGGTTCCGGTTCGGGATCGGGATCCAGGCCGCCGTTGGGATCGTAATGGAAGATAGCGTAACTGCCGTCGTACTCACCGGAAACGACGCCGAATACAAAGGCATAACGCTCGATGGAAGGATCAGTGTCATTCCAGGATATTGCCGAGAAGTCAGGCATGTCGGAGCTGGCGTACCAGCTAAGGTTTTCCTCGTTCTGGCTGGCCACGGTCTTGAAATCGGTAGGATCGCTCACCTCAGATGCCGCCTTGACCACGATGAAGTGCGACTGGGAAGTGCAGGAGTTGAGGGTAAAGCCGAAGCACTCGTAATAGCCGTACATCAGGCCCATGCCCCAGGCACCGGTCCATTCGGCGCTCTTGTCGGTCCATACCATTGAACTGCCGGTGATGGTCACTTCCAGCTCGGAAACCACATCGTTGAATTTAGCGATGAGTTTGGTGGTGCCTGCAGCCTTTGCAGTAACGGTGTACTGATTCTTGTACCACTGAGGATAGTAAGCCTCGATGCCCAGCATGGAAGGATCGGCTGCTTCAAGGCTGATGTCACCGGTATCGGTGCAATCTTCGGGCAGGAAGCTCACCTGCACGCGGGTGCTCTTGCCTTCCTTGATTTCCAGGGAAGTAACAGGAGAATAATCCCAGCCGGACTGGGCCGAGAACTGGATTCCGGTAGCGTGAACAGGATCCGGAGTGCGGGCCTCGAAGTTGTACACTACATAGTCGCCGGTGAACTCGAACTCATCGTCATAGGCAAGGATGTAAGCCACGGCCTGGCCTGTTTCAGAATAGTTCGTGGTGAAGGATTCGCCCGTCTTGAAGAGGCTTGCGGGGCTCTGTCCTGCATCCTGCTTCTCGGTAACAAGCTCGTAAACTGCATTGGACACAGCCTCCACGCTTTCGAACTTGGAAGCCTCCACTACGCCGAAGTAAGCGTACTCGCCGTCAAAGCCGGAAACGGAGACTTCTTCGTGAGAGCCGGATATATTGCCGCTCCAGTCCTTATCCCACTTGGGGGTGTCGGTGACGGTCCATGCATCGCTGCGGTCTCTGAGCTGAATCTTGTCGGCCACAGTTACCTTAACGGTGGCGGAAAGCTCACCCTGCTTTACGGTGACGGTGGTTTCGCCAATGACCAGGGCCTGGATGTAGCCGTAGCTCACGGTTGCGACGTTTTCATTGGCCGAAGTCCACTCGAAATCGATCTTGTCGGTGGTGTTTTCGGGCTCGAGGGAGGCGCGGATCTGGGCTGCACGGCCGGCAAGGAGGGTAATTTCTTCCTTATTCAACTTGATGCCGGTAGCGGGGACGCGCTCTGCGTATACATTCACGATAGCGGTAGCGGAAACCTCGCCGGCAGTTGCGGTGATAAGAGCGATACCCTGGGCCTTGGTGCTGACGTTACCGTTTGCGTCGACAGTTGCGACGGTTTCGTCGGAAGACTTCCAGGTAATGGTACCCAGGACGGCGGTCTCGGGGCTGCCGGCGGCCGTCAGGGACACAGACTCACCTATGGTCACATAGTTGGTCTTGGGGGTCACCGTAATGCCCTGCAGTTTAGCCTCGACAGTGGTATTGTCGGGGATGGGAAGCGGATTGGTCTTGTTGTCAAGCTCATCCACCTTGGTGCAGGAAAAGACGGTCATGATTGCTGCTGAGACAGCAAAAATGTTAAATATCTTTTTCATAAATCTTATTCTAATAAATGGTTCCTTTGATTTGGAGCGGAGCCACGGGAACTCCGTCTACTTTAATTTGCAATGTTTCCAGAACTTCCGAGCCAAGGCGCTTCCAAAGGGCGTTGTATATACCCCGGAGGTCTTCGCGGGAATGCGGGCCGATGGTGGCGGGAGCATAAAGCTTCACGCGCCTGGGGGCCGAAACCTCGATGCTGACTTCCCTGTCGGTATCGTTGTAAAGGGGTATCGAAAACACGAAGTCGCCGAAACCGTCCTTTGCAATGGAATTCACGGAAGTATCGGTCCTGAGGCCCTGTCCAAGGTCCTCCGCATAGCGGATTTCCCCTTCGGACGCGTCCCTGAGCACATAGCCTGTAATGCCGATGGAACTCAGGACGGTGTTTTCCCCGTCGGCCGAAGCCACAACCGTAAGGTGACGGTTCTGGGGGCCGTGGAGGCTCTTGGGATCGAAGACAGCCGTAAGGACAGCCTTCTGGCCGGGCTTGAGGTTTCGGGCCGAAACTTCGCCGGTGAAGCATCCGCAGGTGGAATGCACCTCCAGCACCGACACTTCCCTGCCGGAAACATTTTCAAACTGATAACGGAGCGTGATGACACCGCTGTCAAACCGGACCGTATCAATCTCCTGCTGAGGCTGTGAAAATCTCAGCAGACGGCCGTCCTGGGCCCAGGCCCCAAAGCTGAGGCCCAGGCACAGAATAATCGTTATGATACGGCTCTTCTCCATTATTCGGGGCAACGGATGTTAGCTTCGGTATAAGATACGCTGCCGTGGGTATAACCGTCGAAACCGTTTCCGGTGAGGTCTTTGCCACGATTGTCGGCATCCAGTTTCCAGTAACCCAGGAGTTTGTTTTCGCGGGCTTCCTTAACGGGATCGGCAATGGAGCACTGGTTGTTCACCAGCTCGGTGGGGCTCAGCAGACGTCCCCATACGCGGGCTTCGCTTACCTGGCCGTCAAGGTAACGGCCGCGCTCGGACATGCCGATGGCGAACTTGGAGTTGTAAACCTTACCGAGGTTGATGCCCTTGCCGCCCATAGGGGTGGAGCTGTCAAGCTCGCCGTTCACGTACAGGTCGCAGGTCTGCTTCACGCCGTCGGCCACAACCGCAATGTGATACCACTTGCCGGTGTCGAAGTGGGCCTTGGAGGTGATGGACACGCCCTGGCCGGCCAGCTGGAGCTGGTTGGGATCGCAGGAGATGTCGCCGAAGCGGAGGAGGAAGTTCTCCTCAACGCCGATTAGCGAAGAGATATACGGGTTGGCGCTTGCCCAGCTGTTGGCCTTGACGCGGATCTCCATGGTGCAGACTTCCAGCTGCAGACGGGGATCGTTAACGGTGGAAGGCATCTCGAAGTAGGAACCGCCGGGGAGGTTGGCAGCCGATGCATAAACATAGCCGCGGATTACCAGGAAGGCGTATTCCTCGCCGGGAAGTGAGGTAAGCGTCGAGTTGGTGCCGGTGATCCTGAAAGGCAGGCAGTAGATGACGCCGTTCTTGAAACCGTCGATGTTAACGTTGACCGTTACGGGCTCGGAAACAGCGCTGCCGGCCTTGATGACGGTGGATTTTGCGCCGATGGTGTAGTTGCCTTCGGGAAGCATCCAGTAGTTGGTGCCGTTGGTCTTGTTGAACACGCCCAGAACGGCTGCAGAGTCGCGTGCGGGCTCGAAATTCACGGTCACGTCCTTGTCCACCTTGACAGAGGAAGCGATGGTGAAGGTAACCGGGCCGGATTCCTCCAGCAGGGCCGACATTTCGCCCACGGAGTTGGACTGGAAAGTCACGATGCCGTTTTTCATGAGTCCTTCCCGGTCGATGATGCTCTTCTGGCAGGAAGCAAGAAGGGCGATTGCGCTGAGCGCTATGAGAATCTTTTTCATATTCGGTCCGGATTATTCAGTTGCGGAATAGTATTGCACCTTGCTCTGGGCACGGATACCCATGATGTGGTGCTGATAGCGGAACTTCTTGCCTTTCTCGGCGCCTTCGGCCTCCAGACGCCAGTCGCGCTGGCCGTGGAAGGAAGCGAAACCGCCCTTGTGGCCGTACTGCTGGCCACAGGTGGAAGGCTGGAAGGAAGCCATCTGCTCAAGTACGCCGCAGGCTTCGCCGTACATGTCACCGACGTTTTCGGTAACGATGATCTGGGCGGGAACCCAGCCGGCTTCACGGTCCAGATTGGAGCCGAAGTCGCCCTGGCTGGCCTGGCTTGCACCGCCGGTGCTGCCGTACTTCTGATAGATCCAGAAGTTGCAGAGTTTGGCGAATTCGGCCGAGCCGGCGCCGGAGTTGCGGTCGATGATGAGCAGGGTCTCGGGGTTCGCGGACTTGGGACCGATGAACTGGGAGAGGTACCTTACGAAGGTAGCGAAGCAGGTTCCGTCGCTGAAGGGTTCGCCGCTACCCATGGGTTCGTAGTCAAGGTCGTAGCCGTCCAGTCCGTACTGCTCGATTTCGTTCAGGATGGGCTGGGCTGCGTAAACCACCCACTCGGGGAATACGCCGTCGACCTCGGTCTTGTGAGCGGCTGCATCGGCTGCGCAGGCGGTGGAACCGGCTGCACGGGCTGCGGATTCAAGCTCCTGCTCGGTCATCTTACCGGAGATAACCTTGCCCATGTTGTCGTACTTGTACTGCTCGTAGGCCTTCATGAAGGAAGGGACCTGAGCCTCCATCACCCAGGAGTCGTTCTCCAGGAGACGGGTGATGCGGCAGCCGACCAGCTTCATGCCCTTGACCTGCTGACAGGCCTTCATTTCCTGGTAGTCCAGGGAACCGAGCTTGGGAACGCCGCCCCAGAGGTTGATCACGTCGATGGAATCGGGGATATCGGCGAAGCGGAATGCCATTGAGCCGTAGTCGGCGAAGAAGATGTAGGAGATGCTGCGGGTGGCGATGCCGTCCTTGTCGAAGGCGGCTTTCTTCCAATCCCTCAGATTCTTGTAGTAGGTTTCGTCTCCGATAGTGTTCACGGTGCCGGTACCCTGGATGTAGGTGGCCCAGGATTCGGTCTTGTGAATACCGGAAGTGCGTTCGACCTGGATAGGCTTCACCTCCTGCTGGCAGGAAGCAAGAACCAGGGCTGCACCTATAATACTGTATATTGTCTTTTTCATAACCTATTTCTGTCTAAGGGTTATTTCCTGTCCCACCATACCTGGGTACCGCCATTGTCGCCGTTGCCGTTCTTGGCTTCTTCGTTCAGGAGAGCCACGCCGGCGGTGACGTTTGCGTTGTTGGCCTGGAATTCAGAGGCGGGGTAGATCAGACGGCGCACCTGCCTGTCCGTGTCGATAAGACCGTTGGAGTTGTTGGTGAGCGTAGGGATGACCTTCGGGAAACCGGTGCGGCGGAATTCGGCCCAAGCCTCCATGCCTTCCGGGAAACCTGCAAGGTATTTCTGGGTGATGATCTGCTCCAGGTGACCGTCGAAGCTGCTCTGGCTGCTCCATGCGACGGAGACGTCGGTGAGGTTGGTGCTGTAGCTGTTGCCGCTGGTGACGGGGTCGGTGTAGCTGCCCACGCCGGAAGTGGTGGCGAGGTAGCCGCTCACGCCGCTGGCACCAAGGAGCTCGAAGCTCTTCTTGATGCCTTCCTCGTACATGGTCTTTGCGGTAGCGTCGTCACCGCTGCGGAGAGCGTGCTCAGCGCGGAGGAAGAAGCTTTCGGCACCGCTCATCCAAAGGAGAGGATCGTTCTTGGTGCAGTTGATCTTGGACAGCTTGTCGGTTTCAACGTAGTTGTCGCTGATGACTGCGCCCATGCGTACACCGGCGTAGGAACCGTCGGCTGCTGCGGTGAAGTACTTGGCGCGGCGGGGGTCGCTGTAGCCGTTCATGTAAGTGACGATGGTTGCACCGGGACGGGCGTCACCGCCGTTGAAGTCGTACTCGATCACGTAGATGGGATATTCCCATGCGCCGGCACCGGGGTGCAGGAATGCGTCGGTATCCAGGAAACCTTCGGCGCAGGCAAGAGCCTTGGCGGCCTGTTCCTTATAGAGGGTTTCGTCGGCGTATGCGACGCGGAGGGCAAGACGAAGGCGAAGGGTGTTCGCGAACTTCAGCCATTTCTGGACGTCGCCGTAGAAGACGTTGTCGTAAGCTGCGAGGTAGGAGGTGGTACCGCCTACATACAGGGCCTCGATGGTCTCGATGGCGTTGTCAAGGTCTTTGAACATGGCGGTGTACACGTCCTGCTGCTTGTCGTAGGCCACGTGGATGGCGCCGGTTCCAAGCTTGGTGTAAGGGATGGGGCCGTAGGCGTCGGTGACGCGGTGCAGGGTCGCGACCTTGAGGATGTCGCCGAAAGCTGCATCAACGGGAGAAGTCTCCCTTACCTTGTTCAGCTCGGTCCAGGGGGCGATGGCGCGGACGTAGGCGTCCTCGAAGAGGGCCTTGGTCCAGCCGTCGGCAACCAGGTTGTATTCGTTGGTCTGGTGGAAGCCGCTGTTGGTGGCAGCCTCGTAGTTGGAGAAGATGTTGCCGGTGAGGCCCTGGACAACCTGATAGGAAGCGGAACCGTACTCGCTCTCACCCCTCTGGTAGGAAGGGAGGACGTTGGCGATCATCTGGGCCACGTAGGAACCGGTGCGGAGGTTGTCGTGCTCCAGCATTTCCTCGGTGGCCTGCTCGGGATTGGTATTGCGGGCCGCGAAGTCCTTGGTGCATGCGCTGAAGGCGACGGCGGCAATGATCATTACAGGAATAATAAATTTTTTCATAGCTGTCTCCTCCATTATTTATTGTTCTTCTGGCCGAACTTCACCTTCACGGAGAAGCCGATGTTGCGGGTGGAAGGAGCCATGAACAGGTCGATGCCTGCGCCGTAGTTACCGGCGTTGGAAATCTGCTCGGGGTCGAAGGGAGCCTTGCAGTAGAGCAGGGCGAGGTTGCGGCCCACCAGGGACACGTTAAGGCCTTCGATCCACTTCACGGCCTTGGAGATGGGGATGTCGTAGCCGAGGGAAACCTCAGACAGGCGGATGTTGGTCATGTCGTACACGTAGTATGCACCAAGAGCGTCAGTGCCGGTGGGGCTGGCGATGGTCTGCCAGTAGTCCTGAGCACTTACCTGATAGTAGTTGCGTGCGTTTCCGTAAACATCGGCGGGAGCGAAGTTGAAACCGGTTTCGCGGCCGATGAGGGTCTTGTTGGTTACGCCGAAGCCGTCCATGGCGGCCTCTGTGAGGGAAACGCCCACGCCGCCCTTGCGCATGGTGAGCATGAAGGCGAAGTTGATACCGTTCCAGCTGAACTGGTTGCGCCATGAACCGGTCCAGTCGGGGTTCACGTTGCCGGCATACCACATGGTGTCGGGGGTGCCGTCGTTGGGAGCCTTGTACATTACGCCGCCCTTGTCGGAAGGAGTCACGTACGGAGTGCCGTCCTCGTTGGTGGCAAGGCCGCTCACGTACAGTTCGCCGATGGGACGGCCTTCGATGAGCCACATGGTGACGGCGGAGGTGCCGCCCACGTTCTCACGGGTGCTCACATAGTGCTCGTCGCCGTAGGTGTAGTCAAGCATCTTGACCACCTTGTTGGTGTTCTTGGTCCAGATAAGGTTGGTGGTCCAGTCCACGGGGCCGATGTTCTGGTTGAACATGGCGGAGAGTTCCACACCGTTGTTGTCCACCTGGCCTGCATTCACGTAGAAGATGCTGGAGCCGCCGGTAGCGGTGCTGGTGGGGGTGAACACCTGGTTGAAGGTGGAAGAGTGGTAGTAGGTTCCGGACAGGTGGAGCTTACTCTTGAACAGGCGTACGTCGGCACCTACCTCCCAGCTGCGGGTGCGCTCAGGCTGGAAGTCCGGAGCGGTGGACCAGCTGTTAAGGTTGGGAACACCGCCCACGACGGGATAGGTCACGTTCAGGATGTAACGGCTGATAGGGTTACCTACTTCGGCATAGGAAGCGCGTACCTTTGCGTAAGGGATGATGTCGCTCTTCTTGTCAAGCATCTCGGTGATGAGCCAGGATGCGCCCACGGAAGGATAGAAGAAAGGCTTTACGCCGTTTGCCGATGCCATCTGGGAGGCCCAGTCTTCGCGGGCGGTAGCTTCCAGGAAGAGGAAGCCCTTGTAGCCAAGGTTCAGGGTTCCGAACACGGACTGAGTCTGGTCGCGGAAGGTGTCCTTGGACATGGCCTTGCCGGTATCCATGTTGGTAAAGGTGAACAGGTTGGCTACGCCGAGAAGGTCGCCGCCAAGGGCAGTTCCCCTGTACCAGTAATCTTCAATAGATGCGCCAAGGGTGGCGTTTACGGTGAACAGGTCGTTCTCGCCGAAGTTCTTGTGGAAGTTCACCAGAACGTCGGCATAGGTCTGGGCGGTCTTCTGGTCGTCGTAGTAGTAACGGCCGTACTCCCCTGCGAACAGACCGTTGGAGCTTGCGTAATGCTTCTGCTCGGCGATGGTGGCGTTATGGTCGGTGCGGACACGGGCCTGGACATCCAGCCAGTCGGTGATGTCGTAGGCGATGCTTCCGCCAAGGATATAACGGTCCTTGCGGGCAGTGAACATGTTGCGGTTGATGGTCCAGAAGGGGTTCTGCATGGACAGCTGGTTGGTGCTCCAGTACTGCACGGGGAAGTTGCGGGAAGCGTCGTAGCGCTCGTAAACCGTATAGGAGTACAGGTTGTCACCGGGGCTCATCAGGTAGAGGGGCACAAGCGGGTTGTGATACAGGCCGCCGGAGAGCATGTTCTGCTCGTTAACCCTCATGTACATGCCAAGGAAGCTCAGGTGGAGCTTATTATTAAGGTAATCTGCAGTGTGGCGGAAGGTTGCGTTGAAACGGTTATACGCGTTGTTGGGGATGATACCCTGTGCATCGGTGTAACCGGCGCTGAAGTAAGTTGTGGAGTGTTCCTTGCCGGCGCTCACGGAAATGCTGTGGGCGGTGTTGTAACCGGTCTGGAAGAAATCCTGGATTTTCCAGCTCGGGGCGGATTCCAGCTTGCTTCCCCAGGATGCGTAGGAACCGGCGGCCTGGCCGTATTCGGTCTGGCGGGCGGGAAGCATCAGGGGCGATGAGAAGGTAGTGTTGTTGGAATAAGACACGTGGAAACCTTCTTCACCGGTGCGGGAAGTGAGCATGAGAATACCGTTGGCGGCCTTGTAGCCGTAAAGGGCGGCTGCGGAAGCACCTACCAGGGCGCTCATGTCGGCGATGTCCTCGGAGTTGAGCATGGACATACCGTCACCGGACAGGCCGGAACCGGAATAGATGCTCCAGGAATCACCGGGCTTGGTGGTGGAAAGGGTGGGCAGCGGAATACCGTCCAGCACATACAGGGCGTTGTTGTTGCCGCTGATGGACTTGGCGCCGCGCATGACGACTTTTGTTTCGGAACCAGCACCTGCTGCAGTCTCGTTGATCTGCACGCCGGCGATCTTGCCGGCCAGGGAGTTCACCATGTTGGCCTCGCGCGTCACGAACACTTTATCGTCCAGTTTCTGAACGTTGTAGGTGACCGCTTTTTCGGCACGTTTGATACCGAGGGCCGTGACAACCACGCCTTCAAGAAGGTTGGCGTCTTCGACCAGGGTAACATTGATAACCGTCTGTCCTGCGATGTCCACTACCTGGTCCAGCATTCCGATGTAGGAAAAGCGGAGCTGTGTGGCATCACCCGGAACAGTCAGCGTGTAGCTGCCGTCGAAGTCTGTGACAGTGCCGATAGTCGGCTGCCCTTCGACAACAACTCCAGCCCCGATCAGAGGCATATTGTCCACATCCACTACCCTACCGCTCACGGTCACAGGACCCTGAGCGAATACAGCCAGAGAGGCGAACAATGATGCAACTGCGAGGCAAACTTTACGTAAGCTGTTGTTACACATTGGGTTAGAGTTTGAATTTAATTATTTGGTTTGGTTTTGTGCTTCAATTGGGCTGGCAAAGATACTACTTATTTTTGAATTTGCAAAAACGTTTTACCAAATTAATCGAACGCCCTGTTCTCCAGCCACTTACCAGATTCATGTCTGCTCCATTTGCGCAGACATGAATACGCGAAGTCATTGACACTAAGGCACTTACCCGCCAGAAACACGGGTATTTTACTGGAAGTTGCTGATACTGAGGCGTTTGCCGGATTCATGTCTGCGCTGATAGAACAGACATGAAACCAGGAAATTGCTGATTATCAATAGAATAGCCGAAGCTCGGCGTTGGAGAGAAAGGGCTGGAGGCGGGATTTGAAGGCTTCTTCGTCCTGGGCCGATATAAACCTCGCACGGATGGGGACGAAATAGAGCCTCTGGCGAAGCTTTTCGGGCATGTCGGCAACTTCTCGAAGGCGCTGGGCGTCTTTTTCGGTTGTCATGATGCAGGCCGTGGGGTTTTCCTTGTGCGCATACAGGATGGAACGGACATCGCGCCTGGAGAAATTGTGATGGTCGGGGAACGAAAGCCGCTGTACAAGCCGATAAGTATCTGACAAATAACTTATTAACGGCTTATCGTTTGCGATGCCGGTGACCAGTATCAGCCGCTGGGAGTAGATGTAGCGAGGATCGGCATCGGGGAATACGGGTTCCGGGGGGCAGTATTCTATTGAAGAGAAAACTATAAGCTGGTCTTCGCGAAGTTTCAATTGCCGACGCCAGTATCCTCTGTCCGGTTCTTCGTCCGGCGGGCACTTTGTAACTATCACGATATCAGCAGCCGAAATGCGTGAAGGCAAGTCCCTTAGCCGGCCCCAGGGCAGCAGCTTATCCTTGAAGACAGGTCTGTTGAAGTCCACCAGGACGATGCTCAGCGAAGGCTTCAGCCTGCGATATTGCAGGGCGTCGTCCAGAATAACAAGGCGCGAGGATTCGGCCAACTGCCGACACCCTTCCACACGGTCTTTGCACACTGCCACGCGTACAAGGGGAAACTTCTGCGCGATTTGCAGAGGTTCATCGCCTGCTAAGGATGCGGAAGAACCCGCCTCCACTTTCTGGAAGCCTTTAGACTTGCGTCCGTAACCTCGGGAGAGCACCGCAACGCCTGGCTCTTCGGCAAAATAACGCAGCAAAAGCTCCACGTGCGGGGTTTTGCCGGTGCCGCCGACAGTAATATTCCCAACGGAAATAGTAGGAACGGAAGCTTCGACGGACTTTATCCAACCTTTGTCGTAGGCAAGATGCCTTAAAGCGAGTACCAGCCGGTAAAGCATTACATCGAAAGTACGTTAAGAACCGCTATAAGTTCCTGATTGATAGGCTTGTTCATCTTTATGGCGCGGGAAATGGGCACATAGACGATTTCGTCGTTCTTTATGCCGATCATTACGTTCCGCTGTCCTTCCAGCAGCGCCTCGATGGCGGCGTAGCCCATGCGGGACGCAAGAATTCGGTCGTAGGCGCTGGGCTTTCCGCCCCTCTGCAAGTGGCCAAGGATGGTTACGCGGGCGTCGAACTGCGGGTATTCCTTCTTGATACGGTCGGCATAATATAGTGCACCGCCTACTCCGTTTTTCTGAGCTTCGGACACCAGCACAATGGCGCTGTTCTTGGATTTGCGCTTACCGCGCTCGATGAATTCGGCCAGCTGGTCCACGTCGGTGGCGCTTTCGGGAATTATGGCGGCCTCTGCACCGGAAGCGATGGCGCTGTTCTGGGCAAGGAAGCCTGCGTCGCGGCCCATCACTTCGATGAAGAATATGCGGTCGTGCGAATTCGCCGTGTCGCGAATCTTGTCCACGCACTCCACAATGGTGTTCAGGGCGCTGTCGTAGCCGATGGTGGAGTCCGTGCCATAAAGGTCATTGTCGATGGTCCCGGGAAGGCCGATGATTGGGATGTCGTACTCCCTGGCGAAGAGCTGAGCACCTGTGAGCGAGCCGTTTCCGCCGATTACCACCAGCGCGTCGATGCCTGCCTTGACCATATTATCATAGGCCTTTTTCCTGCCTTCGGGGGTCAGGAACTCGGTGCATCGGGCAGTTTTGAGGATGGTGCCGCCCCTCTGTATGGTGTTGGACACGCTGGAGGAGGTGAACTTTACGAACTCATTTTCGATAAGTCCCTGATAACCACGCATTACGCCAACAACATTCATTTCGTGAAAACGGGCTGTGCGTGTGACGGCCCTGATGGCTGCATTCATGCCCGGCGCATCGCCGCCGGATGTGAGAACTCCGATAGTGGTAATCTTCCTTTCCATTTGCTAAGAATTTGAACTTTCAAAGATAGTAAAAAAATCCTTACCTTTGCAGCCATGAAAATCGGCGATATCGATTTAGGAGAGCGTCCTGTGGTGCTTGCGCCCATGGAAGACGTGACAGACGCCAGCTTCCGCATCCTTTGCAGGGAGGCCGGTGCCGCCATGGTCACCACCGAATTCGTCAGCTCGGACGGCCTGGTGCGCGATGTGGCCAAAACCATATCCAAGATGCACACGCTTGAGGCCGAGGCTCCTGTGGCAGTGCAGATTTACGGCAGCATCCCTTCAGCGATGGTGGACGCCGCCCGTATGGCCGAAAGAGCGGCTGAGCTCGCCGGCGGGCACGGGGCCGATGTCATCGACATAAATTTCGGCTGCCCTGTATCAAAAATCGCCGGCCGTGGCGCCGGAAGCGGCATGATGCGTGAGCCCGACAAGATGGTTGCCATCACCAAAGCAATCGTTGAGGCGGTGCAGAAGCCGGTCACGGTTAAAACCCGCCTCGGCTGGGACGAAGGTACGAAGATAATTGTCGACCTGGCCGAAAGGCTTCAAGACGCTGGTATTCAGGCGCTTACCATTCACGGCCGCACCCGCTGCCAGATGTATAAAGGAGAGGCCGACTGGACCCTTATCGGCGAGGTGAAGAACAATCCCCGGATGCACATTCCAATTATCGGCAACGGAGACATCGATTCGGCCCCTAAAGCACTTGATGCATTTAACCGCTTTGGCGTGGACGGCATTATGGTAGGCCGCGCGTCTTTCGGCCATCCCTGGATCTTCACCGAAATCCGCACCCTGCTTGACACCGGCGCCGAAATGCAGCCGATGAACGTCCGCGACCGCGTCGCCCTTGCCAAGCGGCACTTTCAGCTTTCACTGGACCTGAAGGGCCCTGTCACAGGCGTTTACGAAATGCGCCGACACCTGAGCTGCTACTTCAAAGGCCTCCGCGACTTCAAGGAAACCCGCATCAAACTGGTCACCTCCAAAGACCCCGACGAAATCTACCGCACCCTGGACTACGTCGCCGCCCGCTGGGGCACCGAAACCCCTCCCCCCGCCTCCGTCTACGACGCCTCGTAGCCACTTCGGCCCGAAGTCAACCGCCTGACAATCAGCAATTTCCTAGTTTCATGTCTGTTCCGCCAGCGCAGACATGAATCCGGGAAGTCGTTGATTATGAGCCAATTAAACCCAAAGCGCTCTGTATCAGCGATATAACGAAAACATGTCTGCGCAAATGGAGCAGACATGAATTCGGTAAAAGGCTGTGTATTAAGCGGTTATTCTACAACCTCTATCACCAGGTAGGTATAGTACCAGTCGGAATCGTCAATCCGGGCGGGTTCGTTGCCGGCGGCATCGGCGATAACGTTGCCGCTTTCCACGTAGATGGTCACCCAGCCGGCCGATGTAAAGGTGTAATCCTTTGTTAAAACTGTTCGTGTGCCGACGACTTCACCGGGCCAGGCCTTTACCCAGCCTGCGCTTTCGTTGATGGTGGGCCAGCAGGAAAGTATGCCGACATTATCCTTGAACTCAACCTGGAGGGTATAGGTCTCCCCTACCTTGGCCGAAGTGGGGCTGAGGAAGGTGATGGTTGGTTTTTCGGTATCTTCTTCCACGTCGATGGAAACGTCAACATACAGTTCGGCGCTGTTGCCCCATTCCTGGACAGTAGTTGAAATGTCGGCCGCATACACATAGATGAAGTATTCGCCGGGAGCGGGGAAGGTGATTTCCTCGGAAATGGAGGCCGACTTGCCGGACCAGGTGTACTCTTTCTTAAGCACGGGATTGGCCCAGTTGACATCCTGCTTGTTGATGACCTGGATCTGTCCGCCTGCAAGGCCGACATTGTCGGTAACATTGGCATTGAAGCTGATCTTGTAAGGCTTTGATACAGGGTCGATGAGGATGGGATTGGCTCCGCCGTAAGTAATTACTGGTGCCTCGGAGTCGGCAGCATATACGGTAAGAGTAGCGGTTGCGGTAGCTGTCAGGCCGCTGTTGTCAAACACATCCAAGGTGAGCGGGAATGTTCCGGTTTTAGTCACCGGGATATCGTCCTCTATGGTCTCTTCGGTACCGCTAAGCTTCCAGATCTTTTGAATTCCAGCCTCATTGCTCCATAATGTGGCATGCATAAGGCCCTGGTTATCCTTCGCAGTAAACGAGATATGGAATGACGATTCCCCTTCGCCTTTAAGGAACACCACGACATCTTCAAGAGCTGTCACGGTAGGCTTTACGGTATCCTTTTCAAAAAAGACGCGGACTTTACCGCTGGCCGTCTGGCCAGCCACGTCCACTGCGCTCACAATCACGTCTTCCTCACCGGAGACGCCAACATGTGCAAGACATTCCACCTTGAAGGCGTAGGAAGTGGGCTTCACGTCCGAAAGGGAATATGTCTTGTCAATACCATAAGCGGCGCACTTCACGCTGAAGTGATCAATGCCCGCAGGGGCGGTGACTGTGCCGGTGACCTCGAAGGTGAAACCGGTCCGGGCCGATATGGACTCGGCATCCATAACCACCTTGGGTGCGTCATAGGTCTCCGTCTGCTGGCAGGAAGCCAGGACAGCAAGGGCCGCGAAAATGTATGTAAGTCTTTTCATTTTGTTCAATATTGAGATACACTCGGTCTTTCAGACCTCGGTATGACAGGGTGCCAGACGTCGGTATGACAGGGTGCCAGACGTCGGTATGACAGGGTATCAATAACCGGGATTCTGCTTGATCTTGTTCTTGGATTCCTGGATGAAGGACTCGGGAATGTAGAAGCGGTTGTGGCTGTCGTCCACGTTGAAGTAGCCGGCAGCGCGGCTGGCGTTGGCATCGTCAATACGCTGGTTTGCATATTCGACGTACTTGCCGAAGCGGATGAGGTCCTGACGGCGGAGGCCTTCGAAGAAGAACTCGTGGCCGCGCTCGGTGAGAATCCTCTCATTGAAGGACTCGTAGTTCTCCGTTGCGAGGGAAAGCTCCTGGATGCCGGCACGTGTACGCACACGGTTCACAAGGTCGATGGCCTCCTGCGTAGGACCACCCTCACGCCTGTTGATGCATTCGGCAAGGGTCAGGAGGACGTCTGAGAAACGGTAAACCACCACGTCGATGAAGCAGCGGCTGTCCAGCATTTCGGGATCCAGGCCATACTTCATAACCACGGCGCCGTTAAGGTCCAGGCGGGACTTCTCCACGCCAAGCTTGGTTGTGTAATGGTCGAACACATTCTCCAGGCGGGTGTCGCCATTTTCGAAGCTGTCGTAGAACTCCCAGGGCATGAAATAGCCGCCCCAGCCAGTTCCCTTCCCGGCCCAGGGCATATCCTCCGGCAGACATTCGGCCACCATGTAGTTCACCCAGCCCGAAATACCATTGTTGGCAGGAAGGCAAAGTACGATCTCGTTGTTGCCGATACCGGTCTTGGAGAACACATAGTTGTAGTCCGGCTGCAGGCTGTACACGCTGCCCTCCATGGCAAGCAGGTCGCGGGCAAGGTCTTCGGCCTTCTTGAAAAAGCCAAGTGCTTCGGCATGCTTGCCGGCACGCTCCATCTCGCCGCCGCGGATCATGTAGTATTTCATCAGGATCATGCGGGACGAACCCTTGGACATGCGGCCGCGGTCCCTCTGAGCGGGAAGGTTTTCAATGGCATACAGCAGGTCGGACTCCATCATCTTGTCCCATTCTTCCTCCGAAAGCCGTTCCAGGTAAGCGAATTCGGTGGGGTTGTCAAGAACTTCGTCAGAAGCCACAGGAACCGGGCCGAAAAAGTCGTACAGGTAAAGGGCCATCCAGCCACGCAGGGCCTTTGCTTCGGCGATGTACAATGGCTTAAGGTCATCGTCCACATTCGCTTTCTCGATGCGGCGTATGGTCTGGCGGGCCTGCGAAAGGAAGCGGTAGCGGGAGAAATGGGTCCACACTTCGTCGTTTATGCCCACATTGAATCTCCACTGATGGAAGTGGTAGTTGTCCCAGCCCCAGCCCCAGTTGCACCAGGCAAGATCAGTGGTCATGTCAGAGAAGGTCTGGTAGCCTTTGCCGTCGGCCTCATATACTCCGTTCCAGTCGCCGGTGTTGAAGTCGTAATACAGGGCGTTCACGGCCAGGAAAAGGTCATTTTCCGTTTTGAAGAACTGATCCTCGTAGATTTCGGTATAGTCCTCACGGTGAAGCTGGCAGGAAATTGCTGCTGCAAGTATTGCTATAATGGATAATGTCTTTTTCATGGCGCACTAGAATTTGAGGTCCAGACCGAAGGCGAATGACATGTAGTTGGGATAGGCGCCGATTCCGTTGCCGGTTTCGGGATCCATACCCGTGTAGGGAGTGAGCACGAAAAGGTTGCGTGCGCTGACATATGCGCGGAAGGTGCGTATCTTGTCCTTGAACCAGGCCGAAGGGAAGCTGTAACCGATGGACACGTTATCCAGACGCAGGTACCAGCTTCTCTCGTAGAAGAAATCGCTCTTTTCGGGACCTATGCCGGCCTTCGCCTCGTTGACGCCCGGAAGGGTGGCCGAAGTATTGGTGGCAGTCCAGCGGTTCTTCACTTCTTCCAGCGCATTCACGCCGTAGGTGATATCCTCCAGGCCGTATACGCTCTGATACTTAACGTCGTTTATCTTCCAGCCGTTGAGGGAACCGTAGATGTAGATATTGGCATCCCAGTTGCCCCAGTTGAAGGTATTGTTGATGGAAAAAGGCACCGGAGTGGCGTTGAACAGCTTCACGTAGTCGGCCATGTCAAGGGCTCCGTCGGCCTTGCCGCTGTGGATGTAACGCCCTTCGCGGTCCGTAAGGCGGTTGCCCATGTCATCGACATAATAACCGTTGATGTCCAGATACTTGATGGCGCCTGCGCCGGAATTGGGCAGATGGTCGTAGTACTCGCCGGTCTGGATAAGGCCGTCGGTGCGGTAACCGTAAATGTCGCCCATATCCATGACGGTGGGTTCATAGATATTCGGAATCCAGTCCTTGTCCCTCTTGACGATGTAGTTGCGGTACACGGAAAGGTTCAAATCCGTTGCCCAGTAGAACTTGCCGGTATCCATGTTCACGGAATGTACACCGAAGTCAAAACCGCGGGCCATTTCCACCTGGCCGGAGTTGTAGTCCATGGTGGAAACCTCACTGTAGCTCATCAGGGCCTTCTGCAGGATGATATCCGTGCGCATCCTCTGGTAGAAGTCGATGGTACCGTTAATCCTGTTGTTCAGGAAACCGAAGTCGATACCCACAGTGTAGTCAGTCAGGGTTTCCCACTTCAGGTCCGGATTGCCCAGCTGGGCATATCCCACACCGTTCACAGGCTGTCCTCCGGGAGCGAAGGAAGGCGACTTCATCACGGTATAATAGGTATTGATACCGGTAAGGGAGCCAGCGTTACCCGTCTGGCCCACGCCGGCGCGAAGCTTCAGGGTGGTGAGCCAGCGAACGTCCTTGAGCCAGCTTTCCTCTTTCATCTTCCATGCCAGGGAAACGCCAGGGAAGAAGCCCCACTGATGGGATTTTGAGAAGTTGGAGGATCCGTCCACACGGAAATTGGCGGTAAGGATGTACCTGTCCATGAGGGTATAGTTGAGACGGCCAAGGAAAGAGGCCATTTCCATGGAGCCCTTCATTGAACCCACGTCGCGGTTGCCCCGGAGCGAGGTCGCCAGATTGTTGTACAGCTGGTCGTCGAAGGGGAAGCCTGTAGCATGGATGGACATTGATTCCCACTTGGATTTCTTGTACTCCCAGCCGGCCATGATGGAAAGCTCGTGAACATCGGCAATAGTCTTGTCATACTGGCCGATGATGTTCAAAAGGGCCAGCTGGCTCTTGGAATTTACCTTGGAGCCTTCGCCGTTCACGCTGTAACCGGCCTTGGTGGTTGTGGGGATATACTGGTCCCACTGGGTGTCTTTCATGTCGATGCCGGCGGTAGCCTTGAAAAGGAGGCCGGTGACAGGCCTGTACTCCAGGAAGCCGTTAATCACCACGTTACGAGTCTTGGTCTGGTCGGTGATTTCCAGCAGTGACACGGGGTTGGGGTAAATGTCGCGGATAGGGTTGGTGGAATAACTGCTATCAAGGTCCCTGACGGGTACGGTCGGATTGAAGGTCATGGCCGAATAAATCAGGGCTGCATTGTCCTGACGGCCGTCGCCAAGTGGAACGTCGTGGTAGGAAATCTGCGAGAACTGCGTGTTCACGCCGGCTTTCACCTTGTCCGAGAACTTGTGGTCCGCGTTCAGTCGGCCGGTAATACGCTTCATGTCGTTGTTCTTGGCGATGCCCTGGTGGTCATAGTAGGAACCGGAAGCCAGGATGCGCGTATTGTCGTTGCCGGCGGTGACGGAGAGGTTATGCTCGTGGATGATACCTACGCGGGTGACTTCGCTCATCCAGTCGGTACCGTCGCCCACGAAAGCGTCGATCTGGGCCTGAGTGTACTTCTTTTCGTCGCCCCTGCCCAGTTCGTCGAAGACCCTGTTCATCTCCTGCATGTAGTCGCGGGCGCCCATGAACTTGGGAGCGTCCTTGATGACGGAAGCGGCCACGCTGCCGGAGTAGGAGATGTCGGCCTTGCCGGATTTACCGCGCTTGGTAGTAATCAGTATAACGCCGCCTGAAGCGTCAGAACCGTAAATGGCAGCCGCCGAAGCGTCCTTAAGGATGTCGATTGACTCGATATCGTTGGGGTTGATGTTAATCAGGCCGCCATCCTTGGAGGAGCCGCTGTAGCGGGAACTGGACGAAACGCCAGCGTTGCCCGCCTGGGGCACGCCATCCACAATAATCAGCGGAGCCATGCCCGACAGGCCGCCGCGGATGCTGATGTTCAGGCTTCCGCCAGGCGCCGCGTTGTTGTTGGTGATGTTCATGCCGGCAGCGCGGCCGCGGAGCATGGAGCCCACTGAGGCCGATGCAGCCTTGGGAAGGTCGTCGGCCTTTACGGACGAGACTGCGCCGGAAACGTTGCTCTTTTTCATGGAGCCGTAACCGACGACGACAGTTTCGGCCAGCATCATGCTGTCTTCTTCCAGAATGAAATTAAGCACCGGAGCTGCCGGAAGGGTAACGGAGGTGTAGCCGATGCAGGAAGCCGTAAGGGTGGAGCCTTCGGGAACGTTCGGAATTTCGAAGTTGCCGTCGAAGTCCACCACGGCGCCTATCGTGGTACCGTCAACTATGACTCCGGCTCCTATCACGCCAAGTCCCGAAGCATCAAGGACAGTACCCTTGACATTGATATTCTGTGCCAGGGCCGATAAGGCGAAAAGCCCAAGGCAGATGCTTGCAATTATCTTTTTCATAGGCTACTGTGCTTTTTTGATCCAGCCGTAAGGCAGGGCGGTGTCCACGTACATCCGGATTTTGCCATTGTAGTCGCTGGAGTAGCGGCGGGAGGTATTGTCGCCGTACTCGGCCTTGTACCAGCCTTCGCCCGAGGCCGACTGCCAGCAGCGGAAAGACGTCTGCCAGTCCTTCGTGGAGTAGCTGTAGGCGCGATATTCGCCCTTGCCGCTTGACACGTACGTGCCATCCTGATTCATTTCGCAGGCATAGACATAGTCGTCTTCCTGATCCATTGGATCGGCCGGGAGAGCCCAGTCGCTCACGTTGGACATGCCGCAGGCGCAGGGATAAAGCTCGCCCTGGAAAGCGGTTGAAATGTCAAGCGTCTGAACTTCCAGCGTATGCTCCAGGGGCTTCACGTAAATTGTGTAATAGCCCTTGGTTTCCATCAGTACAGGTTTAACCTTGGCGATGGTGTTGTACATAAGCTTGTTGCCGATTTCGTCGCGGTACTGGCTGGCGCCAATCACGTAACGGTTGTTGTCGTTGGCTTCGGCCACGAAGTAAACCTCCGTATTGTCTTTCGGCACATAAATGCGGGCCGAGTAGCAGTTGGAGGCGGTACGGGTCATATAATGCCAGAATCCGTCGATATAGTCCGAAGACTTCTCAGCGGCATAGTAGAAGTACAGCTGGCGGGTTTCCACGAACTTCTGCTCGGCCTCGGCGGGAGCGACGAACACGTTAGGCTCCAGTATGGACATATTGCCAGCCAGGTCCTTCAGGGTGACTTTTGCAGCGTATTTGCCCATGGCGGAGAAGCTTATCACGTCCTTTGCCTGACCGGAAAGCCCGTCAAGGGTGTAAAGCCGGTCCAGGCCGATTTCGGGAATCTCTAAGCGGAGGGACTGGAGGCCCCTGTTGTCGGTGAATCCCAGAGACCAGCTCCAGGCGGCCTTGCCTGCGGCGTCCGAATCTACGTACACGTTGTCGGCGAACCAGTTGGTGTACTTGGGCGCCTCTGAATCGGGAAGGAAAGTAATGGGATACTGCTTTTCACAAGTCACACCGTCCACGCCCTTTACAATGACGCGCAAGGCGCTGCCGTCGGAGAACACAGCGTCTTCGGGAACAGTGAGGCGATAGTTGTAGTTAAACACCTTGGGGGCCTCCGCTGCAAGGTCGTAAACCTGATTCAGGCCGAAGTCCTTGCACAGGAGGGAAACGGTGCCGATGCCAGCAATGGAGCTGGCCTGGCCGGAGATAAGGACCTCGCCGCCGGGGTAAGTGCGCACGGCGTCAAGGTTTACCCAGTTTCCGGGAGTATATCCCTCGTTCTGTCGGGAGCATGAGGCGCAAAGGATAAGGCCCGCAGCAAAAAGAACTCTGTAGATTGTTTTCATTGCCGTGCCCTCCTATTTATTGTATTTGTACGCGTCGAAGGAAGGAAGCCTTTCTCCGGTGAAATCAAACAGAGTCGCGTTGGAGTTGAAATTGTCCCTGAGCCTGGGGGCACCGTCCACGTGGATGTACACGGGATCCCAGAACAGGTATCCGAGGATGTGCTTGCCCTTCTTGATTTCGCTCACCAGTTCCAGCATGTAGTTCTTCTGGCCGATAGGGCTGGAAGGATAGTCGTACTGGTAGGGGCCGTTGTTTACCAGCTGGCCGATTCCGCCGCTCGGAGTGGTAGGAGCCCAGTTGTAACCGGTTTCCAGAAGTAGGACGTCTTTGCCGTAGCTCTCGTAAAGGCCGTCGGCCCAGGTGCGTATCTGTGAGGCATAGCGGCCTGTCCAGTAAGGATAGTAGGACGAGCCGATGATGTCGTACTCAGCTCCGGAAGAACGCAGGCCGTCAAGCACGTGCTGATAGTTGGCACCGGCATTGGAGATGTGAATAGTGGTCTGGCATTCCGGGGAGACTTCCTTTACAGCTTTGCCAGCCGCATTCACCAGGTCGGCGAAGAATTTCATATTGTTCACGCGGGAACGGATCAGATTCAGCTTCGATGCCTCGCTGGGGGCATTTGCGGCCTCAACGCTTTCTTGGAACAACATCCCGGCATTGCTCTCGTTGCCGATTGAAACCAGCACTGGCTCAGTTCCCTGGGCCTTCATTGCCTCCATGAAGGACTTGGTGTAATTGTAGACGGACTGGACCAGCTGTTCGTCCGACTGGCCGCGCCAATCGTGAGGAATCACCTGCTCTCCGGGATTGGACCAGGCATCGGAATAGTGGAAACTCAGAAGGATATCCATTCCAGCAGCCTTTACACGTCTTGCCATTGCCAGGACATCGTCCCAGCCCATGAAGGCGGGCATGTTGTTGGAGGGGAACCAGTCCGGGTTGCCGGGGTCGTTGTAAAGACGGAGGCGTACGAGGTTCCAGCCGTTTTGGGCGCAGATGGTTTCCACGGGCTTTACCGTGCCGTTTTCCTTGAAGGAACCGCCTGCAGCCTCAACTTCGGTGCTGCGTGAAAGGTCGCCGCCCTGCCACATCAGATAGGGTTCCGAGTTGGAGATTACGAAGTAGTCGAGGTCCACCCACTCGTCTGCATTGCCTTTGGCGGTTATTGTCACATCCAGCTGGCCACCATCCACCTTAATGCCCTTGATTACGCCGTTGTTCCAATAATTGGGGCAAACCTGGAGGGTGGTGCTGCGGTTTCCGGCAGTCACGTAGGCGATTCCGTCCGCCGCGCCGCTGCTCTTGCGGAAATAGAAGGTCAGGTCATAGGTTCCGGCTGCAACGCTGAAGCTGCGCTTGAGCTGCACGCTGTAGTCTTTTCCGGACTCTATCCTAAGGCTCTTTGTGCCATGGCAGGCAACGTCTTGAGCCCTTGCGGCAGTGGCGTCGCCGGACAAAGTCCAGCCATCCAGTCCGCTCTCGAAGCTTCCGCCTGCAAGGGGCTGCTCGTCAAGGGTGACAACTATAGTGCTGTCTCCTTTGGGGTAGTCCCAGCTTTTACCGCATGAGGCAAACGCCAAAAGGGGAAGCAGGAGTGTTAAAGTCCTGTGCATATGTCGATTGGTTATAGTTTTATGTTCTCGCCGGTCCTAAAAGATATCCCTCTGGACGCGGACGGATTCGTCGTGGATGGCGGTCATTATGGCCGTTATGGACTGCTCCGAAATTCCCAGCGCTTCGGCGCGCTGAATCATGCCGGAAAGTACTTCTTCCCAGCGGCCGGCCTGAAGGATGGCCACATTGTGCTCCTTCTTGTACTCCCCTATTGCGCGGCTAACGCTCATGCGCTCCTGGAGGAGCTTCAACAAATTGTCGTCAATGACGTCGATGCGCGCGCGCAGGGCCTCGATTCCGTCCTTGTATGCTTCGTTCTCGGAAGTGTTATCCCTGATTACCAGGCTTTCCAGCAGGGTCTGAAGGTCTCGCGGTGTGAGCTGCTGTTTGGCGTCCGACAGGGCGCAGGCGGGGTTGCAGTGGCTTTCCACCATAAGACCGTCAAGGCCCAGGTCCATGGCCCGCTGGGACAGTTCCAGCAGGTATTTGCGGTCCCCCGCCATGTGCGAAGGATCGGCAAAAAAGGCCATCTGGGGATAGCGGGTGCGCATTTCGATGGCAATCCGCCAGCCCGGATCGTTGCGGTAAGGGATGGGGGCCGATGTAGAAAAGCCGCGGTGAATCACGCCAATCTTGCGTATTCCGGCACGGTTGAGCCTTTCCAGCGCACCAACCCAAAGGTCGATGTCCGGATTCACCGGGTTCTTCACCAGGACGGGGATGTCGGTGCCTTCGAGGGCATCGGCAATTTCCTGCATCAGGAAAGGGTTGGCCGACGTACGCGCGCCAATCCAGATGACGTCCACCCCGTATTTGATGCACTCCAGCACGTGTTTTTCGGACGCGACCTCGGTGCAAACCTTCATGCCAAGCTCCTGCTTTACGCGGCGGAGCCACTTGAGGCCCGGAGTTCCCACGCCTTCGAAAGAGCCAGGATGGGTACGCGGTTTCCATATTCCGGCACGGTATACGTGTATGCCGAAAGCGGAAAGACCGCGGGCGGTTTCCATCACTTGTTCTTCGCTTTCCGCACTGCAGGGGCCAGCAATGCACATGGGACGCGGCAGGGTGAAAAATCCCCACTCGGTTCCGGGTATTATGTCCAGTTCGTGGGCCATTATCTGAGTATTTTCTTTATTCTGTTTGCTTCTTCAATAAGTTCGCGTATGCGGTCCTGGTCCATGGCCTCCACAGCCTGGCGGAACTGCTGCATTTTGTCGATGTAAGTATCCATCACCTGCAGCACGTTTTCGCGGTTCTGGGTGAGGATTGGAACCCACATGTCGGCGTTGGATTTTGCAAGGCGCACCGTGGACGAAAAGCCGCCTGAGGCAAGGTCGAAAATGTGTTTTTCCACCTTTTCCTTGTCCAGCACCGTCAGTGCCAGGGCGAAGGAAGTGACGTGGGAGATGTGCGAGACGTAGGCGGTGTGGATGTCGTGCTGACCGGACTGCATGTAGATGGGGCGCATGTTAAGCACGGCGTACATCTCCTCGATGCGGCGCACGGCCTGCGGGTCCGATTCCTCGCTGTCGCAGAAGATGCAGGCCCTTCCGTCGAAAAGGCCGGGCTGGGCCGCCCAGGGGCCGCTGTACTCTGTTCCGGCCATGGGGTGAGTGCATACGAACTGCCCCCTGCAGGGATGGTACTGAGTGTCGCGGCAGATGAACTCCTTGGTGGAACATACGTCGATCACTATCTTGTCGGCAAAGCCGCCTTTCCTGAAGCGCGTGAGTATGTCGGGAATCATCTTCGCGGCGGCGCCTACGGGTACTGCAACCACAATGATGTCGGCCCTTTCCACGCAGTCTTCGTAGCTTGCCACTTCGTCCACAAGGCCGATAGTGAGCGCCGCCTGCGCCGCCACAGGGTCTTTTTCAACGCCGATGACATGGCCTGCGAAGCCCCTGCGCTTGAGATCAAGCGCCATTGAGCCCCCGATGAGGCCTATGCCTATTACGCCGAGAGTCGTCATTTCTTTAAGCTTTTAATTCTTCTTAGGGCCTCTTCCAGGCGAGGGACGTCGGCGCAGAGGGAGATGCGCAAGTGATGCGCGCCGTTGCTGCCGAAGATGAAGCCTGGCGTGAGGAAAACGCCGGCATCGTAGAGGAACTTGTCGCTCCATTCCACTGCCTCGCCTGACGGAACCCTGCCCCAGACGTAGAGGCCGCCGGCATTGTTGTCATACTTGCAGCCGATTTCGTCCATTATCCTGCAGGCCACGGTCCTGCGCTTAAGGTACTCTTCGTTCAGCTTTTCGTACCAGCTGTCGGGAGCGTCCAAAGCCACAATCGCAGCTTCCTGTATGCCCTTGAACATGCCTGAATCCATCTGGGACTTCACTTTCAGGAGCTCCTTTATCACATCGGCAGGGCCCAGCATCATACCTACGCGCCAGCCGGCCATGTTGTGGCTCTTGGAAAGGGAATTCATCTCCATGCACACGTCTTTTGCACCGGGAACGGCAAGGATGGACTGGGGCTTGTTAAGTATAAAGCCGTAAGGGTTGTCGTTGATAAGGAGTATTCCGTGGCGACGGGCAAAGTCCACCAGCTTTTCGAACACTTCCCGCTTTGCAGGGGCGCCGGTGGGCATGTTGGGGTAGTTCACCCACATCAGCTTTACGCCCTCAAGGTCCATCTTTTCCAGCTGGCCGAAGTCCGGATACCATCCGTCCTTTTCCACAAGGTCGTAGAACAAAGGCTCCGCTTCGCACATGCGGGTGGCCGATGTATAAGTAGGATAGCCGGGGTTGGGAACCAGCACTTTGTCGCCTTTGTTGAGGAAAGCCAGCGAAAGAAGCAGGATGCCCTCCTTGGAGCCCATCAGGGGCTGGATTTCGGATGCGGGATCAAGCTGAACGCCGTACCAGCGGGAGTACCAGCGGGCAATGGCTTCTCTTAAAGCAGGGATGCCGGTGTAGCTCTGGTAGCCGTGGCTGCCTTTCTGCCTGGCGCTCTGGCAAAGTGCCTCTATAGCATCTTCAGACGGGGCTCCGTCCGGGGAACCTATGCCGAGGTTGATGACGGGCTCCTGGCCCGCAGCAGCGCGCTGAGCGTTAAGCTGAGCGATTTCCTTGTTCTTTATGGAAAAGTAATATTCCTTTACCGAAAGAGTTCGGTTGGCCGGTCCGATAATCATAGGGCTGCATGGTATTCGCCGAGTATCTGCAAGTCCTCGATGAGCGGACGCACGGCCTGAAGGGCCTGCTGATAGCGCTCGTAGCCGGAGAACTTGATATCGGCATAAAAGAAATACTGCCACTGCTTTCCAGGAATGGGCAGTGACTGGATACGGGTAAGGTTCATGTCGTAGAACGACAGTATGGTAAGGATCTGTGCCAGGGAGCCGGGTTTGTGAGGCAGGGTGAAACACAACACCGCTTTGTCCACCTGGTCGACGGGAATAGTGAGCGCAGGGTCCAGAATCAGGAAACGGGTGAAATTCTGCTTATGCGTTTCAATTCCGGGGGCCAGGATATCCAGTCCGTACAGCTGCGCCGCAAGTTCCGAAGCCACGGCGCCAACGCCCTTAAGGCCTTCCCGGGCCACCTGGGCGGCGCTTTTGGCAGTGTCCTCGCTTTCTATTAGACGGATCCAGGGGGCGTTCTGCTCGAACCAGGGGCGGGTCTGGTTGATGGCCATGTAATGAGTGCGGACTTCCCGGATGTCTTCCAGGCGCTGTCCGGGCAGGGCCATCAGATTCTGGCCGATGCGGATGTACTGCTCACCTTTCACCGCCACTCCGCGTGTGCGCAGGAGTTCGAAGTTGTGCAGCAGACCGCCTGATACGGTATTTTCGATGGCCATTACGGCCGCATCGGCCCGGCCTTCGTCCAAGGCCTTGTACAGGTCTTCGAAGGTGTCACATTCGACTATTGACAGAGGGCCTTCATAAAAAAGACGGGCTGCCTGTTCATGGAAGCAGCCCTGGTATCCCTGTATGGCGACACGCCTGGCCATTAAACGGTAAGGATGTCTTTTTCTTTGGCGGCAATTATTTCGTCCACCTTCTTCACCCACTTGTCGGTGACTTTCTGGAGTTCTTCCTCGCCTTCTTTTTCGCCGTCTTCGGACAGGCCTTCGTTCTTCTGGGCCTTCTTCAGGAGGTCGACACCGTCACGGCGTGCGTTGCGGATGGTGACCTTGGAAGTTTCGCCCTGGGCTTTGGCCTTCTTTATGAGGTCTTTACGGCGTTCCTCGGTAAGGGCGGGAACGACGCAACGGATGATTTCACCGTTGTTGGAGGGGGTGAGGCCTACGTTTGCATCAAGGATGGCCTTTTCGATCTTGGCGATCATATTGCGCTCCCATGGCTGGATGGCGATAGTCTTGGCGTCCGGAGTGGTTACGGAGGCTACCTGGTTAAGCGGAGTGGCACTGCCATAATAGTCCACCATCACGGGATTCAGGATAGCCGGCGAAGCCTTGCCTACGCGGTAGTTCTTGAGGTCCTCCTCCAGAAAATCAACTGCATCCTGCATCTTTACGGACATTGCGTCCACTATTTCTTTAGCCTTGGGTAACATAGTTCGTGTTGTATTAGTTGTCGAGGTGCAAATATAAGAATTATTTAGCAATTTTTGTATATTTGCCAGGTACAAGTATTTATAGCCTATGCTCAAAAAAGCGAGAGTGGCACTGGCCGTGGTTTTCTGGCTGTGCATCACCCTTCTGTTCCTGGATTTCACGGGAACTCTCCATCACTGGCTGGGATGGATGGCGAAGATTCAGTTTTTACCGGCAGTTTTAGCCCTCAATGTCTGGGTAATAGTGGGACTGGTTCTGCTGACGCTCATATTCGGGCGCATTTACTGCTCGGTAATATGCCCTCTGGGCGTGTTCCAGGACGGTGTGGCGCACCTCAGGGCCCGCCGAAGCAAGATGCCGTATAAGTATCACAAGGAGATGAAGGTAGTCCGATATGGGATATGGGTTGCCTTTGTAGTTTGCCTTGTGGCCGGAGTGCATGTGGTGGTATCCGTCCTGGCTCCTTATAGCGCATACGGACGGATGGTTCAGAACCTTCTGCAGCCACTGTATTTGTGGGGGAATAACCTCCTTGCGGCTATTTCGGAGCATTTCGGCAGCTATGCGTTCTATGAGAAGGAAGTGTGGCTGAAGAGCGTTCCAAGCCTGATTGTGGCGATAATCACACTTGTCGTAGTGGTTGTTTTGGCGCACGTCGGCGGCAGGGAATACTGCAACAGCATCTGTCCCGTTGGAACCACACTCAGTTTCCTCTCGCGCTTTGCGGCATTTAGGCCGATGATAGACCACGAGAAATGCAAGCACTGCAAGCAGTGCGAGCTGCATTGCAAGGCTTCGTGCATAGCGATTGGCAAAGACACCGAGCACATTGACTATTCCCGCTGCGTGGACTGCTTCAATTGCATCGACACGTGTAAGTTCGGGGCGCTGAAGTACCGCTTTGTGTGGAAGAAGGAGATGCACTCGCCTTCGGCTCGGCATGACAAAAATTCCGGCACACCGAGCAATAATTCTGTCACACCGAGCAAAAATTCCGGCACGCCGAGCAATAATTCTGTCACACCGAGCGAAGCGAGCGTGTCTCATGGCAAGCGCGCATTCATCGCCGGAACGGCGGTGGCGGTGGGCGCGGCGGCGATGAAGGGCGTGCAGGCTAAGGCGCAGAGCCTTGGGAAGGTGGACGGAGGCTTTGCCGAAGTCCTGCCGAAGCAGGCACCGGAGCGCGAGGTGCCCCTGACGCCTCCCGGCTCAGTGAGCGTAAAGCACTTCTACCAGCACTGCACTGCCTGCCAACTTTGCATCGCCGAATGCCCTAACAACGTGCTTCGGCCCTCTTCCAAGGCCGACCACCTGATGCAGCCGGAGATGAGCTTCGACAAAGGCTTCTGCCGCCCGGAATGCACCCGCTGCAGCGAGCTTTGCCCCACCAGCGCAATAAAACCCATCGGCCGGGAGGAGAAAACGCAGTATCATGTGGGCACAGCCGCCGTCAACAGGCAGCTGTGCATTGCCGAAAAGAAGACCTCCTGCGGGAAATGCGCACAGGTGTGCCCCAGCGGCGCCATACAGATGGTTCACGTCGAAGACAGGGGCGTTGAAGTTCCTACCGTCAACGAGGAACTTTGCATCGGCTGCGGAGCATGCGAATTCTACTGCCCTTCGCGGCCGGTCAGCGCCATTACAGTGAACGGAAAGCATCAGCACATTTAGGCCATGGAAAGAAGAGATTTCATCAAGATAAGCGGCGCAGCGGCACTTGCAGTTGCATGCGCGCCAAAAGGAAAATCGGCCGGCCAGGATGTCTCCGGCGAAGAAAATATGGAAATCCGGGAAAACCCTGTGAACGGAGACAAAGTGTCACTCCTTGGTTTCGGCTGCATGCGCTGGCCCATGATCAGCGGACCCGACGGCAAGGACGTAATCAACCAGGAGGCCGTCAACGAGATGGTGGACTACGCGCTTGCGCATGGGGTGAATTACTTCGACACGTCACCCGTATATCTGCAAGGGTTAAGCGAAAAAGCCGCAGGCGACGCTCTTTCAAGGCATCCCCGGGAAAGCTATTTCATCGCCACCAAACTGTCCAACTTCAGCAACTCGGACAAGGAGATGTCCATAAAGATGTACCAGCGTTCCTTCGAGCAGCTCCAGACCTCCTACATGGACTATTACCTCCTTCACGCCATAGGCATGGGAGGCGAAAAGGCGTTCCGGAAAAGATACGTGGACAACGGCATGCTGGACTTCCTGAATCAGGAAAAGGCCGCCGGACGCATCCGCAACCTCGGTTTTTCCTTCCACGGGAAAAAAGAGACCTTCGACTATTTCATGGAACTGCACGACTCCGGAGAGCAGCGCTGGGACTTCTGCCAGATAGAGATGAACTACGTGGACTGGACCCACGCCGACGGAGTGCGCAACGTAAACGCCGACTACCTGTATGAGCAGTTGGAACGGCGAGGCATTCCCATCGTCATAATGGAACCCCTCCTGGGCGGAAGGCTTGCCAACGTTCCCGAAGGCATTGCCCGCCAGATGAAAAGCCGGGAACCGGACCTTAGCATCGCCTCTTGGGCTTTCCGCTTCTGCGGCACCTATCCCGGCGTGCTCTGCACCCTTTCGGGCATGACATCAATGGATCCGCTGCTGGACAATATCAAGACCTTCGGCCACTTCAAAGCCCTTACGGACGAAGAACTTACGTTCCTTGAAGAAATGGCCACCCAGATGATGGAGTATCCCCTTGTGAACTGCACTGACTGCAAGTACTGCATGCCCTGCCCCTGGGGAATAGACATCCCCGGCACCTTCCAGCACTACAACCGGTCCATCACCGAAGGCACCTACGCCCAGAGCCGCACGCAGAAAGACTACGCCAAACTGAAAAAAGCCTACCTGGTGAGCTACGACCGCGCTGTAGCGTCAGTCCGCCAGGCCGATCACTGCATCAGCTGCGGCGAATGCCTCCCCCACTGCCCCCAGAGCATCCCCATCCCCAAGGAGCTGAACCGCATCGCCAATTACATCGACCAGCTTCGGCAAGACACACTCTAATTCGCTGACTCACAACGACTTCCCAGATTCATGTCTGCGCAAATAGAACAGACATGAATCTGGGAAATGGCTGAAAATCAGTATTTTACTACGACGTACTGGGTGGTGGTGCCTTGGTAGGTGACTTCGGCGGTATAGCGGCCGGGAGCAAGGGAGGAGACGTCCAGCTGGACGGGCTCGAATATGTTGGCCTGGGTTTCGACAGTACCAACAAGCAGGCCGGTAGAGGTGTACAGGGAAACTGTAACCGAAGTCATTTCCTCCTGATTGACCGCAATATACAGGTCCGACACTGCGGGCATGGGGTAAACGCTTACGGTGACGGAAGGATCGGCCACTACTATGGTCATGGTGGCCTGGGCAGTCTTGCCAAGGGCATCCGTTGCAAATACGGTAACCGTTCCGCGCCCGTATTTGACCGGATAAAAAGACAGCTTGCTGCCGAAAGTCCTTGCGCTTACGCACGGCGCCGCCGAAACATCGGCCGATATGTCCAGGACTTCACCGTCCGGATCATAGAAAATGTCGTCGAGGCTGATGCTTTTCACCGACTGAAGCCCCGTCATGAGCAGATTGGGCAAACTTCCGCGAAGTTCCGGAGCGTGGTTCTCCAGGATGGTGTAGGTAAGAGTGGCCGATGATGAAAGCCCGGTGTTGTCCGTAGCAGTGACAACGGCGGTATAAGTGCCCGCAGGGGCGTTTTTACCAACGATGATAAGCTCTGTCACCGTATCGTCAGTCGTCAGGGCCGGTGATCCCGGCGTGCAGGTGACGGTGATGTTTCCGCCGTTCTGGTCCCAGACACTTACTTTAACGCCGACTGTCTCGTGGGCCTTCACCGTAACTTCCGTCTGCTCCAGGGTAATCTCCGGAGGAACCGGGGTGTCCTCCCCTGAACCGCCATATTGGAATGAGGCGTATGCGTCAAGCTTCTTGCCGACGGGTTTGTTGCCGCCGACCACATAGCCAAGGCCGCCGAAAAGGATGTCCTTGCACTTGTCGGCAGTGAAGCCCTGCTTGCCGTAGTATGAAACGATAAGCGCAGCTACGCCGCTGGCATGCGGACAGGCCATGGATGTACCCTGCCAGTCATCGCCTCCATAGCCGTCGGTATTTTCGACACCTCCATAGCCGTCGGCCACTTTTGCGGGGAGGGTGCTCCAGACGCCGGTATAGCCGTCGCCGCCGGGGGCTGCAATGTCCACCCAGCTGCCCCAGTTGGAGTAGGAGGACTTGCTGCCGGAGCTGCCGGTCGCGCCTACTGCAATCACAGGTTCATAAGCCGCATAAGGGTCCCAGTCGATATCCTCGTTGCCGGCAGCGAAGAACACCAGGCCGCCTTTCATGGGGGAATCGGCCCGCTGGTTGCCGTTGGCGTCGCAGCCTGCATACTTTATAAAATAATCGATGGCCGCTTTCAGAGCTGGGAAACTGTCTATCGTGTACTGCTTGAACTCCTTAAGCTCTGCGGATGAAACCTTGCCGTCACCGTTCGTATCGGCGTTCATACCCCAGCTGTTCTGGGAAATCACGGCCTCATGGTCTGCACCCCATTTCATCGCTTTTGCAGTTGCAGCGTCAGAAGCGTATTTGGTGCCGGAGAAAATGGCGCAGGATTGGATGCGTACGCCCTGGATTCCGGCAGCATAATCGCCGCCTGCGATACCTGCAACGCCTATCCCGTTGTTGCTCACGGCGCCGATGGTTCCAGCTACATGAGTTCCATGGCCGATGTCACCCTCGCCGTTCGCGGGGTTGATTGTCAGAGTCCAGTTGTTGGTTGCAAAGTTATAGCCGGTATGCCCGCTTGCGTCTTTCCAAAGATTGGCCTTAAGGTCTTCCTGAGTAGGGTCCACAACTTCGTCCACCACCGAAACCACTACGGTGTTGCTGCCGGTTGTGTACTGCTCCCATACCTTCTGGACGTTGATGTCGGCCACGCTTCCCTGCGAGCTCACATAGTGCCACTGCTTGGAGAACTTGGGGTCGTTGGGCTTCGTATAGCCACGAAGGCGTATCGGCCTTGAAGGGTGCGCGCTTACGACGCCGGGGATAGCGGCAAAGTCCGCTGCAGCCTTGGTTGCCGGTGTATCGCTGTCGAAAGTGACGGTGAAAAAGCGGTGCATTCCCATCGCACGGCTGCGGGCCTCGAATTCGCCGGCGTCGGGGAAAACCCTTTCGATGGACGTCACGCCCAGCTGGGCAATGATATCCGATAGTCCGGGGGCCTTGGTAGCCACCGACTCGCCGCTTTCCAGGGCCTGGAGCACGAGGTCCGCCATGGCGTCATCCAGCTGGATGTTTGCAATGCCTGGGATAAAGGCAACATCAGACGAAACAGGCTCCGAGACTTTCGGAGCCTGAATCGTTTCGTCAACCGTACAGGCGGTGGCCAGGATGGCCAGTGCCAGGTACTTAGCGAAGTTTCTTATAGCCATAGCATGCCTCATCGGCCAGTTCAATCTCGATCTTCATCAGACGGTTGTACTTGCAGATACGGTCGGTGCGGGACAGGGAACCGGTCTTGATCTGGCCGCTGTTGGTAGCGACGGCGATGTCGGCGATGGTGGTGTCCTCGGTTTCACCGGAGCGGTGGCTGGTGACGGTGGTGTAGCCGTGACGGTGGGCCATTTCGATGGCGTCCAGGGTCTCGGTGAGGGAACCGATCTGGTTCACCTTGATGAGAATGCTGTTACCGGCACCCATTTCGATACCCTTCTGCAGGTATTTCACGTTGGTGACGAAGAGGTCGTCGCCTACCAGCTGGCAGCGGTCGCCGATGGCTTTGGTGAGCTTCACCCAGCCTTCCCAGTCTTCCTCGGACAGGCCGTCTTCGATGGAGTCGATGGGGTACTTGGTGATGAGCTGCTTCAGGTAGTTGATCTGCTGGTCGGTGCTGAGCTTGCGGCCGCGAGGGTCTTTCTTCTTGCCGTCCTTAAGCTGCTTGTAGTCGTAGAAGAACTTGCCGTCCTCCTTGAAGCAGAATTCGGAAGCTGCGCAGTCCATGGCGATGGTGATGTCCTTGCCGGGCTCGAAACCTGCGTTCTTGATGGCCTCGATGATGCAGTCCAGAGCGTCGTTGATGCCCTTGAGTGCAGGGGCGAAACCACCTTCGTCACCTACTGCGGTGGAAAGGCCGCGGCCCTTGAGAACCTTCTGGAGAGCGTGGAAAACCTCGGCGCCCATGCGGACGGCCTCTGCCTCATTGGCAGCGCCGACGGGACGGATCATGAATTCCTGGAAAGCGATGGGGGCGTCCGAGTGGGCACCGCCGTTGATGATGTTCATCATGGGAACGGGCAGAACATGGCCGTTGGTGCCGCCAAGATAGCGGTACAGGGGCATGCCAAGTTCTTCGGCGGCAGCTTTTGCAACAGCCAGGGAAACGCCAAGGATAGCGTTTGCGCCGAGCTTGCTCTTGGTAGGAGTGCCGTCCAGTTCGATCATGGCCTTGTCGATGGCGCGCTGCTCGAAGGCGGACATGCCGACGATTTCGGGAGCGATAACCTTGTTCACATTCTCAACAGCCTTGAGAACGCCCTTGCCGCCGTAGCGCTTTTTGTCGCCGTCGCGGAGCTCGAGAGCTTCATTTTCACCGGTTGATGCACCTGAAGGAACAGCTGCTACACCAATGGCACCGGAATCAAGGGTAACTTCCACTTCAATTGTGGGATTTCCGCGGGAATCAAGGATTTCCCTACCGAAAACAGATACGATTTGCATAATGATATTGAATTAAAAATTTGCGTCGCTTGTAGTAAGCGGCGCAAATTTACGAAAATATTTGCAGATTGGCAATATTGCCTGTCTTACTGTTCAGGAATTAACGGGAACCACCGGCCCACCAGACGTTCTCGGTAAACACATAGTTTCCGGCATCGGTGTACACTGCAGTGATGTTCGGGTTGGCAATGATGTCATCCTGGCCGTAGGGGCAGCGGAGCGGGAACTTGCCGGGGTTGACAAGGCCGTAGATATCGCCCTTGCCTTCTGCCATGAGACGGCGGATATCGGCATAGGTCTCTACGCTTTCACCGTTGGCGCCCCAGAGAGCGATGTACTTCTGGATCATGGTCTCCTTGAGGGGATCTTCGTCGAACAGCGCAGCAACCACATTGTCGAAGTAATTGTCAGCGTCGGCAACAGTCAGAGGGTCGCTGCCGGGATCGTCGAGTCCGCCATAAGCAAGGATTGACGGGGCGTTAAGAGCAGCGGCCACGCCAACCTCATAGTTCGCGAAAGCGGCCTCGACGGCACCTTTCAGGACATCTTTTGCTTCAGCGGTACGGCCCAGACGGCAGAGAGCTTCGGCCTTGATGAACTGGAGTTCGTGATAGCTGAGGAAATGCACGGGAGCAACCTCGGCAAAGAACCATGCGTCGTATGCGTACTTATACTGAGTCTCCTCGGGGTCACCGGTGGGAGCAAGGTAATCCACGACATCATCAGAGTTAAGGAACGCCCAGTAGTTGGAATGCCAGTAAACACGCTCGGCACGGGGATCCTGACGGCTCTTCAGCTTGTTATACATGCTGGTGCAGGATGAGATGCCGTCACGGCTCCATTCGAAGTCGAAGACCGGATTCTGGTTGCTGCCATCATACTGCATCGAAGCCTGCTCGGCTGCGGAAGCGAAGGAAGCGTCCACATAGTCGATGACCTTCTTGAGGTCGGCATCCTTGTTGCCGGAACGGTTCAGGAGGCGCATCGTATAGCGGGCCTTCAGGCCGTTGGCAAACTTGATCCATTTGTCGGCATTTCCGCCATAGATGAAGTCATACTGGCCTACGCTGTTGCTGCCGGCGGCAATGTCGGTGATGGCACCGTCGATAAGCTCGAATACGGTCGAGTAAATGCTTTCCTGGAGGTCCACCTTGGGATAAGGATAGGTATCAGGATCACCGACCTGGGTATACGGAGTATCTCCGAAAAGGTCAGTAGCTATAGCGGCATTGTAGGCAAGCATTATCTTGCCAAGGGCACGGGCAAACGGGTCAGGGGTGTTGGAATCGTCCTGAGACTTGGCGACAATGATCTTCGCATTGCGGATGTTCTCGTATACGGTTCCCCAGCCGTTATTGTAGGTGGATCCCACACGGACCTCGGCGTCACGTTTCTCCGCCTTGTACAACTGGTTATGGGTTCCGGCCCAGTACTCTACATAAGAGCCGAAGTAAGTGTTGAAGTCACCGCCGACGACATTCTGGGCGGTACGCAGTTCCACGTCCGGAAGGATGAACTTCGCGGTTACATCGGTGGAAACGCTCGGGTCACGGTTGATTTCGTCCATCTTGTTCTCGGAGCAGGCAACAGCAAAGGCGGTAACCGAGAGGATCAGAGCGGTATTGATGAGTTGATATACTTTTTTCATAAGTTAACCCTCCTTAAAAATTGAACTTGAGACCACCACCGAAACTGGAGGATCCGGGCAGGGAGAAACGCTCGAAGCCGCCGGACATGTTGTTGTTGCCCTGGGATGCTTCGGGATCGAAGCCGCGGATGGCCGTCCACAGAAGAATGTTGCGTCCGAAGAGGCTGGCAGTGATGGAACCCCACTTGGCCCTCACGATCGGATAGCTTACAGATACTTCACGCAGCTTCAGATAGGAAGCGTCGCGGACAAAGCACGCGGAGATGTCGTTCATCGTGGAGAAGAAAGCCTGGGCATCAGCTCCGGAGATTTCGATGTCGTTGGGAGCATAGATGGCATTGCCGTCACCGTCGTAACCGGTAATCTTCACTGCATCTTCCCAGTCGAAGATGAACGACTCCTTATCGCGATACTCCTGGGATACGATAGAAGTACCGTAATACTCCATCATGGTTGCGGAACCGGCATACATCTTGCCGCCCTTCTTCCAGTCGAATACTGCGTTCACGCGGAGACCCTTCCATTCGATGCCGGTGCTGAAGCCCAGCTGGAAGTCAGGAGAAACAGCGCCCAGAACGGCATTGTCGCCGGCAATCGGGAAACCGTCTTTGTCAACAATGACCTTTCCTTCTTCGTTGCGGACATAGTCGATACCGTAGATAACAGGGTACTTGTCACCGATACCGGCGCGGACCTGAGGCTCTACGAAACCACCCAGCATAATGCTGGAAACACCTTCGGCAAGTTCGTCAACGTAGTTGTCAATCTTGGTGAAGTTCACGTTGATATCCCAGGTGAAATCACGGGTCTGGACTGGGATGAAGCCGAGGGTGAGTTCATGGGCGTTGGTGTGGACCTTACCGGCGTTGGTCATCTTCTCGGAGTAACCGGTGGAAGAAGCCATGGGAACGGCGAAGATCTGGTCCTTCACATTCTGACGGGAGAAGGTATAGTTGAGGGTGATGCGGCCGTCAAAGAAACCGAGGTCGATACCACCTTCGATGGATTTGGTGTTCTGGGGACGGAGGTTTGCATCATAGATGCGGGCGTAAGGAGTGTAAGCCACGACACCGTTGGTAGGATACATGGCAGGAGTCCCGCCGGAGAAACCGCCGCCGAATTCAGGCGTGCTGTAGAAGGATTCATGATAGGTTCCTGCCTGGCCTACTTCGGCGTAGGAAGCGCGGATCTTACCATAGGTGAGAACCTTGTTCTTAAGAGCTTCCAGTTCGGTGAAAATGAAGCCGAGGGAAACGGAAGGATAGGTAAAGGTACGGTTTCCGTGAGGCATCGAGGACACATAGTCGGAACGGATAGTCGCATTGAAGAACAGCATGTTCTTCCAGTCAAGGGCGATTTCACCGAATGTACCGAAGGTGAGGCTCTTGCCGAAGGACTCGGCAGAAGAATAGGATGCCACGTTGTTCAGGTGATTCCAACCTGCGAAGTTGAAGTGGTTACCGTAGGCATACAGATACTTCTCGGTGTCATATACGATTTCGTTACCTACCAGGGCGGAGAAATTCAGCTCATCGGTGATGGCCCAGTTATAGTTGGCCGTGAGGAGTGAGTTGATGGAATTCTCCGTGAGGGTGCGCTCGGTGATTTCACCGTCGGCGCCCTTGCTGCCGTAACCGTAGATATTCTGATAAGCGGTCGTATAAGCATCGGCACCAAGCTGGTACTTGACATTCAGAACATGGTTTGCAGCGAGGTTGGTCCTGAAGTTCAGGAAGGCGTTTCCGTAGAAGCGCTGGGACTTCTCACCGAAGAAGTTGTTCTTGGTGGCCCAGTAAGGGTTGTTGAAGGTCAGGTTACGGAAGTTCACCTGGGTGTAAGGGTCACCGGGGACATGGTAGGGGATGCCGGCAAGGTCGTAGTTGGCAGGAACGTGATACAGGGCGGCGGTGATACCGTCATTGGCACCACTCTGCTTGTTCATGTCGGACTGGACATAATTCACGTTGAAGCCCATGGTGAAGTACTTGCTGAGACGGGCCTCGGAACCAAAACGTGCGTTGTAGCGGTTCAGGTATGTTCCGTCGATGATACCGGTGGAATTGGTATTGCCGAGGGAGAAAATGAAGTTGCCGGAACCGAAGTTATGGGCGACGCTGACCGAATTGCTGAAGGTGTGTCCGGTCTTGAAGAAGTCGCGGATATTGTTGTACTTACCGGGAGTGGTCCAGGGATCTAGACCTGCTTCAGCACGCTGCGGCTGATAATACTGGCCGGGATGCATACCGTACTTCTGAGTGTATTCGTTGTCGGTTTCACCGCCGTATCCTGGATCCTTGGGAAGGTCTTCGATGAGCGGACCCCAGGAGAGGGAAGACTTGGGAGAATACTTACCGGCGGAACCCTGAGCATACTTCAGCTGAACCTCGGGATAGATTGCCGGGGTGTTGAAAGTGAAGTTGGTGCTGAAGGAGACGTTCGTCTTGCCGGCTGCGGCAGCGGAACCCTTCTTGGTGGTAATGATGATAACACCGTTGGAGGCACGCATACCGTACAGGGCGGAAGCAGCCTGGCCCTTCAGGACGTTGATGCTTTCGATGTCGTTGGGGTCGATATCCAAAGCACGGCCGGCATAGTCGGAGCCGCTCACTGAGTTGCCTGTATCAATGTCGGGCGTAGAAGCTACGGGCATGCCGTCAACTACGTACAGCGGCTGGTTGTTGCCGTCCAGGGAACGGGAGCCACGGATGGTGATCTTGGCAGAAGCACCGGGCATACCGGAAGAAGAGGAGATTTCCACACCGGAGAGTTTCCCCTGGAGAGCAGAACTGAGGCTGGCGCTGGCGGCCTGGCTGATGTCCTCGGATTTGAGGTCCTGGACCGCATAGCCCAGGGCTTTCTTCTCACGGGAAATACCCATGGCAGTCACGACAACTTCTTTCAGATACTCTGCATCGGATTCCAGCACTACGGAAACCTTGGGAGAGGCCGGAACCTCTGTGGTCTTCATGCCCATGAATGCAATGACCAGGGTTCCGTTAGCGGGAACATTTGTGAGGGTAAACGAACCGTCGAGGTCACTGAGCTGACCATTGGTGGTTCCCTTCACAAGGACATAAGCGCCAACGACGGGCTCGCCGTCAGAGGCTGCAACCGTTCCTTTTACAGTAATATTCTGCGCGGCGAGGGCCAGCGAGAACAAAAAAAGGACGGAGGAGATCAAAAATTTTGATACCTTCATTGTGAATAGTTTTTGGTTATACAACTTACTAACTGGCCACAAAGTAAATTGTTTTTGGCTCTACTTCCAAACCTTTTTTAAAAAATTTTTGCATATTTTATGAAAATATTCACAAATATTCATTTTTTATGCAAAATTTCACTATCTTTGCGCCATGCAAAAGAATCAAGCAAGACAGCAGGCCCTGCTGGAAGTGATAGGGTCCAGGAAGATATTCAGTCAGGAAGAGTTGATAGAAGCGCTCGCCCAGAGAGGCATCAAGACCACACAGGCCACATTGTCCAGAGACCTTAAGTTTTTAAATATAGTTAAGGTACAGCGGGAGGGATATAAGCACCCCGAAGCAACCCGGCCTGCAACAAGCGGCCTGGCCATGGGCATAGTGGGCATAGAGATAAACGGCCCTATATGCGTTATCCACACACAGGTTGGCTACGCCCCTGCCGTGGCAACATACCTGGACCGCCACCCCTCGGCGCCTGTCATGGGAACCGTAGCAGGTGACGACACAGTAATACTGGCCATCCGCCGTGGTTTCAGCGATGACCAGATTCTTCAGGCTCTTTCCAAGATTTTCCCGGATATCCGGGAACGCTTTATCGTCAGTCAGGATTGACGAACATCGCCACTCTGCCTTTCAGATACTCCTTAAGGTCGGACCAGCGGTAATAAGGGCCGGTGTAGGGAGCCAGCGTGCCGAAACGGGCCTCCTCGCCGTCGAAGAGCAGTTTCACCAGCGGCTCGCCTTTCTTTGAGGTATAGAATACAAACTGCAGGTTCGTGGCCATGCAGGAACGGAAGGTCTGGAACCAGTATACCAGATCGTCTGCCCTGTAAGGCACCGTGTCGAAACCGTCGATGTTCATAATCAGCAGAAGGGCCATCAGGACATGGTCGTGGCCGAAACGTAAATCGGCGCCTGTCTCCCCTGCCTCGAGGCGGGCATCGGCCTTGGCCATGATGTCGTCCACTATGGAGGAGCAAGCGGTCCTGTAGGCATTGTATTCCCTGAACCTCTCATAATTGTCCGTTTCCCAAAGGATGGCGTACTCTTCCGGGGTAAAGATGCCGTCCACATCCGCTCGGTCTTCGACGGGAAGGCTGTTCATACCGGCAACGTACATGTAAAGGTAGAAGAACACGTCGTATGCTTTGCGCTTGCCAAGGGCCTTGGAAGGATCCTTGAACAGCCGGGCCAGCACGTCGTTGTAATTGGGGAAGCGGCGCAGGAAGAACTCTTCGGACGATTCAGGGTACGGGAACGGGGTCTCCGGCCCTTCGTAGCGGAAGATATTGTTTTTGTGGTTGGGACGGGTGGCCTGGACATCCAGCATACCCTGATGCGCATAGACCGAGGCTTTCGTCGCGCGCGATAAGGCGGCACAGGCCGAAGCCATACTTACGATGGAGCGCGTCGAGCCCGACGAACAGGCGTCGACACGGCTGTCTGCGCCGAAGGCCGTAGGGAAAGACGAAGCCATTGTTTCGGCTATGTACTGATGCTGCTCCCATCCCATCGGGGTAAGGTCGCCCACCTTATACTGATTCTTTTTCCAGAATTCTTCCATCAGGTCCAGCTGCTTTTGGCCGAATTCCGTAAGATTGTCCTGAGATGCGGCCTTCCTGAGCAAATCCAGCGGCAACGTATAAGTCTTTTCCGTATAGGCATAGCGCGAACCGTGGCGGCCGTAATGGCCGACATAAACGGGTTTATAGCCCTTGGGTGCAGGAGTAGAGGCCTTGGAAGTCATGTCATACATGCAGTCCAGACCCGAAGCCTTGTTCCAGTCCGCCAGGACTTCCTCACGGACGCCTGTCCTGGGAGCCAGCGCGGTGGGAGCGTCCACAATTTCCAGCATGCGCTGAACCAGGTCCTCCAGCAGGTACAGGCCGTCGGCATTGGCTTTAAGTCCTTTCAGCCGGATCGGATATGACTTGGGCGGATTGGCAAGGCTCAGGGCTTCGGCCGAACGCATCTGCCGGGCCGATGCATAGACGTAGTGAAGGTCGGCGTACAGTTTTCCGTCGGCTCCTTTCCATTTGCCGATGACCAGCTTTCCGCCGATTGGCGTGCGCTTTTCCAGGGCTTCCGGAAGCTCGTAATACTCCGCGCCCAAAGATCCAAGTACGCTGGAAAGGTTGGAGTCGTGCCCGCAGAGGAAGGAGAACTTCCGGCCCGGCTTTTCAAGCTCGGACAGCAATTCCTTCACCAGAGGACGGGACAGTTCGGTCGCCACCAGCGGCGTGGAACACATTACGTCCAGAACCCAGTCCTTGACTTCGGCTATATCCTGCCACTCCTCGAAGCTGATGTCGTGACCGAAGGCGGCAAGGCGGTCGTCGGGTTCTTCGTAATACTGCAGCGTCAGGGCGTCAGATGCGCGGAGGGCCATTTTGAGACCGCCGGTCATTTCCGGCTCCTGGTTTAGGCGGAGGGTCATTTGTACGTCATCGGTACGGAAGCAGGTGGTGTCGTTGGCGGCGGCGGGGCCCTTATCCATATCCAGCACGCGCTCTATAACCTTCATCTGAGGTGCGACGGCTGCGCCGATGCCGGCAAAACCATCCGGACCGCCCATGGCCTCCATGCCGGCCAGGGCCTCCTTCAGGAAAGCTTCGTCATTCCATCTGATGACAGGCGAGAACACCGGATTCATGGTTCCTTTCGCATAGGGATGCTCCACCACTATGTCCTGGGCGGGGAACATACCAAGCGAAAAAGCCCTGGCGGTCGCTATTGTACGCTGCAGGGAATTGGAATAGAAACGAAGAGCCTCGTCCGAAAGCTTTCCTTTAAGCAGGCCTTCCTGTGCCATCCACTCGCCGAAGAACTGGCCCATAATGGTTTCCAGCACCGCTCCCTTTTTGGACAGCTCTCCACGGGGAGAGGTCCACTTGAACCACTCGTGCGGAGTAATCCTGGAAGTCACCGCATTCTTTCCGGTGAGCGGGGAACGCAGGTTGTGGCGGCTCAGTATCACCGCCTCTTCCAGGCTGTAACGGCTGTGGAAACCAACGGGACGGTCCATCCAGCGGTCTTCATGAGGTTGGGCGCTAATGACTTGTGCTCCGGAGAGAAGCAGGGCGGCCAGGAATGCCAGAATCATGCGAAAGGAAAGCTTGCTCATAAGCCGGTGAGTTTAACGTATGACTGCCGCCCAGCCACCGCCGGGGGCCATGTGAAGGGTTACTTTGCCGTCGGCCGGGAAAGGAAGGACCTCACGCTTGTAGTCGCGGGCGGCCCTGTGGGCGTTGGCGCCGTCGCGGAAGATTTCCATTTCTGCAGCTTTGCCGATGAAGGAAAGGTCCAGCGTCATGTCGCGCGCTTCCCAGCCGGTAAGAGCACCTACGTACCAGGTATCGCCTTTGCGGCGGGCCACTGCCACGTACTCCCCTGCCTTACCCTCCAGCGCAACTGTCTGGTCCCATACGGTGGGGACTTTTGCGATGAACTGCAGGCACTCTGGCTCCTGCAGATAGTTGGACGGGGAGTCGCAGAGCATGTTCAGCGGGGCGAAGAATACCACGTATTCCGCCAGCTGGCGGCAGCGGGTGCCCTGGGACATGGGCTCCGTGTTAACGCCGCGGAAGTTCTTGCGGGTGGCATTCCGCATGGCGCCCTGGGTGTAATCGGCCGGTCCGGCCACAAGGCGGGCAAAGGGAATGCTAACCTCGTATGTGACTAAATCCGTGTCCGACTTGCCCCACTTGGCGTTTTCAAGACCGTAAACACCCTCGAAATTCACCACGTTGGGCCAGGTGCGCTGGAGTCCGGCAGGCTTGAACGCACCATGGAAATCCAGCATCAGATTATAACGGGCGGCCATTTCGGCGGCACGGTGGTAGAAGTCCACCATGGGTTGGTCGTCCCTGTCCATGAAATCCACCTTGAAGCCTTTTACGCCCATGGCCGAATACTCCCGGCATGCGCGCTCCATGTCTTTCTGGAAGGCCCAGTAGCCGGCCCAGAGAATGAGTCCGACGCCCTTGCTTTCGGCATATTTGCACAGCATGGGCAGGTCGATTTCGGGAATAATCTGGAACAGGTCGGCCTGAAGGTTCACGGCCCAGCCTTCGTCCAGAATCACGTATTCGATGCCGCTGGCGGCGGCGAAGTCGATGTAGTACTTATAAGTTTCGTTGTTGATGCCGGCCTCGAAGTCCACGCCGTAGAGGTTCCAGTCGTTCCACCAGTCCCAGGCCACCTTTCCGGGGCGCACCCAGCTGAAGTCAAGGTCCTTGCGCGGTTCACGGCCAAGAAGCCAGGGAAGGTCGCAGGTGAGAAGGTCTTTATCCTCCCCTGCCACTATGACGATGCGCCAGGGAAAGGCTTCGGTTGCTCCGGCCTTGGCGATATAGTCCTCACGCGAGCGGACAAGGCCCTGCAGCATGTGGTGGCCGCTTTGCTCCACGTCCTTGGGATACGGGGCGAAGACGGCTTCCAGCGCAGTGTCCTTATCTTCGTTGGAAAGGTACATGCCCGGATAATTGAGCAGGTCGCTTTCGGTGATGCACAGCTTGGCGCCGCCGGGAGCGTCCAGGGTGATGGGCAGGAAGGCAAGGCGGCCGCTTTCCCACTGGCTGACAGTTGTCCTTGTGTATGGGGCCTCGAAGGATGTGGCGAACTGGCATTCGATGCCGTCTGCACGCTTGTAGCAATAGGGTATGAGGCCTTCGCTGTCCCCGGGCAGGCGGAAGGCGGCTTCTTCGGACTTAACGATGAAGGGAGCCTTTCTTTGCGCAACGAAGCGGTAGGCGGCACCGTCGTCATAGGCCCGGAATACCATGTCATAGCCTTTGCACTTGAGAGTGAGTTCATTGTAGGCTTCGCGGACCTGCGCCTGGCGGTAAACCACGGGCGCGACCATGCGGTCCATGTTTTTTAGCACGGTCTTTTTCACCTTCACGTTACGGCCAAAGACGGTTCCGTCCTCCAGCGTCATGGACAGGGCCGAAGGCTCCAGCACCCTGACGCCACACCTGTCAATGGCCCAGTTCGTTTGGGCCCCCGTTGTGATTTCCACGGTGATGACGCCGGAAGGAGATTGGAGTTTGTAGGTTTTATCGGCCGCCCCGCTTTGGGCCACCGTCAGGACCGCCATCACGGCCGCCAGGAGTACATGCTTGCAAGTCATGGGTTATAATGCTAAGTATGCAAATATAACATTATTACCGCGGAATTACAATAACATTTATATCCTGGCATCTTACTTTGGACGAAGTCTCCGGCGTTTTTGGACGTGGTCCGAAAACAGACGCTGGACCTGGTCCACAACATGTGCCTTGCAATCCATTCCATGGCCGATGCGCTGGACCTGGTCCAAGGGGTAAAATTGGACCGCGTCCAAAAATGCATGAGACCACGGCCAAAAACACATGAGACCGCGTCCATTCATGGGTTGGACCAGGTCCAGCATGTGCGTAGTTTTATCTGTGATCTCTTCCGAATAAGGACTGGCTTGATTATTCTGTAAATTCAAATGTGGCCGTGACGGGATAATGGTCCGACACATAGGGGCAGCCAAGATATGGTTGAGTAACACGGGTAAACTCCAGGCAGTCTTTGAAGCCTTTCCAGTAAATGTAGTCGATAGGAGCCGTGCCGCTTACCTTTCCATAGCCGTGGTAGGTCAGTTCCCGGTCGGTGACCGGAGCTGTTTCGCGGGCATCATGCATAAGGGCATTCAGTTCCACGAGGCCGGGATCGTCGGGATAGATGTTAAAGTCTCCGCACAGGATCATCGGGGCGCCCTCCGGGTTCATTTGGCCGATGCGTTCCACCAAAAGGAGCAATCCATTCCGGCGGGCTTCCTTTCCCCTGTGGTCCAGGTGGGTGTTCACGAAGAAGAAGTCCTTCCCGGTCAGGCGGTCTCTGAGCCGCGCCCAGGTGGCAGTACGCTTGCAGGCGGCATCCCAGCCGAACGACGGCACGTCCGGAGTCTCGGACAGCCAGTAGGTGCCCCATTCCAGCAGGCTAACGCGGGTGCTGTCATAAAACACCGACATGTGCTCGCCTTTGCTTTCACCGTCCTCACGGCCCACGCCCACCCAGCGGTACATTGGGCAGGCTTCCTGCAGATAATCCAACTGAAACGGCAGGGCTTCCTGCACGCCGAAAACGGCCGGACGCTGGTCCATGACCATAGCCGCAGCGGCTTCCCGGCGCAGCTCCCAGCTGTAGGGGCCGTCATTCGCCGTTCCATACCGGATGTTGTATGACATCACCTTGACGGGAGCTTCGGAGGTGGTTTGAGATGCGGCAGGCCAGGCCATGGCACCGAGCATGAGCGCCAACAATAAATAGCGTTTAAGGATCATAAGTGCAGGATAATACTCAGTCAAGGTCAAGCATGAGCCTTGCTTCGGCTTCAGAAAAGCCATTTTCAACCAAGCGACTCAATGCTTTTTCCAGACCTAACTTCATGCCTTTTTCCATACCTTTCTCCATGCCATCGGCAAAACCTTCCTGCCGGTAGAAGTTGGCAATGCTGCGGTCTCTGTTGGATTCTATCATGGCTCTGAAATATTGAAGTTCTTCCTTGTCGCTGAGCCCCTTTCGTCGGCAGGCTTCGAATATAGGATCGAAGCGCTTGTTCACGTTACGGGGCCTATTGACAAAATTACGCATATTTTTGAAGATTTCAAACCATTCCTCCACGGGGCTGAGTATTTCATTATGGGCACCCGCAAAGCGCGGAAGTTCACAGAAATAGATTGTCAGCTGATTGCCATAAACTTCGCCCGTATCCTGCTCTTGAAGCCGATAACGGTAAATAAGCTGGTCCGCACTGTGCACCAGGCTGAAATTCATTATGCATACCACATAAACTGGCACAAGCTTGTTGTATGAATCTCCGGCCGACAATTGCCTTGTGACAGAAGCGCTTCCATAGTAAAACATCCTGTTACGAAACTCGTCGTTGCCCACTTTCTGCATCTCGACAATGAACTTGCCGGTTTCAGAGCGGCACAGGACATCCATGATAACCTGCTTGTCATCCCCCTTGAATACATCAACCGCATTAGGCTCATACTCGAGGTCGATAATCTTTTCCGGAAGAATGTCATTAAGGAGAAGCATCAAGTTCTCCTTATTACGGCCGAACACGTGCCGGAAAGCCCAGTCGCTAGTGATGTCAATGAACGTGGTTCCGGTAATGTCGTCGATGAGCACCTCCTTCTCCCGTTCCGACAGGTTCCGAAGCTTTTCGTACTCGTTGATGATGGAAATGTAAGTCTCCCGCTGCCGGGGAGTCAGTTCTGAATTGCGCATAGGACATTGTGTTAATGGTTAAACAAATATGTCCTGCAATAGTATAACAATTTTTCAGTACGTATCGTTAAAAACGTATATTTTATTTTTCGAATCGTTTAAAACAAACAAAAATCGACATGATTTTTTACACGATTCCAGCTGGAGTGCTGTCTGGGCTCCTGCATTTGGAGCCCAGACGGCAAAATCGGCCGAAAATGCGATTAAGGCTCCAAAACATGGAGCCCAGACAGCACTTGAAAGCCGCGTTTGCACACAGATTGCACCAGAGCCCGATTTTTTGCAAACGCGGCATGGAAAATGGTCGTTTTCGGGAAAAACGCTGCTGCGTTTGCAGACAGAACGCGCAGAATGGCGATTTCGCGCAAACGCGGCACACGGAGGGCATCCCCCTTCGGCCGCTTAAAAGAGGGTCGATGCTCCCTTCGGGGGATGCCCTCCCTGTGCCCGTCCGCCGCTAAAGCGCAAAATATGCATTCAAACCCCGTTTGCTGTGCTTTAGACCAAGTCCAGAACCAGACTAAAGCACGAAAATGGCATCTGAGCCACGGAACTGTGCTTTGGACAACCTCTCAAGAGATGGTAAAGCGCAAAAAGCCTAACCGAACCCGGGGCAGTGTGCTTTAGTCACGAGCAGAGCCATGTCTAAAGCACAGTATCATGAACCTAAGGCCGAAACTGTGCTTTAGGCACGGCGTCAAGACCAGTTAAAGCACACAATGCTGGAATAAGGCCGGTCAGTGTGCTTTAAAGCCGAGCTCGGAGCCAGGCTAAAGCGCAAAATGTGCTACCGAAGCCCGGAAGTGTGCTTTAAACCCTGGTATAAGGGTGGGTTAAAGCACAGGAAATGGGAATCAAATCGTTTTAGTAAATGTTAAAAAACAACCTGCTTCATTTTGGAGGTTCGCTTATGCGGCCATTTGCGAGGAGGCTTCGAGTGTAGGCCTTCCCATCGTCAGCATTGATACCAAGAAGAAGGAGATGTTGGGGAACTTCAAACGCGAGGGGAAGGCTCTGTCCAATGGTCCTCTCAAGTCTCTTGACCACGACTTCTCCACATTCTCTGATGGGCAGATTGTCCCGCATGGCATCTACGACGTGACCCGGAATGTCGGCTATATGACACTGGGAATCAGCCACGATACGTCCAAGTTCGTCTGCGACAACATCGCAAGAGTATGGAGAGAGTACCTGAACGAGCAAACCGCCGCGGAGCTAAGTCACTGAAACACAGCGTATTACGCAAAAACCGCAATATTATTTCGGCTGGAGGCTGCGGCGGTAGTCGCTGGGGGACTGGGATATGAATCTGCTGCTGGAGGCCTCGGAGGAGTACATGATTGGCCGTGAAGAAGCCAGCCGGATTATCCAGTCCTTATGGCCAACCGTCTTGGCATCTCCAAACGCGAGATAGACAGGCAAGTGCCTTATTTAAGGTAAGTTCCGACCCAGCTGATGTTTACGAAACCATTGCCGTCGTCTGTGGTACCGCCACCGAGAGTGCTTTTGTACGAGAAGCCATTTTCATGACCCCAACTGGACCCGCCGGCGCCGGCGTAAGTCTGGACTTGTTCATTCAGGCTGTAAAGTGCGATAAACCCTCCGCCGTGGCCGCCGGAACCGCCACGTTGATTTGATTTATTGTCGTACCCTTTGTTGCCGGGACCGCCCAGTGAACCGCTGATTGTCAAATACGTGGTATCCTTTTTATAATCATCCGAAATTTGATTATCACTGGCTCTGGTCCCTAAGGTGTAACTGCTGCCGCCGCCGGCTCCTGCCGTGCATGAATTGTAGGCAGCACCACCGCCACCGCCGGCTACCAGGATGAGGCCGCTTTTTGCCGTGGGACTGGACCACTCACCGGTAAACAGACTGTTGGTACTGGAAATCACGCCCAAATCGCTGGTGGCGATATAGGTAGCTCCGCCGCCACCTCCTCCGCCGGTATATCCATCCTGGTATCCGTTGCCACCGGCACCGCCGCCGTTCCAGCCGGCTGCCCCTCCTCCATCTGCCACGCGGCTGGCATTGCCGCCTGCGCCACCACAGTAGATAGAAAGCGTAGTCCCCTCCTCAAAATGATAGGTGATTTCACTTTTTCCTCCAATACCTCCGGCTTTCTGCTCTGTTCCGCCGCTCAGATTCTGATAAGCCTTGCCGCCTGCTGCGCCATAGGCCGTGATGTCGTACCAGCCCGTTCTGGGCACGGTGAAAGTCTGTCTGGCACCTGTGTATTCGAAACTCGCCTTCCAAAACTCCAGACTAGTAGTGACAGTATAGAAATGGTTGGCTTCCAATGTTTTGTCAGTAAACTCATTCAAATACTGATTCGTCCCGTCAGTGGCCCAGATGTGAACCGTATTGTTGGAAACGGGGAGCATCGCCACATAGATGGACCCGTCAGCGGGCGTACGGTTGATATGGTAAGTGTATTCGAGTAAGCCTACCGTTATGCGCAGTTTCGTGATATTGGCATTGAGGGGTGCATTCGTGTATATATCCTGAATAGTTTGAAATTTGCAGATGGCAAGCGGATTCTCCAGGGTGGCAGATTCGGGCAGTTTGCCGTCTTGGCTCAGGGTTCCCACATAACTGGCATAATCCATCGTGCTGGAAATCGTTTCCAGCGTACCATCCTGCTGATTGCAGAGCTTATCCATATCCGGGCTATTTGCCGTAGCGCCGGCAATAGCGGCCGGATAGATGTAGTTCAGGTATCCGCCGGGTTTGGGATTGGTAAGAGCCACGTCGAAGCCGGCGCTCTTCCCATCTGCCGATATGCAGGCTGCCCTCAGGGGGGCACTTTCCACCTTTACGACTTCATCACTGGTGTTCATGTAGAAAACAGCGATTTTATCGTTGGGGGCGAAGGTTTTCACTCCGCCGTCAGTGAGGGCGCGGGTGGCGGGGTTACCAAAGCCGACGGTAGCAATCTGCATCACCACGTCATCGGCAGGAAGGACCTCTTTCTCCAAACGGGAGCAAGCGACCAGGCCTGTTCCCAGCAATGCAATAAGCGAAATATAATATACTGTAGTTTTCATGGCCGATCGTTTTATGCTTAGTCCCAATTCAAGTTATCGGTTTCATAGTTGCTCAGTGCGCCCTGGCCGTCAGTACCGATAGCCGTCCAGCCGGACGGAATGCCGTCCGCACCCGTTGTCCAGGCCGTCATTCCCGGCGCCTTGGTAAACGTGCCGGTGCCGGCGACATCGGATAGCCAATTAAAGGTGCAATTATTAGCCGAAATGTCGGTGGCCAGACAAGTGACACTGTTAAGGTTCTTGCAGCCCCAAAACATCCAATTGTAACAGTCATTAACTAACGTTGGCGCCGGCAGTACAGGGGCCGCAGTTAAACTAGAACACTTTTCAAACATCAGATGATAACAAGACCGAGTCAGCGTTGTGGCAGGCAACAGCAGGGGCTTGTCGGGATCTGACAGCACATTGACATCCCCTTTACGGTTGTTAAATAGCAGGCAGAAAGCATATTCTCCTGTCAGGCTTGTCAGCTGCGCAAAGGAACTTGCGTTAATCAGGCTCATGATATTGCCATACAGTTTGCAGTTCTTGGAGCAAGTGAAATGGCTAAAAGCCACATTACTTGAAGCATACCTTGCATTGGTGCCCTTGAACTGCACTTTGTCGCCCACTTCGGCCAGGGAAATGGGTGTGTTGCTGGTGTAACTGGTCCAGGATGTCCACGCCCCGTCGGAAAGGGTTCTGTATTCCACGGGGCCGGAAGCAACGTTATCGAGCTTGAAAGAGACCTGGGTCCCGGCTGTCAGCGCCTCGAAGGTCAGCGGGACTTCCTGCATCGTCTGCAAAGGCATCATCACGGTGATGGGATAGATTCTGTTGGCTGCCAGTGTCTTGTCCGTGAAGGTTTTCTGGTAAGGAATCGATCCTTTCCGGACAGTAACCGTGATGTTGTTGTCGGCGACAGGCCGCATAGCCACATAGATAGGACCGGCAGCTGGTGTCCAGTTTACGGTATAGATGTAGAACCATTCCCCGTCGTTGACCTGGACCTTCAACTCATTGATACTGCTCGAAAGATCCGTATCGTCTATGGAATCCAGAAGGGAGAACTGGCAGATGGTGAGCTGGTTCTCCAGGGTGGCCGACGCAGGCAGTTCCGCCTTTTCCGTCATCGTTCCCTCAAACCTGGCGTAGTCCAGATTGCGGGCAATCGATTCCAGTTTACCGTCCTGTACGCTGAGTGCATCCAGGTCCGGGGTCCCGGAGTCATCGGCCGCCATCGAGGCGGGATAGATATAAATTACGTCCGAGTTGGCCTTGGGATTGGATACTCCCACATAGAATGTGGCGCTTTTGCCTCCGGCAGAGATTTTGTCGGCCGTCAGGACCTCGCTCACGGCTTTCACGGTGTTGTCGCTGGTATTGGTATAAATAACGGCAATCTGGTCGCCCGCGGCGAAGGTCTTCTCGCCGTCGGCCGTGAGAGCGCGGGTTTCACTCTGTTCAAAGCCAACAGTGGTGGAAAGCATCACCAAACCGTCCTGTGGGATGGGCCTGGGGTCTTCCGGGAGGACTTCCTCCTTGACGGAGCAAGCTGTCATCAACGTGCCCACCAGAACGAGGGCAGTGAAACTAAGATATTCAATGTTCTTTTTCATTGCTTTTCGTATTAAGTGGGTTATTTCCAAGTTTGAGATCCTTCTTTGTCATAATCTTCCACACCGGCTCCGGCAGAGATCCTGATGACAGGGCGGATGCTTAATCCACGGCTGCGAATGGTTTGATAGGAGGAAATGTCATCGCTCGAATTAAACCACAGCCCACGCCCCTGCTGCGCACCATCGCTAAGCGAGGAGGACCAATAAAAGCCTTCGGTGCCTGCGCCATAGCTACTGTTATCGAAGCGCGTGCCAACCGCCGGAAGGAAAATGTAATTGGAGTTTCCGGCGGCCTTGCTGGAGAACTTCATGCCGCTGACCCCGGTACCGTTGTAATTGGCTACCCAACTTTGGGTTGTGCCCGCTATCAGTTCCGTGAAATCGGCCTTGGTAGGCATCAGCCATGGGTCTCCCCAAATGGCGGCTGCGGCATCGTCTTCAGGTTCCAGACGGTCTTTTCCGTCACCGGGGGATTGAGGCTCTTTCGTGTACTTGGTGAAAGTCTGCCCGTCGTGGGAAGGGTTCCAGATATAGTTGTCCCAATTGAATGAATGGTCTGAATAATCCGTGCTGCTGTAGCCTGTGGTTTCGCCCCAGGCGAACATCTGGCCATATTGAGAAGCCTCTTCTGCGCCGATATTCATATTGGCCCATTTGGTACCGCTGGGCAGGCCCAGATCCACGGCGACGAGCTCTTTCCGGATATAAACCGGCCTGATGCTGATGCCAAGATAGCGCGCAACGCTGGAGGTATATGTAGAGCCTCCTTCATGCATATAGAGATACTGCGCATTGGCAACATCATCCCCCAGGGTTGAAGTCCAATAGTATCCGCTATGATCGCGTCCGGTTACTGTCGCGTCCATATATCCTCCAAAGGACAGGAATATGTATTTCGAGGCGTCCTCCTTACTGATGAACTTAACGCCGGCAATGGAGGAGGATTCGTAATTGGCAACCACTTGCTGGGTGGTCTGGTCAATCAGCTCGTCCATTTCATCTTTCGTGGGCATTCTCCACAATGCGCCCCATTTTGCCCACGCGGCATCGTCGTATTCCAGCATCAGTGTTTTGATATTGTCTTGGGAATTATATCGGAAGAATTCTGTGCCGGAATCATCTTTTGACCACAGGTAATAGTTCCAAGAGAATGTATGACCGCTCATTACACCGTAGTCTTGGGTTTCCCCCCAGGCAAAGAACTGGCCGTAGGAAGGCACACCCCATGCTCCGAGATTCATATTTGCCCACCGGGTTCCGCTGGACAATCCCAGGCTGACGGCCTCCAGACCGACAACCGCAGGAACACGCTTCCGGATATTGTATATCTTGTTGGCCGCCAGAGTGATGGCCCCGCCGAAGGGAAGAGCCTTGCCCCCGACCTGCACCGTGGCATTATTCAATTCGGTTCCGGCAGGAACCACTGCCACAAACAGGACCATCACATCGGAACCGGACAAAGTGGCAGTAGTGCTCCCCGTCCGCATTGTGCCGGTGCCGGAATCAATATAAATGTCCAGGACGTCTCCCGCTTTGGTCGCATCCTCAAATGTCATGATGAAGTTAAGGAAAGCAGACTGCTGGGACACGGTAAAAGACTTGGCTGCAAAGGTGGATGTGCCCGTAAAATGACTGTATTTCTGTACAGCCTCGGCCGTCGTGGCGGTAATAGCCGAAGTAGGGTACTCGGCGGAATCATAAGACATCGAAGTCATAGCGTCGGACGTGCTCTTGAGATATGCCTTCAATTCCAGGTCCGGAGCCGGTGAACCTTCCCCCGTATAAGTGAGATTACCATCAAAGGTAGCATTGTTCTCTCCGGCTCCGGTTTTCAGCGTCAGGGTTCCGCTGATGTTGGTGCCGGTAAGCACCAACTGGTCTCCCGTTTCAAAGATGTAATGTTTGTCACTGTCGAGGGTAGCACGGGTTGCGTCGGCGTCACTGACGGTGGCGCTGTAGAAGATCACAGTTCCCTCGTTGACCGCCGGCTTTTCTGTTTCCGACGGTTCCTCTGACGAGGCGGGCGCTTCTTCCCTCACACACGATGGTCCGAGAATGATGGCCATTGAAAGGGAAAACCATAGGAATAATGTTCTCGTATTCATCATATTTTTTCGCTTTATTTCTCAAAAAGGCAATTCTTCTTCCTCGGGATCACTATCGAATCCGGCGCCGAGGTTGCTGCTCTGGATCAACATGCCCTGCTCCGGGGCAATGATTAGCGTTTTCGATGCGGGTTGTTCATAGACCTTTTTCTGTTCCATAATGCAAATGTTAAGTTTACGATCATTCTTAATGGTTTTGCAAGTTATGTTATAACTTTAATAACGCTGTTCTCATGGCGCACTAGATTGTTCTCATGGCGCACAGATTTGTACTCACAACGCATACACCCCCTCCAGAGTGGGGTTGTCCGCTTCTTTTTAGTATCTTTGCCCATCTGTTATTTGAGAAAAATGAGAAGGTTTTTATACATTTTCCCCCTGTTTCTGGCGCTGGCCGCCTGCGAGCGGAAAGGGAGCATGACCCCGCTTCCGGCTTCGGATGCCGACAGCATCTACACCTACAGATACATCGCCATGCGCATGGTCCGGGAGCCAGAGCGCTGCCTGAGACTCTTGGACACAGCCCAGCTGAAGGGGACCATGTCGGCCGACAGCTGCAACATGATGCGCGGCTACGTGTACAACACAGGGCTGCACGACAGGGAGAATGGCAAGCAATATATGCGCGCTGTGCTGGACCGCGAAGGGCTAGACCACCACAGCGACGTGTATCTGTCCACGCTGGACGCCTTCTGCTCGCTGTGCGTTACGGAGGGAAATACAGAGGAGGCGCTGAATGCGTCGCTGGAAGGAATAGGTCTGGCCCGCGATCGGGAGTTCCCCCGGCTGGAAGCGTCATTTTATGCGATGGCAGGATCGGCCATGGAGCTTCAGTGGCCGGGGTCAGGAGAGCAGTACATGCGGCAGGCCATCGGCATCATCAAGAACCTGGAGGATGCGGGAGCCAAACCCAAGGCATCTTATTATATGAGCCTGCTGGCCCAGCGTCTGGGAGAGCAGGGCAGATATGCCGATGCCGCCGAGGTGTGCCGCGAGCGTCTGGCCTACGTAGACGAGATGGAGAAGGCCGGAATCCACATGCCGCGGGGCTACTTCGACAACCAGCGGGGCGGCGCCTACTGCATCCTGGCCTGCTGCGAGGCCGAACTGGGCCACTTGAAAGAAGCCCGGTGGGCTGCCCAGCAATATGAAAATACTCCGTATGCCCAAACACCTACGGGGCAGTTCAACATTCTTCGTTACTATGTGTTGGCTGGCGATAAGGACCGCGTGGAGCAACTGAGCAAACTCCAGGAAGAACGTCTGCTGCGACAGGGTGACTCCATCAGCCCTCTCTACCGCACCCTGTTCCTTAACAAGGCCAACCTTTATAAGAATCTGGGCGACTATCGCCGTGCCTTGGAGGCCGCTATGCGCGCTTCCATCCTGCAGGATAGCCTCACCGTCCGCGAGCGCGACAGCAAGGCGGCCGAGTACGAGATACGTTTTAAAACGCAGGAGGTCCAGTTGGCTCTCCAGAAGAAAGAGGCCAAAGAGCGGCTGCAATGGATTATGATTGCGGCTCTGGTCCTGATCCTTCTCATATCCGGCATCGCTCTTTGGCGTAATATCGTGGCCAAAAGACAATTGAGGAAGGTCAACCACGATTTGTACGATACCATCCAGCAAATGTTGGAGCAGGAGAAGAAGGCCGAAGAAGCGCTGGAAGGGATTCCGGTATCGGCCCTTTCTGGAACACAGCAACTGTACCAGCGTATCGTGAAGCTGATGCAGGAGCAGAAGCCCTATACAGACAGCGCCATGAACCGCGATACGCTGGCGCATATGATGGGCACCAACTACAATCTGGTGGCCGATGCTATCCGCGAATGTGCCGGTGGGCAGACCATCGGCAAATTCATCGACGACTGGCGCCTCCGGCATGCGGCCGAGATGCTGGCCCATACCGACGAACCTATCGGCCTGATTGTGGAAATGAGCGGCTTCAAGAGCCGCAGTCACTTCAACATGCTCTTCCGCGAACGCTTCAAACTGACGCCTTCGGAATACATCCGGCTCAAGAAGTAATTATAGACTGCGGCTTCATCATCGAGCCGGACCGCAATATTATTTCGGCTGGAGGCCTCGGAGGAGTACATGATTGGCCGTGAAGAAGCCAGCCGGATTATCCAGTCCGCATGGCCATCCGTCTTGGAACGGATTGTGTGCCGAGACAAGTAGCTGGCATAGCTCACGGCTTCATCCAGCTTGCATCCAGCTTCCAGTAGATGTCATAATAGCCTCTAAACACAGTCCTTACGCAAAGCGCGAACAATTTCATCCAAAGCAGTTCCTGAAGGGTAGTAACCAGAATCACACCGGCCGAGCCCCTTGCGCCGTAGATGGCGGCGGCGGCAGCATCCTTGATGACCGAGATGGTTGGTAATATTTTTTAAGACGAACTGCAATATTTTGCTAACGAACGGAGATACACTCGCTTCGCTCGGTAAGACAGTTTTCTTGTCATTCCGAGCCGGCACAGACGGCGAGAGGATCTCATGTATGACATACAAAAATCCCCGGAGCTCATTGCTGAGTCCGGGGATTCGAAGAACGGCGGCTACCTACTCTCCCAACTGGTGGGTCAGTACCATCGGCGATGGTGAGCTTAACTTCTCT
>Ga0310697_10000078_pt1 | contig 135494 bp, 90 predicted proteins | sample 172DNAGHGlowgp2_FD_203883 | JGI IMG/M metagenome (GOLD analysis project Ga0310697, IMG submission 203883) | Sheep rumen microbial communities from Palmerston North, Manawatu-Wanganui, New Zealand - 1728 DNA GHGlow gp2 (v2) (version 2) | ecosystem: Host-associated > Mammals > Digestive system >...
GTGTCATTAGTCTCGAAAGGCCCTACTCCACGAGTTCTGACAGTGAAGATGTTCTGCTCATTCACGAATACCATAATTGGCGTCTGCTCAGTCCAGGTGTCTTCATTGTGGATGCCATCTTTCCCATCTGTCTGATCATAATCCATTCCTGGATATGACTCAGAGCATGACACTGCAAGAATAGCTGTCACCCCCAAGATTACACCTTTTATAATTTTATCGCGTATCATGTTTTATATTATTATCTATGCTTAAATATCTACAATAATAGGCTGACTGCCCTCTTTCCTCCAAATATCGAGACCGGCATTATCATCGGTGCTCTCAATCACTTGATCTCCATCCACTGTCATGTCGGCATCGATAAACAGATGTGCCTCTTCCTTGTTACGAAGTGCATGCTGGCCATCGTCGGTAATACGGATGAGTTGGGCCTCACCCAGTGTATGATACAGGTTGATGATACCTTGGAATTTCTTACTTAACCTTCGTGTAGGATCATCAGGATGAGGCGCACTACAACATATCATCACTTGCATGATACCAGGCCCCATATAGACATCGTCGGAGGCACTCTGAACGATTGACGGTACATCCATGGTAGCCATACATGCCACCCTGCTATTTGTCTCGGTATCCTGGTCAAAGGCAGCCTTGAACATCATCTTCTTGGTCTTCGTAATATCGATATAACCTGTTGAGAGATTGATAGCACACGGAATACCAGCCATCTCTACGAACACAGAGTCTATGATGAAAGGTTGATTATAGGTCACCTTCTTGATATTAAACTCCAACGTGATGTGCTGCGTGAGTTTGTGGATATTATTGAAAGTAATCTGATACAACCCATTCGAGCGGAGTGAACGAACGGAGATGGTATCATAATAAATGGCATGCAGAGAAGGTTGCATATACCTGTCGACACCGCCATATCCATTATAGTCGGTCCAGTCAGGAAGCATATACTTCAAAGCCGAATCGCCCTTGGCATACGTCCGATAGATCACATTCAACTCGCTCATTGGCATCTCGTCATGTGAAATATACTGCTCTACCACATCATAATTGATCTCTTCATCGCTGCGATTAAAGGCCACAAACTTATAGTCGCCGCTGCGTAGTTTGAACTGTGTGAGTTCGCCGTCCGCTTCCTCATCATCCGACATATCAACTTCAAGGCCTTCGCCGTATTCCGAATCATCACTTTCCTGATTATCATCGTCAGACGGAGTATCGCCTGACTCATCGCCCGACGGAGTCTCATCGCCCTGTTCGTCGCCTGTCGACTCATCTTCTGATGACTGCTCATCTGAAGAATCTTCATCCGTTGGGTTCTCATCCGTTGGATCTTCATCCGAAGGTTCTTCATCAATCTCATCCGTAGGAATCTCTGGCTCTGGTATTTCTGGTGCATTCCATAGATATGCGCCTCTTGACGGATCACCTGTTGACGACACTCTGACTGAGCTTTTCCACAGATTGACCACACGGCTCGCCACTACAAGCATAGAGTCTTCGCGTCCCACATCGTCTGGACTCCAATTGAAACGATACTCTACAGTGGCATAATGGGGATGATGATATTCCTCACAAAGATCAACATCAGTGGTACAGGCGAAGAATACGAAAATAATCGACAGAAAGAGAACTGCCTTAAACCATTTGCATGTCATTGGGCACCTCCTTTCCGCTCACGCACCTTCTTCTCCACGCCAGGATAATAGAGATTGTACAGTCTGTCAAACTCCTGACGCAGTCCTTCCATATCCTTCTTTTTTACCACTTTCTCTGTCTTCTTCTTCAACTTCTCATCAACCCGATCTCTGTATTCTTGATCCACCTCATAGCGCCAACGATACTTACGGGTGACAGGGAAGCTGCCAAAACGATAGACGAAAGCAATCCGTGCTTCTGACAATACAGGGAAAGGAACCACATGCCAACCTTTATGTTCTAAGACTGGATAACAGTCGCTTTCACGATCGTGTCGATACTTGTCGTTCTTGGCCACGCAGATACCAGCGCTAATACCAATGTCCAGATCGAGCGAATTGCCGTTCTGAAACTGATAGAGAGGTTTGATGATGCCATAGGTAAAACCTGCAGTTAACCCGGTTCCTTGATGACCGGTAGAACCAAGCAAGAAAGAATATTTGCTATACGAAGCGTAAATACCTCTATAATAAGTAGTATTGGGATGTTTAAGGGTATCACGATTAGTAGATAAGAGTCTCGAAAAAATATTCTTTGCAGGCATCACAGCGGTAACGGCAAGAGTGTCTCTTATGATCTTCCTGGTGTGCCAATATTGTCGGAACTCTACGTGTACCTCATTTATATTATATACCTGTGCAGGCTTGAAGGTATGGTGAGTCTGCCAATTTGACCTGAATCCAACCCCTATCGAGTAACGGTTCCAATTATATTTTCCCAAATCAAATTCCACACTGACATTAGGTACTAACAACAGCCAGTCTACTGAGTTAGTACGCACAGAAAAACGCTCAGAGACAGTCATTGAGTCGAGCTTTTCAGATTTATCCATCATCTGGCCATGAACCAGAAGTGGAAATACTAAAAGACAACTCAAGACTATCTTATTAACCTTAAATATACTCACAATAACCTTATATCGAGTTCGTTTTAGCGCGGCAAAATTATATAAAAATAAGGATAATACCCCCCCCCAGGTGTTATTTTATGTTAAATGGCAAAAAATAACACAAAACTCGTTATTGTTTGCAAAATAATACAATTGTCCTTTTTCCTGACAATATATCCCGTTAATTTTCGCGAATTCTGAAATGAAAAAATTTTTTTTGGAAATCGGGCAGTATTTCGGGAGTTTGTAAACCACTGATTTACTGATACTTCCGATTTCTGTACAAAAAGCAGTTTTCCAATTTAGCCAAAGTTGCATTCCAATCTTGGCTAAATTACTTTGCAATCTTGGCTAAATTGCCATGCAACTTTGGCTAAGTTAGGTCGTAAAACTGTCAAAATTGGGATAAAAAACAGCCAAAATTGCTTTTCAACTCTATTTCGGTTGCCTTTTTAGCGCGGTTTTTTGTTCTAGATTGATAATTTTCACAGACCTGTTTTTTGACCAATTATCTTGACAAATGCAGTTTTGTTATGGTCTGTGTATCTGTTTGGTTCATCACCAGTCTTGGTTATCTTATCATGTTATAATCAGCAAATAAAAAAACCGCCTCTTCCCAGAGACGGCTCTTTTTCATTATAATACTACCTATCGAAGATTATAACTAAACCAACTACTACAAACTAACATTACTATTACTAACTAAAACTTATGTGCATTCTTTATATATATATTACGTACCGGTTCCCCATCTTACCTAATTATTCTGTCATTACATTCTCATTATTAATTTATAATAACTACGAACCATTATCGTCGTTTACTTAAAGTCGCATTAGGTAAAGAACCCAAACCATGCGTAGTTATAAATAATAAGAAATGAAGAAAAAAAATAAAACAATAAAGATGAAAATGATATCACGCGCTCTACTGCTGGGCATCCTCACATGGTTGCCCTTCACAACACAGGCTCTCGATATAGACAGCCAACTGAACTACTGTCATCAGCAAGTGAAAAAGGCACTACAGCGGTTGAAACCCTATGATTACAAGATGGAGCCTCGCAACATACTACAGGGGCAGTCCGTCTGGAACTGTCGTGAGGCAAAGGCTGAGGAATGGTGCTCGGGTTTTTGGCCTGGCGTGTTGTGGATGGACTATGCTACCACTCACGACAAGGAAGTGAAACGGGCAGCTGAAGGCTATACGGAGTCGCTGGCGTTTCTGGGCAGCAAGCCGGCCTACGACCATGACCTGGGTTTCCTCGTCATCAACTCGTTTCTGAAAGGCTACGAGCAGACGGGCAATCAGAACTACAAACGTATCGCACTGGCTGCTGCCGATACCCTCGCCACGCTCTTCAACGCCAAGGTGGGCACCATATTGAGTTGGCCTCGCCACGTGAAGGATTATGGGGGCCACAACACCATCATGGACAATATGATCAACCTGGAACTGCTCTTCTGGGCGGCAGAGAATGGCGGGTCACCATTGCTGCGCGACATTGCCATCAGTCATGCCACCACCACCATGCGCCATCACTTCCGTCCCGACGGCTCATGCTATCACGTGGCGGTCTACGACACCCTCACGGGAGAGTTCCTGCGCGGCGTCACCCATCAGGGCTATGCCGACCATTCCATGTGGTCGCGCGGACAGTCGTGGGCCATCTATGGCTTCACGATGGTCTATCGCTATACCCACGACCCCGTTTTTCTCAGTTTCGCTCAGAAGGTGGCAGATATCTATCTGAAACGACTCCGTGAGACGAGCGATGACATGGTGCCGCTGTGGGACATGGACGATCCACGTGGTACTACCGGTGCGCCCAAGGATGCCTCGGCTGCCTGTGTGGTGGCTTCGGCACTGCTCGAACTGAGCGGCTATCTGGACGGATGGCGCGGACAACTCTATCGTCAGGCTGCCGAACAGATGTTGACCGACCTGAGTACGGAGCGCTATCAGAGTCGCGACAAGAACGTGGCGTTCCTGTGCCACAGCACGGGGCATCATCCGGCAGGCAGCGAGATCGACGCCAGCATCATCTATGCCGACTATTATTACATCGAGGCCCTCGGACGAGCAAAACAAATATTGACGCTCTGAATAATAAGACGACAACTTCCTTTTGTTTTAAGACGACAACTTAGACAACCATTCTTTAACAGTATTACACTGCGTCAGATAAAAATGTTGTCTTTGTTGTCCAAGTTGTCGTTTAAAAATAAGAATCCTAGTTGTCGCTATTATAGAAAAAAATCACAATTCATCATTCGTAATTCATAATTATTTTCTACCTTTGCAGGCAAAATAATCATAAAAACTTATAAGATGAAAGATTTTGAGATCAAGCAGGAACTGCCTGAGAACGCGTTTCGCGAACTGAAGGCTGGCGAAGAATATGAACCGCTGATGTCGCCCCGTGGCCAGTATCCTGAGGTGAACACCTGGTCGGTGACATGGGGTATTCTGATGGCAATGCTCTTCTCTGCCGCCGCAGCCTATCTGGGTCTGAAGGTGGGTCAGGTCTTCGAGGCCGCCATCCCCATTGCCATCATCGCAGTAGGTGTGTCGACGGCTGCCAAGCGCTCGAAGGCCTTAGGTGAAAACGTGATTATCCAGTCGATAGGTGCCTGTTCGGGTGCTGTAGTGGCGGGTGCTATCTTCACCTTGCCTGCCATCTATATCCTGCAGGCGAAGTACGGTGCCGAGATGTCGGCTTCGTTCGTACAGGTATTCTTAGCCTCTGCTCTCGGTGGCATCCTGGGCATCCTGTTCTTGATTCCTTTCCGCAAATACTTTGTGAAAGACATGCACGGCAAGTATCCCTTCCCCGAAGCCACTGCCACCACACAGGTGCTGGTGAGCGGAATAAGGAAAGCCCCCCATTCAGCCCCCGAGGGGGCTACTACAGACCCTGATTCCAAAGCTAAAGAAGCCCCCTTGGGGGCCGTAGGGGGGGCCACTACCCTTGTGACTGCAAGTATCGTGGGCGGTCTCTACGACTTCATCGCTACGACCTTTGGCTGGTGGAACGAACAGGTGACCAGTCGCATGATAGGATGGGGCGAGACCATCGCCGAGAAAGCCAAGCTCGTCTTCAAACTCAACACCTCGGCTGCCGTGCTGGGACTGGGCTATATCATCGGACTGAAATACGCCATGTTCATCTGCCTGGGTTCGGTGGCAGTATGGTGGCTCATCGTACCCCTGATGTCACTCTTCTTTGGCGACCAGGTGCTCACCGTGGGTGGTGCCGAAGTGACACAGACCGTCGGTGAGATGGATCCCGAGACTATCTTCCGCACCTACGCCCGCAGCATCGGCATCGGTGGCATCGCCATGGCCGGCATCATTGGCATCGTAAAGTCATGGGGCATCATCAAGAACGCCGTCATGCGGCTGAAACCTACCCCCAACCCCTCCCATAAGGAGGGGAGTTCAGATAGTTTCTCCTCTGATAATAACGAAAGCAAAACTAACCAATCACCCCTCCCTTGGGGAGGGGAAGGAGGTGGGTTGCGCACGCAGCGCGACCTCTCCTTCCGTTTCATCGCCATAGCAGCGATGACAGCGCTCGCCATTACCTTCCTCTTCTTCTGGTTGGGCGTGATGCACAACCTGATGTTTGCTGTCGTAGGCATCCTGCTCGTCACGTTCATCGCCTTCCTCTTCACCACAGTAGCAGCCAATGCCATTGCCATCGTGGGTTCTAACCCCGTGAGTGGCATGACGCTGATGACGCTCATCCTCGCCTCCGTGGTGCTCTCGGCCGTCGGACTGAAAGGCACAGGCGGCATGTTGGCTGCTCTCATCATGGGTGGCGTGGTCTGCACCGCCCTGTCGATGGCTGGTGCCTTCATCACCGACCTGAAGATAGGCTACTGGTTGGGCACCACGCCCCGCAAGCAAGAGACGTGGAAGTTCCTCGGCACACTCGTTTCGGCAGCCACCGTGGGTGGTGTTATCATGCTGCTCAACGAGGCCTACGGCTTCGACTCAGGCGACCTGGCAGCACCGCAGGCCAATGCGATGGCAGCCGTCATCGAACCCGTGATGAGCGGACAGGGTGCGCCGTGGGTACTCTATGGTATCGGTGCATTGCTGGCACTGATCATCAACTTCTGCGGCATGCCTGCCCTGGCTGTCGCCTTGGGTATGTTTATCCCCTTGGAACTCAACCTGCCGTTGCTCGTAGGCGGTGGCATACAGTGGTACGTCACCAGTCGCTCGAAGGATAAGGCCATCAACGAGGCCCGCGGCGAACGAGGCACCCTTATTGCCAGTGGTTTCATCGCCGGTGGCGCCCTGATGGGTGTGGTGAGCGCCCTGATGCGCTTCGGCGGTCTCAACTTCGTCAGTGACGCGTGGATGCAGAACCGCCTCTCCGAACTCTGTGCCCTCGTAGCCTACCTCCTGCTCATCGCCTACTTCATCAAGGCCACAAAGGGGAAGAAGTAAAATCACCACATATAACAAATACAACTTCGCCGAGACTCTCTCAGGAGAATCTCGGCGAAGCTGTTTTTGATTGGATTTATGAGTGAGCAATGCGCTCAAGAGCTTCCATGAGCAGGGAGCGGGGACAGGCTATGTTCAGACGAATGTAGCCTTCGCCCGACTGTGCACCGTACATGGTGCCGGGGTTGACCCAGACGCGGGCATGCTCTAAGAGATGGTCGGCATACTGCTGGGAGGTGAGGCCGGTGGCGGTGATGTCGACCCACGGCAGGTAAGTGCCTTCAAGGCTGCATACGTGCCAGTGGGGGAGGTGCTTTGCGGCGAAATCGCAAAGCGCAGTGTAGTTGTCCCAGAGGTAGAGGTTGAGGGCGTCGAGCCAGTCCTCACTCTCGTTATAAGCGGCTTTCAGGGCTTCAGGACCGAAGGGATTGACATCGCACACCTCATTGATATTGATGGCACGGTCGAGACGGCGGCGCCAGTCGGCACGCGCACAGATGATATTGGCAATCTGCAGGCCGGCGATGTTAAATGACTTCGTGGGGGAGTTGAGGATGACGCTGTTCTGCCGACAGGCTTCGCTGACGGCGGCAAAGGGCTGGAAGCGATGACCGGGCATGATGAGTTCACAGTGGATCTCGTCGCTGACCACCACAACGCCGTGGCGCACGCAGATGTCATTCATGCGTTCCAGTTCCTCACGGGTCCACACGCGTCCGGTGGGGTTGTGGGGGTTGCAGAGCAGGAAGAGGGTGGTCTTCTCATCGGCACATCTCTGTTCGAAGTCGTGCCAGTCTATCTGGAAGGTGTTGTTGTGGCTAAACCGCAACACACACTCGGAAACCTCGCAGCCATTGTTGCGGATGGAGGAGAAGAAGCAGTTGTAGTCGGGCGAGAGGATGAGCACCTTCTCGCCGGGCATCGCCAGGGCTTTGATGGCGACCGACATTGCCGGCACGACGCCGGTGGTATAGAGTATCTCCTCACGCTGGATGGTCCACTGATGGCGACGCTGGAACCACGAGATGATGGCTTCGTAATAGGTGTCGTCAACAAGGGTGTAGCCAAAGATGCCATGCTCCATGCGGCGACGCAATGCCTCCTGGATGGCGGGGGCAGCACGGAAATCCATATCGGCTACCCAGAGGGGAATGACATCATCCTTTTCATCCCATTTCACGCAGCCGGTGCCACGGCGGGGTACTATCTTGTCGAAGAGCCCACCCAAGCCCTCAGAAGGTTCGGGCCCACCCAAGCCCTCCCAAAGGGAGGGATGTTTGGTTACATTATCAATATCATTATTTGACATATCTCTGTATCTTTATTGTGGTTTATATCTATATAGACATCCTTCCCTTTGGGAAGGCTTGGTTAGGCTTTTTATTTTCTTTTTAGGCCCTTATCTATTAGGCTTGGTTATTTTTTCTCTTTTATTGCTTCACCTCTACCACGCAGTTGGCGGGCTGCTTCACATTCTTATCGATGGTGACCGACCCGATGCTATCGGCGATGATATGTCCGCTGGTAGGATTCTTGATGTTCTCGATATGTCCGCGGATGTCGGCCTCGACGTTGGAGTATTCAAAGACACGGTCGCAGTCGGGTGCGAAAGAACAGTTCTCGAGCACGAGATTGTCAGCATAGCAAAGCAGTTGCTCACCCGCCAACTGACAGTTGACCAGTCGAACGTTCTTGGAATGCCAAGCCAGGTACTCGCCGTCGAGCACGGAGTCGTAGATGGTAACGTTCTCACACTCCCAGAAAGAGTCCTTTGTGACGATATGAGCATTGCGCAGTTCCACGTTCTTACAGTATTGGAACACGTATTTTGAGTCGCTCTTCAAACCATCAATCCTGATATTCTCTGAGAACATAAAGGGATAGGTGCCATCGTGCAGTTCCAGGTTCTTAGCCACGATATTCTTACAGCGCCAGAAAGTCTCATCAGCATCATTGATAACGACATCCTCCAGATAAAGGTCATCCATTTCGCGGAAGAACTTCGGGGCGTCGATACGTGTATGGCGCATATCCATGTGGTCGCTATACCAGATGGCAGAACGGGCGCCTACATCGAACTGGCAACGGTTGACCTTAAAGCCATCGACATGCCATAACGGGTACTTTCCCCAGAACCGACAGTCCTCAGCCTCGATATCTGAGCACTCCTTGATAGCACTCTCGCCTTCACCGATGGTCACCTGCTGCAAACACACACTATGCACCTCGAAAAGGGGGCGTTCGCCTTCGAAGTGCTGATTCTTAATGATTTCCATTTTTCTTAAAAAATACTTATTCGGTTGTTTTCGGGTGCAAAGGTACTAAAAAAATGGTAATAAAAAATTGTGTATTGAAAATAATTCGTAACTTTGCAGCCTGAACAATAAAGAAAATAATAATTACAAATCTATAAAATCTGAAGTAATGGCAGAAAAAATGGAAGTAAAAGAGCTCGACCAAGTGGTCGTACGCTTCTCTGGCGACTCCGGCGACGGTATGCAGTTGGCTGGCAACATCTTTTCTACGATCAGTGCCACTGTTGGCAATGGCATCTCTACATTCCCTGACTATCCCGCAGACATCCGTGCCCCGCAAGGTTCGCTGACAGGTGTTAGCGGATTCCAGGTGCACATCGGCTCAGGCAAGGTGTACACCCCCGGTGACTTGTGTGATGTGCTGGTAGCCATGAATGCAGCCGCCTTGAAAACACAGTATCGCTACGCCAAGCCTGGCGCAACGATTATCATCGACACCGACTCCTTCGGCCCGAAGGACTTGGAGAAGGCGCAGTTTAAGACTCAGGACTATCTTGGCGAGATGGGCATCGATGCCGACCGTGTCATCCAGTGTCCGCTGACCACGATGGTGAAGGACTGTCTATCTGACACTGGCATGGATATGAAAGCGATGATGAAGTGTCGCAACATGTTCGCACTGGGACTGGTGTGCTGGCTTTTCGACCGCGACCTGAACCTGGTGGCCAACTTCCTGCGTGAGAAGTTTGCCAAGAAGCCCGCTATCGCCGAGGCAAACATCAAGGTCATTCAGGCTGGTTGGAACTTCGGTCACAACACACATTCAAGCGCTATCAACGTCTATCGTATCGAATCGAAGGAGAAGGTGCCAGGACGTTATATGGATATCACCGGTAACAAAGCCACAGCCTACGGTTTCATGGCTGCCGCCGAGAAAGCCGGCCTGAAACTCTATCTGGGCAGCTACCCCATCACCCCTGCTACCGATGTGCTCCATGAGTTGTCGAAGCACAAGTCGATGGGCGTCATCACCGTACAGTGTGAGGACGAGATCAGTGGTGCCGCCTCAGCCCTCGGTGCCTCGTTTGCCGGTGCGCTGGGCGTGACTTCGACATCGGGTCCCGGCATCTGCCTGAAGAGTGAGGTGATGAACCTCGCCGTGATTATGGAGCTGCCCCTTGTGGTGCTCGACGTGCAGCGTGGCGGTCCTGCCACAGGTCTGCCCACGAAGTCGGAACAGACCGACCTGCTGCAGGTGCTCTACGGCCGCAACGGTGAGAGTCCGATGCCTGTGCTGGCAGCCACCAGTCCTGCCGACTGTTTCGATGCTGCCTACCAAGCAGCTAAGATAGCATTGGAACACATGACACCTGTGGTGCTGCTCACTGATGCCTATGTCGCCAACGGTTCTGGCGCCTTCCGTCTGCCCGAGATAGCGAAACTCGATGCCATCAACCCTCCCTACGTTCCCGAGGAGCTGAAAGGCAAGTGGACACCCTACATGCGTGCTGAGAACGGTACACGCTACTGGGCTGTACCAGGACGTGAGGGCTTCACACATATTCTCGGCGGACTGGAGAAAGACTCGGAGACCGGTGCTATCTCAACCGACCCAGAGAACCATGACCTGATGACGCGCCTGCGCCAGCAGAAGGTGCAGAATATCGTGGTGCCCGACCTCGTGGTAGAGGGCGACAAAGAGGATGCCGAACTGCTCATCGTAGGCTTCGGCTCTACCTATGGTCATCTGCATACGGCGATGGAGGAACTGCGCCAGAAGGGTCACAAGGTAGCACAGGCTCACTTCAAGTACCTGAACCCGCTGCCTAAGAACACGGCTGAGGTGCTGAAAAAATACAAGAAGGTGGTGGTGGCCGAACAGAACATGGGTCAGCTCGCCGCCTACCTGCGCACCAAGGTAGACAACTTCACTCCCTACCAGTTCAATCAGGTAAAGGGACAGCCATTTGTTGTCGAGGAACTCGTCACCACATTCGAAGAATTAATTAAGTAATAAAATAATCAAGAACAAAGATTAAAAGATTTGGAAGATTTGTTATGGATTACACAAGTGGAGTGGAGACACATGAGATAATAGGTGCGGCAATGGCTGTTCACCGTGAAATCGGTTGTGGATTTACTGAAAAAGTGTACCAAGATGCTCTAGAAGTTGAACTTCGATGCCGTCAGATTCCTTATAAGCGCGAACATCCGCTACACGCCACATACAGAGGCGTGGTGCTGAAGTCTGAATTTGTACCTGACTTTATATGCTATGACAAAATCATAGTGGAGCTAAAAGCCGTTAAGGAACTGGAGAATGTGTTTCGGGCACAAGCCATGAATTATGCAAAGGTGGCTGGTTGCCAGATAGCTTTACTCCTGAATTTCGGAGAGACCTCATTGAAATATGAGCGTTACAACATTCAGCAAAAATCTTAAAAACTTATAATCTCAAAAATCTTATAATCTTTGTTCAAAAAAATATAAAAAATATGAGTTACAGTGCAAGTGATTTCAAGAAAGGACAGCCTCGTTGGTGTCCGGGATGTGGCGACCACTTCTTCCTGGCTTCCCTCCATAAGGCGATGGCCGAGATAGGTGTGGCTCCTGAGAATGTAGCAGTCATCAGCGGTATCGGTTGCTCCAGCCGTCTGCCCCACTATATGGCTACCTACGGCATGAACACCATCCATGGACGTGCTGCCGCTATTGCCACCGGTGTGAAGGTGGCCAACCCCAACCTCACCGTATGGCAGGTGAGCGGCGACGGTGACGGACTGGCTATCGGTGGTAACCACTTCATTCACGCCAACCGACGTAATATCGACCTGAATATGATTCTGCTGAACAACCGCATCTACGGTCTGACCAAGGGACAGTACTCACCTACCTCACCACGTGGGTTCGTCTCGAAGTCGAGCCCCTACGGTACTGTGGAAGACCCCTTCCGCCCCGCTGAACTCTGCTTCGGCGCACGCGGCCACTTCTTCGCACGCTGCGTAGCTACTGATGCCAAGGGCTCTGTAGAGGTACTGAAGGCTGCCTATGAACACAAAGGAGCCAGTGTCACCGAGGTACTGCAAAACTGCGTCATCTTCAATGACCACTGTCACGACATCGTCTACAACAACGAAGGTCGTAAGAAGAATGCCATCTACGTACGCCACGGCGAGAAACTCGTCTTTGGAGAGAACAACGAGTACGGACTGGTGCAACAGGGTTTCGGACTGAAGGTAGTGGAGATTGGCAAGGACGGCTACACACTCGACGATGTGCTGGTGCATGATGCTCACTGTGAGGATAACACCCTGCAGTTGAAACTCGCCATGATGGCCCCTGAGGATGGATTCCCCATCGCACTGGGTGTTATCCGCGACGTTGAAGCTCCTACCTACAACGATGCTGTCTACCAGCAGCTGGATGAAGTATCTGCACAGAAGAAGTACCATAACTTCGCAGAACTCCTGGAGACCAACGACATCTGGGAGGTGAAGTAGGCAATACTACGTTACTAATGACAACGGATAAAATATAAAGGCTATTATTAAACAGTTATGAAAATGAAGAAAGTATTTCTCGCTGTCGTACTGCTGTTTGCCGGTATGACAACGGCGATGGCACAGCAGATGCCACCTATTCCAGTAGACCCTGATGTACGCATCGGCAAACTGGACAACGGACTGACTTACTACATCCGCCACAATGAGTGGCCGGAACATGTAGCTAACTTCTACATTGCCCAGCGCGTGGGAGCTATTCAGGAGGAAGAGTCACAGCGCGGACTGGCTCACTTCCTTGAACACATGGCGTTCAACGGTTCGGAGAACTTCCCCAACAAGCCAGGCAAAAGCATCATCGACTTCACACGCGGACTCGGCGTGGAGTTTGGTAGCGACCTGAATGCCTACACAAGCATCGACCAGACGGTCTATCGCGTCTGTAACGTGCCTACTACAAAGGGACAGGCAGCCCTCGACTCGTGCTTGCTCATCCTGAAAGACTGGTCTAACGGACTGAGCCTCGAGGCTGACGAGATTGACAAGGAGCGCGACGTGGTGCACAATGAGTGGCGACTGGGCGAGAGCGCCAGCCAGCGTCTCATCACCAAGGCCCTGCCTAAGATGTACCCCGGTTCTAAGTACGGTGAGCGTATGCCTATCGGACTGATGAGCGTCATCGACAGTTTCAAGCCCGAGACGCTGCGTGCCTACTATAAGAAGTGGTACCGTCCTGACAACCAAGCCATCATCGTGGTCGGCGACATCGACGTTGACCATACGGAAGCCAAGGTGAAGGAACTCTTCAGTGGCATCGTGGTGCCCGAGGGTGCTGCACAGGTGGTAGCTGAACCCGTGCCCGACAATGAAGAGCCTATCTATATCTTTGAGAAAGACAAGGAGCAGCAGATGAACATGATCCTGGTGTTCATGAAACATGATGCAACAACACCTGAGGAGAAGGTGTCGATGGAATACCTGATGGAGGTCTATATAAAAGCCGTCATCGCCCAGATGATGAATGCACGTCTGCGTGAGATGACCGAGGATGCCAACTGCCCATTCTTCCAGGCCTCTGGCGAAGACGACAACTATTTGTTGGCAAAGACCAAGGATGCCTTCCAGATGATGGGTATTCCCAAGGAGGGACGTGACATGGAGGCACTGACCGCCCTGGTACTCGAGGCCCGTCGTGTGGCTAAGTTTGGCTTCACCGCTACAGAATATGAGCGTGCCAAGGCCGACTTCCTCAGCTCACTGGAGAAGCAGTACACCAACCGTGCTAAGATCCGCAACGACCAGTTTGGCGATGACTACCGCGACAACTATCTGACCAACGAGCCCATCCCCTCTATCGAGATGCTCTATCAGATTATGAGTGCACTGGCTCCTCAGATTCCGGTGGAGGTCATCAACCAGGTACTCCCCCAACTCATCACCGACAGCGACAAGAACCTCGTCGTGATGGAATGGGCACGTGAGGCCGACGGACTGACCTACCCCACTGAAGCCGACATGAAGGCTGCCGTAGCAAAGGCTCGTGCTGAGGAACTGACCGCATACGTTGACAATGTGAAGAACGAACCGCTGATGACCACTCTTCCTCAGAAGGGTAGCATTAAGAAGGTGACAGAGAACACCGTTCTTGGCTATAAAGAACTGAAGCTCTCCAACGGTGCAGTCGTCATCCTGAAGCCCACCGACTATAAGGACGACGAGATACGCCTGCAGGCTTTTGCCAAGGGTGGTAAGTCACTCTTCGGTCCAGCTGACTACACCAACCTGAAAGTCTTCGACGAAGTCATCGGCTATAGCGGCATCGGTAACTTCTCAAGCAATGAGCTGACCAAGGCCCTGGCTGGCAAGAACGTCAATGCCGACGCTACGATGGGGCTGACCCGCCAGTATGTGACGGCTCACTCTACACCGAAGGACATCGAGACCATGTTCCAGATGATGTATCTCTACTTCACTTCTATCAACAAGGACGAGAAACAGTTCCAGAACCTGATGACGCAACTAGAGATGGGCTTGAAGAACAAGCACCTCTCACCCGATGCTGTCTACAGCGACTCACTGACCAATACGCTTTACTGCCACAATCCTCGTTTCAAGAACCTGCAGGTAGAGGATCTGAAGGACATCAACTACGACCGCATCCTGGAGATTCACAAGGACCGCTTCAAGAATGCCTCGCAGTTCACCTTCGTCATCGTGGGTAAGTTCACTGAGGAAGAGATCCTGCCTTACATAGAACAGTACATCGCTGCCCTGCCTGGCAAGGGCAAGGCCGACACCTTCAAAGAGGTGCAGACCATCGCCAAGGGTAAGGTCACCAATAACTTCCGCGTGAAGACCGACTCTCCAAAGGCTACTGCCGTAGAGGTATGGTCGGCAGAGGCTCCCTATACTCTGGATAACATCGTGAAGCTCGATGCAGCAGGACAGATCCTGTCAATGCTCTACCTGCGTACCATCCGTGAGGAGGAGAGCGCAGCTTACTCTTGTGGCGCTGCCGGCAATTTCAACCTGAGTTCTTCGAAGCCCCTGATGTTGCTGCAGGCTTACTGTCCGATGAACCCCGACAAGCAGGAGACAGCACTCCGTCTGCTCCACGAAGGCATTCAGAAGTCGGCCAACAGCATCGACCCTGAGGACCTGAAACAGGTGAAGGAAGCTATGTTGAAAGATGCAGACATCCAGTTCAAGAACAACGGCTACTGGGTGAACACCATCACTACTTGGAAGGAATATGGACTCGACGTCTACACTAACTACAAGAAGACCATCGAGGCTCTGACACCTGAGGCTGTCTCTGCCTTCATCCGTGAGCAGATGCTTAGCAGTGGCAACCACGTAGAGGTCGTCATGTTGCCTGAGACAAAGGAGTAGAATGAAGAAACTATTCAAACTAACACTATGGACTGCACGCTCCCCAAAAGCGTGCAGTCCAGTTATTACCATCTTCAAAGAGCTGCTGAAGCTCTACCTCGTCATAGAGTTCCTGTTGCGCATCGTCTTGATGTTCAGCCTGCCCGAGGGTGCCACGTTAAGCGTCTTCGACACCCTTAAGGCCTTTGTCATCGGCACGGTCAACGACATGGCGATGTGTGTGATTCTCTGTTCACCCATCCTTTTCTTCTACTTAGGATGGAACGAATGGAAATATACCAGGAAAGCAGGTGCCTGCATCTTCGGTCTGTTGGTGCTGCTCTTCTGCTATGTCATGTTCACCCATTCTATCTTCCATGATTACGGAGGCTGGGTGCCTGAGATAGCACAGGGGCTGATAGCCTATAAGATGCTGAGTTTCGGCTTGCGATATTTCATCCCTGGCATACGCACCAACTGGCGCAAGGTGACCATATACCTGCTTTGGGGTGTCTATGTCTTCCTGTTGCTTGCCAACTGCGTCGGCGAATGGCTGTTCTGGGATGAGTTCAGCGTACGTTATAATTTCATCGCCGTCGACTACCTTATATATACATATGAGGTTATAGGCAACATCATGGAGTCGTATGCCATCATACCTCTTATTATTATTATCACCATCCTCACCGTAGCACTTGTCTGGTGGCGCTCTCGTCGCTATAAGTTCAAGTACACCGACATGTACAGTCTGCGAGAGTTGGGCGTCCACGTACTGGCAGTCATCGTGGCGGCCTTGGTATCAGTGCTCTATCTGAGTCTGCTGTCTCATCGTCTGGAAGGAGAGAACCTCAGTGCCAACCAGATTCAGCAGAACAGCTGCTGGGACTTCGTAGAAGCTTTCCAAAGCAATCAACTCGACTACTCACAGTTCTACGACATGCTTCCCGAACAAGACTGTCGTGAAGCCTATCGCCGCTTGGCTGCCATCGACACCCGTCAGGTATGCGACACTATCTCTGCCACCTGGCAGGAGAAGTTCAATATCCCTGAGGATAATGTCAACGTGGTACTAATCACCGTAGAGAGCCTCAGCGGGGAATTCCTGACGGCATACGGCAACAAGAACAACATCACACCCTGTCTGGATACACTGATGGAACGGAGCTTGGTGTTCGATCGTCTCTACGCCACCGGCAACCGTACGGTACGCGGGCTCGAGGCTCTGTCGCTTTGTATTCCTCCATGTGCTGGAGAGAGCGTGGTGAAGCGCAAAAACAACCTGCGCGAGGGTGAGACTGTGGGGCATATCCTGGCAAAGAGAGGCTATCAGGTACAATTCCTCTATGGTGGCGACAGCTATTTTGACAACATGGGTGACTTCTTCGGCAAGAACGGCTATGAAGTCATTGACAGTAAGGACATCAACAAGGTGACATTCTCTAATATCTGGGGTGTCTGTGATGAAGACCTCTACGATAAGGCTCTGCAAGTGTTTGATAATAACGCCAAGAGCGATCGGCCTTTCTTCGCCCAGATTATGACGGTAAGCAACCATCGACCCTATACCTTCCCTGAAGGAAAGATCCGTTTCGACGGTGACCCTAAGTGCCGTGACGGTGCTGTGAAATATACAGACTACACGATTGGTGACTTCCTCAAGAAGGCAAGTACTCATAGTTGGTTCAACAACACCATCTTCATTGTTATTGCCGACCATTGTGCCAGCAGCGCAGGCAAGCTGTCGATACCTGTCGACAAATACCACATCCCCTGCCTGTTCTATGCACCTTCAATGATTCAGCCTTGTCGGGTGGATGCTCTTTGTTCACAGATAGACATCATCCCCACCCTACTGTCGTTGCTTCATATCAACGAGCCATTACCATTCACAGGACGCAACATCCTTAGCGATAACTATTGGTCACGCGCCTTTATGGCAACGTATCAGGACCTTGGCTATCTTGAAAACGATATCCTGACGGTGCTCACACCCAAGAAGGAGCCTGCTCAATACCTGGTGAGGCTACAAGCTGACGGCAAGCATGTAGAAGAGAAGATAGATACCCCTGTCGACTCTCTGATTCGTAAGGCACAGGTATTCTATCAGTTTGCCAACCTCTACCAACACCCCGAAAAGTGATGAATGCTCGCTCCTGCTTGTTGACAATGATTTGTGGCCTATTGGCTGGTACAATAGGATGCGACACTATCGCAGCGCAAACCACTATAGCCGTTCCGATGGAGCTATCCGATAGCACCTCGACACCCCATTGTCAGCAGGAGCAGTTCAAAATCCAACAATTGATTGTTCCCACCGGCCTTTTGGCTGTGGGAACATTCGGTGTTTATAACGGGTGGTTCCACGGTCTGAGAGACGACGTCAGAACTGGGATGACCGACCTGCGCAAGGACTACATCCATATCGATGACTATATCCAATACTTGCCCGTAGCCTCTAACATCGGACTGGGACTCATCGGCGTTAAAGGAAAGCATCCCATGCGCGAGAAGATTGCGACGACCGCTACTGCCTATGCCATCATGGGTGTCCTGACTAATGGTATGAAACATAGTCTCCACGAGACACGACCCGATACGGAAGAGCGCAACTCTTTCCCGTCAGGTCATGCAGCAACGGCATTTATGGGTGCCGAACTGGTACGAATGGAATACGGTTGGGGATATGGTCTGGCGGCCTATAGCATAGCTGCCGGCACAGCCTTTCTCCGTTTATACAACGACCGTCACTGGCTCAATGACGTCATCGGAGGAGCCGGTATCGGCATCCTCTCGGCACAAGCCGCCTACTGGCTCCTCCCTCTGGAAAGGAAGCTATTAGGCTGGAAAAGTCCATCGTCTTCATTCGTTCTGGTGCCATTCACTGACGGTCATTCTGCCAACGTTTCCCTTTCCTGGCATTTCTGAATATAAAAAAACAGCCAATCTTTTTGGTCGTTTAAGAATATTGTTTTATCTTTGCATGCAAAAATAATGAATATTAACACATATATCACTTTTTTTAATAAAAACAAATGAAAAACTTCAAATTGATGAGCCTCATGCTGGCTTTGATGGCATGCACATTCACTTTCGTTGCCTGTGGCGATGATGATGATGAAGAAGGTGTAAACGTTACTACAAGTCAATTGACTGGCACATGGGAAATGACTCATATTGCTGGTTGGTTCCTTACCGAAGACGATAATGAAAAGCTTGTAAAAGTGTCGGTTGACATGGATGTCAACGAGAACACGCTGGAAGACTTTTTCGATAAAGACTTCGCTGACTTCGTTCGTTATAAGTTTACGGAAAACATGTTTACTTCATATCAGATGGAGTATTATGGTGGTAGTTGGGAAGAGAGTCAAACAGTACCATATGTTGTAAACGGAAGCATCATCACCATCAATCCTAAAGGTAGGAACGAGGAACAATTCACAGTCCTTAGTATATCAGCCACTCAACTTGTGCTAAAGATGGTTGAAGAGGGCGAACTCGACATGAAGGTTACATTTAAGAAGATAAACTAATCAATAAGTTTACCTACATAAACCCGCTCCTCTATGCTGTTACGGCATGAAGGAGCGGGTTTGTGTTTTTATTTGGTCAATTATTTTGCCATCTCGTTTATTTGCAGTAACTTTGCACCCTCAAAGCAAATAGTAAATCGTAAATAGTCAAATAGTACATAACAATGGCATATTATTTTTCATCAGAATCCGTATCGGAAGGACATCCCGATAAAGTAGCCGACCAGATAAGTGACGCACTGCTCGATCAGTTTCTAGCCTACGACGACAAGGCACGTTGTGCCATTGAATCGTTTGTGACCACTGGACAGGTAGTTATCATGGGCGAAGTACGCAGCGACGTATATATCGACCTACCTACCATTACACGCAAGACCATTCAGAAGATTGGCTACACAAAGGCAGAATACCAGTTTGACGGCAACTCCTGTGGTATCCTGACGGCTATCCACGAGCAGAGCCAGGACATTAATCGTGGTGTCGACCGTGAGGACGATGAGAACCAGGGAGCTGGCGATCAGGGTATGATGTTTGGTTACGCCTGCAACGAAACCGAGAACCTGATGCCTGTCACACTTGACCTTGCCCACCTTATTATGCGCACATTGGCCGATATTCGTAAAGAAGGTAAGGTGATGACCTATCTGCGTCCCGACTCCAAGAGTCAAGTGACCGTGGAGTATAGCGACGAGGGCATCCCCCAGCGCATCGATACCATTGTTGTCTCCACCCAGCATGATGAGTTCGACGAGGATGAGAAGATGCTGGCACGCATCAAGGCCGATGTCATCAACATTCTTATCCCTCGTGTCAAGCAACAAATTCACTCTGAAAGCGTGCTGGCATTGTTTGGCGACGACATCAAATACTACGTAAACCCCACAGGCAAGTTTGTCATTGGAGGTCCTCACGGTGATACTGGTCTTACAGGCCGTAAGATTATCGTTGACACCTACGGAGGCAAGGGAGCCCACGGTGGTGGCGCCTTCAGCGGTAAAGACTCCTCTAAAGTGGACCGCTCTGCAGCCTACGCTGCCCGTCACATTGCCAAGAACATGGTGGCAGCCGGTGTAGCCGACGAGATGTTGGTCCAGGTGGCCTACGCCATTGGTGTCGCCAAGCCGATGAACATCTACGTGAACACCTATGGTCGTTCCCGCGTAAACATGAGCGACAGCGAGATCGCCAAAAAGATAGAGAAGCTCTTCGACCTGCGTCCCAAAGCCATCGAGCGCACACTGAAGCTGCGCCAGCCCATGTATCTAGAAACGGCAGCCTATGGCCACATGGGGCGCAAGAACGAAGTAGTGAAGAAGACGTTCACCAGCCACTACCACGAGACTAAGACGATCGACGTGGAACTCTTCACGTGGGAGAAGCTTGACCGTGTCGATGACATCAAGAAAGAATTCTTTGGATGAAGGGCATCCCGATACCCTACACACTCCACGGTGACAGTGTCATCAGCATCGTCATTATTGCTTGTTTCTGCACCATTGTCATCCTCAGTAGCCGCTACAGTAAGTTTCTGTGGCGGCAAATAAAATTTTTTATCTATAGCAACCCTAATGACAGCACCATCACTGAAACAGCAAGAGAGGTGCGCTTCTTGCTGATACTCGCGTTTATCGACTGTCTGATGTTGTCGCTTGCCACCTATTTCTATGCGGCGCAGTATCAACCTACCCTTCATTTTTCAGGCAGTAGTCATCGACTGCTGTTATTGTTTTCAGCTACTTTCATAGGCTATTTCCTCTTGAAATGGTGCTTATATTCTTTGGTCAATATCACACTCTTTGATGCAAAAAAGAATTTACAATGGTCTAAACAATATCTCCTGCTCATTGTCTTGGAGGGGATATTTCTCTACCCTGTTGTTGTCTTGCATACATATCTTGATGTCGACATCAGAATCCCCATTATTTTCTACATAATTATTCTTTTTTTGAACAAAATACTATCATTTTATAAGTGTAATCAAATCTTTTTTGCACAAAAAGACTATTATCTGCAAAATATTTTGTACTTTTGTGCGCTCGAAATCACACCTCTGCTCGCTTTAAGCGGTTTGCTGAAAATGATGATTGACGGTTTGAAAATATTTTTTTAGGACAAAACGATGATTAAAAAGATTCTGGTTTCCCAACCAAAACCCACAAGCGAGAAATCGCCCTACTATGACATTGCCAAGCGGTTCAATGTAGAGTTGGTGTTCCGCCCCTTCATCAAAGTTGAGGGCATCAGTGCCCGTGAATTCCGTACACAAAGAGTAAACATTCTAGATTACACCGCCATTGTCTTCACATCTCGCCATGCCATCGATCATTTCTTCACATTGGCCAAAGAGATGCGCATTACCATTCCCGAGGACATGAAGTACTTCTGTGTCACAGAGACCGTTGCTCTATATATACAGAAATACGTACAGTATCGCAAGCGCAAGGTGTTCTTCGGCAACACAGGGCGCATCGACGATCTCATTCCCACGATGGTGAAGCACAAGACCGAAAAATACCTTGTACCCATGAGCGATGTCCACAATGACTCACTGTCGCGTCTGCTTGACTCAAAGAAGCTGCAGCATATGGAGTGCGTCATGTATAAGACTGTGAGCAACGACTTCACCGATGAGGAAGTCAAATCGTTCGACTATGACATGCTGGTATTCTTCAGTCCTGCAGGTATCGAGTCTCTCACCAAGAACTTCCCCAACTTCAACCAAGGCAAGATAGCCATCGGCACCTTTGGCCCTGCTACGGCGAAGGCCGTTCAGGAAGCCGGTTTACGTCTTGACCTGGAAGCTCCCACAGATAAATATCCTTCGATGACAGGTGCCCTGCAGCACTTCCTGTTGATGAACGAAGAGGAGTGAACAATGTTCAATGGTAAGCATTCTTTCAAGAAACAAGAGCGAATAGTCAGCCAGAAACTGATTGACGAGCTTTTTCTCAGTGGCAAGAGCCACTCCCTGGCAGCCTTCCCACTGAGGGCTGTTTTTATGTATATAGAGCGACAGGAAGGTGCCCAGCCCATACAAGTGCTGATGAGTGTTCCCAAGAAGCGTTTCAAGCATGCCGTCGACCGCAACCGTGTGAAGCGTCAGTTGCGTGAGGCCTATCGCCACCATCGTGACATCCTGCTCAACCATATTCCCGATGATAAGAGTATCGCCCTCGCTTTCATCTGGTTGTCGGATGCCCATGTGCCTTCCGCCGTCGTGGAAAAACGTGTTGTCAGCCTTCTTAAGAGAATACCCACCCCTTACCCATCCCCAATGGAGGAGGATTAGAAAATAATCCGTAGTAAATAATAATCCGTGATCGTAAAGTATATTAAAGAGGTGTTGAAGTGGGTACTGCTGATACCCATCTTTTTCTATCAGCGTTGCATCAGTCCGTTTACCCCTGCTTCATGCCGTTTCACCCCCACCTGTTCACAGTATGCCGTTGAAGCCATCCGCAAGCACGGTCCCTTCAAAGGGCTCTACCTCGCCATCCGGCGCATCCTGCGCTGTCATCCCTGGGGAGGCTCTGGTTACGACCCTGTGCCCTGAAGCCTCACGCCATCCATTTAATGATGAAGGCCGCAGCTATAATTACGAGTATGATGACTAACACAATGATGATGGCAAAGAGTATCAGTGCGAGGACGAACTTCAGCAGAGTAGACCAATAGCTATAACCCGTCAGTTGTTTGATGGGAAAGATAGCAAGAAGGATAAAAGACAGTTCAACCTTCACACTCAGACAAAGGAAGCTGGAGATGATAGAAAAGATCTCAATCATGTTCATCGAATATACCATTGCCACAAAGAACTCTGAGAAGCGTATACCCGGATAGGCCGCACTCTTGCGGAAAAACAAGTAGAGCGGTCCCGAAAGCAATAGCAGTAACAGTATAGTTACGATACCAGCGTTATTAGAGCACCAGTCGGACAGCCGATCCATAAAAGCATTTATCTTCGTCCCAAACGTCTTACTCATCACCTCAGACTTTTTCGCCTCAGCCGACTTTGCCTCAGCCTTAGCGGTCACTTCCTGTGTATTGGTTCCGGATGCAGTACTTTCCATTGTAGCCGTCTTGCCGTCCCCCTTATCCATAGCGTCGTTCACACCCTTTCCGAACTCCTTCTCTGCAGTAGCCATACGGTTCTCCAGCCTGATGTTCAGACCAGAATCCACCAGCAGTGAGAGCGCAAAGAGCAGGAAGAACATCTTAAACGGCGGGAAGTAAGCCATCTGCATGCCCTGCAGATAGTCGCGAATCATATAGCCCGGTCGCAGGATAAGGTCGCGTATGCTACGAAACATGCCCCTATTACCCAATCCCCATACATCGAGGAAAAGCAGGAACGCCTGTTTGAATGAATAACGTCCCACCTTTGCCGACTGTCCGCAACGAGGGCAGTAGTTGCCCTCATAGAGCGTACCGCAGGTAGCACACTCATGCCTTACATTCGACAGTGGAGCCACCTGATGCGGCTGTTTCTGCCATTCTCTGAATCGTCTGTATTTCTCCTTTAGTTCTTGAATCATCGTTGCAAAGATACGAAATAATTCATAAATCGTCATTCATTATTCATAATTATTTTATATATTTGTAGCCGAATAACTGCAAAAGTCTTAAATCATTGAGTATGAAAGAAAACAGTGATTTTCATGGCGACCGGGTTACTTTATGTACCGATGGGAAGTACCGGTGGGTGTATGAGGTAAACCTCTTCACCAATCCCACGGTGTTCTTCGAAGTGGTGAGGGCGATGCTCATCAGTGTGGTTCTCATGATAGCCATCGTCCTCCTGATAGGCTTATTCTCAGGCGGTTGGTCACGAGCCGATCTTCACGGTATGGCTCAGGTGTTTTGCATCATGTCACTGATCGTCCTCGGTCTGTCTGTATTGGGTTATCTGCTCTATGCCGCCATAGTGGGTGGCAAGTACACAGTACTCTTTATTCTCGATGAGAAGGAAGTGGTTCACAAGGAGTATGGCAAGACATTGGAGAAGGCTGCGCTCATTGGCGAACTGGCTATGCTGGCAGGTGCCGGCGGTGGGCGCATCGGTGGTATTGGCACTGGTCTGTTGGCCAAGAGTCGCACATCGATGACCACCCCACTGAAGGACGTACGCCGTGTCATTCCCCGTCGCTGGATGAACACCATCAAGGTGAACCAGTTCTTGAGCAAGAACCGTGTGTACGTGAAGGACGAAGACTTCGACTTCGTACTCCGCTTTCTCAATGAACATTGTGTGAACGCCAGACACTAACATTTTTAATCCCTAATTTTATCGATGATGAAAAAGCAACAGCAGGCCATGGTAAATGACATGGACAACAAACTCGGCAAGATTCTACAGCACGATTATCAGTCGGCAGGAAAGTAAAAAAATGAATTCCACCACGCAGACTGCACCTCGGGAAAAAAGAAAAAAAGCTTTTTCTTTGGTTTTTCGCTCGGTTTGCACTACCTTTGCAGCGCAAAAGTAAAAGGGGGGAGTAACTCTGTGACCTTTGTGTCTCTGTGGTGAGAATTAAAAATTGAAAAAATATAAAGAAAAGATGAGAAAGAACTTCGTAGAAGAACTCCGCTGGCGCGGTATGCTGGCTCAGATTATGCCAGGAACGGAAGAACTGTTGCAAAAGGAGATGGTGACGGCTTACTTGGGTACTGACCCTACCGCCGACTCGCTCCATATAGGTCACCTCTGCGGTATTATGATGCTACGCCACCTGCAGCGCTGCGGCCACAAGCCTATCATCCTCGTGGGTGGTGCTACCGGTATGATTGGCGACCCCTCTGGAAAGAGTCAGGAGCGCAACCTGCTCAACGAGGAGACGCTGCGCCATAATCAGGAGTGTATCAAGGCGCAGGTAGCTAAGTTCCTGGACTTCGAGAGCAAGGATGAGAACGCAGCCGAGATGGTAAACAACTACGACTGGATGAAGGATTTCACCTTCCTCGACTTCGCACGTGAGGTGGGTAAACATATCACCGTGAACTATATGATGGCTAAGGACAGCGTGCAGCAGCGCCTGAACGGCACGGCACGCGACGGACTCTCGTTCACCGAGTTCACCTACCAGTTGCTGCAGGGCTACGACTTCCTCTATCTCTATCAGCATAAGAACTGCAAACTGCAGTTGGGCGGCAATGACCAGTGGGGCAACATCACCACGGGCACGGAGCTGATACGTCGTACGCTGGGCTATGAGAACGATGCTTACGCACTGACATGCCCACTCATCACCAAGGCCGACGGCAAGAAGTTTGGCAAGACGGAGAGCGGCAACATCTGGCTCGATCCAAAGCGCACCACGCCCTACCGTTTCTATCAGTTCTGGCTCAACGTGAGCGACGAGGATGCTGAGAAGTACATCAAGATCTTCACATCGCTCGAGAAAGACGTCATTGACGCTCTCGTAGAGGAGCACAAGCAGGATCCAGGACGACGCGTTCTGCAAAAGCGTCTGGCTGAGGAGGTAACCATCATGGTACACTCACGCGAGGCTCTCGACATGGCTATCTCGGCCTCTAACATTCTCTTCGGCAAAGCTACGAAGGATGCACTGGAGCAGCTCGATGAGCAGACCTTCCTCGACGTGTTCGATGGCGTGCCTCAGTTTGAGATACAGAAGGACCAGTTGGGACAGGTAGCATCAGAGATCTTCACTGCGACGGCTCAGGTGTTCCAGTCGAAGCGCGAGGTGCGTGAGTTCCTCAAGAGCGGTGCTCTCTCGCTGAATAAGGAGAAGCTTGGCGACGACCGCCAGATTACTGCCGACGACCTCATCGACGGTAAGTATCTGCTGGTGCAGCGGGGCAAGAAGAACTATTACCTTGTCACGGTGAAGTAAAAATCGCGGAAAACATTTGGTGCTTTCAGAAAAAAGCACTACCTTTGCAGCCGATTTCCTCAAAACGGAGATTGCCTGTTTTCTGATTGGACGATGGTGTAATGGTAACACTACAGGTTTTGGTTCTGTCATTCCCGGTTCGAATCCGAGTCGTCCAACCACAACAAAAAAACCACGGATCCCGATGGATTCGTGGTTTTTTGTTTTATTTGCAGTAGTCTTACTTAGGCTGCTTGCCGATATAAGCCAAGATACCACCGTCGACGTAGAGCACGTGACCGTTGACAGCATCGGATGCGTGAGAAGCCAGGAACACAGCGGGACCACCCAACTCAGAGGGATCGAGCCAGCGTCCGGCGGGAGTCTTAGCGCAGATGAACGAGTCGAACGGATGACGGCTACCATCTGGCTGACGCTCGCGCAGAGGTGCTGTCTGAGGAGTAGCGATGTAGCCCGGGCCAATGCCGTTGCACTGGATGTTGTACTCGCCATACTCTGAGCAGATGTTACGGGTCAGCATCTTCAGACCGCCCTTAGCGGCAGCATAGGCACTCACTGTCTCACGACCCAGCTCACTCATCATAGAGCAGATGTTGATAATCTTACCCTCACGGCGCTCCATCATCTCGGGGATGACGGCGCTTGCGCAGATGAACGGACCTACGAGGTCGATGTCGATAACCTGCTGGAACTCCTCGCGCTTCATCTCGTGCATGGGGATACGCTTGATGATGCCGGCGTTGTTCACGAGGATATCAATCTGACCTACCTCCTGGTGGATCTTCTCCACGAGTGCCTTCACAGCCGTCTCGTTGGTCACGTCGCACACGTAGCCCTTCACATTCTCGATGCCTGCCTCTTTGTAGTTGTCTAAACCACGCTGCAGAGCAGCCTCATTGATGTCGTTGAAAATAATGGTCTTAGCACCAGCCGCTACGAAAGCCTTGGCGATGTTGAAACCGATACCGTAAGATGCGCCGGTAATCCATGCGTTCTTACCCTCTAATGAAAATAAGTTTGCCATTGTACTTGTTATTTTAGATCTGTTATTTGATAAAAGTCCTGATCGCTATAATCGAGGTTCTCACCTCCCATGCCCCAGATGAACGTATAGTTGTGAGTAGCAGCCGCCGAGTGGATGCTCCATTCTGGCGACAGCACGGCCTGATTGCCTCGCATCCAGAGATGACGGGTCTCCTGTGGCTCGCCCATGAAATGGCAGACGGCCTGGTCATCGGGCAGTTCGAAGTAGAAGTAGGCCTCCATGCGCCTGGCGTGGGTATGTGCCGGCATGGTGTTCCACACACTTCCCGTAGCCAGTTCGGTCATACCCATCTGCAACTGACAAGTGGGCAACACCTGGTTGACAAGCATCTTGTTGATATTACGCTCGTTCGACATCTCCAGCGACCCCATGTGAGCCACGACAGCATCCTGCTTAGTGACTTTGCGGCAAGGGTAGGCGCAGTGGGCTGGTGTAGAGTTGAAGTAGAACTTCGCGGGGTGTTGTGCGTCCTTCGAACAGAAGATGACGTTACGGTCGCCACGACCTATGTAGAGGGCTTCCTTGAAGTGGAGCTCAAAGGTATCGTCGCCCACCTTAACCACACCGTCACCGCCCACGTTGTAGATGCCTATCTCACGACGCGACGTAAAGAAAGGGGCCTTCAGCGGGTCGATGGCTTCAAGCAACAGCTGCTCGCCAACGGGCATCGCACCGCCCACCACCATACGGTCGTACATCGAGTACACCATGTTCACCTCATCCTTAGCAAATAGCCGTTCGATGAGGAAGTCACGGCGCAGACGGGCCGTGTCGTAATGACGTGCATCCTCGGGATGTGCCGCATAGCGTATTTCATAGTCGGTCTTCATCACTGTCTTTTTTTTGTTTTAGTTGGTTGCAAAGATACAACTTTTTTTTCAAACACCTACGTTTCTTTACTGAAAGTTACTTAATTTTTCCCAAAACGTAAAACAGGTACTATATCACTTCATCTTGATATTCAATTCCTGTACCGCTGATTTATACTTGTCGTCGCCATTAGCCTCTATGCAGAGCGTAATGCCTGACCACAGACGTTTGGAGTCACGCCCGAAGTAATCCGGGTCAATACGGAAGGTGTATTCGCCCGTCTGTATCGCAGGTCCGGAGATCAACACGATGCGTGGACGCACTGACGCATGGTGATTGCTTGCTACGGTGCGTGTGCTGTCTACGAAGACCGGTTCGAGTGTAAACTCTGTGACATCTTTGGACACAGAACTGTTGAGTTTGATATGGCTATTAGGATTATACGGGATGAGTTGGCCGTTTATTTTCGCTGAGACATACTGCATCTGCTTGCCGAGACTATGCTGATAGCGGGCTCGTGTGATACTGACCATCTCCTCATCCTGATACCAGAACTGATCGTGGGGATCCTGACTTTCTACACCATCCTCACGCCATCGACTGTAATAGATACCGCCCTCAGGACGAGGGTTGGCTAATGCTTTTCCAATAAAGCGAGCGATATAGTCCTGCGTCTGCTCGCAGAGGTCGAAGTGTCCCTTTTCAGCATCGCAGAGCATGGAAATGCGGCTTTTGGGATACATCATACGGAAAGCCAATGCCGGACGCACCCGGTCCTCCATCCACTCGTATTCGCCCTCAATCATCAGTCCGGGTATGGAGTCGATGTTGCGCGTACGCCCCCACTCTACGTTAGCCCCGCCATAGCCACACATGTTTGTGCGCGGTGCATCGCCATGATAGGAGACGATGCAGAGGGTGCGCTCAGGGTTCCAAGCAGCGAAGTTCCAAGGGAAGGTGGCCTGTGCTGAGTGGCCGAAGGGAATGATGGGGGCCGAGGCTATCTCCGGATGCTCAGTCTGACGGGCAAACGCCTCCATAATCTGTTCGAAACGCTGCTGACAGGTCTGCCCGTCGGCATTCTTCACCGTCACGTCCCAGTTCATGGAACCCTGTTGTATGAAGGCCATCGCCACTCCGAGCGAGTCCATCTTTTGGCAGAAGGCAGGACTGCGGAAGAGCACCTCCTCCGTCATGTTCTGATGACAATAGAGCACAGCCTTCACGTCGCGCTGGCCACGCGGTAACCGCAGATATGCATAGTTGTCAGGTGTGCCGACGCGGCAGTCCCACGTGGCGCGCTTCTGCTGCAGTGCCACCCGTTCGCGTATATAGTCGGTCAGCTGGCGCACCGAGTCGACGTTGGCATGCAGCCGGTCGAAGCGGGTGCCGAAAGGCCCCATCGTCAACGGACGATCATCTCTGTCCTGATGGGCCACGCAGTGTAGCACGAAGAAGTTGACACCAGCCTCGCACACCTTATTAATATCTTCACGGAAATTACTCAGCGTAGCAGGTATGTCGGCATCGCCAGGATAGGCTGTACCAAACTCGCAGCCAATGACGCTACGTCCTGCTGTGTGGCCATAGCGAGACACAAAGTAGGGACGCTCAATGCTTCCGTAGTGGCAGCGCGCCCAGTACTCGCTCATTGGTACATCGAAGGCCAGTCCATACGCCTTGCGGTCGAAGTCGCCATTGCCGTAGGGCTCGCCGGCGAGCAGCAGTCCGTAGCTGTGCAGTTTCTCCTTCATCGGCAGCAGAAACTCCTGCATGAAGAGCCGCTGCTTCGTAGAGGTAATGCGGCCGATGCCGCCCGTAACGAAGTCCTTACCTTCGCCCGTAGTGATATAGTCGGCACCGAGCGACTCTGTCCAGTCCTGTCCGCCAGCCTCCCAGCTGTCTAAGAGCACCCATCGCAGCGTCGTGCCGCAGTAGGGTCGCAGCTCGTCGAGCAGCGGCCCGAGGAAGCGGTCGAAATGTGCCTCCACGCCCTGGCGCGACAATTTGTCGCACTCCAGTCCCAGACCTGCTTCGGATGCTGCCGTCACCTGCTGTCCGTTGGTAGTATAGCCCACGCGACGATAAGTCACTCCCGATCCGGGCGCCGTCAGTATCTCAATGCGGTCGAGATTGGTGCCGCGGTTGCTGGTCAGGCGCACAAAGCGGCACTTCGTCTCGTCACAATGGAAGTAAATAGGTATGTCGCGCGCCTTCAGCTGCGGACCACTGACTGTGCCCATGTTTTTCCATTCCTTGCCGTCGCTGCTCACCTCGACGGTCAGCCGTGGTGCATAGTCGCGCGGACCATCGAAAGGATCGAGGGGTGCCTCGCGCTCACCACGCCAGAGGTTGAAGCCCACCAGCGGTTTCTCCTTCTGCAGAACGATGGTCACTGACTGGCCTTCTTCCAAGCGTTGGCCGAGGTCTTGCATCTCGTCGGCACAGGTGGTGCGGAAGGTCTTGATGTCACGATAGAACCCCATCTTGTGACGTGGTACAGGAGGTGTCTTCTTCGACGATACGCTCCACACGAGTTCCTTCATCGACTCCTCGGGCTTGATCCACGGACCCCCCATGGCGGTATAGCCAGGCGCGTTGTGCAGGCCAAGCGTGATACCCAGCCGCTGCGCCTCCCGGCAAGCATGTTTTACACACGCTCGCCATTCGGCCGATCCGTAGTCTACAGGACCACGCTCTACGCCAATCCAGGTGTCAAAGATAAAGGCCGACTCGATGCCTGCCGCCTTCATATACTCCAAATCCTTCGTGATACCCTCTTTCGAGATGTTGCCGTTCATCCACTCCCAATAACACCCAGTGACAGGCTGTGCCTTGACAGCGAAGCATGAACAGCATAAACCTATAAATAACAATTTCTTCATATCAGCCCTTTTTATATATACGTACAAGAACCTTTTTCCACGTAAAAATCAAAAAAACAATAAAATTTTTTGTCTGTAAACATTATTTATTGTATCTTTGAGGCAAAACTACTGAATATTATGTCTAAAAGAATCGTTTTTCTGTTCATTACACTGTACACGTTAAGTACTCAAGCCCAGTATCTGAAACTATGGTATGCACAGCCCGCAGAGGTATGGGTAGAGTCACTGCCCCTGGGCAACGGTCGCCTTGGGGTGATGACCTATGGCGGCACTGCTACTGAGGAACTACAACTCAACGAAGAGACGTTCTGGGGTGGTGGTCCTCATCGCAATGACAGCCCCACAGCACTGGAGAACCTCGCCCAAGTGAGGGAACTCGTCTTCTTAGGGAAGAACCGTGAGGCCCAGAACCTCATCAACAAGACCTTTCTTACCAAGACATGGGGTATGCCCTACCACACCATCGGCTCACTGAAGTTGGCTTTCCCGGGACACGAGGCTGCTACAGACTATCGCCGTGAACTCGACATCGAACGAGCTGTTGCCACGACGACCTATAAGGTGGATGGCATCAACTATAAACGTGAGATATTCGCATCGTTTATCGATGACGTCATCATCATGCGTATCACTGCCGACAGGCCTGCCTCCATATCCTTTACTTCATCCTATTCATCGCCTATGCCTGTCAAGGTGAGCAAAAGCGGACGTTCGCTGATGGCAAAGGGAAAAGGGCTGGATCATGAGGGGGTGAAAGGCGTCGTCTGCATGGAGACCCACACACAGGCCAAGGCAGAAGGTGGACGCGTCAGCCTCACCGACTCCACACTCACCGTGACCGGTGCCGATGCCGTGACACTCTATGTGTCTATCGGCACTAACTTCGAGAATTACCTCTCTGTCAACGCTAATCCGACGAAACGGGCTGCCGGCACTCTGAAGCAAGCCATGAAGCGCCCCTATGATGATGCGCTACGTTTGCACATCGAGAAATACCGCAGTTATTTCGATCGCGTGAAGTTTGAGTTGCCATATACAAAGGCTTCAGCAGCGGAGACTCACCTGCGCGTACAACATTTCAACGATGGCAATGACCCACAGTTGGCCGCACTGATGTTCCAGTACGGACGCTATCTGCTCATCTCGTCATCGCAGCCTGGCGGACAGCCTGCCAACCTACAAGGCATCTGGAATAAAGAGGTACAGGCACCCTGGGATGGCAAGTACACCATCAACATCAACACCGAGATGAACTACTGGCCCGCTGAGCGTGCCAACCTCACCGAGATGGGCGAGCCCCTATTCCGCATGGTTGAGGAACTGAGCCAGAGCGGACAGCAGACGGCACGCACCATGTATAACTGCCGCGGATGGATGGCTCATCACAACACCGACATCTGGCGCTGCACTGGTATGATTGACGGCGCTTCATGGGGCGCTTGGCCCAATGGTGGCGGCTGGCTCTCCACCCATCTCTGGGAGCATTACCTCTATCAAGGCGACAAGACGTTCCTGCGTCGCGTCTATCCAGTATTCAAAGGTGCTGCCGACTTCTACCTCGACTACCTCGTGCCCATTCCCAAGGATAGTAAAATCGCAAATCGTCAATTGCTAAATAGTAAATATCCTTGGTTGGTCACCGTACCCTCCATATCACCCGAGCACGGTCCTAAAGGCGTTGGCTCATCAATAACGGCAGGCTCTGCTATGGATACCCAGATTGCCTTCGACGTGCTCTACCAATGCCTTGAGGCTGCCCGCATCCTTGGTGTAGATACCAGATACCAGGACACACTACAGCAAACCATCGACCGTCTTGCTCCTATGCAGATAGGCCGCAACAATCAGTTGCAGGAGTGGCTCGACGACCTCGACGACCCTAACGACCACCATCGTCATGTCAGTCATCTGTATGGGTTGTTTCCCTCATCCCAGATCTCTCCCACAGATAACCCATTGCTGTTCCAGGCAGTCCGCAACTCACTCCTTCAGCGCGGTGACGAGGCTACCGGGTGGAGCATCGGTTGGAAAATCAACCTCTGGGCCCGTCTGCTCGACGGTAATCACGCTTATAAGATTCTCTCCAATATGCTGAAGTTGCTGCCCAGTGATGCCCATACAGCAACTTATCCCGAAGGGCGCACCTATCCCAACCTTTTCGATGCCCACCCGCCATTCCAGATTGACGGCAACTTCGGCATGACCAGTGGCGTATGCGAGATGTTATTGCAGAGTCATGACGGTTGCATACAACTGCTCCCTGCCCTGCCCGATGCTTGGCCAGAAGGCAAAATGACAGGATTGCTGGCCCGTGGCGGTTTCGAGGTCGATCAGGAGTGGGACGGCGGTCAGTTGCGCTGCGCCACCATCCATTCACGCCTGGGCGGACAGTTGCGCTTGCGCTCCTACGTGCCTCTGAAGGGCAAAGGACTGCGCCCTGCACAGGGAAAGAACAACAACCCGCTATTCATCAAGCCCCATATCAAGACACCCCTTGTGTCAGATCAGATTCTTCCGCAATATCCCGTGCTGAAGAAGTTCTACGAATACGACATCGACACACAGGCGGGACAAGACTATTATGTAGAGCGTGGATTATGATTTAATCATAATACCGAAAAAGCAGAATACTTAGTCACTTGACACATCCTCTTATTTTGACTGCCACACCACCTGAAGGTAACAAAGGGAACACCAGCCGACGTCTTGCCTTCAGACGCTGAGTGGTCACAGCTACCTTAGTGGCTGTCGGCACCGTGGCATCGTCAGCATATATCTCTACCTGGTAGTTGCCTTTGGGAAGAAAGTCTGTTTCGACAACTACGGTGCGTGCCTCTCCGCCATTGAGGGCTGCCACATACCAGTCTTTACCTGAGCGGCGGGCCACCACGACATACTGCCCTGGCTCTCCTTGCAGATAACGGGTCTCGTCCCACGTGGTCTTCAACTGGTCGAACCAAGCCAGTTCGGGTTCGTTGTTGGCCATTGCAGGGCGGTCGTACCAGAACAGTGTTTGCAAAGGTGAATAGAACACGAGCGAAGCTGCCAACTGATGACCGTGGGTGTTCTTCAGTCGATGGTCATAGTAGCAGATGGTGTAGTCGGCAGCACCGTTGATCATACGTGTAAAAGGCAGTATCGTATTATGCTCTGCCGACGGCCATTCCTCGTTGCCTCGGATGCCTTCTTGTGTCAGGAGATTGGGATAGGTGCGAGAGAAGCCCGATGGTCGATACTCATCATGGATATTCATCATCAGATGGTTTTCTGCTGCCAAACGCACCAAGTCGTGCAACCACACACTCCACCGATGGGAGGCATATTCCACAAATCCGCTCTTCACACCTACGATGCCCCACTGATGTAACAGCGGGAACAACTCGCGCGCCTGCTTCATCAGCGCATGCTGATTGACGTAGAGCCAGATGCCTATGCCGTGCGCCTTGCCGTAACTGACGATACGTGGCATGTCGAGTTGCGGTATAACCTTCGTGGCATCACCGTCGTGCGATGTACAGGGCTCATACCATTTCCAGTCGAAAAGCATATAGGGGATGTTATGGTCGGCACAGAAGTCGATGCATTGCAGTGCAGCATCGGTGGTCAATTGGGTGCAGCGCATGATAGTACCCGGTTTCACCCAGTCGGCAGCGTCGGCGACAGCACACGGTGGGTTCAGGTTGTCTATCAGATAGCGGTGCTCCAGCAGCTCACAGTAGCTATCGGCTGTGAGGATAACCTTCCATGGTGTGGCATAGTAGGTTACCACATCGACAGGCGAATACATCGTGGTAGTGAGCGTAGAGGGCTTTGACAGTGACGCCACGTTCTTCTCATGGCACCAGTCATCGACATCGGCATCAGCCAATGCGCAGTATTTTCCATTAGGCAGCACCACGGTGACTACCCTTTCTATGGGATGGGTTATCTCGTCGATAGCTTTCAGTTCATAGGGAGCCTGAGCCCATTCAGCTGCCCATGCTTTAGTCTGGGCAGGGAAGGTGTACTCAGTGAGATCGCCCACCACCTTATGAAACACCGCCATGGGATGCTCGGGCAGGAAGTAGCGCAGTGCCACGCCCTCATCATAGCAACGCACCTCGATGTCAAGGCGATACTCACTTCCGTCGTGTTTCGACAGATGGACGGTGCCACCGTTATAGTTATCGGGCACCGTGGCTTGTTCGCCATACAGGTTGTGGATGGTGGAACGATGTGAGGTATGACTGACAGAGTCGACTGTAAAGCCATCCATCCAACATTCATATTGCGGGTACTTGCGGGCGAGGGCACGTTCCCAAGTATAATTGTCGAGGTGTAGGCCAAGACGCGACGGTTCGAGAATCACCTTGCCATCGCTGACAATGCTATAGAGCATGTCGCTTCCCTGCTGCCACACCATGACTACGTTTTGTCCGCCGGGTGATGACAGATGGAGCGAGGGCGCTGCCGCAACACACCACGACAAGTCAAGACACAGACCCGACAAGATAATCAGTAACACTCTCTTATAATGCTTCATCGCTCTTACTCCTTGATTAAAGATGGTAAATACCAGTTGTTCTCGTCACTGAGAAATTGCAGCCAGCCGGCATAGTCACGAGGTGAGCCTTTGACGGCTGCCAACTTCTGAGCCACTGCCGTGGCAAGGTAGGTGGGCTGCCGACGGTACTGGCTGATGCGCATCAGGTCGTGGAAGCGCTCACCTTCGAAGGCCGTCTCCAACACATACTCCGCCATAATCTTATTCTCCACGTCAGTGAGCGAGTCGACCCCAGTTGAGGTGTCGATGGCAAACGACGCATTCATGTCGGCATCGCCTGAGCCACGACTATGAAGAGGAGCATTGCCATTGAAGACAGAGGCGAGGTTGAGGTTCTGCTGTCCGAAGTCGGTAAAAGGGTATTGCGTGAGGTCTTCCTTACCCATATAGTTGGTATTCGAGAGGGTGTGGGCATTCAGTCCGTATTTCAATACCGCCATGGCCAGACGATGCAGTCCCAGCCGGTTGACGGCTTCGGCATAGCGCAGGTAGATCTTTGCCGAGCGAGCCAGTGGGATATAATAACTGTCGGAAGCCCGTAGCTTATTGAACTTCGTGACACGTGCCTCTGTATCCTCATCAGCCACGCTGCTCAGCAAGCTGCCGTCTTCGGCTGAGCGAAGCAGATAGCTTCCGTAATCGGTCGTTATGCCCTGACCGCGCAGGTCGCCGCTACGTGAGACGGCAGTCAGGTTGATGGTGTACTGCTGCTCGTTGAAGACAGACTGGCACCGAGCCGATACCCCCATCTGATACTCACTGTCGAAGAGCTGTGGCAAGCGACTCCTGCCGTCGACAAAGTCATTGCTAAACGGGATGACCGTCACCTGATTGTTATTGTTGAGTGTTCCAAACTGGCTGTCCCACCCACGTGTGCTCACATCCTGACACAGGTTGTTGCGCCAACGGTTGCGATAGTTATTAGGTACCGTCAGGCTACGGTCGAGGATAAGCTGATAGTACATGCGGGCAGCCTCAGCGAAATCTTCCTTCCACATATAGAGTTCACCCATCAGATAGCGCACCGGTATGAACAGAAAGCGAGTGGCGTAGCTGTTGACCGACGAATACTGTCCCTCATAGAATGGCCACTGTTCTTTCACACCATCGGCAGGCACATAAGGCAACAAGTCGCTGATGAGCAAGTCGCAGAGCTGGGGCATGGTTACCCGTTGCTTCTCCACCTCGCGTTCTGAGGTTATCGGCTCTGTGTAATAGGTGGCATGACCATAGTCAAGTGCCAGTTGCATGAATGCCCACGAGCGGATGCACTTAGCCTGTGCCTCCAGTGTGTCGGCCTTCAGCCCCATGTATTCGTGGTCGAGTGTCGAGATGAAATAGTTACAGTTGTTTACCAGGGCATACAGTTGTCGCTCCGTGAGGTAACTATTGGTGGAATCGGCAGCGAAGAACTCTATGTCGCGCAACTCCTGCGACGTATTCTCTGTCTGTGTGACCAGGTCGCCTCGCAGTTCACCTGCTATGACATAGCCGTCGCCCACCTGCTGCATGAGTTGCAGTATGCCGTTCATCTGGTAGAAGGCATCGCGCTCCTGCTGCACCGTGCGTCCGTCAATAGGGCTTACACCATTCAAGTCGGTGTCGAAAAAGTCGGAGCAAGAACTGAGCGCCAGTGCTGCTGTCACAATGTAAAAATTCAAAAATTTAAGAATGAAAGAATTATAGCGCTTCATCGTTATCTGTTTTTTACTTTATTACATTTTTACATTATTCAATTTTTACATTTTCCACTACAGGTTGAGTCTGACACCAAACTGCACGCTGCGCGTGAGCGGAGCCACGCCATAGTCGATGCCCTGTGTGAGTGGACTGCTACCATAGGTCACCTCTGGGTCGCTGCCCAGGTATTTGGTCCAGGTATAGAGGTTGGAGACCGAAGCCCATAGCGTAGCACCGGTAAGGAAGTCCCAAGGGAGAGGCAACTGATAGCTCAGTCTCATCTCTTTCAGTTTGAGATAGCTGCCGTCCTCTATGAAGCGGTCACTGAAGCGGCTGTTCTGCATGGGGTCGCCATAGGTGGCACGTGGTATGTTGGTCACCTGTCCGTCATACTTCCATCGCCCTGCCACAGCCTCCGTCTGATTGATGAGCGACGTCATGCTCTCCAGCGTATGTCGCTGATAGTTGTAGATATCGCCTCCCAGTGAGAAGGTGAAAAACACATCGAGCGTCAGCCGGTCGAAGGTCAGTCGGTTGGCCCACGAGCCTGTCAGGTCGGGGTTAGGATCGCCAATGATAGTACGGTCAGCATCGTCTATCAGTCCGTTGCCGTCAAGGTCGTCAAAATGGGTATCGCCAGCATGGAAGGTGAGCTGTCGGCTCTTGTTCTCGTTCCATGTCTTGAGGTTGGCAGCCTGTGCCTCTTCCTCGGTGGCAAACACCGTGCCGCCGTTGTTCTTCACTGTGCGATGGCCGTAGAAGGTGCCTATAGGCTGACCATCCTCCAGCAGTTTATTCTTATAGTGAGCCATGCCCAGCTCGGTCTTCCATCTCAGGTGTCGCAAGTTGAGCAGACGTGCGCCTACGCTGACCTCGAAGCCCTCATTGGTCATCTCGCCGCCATTCTTCATGGTGTTCTCCAAGCCCGTGATGACATCGGCCATGCCATAAAGCAACAGGTCGGTAGTCTTATGGCGGAAATAGTCAACGCTGGCGGTGAGTCCCTCGCCGAGCACTGCGATGTCGAGTCCGATGTTCAGCTTGCGAGTAGTCTCCCATTTCTGCTTCTGATTGTCGAGGTTGGCTATCTGCAGACCATTGGCAGCTCCGAAGTAGTTCACTGCGCGCAGATAAGCATAGCGGTTGATAGCACTCAGAGCGTCGTTACCGGTCAGTCCGTAGTCTACCCTGAGGTTCAGTCGGTCAATGGCCTTGGCACCAGCCATGAACCGTTCCGACGATATCATCCAGTTAGCCCCCACCGATGGGAAGAGCGCCCATACCGAGCCCAGCATCTTCACCCCGCCTTCCGCCTTACTGCCGAAGGTGCTGCACGACTCAGCCGTGACGACACCCCACACGCCGTACTTCTCCTTGTAGGAGTAGGCTGCCTGCAGATAGAGGGCAGCATTGTTGATAGTCGTCTTCTGTCCGTCGGTCACCTTACCGTCGAGCGATGCACTGAGGTTCACCACCTTGTCACTACCCGTATTATGTGCCTCCCCGTAGTTACTCTTATAGACATTGCTTTGCAGCCTATAACCTATAGTCCCGTCAAGAAGGTGACCACCCGTCAGATGACTGTTCAGATGCAGTCGCGTGTCGCTGAACAGCATGCCCTGGTTGATGCTCTGGTCCTTCACCGTGTTCTGCCACGTGTTACCCTGCTCATCCACCTGCTCACTGATACCCTCCAGCGGACTGTAGTAATGTTCCTTCACGGCATTCATGTTATAAGCCAGCCGCGAACTGAGGTCGAGCCACGGTGTTATCTCCCATCGTGGCATGATGTTCACTCCGAAGCGATACTGCGTGTACTTGTTCACCGAGTTATGAAGCAGCGATACAGGATTTGACACCCCGAACACATCGACCCCCGACAGTTTTGAAGTATAAGCCGTGCCGTCGCGTGTGAACTGACAGGGCATGAGCAGTGGCGACTTGATGAGCGCCAGATAGGGAGCCGATGTATAGGCATTGACACCCTGGTCCAGGAGCTGTCGGGTGACGTAGGTGAAGTCGAATCCGGCAGCCAGTGTGATCTTCTTTGTCAATAGCACATCGGCATTGAAATGGGTCGACAGCCGGTCGTAGTCAGTCTCCTTCACCTGTCCCTGACCCATCGTATAACTCGCCGAGAGCACGTAGGTAGCCACGTCGTCGCCACCCTCTACGTTGAGTCCGTAGTACTGCCGGAAAGCCGTCTGGTACACATCGTCGGCCCAGTTGTGGTTGTTGTGATACGTATGATACGACAGGTTCTTTGTCAGGTCTTTCTCGTCATTGAGGAAGCCCTCGAACTTGTCAGCGAGTCCACCGCCTTGAGGAGCACCCTTAAGCATCTCGCTGGCATACGCCCTAAACTGTGAAGCGTTCATCATGCGCATCAACTTCGGCTTCATGTCGAAGCCCCAGTTCATGTCGAGATCCACCTTCGTACTGAGGCTCTTGCCACGCTTCGTAGTGATGAGTATGGCACCGTTGGCACCCTTCGCCCCGTATATCGACGAAGCATTCTTCATCACCTCCACGCGTTCTATGTTGTTCACGTCGATGTTTGAGAGCGGATTGATATAGAATCCCTGGAATGCCGACTCCACATTCTCCATGTTCTGCACCACTCCATCGACCACCACCAGCGGCTGGCTGGTGAGTGAGACAGAGTGATAGCCACGTATGAACATATTAGCCCCGACACCTGGCATGTTACCACGTCCGATGACACGAAGGTCACCGCCATAGCGTGCTGCCATCTCCTCGTCGACCGCCATACGGCTACTCAGGGTGAAGGCATCGTCGCCACTCTTGATTGACCGGAAGTCACTGCTATACAAACCTACATTCAACTCATTCTCCCCACGGAGCGACACTTCGCGCACCGTATAGTCAGGACACGTGAAATGCAAGACGGCATCAAGCGAGCTCACAGGAACGCGATAACGGCCTGCCGAGTCAGACAGCACACGTACATCGTGACCCGATGTTATCGTCACTCCCTGAAGAGGCTGTCCTGTCCGCGCATCGGTAATACGACCCGTTACAATATCTTGCGCCACGCTAAATGACAAACCACAAATGCCGAACGATAAACTTATCAATAATCGTTTACTAATCATCATAACCGCTAAGTGCTAAGTGTAAAGTGTAAAGTGTTAAGTGTTAATTGCCAACCGGTTCCAGTATGATACAGTCGATACGCATCGTCTTCTCGTATTCAGCAAGAGCGGCGGCAGAAGTGACATCGCTCTCCACACGGAGGAAGGCTGTCACCGGCACATCAACAGCAGCCGACTGGAATGCCGAGGTGGTATAGTTGGCAAAGGGGAAGCGGAAGTTGCGCGCAATGAGCATCTTGTTGATGCTATTTGCACTCGTTATAAACGCAGGCTTTTCACTATCTATTGGTGTCGGTGTCTGTGTGCCGCCATAGTCACAAGGGGTGACGATAGCAGCATCTTCTTTCAGCGTGCCGTCCTCATGGACGTAGCGAAGATAGAACTTCAATCGAGTCGAACGCAACGTCTCACTATTGACAAGCGATGTATCTTGTGCTGACGCAGGTACAGTAACCATATAAATATTATAGGCAGCCGAGAGCGTTGCCGGCAAGCGGAAGCGCACTGTTGTCTTCTGGAATGACAACTGTGTGGGATTAATCACCAAGAAACTGTTCTCAGACACTTCGTTGGCATACTGCGGATAGTTAATCACACTGACCGCCTGTGTTGACCCCGCATACTGAGTAGCATAGTTTTGTGACTGTTCGGCCTCCACTCGTATCTCACGATGCCAACTCTCGGTGGGTTGAAACTTCAGTTCATCAGTCACATAAAGCAGACCATTGCTCACCCCACGTTTCTCAGCACCTTCAAAAAGGCGTTGAGGAGAATGGAACACATGGCCGTTTGTCGAGATGATAGAGTCGCCTTCCGGCTGTTCCACGTTGATGCGTTTACGGAAAACGAGGTCTTGGGTCATGGCTTCTAATGTGTGGGCATGAGTCAGCGAGTCGGCCACCATGTCTTCAGTGGCGAAGGTGCCGGTGATGTTCAAACCTGAGGCAGGGTTTCGCAACTCTCCATCACCATAAGTGTGGAAATAGGTTCTCACAAGGTCATACTGTTTGTTCCATGCCTCATTGGAGGGAACAAGCATCGTATACACTGAATCTTCCAAATAGATGTCGCCATAGTGCCTCATCCATTCATTACGGAAAGAGAATACTGAATCGTAAACAGCCTCATCGCGTTCATTACTGCCAATGACCGTGCTCTTATCGGGTAAGAAGGTGTACTGGTCATAAGCCTTCAGATAGGCTCCTATAGAATCGGTACCTCCATCGGTACGCTTCACCTCCTCGTAAATATTATTATAGAAAGGTGCTACCTGCTTGATAACGTTCAACACTCCATTGCTGGCACCCTGGGTGGCGATGACAGTAGCAATGTCACCAAAGAGCAACTGACTGTCTTCGTTAGTCAGGTTCTGATACTTACCATTGAGCATCTTCATGCGGAGTATGCCGTCATCTGCCTCGGTCACATCGCCTTGAGTATAGGTATAGCGACAGATATGATTGTAAAGAAACTCGCTCAGCGGGTTGTTGCCCTTCGCATAATGGGCCAATGCCTCATTCGTCGGGGCAAAGACTGTCAGCGACTGTGATGACGACAACAATTCATCGAGACCATTCTCACGCACTAGTGCTGCGAATGAAGTCAGATTCTCATTAGCATCAATAGTCTGCATCAACGTAGATCCCGTCTCATCAGACGAAGAATAATAGTCGTCCCACTCACGCTCCTGACAACCTGTAAGGGTCAGTATCAGCAGAGCCAGAGGCAGCGTTGTTGATATGATAGGTTTTCTCATCATCTGTTTCATTTCTGTTTGTTGAATATCGTATAGGATTTCATTTATCACTTTCTTGCAACTGATAGTATTCATTTTGATGAAGACGTTTGTTGACATCCATCTCGCTCTTATGAATAGGCCAGTACCAATAGCCTATACTCGATAGCTTGCCTGTAATACCATCGGGAGCAGTACCACTGTATTTATTGGATACCAATGTATTAATGATAGCCTCAGAAGGGCCTCCCTCACGGCGCACCTGACGCAGGAGATCGAACCATCGCTTCCCCTCAAAGGCGAACTCACGACGACGCTCCTCCATAACCATGGTAGTGGCTGAGTTGTTGTCGGTGGCTTGATGGGGGTCTAATGCCTCAGCTCCCTCAGGATGGCTGCGAACGTAAGTCTTGTTGCAGAGCTCTGCCACCATCTCAAAGTCGGAGGCTGTCGACCCCGACACTGCCAGTGCCTCGGCTTTCATAAGGTAGATATCGGCCAAGCGATACAATATCCAGTGGGGGGCTGACGAGGTGGCACGGTAGGTATAGGTGGAGGTGCGAGCCTCAGCCTGCGTATCGGTAGCAGGAGCGACCTGTCCTACATACTTGAAAATCCTGTTTGAATTGCTGAGGTTGACATACTGCATGCCTCGCACATCGGCATCATCGTACATAGCCAGAAGACTATTGGTGGGAAGGAAGTGGGGCGTGGTAGTGGCATTGCCATAAAGTTGGGCAAATACCGTCAGGTTACTGTTGTTGCTGCTATTGAGATTCAGTTCAAAGATACTTTCTGTTGAATTGCCCGTATAGAATGTACGAGAGAAAAACGAACTGCGAGGCAGCAACAACCACTCATGTTGCTCACTGCCCTCTAAACGTACGTAGTTGTTGAGCACTTCATCACACTCGGCTATACACTCACCATAACGCTCTGCCCAAAGATAGAGATCAGCCAACAGTGCCCTACATGCATTACGGGTTACCCTACCGCAGTTCTTGGCCTGCGTACCCCACGAGGTGGCTGCCCATTGTTTAGCCTGCTGCATGTCGGCGATAAGCACTGTGATTATTGAATCGGCTGATGACTGCGGCACGTTATAATCGGTAGCATCGCTTGAACTAGGCTGTGTGACGTAGGGCACATCACCCCATCCGCGAACTAAATAGAAATAACACAGGGAACGAATGAAATAGGCTTCACTCAACGTATGCTGATAGTCTGCCTGCCCGTAATTCTGATCCTGCTGGCGCACATCGCCTGCCTTCAAGATGATGTTATTACAAATATTGATAACCTTGTAGAACGACGCCCAATTGCACAGGGCATTATCACTCAGAAGGTTGCCCTCGCCAATAACGGCACGCTCATTACCATTGGGACTACCTGCCTGTAAGTTGTCCGAGCGCATCTCACCTAGATAGACAAAACGTTGCAATACGTCGTTCTCGAGCATATAGCGATAGGCTCCGCTGACCATCATGTCAACGTCATCAGCCGAGTTCCAGAACTCATCCTCGATAATCTCGTCCTCGGGATAGAGGTTGAGCCAGTCACTGCAAGAGGTCAGGGTTAAGCAAATGACAAGTGACAAGTGATAAGTGAAAAGTGATAAGTATTTCATCGTTTTCATAATTCATATTTTATAATGCGTAATGCATAATATATTTATGTTCAATTAGAATGAGAGTTGCACGCCCAACATCCAGTCCTTGGAACGAGGAGTTGAGGAGTTATCGATACAGAGTCCGAAGTTACCAATGTTAACCTCGGGGTCTACTCCAGAATACTTAGACAGACAGAACACATTGTTTACCGTGAAGTATAGGCTGGCTGAAGTGAGACCGATAGGTTTTATCACATTTTTATCGAATGAATAGCGCAAGTTGATGTATTTCATGCGCAAGAAAGAGCCGTCTTCCACATAGCGATCGCTGGGAAGCGAGTTATAAGCCTCCTGATAAACGGCACGTGGCACCTCAGTGACATCGCCTTCCTTACGCCAGCGCCAGTTGACACTTGCCGACTGGTTGTAGCCTTGCCACATATTCTCAAGTGAGCGACGTGCCTGGTTGACAATCTTGTTGCCATAGCGGAAGTTACAGAATGCGGTCAAGTAAAAATTAGCATAGTGCAGGTTGAGACTGAAGCCACCTGTCAACTTAGGGTTACAATTGCCTAAGTAGACCACGTCGTACTGGTCGATAGAACCATCATTGTTTACATCCTCGTAGATGGCATCACCGCCCTTGAACTGATAAGCCGTGTTACTATAATAGTAATACATGGGCTTGGGCTTTCCTGCATAGTCGGTCATCACCTTACCGTCGGCATCGCGGGCCAGGGGCGCTGTCTTTCCCTCAGCTTCTGCCTGTTCGTAGTTTTCGAAGCTATAACTGTAGACTCCCTTATAGCGGAAACCATAGATAGAGCCCAGCGAGTTGTCAATCTGCAGTCGTGTGGGATAGGCGGTGGAGTTACTGAAATTGGTCACGTTGTTATATTGGTCGAGTATTACCTGATCAAGTTGCTTGATGGTGTTTTTGTTACTGGCGAAGTTCACAGAGACAGAGACATCAAACTTCTTGGTCTTGATAAACTTATTGAGACCCACGGTGAGCTCCCATCCGTCGTTGTCCATGACTCCCGCATTTTTATAATTGAGCGAACTGAAGCCAGAGGTGTTCGAAATGGTCAGCGACGGAAAGAGCATATCGTTGGTTCGCTTATGGTATATATCAAACGTGGTGGTGAACAGTGCGTCAAAGAGTTCCAGGTCTACACCGAAGTTAGTTGATGTGATGCGCTCCCATTTCAAGTCGGTCAGACGTATATTCTTGGGATAGACTGCCGAGGTGCCCATATAGCCGTATGTGTCGATGGCTATACGATTAAAGTACAGATAGTTGCTACTGGGCTGTCGGCCTGCCACGCCCCACGACGGGCGTATGGCGAAGAGCGAGATGGCCTTCTCAGCCCACTTCATAAATGGTTCGTCGCTGATAATCCATTTTCCCGACACGCCGGGGAACCATCCGTAGCGGTTGTCATCACCAAACTTGGTGCTGCCATCCATACGTACATTGGCATCAAAGATATAACGGCCTTTGAAACCATAATGCAGACGACCCACCGCCGACACGGAGCGAGAAGAGCTGTTGCTGTTCTGTAGTGTTTGTAGTGATGCGGTCGAGGAGGCATCGGTAAGTGTAGAGCCGGGATGTCCGTATGAAACAGTGTATTGGCTGGTGGATGTTGAATGACTGGTGTTCCACGACACCATGGCCTGTATGTTATGGTCACGGTTCTCGAAGGTGCTACGCCAGGTGAGCTTGTTTTCGGTCATAATGGTTAGCGCCTCACTGTTTTGGTCGGTAGAGCTGTTGACCTCGGTACCATCCCAGTTGCTGTTGGTGGCTTCTGAGGGAAGGAAGCGCTCACGGTGGGAGGTATTCATATCGAGGGCCACGTAGCCATTGTATCGCAGGAAGATCTTCTCGGGGTCGAAGAAGTCGTACTGCAAGCGGAATGTGGGTAGCACGCGATAGCTCTTGGTGTTATCCTTTGCCAAGCGACCCAGTGCGACGGGGTTTTTCAGACTCTTCTGCTGACTGCTCATCGACGAGGAACTGAGTATGTTGTAGTATTCACTGAGGTCGCGACCCTCAGCATCTTGCTTATAGATGCTCAGGTTGGGCATCTTCTTATAGGCGATGTTCAGGAGCGACTCGTAGTTCTGATTATTATCTCCATAGGTGAACTGAAACTCAGTACGCACCATCATGCGGTCGCTGACGTGATAGTCGAGTTGGGCACGGGTGCTGAAGCGGTCGTACTGCTGACCTATCTGGGTGCCGGAACGGGTATAGTAGCCTCCCGAGATGTAGAAGTTGGCTCGCTCACCTCCACCCTGAACGGTGAGGTAGTGGTCGTGGGTCCATCCGTGCTGGGTGACGGCATCTACCCAGTCGGTGTTGTTGTTGTACATCTGGTATTCCGACCATGAGGGGTCGTAACGGAACTCGTGGAAGTCGTAGAGGCTATGGGAGCTGTTTCCCGACAGTTGGGTCATATTGAAATAGGCTTGCTTCATCATCATCGAGAAGTCGTCGCCCGAAAGCAACTTGTAGCCCGATGGCTGGGTGGCTTGTGTCAGCTTATAGCTATAACTCACCTTGGTCTTGCCCATGGAGCCTCTCTTGGTCTTAATCTGAATGACGCCATTGGCACCGCGCGACCCCCAGAGGGCAGTGGAGGCGGCATCCTTGAGCACAGTGATCTCGAGGATGTCGTCGACATTGACGTTGAGCAGGTCGGCATACTGCTCGTCGGTGGCTGAGTCGAAGTTGAAGTTGCTCAGTTCGGTACTCTCGAAGGGGATGTCGTTGACCACTATGAGGGGCTCGGCATTACCAAGAATGGTGGAGGTGCCACGCACACGCATCTGTCCGCCCTGACCGGGGGCTCCACCTCCCACGATGTCGAGTCCGGCAATGCGTCCCTGCAGGGCATCGTCGGCAGAGCCGAAGGAGACGCCTTCCACCTCTTTCATGCTGAAGGTGGTCATGGCTTGCGACACCTCGCGCTGGGCTATGTTGAAAGTCTCGTCGCTGGAGCGTTTCTTACCCTTTACCACTGTTTCCTGCAACAGGCTGTTGTCGTCGCTCATCTTCACGCTGAACGTGGTGCGGCTGCCAATGGCAAGTGTCTGCGGCTTGTAGCCTACATAGGTAATGCGCAGACGGTTCCTGGTACTCTTGACGTTGTGGGCAAAGCGTCCGTCCATGTCGGTGGTAACGCCACCCACCACACGGTTGTTGGCATCGATCTCTACTACCGATGCGCCAATGACGGGGCCAAACTCATCGGTCACGCTACCTGTCACCATCGTTCTTTGCGCTACACAAAGTGAGAGATGACAGATGATAAATGATAATACTATCAGGAGTCGTTTCATATTTATTTTTATTATTGAACATTGAAGATGAAATATTAACCATTGAAGATGAAATAGTTCTCATTCAATGTCCCAAATAACTGTTCAGGTCGTTGTATAGGTCGGTATGCCACTGGCTTGAGGGTTGCTCGAACCATAGCGGACGGTCTATCTGGTGTACCACGGTACAGGTGTAGTTCTCTATGGTGGTGGAGTTCTGTATATCGTATTTCGTGGCACTGCCCGACGCGTTGTTGAACTTGAGGTCGCGACCTATGAGGTTATAGTGTCCTGCCTCGTTGCTTACGGTTCGGGTGTTGCCCTGGTTGTCTCTCACCTGGATGGCATCGCCGGTATTGGTGACGAAGAGCGGATAGAAGAGGCGTGTCTCGTTGTTGATGGTTTCGGTGAGATACTCATAGTTATCCTGCTTCTTGCCCTTGATGAACACGCTGTTGTCTTGTATGTGATAGCGTATGAAGCGACGCAGTTTGTCGACGGCTATCTGATAGAGCGAGTCAATGTGGGACTCCTGCCCGTCGGCACTTTGTTCGTAGAGGGACTGCAACTCCTCGGGAGTGGGTATATAGTGGGCTGCCTGTGCTGCCTGCAATTCCTCGTTGGTAGGCACGTAGATGGTGTAGTCGTACTGCTGCAGGAAGGTGATGTAGGGGTCGCCAGGTATGATGCTGCTTGTGGCTGCGTTAGAGAAGATGCCACAGGCATTGCAGAGGCGGAGGAACTCTGAGAAGGGGCTGGCGGCATTTACCACGCTGCTGTTCGGGCTCTGATTCAGATTCTGATAGGTCGAGGTGAGGGTGTTCTGTAGTACGCCGTCAATGATATACGAGATGCCGTTGGTCTTCTCGCTGGCATCGGTGATGGTGGCGCTGTTGCCGGATGCTAACCCGCCAACCACGTTGCCGGCAGCGGTGCCTTTGATGCGCAGGGGCATATAGCCCATGGTGACGAAATACTCCTGACCGTCGGCCACTGCCTGACGGAATGCTTCGTTGCTGCTGACCACGAGGGTATGCGAACGGAGAATGTCTTCCAGGCGGTTGTTGATTTGCTTAGCATTGGTAATCACTTCCATGCTGTCGCCGGTCTCCACGTTGTAAGCCACTGCCTGTATGTCGCCGGCAGCACCCAGACGGAAGTCCCAGTAGGCATGACTGGCGGTCTGCTTGAACATCGACACAGGGTCTACATAGTGCTTCATCTGGGCATCGGGAGTGATGAAGAACTGGTAGCAGCTGAGCAGCGAGCGCAGGTAATACATGAACTGAGTGTGGGTGTCGTTCATGGCTATATTGAAGATTTGGTTGGAGAGATCTACCTTGGCTGGACCCATCACAGAACGGTAGTCGAGCGGTGGAAGCACCTTATTGACCACAAAGACCACACCATTGCGTGCCACATACTTATCCACGATATCGCTCTCAGAGACATTCATCTCGTAGCCCGCTTCGTCTTTCATGATAGAGAAGTCGTGGGGGAGTGACGACAGGAGTGAGTACTTCTGATGGTTCTTCACCACATCGGCCACGATATTGTCGGGCACGTTGCGCCAGTCGCCGCCGAAGCTCTTCCAGATATCGGCACCGTCGCCCGTAGCACTGAAGTACTGCTGCATGGCCTCGTTGGTGGGTACGAACATTACGCCCATGTCTTCCTGAAAAGGTTCCTCGGTGGTATTGGCATTGGCTGCCTTACTCTGATAGGCATTCCATCCTGGGTCAAAGTAGAGACAGGCATTGCTCTTGTCGTTACCCTCGGCATCCACCTTCAGCGAACCTACTATATTAGTGGTACGCTGATTGTTGTTCTGAGGGTGCTCGTTGAAATAGCGGAGGGTATAGATCAGGGGGTTCTGCTGGTAGATGATGGGTACTGCGAAACGGTTCATCAGCGTGGCATACTGGCTGAGCTGGGGGGTGTCGAGTATATAGCCTGCCATGGTCTCGGGAGGGGTTATCAGGTCTTCCAACTCATGCAGGTATCCGTTTTTACAGGTGATGTCCTGCTGTATTATCTTATTGCCGTAGAGCGAAGGGGTGGTTGCCGAGGCACTGCCGTTGGTGATAAACTGCACATCGGCATCAGTGATGTTGAGATCGCTCAGTACGCGTGGGAAAAACTGTGTGAGAGTAGTGCGCGATGCATCGCTCAGCATCAGCACAGTATCTGACGGCAGGTTCTCGAAATAGCGGTTCTCGGGGAATCTCGCCATCAGCTCTGCCTTGCGATACACAGGCACGCTATCGGTGATGCCGAAGTAAGTGGCTCGGCGCAGCACCGTACCTTTGATATCGCCCTGACAGAGGCGTTCTATGAGTTGGGCGTTACTGATACGACCGAGTGAGATCATCATCTCTTTCTCTTTCTGTGACATCTCAGCATAACTGGCAGGACCGCTACCCTTCGCACGATTGGCAGCGAAATAACGGTCGAAGGCGGCATCACTGGTAAAGAACAGCGTGTTGGAACCCGTACGCCGCATCACCTCGGTAAGTCTACAGTCGTCGATAAGGTGCACGTAATAGTTGCAGTCACCACGTCCTACGAGATAGTCGTAGATATTCTCGCCCAACCATGACGGTTGTTCATTATCGAGCTTCTCGAAGTCGTCGGTGCAAGAGACAAGCGACAGCATTGCTGCCACAATGTAAAAATTCAAAAATTTAAGAATGTAAGAAATATAGTGTTTCATTGTCTTCTGTTTTTACATTATCTAATTATTACATTTTTACATTCCTCAATGCTGGTCCTCCTCCTCAATCATATCGGTAGGTATGAACTCTATATAGTCGAAGTCGTAAGATCCGGGACGCATGGCTACCAGACGCAACTCATGGGTGTCGTCACGGGTCCAGTTGAAAATGCCGAGGATGCGACGCAGACGGGTGTCTACATTGCGTGCCGTGAGGTTGTCACCATAGCCCAACTGATGATAGTTCCACCCTACGAAACTGTTAGGTGCTTTCATGAAACCGTGGTTGCGCAGGTTCTTGTCGTTCTCCAGCCCGTAGGGATCTTCCTCGCTCTCGCCCATACCTGCAAAGCGACTGCTTCCACTCTCCTGGATGGCGAGCCAGTCTTGTATCCAACCCGTGTTTCCGTTATAGGCCGACACACGTGTGTCGATAGGAATGCCGCAGGGTTGTCCGTCCAGGTAGGCTTGTACCACGGCTCCACCTGAAGCGGTAGTATATCCCAATCGTATCTCGTAAGAACCACGTGGCATAGGTCCCACGGTCAGTGTGAAGTCGAAGTTACCATTCAGCGTCCAACGGTCGCCCAGCAGATAGTCGTGGGGCGTACGTCCCTCATAGGCTATAAAGGTATTGCTGTTGCTGGTCAGCTTGATATTCTTACAGAAGCCGTCGGGGAAAGCGGAGTGGAACCAGTTGTAGCCACGGTCACCATCATAGAAGAGACCGTTGTTTACACCCTCGCTCATATAGGTACGGATATCGGTGCGGATGCGACGATGGAACACCTGGGCCTTCACCTGCTGACTGAAGACAAGCATATTGTTGATGCCATGTAGCACGCCGTTCTGACAGTATTGGTCGGCTTCACTATCCAGTACACGGATGATGGGCCAGCCATTGAGAGCGTCGGCACTGGCCATAGTACTATACTGAGGGTCGAAGGGAGAATAAGGACAGTTGAGCACTGGCACCGTTCGTGACGATGTCTGGTCGAAGTCCACGATATTGGCATTCTGAACATTGAGCATCATGCCTGGCTGCATGGAGACGTAGTACATGTCAACACGATAGTTCTCATCACAGATATAGTCACGCCACGTGAACCAGTCGTAACTCGACACCGACCCTCGGCTCAGCACCAGTTTCGAACGTGATTCCTGCACATCGAGCAGGTGGTAGCCCACGAACTGATGCAAGCTGTTGCCTGGCGACGTCTCGTCGGCATCGGTGGCGTCGGGGTAGATCTTGGCAGCATACTGACGCAGATCATCCAACGAATGGATATTCTCACGAAGCGCCATGATGGAATCGCTCTCGGCAAAGCAGGTGTAGAGCCATCGCTTCTGCTTTGGCCATGCGCCATAGTAGGTCGACGACTGGCCTACGCTCTGTCCGTTGGGCAGCACCGTTGCTGTGGGCATCTCGTAAGTGGGGTCTTCGATGAGCAGCATAGCATCACGCCACCCAGTAGCCATCAGCGCCTGTCCGAAGATGCTGTATTTGGGGTTGTTGGCCACAAAGTCAGGCAGCAGGTCGTTGTTGCCTTCCAGTACCTCGTTGATGACGTGTACCACACCGTTGATCATCTCATTATTGGCACTCAACAAGTCGGCATAGTCATCACCGTTCTTGATGGTCCATGCACCGGTACCGGTGCGCACATGGGCAGTCAGATAACGACCCACCATGTTCTGGGCGGGAAAAGAACCTTCAGGAAAATCCTCGGTCTTATAAGCTGAGACCGCCATGGTCTGACCATCGATAAAGTGGTAGTACACCATCTCGCGAAGTGACTCTACATCCATCTGCTCCAACGTTGTGCCTTGTTTTTGAAGCCAAGCGGTCATTGCAGCATCATTGGGAATGAAGGCGGTGTACTTACCATACGAGTCGAGCAACGTCAGCGTACCTGTCAACTCCATAGCCTCAGTGAAGAGTGTCAGATCAGTGCTCTCTTTCAGATAATCGGCTATCATCTGACCCTCAAAGGTGCGATAGTTTTCGCCCACATCGTCACTGTCCATACACCCCGTCAGGCCATTCACAGCCAACAGGGACATGGATAGTAAGACAAATATTCTACTCATTCTTTTAGGTTTCATGCTTTTTAATAAGATGAATTTACTAAAATACGGATTATTGCGCCTTTCTACTTATAAGAAAAAACAGAAAAAACGACACCCTGACAGAAAACATCAGAGTGTCGTTTTTACTATTTAACAGGATTCTCGACAACGTCTTATCTCACAATAACCTTCATGGTCGTCTTGCCCTGCTTCAGCAGATAGACACCCTTCACAGAAGGTCTTGTCGTGGAAATCATACGGCCATTGAGATCGTAGAAAGTGATTGCGCCGGTCTCATGCTCACTGCTGACAGCCTTGATGCCATCTTCAATCGGAGCAGGTACGGTCATCGTCTCTGAAGGGATATCATCCAGGGAAGCATAGAAGCGCATCCAGTCTACATAGACGATATCTGCTGCACTGGCCACACCACCCCAACTGAGGTACTGAGCACATGCCTTACGGTCACCATAGGGGATGCCACACTCCAGCAAATCCCATATATAGACATCGCCTCGCTGCTCCTTCAGGTTACTCATGTTCACCGTAGGCTCTTCAATACCCTTACGCACGAAGAAGACAAGGCCATTGAAGGTGAGGGCCTCTTTATTGCCCTTCCACTTGATAGCCAGGTAGCGGTTGATACCTGAGTTAAGATTGATAGCCCACAGGGAGTCACACAACTGGTTGGGCTGAGGGATGCGGTTCAGGGCAGAGGTGTACTTGCCATGTTCGCGCATCACACTGAGGATCTGAGCTTCTGACCAGTTGATAGTATCCATCGCTACATTGACCGAGTCATTGTGAATCTGGTCAAACACATTCCTCAATGAGATGGCCATGGTCTTCTCCTGACCTTGCAGCGTGACGGCCTCGACAGTGCAACCAACACGCCAGCCATTGGTGCGCCAACCCTCAAACTGCTGTTGCTTAGCACGTTCGGTAGCCACAGCCTTTGCAGTAGGATCCCATTCGTACTGAGCGAACGATGCCTCGTAAGCAGGATTGAGAACGGTCTCTACCTCACCGTTGAACTCAAACAGGCTGCCTTCGCCTGTTGTCATCGGGTGAGTGGTGTTGTTGTGGTCTGAGGGATCATAGTCACCGGCAGGCATCGGGGTGAACATATAGGCCGACAACTCGTCAATCTCATCTGCCATAGGCAGTGCATCGGCGAAGGTCAGGTCACCCGTCTCCATAACATCGATGTAATAGAAGAAACGGTCAATCTTGAAGTCGTAAGCAGGCTCATCCTGAGTGCGACGGTTGCTCAGCACCAGGTTAGCTTTTGCAGAAGCAGAATTCAACTGATCGGCAGGTACAAAGATGAGTTGGCCGTCGCTGGCACGTACCATGGTATTACTTCCATTCATAACATTATAGCAGGTCTGGCCATTGATGGCACCACTGGCCTGCAACATAAAGGGTACGGCATTTTCAGCTTCTACCGGGGTCAGGGCACGACCGGTATAGTCGCCTACGGTGACCTCCTGTGATGTCAGACCCAGTGCCAAGCCAGTCCAACTGTAGAACTTAATCATCGGTGTTTCAGGTACATAGACAATGGCAGCCATGAACTGTTCCTTTGCTCTTGCAATAGCGTCCACCTGGTTCAGATAGTCGGTTGAGGTCGAGGTGCCAGCATTGAGGACAAGCACGGCAGCATCATAGGCATCCTTCAGGATGTTAATCTGATCACTGAACTGATAGTTGTGAATGAGCTGACTGAGGGCGTAGACCTCTGAGTTGAGAACGGCCTTGTTAGGGTCTATCTTCTCACCGTCGCCCCAGCCCTTCTCATCACAGAGACTGGCTTCGAAATCCTGCCATGAGGGGAAGGTCTTAATCCACTTGAAATAGATACGTGGCAACTCGTCTTGGCTCTTGCCTTCATAGTCGGCAAAAGCATCGAAGGGCATGAACGAGATATTCTTGATCTTGATATCACAAGAATCCAAATACGACAGTCCGCTTGACTTGCGTACAGCCTTGAGGTTCAAGCCAATGATGACGTCGGCTTTCTCACCGTCGATGGGATCTACACGCAGGATGCGCCATGCCGGTTCAGCATTCACCGAGTCACCGGTGACGGCATTGTACGAACGGATCTTCTCGCCTTTCTCATCGGTGACGTTGTTCAGCATGCGGTATTTATCATTGCCCAGTCCCTGATTATTGTTCAGATAGACAGAGTCTCGATTGAACGCATCCTTCAGCACACTCTGGAAATGATAGAAGCGAAAGCGACCGTTGTTATCGAGACCGCTCAACAGGAGTCTGTATTTATCACCACTGGTTTGACCGGGATTGGTGCCGTCTTCTGAATCAGGGTTATACCATTCCACGTTGATCTCATTATAGCCCCACTTCGACTGTGTGTCGGCAAGGCCCACAACGCTCGAGAGCTTAAACGCCAAGACAGGATAGGCCGATGTCATCACCATGGCGCCATCGCCCTTCGACACCTCGGCCAAGTTGACCTCTGAGCGGAACTGATAGCCACCTTGCTCATCGTTGATGGTGGTGTTGTTCACACCCATGTTAAAGATCATATACTGCATATCGTCTGTATAACGCACAGTAGGCATGCAGTCACCCACCTTCTTACCATTATTGCCAATGGTGAACTGGCCAGAGGCCTTCATCTGTGTCGGTGTAAAGTTATAATAACCGTCCACACCATGAACAGGTTCTTGTGCCATCGTCACTGCCGAGCAAAGGAGTGCCGAGGCTGATAGTAGTAGATTTCTTGCTTTCATATACATTATTATTTTAAAGAAATTCCGTTAGAATATTACTTTCTTGCCATTGACGATATAGAGTCCCTTTTGAGGCTGATTGACGCGACGACCCTGCAAGTCGTAATAATGTTCAATGTTCCGCTCGAGCTCCGCTCGCTTGCTACCAAAGGGACGCAAGAATGTTGAATGTTCAACGTTCATAGAACTGATGCCGGTGGTCTCGCCCTTCTGCTCATAAGTCACCTTGAGCAGAGGTGTCAGTTCGCTGGCAGGGATGGTGGTGCCGCCAATGTCGGCAATACCGGTATTCCAAGTGGCATCGCCCTGTTCCTTGGAATAGACGATAGAGGTATTGTTGTAGTTCTGGGGCTTCTGCAAGAGCAGTGTCAGCGTATTGCCTTCCATCGTCTTCACATAGGTGGTGAGGTCGATGGTGTTCTGCCAGGCTTCTATGGTGAGATAGTCGGACGAGAGGCCGTTGTCGGTGAGTGCCTTGTTGCCCTGTCCCTTCATATCGAAGGTAGCCAATGGCTCACCGGCTATCGCTGTCTCGATGTCGCTGCCAATGGTGGAATAGCTGGTACTGCCCTCGTTGATGGTGGAGGTGAGGGCATAGATATTGATGGTACGTTCACCACGGGGCACACGGGTGGTCAGGCGCAGCACGGCACTTGTCACCTCTTCATCTTCTGCCGGAGCCTCTATATTGAAGCTCAGCAGGCCATAGAAGTTCTGCACATTGCCGGCACCGTCGTCATACGACTTCATCTCCAGCGTTGCATTACTGGTGCCCTTCCAACTGGTGTTATTCGAACGCACCCAGGTGTCGTGAGCAGGCTGACTTTCTACAGTACGTTTTTGCGTTGGCTCTACCACTTCGCCACCTGTTTTCTCCTGATACTCAATCGTTAGCTGGGGATGCAGTTCGCTGGCAGGGATGGTGGTGCCGCCAATGTCGGCAATACCGGTATTCCAAGTGGCATCGCCCTGTTCCTTGGAATAGACGATAGAGGTATTATTGTTGTTCTGGGGCTTCTGCAAGAGCAGTGTCAGCGTATTGCCTTCCATCGTCTTCACATAGGTGGTGAGGTCGATGGTGTTCTGCCAGGCTTCTATGGTGAGATAGTCGGACGAGAGGCCGTTGTCGGTGAGTGCCTTGTTGCCCTGGCCCTTCATATCGAAGGTAGCCAATGGCTCACCGGCTATCGCTGTCTCGATGTCGCTGCCAATGGTGGAATAGCTGGTACTGCCCTCGCTGATGGTGGAGGTGAGGGCATAGATGTTGATGGTACGTTCACCACGGGGCACACGGGTGGTCAGGCGCAACGTAGCCGACTTTACCTCGTAGCCGCTCTCCGGCTCAGCAATGGTAAAGCTCAGTAGGCCATAGAAGTTCTGCACATCGCCGGCACCGTCGTCATACGACTTCATCTCCAGCGTTGCATTACTGGTGCCTTTCCAACTGGCGTTATTCGAACGCACCCAGGTGTCGTGGGTAGGTTCGAGGACCTGCGGTGTCTGTCCGAAAATCATCGTCACGCAAAACAACGCCATCGTTGTAAGAAGTAGAGATTGTTTTTTCATAAGCTTTTAGTTTGAGTAATTATACTTTTTTCTCTTTAAGAATACGGAAAGGGAAGTCTTAATACGTGGATTGACTGTTCAGTTTTTTTGTCTTATCACCTTTTTGCCTTCCACTATTTGCAGTCGACTACGCTGGGTTGATCTGCCTGAGAAGTCATAATGACGACCATTTACCGTTGCCCCGTGGAGCGTATCATTGATAGTGGTGGCAATTGCAAGCTGTGAATCGTCAAGAAAAGTCACATCACTAATGGTGAATTGCGTCTTGCCCGATGCATTACTGGCATAGAACGACAGTTGCTGCAATGGGAAGGTGCCCGTAGCGCTATGGCTGACGATGGTACTCAGGTTGGCATCCTGCAACAGGTCCCATACGAAGAGGCTGTCATTGCCCACTGCCACGGAGTAGTGACGGTTTTTCATGGATGGGGTGACTCCATTGAGACTCAGCAACTGCACCTGAGAAGGACGGATGTCATGGCCTTGAATCACAAACAGATGGCGCTGTGTGTCTATCTGATAGTTGGCATCGTTAAGGTTCCACTGGGCATGTGCTCCGAGGATACTGTTCATTGCGGTAACGGTGATGGTCTGCCCGTCGCTCTCAAAGGTGGCAGTGGTAGTGGCAGATGAGCGTTGCCACTCGGCAGGCACGAATGAGTACTCATCATTGCGCTCCAGACGGATACTGCGCAACTTCATATCGGCAGCAACCTCTCCGGTAACCTTCAGGCGAAGAACACAGGCTCCCTTCTCCATAGCCACTGCTCCTGTCAACAGCCGTTCTTCATACTTCCCATTAGTGGGAGCCAACACACCGCTCACATAGTCGTGACCATCGGCGGCTGCGCCCAACTGTGAGGGGCTCGAGGCGCTGTAGGTCAGGTAGACGTTATACGTTGCTTTCTCTTCTACCCGCAGTGTGTAACTGAGCCATTCGCCCTCAGCCATATTGCTAATGACGAAAGCATTGTCATCCGCCATGATGTCTACATCTTCCTGACGAAGCGCACCCAAGGCATTGCCAACGGTGGTGTCATAATAGGTGTGCCCCTGTCCGCTACACTCAGCATTGAACAGGTCGAAGTCGGAAGCCTGAATGGGCTGGTCTATGCGGTGGATGCCCAGCGTATAGGTGCCGTCGGCATGGTAAGCACAGGGATCACCTGCCATCCATGTGGTGCGTGTCTTCGTCAGACAGGTCCAACCCGTCCAGTCGGTAGTCCAACCGTTGTCATCGGGACCTTCCTTGGTGCTACGGTCGTAGGCGCGCTTCAACCAGAGCATCGAGGGATGATTGACCATGTCACTATGGTCGGTACTGCTCTGGTCGATGCCCATGCGGATGGCATAGTGCATATAGGCTGGCACCCAGGGACCTGGCTTGTCGTTCTGGTTGCCACGCAGTATCGTCTCGCCCAAGCTCTCGTTGCTGGGATTGGGGGCTTTCGAGAACCAGCGCATGCTACGGTCGCGGCGCTGGATGAAAAGACCGTTGTCGAAGGTGGCCTCATCGGTAGCTTCCGTATAGCCGGTGGGTTCCCAGGGCTCGCGCTGGTCGGGGTACGACTGCAGATAACTCAGGTTATACCGGTTGTACCACTCGAACCCCGTCAGCAAACGGTTGTCGTAGACGTTATAAAGGTCGTCACCCTGATGCCACGCCATCTCAGCAATACAGGACAGTACACCCAAGCCCAAACCGGCATGTCCCTGGTCGCGACTGGTCTCCTGCTGCTGACCGTTCTCCCAGACGAAATGCCTCAACTGTCCGTTGTAACCCCAGTCGGCATTGTTTCCATAAACACGTCCACTGACAGAATAGGCCGTGAAATACTGGTTGTCAGTCTGCACGGTGTTCATATTCTCAGGCGGACCACTCACATAAGGCAGGTCGCCTTCCATGTGGGGCAGTCCGAGGTAATAGCGGCGGGCACGCTGATAGATGGTGTCGTTGTCGAGATAGATACCCATTGCCATCAACATACGCATGGGCAACAGTTCCTGATTGCCATGTCGACCGCTATCAAAGTTATAGCCGTTCCAATACCAGGTGGTGGTGCTACCCGTCTTGCTCATGTCACGCGACGTACTATAACCTGGATAGACCAGCATAGCCTTGAACTTCTGCTGGTCAGAGGCCTTCCATCCGGAATAGTCGCGCATCAGCTCGGCTGCCTCGATGAGCAGATGTACCTTACTGGCATTGAGCGGACCGGTACCCGCAGCACTAACATCCGTAATACCACTGAAGTTATTCAGTATCTGCACGGCTTTCTGGGCGTAGCGCTCATCGTCAGTGAGACGCCACATCAAAGCAGTGTTCAGAGCTGCATGACCATCATTGGACAATAGTGCGTCCACCTTATCCTGACCTACACTGGTGGGACGCACATTCTTTATACTATAGCTATAACTGCTGGTAGGATCGTATCTCAGCAGCTTGAATGCCGACAGAAAGGGCTCTCGCTCAGCATCAATCATAGCCCGCATACGGTCAATGTCCGACTGGGTAAAGGAGATACCCGGATGCACAAACTGTCGCTGGGCCATCATGACAAGCGAAAACATCACTGCAAGAAGCAGGAGAATCATCTTTGGAACTCTCATCATAATAATAAGGTTTTATACTATTATAAATATATAACGAATGAACTCCTCTCATTACGAGGTAAAAAAAGTCAAAAAAACTATCGAAACAGAAAACTACACCCGCAGTTTCCACCACATCATTTTGGCTGATTCAAGAATAATGACTACATTTGCAGTCTAAATACCTGCCGTCATGAGAAAACGAGAAGAAGCCATCGCAGCTGGCATAGCAGTCAATGCCACCAGCCACCACATGCAGCGCCGCTCATCCTGGCACGACTACCACCTCCGCGGCATCTATATGATTACCCTCATCGTCAACGACCGCCAGCCCCTCTTAGGCCGCCTCGTCGGTTCCGTTCCCTCCGCTGGTTCAGTTCCATCGGCTGGTCCAGTTCCCTCGGTTTTTACCGAGGGCTCCTCAAGTTCAGTTCCCTCGGCTTCTACCGAGGGCCCAAGAATAGTCCTCTCCCCTCTTGGCGAGGCCATCCTTAATGGGGAGATACAGAAGATCAGCGCCCATTATCCCATGGTAGAGGTATGGAAAGTCTGCATCATGCCCGATCACATCCACATGATCATCAGCGTGAAGGAAGATATGCCCGCCAAGATGCACCTAGGCTACGTGGTGCGCGGCTTCAAGGCGGGCTGCTCGCAAGCCTGGTGGCGCCTCTCTCCGCCCTGCGTAAAAACGCAGGGAACAAAACCCTCCGGCCCCGTTCCATCGGCTGGTCCAGTTCCCTCGGTTTTTACCGAGGGCTCAGGTTCCGTTCCCTCGGTTTCTACCGAGGGCCCCAAAAATCCCTCCCTCTTCGAGCCCGGCTACTGCGACAAGCTGCTCATCCACGAGGGGCAGCTTGCCACCTGGAAGCGCTACCTCGACGACAATCCCCGCCGTCTGGCGCTGAAGCGCCTCCACCCCGACCTCTTCACCGTGATGCAGCAGGCAGCCATCGGCGAGTGGCAGTGCCACATGGTGGGCAACCGCTTCCTGCTCGACATCCCCCAGAAGGTGGCGGTCATCGTGCACAGGGCTTATACCGACAAGGAGTATGCGGAATACTGCGAGCAGTGGCTGGCCTGTGGCGAAGCCGGCGGCATTATGGTGAGCGCAGCCATTGCCCCGCGCGAGAAGGTGGTGATGCGCGAGGCCATGAACCGCGGCTATCGCATCATCTTGGTGAGGGAGAATGGCTTCCCGCCGCTCTATAAGCCCTCGGGCGAGTCGTTTGATGCCTGCAGCGAGGGGCGCCTGTTGCAGGTATCTCCGTGGGAGTATCACATGGAGCGGCGCATTATCTCGCGCGAGCAGTGCCTGAAGCTCAACCGCCTTGTAGAGGCTATCGTGGCGGGTTACTGACTTGCGCCTTTCTATAAGGGAAAGAGACGAGCAGTGGCTGCCACCGTTCCTTTGGTGGCAGCCACTGCATGTGATAATGGCTATAAACGCGAAGGCTATTCCTCGCTGTCCCAGATGCTGTTGGTGCGACCATTGATGGTATTACCGGCACCGAAATCACCAGGAGTATCATCGTTGATTGTGACGTTGAGATTATCACCATTTTGCGTGATGGAATTGCAAATCATAGTATGCATATCAATCACAATCTTATTTATTTCGGGAGTTTTATATATTTTTTTCATTGTCGATTCCTCCATTTATTTTATAAACATCTTCTTGCCATTCACGATATACAGACCCTTTGTAGGATTGTTCACGCGGCGTCCCTGCAGGTCAAAATAAGTATCCAAGGTTAAGCCTTCTACTGCCTCAGGGCTGACTATCGCTGTCGTACCATTGCCATCATCAAACGAGAGGCTCAGAGCACGTGCGCCGCTGGCTCGCTTGTCGCAAAGGAAAGCGCGATAATAGGTGGTCTTGGTATCGTTTGCTTCCATCTTAGCAAATTGAGTACCATCGGAGGTGATGCCGTAGTTCACGCAATTAGCACCAGCGGTATAGTCGCCCGAAGGGATTTCATTGACATAAGAACCTACGAAATACACGTCTCCACCGCAGTTTTTCGTCTTATAGCCTGTCAAGGTGTTATCTGCGTCACGGCCTACCATCGTATAGAGACCTGCACGATTTGCATGGACAATAAACGGCTCTTCTTTCCAGTTACCAGTCTTTATATTATCTTCTGAAACTTTATCAAAAGAAATAACACCTGCATCGTAACTATTTACTTTATAGAAAGTCAGATTATCAGAGTCATAGCTTGCTAAGTATTTCATAGGCAGCATCATAGAATTATAGCCTGCCTTGAATTCGCGGGTGATTGATCCCCAGTTTCCACCTGAACCTTGATAAGCAGTTGTGCTTTCTGGTGCAATACCATCAACAAATTGCCACAGGCGTTGATTGTCAGCAACATCTAATGGTTTATGTAAAGTAGGTAACATGAACATATAGGCCTTATCCAAACGAAGTCGCTGGGTACTTAGCATCGTATTAAAAAGGTCTTCAGTTGTAGCTTCTGAAGGCTGCAAACCACCAAAACTGAAGCATGACCATTTTGTTGGAATATTTGCAAAGTCGATAATTTTCACAATCAACTTAATTTGATCTATACTGACAGCTCCAGCACTTTTAAATTTAATATCACCATTATTATTCTCGTTATATGACTCAAAACGCAAGTCAGTGGGTGAAACAAACTGGAAATTACATTTCAGAAGATTCTCTTCACTGCTATAAAGTGTCAGCAATTCTCCTAAACTATAAAAGCCTACATTTGAAATTACACAAGCGGATCCGTTTCCTCCACTTGCAATTTCTACTTCCATTGAAGAAAGATGCAAGGTTTCATAGTCTAATAAGACGCTTCCATAATTATTATTTAATTTAGTAATAGGACAAATAATAATCAGTTTATTACCATTTGAAAGCGTAACGACTTTTTTAGTCAAAGCATCACCGGAATCATATTTTGTGTCATCAGTTTCTGATACTTTTATATTTCTTATTTTTACATTTCCAGAAGAATAATTAGGATCGTTTATTTCAATGGCAAAGAATGCTCGTTTAGTTGGCATTTCAATACCAGTAGAGGATATCTGCAATTTATATGTATTACCACCTGGCGTATAAGTAAGAGAAGTCCCATCTATAGAGACTGTACCCATATTAGCATTACCTTCGAAAGTGACACCACTTTTGCCAATCCAGTTATCGGCCCACGCACAATTTGCCCCCCCCACTACTACGAGCAGGAGCAATGATAGTAGTTTTCTTTTCATATACATAATTATATTTAGTTAGTTAATATTTTTTATGTGATACGAATTAACCTAGATTGTTACGTGGTGGAGACGAAAAATTAATTATAAATAGCATGTTTGGCGACGTGGAATAGCAAAGGAATCGACTTAATGGGGGAAGATCAGTTACCACTTGACCTAAGTCACGAGACCGCTTGACCTAAGTCACGAGACCGCTTGACCTAGGTCACGAGACCGCTTGACCTAGGTCACGCACCTGCTTCCGATACGGAATAGACTTGACGGGAATGGGGCTTTGCGTTAGTGGCGATGGTTGTTGACATTGGGCGGAATGATGAATGAGGACGCAAAAGGACAAAAAATCATGGCGAAACACTTGGTTGTAAAGAAAAAAGTAGTATCTTTGCACCATACTAACGGACTATTACAAGATGAAATACACTATACTTCGATTGGTTATTATCCTGATTTATTGCCTCGCCTGCTCATCGACATTGAATGCCACAGGACTGCGCTGGCTGACGCTGCGCGACGGGTTGGCGGGCATGTCGGCAACCTGCTTGGCTGAAGACCGGTCGGGCAAAGTGTGGATAGGCACAAGCAACGGCATCAGTCTCTACAACGGCATGAGTATGAAGAACTACGAGGTGCCGAGGATGAAAAACGGACAGGCGAACCGATGCTTCGACCTGGCTTTGGATGATGATGGGAACCTATGGGCTGCCACGGGTGGCGGTGTCTACCTGCTGAAAAGGAGCATGCCAGCATGCATGCGCATAGCCGAGGAGATAGAGCATGCGGAGGCGGTAATCTGTATAGGGCAGACGGTGTATGTGGGCTGCAACAACGGTCTGCAGGCCATCGACAGAAAGTCGCACAAGGCACGGATGTTGAGCATCAGCACAGGGACGACGCGCTCGAACAACAGCGTGCGCTGTCTGCGACTATGGAAGGATGAGCTCTGGATGACGGTGCGAGCAGGAATGGTGAGAATGAACCTGAAGACATATAAGTCGACTTTTATACCTCTTGACACCCCCTCGGGCCTGAGTAGCTTCGACATCTGCTGCGACCGGCTCTTCATAGGCACGAAGAACAACGGCCTCTTCGTGATGGACCCTGCTACGGGAGAGGCCGAACAGGTGGCTGAGGTGTCGAACGTGGTGAACAGCGTGAAGGCTACTCCCGATGGTAGGCAGCTCTGCGTGGCTACCGACGGCAGCGGCGTCTACCTGATTGACGGAACGACAACCGCCATTGTCAATCACTATGATGCGCATCCTGCAACTCTCACCGCCGACGATATGCGTCTGCCCACCAACTCGGTCATTGTGTTCGAGAAAGACAAGGAGGGAATGTTTTGGCTTGGTCTCTCGCAAAACGGACTGATACACAGCACCGTCGATTACGGCATCTTCAAACCTTACAGCCTGGGCGACTTTACCTCGTGGGGCAAGGATGTCAAGGTGGCACTGGCTGATGACAAGCGGATGCTCCTGGCTTCGAGCGGCGGCTTCTGGCTGAGCGACATGCAGACAGGCGAGACCCGATACTTCGACACCAGTGCCTGGCGCATGATGAACATCAACCGGTTGTTCCACTTCAACGGCTACTACTACATCGGGTCCTATGACGGCGGACTGCTGTGCTTCGACATCCAGACGGAAACGCTGAGCCGGGTGGCTGACTGTCCTGAGCTGGAGTACGCCTCCATCACTGATATGACAAACGACAGTGAAGGTCGGATATGGGTGACATCGAGTGAAGGACTCTTCGTCATAGACAACCAACGAGTCGTCAGACGCTTTACAGAGAAGAACTCACGACTGCCACTGATGGTGAACAGCATCTGCTTCGACAGTGAAGGCAAGGCGTGGATAGGCTCGTCACGCGGCCTTTGTATCTACCTGCCGCAAGAAGACGACTTCAAGATTGAAGGGTTCCCACCGGGCTTCTTCAACGAGGTACCCGGACTGCACGTTCTACTACAGGACGACACCATCTACGCATGGAGCGCCACCGACATTTACTATTCCGACAAGGAAATGAGGCGCTTCGGCCAGCTGTCACTACCATCCAGTATAGTGAAAGAGAACTGTCGGCGATACCTGGACTTGGGCAACGGCAACAGCCTCATTGTCACTGAACAAGGACTCTTCAGAATAGACAACCGCAAAAAATCGCTCATCTATCTGGCTGAGGGCACCGGACTAAAAGGACAGGTCATCACACCAGCCTCACTGGGATGCAACGACCAATGGCTATGGGTGGGTACCAATGAAGGACTGATGATAGCACAAAGGAGCAGATTGAATACTGACTCTATCAATATGGTCAGCAGACCCATGGAGATAGACTACCTGTTTGAAGGCGAGAGCAGGATGACACAAAGCGAAACTATGACGGTCAACGACAAACGCGAGATACACATAGGATGGAATATGGGCATGCGCAAACTGGCACTCATGCCCATACTGGCTGACTATGCCAACCACAACGGAGAGACACTGGAATACAGAATTGACTTCAGACCTTGGGAGAAAGCTGTCTATGGACAGGTATTGGAGATCAGAGATCTTATACCTGGATACCACTCTCTTCAGATACGACTGGCAGGCGCTCCAGGCTCTCTCTCAGAATACCAACTGAAAATCTACCCCACCACCGCATTCTACTTACAGACTATTGCTGTGCTGGTGGCTGCGGGACTGCTGCTATGGTGGTATCGATGGCGCAAACGCACCCGTAGACTCATCAGAGAGCACAAGGAGACAGAGCAGGCTCTCATAGAAGAGATGAAGGAGACAAGACAAGAGGTGGCGGCTACAGTGGAACATACAAAATACCGTAACTCGCAACACTCGGAAAGTGAACTGGAATCTATCTACCGGCAAATGGACGACTACGTAAAAGAAAAACGGCCATTCCTCGATGCAGACCTGAAGATGAGCGACATCGCTGCCGCCATCAGCATGTCGCCCAGTATGCTGAGCCAGGTCTTTACTCTCTATCTGAAGGAACCTTATTACGACTATATCAACAAGTACCGCCTGCGCGAATTCGAACGACTCATCGACGAGGGAAAGCACAAGCAGTTTACGGTGACTGCACTCAGCGAACAGGCAGGCTTCAAGAAGACATCATTCTTCTCGACATTCAGAAAGGTGGAGGGTATTACGCCTACGGAATATATTAGGAGTAAAAAATAAACCCCACCCCCGACCCCTCCCCGAAGGAGAGGGGAGAGAGGAGAGAGGGAGAGGGGAGAAAAGCCGTGTTAATCTGCAGCCATCCGTGCCAAAAGAATCGAGGACTATAGTCCGATGACGGGGCGCAAAGCATTACGCATCTCCTTGCGGGCTACCAGCAGATGGTACTCCACGGTACGCTTGCTGATATGCAACTCGTCTGCCAACTCCTGAGCACTCTTCTCATCATAACGCGTCATACTGTACACCTCGGCCATACGCTTGGGCATCGTCAGCAACTTAGCACGCTCCAACTCTTCTATCTGCTTGCATTCTAACGTCTCACTATCTTGCCAGAAACGACGACTCTGTAACTCGGCATACCCTTGCTGAGCCTGACGAACAAACTGCTGGTGACGAGCATCGTCAATCACCATCCTGCGCGCTATGGTAAAAACAAAACTACGCGAGGTCTCACCGATAATCATATCGTCGTAGCTGATTAACTTGATAAACAAGTCTTGAACCATGTCCTCGGCCTTCATCATGTCGTGCGTGTACTTTAAAAAATAATGAAGAGCCTCGTCAAAATAACGAGAGTAGACTTCTGATACCTTCATCACATTAGCATTGCTCATAGTAGACATAATACAGATAGTTTTGAGTTAGTAATGAACACGTTTCTGATGGCAAAAATAGTAAAAAAGTACGATACGGGCTTTTTCAGGAAAGGCAGAATAATGCCAACTGGTTTTAGTAGAACAAATAGACATGTAAACGTCTGTAAATATGAACGTTATGAAAATATTTTCAAATAGTTCGCCTCATTTAGATGAACTCCATTTGTCTAATGCATAGGGCATTTTGCCAAGTACGGGCATACGTTTATCCGTATTAATAAGAAAAAAAAACGAGTACTGATATGAAACAGAAAATGCTTTTACTCTTAGCCTGCCTGATGCTGACTACAGCACTACGGGCAGCTGACCCGGTAGTAAAGAACAACCTTATCGTCCGCTACAACTTTGAGAATACTGCAGGTAATATAGTGACTGACGCAGTAGCTGGCATTGAGGCCAAACTCATGGGAAAGGCTTCCGTCGTGAACATGGGCGATTATAATGCTCTCAGCCTGCCATCAACAAACAGTTGGCTGGATCTGACAGCCGAAACAGGCAAGAAGATAGCAACACTGGCTAACTTCAGCATTTCGGTGTACTACCGAGTAAACAAAGGACAGAACATCACAACGGCAGGCAACTTCCTCTGGGCATTCACTTCAGCTCAGGGCTGTTCGGCTACAAATGGCGCCTACACGGCTTACCGTATCAACACGCAACACATGGCAAACGCAACAGAGGGCTACGACTCGGAACAGATTATCGAACGGGGTACACCTTCGGCAGACAACCGGTGGGTCAGCGTGCTCTATACACAGACAGGGAAAACAGGACGACTCTATATCGACGGCATCTTCGTTGCCAACAATACCGCGATGCCTAACCTCACAACACTCTTCGGCACCAATGGACCTGCCTATGGATGGATAGGACGACCTCCATTCTCAGAAGACACGTATCTGAAAAACACACTGGTCACAGAGTTCTGCATCTACAACACAGCACTGACGGCTATCAACGCACGTACACTGGCTGCTGAATGTGCCAAACTGGATGAAGCCTATGAACATGCTGAGCCACACGGCACGAACACAGCATTGCTCAGTGAGATAGAGACTGCACAAGGACTGCTCGACGCAGCAAAACTGGAGGGAGGATATGCTCCAGGAGCCGTGAGTGAACTGGGCGACCTCATCAACGTGGCGCAATACAAGGCATCGGATACCACTTACAGACAGGAAATCTACGACGAGATGACCTCACTGCTCAAAGCGGCTGAAACGACACTGAAGAACAGTAAAGGCTACGTGGCTCCCAAACCTCAGACACCCATCAGCGGCAACAGAGGATTCCGACACCCGGGTATGTTGCACACGGCAGAGGACTTCACACGTATCAAAGCACAGATATCTGCAGGCAACACCAGCGTGGTCAAGGGACTCGATATCCTCAAAAAAGCGGAATGGAGCCAGAGTGGAGTACAGACATACCCCGTGGAAACCATCGTCAGAGGGGGAGGCGTCGGTGAGAACTATATGAACGCGGCTCGTGGTGCAACAATGGCTTACCAGAATGCACTGCGATGGAAGATAGAAGGCACAGAGGCGAACGCCAAGGCTGCCGTGCGCATCCTGAACTCATGGGCTCAGACCACCAGACATATAGGCGGCGACAGTAACTTCGCACTGGCAGCTGGGCTCTACGGCTATGCCTTTGCCAATGCTGCAGAACTGATGCGCGACTACAGCGGATGGAAGAGCGAAGACTTCGAAGCCTTCAAGCGATGGATGCTCGAGGTGTGGTATCCATCGGCTATCGACTTCCTGCGACGAAGAAACGGCACATGGGAAAACAGCAACGGACAAGGGGGAGGACGACCGGGACACTACTGGAGCAACTGGGGACTATGCAATGTACTCTGCGTCATGTCGATAGGCATCCTCTGTGATGATGTATATATCTACAACCAAGGATTGTCCTATTATAAATATGACCAGGTCGGCACCTTCCTGGAACAACGCGGCACAACCATCAACAATGACGGATGCAACGAATTCATCGGTAATCTGGTACCCGTAGTGAAAGAGGATGCAAGAGGACCGTTCGGCATGCTGGGACAGATGCAGGAGAGCGGACGCGACCAGGGACACTCGCTGATGGCAGTAGGACTGGCGGTCGATATCTGCCAGACGGCCTTGAACCAAGGTGATGACCTCTACCGGCTGATGGACGACCGACTGGCTGCCGGCATCGAGTTTATAGCTGCTTATAACTTCGACAACATCGACAACCTGCCTTGGACGCAATACCACTACTGCGACTGCCGTACGGCTTGGCATAACGGACAGTGGCACGATGCGCCCAACAGCTCAGGACGTGGAGGCATACGCAACTTCTGGGGGCGCGTCATCGGTTACTATGAAGGAGTACGTGGCGTGAAGATGAACTATAGCGAGAAAGCACTTAGTAAGATGGGTGTCGACGGTGGAGGCACCGGTGCCGTGAGCGGACCATACGACCACCTGGGATATTCGGTGCTGACATGCACACGTCCTTTCGCAACAAAGACGCCTACACCACTCGCAGCACAGATGACCTACGACGGAAAGACTATCGACGGCAATGAACTGGGTGGACTGAAAAACGATTACGTCACACGGCCCACACAGGCTCTGGCGCCGGGAACCGTCGTCACTCTGACGGCTCTACTCCCAAAGGATGAACAGGACACCGGCAACTGGAAATGGGACACCGGCGAAACTACCAACACTATCACCATAACGGCAAATGAGAGCCGTGCCTATCGCGTCAGCTATACCAACGCAGCGGGCATCACCAGCGAACAGCTCTTTACCATCGCGGTAGCTGGCAGTTGCAATGCACCTAAGCTGACACCGGAAATAACCATAGACGGAAAGACCTATGAGTCGGCATCCATAGCGGTAGACTATGGAAAAAGCGTCAAACTCAGCGTGGCATCCAGTGAAGGTTATGGCTACTTCCTCTGGGACAATGGCAAGAAGACGCAGAGCATCATACTGGATGCCGTTGCCTCCAACCGCGATGTCAACGTGGTATTTACTAACTCAGGTGGACTGAACACACTGTTTACCTTCCACCTGACGGTAGAAAACGTGCCGGTGATATCGGACATAAAGACGTCAGAAACGAAAATTATAAATAGCTACCAAGCTATCTATGACTTGAACGGTCATAAGCTGACTGCTACAAAGAAAGGACTGAATATCATTAACGGAAAAAAGGTAGTTGTCAAATAGACGACTACCTTTTTTAGTTTACCTTTTATATTTCTATATTCTTTTACTTTTTTACCCTTTTACTTTTTTACTTTTCAAAGACAAGCGCTCCGCCTTTGACGATATCTTGATGGTCAATGGTGGCTTTTTCTATGGGATGACCATTGAGGCTGACACGCTGGTGGGAGTTGCCTTGCGCCTCAATAACAAACTGACGGCCGTTGCTCTGATTAAGGGTGATGCGTCGGAAGAGGGGGGCTGACAACTGATACTGCGTGGTGCCGGGGCAGACGGGATAGAAACCCATCATGCCGAAGAGCTGCCAGGCTGACATCTGACCGGCATCGTCATTACCCGACAGTCCACCGGGGCTGTCGTTGTACTCGGTGTCCAGGATATGGCGCACGCGCTCCACGGTCTTCGCCCGCTCGCCTGCCATGCTATAGAGCCAGGGGACTTGATGACAGGGTTCGTTGCCGTGCCAGTAGCGCCCTTCGCTGAACATCGAGTCGAGCTTGGCCACAAAGCGATGGCGACCGCCAAGCACCTCGATAAGTCCCTGCACGTTTTGCGGCACATACCACGTATAATGACAGGTGGCGCCCTCGGTGATGAAGCTCTTGCGATGGATGAGGTCGGTATTCATCTCCCATGAGCCGTCGGCATGGCGCCCATCGGCATAGCCCAGGTGGGGGTTGATCACGTTGCGCCAACTCTCGCTGCGCTGCATCAGCAGACGGTAGTCGTCGGTCTTGCCAAGGGCTTGCGCCATCTGAGCCACGCAGAAGTCATCATAGGCATATTCCAGTGTGCGCGAGGTTTGTTCGTTGGTGTGATAGGCTTCGTTGACGGGGTCCTCCATCGGTATGTAGCCATACTGCACATAACTCTTCAGGGCGCGGCGTCCCATGCCGTTCTTATACTCCTCAAAGCTCTCAGGCGATTTCATCGCATTCTGGCGCATACCCTCGTAGGCTTTCTCGGCATCAAAACCACGGATGCCCTTCACGTAGGCATCGGCCAATACGGAGGTACAATGGTCGCCAATCATCGCTGCCGTATAACTGTTCCAACAGGGGAAGATGGGCAACCAGCCGCCCTCTTCGTACATCGTCACGAGCGACTGCATCATCTGAGCCGATGTCTCAGGCACAATGATATTGTATAACGGATGCAGGGCGCGGTAGGTGTCCCACATGGAGAAGTCGCCGAAGAATTTACTATTTGACGATGTACTATTTACGATTTGATAGTTGGAAGCATAGCGTGGATAGCTGCCATCCACATCACTCATCTCTCGCGGAAGGAACGAGGCACGATAGAGGGCGCCATAGAACTGATTGACACGGGCGGTGTCGCTATCCTCCACATCGATAGTATGGAAACGGGCTGTCCAGTCTTTGATGGTCTGGCGTTCCATCTCCTCGAAGGTCTGCTCGGCCTCAGCAGCAAGGTTCTCCAACGCTCCTTCCTTTCCTGTAAAAGAGGTAGCAGCACGAAGCAGGATGGGGCGACCTTTCTTTCCGTTAAAAGTGAGGCTAACCACTTGGTCTTCCTGGGAGAAATCAGCGATTTCATCGTTGTATTTCAATATGAAATGTCCACTAAAGCCTGCCCGTTGTCCCCATCCCTGATAGATGCGGTGTACGGGATTGAAGCCATATACCTCGCACTTCCCTGTATCAATGGAGACGGCACCCTCCTGTTCATCACTATTCGTCTGAAGAACGATATGCACCGGTCCGTCATGCTGTGGTGTCACACGGAGGATGGCAGCATGACTGCGGGCTGTCATCTCCACATACAACTGTTCGTCGGGTAGGAAGACGGCATAGTAATAAGGATGAGAGATCTCGTGTCGGTGGTCAAAGCGAGTGGCTCGTTCTGCGGGTGAAAGACGAAGTCTACCGGTAAGTGTGGCTATCGTAAAGGAACCGTAATCCTGAGTGCATCCGCCTACGAGCCAATGGCTGGCGCGGAAACCTTGCAACAGACTGTCGGTATAATAATAAGGTGCTACGCATTTCTTCTCGGTGTCACGTGTCTGGGGTGTCCAGAAGGTCTGACCATTGGGAACCAAGACAGCAGGCAAGGTCTGACCGTGCTCCTCAGAGCCTTTTCCGAAGAGTCCGGCTGTGCGGGTATTGGCTGGAGCGGTACCCACCATCGTATTGACGGCAGACAACTGGCGCAGGTGTTCTAAGCGGTGCAGGCGCTCGTGCATATAGTCTTTCACCTCTTCCCAATGGTACCATCCATCGTGAGAGGGGATGGGCAATAGTTGCTGCTGTTCGTTGTGGAGCAGAGTGACCAGCACTTCGCCTTCGGCACTACGGGCGAAGAGCAGTTGCACATTGGCTGCCATCGGCACGATATCCTCCATGCCTTCGCCGGGAAGCGACAGTTGCAAGAGCGTGAGCAGACGGAACAGCGCTGTGTCGTGACCAAAACGAAGGGATGCACCATGGGCATTATTGCTGATGATCTCATCGGCTTCGTGCTCGATATTCTGCCACAAGGCAATACTACTTCGTGCAGGGATGCCGTCGTTGAGCGGGGTATTGCCGTTGACAATGGTCATCCGCTCATTATTAGCATCATGAACAGCGAGCATCTCCTCGGGCGTAAAACAATCCCAGAGGTTGACGTTCAGTGGAATATCCTGCATATCGCTGGCAATGGTATGGAGTTCAGACAACAGCCTCATCGGTTCGTCAACCAAGGACGGATTCTTGAATAGCGCACGGATGAAACGGTCGGGGGAGACCTTCGCCGGACGACCGCTGCGCCGAGACAGAGCTTTCAACTCGGGCGATTCATAGTTGATATAAGCCATAAAGCGGGGGTCGGTCTCGGGCTGAACGGACAAAGAGGGGAACCGCTTTTGCAAAGCACCGCAGAAGGCCAACATCGAAGCCCGACAACGGGGCACGGTACTCGAACGGGCCACTATTCGTGTGTCACTACCCTCAAAGACCTCGGGGTAATGGGCTGCCATACGCTGTGCTATCTGCCGATGTTGCTCAGCCCCTAACCTCGTCAGTTGTCCTGCATTACCTTTGGCGTTCTTAAACACTCGTCTCAGTCGTTTCTTGACATCCTTTCCGAATGGAGTGAGGTTTGCATCCTCTGCAAAACAGGCCTTCACCCATTCATAACGAGCCTCGTCGGGCAACCACCGCGAACCGTGCCTACCATAGTGTGAGATGTAAAAAACACTGAATCCATCGGGGATGTGAACTTTTTGTGAACTCCTGACAGGGTAAGCAAAGTACACACCGGCAGTACGTTCGGGCGAGAACGACTGCGCGAGGGTCACTACAGAGCACAACAGTGCTAAAAGGAGAAGGCTATTCTTTTTCATAGAGTGTTATTTTCCAGTCAATGCCCAGGGGATTATGACGCATCTCAAGAACCCAAGGCAAACGTTCCTTTAAGGAGATCCACATCTCTGCCGGACTGAGGTCAGCACGGACGTGAATCTTATCGGCATCCTCTTCAACACGTCGCCAGGTGACACCCTCGTAGACGAAAGAGCCCGTCTGCTGTAAGTCATGCAACGCCTGAAGAGAAAGGAAGGCAAAGGTGCCCTTGGCATCGTACGCCTCACCATCAACAGGTCGCTCCCAACAGAAGCCTTTCGCCTTGTCTACGACAGAGCGTGGTGTCTTGTAAAGGGTCTCCTTACATTGTATTATTAAGGTGTCGCCTTGCCATGCATACGCCAAGGGCCACGTACGAAACTGCTTGTTCAATGTAAAAGCGATGTCATGGCGGTGCATCTCAGGATAGTTGTCCGATAGGAGACTGGGAGTTTGCCGGTTGGAAACTGGGAGATTGCTGGTTGCAAACTGGGAGTTTGCCGGTTGCAAACTCTTAGTAGAGACATAGAACACCAACTCCCCACCCGCCATCAGGTCGGCATGCTCCAAACGGGCGTCCTTGAGTTCCCTGCCATTCAGGGTGACACGTTCAAAGTGGGTGCCCTTGCCTTTGACGATGGCGTGCATGGTTCTCCCATTACTGAGCGTGAACGTCCATTCCGGAATCAAGGGTGTATGAAGCAGGTAATAGCTATTGCCTGCATTAGGATAGAACCCCATCATGTGGAAAGTGAGCCATGAAGACATCGACCCACTATCATCATTGCCTGGCAGTCCGTCGGGAGCATCACTATAGTTATCGGTCACTATCTGATGAATGCGCTGCGAGCTGAGGTCCGGGCGTCCTATCCAGTGATACAGACAGGGCGTGAGGAACGACGGCTCGTTGCCTACGTTATACCGTTTGCGGTCGAAGAAGAGATCCAGACGCTTGTGGAAGGCATCAGTTCCACCGCAAGCCTCTATCAGTCCCGGCACGTCGTGGGGAATGCTCAGTGAATACTCAGCAGAAAGGGCTTCGTAGAAGAACGTGCTCCACCACGGCAGATACCAGGGCGCCACCTTCGTCACAGGGGTGTAAGGGATAAGATATCGCCCACTATTAATTGTTAATTGCCCATCGTTAATTGCCCTTGCTCCCCAGGGCACGCTGTCGAGCCAACAGCCTTGGGCATCGCGCGGCATGACATAGCCTTTGACGCCATCCCATTCATAATCGCTGCGCCAGAGGTTCTTCCAGTTCTCCGAGCGCTTCATATAACGCTCATAGACATCGGTGCGCCCCAAGCCTTTTGCCACCTGCGCTATGCAATAGTCGTCGAAGGCATATTCCACGGTACGCGTACCAGCACGATCGATGCCGTAAGGGATGTAGCCCAACTGCTTATACTCATTCAAGCCGCCACGACCATGCTTCTCATGATCGGCACCGGGATCTACCTCAGCATCCTTCAGCATGGCCTCCAATGCCAACTGATAGTCAATATCCCCTAATCCCTTCACAAAGGCATCGGCTATCATCACCTCGGCATTGGAACCGCCTTGCGTCCTACCGTTGCAGTCGCCACTACGGGCATCGGGCATATAACCCTCGCGCTTGTATATATTCAGCAAGGAGTTGACAATGGCTACCTCCCTTTGAGGATCGAGCAAGGTAATCAAGGGTGAGGAGGTGCGATAGGTGTCCCAGATGGCGTAATAGTCGTCATAATAAGGCGTCTCGGTCCACTTCGGATTCTCACCCGTCTTATCCACCGGCATCAACATCGTGTGGTAAAGGGCAGTATAGAACATGCGCTTCTGCGCTTCCGTCCCTTTTATCTGAATCTTCGCCAACTGCTGCTCCCAAGTATTGCGAAGGAGGGCGAGTTGTTCGTCAAAACCGATGGAGGGGATGTTTTTTCGTGCCTGCAAAATGCTAACGTAAGAGATACCAACCTTGATGTTTACAACAGAATCGGTAAACGTCAGGATATTTCCATGATTGTGGAGAAAGGGTTTGTCGGTCAACAGACAGAAATAGACGGTATAGGCATCGCCATTGTTCCAACCGCCACGGATGCGCGAGTAGCCACGCACCTCATGGTCGCCGACCACCTCCATTTCCCCACCAACGAACTGCTGTCGCTCGCGTAGGTCGGGCACGGTGTCCTTGCCTAAGAAATGAGTGACATCGATAAAGAGCCTCCCCCTTGCCCCCTCCGAAGAGAGGGGGGACTCTGAGTCTGAGGGGTAATGAATACGGTAGAAGGCACACCGTTCTGCGGTGGTTATCTCCGTGCGGATGCCATTTCCGAAGGTTGTAGCATAATAGCCCAACGAGATCTCCTCAGAGGTCCTTAACTGCTCGGTCCTACCGCTATTCACATCGTTCTGTTCAACTGCAAGCAGCGGTTGTATCAGGATGTTCCCATATTTCTGTCCTCCGCCCGTCCCACTGACATGCGTCTGCGAGAAGCCCGTCACGGCAGCCGGCATCGGTGCCCATCCTGCATTGGGCAGCACCCCGCAGTCGGGTCCGGGTTTCGCCAAGCCGAAAGGCATGCAAGGTCCCGGGAACGTACGTCCCACACCTACGCTGCCAATGCGCGGATCCACATACTGCCAGCACTGCCCCTGCACCTTAGCCGCTGTTAATGCCAGCAGCAGGAAGAGCAATATCCTATAGGAACTATAGTACCTATAGTGACTATAGTATCTATAGCTACTATTAAAAATCAATCCCATTTTTCATCAAAAGGCTTTTAAGTCTTGTTATCTCTGCTTGCAACAGAGGAACCTGTTGCCTCAGCTGCAATAATTCAGCATCCTGCTGTTGCCGATAGCCTGTGCGAGCAGCATGCATACGCTCCTTAATGCCACCTTGCTCCACAAACTCCTTTTCCAGATTCTGCAAATGATGATTCAACATCGTATCAGCCATATAACATAAAGTCAATGCAATGTTTGCCATCTCTTCATCGCTCCATTTCTCGAAGAAAGGCTGATAATCCTCAACACGATTATGACGCTTGCAGAAATCACGCATCTTCTCATAGCGATTATACTGACGGGTCCATATTTGCAGGTTTCTGGATAGCAGATAATCACGATAATCCTCACGGAGTTCCTGCAACGAACTGCGTGCCACGTTGAGCAGTTTGATGTGCATCTCTGTAGATGTCTCACCGTCTTCTGTGCCCTCAATAATATTTTGCTTACCACTGCGAGCTGCCTGAACCATCTGATCGACAGTGCGGTCGCCATGAGCTGGCAGGAAACGCTTACAGAAGACAAAAGTCATCTGATAGAGCACCTCCGTCTTCTGATAATAATAAGCGTCGCGCCAAGGCTTCTGCCTTTTCAATATCTGGAATCTCTTTTCTATAGGCATCTCTTCCTCTTTTTTATAGTTACTATAGGAACTATAGATACTATAGTCACTATAGCCACCATAGTCTTTTCTGTTTGCAAAGATACAAAAAAGAAAGGGAACGGACAATAATCCGTTCCCTTTTTCTTTGATAGTCACACGATTAGTAACCGGGGTTCTGTTCCCAACCGGGATTCAGGTCGAGCATCTCCTGCTCTACAGGGAAGATACGATGACGCTTGTCGAAGTTGGCAAAGTCAACTGCCTCGTATTTCTTGTAGTGGGGGAAGAACTCATCCTCGAAATGACCGAAGCGAACCATATCGTTGCGGCGCCAGCACTCGTCGAAGAACTCACGACCACGCTCGTCATAGATCTCAGCGAGTGTAGGTTCTGCACCGATGGTAGGAGCACCAGCATAGGTACGGATCTGGTTGAACAAATCCATAGCACCACCCTGTCCCTGGCGTACAAGAGCCTCAGCCTTCATCAGCAGGATGTCAGCATAACGGAAGAGAGGCAGGTCGTTAGACTGGTTACGTCCATTGTTATAATCCTCAGGAACGATGAACCACTTGATGGAGTGGCAACCCTGCTGGATAGCATTGTCATCGTTACCCACGTCGATAGTGTTGTCCTCCTTCTTCAGAGTAATCTCCTCTGTGAAGTGCACCTGTTTGCCATTATACATAAACGGCTCAGTGGTAGGACGCAATGTCTTAGGATCGCGAATGAACACATCACCACGCAGGATACAGAGGTTACGGATGTCACCCTCGAGACTGAAGAGCTTAGCGAACTCAGGTGTTACAACCATATTACCGCCAAATGACTGGGTGAACTTGTCAGCTGAGCCATAGACATTGGGCAGCATATTCTTCAACTGCTTGAAAGAACGGGGACGTGCCCACTGGAAGCCCTGACGGTCAATAGCATCATAAGGCATTACATAGATGAAGTCCTTGATCTGCCAATTGTTGTCATACGAGAACTTGTGGAGGTAGTCTACACTTTCGCCCAGATTGAAGTTGCCGCTGTTGATAATGTCATTGCAGGCAGCAATACAGTCTTCGAGTTTCTCATTTACAGCAGTAGCTGCGTCGTACTGGTCTACAGATTCAGCGGTATAGACAGCCCAGTTGAGGTAGAGCTTGGCCAGAAGAGCCTGAGCCATCCAACGCGTTGGCTTGCCATAAGTATTCTCTGAGATTTCAGTAGTGAGCAAAGGAATGATGTCAGTGAGTTCCTTCTCAATCCATCGTGCCACCTCAGGACGGGGTGAACGGGCAATGACCTCACCCTCAGCGGGTACCTTTTCAAGGATAGGTGTATCGCCGAAGCAATCCATCAGAATCCATGTGAAATAAGCACGCATAGCACGTGCAGGAGCTTTCATCTGGTCGGAAGCGCCAGTGCCCAGTTCCTCAAGGATGGTGTTAGCCTTTGTAATACCAGAAGTGAGTTCTGAATACCAGTCGAGAGAAGCATCGGTGGCATTGCTATTATGCAGTGCCTGGTGTGCATAGGTACCGCCATCGTAGTAACCACCATCGAAAGCCAAAGCTGTGAACTCGTCAGAAGCCAGACACTGAGCTTCCATATATCGGCGACCGAATGTGCCGGCCAGATGGAAGTAGACGTCAGCCATCTTAGCCTCGACCATAATCATGGGGTCAACGCCAGAGTTCTTACTTGGGTCTTCTGTGTACTGAGAATTTGGAGCCATGTCCAAATCTGTACAACTTGTAAGCGCTACGGCAAACAAGCCAGCTGTAAGAAAAATTTTATTTAGTTTCATAATCTTGAAATCTGATTAAATGATATTTACTTTACGGTCACGATAGCGATACGGTTTGCGTGGTTGGTATCAGCACCCTTGGCAACAACGCGTGTTACGTTGACGCCCTTGTCCTGCAGATACTTAGCCACTGCATCAGCACGATCCTGAGAAAGCTTCTGGTTGACATCTGAGTTACCTTCGGGTGAAGAGTAAGCGACAACCTCTACGTTGGCACCCTTTTGTATGCCATCGAGCTCGGCAGTATTACCAATCTCAGCAGAGTTCACGGGGAATGTCACAACGTATGTGCTCTGAACGAAGGTCTCCTTATTCTGAGCGGGAACCTCCTTCACCACTTCCTTCACGACTTCCTTCACGACAGGTACTTCCTTCACGACCTCTCTGTCGACATACTGTACAACAGGAGCATCCTTCTTGGCCTTGCTACCACCGAAGTTGATCTTCACACCGACCATGAACGAACGGGTGTGGGGATAACGGCTCCAACGATAGTCGATACCGGGATCGATGCCTCCCATGTTCACCTCTGGGTCAAGACCCTTATAGTTGGTGATAGTGAACAAGTTATTGGCTGTACCATAGAGTGTCAGGTCCTTAATCCAGTCATTGAAACAGTTGCGGAAGGTATAACTCAGGGTCAGGGTCTGCAGACGAACATAGCTACCCTTCTCAAGCCAGCGGTCAGAGGGGAGTGAACCAGAAGCATCACCAGCGGGGAATCCGAGGAACTCCTTCAGCACGTTCTTACCATCAGAGAACATCTGTGCACTGGTATAGTGGGCACGAGGGCTGTTGTAAACATCATTACCGAATACGCCAGTGATGAATGCATTCAGACTCCAGTTCTTATAAGTAAAGGTGTTGTTCCAACCAGCGTTGAGCTTAGGCTGTGCACAACCAGTGATAGAACGGTCCTTCAGACTGGGGTTGTTGGTTGTCGCACCAGTGCGGTTGCCGTTCTCATCGAGTACATAGTACTCTGAACGTCCGTTCACTGTACCAGCATATTGATAGGTATAGAATGTACCGATAGGCTCACCTTCGATAATACGCTGAGTCCATCCATCGTGAGATACGCCAGATACCATAGGATCACCCTGAGTGAGGTTAGTGGTATGGAACTGGTCGTTCTGCATCTTGTCAACAGTATTCTTATTGTGCGACAGGTTGATGGTGGTCATCCAGTTGAAGTTCTTCGTGCGAATAGCATCGATGTTCAAAGTCAACTCGATACCCTTGTTGGTCATTTCACCTACGTTAGCATCCATCCAACCATATACATACTGTGTGGTAGGAACAGGATAGCTCCAGATGAGGTCCTTGGTCTTCTTGTTGTAGACCTCGATAGTACCGTTGATGCGGTTCTTCAGGAAGCCGAAGTCAAGACCTACATTCAGCATGCTGGTTGTCTCCCACTTCAGATCGGGGTTAGCGTTCTTCGTAGCGCCATAGGTACGATAAGTCTTACCGTCGTATATGAAGGTACCTGAAGCACCATAGGTGTTATAAGAAGAATATACATCGAATCCCATAGAGTTACCCGAGAGACCATAACCAGCGCGGAGCTTCAAGTTAGAGAAGAGGTTCTGGTTCTTCATAAACTTCTCTTCGGTAATGTTCCATGCAGCACTGACTGATGGGAAGGTACCCCAGCGGTTGTTCTTACCAAATACTGACGAACCGTCACGACGGATAGTAGCCTGCAACATATAGCGGCTGTCGAACGAATAGTTCAGACGTCCGTAGTAAGAGATGTTACGAATGTTCTCCAGATAGCCACTCTGTACAGAGTTCTGCACGCCAAGGATGGTCTGAGCATACTGCATGTTGCACCATGACAGGTCATCGTTGTAGTAGCCTTCAACACTCAGACCGAAGCCATCGTTGTTCTTCTTCTCTTCCCAAGTGTAACCAGCCATCAGGTCAAACTTATGCTTGCCCAGTGTGAAACCGTAGTTCACGTAGGTCTCGAAGGTCTGCTCACGACCGAAATAGGTATTACGTGTGGCCTGACCGTTCTTATTACCGATACCCTCCAACTGAGAGTTGCGTGTGTTGTAAGCACTATAAGTGCTCTGGTAGTTGCTCCACGAATAGTTCACGTTCCAGAAGAAGCCCTTCCAGAGTTCCAGTGCGGTCTTAGCGATAAACTGGTTGCGCTTCCAAACTGTCTCCGACTTGTTCTCTTCCATCAGCGCCAGTGGGTTGTAGTTCTTAGAACCGGCACCCAGTGTCCATGAACCATCGGCATTTCTAATGGCGTTAGTGGGAGAATAGTAGTTCATAGCATCAAGCACAGAAGCACCCTCATTATTCATAGGCACACCAAAGTGCTTGCCATACATGGAGTTCAAGCCCATAGATACTGTGAGGTGATCCTTCAGCAACTTGGTAGACACAAGTGAACGGACATTGAAACGATCCATGCCTGTCATCTTGATGACACCCTCACGTTTCATGAGATTACCGCTAATCATGTAGTTGGTCTTGCCGTTACCACCGCTGATACCTACGTTGTGGTTGTGGCTGATACCTGTACGGAGCACTTCATCCTGCCAGTCAACGTCGGCGCCACCGTCTTTCAGTGTCACACCATTGTTTTGTGCATACTGGCGCAGTTCGCTGGCATTAGCAACATCGTACTTCTTCAGGATCTTGTCGAAAGCAACATAACCGTTATAAGTCACGTTAGTTCTTTCTTCTCCGCCTTTCTTAGTGGTGATGATGATCACACCATTGGCAGCCTTAGAACCATAGATAGCAGTAGCAGTAGCATCGCGCAGCACGTCGATAGACTCGATATCATCGGGAGCCACCATCGAGATGTCTACACCAGGAATACCGTCTACTACATAGAAAGGTGACATAGCGGCACCCGTACGCAGTGTTGAAGCACCACGAAGAGTAATAGTAGGAGCACCGTTAGGGTCAGCAGTAGAAGAGACTACCAGTCCGGGCACCTTACCCTGCAGCATCTGACCTGGATCGGTGAACACACCTTTGTTCAGGTCTTCAGCCTTCACAGTGGTGATTGACGAGGTGACGTCCTTACGACGCATGGTACCGTAACCGACCACCACGACCTCGTTCAACATCTGGTCATCTTCTCTCAGTGTGACGGTCATACCATTGCGGGCTGTTACGGTCTGCTTGGTATAGCCGATGTAAGAGACGTCGAGGCGTGCACCCTGTTTTACGGTGAGTGTGAACTTACCATTAGCATCGGTGACGGCACCGCTCTGTGTGCCGGCCTCTGTTACACTTACGCCAATAAGGGGTTCGCCCTTATCGTCTTGTACTGTACCAGTGATGCGCTGCTGAGCCCATGCCATGGTACTTACCATCAGAAGCAAGGCGAGTGTCAACACTCGACCCATTGCGCTTTGAAATGATTTTTGTACGTTTCGCATAAAAAATTAATAGTTAGGTTATTGTAAAATAAGGTTGTTTTTTTTCTTTTTTTTTATAGGGACTATAGACACTATAGGAACTATAGGAACTATAGGAACTATAGGGACTATAGGAACTATAGGATTTATAGATTCCAGTTCTCGGTGACTATGGGCAGTGGCATCTGCCACAACTCATCGTAGTCCACCTCAAGGAAGCCATCGCCCTTGCAGGGACGCTTGTCCATCTGAGCACGACGCATGCCCTTGGGTCGTTTCAAGTCTACGCGTACATTATATATATATATATTAGAGACTCGTCCCGGTCGGTCGCCGCCAATGAAACAGCCATTCTCTGATGTCGCTGTGATATTGTTGAAGTAGATATGGCTGACATTGCCGCAGCGACCCTTCACCTCACCTTTCGGGAATCGCCAGTTGGCATCCTTATGGTTGCCGTTGGCACGTGGATAACTGGTCACGTAGATAGGCTCGGCCTTACCCCACCACACATCGCTCCACAGACGGAGGTCCATCTGTATGTTCGAGAAGGTGACGTTGGTCACCGTTCCCTCGTCGCGGTTCTGGATACCCAATCCGCGATTAGAACCCGTGATGATGCAGTTGTCGAACATGACGTTATAGATAGAGTCCATATTCTCGCTACCAATCTTAATGGCACATGAACGGGATGCCATCACACAGTTGGTCACTACGATATCATGGCAGGAACCATATTGTTCAAACTCACGGCGGTTCTTCAGACAGATACAGTCATCGCCTGAGGTGATATGGCAGTTGGCGATGCGCACGTTCTTTGAGTGGTCGATGTCGATGCCGTCGCCATTGCGTATCTTCAGGTTATTCAACAAGTTGATACCATTGATAACGGCACCATTACAGCCGATGAGATGAACCGTCCAATAGGCGCCTTCCTTGATAGTGACGTCACGGATAAGCAGGTTATCGCAAGCCGTCAGCGTCAGCACATGGGGTCGGGGGTCAAAACTCTGGTCGGCCAGTGGCTTCAGTTCGTACGAGTCTTCCAGTTCGGCACCCATAAACCGGATGCCATTGCCATGGATAGTACCACGCCCAGTGATGGACAGGTTCTCTGCCCCTGAAGCGTATATCCACATCATACCTTCGCCTCGGTTCTCACCGAAAGCACTCAGTTTATAGATTGATTCATCGGGATTGGCAATGAGGGTAGCGGTGTTTTCCAAGTGTAGATCTACATTGGCCTTCAACTCAATCGGTCCTGCCATGAAGGTGTGATGACGAGGTAGGAGTACGCGTCCGCCACCATCAGCCGTGCATCGGTCAATGGCCCGTTGAATCGCAGCAGCATCGTCGGCACTTCCGTCGCCAACGGCACCGAAGGCAAGAACGTCATAGACATGTTGAGCCCCTGCGGTAAGTGCAAAGACGACAAAGCACAGCAAAAGAATGAGTTTTTTCATTTATTAGTAGTAATCGATTACAAGATGGTGCAAAATTACACTTATTTTTTGTAATTAACAAATCTTTTGTCATTTTTTTACTATTGCAGCCGTTTTTCTACGGAAAAAGGACTACCTTTGCAACAAGAAACAATCCATGACTATGAATAAGAAATTACTACTACTATTAGCTCTCGTATCACTGACGAATGGTATATCTGCACAAGACGCTTCGCTGAGTGACACTGTGTTTATCTATTGCCCGAACGAACGGGCGGGATTGCATATCGCCATGCAAGAGGAAGATGGATGGAAAGACCTGGGGCAACTCTGTGCCAGTGACTATGGCACATGGGGTAGCGAGAAACGCATGTATCACCCTTCGCTCTGTAGAGCACTTGATGGTACATGGCGACTGGTGTTCCAGGTAAACGACCACTCCCCCGTGCTGGCGGCTGCCTACAGCAAGGACTTGATTACGTGGCGTCCGCAGGATTATCCGTGCGTGAGCACCAAGTACTGCGAGGACCCCGTCATCTCACAGATAGAGGAGAAGTTCCTCATCCGTTTCCGCTCTGACGAAGGTATGCGTGCTATGGTGGCTGAAACGGACTTCCGCCATTTCAGTGAAGACTTCCCCATGGCGACCTATGACCTGCCTATCTGGCGTCGGGCTCACGTGACAATAGATGGTAAGGATATGAGTGGTCAGAAGCATGCGCTCAGTCGCGCCGAGACAGATCATATCCGTCGGCATTTCGCTGCCATGAAAGCGGAAGCACGCCTCAACGAAGAGCGTATGCACGATGATGCAAAGAACCTCTCGCTACCAGCTGTCGTCGAGGCCACCCTTGACGTCGAGGCCAGTCAGGAGAAGGTCATCAGCGACCAACTCATCGGTATTTTCTTCGAGGATATCAGCTACGCTGCCGACGGCGGTCTGTATGCTGAGATGGTGCAGAACCGCGACTTCGAGTACAACGCTCGCGACCATCAGGGATGGCACGCCGCCACCGCCTGGCACTCGCCAGCCGACATCAAGATTGCCACAGAGACACCTCTCACGGAGCAGAACCCCCACTATGCCGTAGTGACCAACGATTCACTATGGAACGAGGGATGGGATGGCATCGCCATAGAACAGGGTAAGCGCTATGACTTCTCTATCTTTGTGAAGGGTAAGAAGACCATCGGTGTGCAACTCATCGACAACGCCGGCAACACGCTTGCCAAGGGAAAGATAAAGGCGAAGGGGAAAGTCTGGAAACGCTATGAATGCGTACTGAACCTCCCTCATAGAGAAGGGTCTGGAGAGAGTCTTAAGAGTCTCTCTCAGTGCCGACTGCTCCTTTTGCCTCAGGGCAACAAAGAAGCCGCTATTGACATGGTATCGCTCTTCCCACAAGAGACCTTCAAGGGTAGGAAGAATGGACTGCGCAAGGACCTGGCAGAGACCATCGCCGCCCTACATCCTAAGTTCGTGCGCTTCCCAGGCGGTTGCATGAGTCATGGCGAAGGTCTTGACAACATCTACCATTGGCACCACACCGTAGGTCCGTTGGAACAGCGTGTGCCCGACATGAACATCTGGCACTACCACCAGACGCGAGGATTGGGTTTCTATGAGTATTTCCAGTTCTGTGAGGACATCGGTGCCGAACCGCTGCCCGTACTGGCTGCCGGCGTGCCCTGTCAGAACTCACGCAACAACGCTGAGGGACTGGGCGGACAACAGGGTGGTATCCCCATGGAGCAGATGCCCGACTATATCGACGAACTCTGCAACCTCATCGAATGGGCTAACGGCGACCCTGCCACCAACCAATGGGCGCAGATGCGTGCTGAGGCGGGACATCCCGCACCTTTCAACCTGAAGTATCTCGGCATCGGCAACGAGGATATCATCTCGACTGTCTTTGAAGAGCGCTACGAGATGATCTGCAAAGCCATCCGCGAGCGTTATCCCGAGATCAAGCTCTGTGGCACTGTAGGACCGTTCCACACGCCATCAGCCGACTATATCGAGGGCTGGGACTTCACGAAGAAACACCCCGACCTGCAGTATATGACCGATGAGCACTACTATGAGTCAACAGGTTGGTTCATGCACCATCGCAACTACTACGATGACTACGACCGCAAGGCACCAAAGGTGTATCTCGGGGAATGGGCAGCCTCGACGAAGGTAAAACGACCTAATGTAGAGACAGCACTTGCCGAAGCACTCTATCTGACAGATATAGAGCGTAACGGTGACGTTGTGGAGATGACGAGTTATGCACCGATGCTATGTAAGGACGGACATAGCAACTGGAATCCCGATATGATCTATTTCTCGAACACCAGCGTACGCACCACACCGGCGTACGAGATTCAGCGACTCTTCTCAGTGAATAGTGGCGACCGCTACGTGCAGTCTCAATTAACCGTGAATGATAAAAAACTGCAGCATCGTGTGGGAGCAAGCCTGGTGCGTAACTCGAAGACGGGCAAGCGCTATCTGAAACTGGTCAACGCATTGCCTTCTACCCTGAAGATTGAGGTAAAGGGACTCTCGTTGCCAGCTACGGTGAAGTGCGAACAGTTCACAGGCAAGATAGACGACCAGAAGGCGAAGACCACCATCATAGAAACCGATGAGCCTACCACACTGCCACCCTACTCCGTTCGCATGATTTGTCTGTAATGATTATCCGAAGAATCCGCCACCGCTTTGCTGGTCGTAACTTGAGCCATCAAAACAATGGGTGCAGACACGGTTCTTAGGCAGGCCGATGCTCTTGACGAGATCCTCCAGACTGGCAAACTTCAGGCTGCTGAGGCCCAGTCGACGGGCTATCTCGCCTACCAGCCGCTTATACTCAGGCGAATCGGTCTCAGAGTATTTCTCCAAGTTGGCCGAGTCATCGCCTTCAAAGTCGCGGATAATCTGTCGGGTGATGAGTTCCATATCGGTCTTGGAATTAGTGAAACCGATAAACGGACAGCCATACACCAGTGGCGGACACGAGATACGCACGTGTACCTCCTTGGCACCATTGTCGAAAAACTCCTTCACATTGTCGCGCAACTGCGTTCCGCGCACGATAGAGTCGTCGCAGAACACGACGCGCTGGTTTTTCAGTATCGCCTGATTGGGGATGAGTTTCATCTTAGCCACCAGTCGGCGACGACTCTGGTCATTGGGTGTGAACGAGCGTGGCCATGTGGGTGTGTACTTCAGCACCGCGCGCTTATAGGAAATATGCGAACCGTTGGCATAGCCCAGTGCCATACCCACGCCCGAATCGGGAATACCGCAGACGAGGTCAGCCTCCACATCATCCTTCTCGCCCATCATCTGTCCGTTCTTCTCGCGTACATCCTCGGCATTGATACCTTCGTAGCAGGAAGAAGGGAAACCATAGTACACCCAGAGGAACGAGCATATCTGGCAGCGGGTGAACGGCTGCTGCAACACCTCGATGCTATCGGCTCTGAGGCGGACAATCTCGCCGGGACCCACATCGCGCACGGGCTTATAGTTGAGATTCGGGAAACTGGTCGACTCGCTGCTCACGGCGTAGGCCTTCTCCCAGTCGTCGGTGCCGATGGGCGACAGCTGGTGCACCTCCTTGCGTCCGATGACGATGGGCGTGCGACCCAGGAAGTCGCGGGCGGCGATAATGCCGTCTTCGGTGAGAATGAGCATCGAGCACGAGCCCTTGATTTTCTGATACACACGGTTGATGCCGTCTACAAACGAGTTGCCCATATTGATGAGCAGGGCAATAACTTCCGTCTGGTTCAGGTTGTTGGCCGACAACTCACTGAGGTGCATACGCTGAGCCAACAGCTCGTCGGCTATCTCGCGCAGGTTGTTGATCTTCGCCACTGTCACCACCGCATAACGTCCCAGATGAGAGTTCACAATGATGGGTTGCGGGTCGGTGTCGCTGATGACGCCCAGTCCCTGATTGCCTGAGAAATCGCCCAGTTCGTCCTCAAACTTCGACCTAAAATAATCACGCTCCAGCGAATGGATGGAGCGTGTGAAACCGCGTTCGCGGTCGTAGGTGACAAGGCCCGCACGACGCGTGCCCAGATGTGAGTTGTAGTCTGTGCCGTAAAACAAATCGTTTACGCAATTCTTGGTGGAGATGGTTCCGAAAAATCCGCCCATACTATGTTGTGTTGTTGTTTTGAGGTTGCAAAGTTACGAATAAACAAGCACAATACAAAAAAATTCCCCAAAAAATTATCACTTGTTTACTCCCTCGGAGGCTCAACAACACGCCCATCCTTGTCAAGATAGAGCCATTTGCGTCGCAGTAAGAAGTCTCTAGAGTCTGACACCCTGGCCATTCCATTCTGAAAGAAACTCACTTTCTTCCATCGGCACGGAATCACCAGTTTACCACTTGTATCAATGAATCCAAGACGTTTGTTGAAATCCTGAACAACGGCACGTCCCTCGCAGAACGGCCACACTTCCTTCCATTGACAGGGTATGACCACATTACCTGTCTTGTCTATAAAGCCAAGCTTGCCGCTCTCGTCCCTGACACCAGCCAGACCATCGCTGAAGTCACCCATCGCTGTCCATTGTATAGGAATCACTTCATTGCCTCTCACGTCGATCATGCCAATGAAGTTACCTTTTTGTACCCTTGCCAAACCATTATTAAACGGCCATCCTTCGCGATACTGACACGGAATGACCATTCGGCCTGTCACGTCTATATAGCCACACATCTTTTCGTCATTTATCACGGCAGCCATATATTCGCTGAAGGGACCTACCGAGCGCCAAGTACAGGGAATCTCTTCCTCTCCATGTCTGTTGAGGAAGCCGAATTTCTTTGTCTTCCGGCTGCGGGCTATAGCCAATCCGTTGCTAAAGCCTAAGATAGGATAATAGTTCTTAGTGGTGATCACCACTTCACCCTGCCGATTCACGATGCCGGCATAAGACGGGCCACTGTTGTGTTGGGAGATTCGAGGGTGCAAGCCTTCGCGAATCACTTCCCCTTGTTCCCTGTCGGCTCTGTCCTTGGCCGACTGAGGTGTCCTGTAGGGTTCCTCCTTTACCTCCTCCTTAGATTCAGTATTTGACTCCCTATACATGCGAGCCATCCTCTCCATGTATTCCTCACGACTGGGTCCGCAGTAGCGTGGGTCGTAGTCGTAATACCAATGAGCCGGATTCGTCTTGTCATCCAGTGAAGAAACGAAAGAATTCTTCTTGAAAGCGTCAAAGAGCGGAGTCGGTTTTCCTTCCGATGCCTGTTCTTCTGTCTCGTCCTCCTCATCATCTATCTCACTTGCACTGATGATGTTACCATCCTCATCTTCCACTAAGCCCGATTCGCCCAATAGTTTGTATTTCCTCTTCTCTTCCTCCATATCACAAAAACAGTCTAGTTAAACTACGGGCGCAAAGATACGAAGAATTCTGCATTTAAGCAAACATTAAAAGATAAAAAATGAAGGAGTTAATCCGACATTCTAATCTGTGGCCTTGTTATCTCCATCGTAAACATATAGTCTCTATCTATAGAGTCCTACAACAGAGTAAAAGACAGTCGGGAGTAGAGGTGACGGAGGAGGAAATAGAAGAGGGTGCCTGCCAGTACGCCGGCAATGGCGTCGATGGCATAATGGGCCTGGATGTAGAAGGTGCCGAAGAAGAGCAGGATGGCAAGTGGGAGGAAACCATAGAAGAGCCAGCGGTTGCGACTCTCCCATGCCAGCCACATCACCACCACCGTCACGCTGACATGACTACTGGGGAAGGCTGCCGTGGGGCGCTCGCCGGCATCGTGGGTGAACTCCAGGATATGATAGAAGAAGCCGTCGGTATAGCCTGGGATGGGCAACGAGAACTGCGGGTCGAGTACATCGAACTCGAGTTTGCCAAAGTAATCGTGGATATTGGGAAAGATACCTGCCATAACCTGATCGACACCGACTACCTTGAAATAGAACTGAGGTCCGGCTACAGGCAGTAAGATAAAGATGACGTAGGAGAGGAAGAATGATGTTAATATAATAAAGGTGGCACGCTCGAAATGTTCGTAGCGCCAGAAGAAATAGAACGCTGAAACACCGACGAACAAGGGATAGTAACTCACATAGCCCATAATGACAATCTCGCTGAACCACGGCCACGAACACACCTGGTTGAACACCAAGGCAGGCTGGCACCCGAAGAGTGCCTGTTCCCAACCGGCAAAGACATGATCGAGGTTCAGGAAGACGCGATTCAGTTCGTAGGTGTCGGGATACCACCACCCCAGCAATAGCATCTGTCCGGCGATGCGTAACAGGATGGTCAACCGGCATGGTTTCCACCGATAAAGTGCCCACAGCGACAAGGTGATGACGAGGGCTTTTATACGCAACTCAATGATACGCTCAGGATGCAACAGGCTGTTGTAGAAGAAAAGCATGAAGACGGTGGTGGCGAGCAGGTAGATCATCATCACCCACTCCACCGGCAGCAGTCCCTTGCGGGGATGCTCATCCTTTTCTGTTATCCATTGAACATTGAACATTGAACATTGAACATTGAACATTAAAGCCATCCGTTATCCTTATACCACTTAATGGTGAGCGGCACGCCACGCTCCAACGGGTACTCGGGCTTATAGCCCAATTCATCGATGGCGGGTTGGATGTCGCACCGCCAGTTGCGTTGCTTCAGTATATGATACTTGTCATTATTGAGTGCCGAGATCTTACCCGTCAGGTGACCTATCTTATCACCGAAGAAGGTGACGACGCGCAGTACCCAGATAGGTGCCGTGATGCGTATCCACCAGGGGTTGCCCAGTTCCTTGCGGATAAGGTCAGAGAAGGTGGTCGACTGGTACACCTGTCCGTCACTGAGGAAGTACTTACGTCCGGTCTGTCCTTTCTCGCAAGCCAGGAACACCGCCTGCACCACGTCTTGCACATAGACGAACGTGATGTCCTGTTGCTTGTAGCCCACAGCGAAGTCGCTGTGCTGCTTGATACTCTTCGCCATCAGGAAGTAGTCGCGCTCTCGGGGACCATAGACACCGGTGGGACGCAGCACCACATAGGGGAAAATCTCTCCTCTCACATCACATTTCTCTCCTCTCTCCTCTCTCCTCTCTCCTCTATTAACATCATCCAGCCACCGCTCTGCCTCCAGCTTACTCTTACCATAAGCAGTGTTGGGCTGCGGAGTGTCGGTCTCACGAATCTCCTTGTAGGGCTGCTGCTCGCGAATAGCTCCGAAGATGCTCAGCGAACTGATATATACGAAACGCTTCAGGGGCATCTGCAGTTTCAGGAGTGCCCGCACCAGATTCTTCGTGCCCTCGGTATTGATGCGATAGAAGTCTTCGGTGTTCAGACACTTCGTCACACCGGCGGCATGCACTACATAGTCGAAGGACTGACCAGCCAACTGCTGCTCCAGGTCTTCCTGACTCGACAGGTTGAGTTCGATGAAATGGATGCGCTCGTCGGTCAGAAACTGTTTTGAACTGGAACGGCGCATGGCTGCCCAGGTATCGAAGCCTCGTCGCAACGCCTCTTCCACGATAAACGAACCGATAAAGCCACTGGCTCCTGTAATGAGAATCTTCATATCACTTCACTATTGTCGTTTGTTTGACTTTTCAAGTATTTCTCGGGGTCGGTGCCACCCATCTTCATCAGTACCAGACCGATGACTATCCAGATGATCTCACGCACACGACAGATGATACTCTCGAAGATACCCATTGCTGGCTTCAGTCCCAGCGCGGCGGTGGAAAGCACGATGCCACCCTCTTGCACACCGAGTTGCATGGGCAGGAAACCGATGATATTGGCTGCAAAGCTGGTGAAGGCCAGGATGAGGATAGAGTGCAGATAGGTAATCGTCAGTCCGCTCCATCCGCCACCATTGTCGATACCGAAGAGCAGTAGCATGAAGAAGAACTCTGCGCTCTGCACCACACGCGAGGAATACTCCAGTATGATTGAGGAATAGAAAGCCCGCTTATCCTTTTTATATAAGGCTGCTATCTGGCGGTCTATCTTATGCAGCATGCCGCTATGACGGTCGAGGGTTCGCCTGCTCCAACCCTTCAGTCCGGGAATCTTTCCTAACCATCGTATGCCCCAGAGTGCCAAGCCGTGTTTATAGCCTTTGGCAAACACATAGAACGCCAATGTGAAGAGCACAAAGATGATACTTAGCATGACGATGACCCACGTGGTCATGGGCAGATTGCCCGCCAGTGCCAGACCTAAATAGATAAAGATAGAGATAAACCAGAACCAGAAGTGGGCAAAGATATGCATCATCGCATAGAGGATGACCGACGAGGCGGCATGGTCGTTGCTGATATTCTTCGACAACTCGATGATACGGTAGGGTTCGCCGCCGAGACCACCTACGGGCGTGGAGTAGTTGAGGGCATAGCCAGTGATGGTCAGCCGATAGACGCGCCAGTTGCTGACGTGCTCATCAGGACTCTTCACACTATTGATGATATACTTCCACGACCACGCATTGATACCGTAGATGATAACCCATACGCCTACTATAGGGATGAGCCAATAGCCCGCCCTGCATATATGATCCCATAACTCAACGAAGCTGACGTCGAAGGTGAACAGCATCACCACCACGGTCACTACACCGAGAAAGAAGAAGAGGTTATTGATTCTCTGTTTGGTCCACTTCACGTTCTATACCTTTTTACATTATTAAATTATTACATTTTTAAATTATTACATTATACACTGTCGGCTATCTTCTTGCAGAAGGCTTCATGGCGACGGATGGTGTAGCGCATGATAAGCGTCACCACGATAATCTCAAACAGGAAGGTGGCAACGGGGATGTCGAGCAGACAGAACAGCAACAGATACGATGTACGGAAATTGAACACGAGGAGGAACACATAGTTCAGTGTGGGCTTGGAGAAGCGACAGAACTCCTCACGTACCGACTCAGGGAAGTTGGAGGTGTCGCCATAGCGTTCACGCAGACGTGCCATCAGGCGCTGGAACTGTGGTGTGACACGCTCCTGCTGGTAGGTATAGTCTACGTACGACTTCTGTATCAGTCGCTGCCAGAAGTGTCCCTTAGCAGGAATCTGGTCAAGGAGTTCCTGCTGTTTTGCCACATTATCCAGTTCACTACCCTTCTCGCCCTTCAGGAAGAACAAGTGTGTCTGGATGTAGTAATCGGCAATGCGCTGTTGCGGTGCGATGCCTGCTATGCCTGAGACAGCAGCAAGGATAAAGACGATGATGGTGGCCACAGTCACGGTGGTTGCCGTGTCACTCAAGCCAAGCAGTTGGAACTCGATATCATGGTGTAAGTAGAAGCGGTAGACCAAGGCGATATAGATGGGTATATACCAAGCATAGCCTGCCAGTCCGTCGAGTATACGTCCCAAGGCACTCTTCTTGCCAGTCATACGTGCCAACTGTCCGTCAGTATTGTCGAGAATGTCGGCAATGAAAAGCAGGAAGAAGGCTATGAGGTTATACACCAGTCCGGCACCGTCCTCATAGTAATAACATCCATGTGCAAAGAAGAAGGCACTGGCTGCACCGATAATCATCGATGCGATAGTGACCGAGTTGGGATGGATGCCCAACTTTGCGAAGAAGCACGCCCAATAATAGGTAAAGGGTCGTACGATATGGTAGTCTACCCAGTCCTCAGTGTCGGCTGACTTCAAGGAAGCATAAACTTTTTCATTCATGGCTATTTCAATTTAATATCAAAATGATCCAACGCTTGTTTCATCACCACAAAGAATGCATCGATATCCTGCACGTCAATGGTACCCAACGAACAGAGACGGAAGGTGTTGGTGGTGCTGATCTTGCCTGGATAGATGGTGAAGCCCCGCTCGTAGCAGTAGTCGTGCACCTTCTCGAAACTCCAGTTAGGATCATCGGGGTATTTGACCGATACCACCAGTCCCGACTCGATCTTCGGGTCAATAACGGTCTCGAAGCCCAGTTCTTTCACGCCCTTGCGGATAGCCTCATAGACACGGCGGTGACGGGCGAACTTAGCCTCTTCGCCTACTTCGAAATACTCTTTCAGTGCCTGGATGGTAGCGTAGATGGTCTGCACAGGAGGTGTGAAGTGCATCTCACCTGTCTTCTCGAAATACTCGTACTGCAAATACAGGTTGCAATAGTAGGAACGGGTGGGATAGTTCTTCGAGGCCTCGATAATCGACTTGCGACCGATGATAAACGATAGTCCCGACATGGCCATTAGTCCCTTCTGTGCCGAAGCCATACAGAAGTCTACGTTATCTTTTACCATGTCAAACGGTATCATACCCAGTGTCGACGTGGTGTCGCTGATAAAGATAGCACCATACTGATGGGCGAGAGCGCCTATCTCACGGATGGGGTTCAGCACGCCGGTACCCGTCTCGTGATGACAACAGTAGACCACCGCCACGTCGGGGTTCTCCTGTAGTGTGCGCTCTACAGCCTTGAGGTCGGGCTGTTCATAGACGCTCGACTTCAGGTCGATATGGGGGATATGATACATCTGACACACCTCAACGGCACGTGAGTTATAGGCACCGTTGTTGACCACGAGGATCTTCTTTCCCTCGGGAACCAATGAGTTGATGGTGATGTCGATATTGATGGTGCCCGATCCGCAGAAGAGGACCGAGGTGAACTCATCCTCTGGGGCATGAGCCACCTTCAGCAAGTCACTTCGCAGGCCTTTCATCAGGCCGGCAAATTCTTTCTCACGGGGACAGATATCGGGTACTACCTGCGCCATCTTCACCGTATCGGTGGTGGTGGCAGGACCAGGATTCAGCAAAACATTTCTCTTGATTGTTTCCATTTTTCTTTCTTTTTTTCGATTTTTCGAAGTTTCGAGATTTCGAGGTTTCGAGATTTCGAGGCTTCGAGGTAATTTTTCTACAGGAACGGCAGCACATGCTCCTCGGCGTAGGCCAGGTCATCGGGGTCATCAATCTCATACCACTTCAGACCCTCGACCTTCAGCACATACACCTTACGGATGCGCTGCGACATCTGCAATAGTTCGTATTCATATCCCAACTTGGGTTTTTCATCAACCTGCTTGGCATAGTCGGCACACATCTCCTTGTAGAAGTTGGCCGACAACTTATGGATACCCACCAGCTCGCCCTTGGCATCAAGGTCGCTCTCCACGGTGGAACAGCGTGTCAGGCGATGGTCGGGCTCACGATACTCCACGTAGTACTGATCCTGAAACTTCGTCACGGGAGTGATAAGCATCACGTCGGGCTCCGGGCACTCCATCAGCGAGGTAATCGCCTTACGCTCAAAGATCAGGTCCGACTCCAAGAGCAGGAAGTCATCATTGCCTATTGCCTCACGACAGTTGTACAATGTGTACATGCTGTTGGTCTCGGCATAACGCGGAGAGAACACACACTCTATCTGAGGATACTGTTCACGAAGTGCATCATAGCTCTCCTTATGATAGCCTGTGCCGATGATAATGCGCTCCACGCCGCAGTCAATCAGGGTGCGGATGCTACGCTCCACCATTGAGAGGCCACCACACTCCACAAAGCCTTTGGGTATCTTTTCTGTGTATTGGCCGAAACGGGTACCCATGCCCGCTGCCATAATCACTGCTGTCTTAATCATTGAACATTAACCATTGAGCATTGAACATTATTCTACAGTGGCATCAAGGAATGCCATCAATGCCTCTTTGTTCTGGATAGGTGTTGTGGTGGGACGTCCAAGGTCTTTACGATTGCCCTTCTTCACTTTTATCTCTAACAGAGAGGGACCTTCTGCTGTCGCTATTGTTTTCAATGCTTCTTGAAGAGCCTCCTTGCTGTCCACACTGCAAGTATTCTTATAGCCTACGGCCTTGGCCACTGCAGGGAGGTCGATCTTCAGACCGACGGTAGGTTGACCGCCAACACTGTCATGCGCACCATTGTTGAACACTACATGGACGTAGTTCTTAGGAGTCTTACTGGCCACGATAGCCATACTACCCATGTGCATGATGGTAGCACCGTCACCATCGAAGCACCACACCCTGCGGTCGGTCTTTGCCATGGCGATGCCCAAGGCTATCTGGGAAGCGTGTCCCATAGACCCTACCGTGAGGAAGTCGCGCTCGTGACTTTGGTTCATCGCTGCCCGATACTCAAAGAGCTCTCGACTGATCATACCTGTCGTGCTGACGATACAGTCTTTCTCGCCAAGCGCAGCAGCAACGGTCTGGATAGCCTCTTCACGACTCATGGCGAAGTCGTTGGCCTCTACGTTCTGGAGTTTATAATCCTCAAACGTATCCTTCTCGATGACCAGGGCGAAGACTTCCTTGTTATGGAGGGCCTTCACCGCCTTGGCAATCTGTTTCTCTGCCTTGTCTTCCTCCTTGGCAAGCACTTCATAGTTCACCCCCATGACGTTCAGCAGACCGGTGGTCACCTTGCCTTGCTTCACATGCTGCGGTTCATCATGTACACCAGGGCGACCGCGCCAACCGATGAGCAACAGCACAGGGATGTTATACACCTCCTCGTCAGTAAGCGATGCCAGTGGATTGATGATATTACCCTCGCCACTGTTCTGCATATACACACAAGCAGGCTTGCCTGTTGCCAGATAATGTCCGGCAGCGATACCTACGGCAGCGCCTTCATTGGCAGCAATGATGTTATGCTGCGGGTCACAATGGTCGGTGATATAAGCACAAATATTTTTCAAGAGAGAATCGGGCACACCTGCAAAGCAGTCTATGCCGTTCTCCTTTAGTTTCTCAATAAAAAACGATGGTCTAATCATCTTTCAGTATTGTTTTTGTTCAGCGACTAAATCGCTGAACACTATTACTTTTCACTATTCACTATTCGCTATTCACTTTTCACTTAATTCTTCTTCGTGCCTGGTATGAGATTGAGTATCTGCTTAATAGGCATGCAGTATTCGTCGCTGGCCTCCAGACTGCGGCTGTGCGTGAGAATACTTTCAGCACATTTCACCATGGCGGGATAGGCTGAGCGCAACATGTGGTTGGCATAAATCACCACATTGATGCCCCATGATGCCAATTCCTCTTCAGTGAACTGATTGTATGTAGTAGGCACGGCTACGATAGGCGTATGGTTGTCTACCTCGCGGAAGCGCTGACAGAACTCACGGATATCATCGCCACTCTTGTTCTTCGAGTGAATCATCACACCATCGGCACCGGCAGCTACGTAAGCATGGCAGCGCTCCAGAGCATCGTCAACGGGTTTGCCGGCAATCAGACTCTCGCAGCGCGAGATGATCATGAAGTCGCGTGTAATCTGCGCATTCTTTCCGGCCTTAATCTTATTGCAGAAACCCTCAATGGTATCTTGCGTCTGAATGGCATCAGTTCCGAAGAGCGAGTTCTGCTTCAAACCCACCTTATCCTCAATGATCACTGCTGAGATACCCAGACGCTCCAGGGTGCGGACGGTGAATACGAAGTGCTCTACCTTGCCACCGGTATCGCCGTCGTAGATGACGGGTTTGGTGGTTACCTCGAGGGTGTCGTTGAGGTCGTGCAGACGGGTGGTGAGGTCAACGGCTTCAATATCGGGTTTACCCTTCGAAGTAGAGTCGGTAAGCGAAGAAGCCCACATGCCGTCGAACTCACGATGCTGGCCGTTCACTTCTACAGCGGTATGCTCAGCGATAAGACCTGTCAGACCATTGTGTGACTCAATGATACGCACAATGGGTTTGGCAGATATCAGCCGGCGCAAGGATGCCAGACGAGCCTGCGGGGTGACGCCTAAAGAGTCAATCTCCTGCTTCAGACCAGAAGCCGAGATTCCCTTCGTATAAGGTATCTCGATGACTTCACCGCCGATAGCCTCCATCGTCTTGAACACCTCGTCTCGGATGTATTTGTCAGGGCCATACTGCCAGTCATCACCATGGATGATGTAGTCGGGCTTGTACTTCAGCAGATTGGGTACATAGCTCCATTCATCCTGAGGCACTATACTCGACACGCCCTTAATATTCTCTATCACATTCTTGCGTTGTTCATAGGTCAGATAAGGCAAACGCTTATGCGTTGCAATGGCTTTGTCGGTATATAAGCCTATCATCACATTACCATACTTAGCTCCCTGGTTGATAATATTAATAAGTCCGGGGTGCATAATGTCGCCTATCATTCCCAGATAGACCGTTTTTGATGAGTTTTCCATTTTATAAGTGATTATCTATTCAACTTTTTTATTTAGACGCTGCAAAGTTACTAATTATTTTTTAAAAAAGAGGTGTATCTTATATTTTTACGTGCTTTTTTATCATTATTCGGGTTATTTTTCCTATCTTTGCACCAAAACAATCAATATTCTACTGACTATGGGAAAGAAAAAAGGTGGAAAACACTTCACTAAACGAGAGGTTGCCGATGCTCTGCAAGCTCTTTTTCAGGCACATCCTGGTGAGGTCATTAATTTTAAGCAGGTTTTCAAGGCACTACATCTGGTGACTCATCCAGCCAAGATGCTGGCTATCGATGCCATGGAGGAGATGGCGTGGGATGACTATCTGAGCAAGGTTGACAACACCTCATACCGTCTGAACTTGAAGACACAAGTACAGGAAGGCACCTTTATCCGCAAAGCCAATGGCAAGAACTCATTCCTGCCCGATGATGGGGGTAAGCCGATCTTTGTGTCGGAACGCAACTCGATGTTCGCGCTGAATGGCGACCGCGTGAAGATAGCGATGATGGCCCGCCGACAGAACCATATCAAGGAAGCTATCGTCACAGAGATACTACAGCGTAAGCACGACCAGGCGGTAGGTATTCTTCAGGTCGAGAAAGACTATGCCTTCCTCATCACCGAGGGAAATATCTTTGTGCACGACATCCTCATTCCCAAAAAGAAACTGAAGGGTGGCAAGACGGGCGAGAAAGCGGTGGTGAAGATCACACAATGGCCTACCGCGGAATCGAAGAATATCGTCGGTGAAGTGGTGGATGTGCTGGGTAAGCAGGGCGATAACAACGTGGAGATGCACGCTATCCTGGCACAGTACGGACTGCCCTACAAGTATCCGAAGCGGGTAGAGGATGCTGCTAATAAGATCTCGGCTGAGATAACGGAAGACGAGTTAGCGCGCCGTGAGGATTTCCGCGATGTACTGACTTTCACCATCGACCCCAAGGATGCCAAGGACTTTGACGATGCGCTGAGCATAAGAACTGTGGACGAAGGCAAAGGACTCTACGAAGTGGGCGTACATATCGCCGATGTTTCTCACTATGTCAGCGAGGGAAGTATCATTGACCGTGAGGCAGAACAGCGAGCCACCAGCGTCTATCTCGTTGACCGCACCATCCCCATGCTTCCCGAACGGCTCTGCAACTTCATCTGTTCGCTGCGCCCCGATGAGGATAAGCTCTGCTACAGCGTCATCTTCGTTTTAGACGAAGATGCCAACATCAAAGACTGGCACCTGGCGCACACCGTCATCCGCAGTAACCGTCGCTATGCGTACGAGGAGGTACAGGAGATACTGGAAGCCAGCAAAACTAGTAAAACTAGTAAATCTAGTACAACTAGTACAACTAGTATCACTAGTAAAACTAGTAAAGCCAGCACTCCCAGTTTCTCCGAGGAGCTTTGCACCCTCGACCGCATGGCAAAGAAACTGCGTGAGCGTCGTTTCAAGGGCGGAGCCGTGAAGTTCGACCGTGAGGAACTTCACTTCGACGTCGATGAGAAGGGACACCCCACCCGTTGCTACTTCAAGAAGTCGAACGATGCCACCCAACTCATCGAGGAGTTCATGCTACTGGCCAACCGCACCGTGGCGGAGTTTATCGGAAAAGTCGGAAATTCCGGAATCTCCGGCAAATCAGGGAAATCCGGAAAACCAAGCAAGTCTGCCAAGACCTTCGTCTATCGTATTCACGACCAACCCGACCCACAGAAGTTGGAGTCACTGCGCACCGTACTGGCTCCCTTAGGCTATAAGGTGAAGACCAGTGGCACACGCAACGCCATCTCGAAAGGTCTCAACAAACTGATGGAGGATGCACAGGGAGAACGTGAGCAGAAGTTGGTGGAGACCTTGGCACTGCGGGCCATGATGAAGGCGAAGTATTCAACCCATAACATCGGACACTACGGACTGGCTTTCGACTACTACACACACTTCACATCACCCATCCGCCGCTACCCCGACACCATGGTACACCGGTTGCTTACCCGTTATCAGGATGGTGGCCGCTCGGTCAATCAAGAACACTACGAAGAGCTGTGCGAGCACTGTAGCGACATGGAGCAGACGGCACAGAACGCTGAGCGCGACTCCATCAAATACAAGATGGTGGAGTTCATGGCCGACAAGGTGGGAGAGGAGTTTGATGCCCATATCTCAGGTATCCAGTCGTATGGCATCTACTGCGAGATTGACGAGAACCACTGCGAAGGTCTCGTTGGCATGCACGACCTCGATGGTGACTACTATGAATACGACGAGCGCAACTACTGCCTGGTGGGACGCCGCCATCATCAGAAATACCAACTGGGTGATGCCGTGCGCATCAAGGTGGCACGCGCCAATATTGAGAAACGACAACTAGACTTCGTCCTCGCCGATTGAGGGAGCCCCCCGGAATAACGAAATAACGGAATAACGAAATAAAAAAAAATCAAAAAATGAAAAGACAACACTTATTATTAGCAGTCGCAGCATTACTGCTGACTGCATGTGGCACCAGTACGCCTTATACTGTTAATTATTTCGGTTTCAAGGAAAAAGACGATGGCCGATGGGGACTGATGAACCTCAAGGGTGAGGTGCTCTGTGAGAATGAGTTTAAGAACCAGCCGTCTGTCGTGGCCAACGACCGTTTCTATATGGAAACCAAAGATGGCAAGTATGAATTCTACGAAGCCTCTGAAACCCCACAGCCGATTAAGGATGGCACCAAATACCTCCAAACGGGCACTTTCTTGAGTAAGTATGCACCGGTACTGAAGAGCGATGGCACCATCCAGTATATCGACAAGGACGGTAAGGTAGTCATCGACCTCAATAAGAAGTATCCCAATAAGAACATCGAGGTTGCTAATAACTTCTACAGCGACCGTGCACTGGTCAAGATGGACGGCAAGTGGGGTGCCATCGACCTTGACGGTAAACTCATCATACCTTGCAAGTATGAACATGCCGATATTTTTTTGGATGACGTATCCGTTTTTTATGATGAGGAAGACGAGGAAGGCAACTGTAAATGGTATCTCATCAACCGCGACGGCAAGGTGCTCAAGACCAAATTGACAAAGGATATGCATCCCTTAGCATTCTTCAGAGACGGTCTATGCCTGGCCATCATCAACGGTGAAAAGCATGCCATCATCGACAAGGACTGCAACATCGTGAAGAAATTGGGCGACAAGCATGCCTATGGTCGCATATTAAAGGGTATGTTTATATATGAGGAAGACGACAACTATGGACTGATGGACACGAAGGGCGAGGTGCTTATCACTGCCAAGTATGATGAACTAGACTTCAACGGCAGTTTGGTGGTAGGCAAGATTGACGACGAGTGGTATCTGCTGGATCTGGAAGGCAAGAAGATCAGCGACGAACTGGGGGGACGTCCTACATTGCTCACTGAGTTTGTAGACGGTTACGACTCGTTCTTCTTCGTAAACAAAGATGACTCTTATGTCATTTATGATGCCGAGGGCAATGAGCTCTCGCTCGATGTCGACATCAAGGAATTAGGCTTCAACGGACGCGACTACGTGGAAGCTGCCTTCGTATTGCCTGAAGAGGAAGAGGTTGAAGAAATCATTGAACCCGAGTATGAAGATGTGGACTCTACCGTAGTGTATGAAGAGGCCATCGACTCGGTCGCTTATTGATGAGTCGTTAGAATAGTTATTGTCAGCGACTCGGCATCGAAATGAATGCCATTGCCACGCTCCACAAACTGTGCCAGCACCCCCTGGTGAGCCAGTTCGTGGGGCGTGCCTATTTTTAGTATGCCCCCTCGTTGCATCAGCCACAGGCGGTCGGCCACCTGAAGTGCCAACTCCACATCATGGGTGGAGAGGAAGACGGTCTTGCCCGACTCCCTACTGATACGGCGCAGCAACATGAGCATCTCCACCTTGGAGGGGTAGTCGAGGAAGGCAGTAGGTTCGTCGAGGAAGATAACAGGCGACTGCTGAGCTAACGCCTTGGCAATCATCACCTTCTGGCGCTCACCGTCACTGAGCGACATCACCTGACGGTCTTTCAACGCTTCAACACCCACCTGACGGATAGCAGCGGCTACCACCTGACGGTCGTCATCGTTCATGACGCCCCAGAAACCGGTATAGGGCGAGCGCCCCATCTCCACCAGTTCGGTGACGCTCATCTGTCCCACGTCGGGTTTCTCTGTGAGCACCACACCTATCATACGTGCCAGTTCCTTATCGGAAAACGATGACAGGTCACGCCCATCGAGCAGTATGTTGCCACACAACTGCGGTAGGAAAGCAGAGAGCGTGCGCAGCAGGGTCGACTTACCCACGCCGTTCTCGCCCAACAGACACGTCAGTTCCCCACTGCGGATGCTGGCTGACAATCCTTCAGCCACCACCTTGGTCTCTTTTTTCGTCTTATATCCTATGCTGAGGTCTTTCAGCACCACCATACCTTCGTTCATTGGCAATCGCTTTCTTTTTCTGCATGCAAAATTATGGCTTTTTTTTTGAAAAGAAGGTGCTAATTCACGAAAAATCGTTTTTTAGGCACGGATTACACGGATGAACACGTTTTTTTTCGTAACTTTTCGTACCTTTGCAGCATGTTTCATCCACTGCAATCCGACCTGCCGCGTCCTATGACGCTCAACGACCCGTTCTGCTACGAGCCCGACCCACTCTGCTTGTTGGCTGTGGAGGAGGTGAAACGTTATTTACAACAGCAAAGCGACTGGCAGGAGGAGGTGGCCGCCGGAAAGATGTTTGGCGTGCTGGTATGTGAGGCTGGCGATGGTCGACTGGGGTTCCTGGCGGCCTATAGCGGTCAGATTCAGGGTCGCGAAAACCACGAATGGTTTGTGCCGGCGGTGTTCGACTACTTGCAACCCGATGGTTATTTCAAGCGCGAGGAGGCTGAGATAACGGCTATCAACCATCGTATCAGCGCTCTGGAACAAGCCGATGACTACGTGGCAGCCCGTGCCTCACTGACGCGGCTGACGAGAGAGGCCGCCGATGAGATTGACGCATATAAGGAGCGGATGAAGGAAGCAAAGGCACGTCGCGATGCTCTGCGAGAGGGGAGGACTGTCAATAGACAGGACGAAGAGGTACTCGTCCGCGAGAGTCAGTTTCAGAAGGCGGAGTTGCACCGACTGAAACAGCGCTGGCAACAGCAGTTGCATGAGGCTGAAGCCTACGTAAAAACCTTCTCAGAACCCATCAACCACCTGAAACATGAGCGCAAGCGACGCTCCGATGCATTGCAACACTGGCTTTTCGACCACTTTGTGATGGTGAACGAGGTCGGTGAGCATCGTTCGCTGACCGAGATCTTCGCACAGACGCCTCAGGGCGTACCACCATCAGGTTCGGGTGAGTGTTGCGCACCCAAACTCTTGCAATATGCTTTCCTACATCATCTGAAACCCCTCTGCATGGCGGAGTTCTGGCAGGGACGCTCTCCAAAGATGGAAGTGCGCCACCACAACCACTTCTATCCGGCGTGTCAGGGGAAGTGCGGACCGATATTGGGGTGGCAGGCAAAGGCCTCCCCAAGCCCCTCCGAAGGAAAAGCCTCCCCAAGCCCCTCCAAAGGAGGGGGTGTTTATATAGATGATAAAGGAGGTACTTTCTTTGATAATGAAAAAAGGGGTGTCTATAGAGATAATGAGCAGGCAAGCATTAAAATACTATCTCATATTAGAATATTCTCTAATTCATTATCAAATATTAGATTATCATCTAACCAAACATCCCCTCCTTCGGAGGGGCTTGGGGAGGCTTTTGAGGCTTTTATCATCTCCAAACCCTCGGGTCTTCTCAGCGTCCCTGGCAAGAGCGGCGCACCTTCTGTGGAAAGCATCCTAAGGGAGCGCTATCCTACCTTGCGCATGGTACATCGCCTCGACATGGACACCTCGGGCATGATGGTCGTGGCACTTACCGAAGAGGCATACCACAACCTGCAGCGACAGTTTGAGAACCACACCATACGCAAGCGCTACATCGCCATGCTCGACGGTGAGGTACACGGCAAGGGGACCATCAACCTGCCACTGCGACCCGACCTGAACGACCGTCCCCGACAGTTGGTGGACCACGAACACGGTAAGGAAGCCACGACCGACTATGAGGTGCTGGCGGTGGAGCATGGCAGGACACGCATCGCACTGACACCACACACGGGGCGCACCCACCAACTGCGCATGCACTGTGCCCACCAGGAAGGCCTGGGCGTGCCTATCCTTGGTGACCGACTCTACGGGCGCGCTGCCGACAGACTGTATCTGCATGCCGAGATGCTGTCGTTCCGGCATCCTGTCACGGGCGAGTGGGTGACATTCACGGATCCTTGTCCGTTCTGAGGTTTTTCAGGAGTTAATACGTATAGGTGTTAACTCCTTTTTTTTTACAATATATCCCGTTAATTTTCGAGAATTCTGAAAAGAAATTTTTTATTTTGGAAAATGGCCAGTATTTTCGAAGTTTGTAAACCACTGATTTACTGTGACTTCCGTTTTCTGTACAAAAAGCAGTTTTCCAATTTAGCCAAAGTTGCATTCCAATCTTGGCTAAATCACTTTGCAATCTTGGCTAAATCACCATGCAACTTTGGCTAAATTAGGTCGGAAAACTGTCAAAATTGGGATGAAAAACAGCAATAATTGCCTTTCAACTCTTTTTCAATTGCATTTTCAGCGCGGTTTTTTGTTCTAGATGGCCATTTTTCACAGACCTGTTTTTTGACCAATTTTCTTGACATCTGCTACAACCGCCACGCACCGAAGCATCGGCAGTTTTTTGTGGCCATGATGAAAACAAGCACCGTTTTTCTTGTCTACTTAAAAAATATCATGTATATTTGCATCCAAAAAGCAAATATACCAATCTGTTACAAAACCAAACAATACGCAAAACTATGAAGAGACTACTACTTACATTGACAGTTGTCTTCGCATGGACATCTCTTTCAGCCGACAACCTGAAGGAAGACTTCGAGACTGGTCTGCCATCTTCAGCACCTTCGGCAGAGACCACCGTGACCTTGGCTTCCGGCCAATGGAAGGTAAAAGGTGTCTACGCAAAGAAAGACAATAACAGCACGCGTGCCACGATGTCGGGCAATGGTTATCTCATCACTCCCGTCCTCTCACAACCAGGGTCGGTGTCATTCATTCACCGTGCCTCGGGAGCAGGCAAGAAACTGTTGGTGGAGAAGTCGGTTGACGGTGGTACCACATGGACCGAACTGGGCACCTCGACGGTCGCCTCGTCAACGCCCTACGGCAGCAGTTCCTTTAAGGTCAACTCTGCCGAAGAAGACACGCAGGTACTCATCCGTTTCACCTGTCTGAATGCCACCATCTACCTGGATGATGTGAACATCACACTCAACAGTGTGAAACCCGACGTACCGGTAGACCCCGACGATTCTACGTATGTCACCCAGGGTGTATGGGTACCTACGAAAGCCTTCCCCACTCCGCTGAACACGATTTACCTTTCTCCCGACGGTAACGACGAGACGGGCGACGGCAGTATGGAAAAGCCGTGGTTCAACCTACAGAAAGCTATCAATGCCGCACAGCCGGGTACGCATATCGTCTGTCGTGGCGGCACCTATCGTCAAAAGGTACAGAGCGACGGTAAGTTCACTGTGCGCATCAAGAACAGCGGAACCGCCGAACAACCCATCGTCATCCGCTGTTACGATGGCGAGCAGCCCATCTTCGACTTTGCCGATGGGCTGACGAATGAGCGAGTGGGCGAGCGTGGCATCACCATCACCGGCAACCACTGGTGGCTCTATGGTCTGCACATCACCCATGCCGCTGATAACGGCATCAAACTGGAAGGCTCTTACAACCGCATCGAGCGTTGTGAGTTCTCCTATAACCTCGACACCGGCATACAGCTGGGATTCGGACATGACTTCAAGTCGAGTGTAGAAGCGTCCTATGGCGTCAGCGTGTCGAGCAATGACGGTACATGGTGCGCCTACAACGACATCGTGGACTGTGACTCACATCACAACTGCGACTACGATGCCAACTATGGTTCTGACGCCGACGGCTTTGCCTGTAAGATGCATAATGGTAAGGGCAACCGCTTCATACGCTGTCGGGCATGGCATAATAGCGACGATGCCTGGGACCTCTACGAGACCGACTTCGATGTGGTATTAGCCGAGTGCTGGGCGTGGGAGTCGGGTAAGCCAGAGGATCATCTGTGGGTGAAGGACTTCATCAACAAAGGCGGTTCAATGTCGTTCTCAGGCAACGGCAACGGCATCAAACTGGGTGGCAATGGTACCGGTGGTTCGTCGAAGGGTATTCACTATGCCTTCAACTGCATCTCCTTCGGCCATAACAAGAGCGGTAGCGTGAAAGGCTTCGACTGTAATAGTCATAAGGACGGCCACGTATTGGTGGGCTGTCTGGGCTTCAACTGCGGCTACGACTATATGTTCGAGAGCGGCGGCTCTGACGCTAACACGAAGTACTACAACAACATCTGTCTGGGAAAACAGGAGATTGACGTGGGCTATGATGACTACAACGCGTTGGCACAGGCCATGTCGAAGAATGGATGGACTAACCACCTGGTCACAGGTGCCAGCTATGATGACTTTATCTCGCTCGATGAAGACGATGCCCTGATGCCACGCGATATCTATGGTGGCTTGCCCCGTAAATTCGGGCGACTGGCACCCGACAGCAAGCTCATCGACCGCGGCAATGCTGCGTTTGAGGAGAACATGCCCGTTTGGCAACAACTGATTAGTGATTTTCCGTTCCTGAATCGTACTATTACAGGAAGCGCTCGCGATCTGGGACCCTATGAGCGACCAGGCTCGACGACAGCGATTGACGGAATCCAGAGCAACTATAAGGACTATAGCAGCAAGAAAGTCATCACCGATGGACGCCTTGTCATCGTAAAGGGTGAGAAGCGCTACAACATTATGGGACAAAAACAATACTAAATAATTCAAACAAACTGATATGAAAAAGAAAATGATGCTGAGCCTCCTGCTGTTGGCTACCGCACTCACGGTAGCAGCACAGTATAAGTCGGAGGTATGGAGCCCTGACCTGGGCAATGGCAAGTACAAGAATCCCGTACTCAACGCTGACTACAGCGATCCCGACGTATGTGCGGTGGGCGACGACTACTACCTCACGGCCTCATCGTTCAACTGCATCCCTGGTCTGCCCATCCTGCATTCTAAGGACCTGGTCAACTGGACCATCATCGGCTATGCACTGCAGGAGCAGTGGCCAAAGGAGGTGTATGCCCTTCCGCAGCACGGCAAGGGCGTATGGGCACCGTCAATACGCTATCACAACGGAGAGTTCTATATCTACTGGGGCGACCCCGACTATGGTGTGATGATGGTGAAGACGAAAGATCCCGCCGGTCGATGGGACGACCCTGTCTGCGTGATACCGGGCAAGGGCATGATCGACACCTGTCCGCTGTGGGACGAGGATGGCCGTTGCTACCTGGTCAACGGCTGGGCTGGCTCACGCTCAGGTTTCAACAGTGTGCTCTCCGTACGTGAGCTCTCTGCCGACGGCACGCGCGCCATCGGCCAACCTGCGCTGGTCTTCGACGGTGGCAACGACAACCACACCACCGAGGGTCCGAAGTTCTACAAACACGATGGCTACTACTGGATAATGTGTCCGGCAGGCGGCGTGAAAGATGGTTGGCAGTTGGCCATGCGTTCTAAGTCACCCTATGGTCCCTATGAGGCACGTACGGTGATGGCTCAGGGCAAGACAAAAGTCACAGGCCCGCATCAGGGCGGTTGGGTACATACCCCACAGGGCGAGGACTGGTTCCTCCACTTCCATGATAAATATGAGTACGGCCGTGTAGTCTTTCTGCAGCCGATGGAGTGGAAGAACGGTTGGCCCGTGATTGGCGTGGATGACGATGGCGACGGTTGCGGCGACCCCGTACTGACTTACAAAAAGCCAAAGGTCAATGGTACATGTCCTATTGTGAATCCACAGGAGAGTGATGAGTTTGACAAGCCTACATTGGGGCTGCAGTGGCAGTGGCACGCCAACTACGACCAACTATGGGGCATGCCGACAGCCGATGGTCACATGCGTCTCTACAACCAAGACTTGCCCGAGAACTACAAGAGCCTGTGGCAGGTGCCTGGACTGCTGTTACAGAAGACACCCGCCGACCGCTTCACAGCAACGACTAAGATACGCTTTGCCTCGAAGGAGGACAATCAGACGGGCGGACTGGTGATGATGGGTCGCGACTACTCAGCACTGGTGGTGAAACGTGTGGGCGACAGTTTCCAGTTGCAGCAGCTCATATGCAACAATGCAGAGGGCGGAAAAACAGAACAGGCACAGACCCTGGCTACGCTCCAGCCCACCGAACGTGACGTCATCGAATACTCGCCTGCCATCTATCTGGACATCTATCTGCGAATGAAAGTGAAGGACGGCATGTGTCAGTTTGCCTATAGCATGGATGGCAAGAAATACAACGACGCCGGCAAACCCTTCAAGATGAAGGAAGGCCGTTGGATAGGTGCCAAGATTGGTTACGTCTCTATCTGTCAGGACCGTAAGAAGAATCGTGGTTGGGTGGATGCCGACTGGTTCCGCATCACAAAATAAGTTGTCGTAATAAACAAAAAAATACGAGCGCCCCAAAATGGAGCGCTCGTAATTTTTTATTACAAAATGTTATTAGTTCAGAGCATCAGCAAGCTCGGCACCAGCCTTGAACTTAGCAACTTTCTTAGCAGCAATCTTAATCTTAGCCTTTGTTGCGGGATTGATACCCTCACGAGCAGGGCGCTTGTTAACGCTGAATGTACCGAAGCCAACGAGAGCTACCTTGTCGCCTGCCTTCAAAGCGTCCTTCACTGCTACTATGGCTGCATCAAGAGCCTTCTTAGCGTCTACCTTAGAGAGACCAGCACCTGCTGCAATCTTCTCAACCAATTCTGTCTTGTTCATAGAAATGTTAATTAATAAAGTTATAAAATAATGGTTATTAGTGTTAAATTTCACCGCAAATATAAAGTAAAGTATTTAGAAAACAAACAAAAAATCAGAAAAAATGCGTTTTTTCATAAAAAAAAGTTGTGAAAAGCCCTTTTTTGCACATTAAAAGAGATATTTTTAGTAATTTTGCAGCCGAAAAAGGCAGACAACGCCTCCATAATACTTCCAGATAGTAAATAGTAAATAGTAAATCGTAAACAAAGATGTTTCGCAATATACCCACTATCACCAAGAACCTGTTGCTCATCAACATACTGGCTTTCATAGCCACGCTGATTCTGGAGCAAAGGGATTTTAACCTGCAATACTGGGGTGGACTGAACTATTTCATGTCGCACGACTTCCACCTGTATCAGTTTATCACCTATATGTTCTTGCACGGCAGTTTCACGCATCTGTTCTTCAACATGTTTGCGCTGTGGATGTTCGGTTGTGTGATAGAGAATGTATGGGGTCCGAAGAAATTCATTTTTTATTACATTGCGTGTGGCATTGGTGCGGGTCTCTGCCAAGAGATTGTGCAATATATCAGCTATGGCGCCTTCCCCGTAAACAGCATCACCATCGGTGCTTCGGGTGCGGTATATGCCATCCTGTTGGCCTTCGGTATGACATTCCCCAACGAGCGTATCTTTATATTCCCGCTGCCTGTGCCCATCAAGGCAAAGTGGTTCGTGTGCATCTATGCCGCCATCGAACTGTTCTCGGCAATGTCGGCCTATGGAGATGGTGTGGCCCACATGGCGCATCTGGGCGGCATGCTCTTCGGTTTCCTGCTCATCACATACTGGCGCAAGCATCCTGGCAGCGACTACAACCTGCTGAAGGGCTTCAATGCCTTCAATAGATTTAATTCTAGACGTACTAGTACAACTAGTAAAACTAGTAGAACTAGTACTAGTAGAACTAGTACAACTAGAACCCCCTCCACCCCCACCGACGACATGGAGTATAACGCACTGAAGAAGCAGCGCCAAGAGGAAGTGGACAAGATATTGGACAAGATTCGCAAAAGCGGATACGACAGTCTGACGAAGGAAGAAAAGCGGCGTCTTTTTGAAGCCAGTAGGGAGAAATGAAGGTGATTAAGAGCATATTGGTCAATATCCTTACGGGAGCTAGTGTCACCATGGCACTGCTGATGATAGCCATCGCATATAGCGACCGCCTTAATCCGGTAGAACATCCGGTGTTGGCTTGTCTGGGCATGACCTTTCCACTTTTTATCATCATCAACCTACTGTTCTTGGTGGCATGGCTGCTCATCAAATGGCGCAGGATATGGATTCCACTGGTGGCTCTTATCGCAAGCTATAGTGCCATTCATACTTACTACCCACTGCACGGCTCCAGCAAAATACCCGAGGGCAGCATCAAGGTGATGTCATATAACGTATGCTGCTATACAGGAAACCCCAGTTACAAGGCTTGTTTCGACAGCGTGTACAACTACATCAAATCGCAAAAGGCGGATATCGTCTGCCTCCAGGAAGACATCTGCCCGAATACGGAGAAGTTGAACGCACTATTCCCTTATAACGACACATTGCACGTAAACCATTCACCTGTCTATACCAATGCCGTTGGCATCCATACGCGTTACCCGATTATAAAAAAAGAGAAAATCCCCTTCAAGTCGCAAGGCAATGGTTCGGTTGCATTCTACCTGAAGATAGGCCAGCGCACCGTCATTGTCATCAACAACCACTTGGAGAGTTTCCACCTGTCTCCCGTTGACCGCCAGCGGTATAAAGAAGTGCTCAAAGGTGACATGGACAGTAAGAAGGCAGAGGCAGAGACACGTTCGCTGGTGAAGAAAGTGAGTGACGCCATGGCACTGAGAGCCCCACAAGCAGATGCCGTGTACCGTTATATCAAGGCTCATAGCGACTATCCCATCATCGTTTGTGGCGACTTCAACGACACGCCGATATCGTATGTGCGTCGAACCATCGCAGAAGGACTTACCGACTGCTACGTGGCTACAGGAACAGGCGCTGGGATTTCTTATAACCAGAAGGGATTCAACTTCCGCATCGACCATATCATGTGTTCATCCGACTTCACACCTTACCGATGCATCGTCGACGACAACACAAAGGCAAGCGACCACTACCCCATCATTTGTTGGATGGAACTTGATGGCTATTTCAACAAAAAGTATTAACTTTCTTTATACAATATAATTGCATAAAATGTAATAAAAACAGAAAAATATTTGTACACTTTTCGACCGCAACAACATAAAAACGAAACTGTTTTTTCAAAAACGACAAGCGTATACAATTGAAAGGAAAAAGATAGAGAAACACATCAAAAGTTCAAAAAAATGGGGTTTAAACCTTCAAAAGAAGCGGAAATTCATTCGAAAATTTTCTGTTGTGTAAAAAAATCACTATATTTGCACGCTAAAATGCGAATAAAATAACAATAATAACATAACAAACAAAATGCAAAACAAAGGAATTGTAAAGTTTATTGCAGTTGCACTCGTACTGATCTGCTGCTTCTATCTTTCGTTCTCATTTGTAACTCGCTATCATGAAAACAAGATAGCTGAGCTTGAGAAAACGAATCCTGCACAGGCCAGAGAGTACAAAGACTCCGTTGAGACCCACAACATTTGGTTCTGGGCATATAACTTGAAGGAGTGCCGTGAGATGGAGATTGGCCTGGGTCTTGACCTGAAAGGCGGTATGAATGTCATCCTGGAAGTGTCGGAACCCGACATTCTCGATGTGCTGGCAGACCACAAGCAGGATGCTGGTTTCCAGAAGTCACTGAAGGAAGCCCGCAACGACAGCGAGGGTAAGGAAGTGAACTTCGTCGATGTCTTCGTAGAGAAGTGGGCAAAGAACGGCGGTGGTCGTCCTCTGGCTTCTATCTTCGCTACCTCGAAGATGCGCGACAAGGTGAACCCCAAGAGCACCGACAAGGAAGTTATCGCTGCACTGAAAGCTGAGGTGAAGTCGGCTATCGACAATGCTGAGAACATCGTCCGCAACCGTGTGGATAAGTTCGGTGTCGTACAGCCAAACATCCAGCGTCTGGAGGGACAGTCACGTATCATGGTCGAGATGCCTGGTATCAAGGACAAGGAACGTGTGCTGAAGCTGTTGGCCGGTAGCGCTAACCTGGAGTTCTGGGAGTGCTACAATGGCGATGAGATATACAACGCTATGCAGAGCATCATGGCTGCCTACCTGAGCGAAATGAACAATAAGGAAGTAGCTGAGACAACTGAAAATCCGGAATCTCCGGAAAATCTGGAATCTCCGGAATCTCCGGAAAATCCGGAAAATCCGGAAAATCCGGAATCTCCGGAAAACACTGAAGTCGCTGAGGGTGAGCAGCAGGCCGACATCAACGCTGAGATGGCCAAGGAAGAGGAAAAGGCTCCTGAACTGGACACTAACAACAAAAACCTGCCTGCTCTCCGCCTGATGCCCGTACAGTCGCCTGTCATCGCTATTGCCAGCGTCTACGACACAGCTGCTGTGAACAAGATGATTAACTCTGAGACTGCTAAGCAGATCCTGCGTAACCTGCCTAATGAGGCTCGTCTGGCATGGGGTGCCAAAGCAGCAGAGGACAACCGCTACAACATCAAGGGTGAGGTCTTCGAGCTCTACGCTCTGAAGGTGACCGATCCTTCAGGTCGCGCTCCACTGGAGGGTGATGTCATCACCAGCGCCAAGGACGGTTTCGACAATTCTAAACCCATCGTCTCTATGCAGATGAACTCTGAGGGTACTCGTGTATGGGCAGAGCTGACCAAGAAGAACCTGAAGCGTGCCATTGCCGTGGTACTCGACGGCGTAGTTTACACCGCTCCTACCATCCAGACTGAGATCAACGGCGGACAGTCACAGATCTCGGGTAACTTCACCATCGACGAAACCAAGGACTTGGCCAACACGCTGAACTCTGGTAAGATGCCTGCGCCTACTCGCGTCATCTCTTATCAGATGGTAGGTCCGTCACTCGGTGCACAGTCAATCCATCAGGGTATCGTATCATTCATCGTGGCTTTCATCCTGCTGATGTGCGTCATGGTGCTGCTCTACAACTTCATCCCTGGTATGCTGGCCAACTGCGCCCTGCTGTTCAACCTGTTCTTCACACTGGGTATCCTGGCATCATTCCAGGCCGCACTGACCATGCCTGGTATCGCAGGTATCGTGCTCACACTGGGTACTGCTGTGGATGCTAACGTGCTGATCTACGAACGTACGAAGGAAGAGCTCCGCAAGGGACTGGGCATCAAGGATGCACTCAACAATGGTTACTCGAACGCCTTCTCGGCTATCTTCGACTCTAACTTGACTTCACTCATCACGGGTATCATCCTCTACGTCTTCGGTACAGGTCCTATCCGTGGTTTCGCAACGACTCTGATCATCGGTATCTGCGTATCGTTCTTCACCGCTGTGTTCATGACCCGTCTGGTTTATGACAACCGCATGAAGCACGACAAGTGGCAGCACCTGACCTTCACCACGCCGTTCTCAAAGAACCTGATGCAGAACACGAAGTACAACTTCATGGGCAAGTACAAGATGTCGTACACCATCTGGGGTGTGGCTGCACTGATCTTCTGCGCCAGCTTCGCACTGCGCGGACTGAGCCGCTCTATCGACTTCACCGGTGGTCGTAACTATATCGTGAAACTGGATAAGGACGTACCTGTAGAAGATGTTCGTAAGGTGCTGAAAGGTGCTTTCGTCAACGACGAGGAGAGCAGCGAGAGCAAGGGCAAGGAGGCTAACACCCAGGTTATCGCTCTGGGTGAGGCTAAGACTATCCGCGTATCGACCAACTGGAACATCGAGGCCAGCAATACTGAGGTAGACCTGCGTGCTGAGGAGATTCTCTTCAACAAGTTCAAGGAGGCCGGCTACATCAACAGCGACAATAAGGAAGACTTCCTGCAGGAGGACGAGAATGCCGACAGAGCAACTATCGTCAGCGCTACAAAGGTAGGTCCGTCGATGGCTAAGACCATCACTCGCGGTGCCTTCATCAGCGTGATCATCGCTCTGATTGCCATCTTCCTCTACATCCTGCTCCGCTTCCGCAACGTGGCATTCTCTGTAGGTTCTATCGTCGCTCTGGCATTCGACGCCCTCGTAGTACTCGGATTCTTCAGCCTGCTCTATGGATGGGTGCCCATGTCACTCGAAATCGACCAGACCTTCATCGGTGCTATCCTGACGGTGATAGGTTACTCTATCAACGATAAGGTGGTGGTGTTCGACCGTATCCGTGAGAACATCGGACTCTATGCAAAGCGCGACCGCAGACAGCTCTTCAACGAATCGCTCAACCAGACGCTGGCTCGTACCATCAACACCTCAGTGACAACGCTTATCGTGCTGCTCACCATCTTCTTCCTCGGTGGCGACTCGATACGTCCGTTCTCATTCGCTATGATACTGGGTGTCATCTTCGGTACGCTCTCATCTATCTTCATTGCTGCTCCTACTGCTTACCTCATCATGAACCGTGGTAAGAAACAGGAGAAGGAAGAGAAAAAATAAATCAGGTAACACTTGATTCCAAAAGGTACGTGCGCACACCTGCGTGCGTACCTTTTATAGATTAAATATAAGAAATAAAGGTCAAAGAGGTATGGCTAAGAACTCAACTTGGATAGACGACTACTGGCTGATGCTGATGCAGATTTATCTGAAAAAACCAGTAGGCGTAAAACCTCTCTACCAAAAAGATATGGTGGAGTTGAGCCTCGAACTGCACATTGCGCCAGAGGCACTGCACGACCGTATGCAACAGATAGCACGACTCGACACACCACGCATCGAGCGCATCTGGAAGACCTACAGCGACAACCCACGTCGACTGACAAGGGCCGTCAGACTACTGCGTGAGATGAAAGGATTTGGAGCAGCTAATGACTTCTATCAGGGCGTAGAGGTGGAAGAGACGTTCGAGAAAGACTTCCGACCACTGCAGGAAGACCAACGAATAAGACCCATCACACTCATCCTTGTACTTGACCTTTACTTCCGACTGACACCCAGCACCATGAAGACCGACACGCCAGAGGTAACAGAGCTGGCAAGACTCGTCAAGCTACCAGCTGATGACATTGTCGGTCTGCTACTTACTTACCAGCAATGCGATCCCTATCTGAATCGCAAGAGAAACACCACACCACTGTTACTGAGCCATTGCCAGCAGATATGGCAACGCTTCGGTAACATGAATCCCAACGTTGTCGCACAATATGCTGAAGAGCTGAAAGCATACTTCGAAAAGTAAAGTGTATGAAACAGACACAGGTACAGGAACAACGGCAAGAACAACGACTGCAACAGAGCATCTCACAACAACAACTGTTGCAGGCACAACTCATTGAACTGCCTGTACAGCAACTCATTGAGCGCATCGACACAGAGATGCACGACAATGCTGCACTGGAACCTGCAACTGATGACATGTCAGATTATTCAGACTATTCAGACTATTCAGAAAACTCTGACAGCTCGGATAACTCAGAAGAATCAGAAAACAACGATCTCTACGAACAACAACGTGAACGCGAAGACAGACAGGATGAACTCGACAAGGTCCTTGAGAACTTCGGACGCGATGATGAGGAATTACCAGTCTACTCCGGTGGACGATACACTAATGAGGAGACAGAAGAGCGTGTGTACGGTTCAACGGAGTCGTTCTATGACCACCTTCTGGAACAGGTATCCATGCTCGACCTTACCGACCGCGAACGCTATATCATGGAGTACCTCATCCGCTCACTGGAAGACGACGGACTGATGCGTGCCTCGCTCGAAGGCATCGTAGAAGAACTGGCTATCTATCATAATCTAGACACAACGGAAGAGGAAGTAGAAGGTATCCTCAAGCAACTGCAACAACTCGATCCGCCAGGCATCGGCGCCCGTTCGCTACAGGAATGTCTGCTCTTGCAGATAGACCGTCGCAAGGAGTCACGCCAAAAGCAACTCATGCACACCGTCATCAGCGAGCATTTCGATGAATTCACCAGAAAGCACTGGGAAAAGATTGGGCAGGCACTGGGCATTGGTGAAACAGAGACAGAAGAACTGATTCAAGAACTGCGAAGACTAAACCCAAAGCCTGGCGCATCAATGGGCGAGTCTATCGGACGCTCCATGCAACAGATTACGCCCGACTTCATCATTGACACCCACGACGACGGCACCGTCACCTTCACAATCAACAATAGCGATGTACCACAACTGCAGATTGCAGAGACATTCTCAGAACTACTGCGCGACTACCAGAACAACCGTGAGAACCTCTCACGACAGATGAAGGAGGCACTGCTCTATACCAAACAGAAAATAGATGCCGCACAGAATTTCATAGATGCCATACGCACACGACAGCGCACACTCTATCTCACGATGAATGCCATCATACACTGGCAGCACCGATTCTTTGAAGAGGGCGACGAGGCACTGTTAAGACCGATGATTCTGAAGGATATTGCAGAAAAGACAGGACTGGACCTCAGCACCATCTCACGTGTATGCAACTCGAAATACGCACAGACCAGATGGGGCATGTTCCCACTGAAATACTTCTTCAGCGACGGCTTTGTCACGGAGAGTGGAGAAGAACTGTCAACTCGAGAGATAAAAGCCACGCTGCGTGAAATCATAGAAAACGAGGACAAACGTAAACCACTGAGCGATGACGCACTGAGTGACTTGCTCAAGGAGAAGGGATTCCCCGTAGCACGACGCACAGTAGCAAAATACAGACAACAAATGGGATTCCCCATAGCACGACTGAGGAAATGACGACAGAGAAAGGATTTATTATCGCAGCACGAGCAATAAGCCTCGTATTCACACCTTTCTACCTACCTCTCCTGGGGGTCGGACTGCTCTTCACGGTCAGTTACATGGAAGCACTGCCAACATGGTATAAATGGCGCATCCTGCTCATGGTATATCTCTTTACCATACTATTGCCCACACTGCTCATACGCGTCTACCGACACATGCAAGGATGGTCACGCATAGAGATAGGACAGAAGAAACGACGCGTCGTACCCTATTGCATCTCACTTCTTTGTTACTTCATCTGCATCGAGGTGATGAGTGCACAGAATGTCTTTTTCTTTATTCATTCAATCATCTTCTCAGCACTGCTGATACAAATAGTATGCACCATCACCAATCTGGTTTGGAAGATTTCAACCCACATGGCTGCCATAGGTGGACTGGCAGGGGGTATTCTCGCCTTTACCTACATTTTCATCTATAACCCCATCTGGTGGTTCTGCCTCACACTATTGCTTGCCGGATTGTTGGGTTCTGCCCGAATGATCCTAAGACAACATACGCTCGCACAGGTGGTAGCAGGCTTTGGAATAGGATTCGTCTGTGCAGCCATCGGCATCTTGCGCTCACACTTCCTGGTGGTCGCAGAGGAGATCATAAACATCATTTTCAACACTATACTCCGTATTTTTATCTTATGAACATGAAACCCATAGTCAGCATTATCATGGGCAGTACCAGTGATCTGCCCGTCATGGAGAAAGCTTGTCAGTTGCTCAACGACATGCAAGTGCCCTTTGAGGTTAATGCACTGTCAGCCCATCGTACACCGGCTGCGGTAGAAACGTTCGCAAGTAACGCCAAACAACGTGGCATACGTGTCATCATCGCCGCTGCAGGCATGGCTGCTGCCCTGCCAGGCGTCATCGCCGCACAAACCACACTACCCGTCATTGGCGTACCCATCAAGGGAATGCTCGACGGACTGGACGCTCTGCTCAGCATCGTGCAGATGCCTCCTGGCATCCCAGTGGCTACCACTGGTGTCAACGGTGCGCAAAACGCAGCCATCCTCGCCTGTCAGATACTGGCTCTCAGCGATGCTGACCTGGCACAGCGGCTCAATGACTATAAAGAGGGACTGAAAGCAAAAATAGAAAAGGCCAATAAAGACCTGGCAGAACTGAAATATGATTTTAAGGTCTGAATCGAAAACTCGAAATATCGATATTACGATAATAATCAGAAAAGCATGCAAAGAAGAAAGACCCACGAAGTACGCGTCGGCAATATCGGCATCGGTGGACAGAATCCCGTCAGGGTGCAGTCGATGTGTACTACCTCAACGATGGATACCGACGGTTGCGTAGAACAGATTCTCGCCATCGCCGCAGCAGGTGGCGAACTGGTGCGACTGACCACACAGGGCACCCGCGAGGCCGAAAACATGCGAGTCATCCGCGACCGAGTCAGAGCTGCCGGTTGCATGGTACCCTTAGTCGCCGATGTACACTTCAATCCTGCCGTGGCTGATGTAGCAGCCAAATACTGCGATAAGGTTCGCATCAACCCAGGCAACTACGTAGATCCAGGACGCACGTTCAAAAAACTGGAGTATACCGACGAGGAATATGCCGCTGAACTTCATAAGATAGAAGAGCGCCTTATCCCCTTCCTGAACATCTGTCGTGAACACCACACTGCCATTCGCATCGGCGTAAACCACGGCTCACTCTCCGACCGCATCATGTCGCGTTACGGAGACACACCAGCTGGTATCGTAGAGAGTTGCATGGAGTTCCTGCGTGTCTGCATGCAACAGAACTTCATGGACGTGGTGGTAAGCATCAAGGCCTCTAATACCGTCGTCATGGTCGAGTCAGTACGACTGCTTGTCAAGGCGATGGATGCTGAGGGTATGACCTTCCCACTCCACCTCGGCGTCACTGAAGCGGGTGAAGGCGAGGACGGTCGACTGAAGAGTGCCGTCGGCATAGGGTCACTGCTCATCGACGGCATCGGCGATACCATCCGCGTCAGCCTCAGCGAACCACCAGAGAACGAGATTCCCGTGGCTTATGCCTTGCTACAGGCAGCACGCGTGCGTCAGACTAAGACGGAATACATCTCATGTCCTGGTTGCGGACGTACGCTCTATGACTTGCCCACAACCATTCAACGCGTGAAGGCAGCCACCAAGGACTTTGTAGGACTTAAGATTGGTATCATGGGTTGCATTGTCAACGGACCAGGGGAAATGGCAGATGCCGACTACGGCTACGTGGGGGCCGGCAGAGGCAAGATCAGTCTGTATCGCGGTAAGGAATGTGTAGAGAAAAACATCCCGGAGGAGGAAGCCGTCGACCACCTGTTAGCCTTAATCAAGGCAGACCAACAATAAAAATAAAAAAGAGAGCGTTCTGCTCTCTTTTTTCTATTTCATCAACTGCTCAAACAGTTCCTTCATACCCTCAGAAGCACCTTTCTGTATCTGTTTTACGCCACTTCCAGCACTGATGGGATGAGGATCGATGAGGTAGACAGGGACACCTGGACGCACATAGTGCACGAGTCCGGCAGCAGGATAGACCGCTAATGAAGTACCAATAATAATAAAGATGTCAGCCTGTTGTGCATAGTCGGCTGCCACCGTGATATTAGGCACTGCCTCCCCAAAGAATACAATATAAGGACGGAGCAACGAACCGTCGCCTGCCTTCGTACCAGGCTCTACGATATAGTTGTCGGGGCCCAACTGCTGGATATAGTGAGGGTTATCCACGTCACGACTTGAACAAACCTTCATCAGTTCACCATGCAAGTGAATGACATGCGACGAGCCAGCTGCCTCATGGAGGTTATCCACATTCTGTGTCACCACCGTCACATCGTACTTCTCTTCCAGACGTGCCACCAGTCGATGGCCCTCATTAGGTTTCACTCCAAGGCATTTGCCTCGCAACATATTATAGAAGTTGGTCACCAGCGTCGGATCAGCCTCCCAACCCTCGTGAGTAGCTACCTGAGACACAGGATATTCCTCCCATAAACCATCCGCATCACGGAATGTCTTCAGTCCACTCTCAACCGACATTCCAGCACCTGTTAAGACGACAATTTTCTTCATAATTCCTAATAATTTATTAAAACTCCACAAAAATACTAATTTTTATCGAAAGATGATGGATTAAATCAGATTTTATTACTAATTTTGCACGATTTTTATAGAGTATCATTATTTAAATACAACAAAATGGATAAAGTGAGCTATGCCCTTGGACTGGGCATCGGACAGCAACTGGCACAAATGGGTGCTACAGATCTTAACGTAGACGATTTCGCACAGTCTATCAAGGACGTGCTGGCAGGCAACGAACTGAAAGTATCACATCGTGAAGCCCAGCAGATTGTACAGGATTACTTCGCCAAGAAAGAAGAGAAGCTCAACGCTGAGCGTGCTGAGAAAGGCAAGGCAGCCAAGGTTGAGGGTGAGAAATATCTGGCAGAGAATGCCAAGAAAGATGGTGTGATCACACTGCCCAGCGGACTTCAGTATCAGGTGCTGCGCGAAGGCAATGGTAAGAAGCCGTCAGCCAAGGATTCTGTGAAGTGCCACTACGAGGGATTCCTCATCGATGGTACCGTCTTCGATTCAAGCGTGCAGCGTGGTGAGCCCGCTACCTTCGGACTGCAACAGGTCATCGCTGGTTGGACCGAGGGTCTGCAACTGATGCAGGAGGGTGCTAAGTATCGTTTCTTCATCCCCTATCGTCTGGCTTATGGCGAAGGTGGTGCCGGTGCCATGATTCCTCCCTTTGCCACACTCATCTTTGACGTAGAGCTCATTGAGGTGGTATAATCACAACTTTGGATGGAAATAATCATATTATAATTATAACTAGTGCTAATATGATAAATCATTGGTTTCGCTTATCGATGGTTTTATGTCTTTTATCTTTCGTTCTTGCATCATGCAACACATCCACATCAAAAATGGCTGATACTGACGATGACGAGGACAATATAGTACTTGACAGTCAAACGGACTCCTTAAGCTATGCCTATGGGGTAAGTTTTACCAAAGGGTTGGAAGAGTATCTAAAACAGATGAACGCCGATTCCACCTACGTTGATGTATTTTGCGATGGAGTTGAAATAGCGTTCAATGATAGCGAAAATAAAGACAAAGATAAAGCCAAACATACTGGCTATGCCTTAGGCCTACAATTGGAGCAAATATTCCAAGAACAAAGTAAAGCAACCTCTCTAAAACTATCGAGGAAAGCTTTTCTCGAAGGTTTTATTGATGCTGCTTCAGGAAAAGAAACCCGCATTACCAAAGATAATGCGATATTCATCGCTGAAGATAGTATCGATGAAGCAAACCGCAGTTATGCCATCGGCATGCTTATGACAGAAGGCTTTGATGCATACCTCACACAAATGGGTATCGATAAAGAAAAGGACGAACTGTTCAAAAGCATCAAAGAAAGTTTTAAAGCCATCGACAAACCTGAGGATTACAACTATTATCTCGGTATGATGATTGGCAATCAACTTAACACAATGTATCAGAATGCTACCGCCTCCTTGAGTGGTAGTCAGGAAGATATTATTATTACACGCGAACTAGTTCTTTCAGGTTTTATCGATGCATTCAAGAATGAGTCACTTCTTACTCCAGATAATGCAAATAAAATTATTGAAGACGATAGTAGGTTAATTCTTCAAAAAAAGAATGCAAGCAAAATCGAAGAAAACGATAAGTTCATGGCCGAAAAAGCCAAGGAAACTGGAGTGAAGCAAGTAATTGGCAGCAAAGTACTTTATAAAGTACTGACTGAAGGACATGGTTCTGTGCCTACATCTGAAGAAGCCACAGTCGTAGTTCATTATGAGGGATACTTGCCTAATGGTACCAAATTTGATTCCTCCTATGACCGCAATTCTCCTGCAGAATTCAAACTTAACCAAGTGATTCGCGGCTGGACAGAAGCTTTATTACAAATGCCTATCGGCTCTGTTTGGATGGTTTATATTCCTCAGGAGTTGGCATATGGCGAGCGTGGTGCCGGTGAGGCAATTCCTCCCTATTCTCCCCTTATTTTTAAAGTAGAATTGTTAAACATCAAATAGTCTTAAAAATTAAAAATAATTAATTACATACAAACGATGAAAAAGATTTTTTCTATGGCTCTTGTAGCCATTGTTGCCGCTACTATGGTATCTTGCGGTAACGACAAACCCAAAGTGAAGTTGAACAATGGACTCGATTCTCTGAGCTATGCTTATGGTGTGAGTTACACACGTGGTCTGGATTCCTATCTCGACCAGATTGGCCCTATCGACTCTATCTATATGAGTCAGTTCTATAAGGGCGTGAGCGAAGCCTTCAATGCCAATGGCGATGCTAATCGCAAAGCCTACTATATCGGTCTGCAGATTGGTACTCAGCTCAACGACATGTTAGCAAGAACCAATCAGGATCTGACCTCTAAGGATTCTGTGGAGTACCTGAAGAGAGAGGACTTCCTGGCTGGTTTCCTCAATGCAGCATCCAAGGGTAAGACCAACCTCACTCCCGAGGAAGTTGATTCTCTGGTCAACAAGATTGGACAGATGATTGCCAACGACAATCACAGAAAGATGACCGAAGAGAAGCGCAAGGTCAGCGATGAGTTTATTGCTAAGAAGAAGAAGGAAGCCGGTGTGATGGAACTGCCCAAGGGTGTTCTTTACAAGGTTATTACCGAAGGTGACGGCCCAGTGCCCACAGCCAATGCTACGGTGAAGGTGTTCTATGAGGGCAAGCTCATCGACGGTACTGTCTTCGACTCATCAAGCAAGCATGGAGATACTCCCGTACAGTTCCGTGCCAACCAGGTCATCCAGGGTTGGACCGAGGCTCTGACCAACATGCCTAAGGGTTCTAAGTGGGAGCTTTACATCCCTCAGGAGCTGGCTTACGGCGAGCGTGGTGCCGGTCAGATGATTCCTCCCTTCGCACCCCTGATTTTCACTGTTGAATTGGTTGACTTTGAAGAGCCTGAAACTAAGGAGGCTAAATAATTCACGCCCATCATGAAGAAATCCATTATAATGATAGCACTGGCACTTGTGGCCAGTGCTTCTTTCTCTCCTATCGAAGCAGGAAAGAAGAAAGACAAGAACAAGAAACAAAGCACGGAGACATTGGCTCCTGTAAAGCTCAATGACAACCGTGACTCTGTAAGCTATGCTGCCGGTCAAAGCATGACCGAGGGTCTGGTGCCTTATCTCGTGCAGCGCATGAACATCGATACAACCTACATGGCCGACTTCATGCAAGGTTTCAACGAGGCTATCGCTACTGCCGAGAATCCTCGTGAGAAAGCCCGCATTGCCGGTATGCAGATTGCCGACCAGGTGGCCAACAGTATGTTGCCCAACATCACCAAGGAATTTGCCGAGACGCCCGATTCTATCGATAAGGCACTCTTCTTCCGTGGTTTCAACGATGCTTTATTGAACAGCAATGCTGTCATGACAACGGAGAAAGCTACTACCTTCTTCAAGGAGCAGCGTGAGATAGCCAAGAGCGTCAAGGCTGAGAAGATGAAAGAAGGCGGTCGCCGCTTCCTCGCCGAGAATCGCCATAAGGCAGGTGTCATCACCACACCCAGCGGACTGCAATACAAAGTACTGGTTAAGGGCGAGGGTGAAGTGCCACAGAAGACCGACAAGGTAAAGGTACATTATGAAGGACGCCTCATCGACGGCACCGTCTTCGATGCATCTACGAAACATGGTACCGAGCCAGCAACCTTCCGTGCCGACCAGGTTATCAAGGGTTGGACCGAGGCTCTCACCATGATGCCAGTAGGTTCGAAGTGGGAGCTCTATATTCCCGAGAATTTAGCTTATGGTGAGCGTCAGGCAGGACAGATTCCTCCTTACTCCACACTGATCTTCCAGGTAGAACTGCTGGGGATTGAGAAGTGAGAAGTGAGAGGAGAGAGGAGAGAGGAAAGAGGAAAGAGGAAAGAGGTAAGACAAAAAGAGTTTGATGATGAAGACATTTGATTTGAACGAGGCAGTTAATCAATGCTATCGTCAGTTTCCATCCACTGAGCATCGCCCGGTGGTAGGTGTTACCGGCAACTATGGTGAACAGACCTGCAAACTGGGGCATGGCTATTACAAACAGATAGAAGCTGCTGGAGGCGTGCCCGTCATCATACCACCCTCTACCGACCATCAGGTGATTATCGATACCCTAAACCGCATCGATGCCCTGCTGCTCAGTGGTGGTGCCGACATCAACCCGCTGTACTGCGGGGAAGAACCCGACGTTCGTCTGGGAGGTATCAATAGTGAGCGCGATCTCCCCGAACTACTCATCACCCGATTGGCCGCCAACCGTCAGATGCCTATCCTCGGCATCTGCCGTGGCATCCAGACCATGGCCGTTGCACTCGGTGGAAAGGTGCATCAGGACATTACCACCTGTGCCACTATCAAGCACTCACAGGATGCCGACCGCTCTGAACCAACCCACTCGGTCACCATCTCTGAAGGCTCCACCTTATATAATATATACTCTCAGAACCCATCTCTATTCGTCAACTCCTTCCATCATCAGGCAGTAAGCGACCCAGGCAGCCACTTCCGCGTGGCAGCGCGTGCCAAGGATGGTGTCATTGAGGCCATCGAGAGTGCAGAGAACAAACCGTTTATCGGTGTGCAGTGGCATCCAGAGTGTATGGGCGACGATCAGTTGTCCCTGTTCCAATGGCTCATCAACGAGGCACGACTCTATCACGAGTCACAACAGTTGCACGACCGCATTCTCTCGCTCGACACCCACTGTGACACCCCGATGTTCTTCCCACAGAACGTTAACTTCGGCACACGCGACAGCCGCATCCTCGTTGACCTACCCAAGATGACAGAGGGTCGCCTTGATGCCACCATCATGGTGTGCTATCTGCCACAACCCAAAACAGGTGAGACATTCCAACAGCAGGTAGCCTTTGACGTGGCAGGTCCGAAGGCCTATGCCAACCTTATCTTCGACAAGATAGAACATATCGTCAGCAGTCATCACGACCATGTAGCACTGGCACGCACTCCCCAAGAGCTTTGGCACAATAAGCATCAAGGCAAGAAGAGCATCATGCTGGGTATTGAGAATGGACTGGCACTGGAAGGTAAGATAGAGAACGTGGCGCATTTCGCTAAGCGCGGCATTGTCTACATCACGCTCTGTCATAATGGTGACAATGACATCTGCGACTCCGCACGAGGCAGTCAGACCCATGGCGGTGTGAGCACTTTCGGTGCCACGGTCATCGCTGAGATGAACCGTCAGGGTATCATGGTCGACCTGAGCCATGCTGCCGAGTCGAGTTTCTACGATGCCTTGGAGATAAGCAAGCAACCCATCGTATGTAGCCACAGTTCCTGTCGTGCCCTCTGTGATCATCCTCGCAACCTGACCGACGATCAGATGCGAGCATTAGCTCAGAAAGACGGTGTCTGTCAGATAACCCTTTATCCGGGCTTCCTGCGTCAGGATAGTCAAGCCACCATCATCGACGCGATACGTCATCTCGACCATGCTATTCAAGTGATGGGTATCGACCACGTAGGTCTGGGTACTGACTTCGACGGTGACGGTGGTATTCCAGGGCTTGCCGATGCCTCTGAACTCCGTCTCTTCACCCGTCAGTTGTTACTACGCCGTTATTCTGAGGAAGACATCCAGAAGATCTGGGGCGGTAACTTCCTGCGTGTCATGCAACAGAACATTGAACATTGAACATTGAACGTTGAACATTGAACGTTGAACATTGAACGTTGAACATTGAACATTGAACATTGAACGTTGAACATTGAACGTTGAACATTAGAATATGAAACTCTCTCCACTCTCCACTCTCCTCTCTCCACTCTCCTCTCTCCACTCTCCACTCTCCACTCTCCTCTTATCTCTCCTGCTTCTCACCGCCTGTGGTGGTTCACAGAAGAGCACTACCACTAAGAGCGCAACAGAGAGTGAACCCATGGCTACTGTCGTAGGTCCTACATTCTCAGCCGACTCTGCCTATGCCTTCTGCAAGGCACAGTGCGACTTCGGGCCACGCACGATGAACAGCAAAGCCCACGAGGAATGTGGCGCATGGATAGCACGTCAGTTCCAAGGCTATGGATTATCAGTCATCGAACAGCGTGCCACCCTTCGCGGTTACGACGGCACGCCTCTTCAGAGCAATAATATCATCGCACAATACCGTCCCAAGCAGAAAGAACGCATCATGATCTGTGCCCACTGGGACAGTCGCCCATGGGCCGACAACGACCCCGACTCCACTAACTGGCACAAGCCTGTGATGGCAGCCAACGACGGAGCCAGTGGTGTGGCTGTGATGCTCGAGTTAGCGCGTCTTCTGAAAGACAATACGCCCAACGTCGGCATCGACTTCATCTGTTTCGATGCAGAAGACTGGGGTGAGCCCCAATGGGTAGTTTCTGAGAACGTCGAAAACTACTGGGCACTCGGTTCACAGTATTGGGCTAAGAACCTACATCAGTCTGACTACAAGCCCCGCTATGGCATCCTTCTCGACATGGTGGGTGGCCAGGGAGCCCGTTTCTACCAGGAGAGTATCTCACTGACGTATGCCCGCGACCTCGTGGAGCGCATCTGGCAGGCAGGCGCCACTGTAGGCTATAGTGCCTATTTCCCCCGTGAAGAGGGAGGTTCCATCAACGATGACCATAAGCCTGTAAACGAAATCGCTCATATCCCTTGCGTCGATATCATCCATCACACGCGTGGTGCCGGCTTCGGACCCACCTGGCATACCGTCAATGATGACATGCAACACATCGACCGCAACACGTTGCGTGCCGTCGGTCAAACATTGGTACAAGTCATTTATACGGAGAAGTAAAAAGCTCTACCCCATCTTCATCCACGCCGCAATACGGTCGAGCGCCTCAATGGTGCGCTCACGATTGCTGAAGGCCGTGAACCTTACATAACCCTCGCCACTGGGACCAAACCCAATGCCGGGGGTGCATACTACATGGGCACTATAGAGCATCTGTTCGAAGAAGCGGCTACTACTCATGCCGTTGGGAGTCTTCACCCATAGATAAGGGGCATCCTTGCCGCCATACACCTCCAAGCCCATTGCCTTCAGCCGTTGGAGCATCAACGTAGCCGTCTCCATATAGTAGTTTATCGTCTGCCTCACCTGTTCCTTACCTTCAGGAGTATAGATAGCCACAGCCGCCCGCTGACTGATGTAGCTGGTGCCATTGAACTTCGTACACTGTCTACGATACCACAGGCGGTTCAGGTTGATACGTTCGCCGCTCAACGTTGAAGCCGTCAGCTCCTTTGGCACTACCGTATAACCGCAGCGCACACCGGTAAACCCTGCTGTCTTGGAGAAGCTATGAAACTCGATGGCGCACTTCCTTGCCCCTTTTATCTCATAGATAGAATGAGGGATGCCAGGTGTTTGGATATAAGCCTCGTATGCAGCATCAAAGAAGATGAGCGCATCGTTGCGCAACGCATAGTTGACCCACTGCCGCAACTGTTCTTTAGTGAGCACCATGCCTGTAGGATTATTGGGATAGCAGAGGTAGATGATGTCTACACGCCTCTCTGGAATCTGGGGGATGAAATGATTCTCTGCCGTACAGGGCAGATAGATGACGTTCGACCAGCGTCCATCTTCTACGACGCCCGCTCGACCTATCATCACATTACTGTCAATATAAACGGGATAGATGGGGTCAGTCACGCTGATGCTGTTGTCCCAGCGCACCAGTTCCTGTATGTTGCCCGTATCACTCTTCGCACCATCGTTGATAAATATCTCGTCAGGATCCAGGTGGATGCCACGGGGCAGGAAATCGTTCTTCAGGATGGCCTCACGCAAAAAGTCGTACCCTTGTTCCGGGCCGTAGCCACGAAATCCCTCCACACTTCCCAGCTCGTCGACAGCCTTGTGCATGGCATCTGTAACCGCCTGACAGAGAGGCTGTGTCACATCGCCCACACCCAGCGTTATCACATCCGTCTTAGGATGCATCGCCTTGAAAGCATTCACCTTCTTGGCAATATCCGCAAAGAGATAGTTGTCGGGTAGTTTTAGGAAATGTTCGTTGACAAGGGCCATTATTCAATTAACTATTAACTATTATCAATGAGCTATTAGCAATTACAATTGCAAAAGCGAAGCAACCCAAAAGTATCTGTGTTGTGATGAGCCCTGAGGCATTCATGTGTTTGCGCTTGCAAAGGTAAAAGAAATCTGATAAAAAACGGGGTATGACATCCGTTTTTTCATCAACTTTTTAACTTAAAGTTTTAATCTGTAAGCAAAACCTTAATTATCGCTTACAGATTAAAACTCAAAAGGATGTTATTTTACGATATTATCAGTGCTTACGATTAGCTCTTTGTTCGCGGTATTTTGCTTTCTGTTTGGCTGAACCGCTGCCGTGAGCCCCCGTAATATACTGTTTTTTCTTGGCTTTAGTTTTCACCTTGCCCGCATTCTGGTCTTTCCTTTCGCCGCCACGACCGAAGGAAATACCATTCTCCAGAATACTCTGAAAATCGTCTTCCTTACTCATAGTTATTTTCTTTATAGGGACTATAGGGACTATAGGAACTATAGCCACTATCCCATTAATGATGGAACAGTCGTACGCCGGTGAATGTCATGGCGATGCCATACTTATCGCACGTCATGATCACATGGTCATCACGTACGCTGCCACCAGCCTGTGCGATAAACTCCACGCCACTCTTATGAGCACGCTCTATATTGTCGCCGAAGGGGAAGAAAGCATCCGATCCCAGTGCCACCTTTCTGTTCTGTGCTATCCAGGCGTGCTTCTCTTCGAGTGTCAGCACCTCAGGGCGCTCCTTGAAGAACTGCTGCCATGCGCCGTCGCGCAGCACGTCGTCGTGCTCCTCTTCCGAGAGATACACGTCGATAGTATTATCACGGTCGGCACGACGTATGCCGTCGACGAATGGCAATGCGAGCACCTTCGGATGCTGTCGCAACCACCAGATGTCGGCCTTCTGTCCTGCCAGTCGGGTACAGTGTATACGGCTCTGCTGTCCGGCGCCGATGCCGATGGCCTGTCCGTCCTTCACGTAGCACACCGAGTTCGACTGTGTGTACTTCAGTGTGATGAGTGCGATAATCAAGTCGCGACGTGCCTCCTCCGTGAAGGTCTTATTGGCAGTAGGGATATTCTCAAAGAGTGCGGGATCATCCAGACGAATCTCGTTGCGGCCCTGTTCGAAGGTGATGCCGAAGACCTGTTTTGTCTCGATGGGGTCAGGACGATAGCTGGGGTCCATCTTGATGACATTATAGGTACCCTTACGCTTTTCCTTCAGTATCTCCAGTGCCTCGGGGGTGTAGTCGGGTGCTATGACACCGTCGCTCACCTCACGCTTGATGATGAGTGCCGTGGTCTTGTCACACGTATCGCTCAGCGCGATAAAGTCGCCATACGACGACATACGGTCGGCACCACGGGCTCTGGCATAGGCACAGGCGATAGGACTCTCATCCAGTCCTGCGATATCGTCAACGAAGTAGATGCGCTTCAGCGTATCGCTCAGTGGCAGACCCACGGCGGCTCCGGCAGGCGACACATGCTTGAACGAGGCTGCAGCGGGCAGACCGGTGGCCTGTTTCAACTCACGCACCAACTGCCACGAGTTGAATGCATCGAGCAGATTGATATAGCCAGGACGACCGTTAACGACTTCAATGGGTAACTCTCTGCCTTCTGTCATAAAGATACGTGAAGGCTTCTGGTTCGGATTGCATCCGTACTTCAGTGCTAATTCTTTCATATACCTGTGAAATATTTGCATGCAAAATTACATATTTTTTACGAATTTCTAAGTATTCCTTACTCTTTTTTTATACTTTTGCAACTAATTAGATCTGAAAGCCTTAAATATGAATAAGGTATTATTACTTGCTGTCCTCTGGCTGACGACTCTTTCCATCAGTGCACAGCAGAAGGAAGAATGGGAGGCGCTCTACCAGCAACTCTATGCTGCCGACGATGATAACGAGGAGGATCGTGAGGCAGACTATGAGTTGTTGTGGCAACTGTCAGAGCACCCCATCGACCTGAACCACACCAGCCGCGATGACCTGGAGCTCATCCCCTTTCTGTCGGAGCAGCAGGTCATGGACATCATCGAGTATCTGGATCGCTATGGTCCGATGCGCTCTCTGGGCGAGTTGCGTATGATCAAGTCATTAGACTACCGCGTGATTTCGCTCCTGCCCCACTTCGTCTATGCGGGTGAGGTGGTCAAGGAGAAGCATAAGCCTTTCTCGCTGGAGAAGAGCCTGAGATATGGTCATCACAACCTTACTGTGGCGGCGCGCATCCCTTTCTATGAGCGACAGGGCGACCGCAATGGCTACCTGGGATATAAATATCGCCATTGGCTGAAGTATGAGTTTGCCCATAGCGACTACCTCCGTGTGGGGGTCTTAGGAGCACAGGATGCCGGTGAACCGTTCTTCGCCAATAGCAACCGCTGGGGCTACGATGTCTACTCCTATTACCTTCAGGTGAGACGATGGGGACAGCTCGACCGTCTTGTCGTGGGTAAATACAAGGCGTCGGCAGGTCTGGGACTTATTCTCGGACAGAGCTTTTCACTGGGAAAGGTGATGATGTTGCAGAACAAGGCCCGGCAGTCGACCACCTTGCGTGTACACAGCTCACGCTCCGAGGCCGACTATCTGCAAGGGGCGGGTGCCACCGTCCGCCTCTCCCGACCACTTGCCGTCACCACCTTCGCCTCTTACCGTCCCATCGACGCAACACTCAACGACGACGGCACCGCAGCCACACTCATCACCAGTGGCTACCACCGCACCGAGGCAGAGCTTCAGAAGAAGTACAACACCCACATGACCACAGCAGGCGCACTCGTCGACTATCACAACGGACCGCTGCGACTGGGTGCCAACCTCGTCTATACGCATCTCGACCGTTCGCTGCAACCTCATCGTGAGACGCTCTACCGTCGCCACTATCCCCACGGCACCGACTTCCTGAACGCCAGCCTCAACTATGCCTATGCACACCCACACTTTACCATCAGCGGAGAAACGGCCATCGACCGTCAGGGACACCTCGCCACACTGAACACCGCCAGCTACTCACCCACGCAGAACCTCTCCCTCATGGCCCTCTATCGGTTCTACAGCTATCGCTACACTACACTCCTCGGCCACAGCTTCAGCGATGGCAGCAGGGTGCAGAACGAGAGTGGTGCCTACATGGGCGTGAACTGGAACCCCGTAGCCCGTCTGAACATACAGGCTTACATTGACTATGCCTACGCACCATGGGCTCGTTATCTCATCTCACAATCGTCATCGAGCCTCGACATACTCTTTCAAACCACTTACCGATGGCGGCAATGGACACTCGACATGCGCTACCGTGGACGACTGCGCCAACGCGACAACAGCGACAAAACGGCTCTCATAGACAATCATGTACACCGACTGCGACTATCAGCCACCTGGCAACCATCGGAGACATGGACTTCAAAGACGCAGATAGATGCCTCGCGCACCTTCTACCAGAAAGCGGAACAGGGCTTCATGGTGAGCCAACACATGGGCTATCAGCATCAGGGCCTGACACTGCAACTGTTGGCAGGCTATTTCCATACCGACTCCTACGCCAACCGCCTCTACGTCTACGAGAGCCAACTGCGTGGCAACTATATCTTCCCCAGCTACGAGGGCGAGGGCATCCGACTCTCACTCACAGCCCAGACAGCACTGGGACAGCACCTCACCCTCGGTGCCAAACTGGGATACACCCATTACTTCGACCGCTCAGTCATCGGCACGGCCCTCCAACAGATAGAGGCCTCCCACATGGAAGACCTCGACCTGCAACTGCGCTATAAGTTCTGAAAAACTCAGATTACTCAGATTACTCCGAGTACTCCGAGTACTCCGAGTACTCCGAAAAAAAACCTTAAAAACAAGCGCTTTTCTTTGCCGTTCCGTTTTTTCATCGTACCTTTGCCCCCATGAAACGATGGACAATGACGATATGCGCGCTCTGTAGCCTACTCTCGGTGCAGGCACAGGAGAATGTGGGCGACCCTACATTCGTACCTACGGTAAAGGTGGGACGGGTGTTGGTCGACGGCGACAGCGTACAGTACATGGAGATGCAGAACATCATCGTGGCTCCTGAACCGACATTCAAGAGCAAGCGCCAGCAACAGGCCTACGTGCGACTGGTGCGCAACGTGAAGAAGGTGCTGCCCATTGCCAAGCAGGTGCGTGTGATGCTCATCGAAACAGCAGAATACTTGGAAACACTGCCTACAAAGAAAGAGAAGGATGCTCACATGAAACGAGTGGAGGCAGCCATCGTGGCTGAGTACAAGCCGAAGATGAAGAAGCTCACCTTCGCACAGGGCAAACTGCTCATCAAACTGGTAGACCGCGAGTGCCACTCTACCGCCTACGAAGCCATGCAAGCCTTCATCGGACCGGTACGCTCGGGCATGTGGCAGGCATTCGCCTGGATGTTTGGCGCATCACTGAAAAAAGGCTACCACCCCGAGGGTGTCGACAAACTGACGGAGCGCATCGTCCTCATGGTAGAGGCGGGACAACTGTGATTCATTGAACATTGAACATTGAACATTGAACATTGAGCATTGAACATTGAACATTGAGCATTGAACATAAAAACAAGACCATCACTTCAACTGAAGATGATGGTCTTGTTCTTATAGGTCAATATCTTGCGCTCTATATGCTTGGAAACAGCACGTGAGAGCACTATCTTCTCCAAGTCCTTACCCTTGAGCGCCAGACTCTCGGGCGTGTCCTTATGCGTGATGCGCGTCACGTCCTGTTCGATGATCGGACCGGCATCCAGTTCGGTGGTCACATAGTGGCTCGTCGCACCGATAATCTTCACACCGCGCTGGTAAGCCTGATGATAGGGCTTGGCACCTATGAAAGCAGGCAGGAACGAGTGGTGGATATTGATGATATGGTTGGGATAATGCTGAATCATCTCGTCAGAGATAATCTGCATATAGCGCGCCAGTACGATAAACGTCACACGGTTCTCCTTCAGCAGAGCCATCTCCTCGGCCTCCACCTCCGCCTTGTTAGAGTGGTCCTTCTTGATAGACCACACGTGATAGGGGATGCCAAACTGCTCACCCACATAACGCAGGTCCTCGTGGTTGCTCACTATGCAAGGTATGTCCACCTCAAACTCACCCGCCTTCCAGCGTGCCAACAGGTCGTAGAGGCAGTGGCTCATCTTACTCACGAAGATAGCCATGCGAGGGCGCTGGTCGCTGAAGTAGAGGTTGCAAGTCATCTGATAACGCTGCGCATACAGCGTGTCGAGATACTCCTTGATCTTCTCACGTGGTATGGAGAAGCGCTCCAGCTCCCACTCTATACGCATGAAAAACATGCCCTCTTCCTTGTCAACATACTGGTCGAGGTACACGATATTACCATTGTTATCGGTGATAAAACGTGTAATCTCTGAGATGATGCCCGGTTGGTCGGGACAGTGGAGCAACAGAATAGCCGTTTGTTTCATTATCCTAAAAACGCGTTTTGTTATAATTTGGCTGCAAAATTACAAATAAACTATCAAACTGCAAAGAAAACCGCCACTTTTTCTTCCCAAATATCCGTGACACTGGTCCACAACAACCGTAGCGACTGAACGAAGGCTTCGTAGCGACTGAACGCAGGCTCCGTAACCACTGAACGCAGGCTCCGGACAAAGTGTCCGCAGCCTCCGGAACGATTGAACGGTGGCTATAAAAAAACAATGGCGACTCATCCTCACGGACGGGTCGCCACTTTCATTTTAACTATTTATACTTTATTTCCGGGCATACATCCTCACGGACTTCCGTGCCCTTCAACTAACAAAACTGCCAAAACTGGCAGCTATACTGCCACGCACTGTGGCGATTAGATATGTTTATTTTATTAGTACTCATCGTCCCAGATGCTGTTGCCCTTATATTCACGAGCTCCAACTTCCTCAATTTCTGTAACCTGTTTAGTATCATCGATTACAGCAGATACACATATCATCTGGCTTACCTCCACTTTCTGGACATTTGTCTCAGGTGCAAAATATATCTTTTTCATTTCAATTTCCTCCTTTCACTTTATTTAATCACGACCTTCTTACCATTCACGATGTACAGACCCTTTTGAGGAGCAGCCACGCGGCGACCCTGCAGGTCGAAACATTGACCATTGAACATTGAACATTGAACATTGTTCACCGTCTCGATTCCTGTGGTCTCTTCTTCTCCAAAAATAACATTCAAGTGAGCCCCAGGACCACTTACAACGTCAAGATAAGCCTTTGTTGATGGGAAAGCCAGAGTAGCAGGATCGAACCAACCGAACTTCAGAGGATCGCTATTCTTCACCATTGCGTAGTACTTATGTCCGCTCACTGCATCGAAGATTGCACCTGTTTCATTAACAAGAAGCAGGTTAGTACCGCTGATGTCAGCGCCTGAAGCAACAACGGGGATGCTGTATGTTCCGTTTTCTGCTCCAGCCAGTAGCAGGCCTGTATTGGCCTTTACTGCCTCAGTTACCTCTGTAAAATGAACGTTTGTACCATTGATCGTCTCAGCCTTATAAGCAGTAAGGCCATCAGGCAGAGAAGCCAAGTTCAGTGCATAGGGTGCTGCAAAGGTGGCGTAACCGTTGGCGCCAAGCGAAGCTGCTACTGCAGAATAACCTTCACTTAACAGGTCAATCCATGAACGACTTACTGAGAGAGCCACTTTAATATGGTCGTTGGCAGTAAGAGATATAGGAGATTCTGCATAATCATTGGTATAAGAATAATTCCATGTTGAGCCACCTACAGTAGTTATAGTGCTGGCCATATTGAATACCTTATCCTTAGTGAAAGTAACGGTCATATCAACCGTGGCACCATTCAGCTCGCCAGTAAAAAAGTCCCAATTGAAGTTGGATGTGCAACCTAAGTTTGATCCCCATGCGTCTCCTACATTATGCAGATCTTCCCAATTATCTGCGCGTACAGTAATAACTCTATCGCCGCTTGTATTATATACAGGAAGTGTCCAGTTGTTCCAGTTATTCTTGCCACCACCATTATAATTAATAAAATTATAGTGATAGCTGTCACCAGGATTCAGCGTTATCTGAGAAGAAGTAGCCACTAAGTAATCAGTACTATTGTCTATTGCACCAATCTTAGTACCTGTAACGCTTCTGTTCTTGTTATTACGAATCTGATCAATCTGAGCCTTTGTCAGCGCTTTATCATAAACCGCAAAGTCATCGAACCCATAAGCAGGGTCTAAATCAGCAAAGTTTGCTGTCTGATTACCACCGAGACATACATAAGTGAGATTGCCAACCTTCTCAAAGAAAGCGGAAGCATCACTAATTGTCCATGAATTCACAACAGCACCATCAACATAAACGATAGCCTTTGTGGTGGTAAGTGTTACAGTATAATAATGCCAAGCCTTATCGTTCAGCCAATCAGTACTCTCTGCATTAGCACCTTTATCATTTTGTACTGCTGTGAAATCACACCAACCGCCTTCATAAGCATTTAAATTGTATTGAAGAAGTCCACGAGACTCACAAGTGAACATCGTCCAATCATTTACTAAACCATCTGCATCATTAGCTAGTTTTCCAGAATAAGGTGCTTTGTCATAAGCTGAGAAAATAGGCGTCCAATAATAATCTGCAGCTTTCTTCACATTAACCCAAAAACCTATTGTCATTTCTTTCGTTGATGCAGAATGAGAAAGAACATCAGACGGAAGTTTGAGAAAGTTAGTACGGATAGCATTGGTGAGATTGGGATCATTGTGATAAATCTGTCCGAAATGAGCATCGGCATCGGTAATGAATTCACCACTGCCCTCGATTTTGATATTATCGCTGCCACTTACGGCAAACGAAAAGTCGTTGAAATATACTGGTGTGGGTACAACCTCATCTGCCCACGAAGCGTTTACTCCTACGCACAGTAATCCTGCGGCGAGGAGTGTTTTTGTTAGTAATGTTTTTAATTTCATAATTGCTTAAATTAATAATAGTAATTTGTTAGTATATGTAGTTTCGTTACTGGACAGAAAGGTACGGACATAAAAAATGTGCAGACCTCGCTGTATTCCAACTCAGGTCTACCACAACCTACAAATACCATACTTCGAAGCCTGCACACGATGGTGCATGCCCCAATGGTATTTGTTTTTCGCTCTTAAAATCTCCTGTCGAGGTGGTAGTTCGAGTTGGAATTGAGCAAATAAAAAGGTAGTGTCTCGTTCACCTCGCAGATTCACTTATCTGCTTCGGGCTATGGGAACACGGGTGCAAAAATACATAAATTTCTGATAACCACCAAAATAAATCGGAGGAAATTCTTTGTTTTGCAGCATTTTTACCTTTCGGGAATAAAAAACCGCATCCTCGATTTGGCGGATGCCATAGATGAAGGATGCATAGGCACGGTAGGAGTGATGAACTTAGAATTGGCATAATAGGCGGTCTGGAAATTGCATGCTTCCTGTTAATAACAAGAAGCCTTCACGTTAATAACACGAAGGCAGCGTGTTAATAACGAGCCGCCGCCGCTTCATGGGAACAAAAAGAATCCCCTACCACCCGAAGGAGGTGGAGGATTCCCTTCAGGGATTCTTTCGTTTATTCTGACGCTGGATGAATTCAGAAGCATAATCACGCACCTTCTGGCGAGCCTCGCCAAGCGAGAACTCCAAGGGAATTCTCATGATGTTGCCATGATAGGCGCCGTAATGAGTGCCATCCTTCGTCACGATGTAGAGTTTGCCCACATTCTGGTAACTGATGTTCTCAATATAGGTATATTCCAGAGGAACTTCAAAGTAGCCAGTCCAATCAGTCAGTCCATACAAGCCGTCTTTCTCTACCCATATCATCGAACGGTCATAACTATACTCGCGGATGTCATCATAGATGAACGGCAACCGTGGTGTGTTGTTTAGACCGTATGTTTCCAGCATGCCCCATTTTCCGTCGAGATTACATTTGAAAGTAATGCAGAGGTTGCCAATAGCATCTCGAATTTTCATGGGCTCGATGACATCAAAGCGGTGCATCACCTTCTGCTC
>Ga0310697_10000079_pt1 | contig 134438 bp, 230 predicted proteins | sample 172DNAGHGlowgp2_FD_203883 | JGI IMG/M metagenome (GOLD analysis project Ga0310697, IMG submission 203883) | Sheep rumen microbial communities from Palmerston North, Manawatu-Wanganui, New Zealand - 1728 DNA GHGlow gp2 (v2) (version 2) | ecosystem: Host-associated > Mammals > Digestive system...
GACTTTGAAAATTGTTACATTGTAGATTATATTTTGGATGGTAAAGATTATATTGATGAATTACTCGCTTCTATTGCTGAACATCCAGAATATTTTGGCAATCATATTGATGAACCAACAGTTATTGTAAAAAATATTCCACTGATGAGTATTATGGCTATGGGCACAAATAAGGACAGTATGAAAATTTCATATAACGGAATTGATTATGTGAAATTTAAAGATACTGATTTTGTTGAAGAAATTACAAATAATCGCGCGAAAACAATAACTGTTTATGGGCGGCCAAATCTTAATGTATGGATGGGCCGCAAATCTGTGCAAGTGTTTATTACTGATTATGAATTAGTGGAGGACAATAGTAAATATGAATTCTGACAAAGAACAAAATATGAATATTGAATATAGGCCAATGATACTAAATGAAAGTGTAATGAAATATCTAAAAGATCATTATGGTATATCCACTAATGGATATACCGATGCACAATTACGCCAAGCAGAACGTTCTGTATTACTGGATGGATTAGAGATATTACGATTTGGAACACACTGGTAATTAATGATTCGGAGGCTTGGATTAAGTATGATTTCTAATTCATTTTTTTATTATGAGTGTCCATGGTGTGGTAATAGATGGTATCAAGAAGAAGAAGAACCAAGGCGCTGTGAGGTATGCAAACATTACTGTTGGGAAGGGACGCATGAGGAGCATATGAAGTTTCCCGACTTAGAAGCATGGGCAAAATTTACGGAGGAGTAGAAAAATGACGGTAAAAGAATTAATTGAAAAACTCCAAGAAATGCCGCAAGACTTACTAGTAATAGATTGGGGAGGCTATCATATAGAGGGGTGCCATATTAATGAAGAATTCTATGATGGTGATCCTGCTAATCCTAGATGCCCAGTCTTAACAGTAGTGATGATTGATTGAGGTGTAATATGAAATTAATATTACTGTTTGTAATGATATTTTGCCATATTGTAGATGATTATTATTTACAAGGAATATTAGCAAAGATGAAACAAAGGAAATGGTGGATAGAGAATGCGCCAAATCCTATGTATAAAGATGATTATAAAGTAGCCTTAATAGTACATGGTTTTTCTTGGGCTTTTATGACATTATTACCATTATTAGTTTATGGAATTATAAATAATTATGGTGAGATATTTTTCTATTTTGATTATCCATTATTTCTACTGTGGAATACATTCTGGCACGCTTATATAGATAATGAAAAGGCAAATAAATTAGAGATAAATTTAATTACAGACCAAACATTACATTTAATTCAGATAGCTACAACATATATAGCATTTCTGTTTTGGCATTGACAAAAATTGAAATTCATGATATAATAGATATAGATAAAAGGAGAGTGATATAATGTCAAGATACCCGGGAAGTCTTCATAACCATAGTCACTTTAGCAATCAGACTTTGCGGGACTGTATTAACACAGTTGAAAGTCTAATGGATCTAGCAATAGAACTTGGACACGAGTGTGTTGCTTTGACAGACCATGAAACTATATCTGGTTATATTAAGGCGGAAAAGTATTATAAAAAGATTAAGGAAAAGCATCCAGATTTTAAGTTGATTCGTGGTAATGAGATTTACCTCACAAGAAATGGTTTGACCGCGAAGAATTATGATAAGACAAAAGATAGATACTTCCACTTTATTCTTCTGGCAAAAGATTTGGAAGGATATAAGCAAATTTGTGAACTTTCTACAAGAGCATGGCAACGTTCATATATGAGTCGGCGCCAACGCAGACGTCCAACTTATTATCAGGATTTGAAAGATATTGTAAAGCCGAATCAAGGTCATTTGATTGCGAGTAGTGCGTGTCTGGGTTCACAGTTGGATAAGTTCTTACTTCGGTATATGGATACTGGAGACGAAGAATTTTATGATACAGCAAAACGTTGGTGCGAATATATTGTAGATATATTTGGAGAAGGTAATTTTTATCTGGAGTTACAGCCTTCAAATAATAAAGAGCAGATATTTGTTAATCAACATCTTATTAAGTTAGCAAATGAACTCAATTTAAAATATATTATCACAACCGATAGTCATTATGGGCGGCCAGAAGATGCAGCGATTCATGAAGCATTTCTTAATGCCCAAGATGGTGATCGTGAGGTGAAGAGTTTCTATGCTTCAACATATATGATGAGTGATGAAGAGGTAAGAGAATATCTTCCTTATATGTCTGAAGAGCAAATTGAAGCGGCATATAAAGCAATTCGTGAGATTAAAGACAAATGTGAAGATTTTAGTATCTTAAAGCCGCTAAAGATTCCAAGTTTACCGTGGCGTCAATTCACATCTCGTAGTCAAACAGAATTGGTAGAATATACATTAAAAATGCCAAATCTAATTAATTTTATTAAATCGGTTTATCCTGCGGATCGCCAGTTAGCTTTAGCACTTATAGATGGAATTGAAAAACACAAAGACTTACAAAACGAATTAGCATATAAAGCATTAGATGAATGTTTAGGAATGACTTGGGAGTCTTCTGAAGTAAATAAAGCGCAATGGTCAGCATACTTCCTTAATCTTCAAAAGATTATTGATGAGTGTTGGAACGCTGGAACATTGGTGATGCCAGCACGTGGTTCTGGTATGGGATTTGTTCTTTTGTATGCTTTGGATATTATTCAGATAAATTGTTTGCGTGAAAAGACGAAGACATATCCTTGGAGATTCTTGAATCCGGCTCGTGTATCAGTACTTGATATTGATGTTGACATTGAAGGTGTTCGTAGAGCACAAGTTCTGGAACATTTGAGAAAAGTGTATGGTCAGAATCGAGTATCAAACGTAGCAACGTTTAAGACGGAAAAGTCTAAATCAGCGATTCAGACAGCAGCACGTGGATTGGGAATTGATGTAGATGAAGCATCATATATCTCAAACTTGATTCCGGCAGAACGCGGTCAGGTATATACTTTAAAACAAACGTATTATGGCGATGAAGAAAATGGTATTGTGCCAACACAAGCATTCATAACTGAAATTAATAAGTATCCGAAGCTGTGGGAAGTCGCAAGTAAGATTGAGGGTCTGATTTGTGGACAAGGTATCCACGCTGGCGGTGTAGTCTTCACAGATGAAGATTTTACAGAAAGTAGCGCATTAATGCGGGCGCCCGATGGTACAATAATCACGCAATTTGAGCTACATGATCTTGAAGATGTATCCATGATAAAGATGGACTTGTTGAGTGTTGAAGCAGCGGATAAGATTCATACTTGTCTTGACCTTCTTGTAGAACAAGGTTATATTAAAAAATATCCAACTTTAAGAGAAACATATGAAAATGCTCTTGGAGTTTATAAGATAAATCGTGATGACGAGAAAATGTGGGATATGGTTCAGAATCACGAAATCGTTAGTTTGTTCCAGATGGAGCAACAGAGTGGAGTTCGTGGCATCGCATTGACACATCCACGAAGTGTTGACGAATTAGCAGTTTTGAACTCGGTTATCCGTTTGATGGCTACAGAAAAGGGCGCGGAAAGTCCATTGGATAAATATGCAAGATTTAGGGAAAATCCACGAGCATGGGATACAGAAATGCAGCAGATGGGTTTAACCGATGAACAAAGAGAAATAATGCATCGTGAATTGGATATATCCGATGGTATGTCAATCACGCAAGAGCAATTTATGCAGCTGGTTCAGTTGCCGGAATGTGGCGGCTGGGACCTACAGTGGGCTGATAAACTTCGTAAGTCAATTGCAAAGAAGAATCCTAAAGATTATGATGCCTTAACTAAACAGTTCTTTGATAATGTTAAGGAAAAAGGATTAAATGAAAAGTTCTGTCATTATGTATGGGATGTTGAGGTAGCATTGAGTCGTGGATATGGATTTAATGCAGCGCACACGTACTCATATTCAATGATAGCACTTCAAGAAATGAATCTCGCGCGATTCTATCCAATCATCTTCTGGAATACCGCAAACTTAATTGTAGATAGCGGCGGTATTCAGACTGAAGAGGTTGAAGATGAAGATGAAGGTTTGGATGTTGAACCTGAGCCCGAAGAAGATGATGAAGATGAAGAAGAATGGGAAGAAGAGAATGAGGTGGCCGAGGGTGAGAAAGAAGATAAGAAAAAAGAGAAAACAAAGACAGTTGATTATGGAAAAGTCGCAACCGCAATTGGAAGATTCAACAATTATGGAATTAGAGTAGCGCCTCCAAACATCAATGACTCCTCTTATACTTTTACCCCAGTTGTCGAGCGCAACGAAATCCTGTATGGATTGCGAGGAATTACCCGTTTGTCCCAATCGACAATTCATGAAATTATGGAAATGCGACCGTTTGACTCTTTAGAAGATTTCTTGGAACGAGTCAAAGTAAATAAGATTCAGATGACTAATCTTATTAAGTGTGGAGCGTTTGATGAAATGATGAAGATTCCGCGCGAAAAGATTATGGAAAAATATATTGATATGGTCGCGGATAAAAAGCAGAGATTGACTTTGCAGAATATGCAGATGTTGATTAATTATAATTTGATTCCGGAAGAAATGAATTTTGGTAAGAAAGTATTTTTATTTAATAAATTCTTGAAGCAGCGGAAGAAAGTTGAATATTATCAACTGAATGATGCCGCAATTAACTTCATAGCAGATAATTTTAGTGTAGATATTTTAAGAAATGGAACAGAGTTGTCCGCGGCGAAATGGGATCTTATTTATCAGAAAGCAATGGACCCGATGAGAATGTACTTAAAGGCGCATAAAGATGAAATGTTGAAGGCATTGAATGAAGCATTATATAGAGAGGTCTTTGATAAATATGCACTTGGCTCTATCTCTCATTGGGAAATGGAATCAGTTAGTTTTTATAGTCATGATCACGAACTGGCAGAATCTCAATATCTATATGATGATTTCTTTAGTCTGTCAGAAGAGCCAGAAATTGATTATAGTTTTATTGGGAAAGATGGCAATGAAGTTAAAGTATATAGCCTGAAAAAGATTATTGGTACAGTAATTGATAAGAGTAAGATGAAGAATACGGTTACGTTATTGACGCCAACCGGTGTAGTGAATGTAAAGGTTTATAAGAGTCAGTACGCTGGTTTTGATAAACAGTTGTCTGAACGGGGCGCTGATGGCAAGAAGCATGTTAAGGAAAAGAGTTGGTTCTCACGTGGAACTTTATTAATGGTTCAAGGGGTTCGTAGAGGCCAAGACTTCATTCCGAAAAAGCGCAAGGATAGTTTTTATCCAGTTATCTCTAAAATAGTAGGAATACATGATGATGGAACTCTTGAGTTCCAGACTGAACGAGCAGCGATTGAAGAATGATAGGTTTAGTCGATCTTCAGCTACAGAGTTGGGATAAACCCCAACTCTGTCCTCCTAATTTAGAGATAATGAAGCTTGCCACTTACTACCAAACAGAAGAAAATAAATTTTGCCGCCTTATCAATTTGGATGAAACTGAATTTAGTAGTTATGAGAATATATATGTATTCAGTGAATCAAAAGACTTTGTTACTGTTCCAGAAGCATTAAAGCGCGCAACCAATGTCATATATGGAGGCACTGCTTTTACAAATGGAAAATATATTCCATTTCAAAATAAACTGATAGATTATACACTTCCTCGCCAGCGCATATATACACAATTCTTGCGCGAAAAGCGCCAGGCAGGACTTGACGATAATGAAATAAGACGTTTATTAGACAATTCCTATTATCGTTGGCACGCGGGAGAAGAGGAATTACCGTTGCCAGCAATATTAAAGCGCCATCGTATTTATATTTACGATGTAGATTTTTTCCAAGAAGGTTGGCGTAATATAATAGATCGGATTATGAATCGTCATCCATCTTCAATTAATTTTATTCATCCAGCTCACTACAAAAAGATTTCTGATTTTTTAGAAGTGCGTGAAAACTCTTTAATAGCTAAAGGTAATGATGCCTATTTAGATCTAAACATTCCATTAAAAGAAACTCCAATTTTAATGAAACATTATAAGAATAGATTGCTTGCGGTCATTAATAAAAGCGCGCAAGTATATCTCTCATTAGGAGGTTCATTTCACTATCAATCAGATTATCTCAAAGATATTTTATATAAATTAAATCTACTATACGTATTTTGGAGTTGTAAAATTCCATTAAAAATAAAATATGAAGAACCAACAATCGGATGCTATAATCCCATTGCTGATTTATCAAAATTAATATCAACTTGGGCGCAAGGCGAAACATGTAATTATAAAAGTATCATTGATAGGATACCAAAAGATAAGCGAATGACGGATGTTCGTCCAGAAAGAGAACAGCTACGAGTAATATTAGATAGATATCCTAGTTCAGAAACTTTATTTCGCCAGACCACAGAAACAGTAAAAAAAGGAGGTTTTTGGAAATATGGATATTAATAATATTAAAACCAAATATCAAGAACTTAATAATGAGTTAAAGCAAGCGCTATCGCGTATGGAGCGCAGCGATCGTGTTATACTAATAAGAGATGCGATAAAAGATTTACAAAAGCTATGTACACATAATAATGGCAGTTTTGATTTTTCTGATACAAATGAGTGCCCATATTGTGGCAAGAAATTTAGGAAGTGAGCGCTATGATTGAACTATTTACATTACCAACTTGCCCAATATGTGATATGGTTAAAAAGAAATTAAATGCTAAAAATATTCCATTTGTTGAGCGTTCATTTGATGAACTTCCAGAGTCTTTAAATACTGACCGCGCGCCGGTGCTTTATAATGAAGATATCTATTTACTCTCTCCTACAGAGATAAACGAATGGATTAAGGGGGTATAATATGGATATTCGAGTTAGATTAAATAAAAACTTTCAGACCGCCTATAATCGCATGAGCGAGAAGTATGGCGAAGAAATGGCTTATCTAAATGGTTTTGGTGATAAACAGTTATCTTACACAGACTTTATAGATAACTTTATTGATAAAGATACAGTAGCAGATGCTTCTGTAGATGGTAATTCCAATGTTGGCAATAAAGACATGCGTACCCTAATGAATGAAATGCCTAAGCCGCATCGCAAACTATTAGCTTACAATAAAATCTTCTATGAAATGAATAAAAGATATGGATTTAAGAAAGCTAATGAATGGTTAGAGAAAGAATGGACAAAAGCGCTATACATGCACGATTCTGATACTTGCACATATGTCCATTACTGCTTTGCATATGACCTCAAGGATGTTGCAGAAAAGGGTTTATTCTTCCTTAATAACTTCAATGCAGAACCTCCAAAGCATTTAAGCACCTTTGTAGATTTCGTTAAAGAATATATTAGTTTCGCTGCAAACCGCTCTTCGGGCGCGGTCGGATTACCAAATCTAATCCCTTATATGTATTACTTCTGGAAGCAAGATTGCGCGAACGGTTATGCTACTAAGTCTCCAGAGTATTATGCCAAACAGCAAATTCAACGATTTGTATATGCGGTAAATCAGCCCTATGTGCGTGATGGTATGCAGAGTGCTTTTACCAACTGTTCTGTATTTGATATGCCGTATTTGGAAGCACTATTTGGTGGCGCACAATTCCCAGATGGTTCATTTATGATTGATGACCTCCCAGAAATTCAAGATTTCCAAAAAGTCTTTATGGAAACTATTGCTGAAATTCGTCAGCATAACATGTTTACTTTCCCTGTACTCACAATTAGCCTGTTACGAAAAGATGGTAAATTCAAAGATGAAGCTTTCGCCCGCTGGGGTATTGAGCATAATAGAATCTGGAGCGACTCAAATCTATTTATTGATGATAGTGTTAACTCGTTAAGTAATTGCTGCCGCCTAAAGAGCAACATAGAAGACCTTGGATATTTTAATAGTATCGGCGGCACAGCATTAAAGGTCGGTTCTGTAAAAGTTTCTACTGTTAATTTAGCACGTCTTGCTCTTGAATATCCAGGAGATGAAGATGAATACCTAATCGCGCTGAAAGAACTTGTAGAATTAGATTGTATGGCTCTTGACTGTGTACGACATATCATTGAACGTAATGTTGAAAAAGGACTTCTTCCTAACTTCAGTAAGGGTATTGTAGATTTCGAGCATCTATATAATACAGTTGGTATTATCGGCATTTACGAAACAATGAAAACATTTGGATATACTAAAGTAGATGAATTAGGTAATACCTATTATACAGAAAAAGCCGATAAATTTGGAAAACGAATCTTTGAAATGCTACACGCTACAAAAGATGCGTTCGCCGCGGATAAAGATTATAAGATTAATGTAGAACAGATTCCTGGAGAATCCGCCGCGGCTAAGATGCAGTTGGCCGATGAATTCTTCTTCCCAGAAGAAGTAGTAAAGGATTTGCCACTATATGGAAATCAGTTCATTCCACTAGGTATCAAAACAACTATGATTGAACGTATTCGTATTGCTTCTCTATTTGATAGTTATTGTAATGGCGGTAGTATTGCTCACTTAAATATTGATGCTCCATTTGATAGCTTTGAGAAGGCTTGGGATGCTGTAAATTATATTGCTGACCAGGGCCTTACATACTTTGCTTTTAATACAAAGATTCAGGCTTGCGAACATAACCACGCTTTTTACGGTACCAAATGCCCGATTTGCGGTGGTGATGTAGCAACTGAATATACGAGAATCGTAGGCTTCTACACGCCTATAAAGACATGGAGTAAAGAACGTAAAAAAGAATTTGCCATGCGGCAATGGGAGCATATAGAATGAGACTAAAAGGAATAATTGACTACGATTGCACCAATTATAAAGAGCCATGTTTAACTCTGGAATTTCCTCATTGCGATTTTAAATGTGATAAATTAAATGGGTGTAAGGTATGTCAGAATAGCGCACTCGCGCAAGAGCCGGATATAGATGTTAGCGGCGCGCAGATTTGGAAACTATACACTGATAATCCATTAACTAAAGCATTTTGCTTACAAGGCTTAGAGCCATTTGATAGCTTTATGGATTTAATTGACTTTATATCGTTTATTAGAATATATAAACGATGTGACGATCCAATTATTATTTATACAGGCTACAATAAAGGTGAAGACCGTATAGCCGAGCACGCTGTGCGAAAATATAATAATATTATTGTAAAATGGGGTCGATATATTATGGGGCAAGAGCCTCATTTAGATCCTATTCTCGGAGTTAAACTAGCAAGCGACAATCAGTATGCGGAGTTGATAAAATGAAATTACATTTAGTAGATGATAAAGAAACCGTACGGACAATTAGAGAAGCATTAAAGAAGAATGATTGGTACTGCCCTTGCGTGTATCAAAGTAAAGGCAAGCCAGAATATAAATGTATCTGTAAAGATTTTATTGAAAATGTACAAGTTGGTGAAACTTGCCATTGTGGTTTATATGTTAAGGACGAGCTGTAAGGCTCGTCCTTTTATTTTTAATACTTGACTTTTTTTAAAAATTCTGTTATAATTAAGTATAAAGAAATAAAGTGGTGATTGGATGTGATATTTACCCTAATTGGTTGCTTAATTATAATTGGATTTTTGGGAATTAAACTTTTTTAGAAATAGAAAATTGATAAAGAGGAATATTAGCTTTATCAAAATGAGTTAAAGTAGGTTAAACAAGATGTAAAAGATACTTGGGTGGAGTTTCACCTAGCATCAGATAACTTACAATCGGCTTAGAATACCTTAAGTCATATTCAAGAAAAAACTGAATATGAGAAATGTAAACTTGAAGAATGTAAAAAAGATTTACAAGCCACTTTAGATGTTTATCAAGATTTAACAGATAATAAATTAAAAGAAATTGATGCTTCAATTGAAGAATCACGGCAAAAGCGTGAGTCTGAGCTAGAGTAGGCGCTAAAAGAGAAACAACAGTATTATGAAAAATTACTTCAAGATACTATCGACTAGTGTACTATATAGGATGAATCAATAAAAGAAGCATCAGAAGCCAAGTGGCGCGAAGCTATGGATTAGATTAATAAATACAATGAATCTATCGCGGCGGCAAAAGAAAAATTTGAAAGTATTGAACGAACTATGCGGGCGTATGATGCTGAATAGCAAGCAAAATTATTTTACACTATTTAGTTACCAGAAGAGTATCATGAGGATATTGAATTCTTACTTACGACTGTTGCCGCAAAGGTACAACATCCAGACATAATTAGTAAACTAGTTTGGGCTGAATATGTAAAGCCAAACTTAGATAATACATTTAAACGTATTGAAATAAAACCAGAGCCAGGGATTTATAAACTAACAAGTTTAAAGAATGGGAAATGTTATATAGGCAAAAGTACCAATGTCAAAAATCGTATAGCTGACCACTTTAAGTCAACAATTGGTATAAAAAGTATTGCTGACCAGGCGGTTCATCACGCTATATTGAAAGAAGGTTTCTGGAATTGGCAAATTGAAATTATTACATACTGTGATAAAGATAAGTTAGGCGAACTTGAAAAATATTATATAGAGTTTTTCAAAGCCTAGGAATTTGGATATAATAAAAATAGCGGTGGAGGCGGCTGATATGTGGTTTAATAAAATGGAAATAGATGTTATAAAATATATCGGTGGACCAAATCATATAACGATTCTTTATAGAAATAAAGATAGTAAAAAATTATATGTATTTTATTGCTACACAGGCAAGCCATTGGTAAATATCGAAGAAGAGCGAGAATTTCTCAATACTAAAAATGAGTCTGCCGTTAAATACAGAACTGCCGAAATCACTATTCCAATTAATACTTATAAAAGTGGAGTATGGTATCAAGTAGAAATAAATAATGAAGGAGATTTTGAACTTATTGATCGTGTAGTCGCATCAATAATGGAGGATCCAAAATGAGTGAAATTAATGAAATAAAGGAACCAACCACTGAAACTAATCAACATCTATCGTGCGAAGAACTTATTGAAAGATATGCAAAAATACAGGATATTAGTATTGAACAGGCGCGTGAAGATGTAGGAGCCCCAACTGAAGAAGAAATCTTGAAAAAGATTCAAGATAAAACGATTGAAAAAATTAATTCTACACGAGTGCCAATGAATAGGGCACAAAGGCGCGCCTTAAAAAAGAAAATTGGCGCTAAAAAGTATGCTGAAATGATAGCCGAAAGTGGCGATGTGGTTGGCGCAGTAAGCGAAACCGCGAAGAAACTTAACTATATAGATTTGATTCAAAAATTAAGAAAATTAAATGAGGAGAATGAGAAAAATGGCACAACTACTACTGAAGAAAACTGATGTATACCGCGTTGATACTGAAGAAGAAGCAATGGCAATGATTGAAGAGGCCAAAGAAAAGCAGATGGAAGGCGGTTTTACCGTAACTAAATCTGGATATGTAATGAAAACTAAAAAGAGCAAAGGAGAAATCGTCGATGCTTGGTACATCTGTACGATTGAAAAAACCTTTGGAGATTGAGGTGAATAATATGAATGAAATGCAAACTTTTATTGATGCAATAAAAGATCTAACTAATATAGATGATGAAATTTTAACAGATGAAGTATTAAAAAATATATTAGAAAGATTAGAGGACCAGTTTTCACCAGAATTAGTCCAGCAAGCAATTAATCAAATGGTTAAAAACATGGAAGACCAAGAGCTAACAAAAGATGAGGCGCGTGAATCTATTAACGCTGTGGCTACAGCTTTAAAAGAACTAATCTATGGTGAAACCTCATACACTGGAAACAAAAAAATATTGGTAGATGCAGTATTAAATAAAATGTGTAATATTTTTGATATGGCTGCAGAAAAGTATCATTCTTACTCCATTGAGCTTCCAATGACTGTTGATACAAAGAATGGGGCTAAAGTTCCTACATACGCCCACGATACTGATGCCGCCGCGGATATCTATGCAATGGATGACGTAGTACTTGCACCTCATACTTATGGGAATAAACTTCGCACTGGAGTTAAAATTCAGCTACCAGAAGGATGGCAGGCATTAATTCTTCCTAGATCCAGTATTGGCGCGAAAACTCCTCTTCGTTTGAGTAACAGCGTAGGACTAATTGATAGCGGTTATCGTGGAGAACTTGGAGTTCTATATGATAATACTTCTGATGAGCCATATACTATTACAGCTGGTGACCGCATTGCTCAACTACTAGTAATGCCAAGCTATCGTTTCCAAGCTAAGGTAGTAGATATTCTAGCAGATTCCGACCGTGGTGAGGGAGGATTCGGGAGCAGTGGTACTTAATGGGAACCATTAATGTATATAGTGTAAAAAACGCTTTAGAAGCAGAAGGCTGGTAGTTAATAAGTGAAACATATAAAAACTTAAAATCACCACTTGAAATGAAATGTCCAAAAGGTCATAGCCAGTAGCAAACATTTGACCAGTGGCGCAAGCATAAAATATGCGATATGTGTATGGCGGGTGACCCTTATAAAGTCAAAAAAAATAAGGTGCCCACAAAAGGCACAGAAGTTCAGCGTATTTTAGCGCTTGATGCCGCAACGAGTATCACAGGCTATGCGCTATACGATGATAAAGTCCTGGTCGGATATGGTACTTTTAAAACTGTAAGTACTTTATCTGCAACCGAACGAATTAATTAGGTAAAAAATTGGCTTAAAGCTGCGATAAAAGAATGGCAACCAGATTTTATTGGCTTAGAAAATATACAGCTATAGAAATATGGGGCCAAAGCAGATGTATAGGTAAAGACTTTCCAGACATTGGCAAATTTGTAGGGCGTATTAGCTGATACAATATTTGAGGCTTGTATTGATTCAGATAAGGTTTATCCTAGTGAATGGCGTAGTTATTGCGGCATCAATGATGGAGATACACATAGAGATGCTAAAAAGAAAGCGGCGCAAGCAAAGGTTAAAATTTGGTACGATATGGATTGTACAGAAGACGAAGCTGACGCAATATGTATTGGAAAGTACTGGTGCAGTAAGCTAAAAACAAATAAAGTTATGTGGGGAGAAGATATATGATTAAGGTAAAGATTGCTGAATTAATTAATAGCGTCAATACGCTTTAGCAGCTTGCTCAAAAAGATTTTAAAGCAAAATTAGCCTGGTCTATCGCACGCTTAATAAAAGCGGCAGAAGTAGAAATTCAATCTTTTAATGAGGCTAGAATAAATTTAATTGATAAATATGGCGCAAAAGATGAAAATGGTTAGTTAATCGCGGATGAAAAAGGTAATTGTACAATTATACCAGAAAAAGTAGATGACTTTAGTAATGAGTTAAATGAATTACTAGAGAGTGAGATTGAAATTAATGCTAATCCAATTAATATGGAAATGCTGGAGGATTTAAATTTTACGCCTGCTGAAATGGCTGTATTAGAACCTTTTATTAATTTAAATGAAAATGAGTAATCATTTTTCAATAGGGTGAAAACGGTTAAAGGCCCGGATTCCTATTAAGGAATCCGGGCTTATTTTTATTTTAATCAGGAGTAATTTCTCCATCGCCAGGACGTGTAGTATTAACTTGACAAACAGCAACCCATCCACCATACTTAGTACTTCCATTATAAGTTGCTTTTCCTCTCGCATATACCCAACCGCCGCTAATATAATAGCCGCCTAAATCTACAGTAGTGCCACTCCAAGCATCAGTTATACCATTTTCATAACCTTGATTATAAATTTGTGGAACATTAACCACTGCTTTATTTACAGTCATATTGGTCTATTTGCCCCAAATAGATAAACTTGAAAGCACACTGCATTCAGCCATATAAGTGGCCACCGTCCCGCTCCAATTATCAAATTGACTATTTTTGTTCGCAGTAATAAGTGTTGGCCTAAAAGAGGCAGTTATGGACTAACTAGTCTCTAGTGCTGTACTTTTATAAAATTGTGCATACACAGTAAAAATAGCACTAGATTCTGAATCTCCATTTGATACGCTGCCCCATTCGCCCCATAATGTGACAGCTCGATTAAAAGCCGTTGCAAAGTTTACAGTTTCGTATCCTGTATCCGCGGCATTTCGGATCTTTAAAGATTTAAGATAAACATCGCCAGTCGGCGTAACCAGAAAATTATCATTACAATTAATAGAATAATCTCCACTACTGTTTAAAGAGACTGCTCCACTGCTTAAAGAATTTGTCCCAATTGTCCACCCAGCAATTGAGGTTAATCCATTAATAGTAGCGCCGCCAGAAAGGGTTAAGGTTGTGGCGGTAATCTGCCCAGTAACTGCTAGCCCACCATTAGGAGTATATTGCAATGCTGGCGATTCATTGCCGCCTAATCTAAACAATACCTGATTACCAGTAGCCGTACTATCAATAATGCAATTATTCGTTGAAACATTTAATGTCGCACTTGAGTTGAGAGTAATTCCCTTACCAGAAATTCTTACATATGAGCCAGTAGCGTTTGTTAAATCTCCGCCAAGGTCACTAATTGCACCAACTCCAGAACCTAATGTAATACCGTTGCTATTCATAATAATAGCATTCATTACATTAGAACTATTCATCGCAATTCCAAAAAAATCTTTTGTAATTTGCACACCAGTTAAACTACCAGTTACACCACTAATACCATTATTTTCAATATTTTCTACTGCATTTGAACCCGCTGCCAAGGTAATGGCTTCAGTATCCATTTTTATAGCTGTGCCGCCGTTAGTATTAGATACTCCAAGTAATAAATGCGTTGGTACTAATTCAATATTTGCATTACTTGCGCTCTCTCCATTTAAGGTATCAGTACCACTGAATAATCTTATTCCCTTATTAGAACCTAGCCAAATACCCTTTGAACCACTCAATGTCATCGCAGAAACGCCAACTGAATTATCACCTGTTGCCCCGGCTAACATTTCAATTTCACTTGCAAACATTGAAATTTTCTATGGATGAATGCTCACATAAGAGACAACTGCATCATCAAAATGAGCATCATCATATCCTATTGCTCTTAAATTAATTCCTCCATAATTAGAAGAAGCATTAGAATAACTTCCAATATTAACCTCAACACCACCAATATTAACAGAATGATCGCCAGTGATATTAACATTACCGCCATGTAGATCTAATAAATTATCTGCAGAGAGTTTCATAATGCCAGATGCTGCATCTATATCTAAGCCTGCGCCTTGAATCTATGCATAGGAACCGCCATAAGTACGAATCCACCCATATCCTTCTTCAGCATCACTTGAATTAGTAGTTGCAATATATCGAGCCACTTCAATGTCTTGGTCGCTACTTTCATCTCTTCTTACCTCAATCCAGATATCATTTTCTTTAAATACATCCGGGCGTGCAGCCTATCTAAATAATGTAGGTACCAAACTTTCTTGTACCTATTGAGAAAATTTATTAAGTATACTTAAATTCTCTTGTGAAAGACTAGCACTCTAATTCAATGCGCCCTATGAATCCCCTAATATCTCTGCTACATTTAATAATATACCAGACATAAAATCATGCATGATGTCACTATTTAAAAAGTTATTTGCAAGATAGTTAAGCATCACATCATTATTATTCTATAATGTATCAGTAAAGCTTGCCGCAGGCAAGGTATACATACCACGCGCAAGAGAATTAAACATTGGCTCATTGCGCTACATCTGTTCAGTTTGAGCAACAATTGTACTAAATAAATCCTCAAATTTATTTTTATAATTTTTAACCTCTATTTCATCATTCTATGGCTAGTCCAAGTCTAAATTAATTTTAGAAATATAACCATAAACATTATTAAACTTCAACTAAACATCATTAATTAATACTAATGAATTTAGTTGTTGATATAAAGTTGCAATACGATTATGAATTAATAAATGAGGAGATAAAGTATATGAAACTTTTGGAAAAGCATTTTCTTTTGATACTTCTAGTGCATCTTTATAAATTGCATCATTTGCACTTGATATTACATAATACATTACAATTCGCATAAATGGAGGCCCATATTTTAAAAACACTTCAGACCGAACCGTAACTGCATATTCCAAATTAAATGTTTGCGGGTTTTCAATCAAATTTATATAATAGTCTTCATATTGTTTTAGTAAATGTGTATTATATACTATCTAAAGACTATCGCTAGAAAGTTTTATTTGAGTATCTGCAGTTTTTATACGATAATAAGTCATAAATAATGAACAATTGTTAAGCTAGCCATTTCTAATTACCATATCCTCAGTAACTGTTATTTCCGCAGCAACATTAGTAAGAACTTTAGAATTATTAGTATTTGTAGTTAATATTCCAATAGATAAATAACTGTCTGAATCAAACATATGATTAATCTCTTCTTCAGACATCTTTGCAGTCCCAGTTAAAACAAGTACTGGTACAATAGGAAAGTTGCCATCGATAGAATACTCAGGATTCTCATTGATATTCTATTTAACAAATCGAAAAAGTGCATCAACACCAATTTCAAAATACTTTATGTCCTAAATACGAGAAAAAGCCTCGTCCTAGTTATTTGGTCGTTGAATTAGATTATTATTAAAAATAACTCCAACATGCTCATAATCCGTAATTAATTCCTATAACTTAGTTAAAACTGAACTATTACTAAGATTAATACATGGATAGTATATTTTATTTTCCAATACACCAGTTGAATAATATAAATCTTCTTCATTATCCATCAATACTCCACTCCAGCTGGCTCTTGGAGTATCACTTGCTATAATCTCATAATTTAAGTTAGGCGCTTTTTCACTTACCCCCGTTGAAAATACTTTTCGTGAACCATAATCCTAATAATTCTCGGGCTGCCAGTAACCTTCACGTAGCATTGGCCCCATTAATCTCTAAAATTCTAATAAATATTCTTTTTTCTTTCCGAGTGCTATATCTAATGATTCCTATGCATTTTCTAAAGCAGTATATAACCCATAACGCTATATAATCTATGCATTTTCAAACTCCTAAATTACGTCTTCAAATAGGGCATTATATCGGGCCAATTCCTGCTAATCTTTTGCTAATTTTTGATTCCATGTATTTACAATAGCATCATAATATAATTTGGGTTCATACTAATATGTTAAATATACAAAATTATTAGTTCCACTCGGTTGGACACCGTAAATTGCCGTTGGATTTCCATATTCATCATAAACAAAAGAGAAATTTGTAATCTCTGATGCGGGATCTACCGCACCACCTGCAAGCTTTTGACGATATATATGAACAGTATTGGGTTTAATACCTTTCTTACGACTTTTTAGATTAATATGAGTTAATCCTGTATCATCGACAACTAGGATAGCAAATTCTGGGCTCGCCGTGGTGTAAGCATCAATATAATTACCATCTGGATTAGTATTATCTCCATACTTTGCTACTAATTCCATACCTAAAGCACTATTGACATTAATCTACTCTAAATCCAATTTAACAGAGTTATTATAATAGGTTCTTTTAGCTTCTGCTTCTCTAATCTCACTCTATAACTTGGCAATTTGATTCTAATAAAGCATAATTGCATGATTATAAGTACTAACCGTACTTTCATATTGTTCTAATGCATCCAACTAATCGGCAGCTAAGGCATTAATTATTTTAAAATAATCAAAATTTAAAATATAATCCTCTTTAGATTGATTATTAGTGGCATAGATAATACTAGATTGACCATCAATAGTTGTTTCATCTGATACATTACGAACATATAATTTTGAAACAAGATCACTGCTATCAATTTCTCGAGTGTTCTTTAATGATGAATGAGGATAACTAAAACTTGAAATTTTATTATCATATAAATAGTTATTAAAAAATATAACTTGGCGTCCTATAATACGCTATTGCGAATCATGCAAATATTCATATCGGCAATAAATTCCAAATTGTTTAGCAATTGCCTAAGTAATATTATAAATATTACTCTCTTTTATCTCCACGATTCGTTCTTTCTACGCGCCGAGAGTGCCCTTACCGAAAGATGACATTGTTTCATATACGATATCTGAACGATGCGTAGAGGCAAATGAAAAAGTAGACCAATCCATATTAATTTTATAATACCATTGAGTAGGTCTTAAATTAATTTCATCCGATGGATAAGGTTCTAAGTCAATTTTACTGCACCAATATTGTACGTTTGCTTTTGGAGGAGTCTATGAAGTTTCTATGGCGGCTTTATACTCCAACTCATATTCATCATAAGACAACTCATATTTATAACCTATTTTTCCTAATTCATGAAAAGCCAAGCCCTCTGATTCTATCTCACAGGTTAAAATATCATTTTCATGATTTTCAGTTACTTTAGTAATAAGAAATTCAAAAATGCCTTCATCCTCTGTCCATTTATTAAAAGTTACTTTTAATTTACGAAAATTAGCTAGAATATTACCATTCTATGTATTATACCAATTGGGGTTTTCCTATAACTTACCTAAATTATCATAATAATACATTGGAATAGAAAATGTAAATCTTTCAGTACCATCATTCACAATTTCCATTTTTGGATCCTGTATTCTTCCTTTTTGCTCTGCATCGGACCACTTCAGGACGGTTATAAAATCGTCCTGAATGGTCCAAAGAGAGACTTCATAACTACGGACTTCTTCATGTAAGATACTCTAACGGTACTATGTATCTAACATAACTTGTCTTTCCTCGTCAGTAATCATATAATCTCCTCCTTTTACTCATTATAAATACATTGTCTAATATTTAATCTAAAGATTTTTCAATGGTACTATTAAATCGTGTGTAATCTGATGCGAATAAGACTTTCCTTCTGGAGTATCAACCCATTTTACAATATATCCATCTGCGTCTGGATAATTACGCTCATTAATAATAATATTATTAGATAATAACATATCTCCAACATCTTCCGTTGCGTGTACATATTCACTTAACTATAAAATACTTTGAGCAATAGTAAAAATACCAGGTATAGACTACGAAGTTGCAATACATTCATCTAAATATTGTATAAATAGTCTAACTAAATAACTATAATTATTATTAATAATTATAGTACTACCGGGTGGAAAATGCGCGGCAGCCGCGATAGAAGGTGCTACAATACGATTATTCTCATCTAAACAATACTAATCCCATCCCCAGGCTACTAAGCTCTCATATCTCTATTTATCTGTAAGGTGGTCATCTACTTCTCTAATAGCATTAATTTTATTTATGGCATTGGGCTCATAACGAATATTAGTTAAGCCCAAATCTGAAGTGGGCTATCTATAATGTAAATCAGCAACAGCCTCGCCGGTTTTACTATTAAAGATAAAAGTAATCGGCTCTATTTCTTCATTATCATTCTTGAAAAAAGATTGCATCCGCTATAGCACTGTATCTAATACTATATTATTAGAAGAATTTGAACTTAAAATAGAATTGACCCATTCCCTTACAGCACGATGCCGTATTTTATCAATAATTTCTACTCTAATTTCTTGTAAACTACGCTAAATCATTAAACCATTTGTTATAATATCTACAGCCTAATTATAATTAGAAATAACCGCAGGTGTAGTAAATTTTAATTGCTATTGTTTCTATGATTCTATAGTGATAGCATTATATGGTTTATTTTTATTCGTATAAATATTTGCAATACTGGTATAATAATGTGAACTGTTAAATTCAGAATCAATAGTAAATGTGATAGTGGTAGGAGAGGGTGCAGTACCTGCATAGAAGAAATTACCCGCCTGTCCAGCATATAACTCACGAATACCATTCCCGCTGACGTCCACAATCGCGCCAGCAATAACTCCAGTATATGTCCCAAACATATACTCACGGTGATCGCTAACAAAATCATCCGGTTTATTTAATAATAATGCCTAATGATCTTCTGTAAATATACCCTGCAAATCTTCAGTAGCAAAGGCTAAACGAGAATTTGCATAATATTCCTCTTCTGTAATTGTACCATTAATTCTCATACCTTGTCCTTGCGGCTAGCCATCAATATATTCCATTTCTGCTTCAGTTGGACTCCATATTAAAGAATCAACATTATCCTCAACGTCAGCATAGGCATTATTACCAAGTAACATGTTGTCTTTAATCATACTACCGAGAGGAATACCATCTTCTACTAATATTTTTAGAGCATCAGTAGAACTAAAAATATCGACTCTATTCCCATTTGCATCAGTCCAATAGTCTACATATCGTCTTCCACTTTCATCTTTCTCGCCAAGAATATTATTTTTAGCATACCAATGAGGATCATCCATTACTAAATTTAATGTAATGTCTCCTTTATACAAAGTGGTTTTAGTCCAATAAGTTTCACCAGAAATTTTTACAGCTGAAGTTTCTTCAAATGGTAGCATAGAAAGTTGCGGTGGCTATGCCACTCGCGCCATGATAGCACGATTTGGATGCTCTGAAAGAATCAATTCTTTCATTTCACCCGCGTGAAACCAATACATAAACTCGTCTAATATTGCTTGTTCTATACCGTCGGTAGATAAGACAAAAGTTAATGAATTAGTCTTATAATGTGTACTCCAATAAAACTGCCCATCTAAATTATTATAAGTAGTAACTGTATCATCAAAACTCGCATATCCATCTTTGGTTAATCTATTGCTAACAATTGTAGCAATTAAATTAAAATCTTCAATATGACGTCCGCCATAAGTAAAACTAATAAACGAACGATGCATATATGGCAACCGCTAATTTTTACCATCATGAGTCGCCTAATAAACCTAACGATGATGTTCTACTTCAACTCTATTATTTGGCGCGACCAGCTACGTTGCCGTAGCTGGTCCTTGCGCGCCATAATCTCTATAAACAATTTCTTTCATGACTCATTTTACCTCCCTATTCTTTGTCCTTGTGTTTTGCGCGCAATCTGAACCATCTTTTCAAGCGCATTCTCGCCCGCACGCTGCGCATCATAGTCATTGGCTATTTTAGATACGTGCATTTCAACAATTGCCTGTTCAATGGTAACTCCATCATTATTGGTGATAGAGTTATAATCAGATGCGTTAGGAATACTGTTATAAGCGTCCCTAAAGTCGGTTAAAAGACTTAATAGGGAAGTTGGTTTGTTACTTAAAATATCGTTGCGTAAGATGGAAGTTTGCTCGGGTGTTAAAACACTTTCTTTTGCATGAAGAACAGCAGGTCCAGTTTCATCGACCATACCACCAATATCATAATAAGTAATTTTTGCCTTACTCCACTTCTCGGCAGAATCTCGTAAGGCTTTAGCTGTATCATTATTACGATTATTTGCTGCGATAGAAGCTGCATTTTTCTAAGTGCTAACCATTTGTGCCCTATATTGTTTTGCCGCTTCTTCACTATCAAATGTACGAGTAGTATATTCCATATGCCAAGTCTTTTTAGTAACGCCGCCAGGTGAACTATTAGAACCACTATCTCCGCCAGAATTAGCTGTAGTTGCTGTTGTTGTAGTGGGAGTAGAAACATTATCACCATTACTAGTATTAGCATTAGCCTTCGCAGCTTCTTCTCTCGCGGCTTTGGCAATAGCTTCATCTTTAAATGCGGCTACTAATCCATCAAACCCATCTTTCATCTACGCTTGATATTCTTTAAATTGCTGCGCTTCAAATAATGTCTCACGATAAGTCTATGTATCTTTAGTTGGAGATTGTCCCCAGAACTCAGAATCATGCTGCATAATAAAGGCTGTAATTTCATCTGGAGTGCCCGCCATTACTTCATAAACTTGGCCCCAAAGTAATCCATTTTCTTTCTCATATTCTAGAGTTTCTGTCATTAATTCAATCTAACGATCTAACTTCTATAATTCATTATCTGAAGCTTCTTTTAATGCATCAATCTATTTCTATTGAGCATCAAAATACATATCTTGTTGTTTTTGACTTATTTCTTTTTGTAAAGAAGCAATCTATGATGCAGAACCACCAGTGCGTTGTAAAATACCTAACTGACGCTGTAATCTAGTCAATTCATCCTGACTCTATTGATCAGAATACATATCTTTTTCTTTATTTAACTGCTCTGATAACCCATTAATTAAATTATTTGCCGCCTATTCAATTGCGTCTCTCTACTTTTGAAGTTCATCGATTTCACGCTGACGAGTATCAATAATAGCCTTTAATACTTTATCTTCAACACTAATCTAGTTATCCTCAATTTCGCGCATAATCTGATTAGCTGCTTCTTGCTTTTCAAGTACTGCCTTCTTATGTTCTTCAATAGAATCATGTAAAGACTGCATTTCTTCCTTATCAGCATCCATCTTATCCCAGAAAGCTTGAACCGCAGTAACTTGCCAATCCTCTTGAGAGGTATCAATCTTATTACCACTGCTGTCATACTACATGTACTTCTCAAAGCCCATAGAAACTAATTTAGCATATTGATCCGCCGCAGTATAATTACCCTAACCAGTTAACTTATCACGGCTAGAAATATTTGCGAGTTGCTGGAAAGCTCCATTCTAATATTTAAGTTGCCCATACTCATCAAAGGTGTACAAAGCAGAGAATGGATTGCTTGCAGCGTTCATTTCTGCACGGCGTTTCTCAAAATATGCTTGCTATGAATCATATAGAGATTTACTTACAACTGCTTGCTCACGTAAATATGCAAGTGTCTCCATGTTGCTTCTAGCATAATCTTGTCCATGAGCATACATATCAGATTGAATCTTCTAACGTTTCTATTGCTCATAAGTAATCTTTTGCTCAAGAACTGCAATACGTTGTAACCAATTGTACCATATTTCAAGTTCCTTGACGAAGGCTTTTGGATCGGATTTATTTCCGCCTCCACCACCACCTTTTCCAGCCAAATCTTTTACACTTAAATCTTCAAGTGCTTTCCACTGAGCGCGAAGTTGCCTTAACGCAGCCAATGCTTCTTTAGCAGATGCTTTTGCAGGGCCGCCATTGACATTACCTTTTGCATAAGATACAGCAGTATGTTCATTGGTAATTGCACGACCTCTACCAAAAGAAGTGCCCTTTTCTAATAATGATTTTGTCTAAAGATGATTAAATACAATAGCATCATCTTTTAAATCAACCATTTCTGGACCGTTCTAACCCACGACAAAATAACGTCCATTAGATACTACTAGCTCTGGCCCGAGTTCTCCCATCAATGTACCAGTTGATTTTGCAAGGCCGACTGTTCCCTTGGCACCGTTTGGACTTGGCTCAGTAGAAACAGTATCAGTTGATGTAGGAACTGTCTCTGGTATATCACCATTTTTTACATAATTTACTGTAACAGTAATCTATTTATCAACGATTGACTATAAAGAGGCAATAATTTTATCTAGTAATGTCTATGCTTCAGAAGAATCTACTTTGATTAAAGACTCTGGATCTGTTTCATTAATTTCTTTTAGCTTATCTTGAATTGCTTTAATATCTAGCACTGCCTAGTCTTTATTGATGATAACTTCCACCTTAGCATTTTCAAGCATAGCTGCAATTGCTGCATCAGTAATAGTGCCGTCGGCCTCAACCGTCTGAGCTGTAACTCTTAATTTTGCAACTTGCCCACTGGCATTAGAAATAATTTCAGTTAAAACAATATTATCCTCATCAATAGTAATATTCTAAGGAATTATACTTAAATTATTTAATGGCACTCCATTTGATGTTAAGGCTGTAGCAATAGCGGTACCTAATGCATTGCCAATAGCTGGGTTACTAAAAGCCTCTTCAATAGCTCTAACAATATTATCCACTAAACCGCTATCCAGGCCGAGCATTTTTTCCATTTCAGCGACCGCGCGCGAAGAATCTACCCGTAAACCACTTGCATCAGCAACAGCTTCACCATTAAGAGTTAGTACAAAACCATCACCTAAATCTATATCAACATTGCCTTCTTTATTAAACTATAATGAAGTCTAACCAGATTCAATATTGGCAATAGCATTTTTTACCTAATCTCTAACTAAAGCATCATTAGTTGCATCATACTCATGTCCATCTTGGTCGATAATTTTTGTTTCGGTCTTGACTCTAATTCCATATGTAGCATACAACCATGTTTCATATGTATGTTTCGCGGCGTACTACTCTGGCATTCCAAATCGTAAAGCTTCTTTTTCCCGTTCCGTATAATAAGCGTATTCGGCCTACAATAATGCTTGTTCAGTATTAAAATCAGTATTTAATAATTCAGAATGATAATGCACACCCTCTTTGTCTGCTTTAACTATAATAGTTCTTTTACCAATCTTAATAGTACCACTTGCTGACGCGGTCTCCTAACTGCCAGTATTACTGAAGTCAATATTAGAAGTATCAGCCCCTATATCTTCTAGCCAAGCACCGTACATGACGTGCGCTATTTCATCTTCAGAGCCAGTATACTCATTTCTATCTAATACAATGGTATAAGTGCCATCAGTATTAATCTGAATTTTCTTTTTAGCTGTTAATACATATTTTAATTCTCCAATATTTAATGGCGATCCCTATGTATATTGCTAAATCCATGTAGATAACTTCTACCGTGCATCCGCAGCTGTAGTTGTATACTGATCCTATATATTTTTAAGAACTTCTTCAGTATTAGCATCAGTCCAATCAATAACGGTCATTGTAGTGCCCGAAATATATAATGTTGTATCTCCGATATCAATTGGAATTGTTCCATCAAAGCCACTATCTCTAATGATATTTATTAAACTATCACCAATATTATCTAAATCCCAATTTCCAGATTCGGCAGCGATCCGCAAGGCTTGCATTAAAGAAGGCCATAACTATTTAATACTGTCGTCAGCATTTTTCCACTAACTTGGGCTCCAAGTAATAATTTCTTCTAAAGAATATTCACCGATCGAAATACCTTTAATTGCATTAGCTAAGTCTTTATTATACTATGGAGAATCTTCATCAATTCTATCTTTTAACCAAGAAATCCATCGTTCATAACCAGCACTAAACTCATCATAAGATCTGGTATAGGCTGTATGGTCTTCATTCCATGTAACCTTGAATAAATCTTCAAAGTCAATACCATTGCCTTCAACGTCAATATCGCCCATCTCTTCCATAGAAACGATTAGTTCTAGCATTGCAATTAAACCATCTAACATTTCTACTTGAGATTTTGCCATTGCCTTTACTCCGGCATCAATGCCCTTAGACATTTCTCCTGTGCCGGCTTTAAAATCAATTCCGATATCTCCTAGTGCAACTTTTATTTCACCAGTATTTGTTGTAACTAAAGCAGATGCTCCTTTTTCGATAAGTTTTGCGGCTGCTTCCATTGACCCATCTAATTTAATACCAGCTACTTCAAATTCTCCTCCAAGCGCAGCAATATTATTCATTTCTGTAGCAATGTTATACCAATCTTTATAATCAATTAATCCTTTATGCTTTTTCCCATCAGAAGTAGTCGATACTGTTTTCATTGCGGTCTATAGTTTTTGAATTGCTGAAGCCCAATCACCAAAATAATTTAATGGATTGTTTTGGCCTCCAGGTATTTCTCCAGACATAAAGCTAAAGCCATCATCTTCAGAAGTTGAGCGTACAGCAAGAATTTCTTTAGCTAATTCTAATTCTCTTTCATATTGACTAATTTTAGCATCTACAACTCGCTAATCAAGATCATTAACATTTTTACGCGCTTCTGCTATTGAATCTGTTAATTCAACTATATGCTACATAATAGAAGAAACTGACCTATAATTTTCATTAGTTTCTTTAAGAGAATCATTAAGCTCATTAAAAACTAATTTAGCCTAAATACTGTCAATTTGCTATAATTTACTATATAATTGTATAGCAGATTCATTACTTAATTTTAATCCTTCAGCAGTTTTAGTAAAGTCTAACTATCCTAAACCCTAAGCCGATGCCCAAGCCTATAATGTCTATGCATCAACGTTACTTAATGTTCCACTAATACCATTTTTAATTATATTAATAATATTTTGTAAATAATTTTGAATTGTATCTGCTAATTCTGCTAACTAATCCGGTAATAGTTCACCATATTCCTATGTATATTCTATTATCGTTTCAATAATCTTTTGTATATTACCAGACCCATTGATAGTAAGAATACCATTTTTAAGTTCGGCTCCATATCCAGATAGAATCTAATTTAATTCATATAAAGCAGTTTTAAAATGCTCTGTACCATTTTCATCAGTGAAACTTAATAATTGATTTCCTAATAAATCATCTAGCCAAGTTAAATTAATCTGATCGCCAACCTTTGCTTCAGATAAACTTTTAACTTCATCTAAAATATCCTTCTAGCGTTTATGATTTAATTCAATAAGAGAATCATTATAGGTTTTAAAAGCACTAGTATAAGCTTCTCCTCCAATTTCCCAATCCATATTGCTAGCAAATTTATCCCAATCTACTATACGAATTGTTCCATCACCTAATGCTTCAATTCCCATATCTAACTAATTCTGCATTACATGCTCCAATTCTGCAAATTTACCTTTACCATATTGAGCAAGTAACGTACCGAATGTTTCATAATCTAGACCCATAGCATTATTTAAAGCAGAAATAGCATCGATATTACCCTAATCTTTAGCCGTTAATAATTTAGCAAAAGCAGTGTTTAGATCTTGAGTAGTCCTTTCAGCTGTCTCTCTCATCTCTTTATATAATTCCCAATATAAATCAACCATATTTCCTACAGCTGTAACCACACCATTTTCGTCTACTTCAAAACCTTTATCTGATAATCGTTTAAATAGCTCAAGCATATCACCAGTTAGAATATCCTTAACCATAATGCCTGCAGCAGATTCAAATAAATTCTATAATCGTGTTACACGAGCCTTATATACAGTAACAATATCTTCATTAGTAATATTACCTTGATATTCTTTTAAAACTTTTACAGCCTGTTCGCCACCGGCCATAATAGTATTTAAAATAGAATTTATACCTTCCTCGCCATATTCTTCAGATATCATCATCAACTGCTATATTAATTTCTTCGTTTGAGCACTATTTGGATTCAAATATCCCTCATTAACAAATCCAACTAAATCTATATCATTGCGAATAGATTCAGTCTAACTTTCAATATAAGCATCAATTGCGGTCTATGACATACCAAGCGATTCCAAATAATCATACTAGGCTTGTTTATATGCTTCCAATGCTTCTCTAGTAAGTGTAAAAGTTTTTAATACTGAATCATATTCAAATAGTTCTCCGCTATAATATTTAGTCGCGCCTAACTCTTTGAAACGAGAAGTAAAAGTCTATATGTCGCTTAAATCAAATGTTCCATCTATACCCAATTGATAAGCAGTAGCAATTTCATTTAAAGATGTCTATTCAATTTCAGCAAATTTATCTAGAATTGCTTGTTTTGTCTCTTCAGTCAAATGCGTTGACGCAGAAACAAGACCACGTATTTTAGATGGATTCATTTTATATGTTCCATCTTTATTCAATTCTAACCCTAAGGTCTTAATAACGTCCATGTAATTCATACCTAAAGCATCTGCTAAAGTTTGTATTACATCACTGCTAATAGACTTCCAATTAGAAACCATCTTTTCAATCGAATCATTTATATTCATCGCATTTTCATGTTCTGCCTAATTTAATAAAGCATATAAATGATTACGATCTTCTGTGACCATATCTGTACTTTCATCAATCTTTTTCCTAATAAGTGATAAAGTCTACTGCCCACGGACCCATTCACGAGTATTGGTATCAAATGTAAAACCTAAATCACCCATTGCTTTCGCAACGTTATCTGCTTCATCTATCGCGGCGGCATAGGCTTTCGCTGCATCTTCACTAACTCGCTTTCCAATAATATCAGCGATAGCTTTAGATTTATTTAATTTATCTTTTAGAGAGCCAACCAACGATTCAATCTATGCTCTTACTTCAGGTTCTAAGCCTTTATTATTTAATAATTTTTCTAATGCTAATATTCCTGCGTTTAATGACTACTATGACGTTACTTCTATATAATCTGAAACTCCATCATATAATCCAGACTCTTTAAGAGCATTCTTTGTTGAATCACTAAAATCAGCAACACTAATATAATCTCCAACTTTAGCAGAACCTAAAGATGATAATGCAGAAGCTTCTTTTAATCCCATATCTTTATCAGTTACTCGTTGTACTTCTTCATTAACAGCTTCTTTCCAAAGTTTTATAGCCTACTCTTCTGGGATTTGTAAAGTTTTTACTAAGAAGTCTAATACTGACTACATATTAGCTTTAGTATTAATTTTAAAGGTATTGCTTGCCGCATCGTAATCAAATAATTCATTTAAATTTACTCCGTCTATTATATTATCTTTCCATTGCATATTTTCAAAATTAAAATAATCGTCAAGCTTCCCTTTTGGAAATAACGTAGATATCAAATCTTCTGCTGAAAATCCACCACTAATTAAATCAATATTTTCTTTTTCACGACCGTAATTATGAGTTTTTTTCGCCGCGGCTAATACATCTTCATTATATTCTTGTATAGTATAATTAACACCATCTATTAATCCGCCTAAATTCTATACTAATTTCTACGCTACTGTTTCATTTGTTTGGCCTTGGACAAGATTACCGTTATCATCAATTAAATGAAGATTTTTTAATAATTCTTTAGTTTCTTTAGACCAAAATTCAAAAGGAACATTTGTAACTTCATCTAATGCATTCTAATATTGTTTTATTTCAGAAGCTAATGCATTGGATTTAGTATCTTCACTAAAACCTATGTCTTTAAATCCAGCTGCAGATAATGTTTGTTCTAATGTATCAAATTTACCTTTAATTAATTCTGGCCAAACTTGTGTATCAAACCAATCATTAAATTGTTTTTCATTATTATGAAACTATTCTTTCAATAATTCATATAATAATGCTCTTAATCCACTCTAATATGCATCACCATTACCGCCAGCAATAGCAGAATAATCAAATGAAGTAATTTTACTTAAAATTGAAGATTGTGGCAGCATTTTTAATGTTTCGATACTAAGTTTATTTGCTGCAACTATGGTATCTCGCTTATCTTCAATAAACTGTACCCATGTTAATTGTTCTCCAGCTGCAATACGTTCTTGAAATTCTTGATTTAATTCATCTAGTTGTACAAGAGCAGCGTCTGTCCGTGCATCTAGCTCTTCCTTACTAATAGTTAACTCGCCCTGTTCATTTGTATAAGCTTTTTCTAAAATTGCGTGTATTCTCTCTGGGTGGCCAGATCCCATAAAAGCGCCAAAAATTCCTAAATCACTATCTCCAAATAATGCCTAATTTTCTGATAATAACTATTGAGCTTCCTGCAATTTTTCACCGTTTTCACGATTAATATTATCTAGCCATACTTTTATACCTTGTGAAGTTAAAATATATCCCTATAAATCATCATCCCACGTATATATATCCTTAAATGATAATTTATCTTTATCTGGACCTTCATAATTAGCTATAATTTCTGTCGCATTCTCTAAAGCATCAGACACTTTAATCCCTTTATCTATAGAATCTGACATTTTTTCAATAGCTTTAATAGTGTCCTTAACTTTATCTTGTAACTAAGTAACTCGCGTAGTTAAATTAGTTACTAATCTTTTTGCAGCTAAATCTAACTCATTAGCTAATCCTTCAAATTCAGGCCCTAAGTTGCGTAAGGCTTCAGCTGCTTGAGTTAAGGAATCAGCATCAGACCAATCAAGATTATTAATTACATCTAAGATTTTTTCCTACTCTTCAGAATTCTTTTGTCCAATAATTTCATAAACTCTTGTTAAGCTTGTTAAAAAATTACTAGCCGCGCGCTACTATCCACTTTTAACTAATTCTGAATACTGCTTTATTCCAGAACGTAATTTAGGAATTAACGAAGTATTTAATTCACCATTTTCTATATTATCATCTGTTAATTCTTTTAAAGATCCCAAAGTTTCTGAACCAATTTTATCTATCTATGCATTTAATCCTTGTACTAAATTTATTCTATTTTTATTAAAAGCAACTTGTAAACCCGCCTTATATGTTTTCCATTCTGGCATGGATTCAAAATCAGAAAAATCAATTTCATCAAAACTGCGATACTAAGAAAAATCTAAAGTCATTAATTTATCAGCAGCTTCCTAATTTGCTAAAATCCAATTATGTAAGGCTGTAATTTTAGCTTGATTTTCATCAGAAAATTCCCAATCATCATAATCTGGATATACATTTCCTAATAAAGAACCAGTTAAAGATGAGTATTTACTTAAAATTTCTCTATCAGCTGGATTCGTTACTTGATACTATAAATTTCTCTTTACTCCAACATCAATTTCAGCCTATGCATATAGCTCACCAATCTTTGCAATTGTCTCATCCGAACTAACGATATATCTACCCATAGTTTCTCGTGTACGTTCGAGACTAGCTTTAATATGTTCAACGCTCCATTCTTTTATCTCATTAAGATCAGATATTTGTTCTCCAATAATTTCAGATAGATCTAATTCTACACCCGCGGCTGCAGCTTCGTCCTATAATTTTTTTATTTTCTCTATATAAACGTCAGCTATTCTATCACGAAAAGTCTTTACATATCCTGTAGTACCTACGCTCTATTCCTATGCAATAATTTCATCAAAGGCCCAATCATACATCTCTATTTTTTCTTGGTCAGATGGATTTCTAGGATCCCATAAAGAATGGTTTCTGTCATAAAGATCTGTAATTATTTTACCTGGTAGACGGTTATCTTGATTTGTCCTATATGGTTGATTTGTCATTGCTTGATATACGGTCATTGGAACAGTACTTTCTTGAATAAATGTGCCAGGAGTCATTATGTCAAACATTTCTTCATATGCCTATTTAACTTTTTCAGATACATTTAATTCTTTTTCTATTGCATCTTTAGTATATTTAGACGAATCCAATCTAGCCTTTGCCAATTCCTCTTCTAAATCAGTTAATGTAATAGTTTTATTTCCTAAATTATCCATTGAACTAATTAAATAAGGATAGGTTTCAGCAAGCTAATTCATATATTCTTTATATTCTTCTAATGCTTCTGCAGAATTAGTGGATGCTTCTTCTAATTCTTCTAATTTATCTCTAGCACTCTATAATTCATTAGTTTTTCCTTTGGCAGTAGTTTCTTTCTATTTTGCTTCTTCATATGCTTTTTGTTCTAATTCAATTTCACGCTTTAATGTAATATTATTCATAGTAATAGCACTAATTAAATCTGGGATACCCGATAACAGTCCCATGACGCCCCCAGCTAAAGCACCCCAAAGACCACCGGTTGCAAAGCCCATCGCGGCACCAGATAAAGCACTTCCACCTGCATTTAATGCAGCTGCACCAAACATAGAACCAGCAGCAGCTTTATCGTCTTCGACACTCTTGCTTGCGCCATAAGTATTCATCGCGGACAATGAGAGTGCAGCACCGCCAAGCTGTATTAAAGCTCCTGCCCTACTAGCAATCTAAGTACCGAGCTAAGTCTTCATATCACGAGATAAGCCCTACATTTCTTGCTATGCACCTTCACGCGCAGCACGGCCCCACTCCCTTCCTTTTCGTGCAAAAATACTTGTAATGCCTGTTAAAAGTGATGTAGTACTACCTTTCAAAGTTGCCAAATGTGCTTGAATACTAGAAATAGCTAATTTTGCAACATTCTTAACAATTCTAATAATCTATAATCCTAATGTTAAAGCCAGCATAGGGATTTTTCCAAAAGCTTTTGGCAATGAATTTGCTGCACTAATTACATTAGTAATAGTATCTAATATACTTTTATATAAATCCTATAAACCAGAACTAGTATAAAATTCCTAAATAGTAACTTTCATACGTTCTATTTTAGCATCAATAGAATCTAATGTTTTTAAAGTTTGAATATCACCAGCATTATCCGAATTATTTGCCAATTCTAATGCTCGCTTATATTCTTCAACGTTACTTACCAATGCCAAGAAACGAGACTGCTGTCTATTACCAGCCATGATAGTAGCAATATAACGCTAAGTATTCTTATCAATAGTACCCCAGGCTTCAGCTAATTCTAAAATTACATCATCAAAATCACGGAACTACCCCGCCGCATCATGAATACTAATACCAACACTCTGCAAAGCTTTATCTACTTTATTTAAACTATACTCTTCTCCCTCTGCATCGGTGCCAGTAAGATTTTCTTTTAATTCACCATACCGCGCGATAATAGACTTTAACGCAGTACCAATATTTGTCGCAGACTCACGAGTGGTCGCGATCATTGTTGCCATCATTGCTGATGTTGCTTCAAAACTTGCCCCAACAGATGCCGCTGAAGCTGCAGTTTTACTAATAGCAGTTGCTAATTCTTCTGTACTTGAAGCTGTATGCGCGGCTAAATTACTAAATACATCCGTAACATGCGCAGCATCCTACATTTCTAATTTAAAACCACGAATAGCAGTAGTCATATAATCAGCGGCAGTAGAGTATTCAATGCCAGCTATACGAGCCATTTTAAGAGTTTCTGTAGTAAGAGTCATTACATCATTCTACTATAAACCCTATTGATAATAAATCTATGAAACTTCATAAACGCCTTTAATAGCAACACCATAAGTACGAGCGATTTCACTGTAAGTACTAATTTGATTCCATAAATCTTGAGTAGTCATATTAGTAACTACAGCAATTTTTGTCATAACCACATCTAACTCTTTGATATGAGTCTTCATGTCATTTATTGCTCGTTTTGCTAAATTTAAAACTTGATAAAAACCCATCCAGCGAGTTACAGCGCTCGATACATTTGATAACGCTTGTTGACGATGTTCAAAAGTCTGTAAAGTACTAATATAATCTCTTAAATACTAAGAAGTCTTGCTTATTTGCTATTGATCTTGTTGCAGAGCATTAGCAATTCTACTTTTTATTAAATTAGCTTCTACTCCTAATAAATTTGCAATAGCATCTGTTAGCTATTCAACCTTCTATCTTTTAGTATCTAAACTACCATTCTATTTATCCTCTTCTTTACCAACTGTTATATTAGTATTATTAAGCTATGTATAAGTATTCTTTAATTCTTCAAGCTTTGCTTTCAGTTCATCAATTTTTGATGTGTCACTCATACTAGCCTTAATGGATTCAAAAATTGAATTGAATGCATTATCTACAGTGCTTCCACGAAACTAACTAAAGTCAATATCAAATTTAATATTACCAAAAACCTGGGTTAAAGCGGTATTCATTTGATCTTTAAAACGCTTAGTATCGGTAATAACATCTGTTGTTGTGGCCTTATTAATCGCGCCATTAATTTTTTCACGTAGCACAGTGGTAAAATTTTCTAAATTTATATCTTTTGCGCCAGCCTGTAATTCATTAATAACTGTATTTAAATATTCAGTAATTCCTTTGCCAGTAGGAGATACCTTATCAGAAGGAGATGATATACTTATTTCATTAAATTTCGCGGCAATTTCTTTAACCTTATCTAACTTATCTTTCCAATTTACTGAATTATTTGATGCGTCTCTATTTTTATCTCGCATCTATATTAATTCTGTCCAAGCCTACTATAATTCATTCTATTTTTTAGATACTGCTTGTTTTAATTGATCAACGGAAGATTCAATTATTTTCTCCTAGCCACTAAAAATATTTTCAACACGAGCATTTGATCTAATAGAATTACCTAGCTATTTTGGATCAAAAGCACTATTAAATTCCTTATATATACCTACCAATTGCTATTTTAAATCAAGAGCGCTTTTGTTATTACTTAATATTGTAGATAAGGCCCCTTCAGTGACATTCTAATTGGCAAAAGTCTATAATAAGGAATTTTTATCTAAGGTTTGCCCATTTGCGACCGATGCTAATTTTTTAATAGCATTTTCTGTTTTCTTAATTTCATCCTAAGTAGAAGACATTGCATCTGCCAATTTTGTTTTAAAAGTGCCAAATGTAACTTTCTCTAAATTAACAGACAATAACGCTGCAGCTTTCCTAACGGTTTCAAAATCTTTTACAGCTGTATCATTAAATATACTACCAATTTTATTTTCTTCAATCTATTTTATCTCCTGCTATAATTGTTTTACAGAAGAACGATAGTTATTTAATTTATCAAGCGTATCTTGAGAAAATAGTGTTTCGCCTTCTTTAAGAAAGCTGAATCGACTCCCAATTGACGTTAATGTTTCAAAAAGTTTTTCATAATCTTTTAAAAACTTATTAGAACTACCACTAGTTTTAAAAGCATTTTGCATTTGCCCCTATAATTTTCCAACCTATTTAATCGCGCCGTCTAATGCTTGGTTTATGCTTTTAAAAGCGGGAGACGTGTCCTTCACAGAATCAGCTAGTACTTGACGCAAATTTTCAATCTATTTATAGGCCGCGGCTAATCCTAAATTAACCTAAAATTGAATTGTGCCTTCATTGCTCATATTTATCAACTCCTTTCTTCCGATAATAAAAAAAGAGCCACTTTCCGTAGAAAGTGGCATTTCTTAAATATCCGCATCTATATCTTCACTTAAACGCGTAATATCCATTATTAAATTCTTATAATCTCCAACAGTTTCTGGTAATCCAATGATATTAAAAGTAGAAACAGTGGGATCGGCCCTTTCTCCCAATCGTAAGTTAATATTACTTACAATCCTAACTTTTGGCATATACAATACATTCGTATAATTCATGCCATCATTTTCATCCTTGGAATAAAACTTTGCTTCTAGCGTGAAAAGACCATTGAATCTCTCTTTCTACACGCTATAAATTAATGCTTCATCCCTATATTCATAGTAGTAGTCAATGACATATTTCCTATTATTTTCTGCTGGAATTGTACAATTTTTATCCTTAAAAATTGCTATTCTTGGAATAATATCCTTTTTTTCAATTTCTCCTTGATTTAATTTTTCCAAATCAGTAGGTGAAATATATTCTTTCCCATATAATTTCTATTGAATAGCTTTTCTAGCAAATTCAAAAATAAATGTCTTTTTAGTTGGATATAAAATGGGCCAATGCTTCAACTAAACAACATTTTCATAAGAACATTCCAGTGGACCTTCTTTCATATTTATATATAAAGGAGTATTATTCTATTCACTAGATAAGACATTCGCGCTTAACAAAATTCCCATCCCTACTGAAGACATTACTCCTTCAACCATCTAAAACTAAACTTCACTTCTTTCATCCCAAATAACACGAGGCATGTTTGCCCAACCGCCTCGTGCGAATACGGGCCGATTTTGTTCTGTCAGAAGCGACATATTTACATTATCAAAATATAGTACAGGTTCTTGCGCTTCAATATATCTACTACCAAACTACATTGGCACCTTCGCGCGCAAGACCACCGAATACAATTCCTTATGGCCAAAATACTAATTATGACCAAAATATTCATCTTCCATAGGTTTCACCACCTATTAAAAAAAATAAAGGGCTTCCCAATGGGAAGCCCTGTTATTTAACTTACTGACCAGAACCAGCACTTAAAGAGCCAATATCATCGCCAGAACCAGAAGCTGTACCAGTTTCAAGGTTATAACGAATTAGCTTCATCATTTCATTCTGACCTTCGTCATTGGTAGAACGTAGTACGTTTAGGGTCATCTCAAAGGTAGAAGGATCGCCTTCAGCCTGTAGAGTAATGGTAACATTGCTCTGAACCTTCGCCTTATTAATAACGAACTGGAAGGGCTCATCCTTACCAGTCTTTTCAGAACGCATGAAGGTGTCGCCAACTACACGATAGGTGCCAGGGAATGTATCTGGAGAAATGGTAACTTCTACAGCAGACTCATCTGCAGTAGAACTTAATACTACGTCTTCCCAGAAAATACGAATATGATCACCAGGAGTAGGATCAGTTTCGGTAGTAATACCAGCGGCTGGATTCTTAAACTTAATAGTATTTAAGGCAGTCATTGTCTGAGCCTCTCCGCCTACAGTAGTAACTGCAATCTGGGTACGAGTACCAGCAGTAGTACTGCCAGTACCGCCACCTAAATTAATTAGACGAATTGGATGACCGTAAGTGGCCTTTGGATATAAAGTTTTACCAGTTAAATGATCCTTTGGAGCAGGAACCTTGCCAGAAGCATCTACTACGACTTCTTCGGTATGACGAACGATAACAGCATCTCCAGCAGCTGTGCCGGGCTTTTTGATCGCGCCACCAAGCATGAAGCGTAAGGATTCTAGGGACATTAGAGCATCCTCTAGAGTGATATTAATTTCCTTACCATAGTCCCACTGTACTAATTTTGGATTGCCCCAGCCGCCCTGTGCTGCGGTATTTTCAGCAGTGGTTTCAATGGTGGAAACTTTTAGAGTGTCTAGAAATAGAACGATATCACCGGCATATACGCCAGCAGCAGCATCGTCTTCTAGAGCTTCAAAATATACGTTAGCAACCTCTTTAATGCCATACTTATCAAAGATATTAACGTTACTTGCCATAAGAGTTTACCTCCTTTATTTGTCGGTAGCAATGGAGCGCATCCAATGCTTTAACTACGACTTATTGATTTTTGCGCCTGCGAGAGCCGCTTTCTAATTTATATTAAACTAGTCACGCCAGCCCATCCGCTTTAGCTAATCGTGAAAAGCATAATATGTTATGTCCCAAACATTATGAATGTTTAGGCCGCAATCATTGATAGTCATACTACCAATGAGGTCTGATAATTTCATATCAGAACCATTTTCTCCCCGATTTTTCTTTGCCTTTGCACGCCTAACCTTCTCACGGTTTTCACGCATTTTCTACTTCAATCGCTTAGTAGCGGGCAAATCATCGGGATAAATAATAATTTCCTCTCCCTCTACTTCAAGGAAATACATTCGCCGCAATAATTGCTAGAAATCATAGAATAAAACTTCAGTAAAACTTCTCTAATCTTCTAAAGGCCCTACATATATTGCGGGTGGATCTAAACTAATTGTGATGTCTTCATGAGTAAAAAAGCGAAATCCATCTTTTAATTCTTGATTCATTCGTGCATCAATACTACTCATAAATAAAATGAACTAAAAATCACTTAACTAATCCATTAGTTGATCTAATTCACTATCACTTTGTTTTCCTACAGGTTTAGTGGCAGTTAAAACTGATAAATACTACTAAAATTTATCATAACCTAAATCAATTATTTCTCCTAAAGTAGCTGGATAAACTGCACAAATATCTTCTATAAACACAGGAGATCCTTTTAAGAATTTTAAAACTTCATTATCAGTTAAATTCATTTATATTATATAACATAGAGTAGCCGCCAATTTGCGGAGTTAATACAATTGAGTCAGCTCGTACAAATTGTAATGTTCCAATCCCTGCCATTTGCGTCCCATTGAACATATCATCTATTTCTTGCATCATTAGGTAAGGACGCAAAGATTTATCATTCAATACCCACTCATCATAGGGACAAGCGATATCAAAACGTACAGTAGATAGTTTATAGTCAGGATTTAAAGCATTCACAGTAAAACCTGAAAAGATAGCTACTACATATGAGGTTTTTTCAGTACTGTCGTCAAATATCTTTGGTATAATCATAATTTGTTTATTTAACAAATCAACACCATCGACATCTGCATATTTTTCTTTATCAAAAGGATCCCTAGTCTAGTATTTTAATAATCTGCATAAACGCTAATTCTACATTAATTTGTTGGCAATATTAAATGTGTTTGTACCCATGACTGCGAATCTGCGTTGGCTTGGCTATTCAACTGGCATTTAACTCACCTCACCATAAAGGCACTATTTTAATTGTTTTAGTATAGATTTTTCCGCCATACTAAGCAGTTAAAATAACGTCCCCTAATTTATTTTTTGCATTAGCGTGTAATATTTGTGCATATCGTAATTCATTATTTTCATTATCATACGCTGGAGTTATAGTTGCAAGTTCAATTTTTTCAGGTGTTTTATTCTAGATACTAAAAATTGCAATTCCACGCGCATGATTACCAGTATTTTCATTTACCACTTCATAAGTAGCATACCGGTCTAATTTTACTTCGTCTGGACCTTTAATATAAAGAGCATCTTCAACCTACTATTCTTTAATAGTCAGTTCAAATTCTTTTGTAACAGCTTTTCTAGGATTATCAACATTCTAATTTTTTAGTCGCATCTTTACAATCGCTTTTCCTGCATTCGCCGCGTATAAATGTCCATTAGCTAACTGTTCCACTACATGAACTTCTTCATCTTGATAAATAGGAGCCTCTAACACAACTTCCCATTCATTGAATGTTTGCTATGTAAACTCTGGAACAATTTCATCGCCAATTGTGTATACCGCTTTTAATGTAGGGAAAATTAATCTATCTGTTTCTGCTATGTCAACTATTCTATCATCATATTGATAATTGACCTTACTTTCTGTTAAAGACATATAGGCAATGCCATCAACACTGGTCCAGTCGCATTCGATTACCTACCATCCTTCATTTTCAATAATAAAGGTAATACCACGCATTAGTCTATCCAAATCTTCACTAGGATTATCAAAAATTGGACGTGGCATGATAATTTCAGCAAATTTATTTGGCTGCGGACTGATTAATGAGTGCCACATTCTAAAGTTACTTTTAACTTTACTATCTACAGAACTCACAGCATATGCCCAAGACTTCCGCAAATACCCATTAAAATCAATCCACTTTAATTCATAATTGCACTTAATTATCTAGAAAGTCTAATACTATTCATGCACCTTATGAATTTTCTATAATAAAAGCCATTTTTCAATAGCTCCATTATCTTGTCTCCATGTTAGAATGTCTCCAACCTTAATTGGAATATCATTCGCAACATAAAGATACATAATTTTCAGTTCTTCTTTATCTTTGCTCGTTTGAATTATGCCGCTGAAATATAATCCACGTTCAACTGATAAATCTGTAACTGTAAAAGGAGATTGCGCCATCCATTTTTCAAATGCCACAATCCCACTATTTTTTAAGCGCTCAGCTATTGTTTCTCCAAAATGATTTACACGGGAAAAATATACATCAAGATAGTTCATCGGGCATTTCTAAACCGCCAACCAAATTAATACATTCAAATATTGTCTTACGGAAAAACTCATAAGATAGATATTTTAGCATATTAATTCGTCCAATAAGCGGCCACCAGTTAATGGAGTTTGCGCCCAAACCCTTTAGCTCAATAGTTAAAGAATCTAAAAACTTTTCCCATTCTCCGTCCTTTTCGCGCTCACAAAGAAGGCCATATAAGCGCCCTTTTAGCTTATTCTTATAACCTTCAAATGTTGCGCTTTCCAGCGAGCTTTCTGAATATTTCTGCTGGAGATTTTCCTCTTGACCTATCATATATATCCTACTATTCCTCGACTTCAATTTTTACATTGGCCTCGAGATCATTTAATTTATCAAGATGATTTGCTGCGGAGAAATCTTTTGAAGTATATAGCTGACCAATATGTTCCCAACTTGCCACGCACCGCTTAATCCATTCATGCTTCATATAAACCGCAAGCAATTGAATTTCGTCGTTAGTCAAGTCATCACGGAACTAATATATTTTAACTTGATTAGAAATATCTTCGGGTAAATCAGCGGCAGATACTTCCTCAAAATCTAAACTCACACGTGGATACTTAAACCGAGCAATGGCCATTTTGAGAAGTTCTTGCCAATCTCGTTCTACGATAGCTAACTCTTCTTCTAATGTCCACTCGTCTGCGGTTATCCGCGCGAGAAACGCATCATAAACCTTTAAGAAGGGTGTTGCCATATGTTATCACTTCTCTTCTGCATCATGTTTTGCATTAATTGCATTAATAACATCAACATCGCAGTATTTTTTAATTAAAGCCGTAATACCAGAATTGGTAATTTTATGCTCGACCGCTAATGTAACCGCACTTTCCTTTTCAGCCTCAGTGGCATGAGGAATAAATTTTGCAAAAGCAGTTATATCATTATTTACAAGCATTTCATTAATTTTGCTTGCTTCAAATACAGGACCAACTTCCGCGACTTGTTGTTCTTTGTCAATACCTTCAATAGTTATATAATGACCATTAACAAGCGCCATAAAACCCGGATCAAAAGTTAGTTCTTCATATTCTTCTTGTGTAATCGGAATTGCACGCCCCGGTGTCAATTCACGATTTAATTTAATCGCAGGTACATATAAAGATACAAGCGATGTACTTACATTTTTAATTCTAATACTCATAGTATTATCCTCCTTTTAACTCCAATAGCGGGAGGGAACTCATAGAGTTCCCTCCCATTTTATATTAATTAAGAATTGGCAGAACCATCATCAAATGCAGGAACTAGAGCCTGGTTATAAGCTTCCCAACCAGAACCATCATCTAGGGAACCATTATAATAAATGCCCCAATAATTAGGAGTGGTAAAGAGTCCGACACCAACCTTTACATAGCCCTGTAGAGTAAAGCTATTATCGCCTTCATGGTCATCCCACTCACGGAAGTAAGGAGAACCTTCAAAGGCCATCTTAATGATCTTTTCTTTGCCAGCTGGTAATACATAGGCGAAAGAGGGGTTCATTAGTAATTTCTCATTCTTTTCATCAACGAAAGACTGAGGCATAACAACAACTGGTACGCCCTGGAACTTGCCAATATAGCCGCGCTCACGAACATCGATCATATCCTGATCAGAAATCTTAATTGCTGTGGTATTGTTAGCTTCGTAAACAATAACATTAACCATATCAGCAGCAAATTCTGGAGTGCAATAGATAATTGGAGAACCATAAGGAGCAACGGTGTTGCATAGTTTCTTCATAGCAGCAGGATTGAATGTATTAGCGGCAACCTTGTTGCGTACTGGACGACCAGCAGCATTCCAAGAAGCTAATAAGCACTCCTGTACCATTTCGAATAGACGATCTACAATACCTTCCTGGATTACTTCGTAGATATCAGTCATAGACTCTAAACCATCTAGGTAACGTTCGAAGTCGACATAGCCGGCGCCGCCGATAGCCTGGATGTATAGGTCAAAACGATCACGATCGAGACGGAAGGTCTCATAATTACCAGATTCAGTGGCACGAGTAACGAACTGCTTGCCACGAACCTTGCCGCGAGTTACACGGAACTCTGGGCGTTGACCCTGGGCATAGTTCTTTACTTCAACAAACATATCAAGAGCACTCTTGACATTCTGTGGTAGAACTTCCTGTAGATTTTCTTCTAGAAGTTCAAATACATCTTCCTTATTGCGATTGAAGACGTGACGATTGAAATGCTTGCCATCCTTGGTCATTAGCTTTGCTAATTCATCACGGAGAGCAGCTTCATAATCATAATTTTCGGCGGAGAATTCCGCAGGAACGGCACGACCAAATACACCGTTCATTAAAGCACGTAAATTATTCATAAGTCGCACCTCCTATTATAGATGTACAATCTGATACTTAATGCCTTTGCCGCCATTAGGTACAGTGTAGTATTTTACGATTTTTGCATATGTGCCAGCAGTAGGAGCCTTAGCAATCTTTGGAATTGGGCTACCTGCAACAGGAACAACATATAGAGGAGTTTCGTCAATTTCAGCTAAAGCATCTTCTAGAGCCTTGAAAGTAGCGAAGTCTCCATCATCATACTGTAAGCAGTTTGTGGTTACAGTGTCGCCTAAGCCAAAGATGCCAACACGAGGATAATCCCCAGCAACTTTGCGGCCAAAGCGTTGTAGACCGTAATGTTCACGATCATATTCTTTTTCTGTGGTATAAACAATACCGATTGGGGTATCAGTTACAGCAGCAGGAGCATCAATGACGCCCTTGGACTTGTCAGCAACAACCCACATACCATTTTCGCATACGCCGTAGCAATTTTCTACGCCGCTCTTCACGAATTTGGGTCCGAGAGGGGTCTGAGAAACTACCATACCAGTCTTTGGGAAAGCTACTTGGTTTAGTTCTAGGCTGGCATATAGGGTTTCGTCGGGATTACGATGCTGCGCAACTAGATCGCCTTCAATATTGGTAATAGGAAATCTAACTAAATTACCCATATTTTATTCCTCCTTAATTCTTGCGATATTTTTGCATAAATAACGCGAATTCATCAACAACAGGTTCTGGTAGTGGAACTACATTGTTGTCAGCACTGCCAGCCATTTGTTTATTAGCAAAAGTAATTGCTAATTTGCTTTCAATTTCATTATAGGAATAGTCATTAATATGTTCACGCACATCTGCGAGTTCTTCTTCAGTTAAACTATTACTATAACGATCAATTAAAGCATTTTTCTTTTCTACTTCTAAACGAGTACGCTCGGCTTCATAGGTAGCAATTTCACTGCGTAAGGTAGCTTCAGTCTCAGACGCGGATGTTATCTGGGCCTCAAGTTCAGCAATACGAGTTTGAGCATTCTCATAATTAGTAGTCATTTCAGTTAATTGATTTTGAAGTTCTGCGATTTGTGCTTCAAAATCTGGAGCGGGAGTTTCTTCTTCCGCAGGTTCTTCTGTAGCTTCCTCTTCCGCATTTTCAGCTTCAAATTCTTCTACAGGGGTTTCTTCTGCCGCAGGTTCTTCTTCTACTGGAGCAACTTCTTCAGTAGCTTCCTGTTCGAACTCAGCTGCAGGCTCCTGAGATACAGGTTCTTCAACCTGTGCAGGAGTGGTTTCAGTGTTTACTTCGGGAATGAGTTCATTTTCCATCTGATGTTCCCCTCCTTCTGGTTGTTTTTCAGCCTCTTCAACTTGCGCCTTAAGGTCTGCTAGAAGTGAAGAGAACTTTTCATATTGGGATTTATATTCGTCATCATTTTTAGCGAAAAATGCTGACGCGGAAAAACATGGTTCGTGTGAGCCGATTATACACAATCCCATGATTTCAGCTTTAGTGTAGACAAAATATTCATTGCCATCAATATCTGCCCAATCGCCTTCGATTGAGTTAATATCAAGTTCCATTGATTGATTTTGTCCAACAACAAAATTGGCTTCATTAAAGTAGCGAATGAATAAGACTACGGAGAATACAGCATATTCTCGCTCTACATCATCGCTATCTTTAAATGCTTGCCAGCCATCAAAGCTTTCTACATAACCGTAGGCACTTGCGAGTGTGGGTCCGGTATGTCCTGCCCAGCCTTTAGACTCTGGATCAAAAAAGCCAACTACGGGTGTATCGCCCTTCGTCGCGCTGCGAATTAGCATATCAGCAACATCGTCTTTAATGTAAGAACCATTACGATTACCATACTTAGTAAAGACACCGACTTTCAAACGACCTAAACCGTTTGATTCGGAAATAGATTCTAAAGGCGACACGATAACGGCGTTATCAAAATAAATTGGAATATTACGCTTCATATTAGTCGCCTCCTTAACTCATACTATCTATATTTGCTTGCGTTTTTTGCGACCTATCTTCATCAGCTAACGTTGGTCTTCCGCCCTTATTAGTTATGTCTTTGACCTACACTGATGTACTACTATTTTTTTCTGTGGAATTATTTTTTTTATCAGAATTTTCATTACCACTTTGTGTATAAGAAGAAAGTAGTGGAATCATTTTTTCGTCAAGATCCAAAAATTCATTTTCAAAGTCAATCATACTAATAAGATTACGTTGTTTTACGCCCATTGCTACACCAGCGCGCATCTTGGAATAACCAAACTATGCGCCCTATAGATACTGACTCTAATAATCTTTAATATTAAAGACAGTAGTGGGTAAGATTTCAAAATCGAATGTTAATCCGGTGCGGCTAAAACGACTATTGATTAAGTAGCGAATCCAAGTATCATACATATTTAAGTAAGTCCGCATAATACTCTCCATACGCTTAATAACATAAGCTAAAGAAGAGCTATTGTCGGCATTAAAGAACAGCTTACTTAAACCTAATGAATCCCAAGAATTATCACTATACTTCTCTAATCTATTATTAGCCTACGATGCCGCAGAACTATCTTGAAGATTTTCTAATGTAGTCTCACCAAAAGTAGTTAAGACATCTACGGTATCAAGATCGCGTAGCATATTAGCTACTCCGGCGTGAATCTGTTCTACTTCATCTAGTTCAAATACCAGATGACCATTATTATCAATTGGCATTCTCTGAATTAATAACTTATATAATTCATTCTCATCACGCTTTTCTTCGCGCCCGACCGCATCCTTTAATTTGGATAATTCGGGCAAAGCCGCAATCAATAATGGAGTGGAATCTTCGGCGAAACAAAATGTTACGCCGCCAGAACTTGCTGGTACACGAATCCACGGGTCAGCTAATTGATGCGCTTTCCATCTCTTCCAAGCAATTTGAATTACTTGTGGGAAATTTAATACAGCGGCATCACGGGTAGCATCATCTTCGTACATAGTAATGAAATACTGAATGTTGAACTCCAACACGCAAAGATTGTTGAAATCTTTATACCGAGTACGGCAATATTCCATTGGTAGGTCTTGTACAACTACCTTATCGCCCTACTCTTGTAAAATACCATAATATACCCCGGACTTGAGCCATTCACGGGTAATACGAATTAAGGTATTTTTTACATCTAAGTTTTCAATAAATTGACATGCACTATAGAAAGCCTTGATAATTTGGGTTTTAGAGCCCTTACCAGCTTCATATAATGGAGTCACGATTGTATCGTATAGCGGCAGAGCCGCGAAAAAATCTATAGCATTACGATACCGTCCGTTTGTTCTATAAAAATAGCGGGACAATTCGCGAATAGCAGAAATTTCACCGGAGCGAATAATTGATTCAATTTCATCCAGGGTGAAATCTCTTTCAATAACGCCATTATATCTGCGTCCGCCCCAGCGAGAGGTGCGTTCACGAGAATCCATCGGCACATAGTCAATTTTGAACGATGGTTTACTAAACATTGCTGCGAAATTCTAACCCATAAATTTCACCTCCTATTTTTAGGAGTGAAGAATCCAAATGAACCAATGTTCTTTTTTCTCTTCTTAAAAATTTCTTTATCTTCATAGTACTTAATACGATACATAGCATATTCAAGCGCACTAAAGCGGTCTTTTTCAATAGATTTTGAAATACGTTCAACTTTGTATTTATTTTCTACACCTGTAGGCTTTAGCCGCAAGTTATTAAGTTCATCCATTAGACGTGAAGTCATTTCATAGGGTAATAAAAATACTCGTCTATCATAGGCTGTCATCTTTTGGCCCTTTTTCGTTTTCATAAGTTTATCCTTTACTACACGCTCGTGTGCGAGGAACGAAGTCGAGCCATTATTTATGGAGGTCAAGAAAGCCGAATGGATTTCATCCTCATTTGAAGCACTTGCCTTGATATCATAAATAATAGCATTATACTTTGGTATCGGTTCCTCCATTTCCGTATTTAATTCTGGAGGTAAATGATGTTCATTATTAAAGGTAAAGTAGGCTGGAAAAGTTTCACCTGTATGGCTATCAAAAGAAGGTAAAACCATAGCATCCATTAAACCAATACCTGGGCCGTTACCATCAATAATAATCTCTTTTGGATTATACAGAGAGATGAGTTTTTTAAGTCGTGGTGCTTGTTCGGTAATATAATTCGCGCCATTTATGACTTCTGTATAAACCACATTTTTCCTAAAACGCTAGTCCCCGGGTAGTACCTTAATAACCATAATAGCTGTATTTGCGCTATAGCGGCCAACGTCGCATCCAATAATATAATACGCATTCGGGCAATTATCAGAATATCGTGCCTTTCTCTCACAAGATAGGAGTGAACGATGTTTATTCAAGCGGCGGCTATCAAGCCAAGCATCATCGCTATTCCCGGTCCATATTGATAAATTTTCACGCGCGAAGGATTCTTCACTTACAGTATTAGAATAACGCTGGTCTAACATAGTAGACTTATCAATAAGGCCATAGTGTAATGGAATTTCATAAGAGAGGCCCCAGCAAAAGTATTCCTTTGGGCGCAAGACCGCATTAACCGCAATCTCAATCAATCTCTAATACATATACACTGTTCTGTCCGCGGCAGTAGTAATGAAGGTTTGCGGAGATGATGGCTCTTCTAGATTTAGGCTACCATCAACTTCGCGGCGCTTAACGTTGAGCTGTGGCCAAAGTACTTCAGTATATGCTTCTTCACTAATCAGCGCGCACTCCTCCAATATACCAGCGGTTGCGCGCAAACCACGAGAGGTATCCTTCGATACTACGGTAATTTGGCTGCCATTCTTAAAATATAACTCATAATAGTTCGTACTGGATTTAATACCAGTTTTACCATCATCCGCACGTGTAGCCAGCTCTCTTTCCAGTAGAGGCCAATGGCGGAAGAACTAGGCAAATTTATCTTTCGCAATATTAATAACCGTACCTTTTACTTCCGAAGCAATCATTATAGAAGAGTTGGGAAGTAGAACAGCACGTACCAGCGCGCATAGATAAGCTGTGAAGGATTTAGATGTTGCGCGTGTAGCAGTCCAAAAGTGGTATCTATAGCGCATAGACGCGCGCAAGGCTATGCGCTGGAAAGGCATTAGATGAAAGTTTTTCGCATCATCCGTAGATTGGATTGTATCCAAGAACAGGTCCGGATACAGTATCCAAAGATTGAGATATTTAGTAAAAAGCTCTTGATTGGAGTCAAGAAATTCACGAGTGAGTGTAATACCTTTCTCAATTGGTATTCCATCCCGCATTATAACCTGCTCAAAATCATTCATCTATACCCCCTCCCCTATTTAGCTCGGCGGCCAGATCATTATCACCTTCATACTCAATATCAGCGGTTTCATCCAAATCTACTTTCTCGTTTTCAATTTCTTCGAGGCGTTCGGTCATATTATAACGCGCTCGTTTGTCTTCAACTTGCTCCGCAAAGTTACCCTCATTAATAACAAGTCGCTTTAAATAATTCTAAATATTTTCCATCATAAAGTCTACGGAATCTTGCGGCTCCATGTGCCACTTTGGATGCCAACCCTTCTTTCCATAATAAACCATAAGTTCACCAACGGATTCAAAGTCAGCTGCAGATTTAGCATTTGAAGCAGTAAAGTTATATGTCTTTACAATGTCATCTGCTTGCTTCATCATCTTGGAAACATCAACGCCCGCGCGCAAGCCTTCCTTAATATGAAGTTGAAGTTCACAGAAGTCGCGAGCTTTCTCTTGGAGGATAGGTGTAGAAACGTTTTGAGTAGCAACAATTTTATTATAGAAGTTGTCTAGCCATAAGAGTTGCTCTGGCTTATAGGCCGCAGACCATACTTTCCTCAATGACTTTAATTTGGCATCATTCAGCGTCTTAATTTCGTCATCTATGGTACCTTCGGAACGAGCTTGCTTCCAGCGCTCATTCTCATCTTGCCATTGAAGCGCAGAATAGTGGTCATCATATAGGAGGTTGAAGTAGGCAGTTAATGTATGGTCTTGATGTTGTGCATATAACTATGTCCACTTATCGAGGTCAAAGGGTAAATCAAGCCAGCGCATTAAGCGGTCAACTTCGCCCAAATTATCTTGCTTTATCATAGTTTCGAGACAAGGTGTACAAATATAACTGCGGCCGCCAGGAAAGAATTTGGAAGGTGTGGATTGGAAAAATTCAGTAGGCTATTCGCGCTTACACTTTGGGCACCGTCGGGTCTTTTTTTCTAAGGTCTCCGCCACTGTTCACCACCCCTCGTTTAATGCGACTTTCTCTATCACAATCTTTACACGTATTCGATAACTTATCCTTATGGGCATTATTCCTACTAAAGAAGAGCGGGTCTGCCGGTAGCAATTTGCCGCAATGGATACACTTTTTGCGCTGCTCCATTGGTGTTTCATTTTCAAGGCGCAGCATTTTCGCCATTTTTGCAATTTTATTGGGTACTTCTGTATTTACTATAGAAACAAGGTAGTTGGGCGAATATTCTATTGCGTACTTTGCACGCATCTCATCCATAATATCCTCATACATCATACCTTGCTTGCGTAAGCCAATAAGGAATCGGCGCAATTCGCTAAACTAGCATAGGTCTACATAGCGCTCAAAGTCCCATAGCAGCGCGCACCCATATGTATTCAATTTGTCGTGCAATGCTTCATAAATAGTACAATAATGGTTAAGTAGGGCGCGAATATGCTTGGGATTTTCCCAATCAAATGTATGCCTACAAATGACCCACTTTATCTCTAAATTATCCCCCTCCCCACGTGTCTCATAGTCCGCAAGGTTTTTGGATACGCGCGAAGTATAGGCATCGTGAACTTTCTTTTCCCATTGCGGCCGCGATATCCAATAGAAGGAGTCGCCGCTCCAATCATAGAATTGGGGTTTCGGGTGATCCAGGTTTTGGAAGTGTAATGTCGGTTTATATGAGTCTTTTAAATAATACTAATGTTTTCTAATATCAATTAAGTTGTGTTTTAATTGGTAGATACGGTAGGGGTCTGATACGATGGTATCGTTTTCGTTTGGCGGGACTTTGCCTTGCGCGACATCAAGCATCCGCTACCATCTATCAATAATCTCCCATTGCTCCCACATACCGGGGACATCGGAATCGCCGGGGTCTATCATTTCGCCAGTAACTTTATCATACTTTGGCTTGCGGATACAGGGCTTGGGAACAGTGTATGAATCGCGTTTGTATGCCGAGCGCAATTGTTGTTCGTCAAAACCGGGCGCCTCCATAATCTCATCTAATGATTGTACCTTATCATCTTTTGTCTTATAACTCTTATATCTCTTATCCTTATCAATTGTTTCATTTCTCTATATTGAATTTTTACCGTCTTCGTCCTTACCGTAGAGGATGTAGGAAGCCATCTGCTCCAATTCGGTTGGGGAAGGGTCGGTTGCCATCGAGTCTAATATATCTTGTACTGCGCGAAGGCGGTCGCAGTCACGCTCTATTGAAAAATCTAATGAATACTTTTTTTTCATAGAATCGCCTCCTTTTCCTTTATTATAACATAGAGGATTTTAGTTTGTCAAGTATTTGATTTTAAAAAGTTCAAAAATAAAAAAGTTGGTGGAATTGGGGCAGGAGCGTCGATTCATGCTGGCCTGTGGGCCGGAAAATCCCAGAACGGAGGCCGGAGGCACTTGTAATAAAATTGTAATAATTCTGTTATTTTTTTGTAATGGGAGGGGGTGTATCATACATATAGCCGGAGGCGGATTCCGGACTCCCACCGGACGGGGCAATTGCAAGCGGACGGAGTGATCAGAACTGAGGGCTGACAGTGACGGGAACTGAGACCCGAACAATTAAAGGAGGAAAAAACATGAACCGCATTGAACTGACAGCAAAGAAGCACGGACTCGGACAGCAGACACTGAATGACCTGCAGAACAAGAAATACGCTCGACTGGAGGCCGAAGAACAGAAGCGCTCGACTGGCGTATACGCCAAAGACTTTGAGCCGAACGTGCGCCACCTGCTGACGAAGCACGGCCTGACGCGGAACGACTTCCACTGCCGGACGAACGGGAGCAACACCCACTATATCGAGGACGGCGTGATTTTCGTGAACGGACAGAGGCTGAGGTACGAGGTGAAGACCGGCGACGGCATCGTTGGCTACATCGAGCCGAGCGAGAACCCTGAGTGGAACGAGGACGATATCCTTCCGGGAATCGACATCGTGATTTACGCCTGCGAAGTCAAGGATATGACTTGCGAGGACGATATCCTTGATGACACGATTGTGCTGATGCGGAGCAATTTCCTGACCTTCATTGCGACCGAGGGGCCGAAGAAGAAACAGAGTGTGAGGACGGCGACGAAGTTCGGCACGAACGACAAGTTCTGGAGGGAGCAGAACAAGAAGGGCGGACACTGGAGGGACTGCATCGTCCTGCAGCCGACCTATCGGAGGGCGAGGCAGATCGCTTGCCTGAGTGGCGAGTACACGTCACTGAGGACCTTCATCGAAGAGAACGATAGGACCTGACAATAATACGGGAAGGGGCGTGAGCCCCTTCCCACCCCGACAAAACAGAAGGAGGATACGAACATGAAGTACGAATACATGATTGGACTGCAGGGACTGACCGGCGACGTGAATGCGATTCGCCACCTGCTGAACCAGACGATGGAAGATCTGTTTTCCGCAGAGGCCTCGACTTTCGAGCTGAATACTGAAGATGATGAGACGCTCGATGTTGCGATCACCTACACGACGGAGAAGGGCCTGACCAGAGCGGAGCTCGACAGCATCCTCGACGACTGCTACATCAAGACCGACAAGATCCGTGACTGGAACGTGAGCCATGGTGAGTGGACGGCTCGTTGGGCGAAGTAAATGACAAGGGAAGGGGCGAAAGCCCCTTCCCCGATAAGAAGAAGGAGGATAAAGCAATGAAGCGGACTTATATCAAGACATTCTTTGGCACACACGACGCCGTCGAGGCAGGGATCCGGAAGTTTGATGAGGTGCTGAAGCGTATGTATAACGTTTACGGCGGACGGCGTGAGTGCAGCCGGAAGGACGCTGACGGCAACTATGAAGTAATCATGAGTTACACCGCCAACTGGATGGACAGCGATCGGATGCGATTCCTGTGCCCCGAGTACACGATTGAAGCAATTGACCGCCGTTTCAATCATGAGGCGGACCGACTGCCGATTCCGATCAGAGACGACTTTTGGTGCGACGTGATCAAAGAGGACGACGGCACTTATGCGAACAGAGGGAGGTGATACAGATGTTCGAAGTGAAGGATGAGTGGAACGTGACCGTGAGACGATTTGAGGATCGTGAGGACGCAATGGATTATATTCAGCAGAGAGGACCGGATCGATTCCATCTGACGGAAGGGGAGTGATCCCCTTCTTTTATCGTTTGTCTATATTCGATCGTTTTGTGCAATCTGGTACATATAGGTGTTGTACACCTAAATTTTCTTTTTTAACAAATTGTTATAAATATATGTATATATGTATGTATGTATATATATGTATATATATATGTATGTGTATATGTATATGTATATGTATATATGTATATGTATATATGTATGTATATATGTATATGTGTGTGTGTGTGTGTGTGTGTGTGTGTGTGTGTGTGTGTGTGTGTGTGCATAGGTGTTGTACACCTAAATTTTCCTTTTCTTTAATAAATTGTTACAAAGGAGTTAATAGGTGTTTAACACCTATATTAAACTCTTGTCTTTTTTGTAAACTTATTGTATACTATATGTAATGAAGGAGGGATAGTATGAAGGAAGTTATGGGCGGGCTGTGGTTTGCTGGGTTGTTAGCCTTGGCATTGCTTGGACTCGAACCTGGCCTGGTTCTCTTTGTACTGGGAGCTGCTATAGGAGCTGGTGAGCTGGTAAAAGAACGGAAAGCTGAAGAAGCTATGCAGGCATGGCGTAAAAAATATCCACCGTATAGATATTGAACCATATGTATATATACGTATATATACTATATTTACCTAAAGAGCAGAGGCAAGCAAGATATAAGAATATATTGGCACAGATATACTGATCATTTAAAAATATTTTTTCAAATCATCAAATGACGCCAGTAAAATAATATTGCCCTATTTTAGATGTCAAACACCTAAAAGTAACTCTTGCAATTTGATTCTTATTTCAATATAATTATTATGAAAAAGGGGAAGAACAAAACTTCCCAAAAGTAGGAGGGTTTAGGATGATAGTATTTGAAGGACAAGCATTTAATGAAAAAAAGATTGTAAGAATTTCTCGATCAGGCAACACTATATATGCATATTTTGATGGCAGCCCATCACCCATTAACATGTGGCATTATAAAACTGAAGCAGAAGGGATTTCAAAAGTAAATGAAATTACTACGCTTATAAATCAACGAGAAGAAAAACTCCTAAAACCATAATATCATTTTTAATTCTATAAGGAAAATTCATATTAATATAATTATGAATTTTCCTATAATTTTATTTTTAAATGTAGGTGTTAAACACCTAAATGCAATTATAGACAAGTTCCTAAAACAAGCGTATAATGTTAACTGTTCCAAGAGGGAATTTGAAAATGAAAGGGAGAAAAAACATGAAAATTGAACTTCAGTACAAAGAACCCGGAACCCAGATCGCAGGATATATCTTCAACGCCGTCTATGATGAAACTGAAATCAAAGAAGCATACGAAGAGTATGACGCAGCCGAGCGCAATGGTTATGAAATCACAATTTGGCGTTTAGTTCATGATGAAGATGTGACACTTTAAAAAAGATGGCGGTTCCCGTAACCGCCAACTTCATTCTCAATTCTTAGATGTTAAACATCTAATAAACCCTCTTGCATTTTCCCATAATTACTGATACAATCTATATATCAAAGGAAGGGAGAGTATCAACCATGTTAAACAATCGTCATTCTCGCGCGGCCGCGGCCATTGCCACTGAATTTGAAACTAAAGACTCCGTAACCGTTGATGTGTCTACACCAGAAGCCGATTCCCATATCTTCCGGGTCATGATGTATCTTTGCCATTATTTTGGGAAATATTGGATTGAATATCTGAGCAACGGCACTGCTATCATTCGGAAACAGGAGTAATACTCCTGTTTCTTATTTTATTTTTAATCTTAGGTGTTCAACATCTAAATATATCACTTGCATTTCTCCTTAAACAGGAGTATTATATACTTGTCCGAAGGGGCAAGAAAATAGTGGGAGGATTACACTATGGATAGTATTAAAGTTACCTATGAACTCCGGCGGCACGATTCTACCCGTTTCCACGGGTGGATTATTTGGGAATGCTCTGATGGTATGGAATCAGTGTATTTCCAATCAACTTCACTTGCGGAAGCACGAGCCGTTTTTAACGATGTGCATCCCGAAACCCTATAGGGTTTCGTATTAATTTAGATGTTAAACACCTAAATCTTCTATATTGACAGATTCCCAAAGCAAGTGTATTATTGTTACAGAAACAGGGAAGGAAAACCCACTAAACCAGAAAGGAACCAACCATTATGAAGACTGTGGAAGTTGTCGCTACTGCTAAAGGTTACTACGTTACTCGCCGCTATTGCGGAATGAACAAGGGCGCTGAATTCTTCCCCTTCGGTACGAAGAAGAAGGAACGTAAGGCGGCCGATGAAGCCAAAGATCGCTATGTGAAGGCATGGATGGGCGAGTAATCGCCCATCGGGCGGGACAATTCCCGCCCACCTCTTTCACTCAAATTTAGGTGTTAAACACCTAAACGCTTTTATTGACAAATTGCCGCATACCATGCTATAATAAGGCATCAAATGAAGGAGGACGAAACCATGATTAATGTACGGACAATCCGCAAACTGCAGGAAAATGGCGGGCTGACTCTGAAAGCCGGAAAAATTATCTCCTATAAATCCGGATGGCAGGTAGCCGACTACGGACAAGAGGTCCGGACGGCTGAAGAAGCAATTAAAGCCGTTAAAATGTACGGCGGCAATTGCGGCATCTGGTATGCCGGCGGCATCTACTATGTCGATCACTCTTTCCGCATCAGTACAAAACGGGAAGCACTGAGAGTTGGCCGCAAATTTTCTCAAATTTCAATTTTCGGATGGAAAACACAGAAACTTGCATATTGCTAAACATCGCGCCCGAAATCGGGCGCAATTTCATTTTCTACAACTTAGGTGTTAAACACCTAATTTTAGTGTTTGACGATTCCCATAATTAGGCGTATAATTTAATCAAGAAATGAGGGGAGGAACGAACAATGACTTACTACGAAATTTACAACCACAACAACATGTGGGAAATCTGGAAATGGACAAACAACGGCATCGAGTGCAAATGTTCTTTTTTCAAATCTTATAAAACCAAACGGGGCGCCGAAAATTGGGCGAAAAAACAGTGGAACCGGGTTATCTGGCGGTAACCCGCCACTATCTATTTAGGTGTTAAACACCTAAATATAGTACTTGTGTTTTTCTAACTTTTCTGATATACTTATATCATCAAAGAGGGGAGGAACAGCACGATGAAGTACTTACTGATGGAAGAATACGAACAAATGAAGATTTACGCTCTTGACAATGTGATTTATCACAAGATTGAAAAAAAAGTCATTATGGCTGTGGGAGGAAATGAGACGATCGGCAAAAAGCTGATGGATAAATTCATGCTTAAGACTGTGAAAGAGTTATCTTGCAATTCAATGTTTAATATTATGGATTGCTTTGAAATCCTTGCATAAGCAAGGATTTATTTATTTAGGTGTTAAACACCTAAAAGTTTTATTTGCTTTTCTTGACAAAACACCACTAAAAATGTTATAATGGGTTGCACCCGAAAGGGTGCCGGGGAAACCCGTAACAAAAGAAAGAGAGGAAAGAAAAATGAAGTACAATGATTGGGTAGCAGTAACGGTATTACATGGGGTAAAAGACACGTGGTCTTATGTAACCTTTCTGGGCGGTCTCAAGCTTCATCAGTTTTTAACCGCGGACAAGGTTGAAAATGTGCTGACTGGTCTGCGTGCTACTGATTGGAAGGAATCGTACTTTAAGGCAGGCAATAAAGAAGTATGGAAGTTCGCACCCTAAGGCCTTCGGGCCGTTACAGCTTTTAGGTGTAAAACATCTAAATATAGGACTTGCTATTATGTATAAAGTATGATAATATATACTTGCCCGAAGGGGACAAAAGAAAGTGAGGGATTGAACATGAAGGTTTGGATGAGCATCAGTGCCACGAAGTTTTACAACGCTCCGGAGTCTTGCAGCTACGGCTATATGTACATCGCCGCAGAAGGCGCTCCTGCGGTACACGTCAAGCTGAGCTATACAGAAGCCCATCGTCAGCTGCTGAAGCTGAGCCGGACGCTGGGCAAGTTGCCGCAGATGTGCAACAACGAATATAATCCGATGATCGCCATTCGTGAACTGCAAGGGTATATTAACCGGGAGTAATCCCGGTTTATCCGCTTAGGTGTTTAACACCTAAATATACATATTGACATATAAATAGGGGTATGATAATATATAATTGTCCTAAGGGACAAGAAATAAAAGAAAGAAGGAAAAGAACATGGCACGGTATATGTACAGCAAAGCGGTAGCAGGACACGAACACGCACAGGCACACGAAAATTTCTTTGATGACGGCACGGTGGAACTGTGGAGCTACACCACACGGATTATCTCAATCACGCCGGAAGGCTGGCTCCATTGCACGGGGCTGTACAGCATGACCACGATCAAGCACATCGGCTGGTTCATGCGGGAACGGGGCTTTACCTACCAGCTGGCAAAACAGATGTACCTTGATAACAAGGAATTCAACATCTACACCGGCGAATGCCGGGACCGGGGTTAAACCCCGGTTTTTTCTTATAGAATATTTTAGGTGTTAAACACCTAAACATACTTATTGACATATATATAATATATGTTATAATGATAGTGTCCTCAGAGAGGAACGAAAGAAAAGGAGCGATGAACAATGTACCTATTCTATGCTGACCGCCTCGGATGGATTCCTATGGGAAATGATGGACAGTTGGTTGTGCCGAAGAGCATCAAGTCTCGCCGTGCCCTGCTGAAGCTGGCTACCAGCTGGCTGGGTAAAAGAGCTGGCAGGGTGTATCTGATGACCAGCTGGACTCAGCAGATGTGCGAGCTGGGGCCGCGCGCTTTTGAAGAGTACATTGCCAAGCACGGGGAGGTGCTGATTTCGTGCTAATTTATGACCGGCATAATAATTCACGTCCACCGCCCACGGGCGCCGCCTGAGGGCGGTAATATCACTTCCGTATTTAGGTGTTAAACACCTAAAAGGGTATATTGACTTCTATCCCATAATATGATATTATAATAATGTCCCAAGGGGATAGAAAGAGAGGAATCGTAATATGAGAATTGGAAGAACAATCATTGATATTGAAAGCCTTAACATCGAAGATCTAAAGGCCATTGAACGTGAAATTCATATCTTGCGTAAACGCCGGGAAGAAAAAGAATGTTTCAAGAATCGTATGACCGAACTGCTTGAAGAAGCCAATGCCGCCGGATTTGACTTCATTGATAAAGATTTTGGCAATGTTATCCGCCCCGTCGATATTGAACTGCACGACAACCAGTAAGCGCCTTCGGGCGCATTAATGATTTAGATGTTTAACACCTAAACTTCGCTCTTGCAATTATTCTATAATATGATATTATATAATTGTCCAAAGGGACAAAAGAAAGGAGAAAATATAATGAACGAGTTGTACAAAGTAGAATGGGAAACATTCGATCCCCTGTTTGATGATGGTATGTCCATTGGTAATCTTATTCATAGCGAAGTTACTGTTTTCGGTTGGGAACGCGCCTGTGAAGTATTTATGGAGAACGTCAAAAATGACTTTTGCCAAGCGTGTTTCGTATCCAAAGTTAACGATGCAGAAAATGAATCGATTCTTTCCTATTGCCCCTAATGGGCAATTTTACTTTTAGATGTTATACATCTAAAACTACTACTTGATTTTTTCCCTGTAGTATAGTATTATAACAATGTCGAAAGGAGGAAGGGAAAGTGATTCCACCGGACTAAATGGCCGAAGCGCATATGGCACGATATGCGTAGGCATTACTAAAATGGGTGCGTGTCGCCCTCTCGTTGGTGCCACCCGAGCCAACGGGAATATGAGGGTAAAGAGCGGACTGATCACCCGCTCTTTTATTTACTACACGATTTAGGTGTTAAACATCTAAATGTACCTCTTTACAATCTTATAATTTTCTGCTATACTTAAGATGTTCCAAGAGGAACAGAAAGGAAGGAAATGAACATGAAGAAAACTTATCTGCACATCAACATTACCTACTATGGAGACAAGCGCATTTCCCCCAGTATCCATTATTACCGTAACGATGGAATCAATCCTCCGGTTGTGACCTGGAATAAGCTGACCGTTGCTGAAGCCAACAGGCTGATGTGGGAGCTGGTCAAGCTTGGTGGCAAAAACCACTATATCAGCAATCGGTATAACAACGCTCTTTGCGAGCGTGAAGTTACCTTCTACGGCGTTCTCTAAGACAGACTTTGGTCTGTCGTCCGCCCTACCAGTTATGGGCGGACATTTCATTTTCACATATTTAGATGTTAAACACCTAATTTTATCACTTGTATTTTCCTATAATTTATGATATTATAATAATGTGGAAGGGAAAGAGAACCTTCTAAGATGAAGAAAGGAAAGGGATAGTACAATGACAATGACGATTGAAAAGAAACTGAGGGATTTTCACTTCTGGAGCGGAGCCGCAACCAACGCCGCTAAACTGACTCCCGAAGAGCTGGACACGCTGGAAGAACAGCTGGAAGAAATTATCGGCGATGATGAACCTTGGAGCACCACGGAAGTCAATGACTGGATGTGGTTCGACTTCGAAGATATCTGCAAGGACTGGCTCGGAATCGACTACGAGGAAGTTATGGCAAGGGAGTAATCCCTTGCTTTAATTTCAAAATCCTTTTAGGTGTTAAACACCTAATATTGCTTCTTGACATTTTATCCCAATATGATATAATGATATTGTTCCAAGAGAGAACAGAAAGGCGGTAGCAAGATGATAAAGATTACAAAGGCACTCGCACGCAAGATGTACAACAACGGCGAAGAAGTTATGATTATCCCTAACAAAGTCCGCCCCAATGGGATGCTTGCCAGCTGGACTACAAAACCTGCTGATGATCCCGATGCAGATTTTGACAAGCTGTGCAATGCAATCTTCTACTATAACTGCTCCCCGGAAACTGGCATGAACCTTGCCTATTATGCGAAAGAGGTGTAAGCTGTGGAAAATGTGTTTGTTCTGTTCCTTGATAATCATCTTGAGGGAGTGTACACTTCTCACCGTAAAGCTACGCAGGCCATGATTATAGATATGGTTGGCCGCAAGCTGAAGGAGTATTCTTTTCAGTTCGGCACTGAATTTTTCACCTATGCTGATTCTGATGATAATATCTCCGTTTATGAACTGATGGAAGTTACGCCCGATACCCGGGCGTAATTTCATTCTATTACCATTTAGGTGTTAAACACCTAAATAACTCTGTTGACATTCCTATAAGTATGTGATAATATATAATTGTTCCAAGGGAACCGTAGTAAGAAGCCTACGATATCAAAGATACGAGGATAGTAAGGCTTGTTGCACATGACAGGGCAAGCACGAAACCGTGAGAACGGACAACCCGTAGAAACTGCATGGGGCATCGGTCAACGATTTCCGTCCGATGAAGTGCCATCTCCCAAGGTTATGGTAACCCCTATAAATCACGGCGTAGCTTCCGTGTGACCGTTAGGCAACGGAGTTGGGAATGGGGCGTAAATCCTTGCGAGGATAGGGATGTAGGTGAGGTTACACGGTATTGCCGTGGTGTAGCAAGGTCGGCTTCCGATACAGTCGATAGGGATAGGCGCGCACTATCCCAGTATCATATTTCAAGACTTAGATGTTTAACATCTAAAACCCTTTATTGACTTTCTCATAACTATATGATATTATAATAGCGAAGGGAGGAGTTAAACCATGAAGGAACAGATGACTTACCACGTAGCAGTTCAAAGAGCAGAGCGAGTAAAGCATATCGTAAATGATATCGGTATCGGTCAGATTATCAAGGAGAAATATACTCGGTTCAGTCTGGAACAGGCTGGGCGCTGGGTTTGCCTTACAGATACTGGCATCACTATTGTAAAAGATGAGCCAAAGGCAAAAATCATTACAATGTATGTTACCACACAAAGGGAGCTGGTCGCTGTCTTTGGTGGAGCAAGTAAAGTTCCTGCGTTCCTGCGTAAAAAAGTAGACCACAATCAGAGCAAGTATACGGAAAGGGGTAAAACGATATGGAGATGAAAAAGATGATGGGCATTACTCGTAACTTTGGCAACGACCGTCGTAGATTTAACCGCAGGCTAAAGAAAGCTGGCATCAAGTTTTCTTGGCGTCCTCTCTATGAAGGATACCAGTGGATTTTTGATAAGTTCCCGGGCGGTGACATTGCTTTGCATAGTGGCACATATGGCGCTCGCCGTGGTTATCTCGAATCTTATTGTATGCCGTGGGATGACGGAGATGTAACAGTTCTCAGCCATGCCGAAGCAATTCAGCATCTGACCGAAGGGAAGTAATTCCCTTTTACACAATTTAGATGTTAAACATCTAATTTTATTATTTGATTTATACTAAAATTATGGTATAATATTATTGAAAGGAAGGGATAGACTATGAGCAAGAAGAGCAAGCCAAATCCCAAAACTTGGGTAGAGGTATTCAAGTCGGAGCGCAAAACATTTCCGCAAGGTAGTTGCGTGACTCGTGTTATTCCGGATAAGCGCCGAAAAGACCCAAAATATAAAATGAAGGGGTGGGAATAATGAAATATAAGTATGTAATTATGCAAGAGCTGGAAGATACTAATGCGGCAACCCCGTATAAAATCGTAGCGACCGAAGAGCGAGCTGAAGAGCTGTGCCTACAAGCGGAAAAAGAGAACCCCGGATTTATTTTCTGGTCGTATCTTTGTGAAGAAGAATAAGTCAAATCGATGTAATTTCAATATAGGAAGGAGATAATAAACTATGACTACTCGTACTTATTATTTGCCTAAAAATCGGATTGCCTTGCATATTGTAAATAATATCGTAGCAAAAGTTGGTTGCAGTATCGGTGACATTCGAGTTATAAAAGATACACTTAAAGTATCTATTACTTGTAATCAGCATGATATACCGAAAGTTGAAAAGATTCTGCGGCTTTGGAATATGATTGAAAAGTAAAATAAGGGCAAATTCTTGCCCTTATTTTACTTTATATTATTTAGATGTAAAACATCTAAATACACATCTTGACATATCCCAAAACATATAATATAATATCCATAGTAAATGAAGGGAGTGTATGAAATGAAAAAGACAATTTGGTTTGACATGGATGGCACACTCGCTGATCTCTATGGCGTTGACAATTGGTTGGAAAAACTTCATGCAGAAGATGCCACTCCATATACTGAAGCATATGTAATGCATAACATGAGTCTATTAGCACGCGCACTCAATAAACTTCAAAAACTTGGATATCGCATTGGTATTATTACATGGTTTGCCAAAGATGCCACCGCCGAATATGATAAAATGGTTAAACAGGCAAAAGAAAAATGGTTACATCAGCATCTCCGGTCAGTAACTTTTAATGAAATCTATATGGTGCCATATGGATGTCCCAAAACGATTTTTATGAATACCGAACACGATATCTTATTTGATGATAACAAAACTATTCGAGAAGAATGGACAGGCGAAGCCCATGATCCATATGAAATGTTCTCAATCCTTGATGAATTACTCCACATGGAGTAATTCGCTTTTAGGTGTTAAACATCTAAAAATGTATCTTGCATTTTTCCCTACAAGTGATATACTATAATTGAAAAGTGAAGGACACACTACAAACCGGAAAGGGACTAAAATGAACGTACTGGTACTGGATACTGAAACTACTGGACTTGATAAGCCTTTCTGCTATGATTGCTCTTGGGTTATCATGGATAGCGAAACTGGCGAAATCATTGACATGAAAGCTAACGTTGTTGAACAAGTTTGGCACAATCTGCCCCTGTTTGAATCTGCATACTATAAGGAAAAGCGGCAAAAGTACGTTGCCATGATGCGTAAGCATGATGCCACGATGGATAAATGGGGTTACATCATGCGTAAACTGAAACAGGATATTATCAAGTATGAGGTAACTGGCGTTTATGCCTATAACTCCGATTTTGATGATAAAGTGATTGCCTATAACTGTGATTGGTTCAAGTGCAATAATCCTCTTGAAGATGTAGCGGTGTATGATATTTGGGGTTATGCAAGCGAATTTATCACGGGGAAAGAAGAGTATCGGAGATTCTGTGAAGAAAATCAGCGGTTCACTGATACGGGCAATTATAAGGGTTCTGCTGAAGTGGTCTATCAGTTCTTGTCCGATGATGCCGAATTTATTGAAGAACATATGGGCCTGTTTGATAGTCTGATTGAAGCAGAAATCCTGTTTTGGACGATTAAGTTGGGCGGTCAGTGGAACACGGTGTATAAGGTCAATAAAGTTTTGAACCGAATCGTTCTGAAGCCCTTTGTTATTAAAGTAGACGGGTCTGTAGTTTACGATGGACAGTACGTGAAAAAGTATGTACGGAATGATACTTACAATTTCAAAACCGAATAATAAAGAAGTGGGACAGATTTGTCCCACTCTTTAAAATCCCGTTTTAGATGTTAAACATCTAAATCAACTAATTGACTTTCTATATAATTTCTGATATACTATAATTGTTCCGAGGGAGAGAGGATATTCCGAAATGCCCAACACGCTATCGAAAAATTCCTCTCTCCCAAAGAAAAAAACACTTGACATTCTCCACGAAATGTGGTAGAATAAATACGAAAAGAGGAAGGAAAACCTCACAAACCAGAAAGGGTTACTGCTATGAAGAAAACTACTCTGTCTGCCATCTACTCCGCTCTGAAGGACACCGATTTCGATGCCGAACTGCTTGCCGAGGTTGAGAAGGAACTCAATCGGGGCGAGGAAGTCAAGGCGAAGAACGCCGAACTGTACGACCAGGCGAAAGCCATCGTCTTTAGCGCTCTGTCCACTACTCCCGTGACCATCAGCGAACTCTACGATGAGATTGCCGATAAACTGCCCGATGGTTTTACCAAGGGTAAGGTGCAGTATGCGGTGACTCGCCTGTGGTCTGACGAGATCGCCAAGACCGAGGGTAAGGTCAACACCTACTCTCTGAAGGCGTAAGCCTTCTAAGACCCACCACCCTTGCAATGGGGCGAGGGTGGGATGGGGACTCGTGCCTGTGGGGGTATCACAGGCATTTTTATTTTATACCGGCTTAGGTGTTAAACACCTAAACATCATTATTGACTTTCCTATAACATATGATATAATACTATATGAAAGGAAGGTGCTTGAGATGCGGAATTACGTTGAGCGTGCGAAGGATTTTATCAAAGATGTTTTTCCTTATATTGAGGATAGCATGGATCATCCGTGGGTTATCCGTTCCCGTATCCGTAAATATAATGCCGAACACTCCCGTGCGGTACAGGTCGCAAGCGGAAGCGCCCGTATTGCTCTCATTACTTCTGACTATGTGGTCAAGTTCGAGTATGACGAGTGCGAAGTCCAGTGTATCGGCGGTGGCGAGAATGAGATTTACCTTTACAATCTCGCCAAACGGGATGGCTTTGCTTATCTGTTTGCTGAAATCACTCCCGTAGAGTGGGCAGGATACACCTTCTATATCATGCCTCGTATCCGTGGCATTAATGAATATAATGGTCGTGGTTGGAACTACATGACCAATGCCGAACGAAACTGGTGCGAAAGGCACTCCCTTACAGACTTGCACTGTGGAAACTTCGGATTCCGCAACGGGCATATCTGTATTGTGGACTACGGATTTCAAGAAGATAGAGTTACCTCATCCTATGACTCTGACTCAAGTTATCCAGACTCTTATAGCGCCGGTGTTCCCTGTAACGGATATACTTAATAAATAGGTTCCAATAGGAACCTATTTATTTTAGATGTATAACATCTAACTTCCCATCTTGATTTTTTCTAAAATTGTGATATACTATAATTGTTCCAAGAGAGGAACACAAAAATAGGAGAAGGACACTCCTTAAAACCGGAAAGGTTACTACTATGAAGAAGTCTTCCCTCGTTTCTCTTGTTGCCTATCTGAATGGCGAAACCGTGGACAATATCGCCGAAATCAAGGCTGAAATTGAAGCCGAACTCGCCAAGGGTAAGGCGAAAGCCGATGCCAACCGGGCACTGTATGCAGAACTGCATGATGCGGTTATCCTCACCCTCGCAAATGCTTCTGCTCCTGTCACGGCGCAGGAAATCGCCGATGAAATCGGTGAACCCCGGGGCAAGATCGTGTATGGTCTGACCCACTACTGGGTAGATGAAGTGGTTAAGGATGCCACTGGCAAAACCACCACTTATACCCTCGCCCGGTAATTCCATTCTCACCCTTCCTCCCTCTACTTCAGAGGGAGGAAAATTTTTATATTCCCATAACTTAGATGTTTAACACCTAAATTGTATACAGTATACATGGTTGACAAAAGTTAAAATTTATGATATAATTTTTATAGAGTTAAAGAGAGGGACAAAAAATTCCTTCTTGACAACTCATAGAATTTATGATATAATAGTCACGAAAGGAAAGGTGGTTGAGATTATGACTAAAGCGCAGTTGGAGAATGCTCTCCGCAACGATTGTCTGTCTGTTCTGAAGGAAACTTTTGATAAGGTTTATGGATGCGATGTTCTGCCTGTGAGCGCAAGCGAAGTTGCCCTTCCTGTAACTGATGCTGAGGGAAATGAAAAATTCATTCTTGTAAAGGTTTCCATTCCTCGTGGCACTCGTAATGGACAGGGCGGTTATGAACCTTATGATGGTTATGCCGCTTCTGAAGCCTATCTGCTTGAACAGGAAAGCAAGGCACAGGAAAAGGCGGTAAAGAAGGCAATGAAAGAAGCCGAAAAAGGAAAGAAGAAAAAAGAAAAGGAAAGCGAGGAGTAATCCTCGCCCCTTCTTTCACTTAGATGTTTAACACCTAAATAAAAGTATTGATTTCTATTATAGATATGTTATAATGTATATGAACCAAGAGAGAAGAAAGGATGATGAATGATGGCGAAGGTTACAAAGAATATCGTGGACAAGGACTTGAGGGATATTGTATTTGGGGAACTCATGGGCGCAAAAGATGGTTGGAGTGCAGAATCCGTGGGATTCCACCGCATCAATGACCGTCAGTATGGTATCTTGCTTACCGACCTTAATGGTGAACAGCGTTATGTCCGTATCGGCGCTATCGTTGCCGAACTGCGTGAGGATATGACCGCAGAGGAACTGATGCAGTCCGAAATTGATGCCTATACTGCTAAACAGGATGCCAAAGCAGAAAAGGCAAAAGCCAAAGCGGAAAAAATTGCCAAAGATAAGATTCGGCGTGAAAAGGAAAAGGAGGACAAGGAAAATGACGTACAGTGAAGCTTGCCCTAATTGTCATGACGAAGATTATACCATTGATGACTATAATGATTCATTCGATCAATTTGGTGGCACTCAATGGTGGGACTGCACTTGTTCAAAATGTGGTCAGAAATTTACAATTACGAAAGAATATAAACTTGTCGAAGTTACAATTGAAGAAGTTAGCGAAAGCTAACTTCATTTTTATTTACTTAGATGTTTAACATCTAAATGTACTTATTGACTTTCACCCAAATCCGAGTATAATAATAATTGTCAGAGGGAGTTACTGAAAGACCCACGAATCCGTAATGTGAAACCGAATCACTAACTTCTGATTTGAAACCTTCGGAAAGTTTCAAAAAACCTCTTGACAAACTGCAAAAACTATGATACAATAACTACGAAAGATAAAGAGAAGGAACACTCTTAAAAACCGGAAAGGACAAATGCTATGAAGAAAGCGACTCTCGAAACTATCCGTACTGCTCTGCTCGATGCCGGATACGAATCCACCGACCCCATTATGGAAGAACTGACCGCCGAACTCAATCGTGGTGCCGAGAAGAAGGCCGCCAATGCCGCCGCCTATGATGCTATTCACGATATCGTGATGGAAGCCCTGTCTGATGCTCCGGCCACCATTGCGGAAATCTACGAAGCTATCAAGGGCAATCTTCCCGATGACATGACCAAGGCGAAAGTCCAGTACGCCATTACTCGCCTGTGGAAAGACGAAATCGTCAAGGTTGATGGCTCTCCCTGTGGCTATCGTAAAGCCTAATCCCTATATCCCAGACCGCTTCGGCGGTCTGTTTTATTTTTATAGCATCTTAGATGTTAAACACCTAAAAGTATGTATTGACTTCCCATAACTATATTGATATAATATGTATGAAAGTGAGGGATGAAGATGACGAAATTACAAGCAATTAGAGATTTCTGCTCCTTCGTATGTAATGATAAAGTCACTATTGCAAGAGATAAATTTTATGACAATAATTGGGCGATGGATATAGCAAATAAAAATCCTCGCTTAAAAACCCCAAAAATCATAACAGATAAAGTCGATATGGAAGATAAGATTTTCCGTAAAAACTTTGTAGAACGTTGCCCCAAAGCACAAGGATTCGCCCATATTACTCTTACACTGTTACATGAATGCGGGCATTGGGCAACAAGGTCTGTATTTGATGTAATTGAATATGACAAGGCAGTACAGAGTGCCTATTGCCAAACAATATATATGGATATTCCGTGGGAACGACTCGCAACTGAATGGGCAATCTGTTGGCTTCAGTGTCCGGAAAATCGTAAAGTGGCAAAAGCCTTTGAGCGGGCGTACTTCGGCTAATGCCGAAGTACTGCATTAGATGTATAACATCTAAAACTCACTATTGTTTTTTCAATTATTTATGATATAATAAGATTGTCCCAAGAGGAACGGAAAGGAAGAAAAACGCAATGGATATGGAAATGAAGATCTATACAATTAGTCTTGAGAACTACCATGGTGAAACTTATGTAGAACATTATTTTCAAAAGAAGAATGCACTCGCCCGTTTCCATGAGTTACAAAAAGAGGGCAAAGCGAAAAATGAGTTTCAATCTCGTCAGAATTTCTTTGAGTTCTTTGATGCTAACTATAACGAGTATTCTACTTATATTACTTTAACCGATGGTATTTTAAAAGACTTATTTATGGATGAAATGGCTTAAGTAAAGGAGAAATAATATGCAGACGATTAAAAACTGGTTTGGTATTGAAGCCCCTTACCGCTTTGAATGGAATGACCTTCGATGTGGAATTACTATCCTTAATGTAATTCTGATTATGCTCTTTGGTTTGCAGGTATCGTGGTTTGGTCTTGCGGTTGCCCTCTTCGGTGTATGCAAAGACCTATCTCAGCATCGACATATCAATGATGTTTTGATGCATTGCTCAAGCGTAGTTCTCAATCTTTATTTCCTTTCCCTCCTCTATGGCGGTTAAACCGCCATATTATATTTAGATGTTTAACATCTAAATCAATATATTGACTTTTGCCTAAATTCGAGTATAATTATAATTGTTCCGAGGGAGAGGAAAATGAAGCGCCATGCTCAAACACTCAGTATAACTGAGACAGGATAGGTGCAATGCGAAAACCTCACTTGCAAGTCCCTTGTAACAGAAACTTAACAAAATAAAGTATTGACAATCACAACAATCTGTGATATAATCAATATGAAAGATGAAGGGAAGGAAAACCCTACAAACCGGAAAGGAAGAAACGCTATGAAGAAAACCACTTTTGAAGCCATCAAGACCGCTCTGACCACCTTCGGTTTCGCCGATGAAGAAATCCTTGCCGAACTGGACAAGGAAATCAACAAGGGTGCCGAAACCAAGGCAAAGAACGCCGAAGCCTACGATGCCATCCACGACATCGTGATGGGTGCGCTGACTTCCGCTCCCGCGACTGTCGCCGAGATTTGGGATGCGATCGAGGACGAAGTCCCCGAAGGCATCACCAAGGGCAAGGTTCAGTACGCTCTGACCCATCTGTGGCAGGATGAGATCGTGAAGATCGAGGGCAAGCCGAACACCTATCGGAAGGCGTAAGCCTTCCGCCCGTGGTTGCCAGTGGCTCGGCATTAAATGTAAGTGCTCACTTACAGCCACGTTTCGAACCACGAGGATTTCCGAGGGTCTTTCAGTGTGGTTAAACAACATAAGCCCTCTTTTTATGGGAAGCGCCAGTGGCATCGGGGAAGCCATCGTGGTAAACCGAAAGGTGATCGCGCAGTGGGACAATTGCAAAAATGGAGCCCACAGGAGTTCAATTCTCCCGCTTTCCACCAACTAACTCTTTTCCTTCCGCTTTTGCCCGCCGCTTGCGGTGGGCATCTTCTTTTTAGATATATTTAGATGTATAACATCTAAAACAAACTATTGCAATGTGAGTATATTAATGCTATAATACATACATGAAGTGAAGGAAAACACTGATAAACCGGAAAGGAAGTATGAAAATGAGTAGACAGGAACTGCGGTACATGGTGTTTGATTGTGAAACGGCTACTATGCCCTTTGCCAATGAAATTGCTGAAGGTGACAGTGAAAAGAAAAAGCGCATTGCTATTGCTCGTCCTCTGATTTATGACCTCGGTTGGACAATTACCAATCGGAAGGGTGAGATTCTGGAACGGAAACAGTATTTGATTGCTGAAACCTTCTCCGTCCCTGCGGTATTTAATACTGCTTATTATTCTGAAAAGCGTCCCCTGTATCTGAAGATGCTTGCCAACAATGAAACGTGCGTTAAGCCGTGGAATGAAGTGATGGAAATTTTTACTGAAGACCTTCAGAAAGTTAATGCCGTGGGAGCATATAATTCTATGTTCGACTTTAAGAAAGCTATTCCCTTTACGGAACTGTATATTCAGAAACTGTATAGTCCCTATTACTATGAATGGGAACAGGTTCAGAAATATATTTGCCGTAACATTGCTAATAATCCTTACCATAAGGAACAGGAAAAAGATTTTGACGGCGATACGTTCTCGTTCCGCAATCATTCTTATCCCTTGTTTGATTTGTGGGGACTTGCAACAACCCACCTGCTGAATACTACCACTTATAAGAAGAACTGCTTGAATAATAATATGCTGACTGCAAGCGGAACATACTTCAAAACAAGTGCCGAAGCATCCTATAGATACCTTACTCGCAAGTATGATTTTGATGAAGCGCACACCGCCCTTGATGATGCAATTATTGAAACATTCATTCTTGCACAGATTGCCAAGCGTTCAGCCATTACTATTGGTATCGCCTTCTTCCCCTTCAAAGAGTTGGGCACAACGAACCAGTTCGTATTGCGTAAAAAGAATCCCGATATCACTGAAATTACTATTGTGATTACTGCCTTGAAACAGGGAATTGAAGGCAAGAAACCTTCCGCTTATACTTCTCGCATCGAAAAAGTAATTTCTGAATTGGAAGAATACCTCGCTTGACGAGGTATTTTCTTAAAATGAGATTTAGATGTTTTACATCTAAATTAATAACTTGATTTTTCTTAAAATTATAGTATAATGATGATAGAAAGTGAGGGATGAGAATGGATTTGAAAGAGAAAGCCAAACTGCACTATGATTTAATGGAACTGTTAACCAACTGTCAGAACGATTCTGAATTTTATCAGCGCCTTTTGTATGCAAAGCATTTAATTGAAAATTCATTAAATGACTTTAAAGATGATGAAGTTGAAATAGGAGATGATTATTATGGCGAATACATGGGGTTATAAAAGTAACTTTGATGTGGATAGGGGCATAGAAGATTTTCATTCTATGATCGACTGGTATGGTGACGATGAAGCTTCATACGAATCATACATACGTTCGGCAGTAGAAGCACAATTTGATGACCCCACGCAAATTTCAGTTGGATACTATTTTGATTGTATTCGGAGACTAACAAATGCTATTGGTGGCTATCAGATGAGAATGGAGTTGGAATAATGACTATTTATGAAGTAGTAGAATATATCACTGAAGATTTCAAAGAGGATGCGACCCACGGCGAAAATGCAAGCGGTATGTATTCCTCTATTGAAAAAGCAAGACAGGCAACCCTCGCCCGTATCGCAGAGGAATATACTGAAGAAGAAATCTCCGCAATGAACATTCCCGAAGATTGGGAATATTTGGAAGTTCCAGAAAATGAATGGACTTCAAGTTGTACATACATTATCTATAGTTATGAATTAGATGGGAGGATAGAATAATAATGGAAAACAATGTAGAAACTTATCCCAAATGTCCCCATTGTAAAGTAAATCTTGAATATCATGACCAGTTAAGCACTGACTATGATGATATGTATTACTTCGTCTCTTGGTCTGCTTTTTGTCCGCAATGTCAGCGCACCTTCCTTTTCCGTGAAGACTTCAAACTGGTAGAAAGAAAATTTCTTAATGAGCAACCGTAAGGTTGCCTTATCTATTTAGATGTAAAACATCTAAATAAAATCCTTGGGATTATATCCCAAGGACTCTTCTGATATTATCGAACAATAAGTTATACCAAGATTTTTCATAAAGATAAAACGTTCTTACTTGCATATACCAATCTTGTTCATGTGTATGCTTTTCTAACATATTTTTCCAGCATGGTGACCAATCCCAATTCCCCGGCTCATAGATGCTATCAAGAATATATTTGTCACTCATTTTATAATTATATTCATATCCACCATAAGCATCAATATGAGCCATATTAGGATTATGAGAATAAACTAAACGTTTTACTTTAATAATCTTCATCATTCGCCCTCCCGCAGTCTCCGCAGTAAACATAACCTTCATCATCAATCCAAGCACTTGGAATTGCCATAGTCATATCACAGCAAGTACACCGCACCACCATAGGATACCCATGTTTAGAAAACCATTCGCCCGGGATGTTCCCTTCTGGAATTTCAATACCACGATTTTCTACATACTGCTTAAAACTTATCATACGAACACTCCCTTTCTTATTACAATGATACTATATCATATTCTTATCATAAAGTCAAATATTAATTTAGATGTTAAACATCTAAAGTATTTTCTTGACTTTTCTTATTATCCCCTATATAATAATAGCGTAAAGAGAAAGGAGTAATGAACGATGAGAACGATTTGGTGGGATATGGATGGCACGATTGCCAACCTGTATGCGGTTGAGAATTGGCTCCCGATGCTCCGTGCGGAAGATACCACGCCCTATACTGAGGCGAAGGTAATGTGGAATATGAGCCAGTTGGCTCGGCTGATGAATCAGGTACAGAAACTGGGATATAAACTTGGTATTATTAGTTGGACGAGTAAGGGCGGCTCTGACCTCTACAATATCGCCGTAGATACTGCTAAACGTGAATGGTTGGATAAACATCTTGCAAGCGTTAACTTTGATTATGTATACATCGTTAAGTATGGCACTCCGAAAAGCCTTATAATGCAGGACGAAGATGATATTCTTTTCGATGACGAAGAACCCAACAGGGACGCTTGGCTTGGCGAAGCCTACGAACCCGATATGATGATTAAAGTGCTGAAAGCACTACTTGGGAGGTATTAATAATGTACGAATGGCAGATTGTATTCTATGCTAAATATGTAGGTGGATTTGATATTATAATTGTCACTGCAAAAGATGTTCGAACTGCTATTGAGGAGCACTTTCCGCATGATGCTGACCGCATTATATCTATTACAAAATTAATGAATCATGATTGAAGTTAGCGAAAGCTAACTTCGCGCCGGCCAGCCAGTTGTATGTACAACTGGCTTATTTTATTTAGGTGTTCAACACCTAAGCATATAAAGTAGGGATTAATCCCTACCTTCGGCAATAGCCCGAAACATATCTAAATCAGAAAAAGTTTCACACAATTCATAATACGTTTCTTCTGTTACATAAAACCATTCTGTACTATTTTGTGCCAAAGCAATCGCACGTTCAGCAAGATATTCATGTGCTGTTTCTTCACTTGTTTTTGTAGTTGCAGGACAAATGCCGCCGATATAAATCATAGGATTATAAGTAGCATACTGACGAAGGCGCTTTTGAACATTGTCCGCACAACCAACTTTTACAAGATAGTAACTATGTCCTTCGGGATTTGTTCCAATCATTCCAATAAAATACAGACCATCATAAGGCCAATCAATTGCAGAAGCATCCGCACAAGGCATACTCATAACGGGCAAATCATATCTATTTTCTGCCGGTTTACGAACTTTATGCACCCCATCTTTATCATAAGTATAATAAGCGTCCAACGCTCTCCGCGCATTACTCATTAAAGGGCGGCGAAAATCTTGAAAAATTGCATTAAGTGCAGACGGTGCAATTTCTCCATTTTCATCCATAAAGAAATCACACATTTCTTTCCAGTTATAACTATTAATTCGATTCTCGATTTCTTCTTCGTACTTATAAGCCATATTAGTTCCTTTCTGGTTTGAAGAGTTGTTCCTTCTCTTTATGTATATATAATACTACGCTTATAATTTAATGTCAATAGACATATTTAGGTGTTCAACACCTAAACTTTCCTCTTGACAAATAAAATGTTCGTGTGCTTCCGAATGTATACAGTATACATAGGCAGAATGTTCGTATACAGAATTATATTCGCCTCTGCACGCAACGCGGCCAATCTTGTCAAGTATTTGACAATTTTCAAAAGTTCACTATATAGTATATCCATATAAGCTGGAAAGCTGGAAAAGCTGCATTTGCCCCGCAGAAAAGCTGCAAAAATTTTCTAATATATATTTATCCCAGACGAGCTGGAACAAAATTGCCCGCACCGATTTTTGGCCCGCCACGAGCTGCGATGTTCTCGATGTCATCGAGAGCATGACGAGCTGGAAAAAGCCGAAGTTCCGTCGTCGTAATTTTTTGGGGCCAAATTCGAGAAGCTGGAAAAAGAACCTGTCAAATATTTGACTTTTAGTCAAATTTCATATATAATTAAATTGTTCCGAGAGAGGGACAGCAGAAAAATTATTATTTGACTTTAAATAAAATTTCTGCTATAATAGTTACAGTGAGAGGGAGAAATTCCTCAAACTGGAAATCAGAAATTTAATACTTGACACAAAGTAGAATTTCTGATATAATAATTACAGAAAGAGGGAAGGAAACTTTCCCAAGGCAGAGTAGACCTGCTTATAAAGACTTACGTGGCTTCGCCAATGTTAAAGCGAAGAAATAATTTTGACAGTTAGCGGTCTGTCGTAAATTACAAAACCGTGATTAAAAGGAGGAAATATGAATAAGAACGAAGTCCTTTCCACTATCCTGGGTATTGAAGGCGCGACTATGTGCCGCGCGAACAAGACCAACTTTGTAGCCATTCCCACCGAGGAAGGCTATGTGAAGGTGTCCGTTGGTACCGCTCTTGCGGAAGACACCAAGGCCCACAAGGCTTTCAACTTTGACGCCGCTGTTGCGGAGTTCAAGGCTTGGGAAGCTGAAACCGCGCTGAAGGCCGCAGAGCGCGCCGCAAAACCTGTAAAGGTTAAGGGTCCCAACCCCGAAGCAGAAGCTCGGCGTCAGGCTCTCGATAAGCAGGTTGCTAGTCTGCCCGCTTTCACCGACTATACGGCCACTGACATTCTAAATGCGCTGGCTGGCCAGGTCGCGGACAACGTAACCGTTATGGCAGTCGGTTCCAGCGCGATGCGTCTCGTCGAACAGGGCATTCTCACCGTGACTCTGGACGAGAAGAAGAAAAAGCACTATACTAAGGGCTAATTTCTCGGGGCGGCGATGCCCCTATTTTTTTATACAATGAAATTGTATACAGTATACAGAGGCGACAAATCTAATATTTGAGTCGTAGAAAAAAATTAGCAAATCATTAAAATCTAATATTTGACTTTGAGTTGAAATTCTGCTATAATATAAGTGTAAAGAGGGGAGGCACCTAAAAAGGAGTAACCGTCCTCACCCAAGGTTAAAGTCCTCCCCTCTTTACCTCAGGGGGTCCATGTTCCTTCGCGTTGGGACATGGATTTTTTTTATACAACTTTGTATACAGTATACAGAATTCTGTATACAAAAATTTCATCCCCTTTTTCAGGCGCATTTGATATTTTTTTCAAATGTGACCATTCTAGGGTATTAGCCGCACCGGGCGCAAAAGCCGAACTCTATCTATAGTCGATGAAACACTGGATGTATCAATATAAAGCGCAAGCCAAATCACCGTCTTCTCCCCCTTAACGGACGCATTTGTTATATATATATCAAACGCGTCTGATCCGGGGGATTTTTTGAACGAATCATTACTTTGTAATGATTTTTTTGAAACAATTAAATACTTGACAAGCTGGAATTTTCTGTGATAAAATAAAAAAAAGAGAAAAATTTGACAAAAATTTTTATTTTTTAATAAAAAAAGTACTTGACAATAGTAAAAATTAGGCGCAAACCCCTCTTCTATACCTCTCCTCATCCATGTGTTCCCGTGTGCGCCCCGGTGTATCGATAGACCCTTTCCCACCCAGAGCACATTATTTTTATTTACATTTTATTCCTTCTCTTTTACTATAGTTGGAAGTACATGGTATGTAACTTCATACATACTATATATTTGTTGGAGATGATTTTTTCTTGGCATATATAATAGATACTTATAATAAGTTTGATACTTGGGATAAAGCTCATTCTATTTAGAGGTTTACCATTAATGGTATATGGTATGCTATTTATAAAGTGGAGATGGTTTGGGGTTTACCTATGGTTAGGTATTGCGTGGATAGAGATGCGCGCGCAGATACCTACTGTGTATATGAAAAATTAGAAGAAGCCTAGCAATTTGTACAATAGATAAAAGCCATTAATTAATTATGCGAGGTTCGACGCCGCAGGCGGCGAACCGCAGCAAACGAATTTTGAGGGACAGAACGAATGATGCCGGAGCGCAGCGACGGCATCATGAGTTATGTGCCGAATAAATTCGTAACAACTACTGGAATTTCATTTTCATTTTAATTAGTAGGTATTATATTTAGTCATCAGTAAGCATAGCCCGAAACCCCTCCCCAATTTCATTTTCATTCGCGGCGGCTCATACCATATATGGTAGACGCAGGTTGCGGCCTGAAACCTACCCCACTATATATATTTGACTTTCCTTAAAATTTATGGTATATTTTTAGTATAGAAAAATATACCTTATTTTTGTATGGAGGTATGTGTATGACATTCTTAACTAAAGAACAAGAAGATATAATTTCATTTTCAAATGAAGATATTGAAAGATTGATAGAGATAATTAGTAAGTTACCCGAAATCTATACCGCTTCCATAGAAGAGATTCAAATAGCGAGGGACAAAATATGCGAGAACATGAACAAGTAAAAGAGTTTGCGGTTGATGATATTATTAGATTGGTGCGCGAAACCGACCTATCAGATATCAATACTTTTCTAGTATTGAATGGCGGCACTGGTGTTGGCAAAACTACCGCTATTATGAATAATGTGCTGGAAGAATTGGACCATAAATTTGGACATCTTCAAACTATGTTGGTAGTAGAAAGCCGCAGTATTACAGTTGAGCAATTGCGTCATAAGTATGGTGAAGCGGATGTATGCCAGCGCCTAGGCTTTGCAAATATGATTCGCAAAGGCACAATCGACTATGATTGGGTTGTAATTGATGAATGTCATGGCCTTTTTAGTGAAGCATCTTTTGCGGAAGATACCACAATTATTGGGGATTGGATTAAAAATGCTCGCGGCAATACCCATATCATTTTCATTACTGCCAATGATGAATATTTTGAAGAGCTATCTAAACAATTCTTTTCTGAGGAAAGTAATTTTATTTATTTGTTTCCAGATTTCACTAAGTATGTTAGTAATACGTATGTGAAGGAGATACAATTTATAAAAACCCGAAACACCAATATGACACTTGATTACTTTTTAGCGCAGCAGGAAGGTAAACGAGGTATTGTATTTCTTAAAAGCGCAAGTAAAGTTAAAGATTGGTATTTCAAACTACTTGATTAGAAAAAAGGTGTTGCAATGCTTGTTTCGCGTGCGAATCAAACATCACTTTCTTTAGATGTGGTATAGGCTAAGACTGCCGCGCAGAATTTAATGCTTGAATTAAGTGATGGACATAGCGGCCTGACCCTTGCAGATTTACAGGATATGGCGGACAAACAACGTATTGCTGATGGCAAGGAATCATTATTTGAGGCACTGCGAAATGAACATCTGCCAGATGATATTTCAATTTTAATTGTGACTGATACGCTACAAGAAGGTATGTCACTTACCTTTCCCAAAATTGACTATATGATTATTGACGGATATGGAGAAGTTGAAATTAGGTAGAAAGTTGGACGCTTTCGTGGTAATCTTGACCAGCTCTTTATTATCTTTAATCCATCCAATGCGCGTAGAGATTTTCAAATTCAATCCGATATGTTCGCGCACTTCCGTCAGCTTCAAGCAGAAGGTAATTAGGTAGAATTAGCAAAACAATATGGCCTTCTTAAAGGCGCACAATTTAAAATTAAGTATATAAATGAGCGCAAACATGAAAATGGCTCTAAATCTTATGAAGTAAATGAACAAGCTTATCTTCATCTTATTAAAGACCATAAGGATTATTTGCACTTAATGGGAAATACAGAAGAAGCTGTGCGCGAAATGTATTCATATTTGGGCGCAGTTCCAAAATTAGTTGACCCTAATTTAATTAGAATTTCAAATCAAAAAGAGTTAATTATTGAAATTGCTGAACGTTGGCGTGGCATTCCTTTAAAAGGACCCGCACAAGAAGCTCTTCTATAGGATTTCGCCGCAATGGGAATAAAAGATAAATCACGTCATACTATAAATTCTCTACGAGGATGCACAACTTTATTTGCAGATGCGGGAATAACTGTAGCTGAAAAGCAAGCAACATTAAAAGATTTAGAATAGTGGCCGCAATATCTAACCAAGATACGTGAAAAATTCAGATTTATTGTTTGACTTTTTAAAAAAATTATATTATAATATAAATATAAAGGAGGAATTTAATTATGAATAAATACTCGGTATGGTATATGCCATATAATAAACGGTATCTTATAACCCATCCCTGGAAATGGTTTAAGTGCGCTTGGCGCAATATTCGTGATGCTTGGCGCCGCTCTGTCTATGGCTGGACATATGGAGATGTTTGGGATTGGTATAGTTGGTTCCTTCATACTGTGCCAGATATGCTCCGCTATATGGCAGACCACGGCAGTGCTTATCCCGGATGCGAACCATTTACTACTCCAGAAAAATGGCACGACTGGCTTCACGAGATGGCTGACTTGCTTGAAACTGGGCGCGAAGATTGGCAAGATAAACATAATGAATACTATGAAGAACATATGAATAAACTGATGGATGAATGGAAGCCGTGGAAACCAGATGAGAATGGAGTGTATCATACTCCTACTCAAGAACTTAATGATAAGTATTTTGCTCGGATGAAAGAACTGGAGGAACAGGGCGAGGCAAATGTTCGCAGAGTAATGTCCCTATTAGGAGAACATTTCTATAAACTATGGGATTGAGGTGAATTATATGGTTAGCAGACTTTTAAAAGATAAAAATACATTCTATTGTAGCAACTGCCGTATGCGACAATTTGATTTGCGCCCAAACTGTGTCTTTTGCGGCAACCATTTCTCTAACTACGAAGAAGTAGTGATTAAGGAAGAGAAAGAAAATTTTAATAATAAAGTGAGGGATAGGGATGAAAAAGATACTTAATATTATTTTGATTTGCGCGATTATGCTATGTGTATGTTGCGCCTATAGTGAAAGCCTAGCAACTACAACTGACCTAAGCGCGCCACAAGAACTAACCGAACCAATCTATGAACCCGAAGTTCATATTGAAATTAATATTTGGTTTGAATATAAGAGACCGCTCTCTTTAGGAGACACCGTGTATCTCCATAGTGAAATTATTGGTGGCGAAGGTCGTGTACTTGAATATCAGTGGCAATACAAGGAGCATAATGATATGACTGATACTTGGCGCGATATCCCAGATGCTACCCAGCCTACATACGCCTTTACCATTACTCGTGATAATTATCAATATTTCTATCGCCTACAAGTAACACATTGGGCAGAAGGAGAAGAAAGAGAATGAAAGTAACATTTGTAGAAGAAATAGAAAAACATAATGCTTGGTGGCCTCGCATGTGCTGCCGTAGATGCGGCTCACATTTGTACGAAATCCATCATCAGACAGAACCCGAAGAAAGTTGGTGGATTAAGTGTAGCGAATGCGGTCGCCTTACTCCCGAAGTAGCCACGAAAGAAATTGCTTTGAGCGCGTGGCGAAGTAGGTGATTATATGTTGGCTTTATTTACCGCGCTTGAGGCACGCGCGACCGCGTATCTTCTAACGCCACAAGACTGGTCTCTTTATACCCATATTGAAATTCGTATTCTTGATAGCGTACAACACGGTGGTACCTCTATTATATATGGCGGCGAAGTTAATACGAGAGTAGTGGATGCTTTGCGCGCACTCGGTTATGAAATTACCTATCTTCAGTATGAAGGTAAGCCGCAAATGATTAGGATTGAATGGTCACACATAATGTGTCCAGATAGTTTAGTATGCCCTAGAATGATTGGAGGAAAAGATAATGCCAAAGACTCTTGAAGAACTTGCTCAAATGATTGCTAAACGGGATAATATTAGTTATGATGAAGCAATGTCAGCTGTGCGCGATTGCGCGGCTGAAATGGAACTTGCTTTCATGGATGGCTCATTGGATGAAGTAGAAGAAATTTTAAAGGACACATTGGGCATTGAACCCGATTATTTAGACTTGTTTATTTTTTGAGCGCGAAAGCGCTCTTTTTTTATTTCTCTATAAAATAAAATAATAACTTTCCCTTACTACTATTACCTTTAATTAGAGAATACTCACTCGGAAGGTGATAGTATGACTTTATTAGAAAAATTTTTAAGTAAAATAGCTATTATTAAAGCATTATAGCCAAAATATAAATCTGGCGGAGACGGCTCCAAAGGAACTTGTGATTGTATTGGTCTTATTATTGGCGCTTTTAGGCGTGCTGGAATAAAGTGGAGCGGTATTCACGGCAGCAATTGGTTCGCGCGCAAGGAACTTACCAAGTTAGAACCCATAACTGGCCCCTCTTGTCTCAAAATAGGAGACGCAGTATTCCAGACATATGAACCAGGGCAAGCAGGTTATGCTTTACCTGGGCGCTATAGAAAAGGTGGTCTTTATTATAATGGCGATGTGCGCGATTATATGCATATTGGCATTGTAACAAATGTAAATCCCTTACAAATCACCCATATGTGGTAGCCTTCTGTTAAGGTAGATACTTCTTTAAGATGGTGGACTTATAAAGGATGGTTAAAGAGATTGGGCGCAGAACCAGTAGAACCATTGGCACCGCAGACACCTCAATAGAATGTTAAGGCGCGAGTAACCGCAAAATCTGGTCGATATGTTAAAATGAGAAAAGAACCAACCACAAGATGTGGTATATATGAAGAAATACCAATTGGCGCGACTGTAACAATTGATAACCCAGGAGAAGAATGGGCGCAAATTAGTTATGGTAAGTGGAAAGGATGGTATATGATGGCTAAATTCCTAGAGATAATTTAAGGAGGAGAAAGGATTATGAAAATTAGTGAGTTAGAGAAAATTCTATATATAGGACGTTTAGATTATAAAAATATATGTGAATAGTCTCAATTAATAGCAAATTATCAGTTGACTAGCGTAGATAATCCAGTTACAAAAACTATATCTCCACATATATTTGGGCAATTAATCGCGGCAGATATAGGTTTAACTGTATTACATCCTACAAATGCATATCAAGTATGTTCTTTAACGGCGGGTTCAACTGCATGGCAGTTTAAACCAGAGGGATATCTTCTTTCAAGTACTGCAAATAATGTAATGACATCATTAGTAGCAGGTTATACAGACACAGATTATCCAGAAGAAACTTCTGATTGGAATGCTTACTATATAAAATAGATCACAAATACCAGCGGTGCGCTTCAAGCCACTCATGCATTATTTTCTCCTGCTATTACGTGGCATGATGCAGTTTCAGGAACTAATGATAGTAAGCCTACTTTAAGTATTAGTATTGCTGGAAATACTTCCACTTCAGTAACTCCAAATATTGCAACAACTGCTGTATATGGAGTTACTTTATTATCTAATGCAATAGATAGTACAAGTGAAGTATTAGCAGCTACGCCCAAAGCAGTAAAAGATGCTATTGAATCTTTAGATATTACACAAATTACAAATACTACTGGCAAAACTATTGCCACTATTGATGAAATTGATGGTAAAGTCAGCGCAACATTCCAAGACATTTCAATACTATCTAATTAGATAAGCGATAGAGGTACGGCGGGTAATGTTGCAACATTAGATGAGAATGGGCATGTGCCAGCAAGCTAGCTACCATCCTATGTTGATGATGTATTAGAAGGAACATTAGCGACTTTCCCAGCTACAGGTGAAACCGGTAAGATTTATGTTGATACCGTCACAAATACTTCATATAGGTGGTCTGGTTCCCAGTATACAAAAGTTGCTTCTGATTTAAGTTTAGGAGAAACAAGTTCAACTGCGTATCGTGGAGACTATGGCGCACGTGCTTATGCTCACGCAGGTGCAAGCGCACAATATACCGCAGCAGCATCGGGCCTATATCGTGTAACAGTAAATGCTGAAGGACATGTTACAGCTACTGATGCAGTTCAAGCATCTGATATTACAGGACTTTTAGGCACAGCAGCTGTAAAAGATGCTCCAACATCTGGAGATGCTGCGGCAACTGAAGTAGTAATGGGCAATGATAGTAGATTAACAGATGCCCGTAATGCGGCAGATGTATCTGCCTGGGCCAAAGCTGCGACCAAGCCTACATACACAGCTAGTGAAGTTGGTGCTGTAGAACCATCTTTAATAGATGCATTACTTGATAATTTTGATATTAAATTGTCCTTACCAGATACAGTAAATTGGGCAGTTGATGAAACAACAGGAGCATTATCTGCAACGATTGATAATTATGTATCTAGTACAACTGTTATCATTCAAAAGTAGGTAGGAAGTAATTGGGAGACTTATGATGACAGCGCGCGTACTGAAGGAGAACATTATCGTGCATATGCAACTAGAACATTTAGTTTTAATTCAAGAACTTATACAACTAGTGGGATCATTGGAACTGAATATATTGAACCCGCGGCAGAATAATAAATAATTGGAGGCAAAGGAGATGGATGATAGAGCAAAACGTTTTATAATTCCAATATAGCCATGCGCCTAGCCAAAGATTAATAATATTTATCCTTGGGATATTTCTAGTCCTGCTAATTTGTATTAGGATATTTATGAAATTGCTTTAAAAACTGGATACATTGGCACCTTTAGTGAATTTAAAAACACTTTAGGTGCCTTTTTATAGGCACAAGGTGCTATTATTAACCAAGAATTATATGATGGATAGTATGAAGTTATTCCTTTACCGGAGACATCATAGATTTTAAGGACTACAAATAAATTAATGTCTGGAGATGTAGTCGTTAAACCTATACCATATTATGAAACATCAAATGATGCTGGTGGATATACCGTATTTATAGGATAAGGAGGGTTTATATGGCAAATCAATATATTAATAAAGTTATATATGGTGGAGAAACACTTATAGATTTAACTTAGGATGATGTTACTCGCGCTGATGTGTTATCGGGTAAAAAGTTTCATTTACCAACTGGTGAATCCACAACTGGTACTTGTACATATGATGCAGATACTACAGATGCTACTGCAGTCGCTTCTGAAATTTTAACAGGAAAAACAGCATATAAAAGTGGTAGTAAATTAACTGGTACTATGCCAAATCGTGGCGCACAGACAAGCACTATTTCTACAGTTACCGGTAGTGTAATTATACAACAAGGTTATCATGATGGTAGTGGTAGTATTAGTATAGACAGTACAGAGCAGGCTAAATTAATTGCATCTAACATCCGTGAAGGTGTTACAGTTTTAGGTGTAACTGGTACTATGAATGGATCTGAAGGTGTAAAATCGACATCTGCAAGTGTAACTCCCTATACTACTTCACAGACAATTACACCCGCGGATTTAGGTGATTATAATAGTATTACACAAATTAATGTCGCGGCTATTGCTTATACTGAAACAGACAATGCTGCGGGTGGTGTAACAGTAACAATTGGTACCGTAAATCCAAATGCCTAAGGTGGTGATGCCGAATGGCAAATCAATATAAAAATAAAGTAATATATGGTAATTAGACATTAATGGACATTACTGATACAACAGCATCTACTGATGACGTAATTGAAGGACAGGTATTTTATAGTGCTAACGGCGCGAGAAGTATTGGTACGCTAACAGATGCTACTACTACTACTCATGGCTTAATGTCAGCAGCAGATAAAATAGCATTAGAAGAATGGAAATCTTTACATTTAAGCGTAGATGCGCAAGGATATGTATGTTAGACTGTGGAGGTGAATGAGTAATGCCAGATGTAACTAAACGCTTATTAACAGATGAAACGGGACAAGATATAGTTGATGCGCTCGAAGCCTTAACTAATGTTGTAGACCCCAATGGTACGACTGTTGCTGCGGCGTTAAAACTAAATAATATGACCACTTCTGTTACAATATTACCAGCTGGTGCTACTCCAACTTCTAGTTTAACAGAAGTAGATGGACATTTTCATTTAACATTAGGAATCCCATTACAAGTTCCTACTGTCACAGCTAGTAATAATGGAGAAATCCTAAAAGTAGAGAATGGCGCTTGGACTGTTGGTGAGGCGCCAACAGGAGTGCCAGATGTTACTGCGAGTGATAATGGTAGTATATTATAGGTAAGTAATGGTGAATGGACTGCTCAAGATGCTTTACCAACTACAATGGTTGGCGCTTCAGAGAATGATGATGGTGCAGGTGGATTAGTTCCTGCGCCAGTCGCGGGTGAAGAAGATAAATTCTTATCCGGTGATGGTACATATAAAAGCGGTGGCTTACCTATGGTCATTTTATCATATGGTCATTCATCTTGGAGTGAGTTTATAAATGCATATAAAAATAATGTTATAGTATATTGTCGTGCTTCATCTAATGCTAATCCAGGTACAGGTAGTCAAACTCGTATGGCTTTCATGGCCTATATTAATGATACAACTAATCCTACTAATGTAGAATTTCAATACTATCGTTCTATGAATCCTAATAATAAAACAATTAATCAAATGAGTGACTAGGTATACGTATATAAGTTGACATCTAGCGGAACATGGAGTGTTGAAGTACGTGAAGCAAGTCTTAAATCTGTCGTATTTGATGCTTCATCTGGATTAACAGGTACATTTGATAAGAGTACGGGGACTTTAACTATCGCTGCCGCGACATAAGGAGGAATTATAAATGAATAATGTATATTTTGTACATCAAGCATATCATAATAAAACTACAGATACTTGGAGTAAAGGTATCGTTGTAAAATCTGATCCTACAAAGAACAATGAAGAAGCAGCATTATAGGCATATCATGCTTATTTAGGCGCATATGCCTATGGAAATAATGCTGATATTGATTATGTATATTGCAGAATTACCGCGGCTGGAGGCGGCAGAGAACCAGTTGAAGAAGAATGGGAAGCCCGAGAATAAGGAGGGACAATTATGGACAATGTTTATTTTGTGCATCAGGTTTATCATAATAAAACAACTGGCACATGGAATAAAGGAATTGTAGTTAAAGATACCGCAAATGAAGATAATAAAGCAGCCGCATTACAAACATGGCATGCTTATTTAAGTGCATATGCATATGATCATAGTCCAGATATTGACTATGTTTATTGTGAAGTTACAGATACAAGTGGCCGTAGAACTATTGCAAAAGAAGTATGGCCAGAACAGTATTAATATAAGGGTGGCGATTAGCCACCCTCTTTTTTTATTTGACTTTTTTTTGAATTTAAACTATAATTATAATAGAAAAAGAAAAAGAAAGAGGAGATAAAAGATGATAAAATGTCCTAATTGCGGCAAATCATATTATGCTGAACTATATTCTACTACAACTTGTATGGGTTGGACTCCAATTTATAAGGATGGAATATTGATAAATGAAAATCCTAATATTACTACTACCAATTGTCGCTGCTGCAATTGTGGCACTATTTTTAGTTATACGAATAAAGAAGAAATGTCATCATCATTGGATAGTATTATACCGCGGTAAGATGCAAGTCTTACGTCACTGTCAATATTGCCATGAAGAACGTTGGTTTAAAGTATGAAAGGTGAGAGTATGGATGAAGATAAGATTTTAGATATTGTAATTTTTGGTATAATTGCGGCAATTATTATATTAAAAATTATGAATATTATTACTATTAGTTGGCTATGGTTGGCAATGCCATTAATTTTAAGTGGCGTATTTATAATTATGTGGTTTGTTGCAGTATTTATTGCATTATTATTAAAAAATAAAGGAGAATAATATGAACGGTATTAAAATGTCAGATTGTAAGTTTTATGTCGATGAGGATGCTCGGACAGTAGTATGTGTAATTCCAAACAAAATTCGTCACAAAGATGGAAGTACTACTATTGTAAGCACAATGTTAGAGGATTTTATTGAGAAAAATTTTAGGTTTAATGATATTGATTTTAGTTTTGCGCTAGATTATGGATGGCAGGAAAAAAATCTTGAAATGCCAGTATCTTTTATGGGTAAAGCAGTTTGCGCACCAGAAGATGAATGGGATGAAGAATTGGGCCGTATGATAGCATTTTCGCGCGCGAAAGATAAGTGCTATAAAAGCTTCTTTAAGCGGGCTAATCAGCTAGTGCAGACTCTTGATAGACGTCTTGGCGACATGATTACTATGTTTAATGATTTTGGTATGAAGTTGGAAGAAAAGCGTAATGCGCTCCAAAATAAAATTGACGAGCATATGTCTAAAGGAATAGAATAAAAAAAGAGGGGATGCCTTACAGCATCCCCTCTAAATCTTTTAGAGCATTCTCTACTCGAACCTTTACTTCTTCCATAACTTTTTTATGATAATCTTTACCATCTACTGTCATTTCTATTTGCTTTAATGTAGTATAGGGATAATAGAAACTTAATATTTCCCGATATCCTACTCCATGTTCTCCAGCATATTTAGCGCCCGCTTGGCTCAAACCAATGCCATGTCCGTTGCGCTTAATTCCTGATTTCTGTGTCCATTCATCTTTGCGCCCAACTAGGTATGGCTTCTTTTGGTTCCAAACTTCTTCGCAAGCATATGTACGACCGCCATTTGAATGAGAAAAATAAGTTGTACAATAGCGACCGCCATACATTAGAACTTGACCTTCAGTTTCTTTTGTAGCCTAATTACATACATCGTAATAATCTCGCGCAGCTATGTATGCTTGCGCCTTTCCCGCATCATCACTAATAGGTTTGCCATCAAGCACTCCACGCGAACATGCGAATGTACGACAAGCTATTGCCTGCGCCTTACACGCTTCTAATGAAGCTTTACCAATTTCAGATGCTACTACACATCTGACATAATCTTCAAGTTCAACTTCAACAATGGCGCCACTCGCGCACTTAAAGTATTTCATATTACTTGGTGTTGTTACTTTCACCTTAATTTTCATATGCTATCACCTCGAATTATAAGTATTTGACTTATGTAAAATTTATGGTATAATTTTATTATGGAGGAGAAAATAGTATGAAATTTATAGTTGATGAGATGCCAAAACAAGATGAATGTATTTTCAGTGAATGGAAGCCATATCCTCCAATTATAGAAAAATCTGGAGAATGGTATTGTAAGAATGACAAAAAAATTTGTAGTATGGATCCACATGAATGTAGATGGTTGAAAGAACAAGAAAATGAAAGAAAGATACTTTAAATTCGCGCGCGAGGCTTCAATGCGCGCGACTTATACTGGTTCTCATAGATTTTCTCCTATGATAGGGGCATGTGCGATTTATAAAGGGAGTATTGTGGCGACCGCGTGGAATACGAATAAGACTTCGCCGTTACAGGCGCGCTATAATGTATATCGTTTTAATGCAGATACTCCCGATAAGGCCCATGCGGAGATTTCTCTTATACAAAGATTGCGCTGGAAATTTGGAGATAGCCTGGACTGGACGAAAGTTCATATTTATTTGTATAGGGAATATAAGAATGGTACTCTCGGGCCTTCGCGCCCGTGCCCTTCTTGCATGGCGTTGTTGCGCGAACTTGGAATTAAAAAAATTTATTATACTACCGAAGATGGGTATGTAGAGGAGAAATTTAAATAATGCGGCTTGGCCGCAATTTTTTTTATCTATAAAAACTAAAACAATTATTATGGTACTTTGCCAACACAAAACAGTTAGAAAGAAGTTTATACTTCTTAATCTAAAAATTTGAGAAAAAGGAGGTAATAGTATGGCGATTGAACGAAGTCCGTATGTAGCATATATGTGGAATACTGGAGATCCTGTTACGCAGGAGAAAATGAGACATATTGAATAGGGAATTGAAGCAATTGATATAAATGCCCATGAAATGTCTACATCAATAGATGGACTAGATAGTAGTGTGACAACGGCTGCAGCCGCAGCCGCGGAAGCAAAACAAATAGCCGAGTAGGCCCGTCGTAGTAATCAAGATACTGATGTAAAAGCAGATTAGGGTGTTTTAGCTTGGACCTATGTTAAACCCGCTATGATTTGGGCATCTGAAGAAGATAGTACTCCTGCTATCAATTTAGCATCTCGATTAGGCACTATAGAATCTAATATTGAGACAGTATCTTCTGAAGCCAACACTGCAATATTATGGATACAAGCAGCTTATTCTCAAGGCGGATCGATTTTTATTGAGGAAACTCAAACTACTCGCCCAGCAGAATCATTAGCAGAACGTATTAATGATATCTATAGAAAAATTTCTATCGCTCAAGGTACTGCGCAATCAGCCTTAAGTATTATAGAACCTGAGGGGATGCGTACTTTTGCACAGCGTTTAACTGCAATTGATGATAATAGTATTCCAACTAAGACATTACCAGCATTAATTACTGAATTAGAAAATGCTTATGTGTCTACTGCAAATGATGTTACATATGCAAGCATTGACGCACGTTTAGAAGCAGATGAGACGGTTGTTAATTCAAATACTTCACGTATTAGAACTTTAGAAGATAATACTGTAAAGTATGCTGATATAAAAAATGACTTTATCTCTACAGATACTAACAAACCATTAAGCGCGGCTAAAGGTAAAGAATTAAAAGAAACAATTGGCGGTTCTTACGGTCCAGATAATACAGTTGCAACTGCTATTTCTAATGCATAGTCAACTGCAGAGTCTTACGCGGTGAATTATGCAGATGAGCATAAAGTAGATAAAACAGATATCTATAATGATGTAGATTATACTACGGCAGGTAAAGTTTTAGACGCTCGAGTTGGTAAAACTTTACAAGACGCGATTGATACTTTAGATGGATCGGTATCGAATGTTGCATCTGAAGTTGAAAACGCAAGGACATCTTCAATAATAACTGAATCAGTTACTTCAGAAGAAGGCGGCGAAGAAGTAACATATGAGGTTCCTAAAACATATACTAGTTTAGATGCGCGTTTAGAAGCAATTGAGACATTAGCAGCAAATACTACTGATAATATTGCAACAATTGCTAATGAATTAAATATGTATAATACTCAAACAGGCGCAATTCAAAATACTAATAGTCGTGTTGATACAATAGAAGCCAATGTGATTGCGATGGGAAAAGAGATTGGCATGCTTTAGGAAGCTGATACAGTATTACCATTAGCAGATGCTATTGAACGTACTGGAACTCGTATGGATAATATTTCTGATGAAATTGATGCGGCTCATCGTACTAATGATGATACCTTAAGTGCGAGATTTACTGCTATAGAATAGGTTAATGCTGCTTCTACTACTGCTTTGAATGCTTTAACTGGGCGCGTATCTACATTAGAAAGTTCTGGTACAGTTATTGTAGAAAATGTCACCTATGATACTGAAGGCATTCCTAATAATATTAGCAATCCTTCTACTACAGTAGACTATTTACTAAAGAATGGAGATAAATATTATTATTGGAAGTATATTAAAACTGGTTCTAATCCCGATACATTTACTTGGGCGTTAATTAGTGGAGGCGGCAGCGGAACAGGTAATTCTTCTGGATTTGATATGACCGCTGCAGAATATGAAGAATTAACAACTCATAGTAAAAATACTGATTATTATGTTAATGAATCCGATGGAGTCCATCACTATAGATGGGTTGATGGAGATAATAATAATTTAGTTGAAATTGAAATTGGTAATATTGTAGATATTGCTCAAATTAAAAAATACAATATTGCAACTGTTGCCGGTGAAAAACAAGTAGAGGGCTAGGATGAACCTGTCGCAGTAACTTATCTCAATTTATATCAATATAACTATAATGAAGATAATACGATAATTGATGACGATAAATTATTTACACAAGTAGAACTCCCACGTGGTGGCGGCGATGGTTCAAGTTCAGCACAAAATAATCGCTTATTACGTATCGGTAGTGAAGTTATTCAGAAAGTTGTTGGCAGCCAAATCTTATTACGTGTATTCTATTCTTCATTTGATGCTAGCGGTTCGGAAAGTAGTACAGGTTATGCTACTTTACGTACAGGAGATACAATTATTTTCTCTAATAGAGAATTATCTTCTTGTGAAGTATCGGATGAAAAAGTAAATGGTTGGAAAGAAAATACTGCAGGCTATCATGAATTTGATGTAACCAACTATTGCGGTATTGGTAATACCAATTTCACATTAACTGTAGAAGTTGGTGGCGTTTCATTAGGTAAGGGATGGAGAGTAAATTTAACAGATTTACGTTTAGAATCTACTGCTCCAGATAACTTATTAATTATGGTTGGGGATGAATATGAATTCCCATATACGCCAATTGGTACTATTAATAAAGAATTACAGGTTATTATTGATAAAAATACTCAAAATGAAATTACTCATACAGTTCCGCTTAATAGCACGGTTTCTGGCGTACAAAGCAATTTCATCATTACAGATGAGCTATAGCATGGTAAACATACTATTGAGATGAAATTAGCCGCGGTAATTGGCGGTCAAACAGAATACTCTAATGTAATTAATCGTGAATATATTTGGTATGATATAAATGATGAAAGTACTCCAATTATTATTGCATCGAAATATGAAAATATCTCTATAGACACCATGCAATATTCTATCGTGGAAATTCCATATCAAGTATATAAGAAAGATGCCTCTTCAATAGTGGTTGAATATTACTTAGATGCTGATGTTTCCCCATATCAGACAAGTACGTTAACTGATACTAATATTGGTACGCTATCTTATGTTGCTGGCGATGTTGGATCTCATACATTAAAGATTTAGGTTGATGAAGTTTACATTACAATTAATTTAAATGTTACTAGGTCTGATAAGAATCTATCACCAGTAAACGGGGCAGTTATAGATTTTGATCCCACTATGTTATCTAATAGCGCAGAAAATCGTTTACCACAGTGGGATACTCGTATTAATTAGGTAAATAAAACCTTTAAATTGACCGCATCTCCTAATTTTAACTGGTCTGAAGATATTAATGGCGGCGGATATAAAAAAGATAGCAATGGGGACAAGTGTTTTGTAATTAAAGCAGGTTCCTATATTGATTTAGACTATCCAATGTTTGCAAACGATGTCTTTGGAAACGGCGCGGAAATGAAGATAGTGTTTAAAACTTCTTCAGTACGGAATGCTGATGCTATATGGTATCAAAATACTGGAGAAGTTTCTGGTAAAACTGTAGGTATCCAATTGAGCGCGCATTCTGGTTGGCTGAAAACAGATAAGGCTGTAAATGCAACCACTATGGCAGATGAAGATACTGATGAAGATACTATTACAGTTAAAGGTATTACTTATACTTACTGGGAACCTAATACTGAATATCAACTTAATGATATACGGGTAATTCGTAAAAATATTTATAGATGTATTAATGCTACTGATACGAGCCTTAACATTGATTTATAGGATACTTCGGTTGATTTAGATGAAGATCCAGCAAAGAGTTATATGAAAAAATGGCTAGCTATTGGCCAATTAGATACTGAAGTATTAGCTACAAACTCTTATCTATATTTCCCTTATTCCGAAGAAGACAAAATTGAACTAGATATTAACATTAATAAGAATGAAGCTAATAACAGTTTTATTATGTCTTATGAAGATGGTGTTCCAAGTAAAGCTTATGCTTATACCACTGGTTCTGGCGGAGATAAGATCAGTCATAATGGAACGATTCATATTGGTTCAAACGATTGTGATGTTTATATCTATCGTTTACGTTATTATGTTAAGGCTTTAAGTACAGACTAGATTCTCCAAAACTTTATTGCCGATGGTAAAGATTTAAATGAAAAAGTTGAAAGATATGATAGAAACTGTATTTATTGGAATCCTGCATTAAATGACGGTGAAGGCGGATATATGCTGACCAAGACTGCCGAATCTACATTAGATCCAATCAAATTAGCTGCGAAAATGCCAAATGTAAAAATCTTAATGTTAGATACAGATGTTTTTACAACTGGTAAAAAAGACTTTGTTATGAATTCATCCTTACGTTGTATTCATGCGGATGGCGGTAATATCTACACTTCTCGTGGAGATGAAGATAACTGGCTATTTATAAATGGTTTCCATGCTGGACAGGGTACCACATCTGATAACTATGGTTAGGCCGCAAGAAACGTAGACTTCTTATTTGAGGTTGATGCAGTACACTGGCCTACTAAATCTAAGAATATGGGCAAATATAAGATTGTAGAAAATCCAACTTATATTTCTGAAGTTATTAAAGGTAAGGATGCTAGTACTTTTGATGGAACTTCTTGGAGCGCATCTTACAATGCTTGGGAGCCAGAGACCCCATATGTTTTAGGCGATAAAGTAATTATTGAAGATCAATATTCTGGCATTATTTATTCTTGTACCAAAAATCATACCAGTGAGTAGGCATTTGATGCTAGAAATTGGAAAAAGATTGGTACTACTAGTAAATGCTCTGATTGGAAGAATGATGATTGTAAAGTTTCATTAACTAATTCATCAGTACCCAATAACTATTTTAACTTAAAAGTTAATGTAGCATCTTCTGAAAATGTTAATAATGCTTTATTCCAAAAGAGATATAATGATTTCTTAACTTATAGTTCCCCAGCCTAGGCTGCTCAAGTAGCAAAGCACCACGATACATACGATAATATTGAAGATGTTATTGTAAAGAATTGTATGGAGTTTGTTCCAGCAGTATTATTTGTACGTGAACATAATGCGACAATTGCAACGCATACCGAATTTAAAGATACTAATTGGCACTTCTATGCATTGGGTAATATTGGTGATTCCAAGAAAACCGACTATACCCGTGCTTATGACCCAGATGATATGAATGAATTTACCTGTGAAAATTCAGATAATAATACCAATAATGGTCAATTCCAGTCTGGTGTATTTAATTATCAGTCTCACGATGCAATTGAAACAGATTATGCGGCTTGGAATAGTGCTAATGCATATACTACTGGTGATATTGTGGTATATAATGGTATGGTTTATACATTAACTGGAGCGGACCAAGCAGCAGAATCTACCTGGAATAGTAGTGCTTGGACAGCAATTACTTATACTGGTTGGACCGATGATACACCTCCATATTTTGCACCTCGTACTAATCCTAATCCTATGGAATATATTTATCCAATTACACCAAGTCAATGGAATGTTAAATTTGGTGATGATTATTTAAATAGAAAACATATGACATTAGTAACGGAAGAATTTGATGGAGACCATTCCTTCGAATTTAGATATGCTTGTAAGGGCGATTATCGTGATGGTGATTTAATAAATGATACGAATGGTAACAGTACTATATTAAATAGTAAAAATGAACCACGTACAAAAGATGATGTACAATTTGATCTTAACCATGATGTTATGCTAGCTATGTATGAATGGGCAATAACCGCGACGGAACAGCAATATAGAACTGAAGCTTCAGAATGGTTTGTAAAGAATGCTATGGAATTCTTCTATGCGTACACTCATTATTATACAATGATGGATAACCGCGCGAAAAACACTTTCTGGCATTTTGCTAAAACTGGTATTCATCGGAAAGTTAGTAGACCAGTCGAAGCTTTATTCCATGTTTATGAGACTTCTGAAGACGCAGTTTAGAATCTTTCTAATTCTAATGATACTAATGTGTGGACCGGTACATTCGTTCCAGCGACAGGGGCATTTGATCCTTCCGCTACTTATTATACTCAATATGCATTTGATTTATGGGTATATGACTGCGATACTGCGCTTGGTATTGATAATAACGGTGCACTTGTATTCCCTTATGGTAAAGAAGATGATGACTATCGTGTAGATGGCGAGCCTTCCTCAGGTTATGCCTTTAATGGTGCTGGTTCTATTTTCTGGCGTAGATTAAAGACAACTTTCCCAGAAGAAATTGCTGAAGTTATGAACAATACTGGTAAGAACTGTTTCAATTCTGAACATCTAATTAAAGAATTTGATGATTTCCAGAATTGCTTCCCAGAAGAAATTTGGCGTCTTGATATTGAACGTAAGTATATTAGAACATATACTGGCGCTTCAGTAGATAATTCTGTACAAGAGGGTAAGCAAAATGCTCGTTTCTTAATGTCCATGATGCAGGGCCGTAAGAAATATCAACGCCGTCAGTGGGTACGTGATTAGGGATTCTATTTTAATAGTAAATATAATATTGGTGATATTTCTGTTAATAAGACAGAATTTAACATTGTTTCTCCCGCGGGAGATCATTCATTATTAGCAGTATAGCCTGACTATCATTTACATTTAACTCCATATCAAGATATGTATTTGAATGTAGTTGTTGGTAATGGTACTCCAATTCCTCCGATTCGCGCGAAAGCTAATCAAGAATATACTATTAAACTAGATGATTATACAGCAGGTAACTTCGCTGAAACTCGTGTATATATTAGCGGCTTTAAGATGATATCTAAATTAGGTAATTTAGCGCCAATGTATCCTTATGCATTTACATTAAATAATCTAGATCACCTAAAAGAATTAGATGTTGGTACTGATAATTCTGGTTATCGTAATGGAAACTTCGTTGAACTACCATTAACAAATGAAACATAGTTACCACTACTTGAAACATTAAATATTAAGAATTGTGGTAGCCTCGCAACACCAATAGGCCTAAGAACCGCAAATAATCTACGAACTGTAGAAGCCGCTGGCAGCATCATAGGCGGTATTGCATTACCCGAATATACACAAATTTAGACTTTACATCTACCTTCAACGGTTACTGATTTAGTATTAAATAGCGCGCGTTTCTTAACTGATTTCTCTATTACAGATAGGAATGGTACTGAAACATATAATTCACTATATACTTTAGATATTAATGATAGTGACTATTCTAGTAATGTACATTGGCTTGATGTGGCTGTAGGTATGTTATAGAAAGAAAGTACTAGTACGCATTTATCACTATAGAAATTATCTACTGCTACTATTACAGCATTACAAACAATAGATTCTATTGGACGTTTAAAGCCAATAATAGAAGACGCTGGTGGATTAATTGTATTAAGTGGTACTATTACTATTACTGGAGCATGGTCTAAAGTTGAAGCTAAAGTTTATACCAATACAGTTGGTTATTATACTGGCGAAGGAGATGATAGGGTTTGGAATAATTCTATTTTAGCAAGAGATTATAATGAGAGTCCGTTATTCCCAGATCTTAGAATTATTATTGATCCTACAAAGGAAGAGATAAAGCATAGAGTAACATACTATTATGAAGATCAGACCACAATTCTCTATATTAATGATGGAAATACTGCGCCAGATATTTATTCTAATGGCACAATTGGGCATATGCCTGCGCGAGCCCAGACGCCGCAAGAAAGATATATCTTTGGCTTACGTGACCCTCGTAATGGTACCTATGTAACATATTCTGGATGGAAAGAATATGGCGCTTCAACTCCATTAAGTGGTGCAAAAGTAATACAAGAAGATACTATTCTTCAAGAATATTTTGAAACGATTCCAAGAGATTACACTATAAGATGGTATTTAGATGAAGAAAAAACCAAATTAGTAAGAGCAAATGATCATACAGTACCTTATGGTGGCGGCGCTGAAGAAGAGGCCCCAACCGCAATGGACATTCACAATGCTCATTTTGAGACTTGTGATGTTAGTATTAGCAATGGTCAAGTTACAGCTCATATATTTAAAGGTTGGTAGACTTCTTCCGCGAATATCCATCCTGATGGCCTTACTGATTATTTTGATATCATCGCAGATATAGAAACTATATAGGACAGTATTCCAAATATATTTGCTGATACTACTTCGTTAACTCCCGAACAATTATTAATTTATGCTTCATTAACCTAGGCTCAAAAACAAACTTATAGTTTAGATAATTTAATTTAGGTAGACACTTAGGTAAAATATAAGTTAGGGTATGATAATTTAAGTATTAGTGGTCAGACTATTCATGCTGATACCAGCGATCCTTGGTATTTTACAGGAGATGGTAATGATTATTAGACAACTAGTATTTAGCCACTAGTCGCGGGAAATGATGCATTTACATTAGCAATAGATTATAGTTTAGATAGTTTAACCTATAACAAGACCTTTGCTATTATTGCCAGTTGCTATCATAGCGCAGACAATGTTAGAAGTGGTTTAGGCTTATTCTATAATAGTTCTTCTGGCTAGGTTGAAGTTGGATTTGGCGCTATGTATAGTGACTCAACATAGAGGAAAGCAATCAGTAGTGCTGTTAATGCTAATATGCGTAATATTGTAGTATTACGTCATCCAGCAAATAGTCCTACCCTTTATATTTACTCTAGTTGCGGTAATGAGACAACCTTACCATTAGATGTTTTCGAAGAATCTATTACGAGAACAGGCTCTCTTAACTTTAATTCTAATGCATATCTTAATTTTGGTGCGTTGTATGATACTGCACGTGAAACTATATAGTCTTCTGATAGTAATATTATTAATATTACTAATGCCTGTTGTAATATTTATTGGGCTAAATACTGGAGTGAAGACGTTGGGTACGGAGAATGCAAAAAATTAGCGTCTTGGCCGCATGAATATATGACTTATGGTATCCCATATGCATATCGAGATAATAATGCAATTATTATTAATAAGCGCGCGAGCGACACCGCTGTAATTCCGACGCCTTCAATTTATCTTGCTACCTTAAACACTCCTATGCATGGTAAAATTTATTCCGATCGTAAATAGAGTGTCTCTTTCAGTACTTATGATTTAAATGAAGTATATGGTTGGGGCGAAGATACAGATTTCTAGACAGTATTAGATAAGCGTGTTTACAATAGTTTGCCTATTAAATTACAATCTATTTTATGTAAGAGTTAGGTTGCTTATACGCGTGCGGTATATAAAACTGATTCTCCATATTATGCTGTATCAAGAACTGGTGAAAATATAGTTTATGGTACGGTACGAAATTATGCGTTTGCTTATAGTATTGCTAATTTACAAGAAGATGCAGATGCATATGAAAATGAAGATCAGATAATTAATCCATTTAGTTGGTTAATAGCAAATCATATTAGTTTATTCAATCGTGATACTAACTAGACTTGGAAAGCATCAACTAATAGTAATACATATTATTTGAATTTAAGGTTCCCGGGAAAAGCTATTCATTTTGGTCTAGGTAATAATATTATGCGTGTATTTGTTGATAATATTGAATCACCAACTCGTACAATTGCAGATTCTATTGGTAATTCCAATATTAGAAGTGGTGATATTTATATTGATGCAAATGGTGCATATATTTATGTATCCAATGCTGAAATTAATAAATATGGATTATCTATTATGTCAACCACAGGTAACAATTCTAAATTTACTGGTATTAGAGATAGTATTGCTGCTAATATTGATAGTGATTCTGAAGGTATCGGCGGTTGGGTAAAAGCGGATAGCTACTTCACTCGTTCTATTATTTGTAATTCAAATAATGGTGTTAATTTTGCTACAGTAGTTGCAAATAATAATAATGCTGGATAGTTAAATCTTTCCAATGCTAATGCGACTACCGCTAAACTTAGTTATATGCTGGCAATTTAAGATAATGGAGGCAGTATAGAGATATACTGCCTCCTCTTTTGAGGAGGTATTATATGAAATACTATAAAATAATTTAGGATAATAGAATTATTGGTGCGGTATCTTCTAAAAACTTTATACGATACATTCCATTATCTAATTGCTTCACTCGTTGCGATGAAAGTATAGGAGAATATATTTCTTACAATGGTAATCTTTATCGAGACGTATGGATGCATCCAACTTCTATAGATTATAAATTTATAGAAGTTCGTATAATTCCAATTGAAAAAGATGAATATACTGCGTATCATGAAGCAATAAATAATAATGCAGAAATAGAAATAATTTTAGAAGAAGAACCAGAACCAATAAAACATTTAGAAGATCCAATAGAAACTGCTTCATTAGAATTTATTCGTGAATCTAAAATTAGAGAAATGTCTCAAGCTTGCCGTAAAACAATTGAACATGGATTTGATTTAGAAATACAAGGAAAACTCTAGCATTTTTCTTTAAGTGCATAGGATCAATTAAATTTGATGAATTTAAGTATTATGGCTCAATCTTCAAGACAAATTCCTTATCATGCAGATGGAGAAGATTGTACTTTCTATACCACAAAAGAAATAAATAAAATTGTTTCCGCCGCAAATAATTTCAAAATTTATAATACTACATATTATAATGCTTTAAAGAAATATATTAATGCACTTAAAACAATTAAAGAAATTTCTGCTATTCAATATGGAATAGATATTCCAGAAGAATATAAAACTAACGTTTTAAAATCATTGGAATGAATAAAACAATGGGGTGAAAACAGTTATGAAAATTATTAAATGTATGACAGAAAATATAGAATGTATTTTGGATATGGCCGAGACTAATATCATGAAGGCAATAGAATACAAAGAGGAATTTCCTATTGCCGCAAAGGCATTCTATAATGAATCTATAATTTTAATGGATTCTATTAAAGGACAACATGATGCGGTAGTTTCCATAATTGAAGGTTATCGTAAAGAAAAAGGAGAGCCTCCCGCGCCAATGATGGCTATTTATAACTATATGCATGAGCGCGAAATTAGGAAGGCAGCCGCCATTAAAAATTTATAGGATATGTACATGAAATAAGAAAATGGAGGGGATGCTTATGAGTAACAAGAGTAAGAAGATTCTTAAGGCCGCATTACAATACAGCAAGTGGATGAGTAAGTTTATATGTTGGATTTGGGCCATCTATCGGTTCACGGCATTAGGCGCTACAGTGGTTGTACCAGAAGCGGCTGAAGCTCTAGCATCTACCCTCTATAATTTAGACTGGATTATGTTAGTCAACATGGGCACTTATCTGATTAATTCGTTGGGCGAAAAGTATATATACAGTGATAGGTTTATATTTAAATGGCTAACCACTGGCGGCTTTAAGCAAATGATGGGCCGAGTAAGTGCCTTTAATAAGCAACGTAATGAAGAATTAGAAGAGGAAGTCCAAGATGATATAATGAATGAGTAGGAGGTGTCAGATGATGGCGATTCTTGCGGCTAATTTAATTATTAAATTTAAATATGCTTATGAAAATAAGTGGGGTTATATCATTAATACTGCTGGTATTTTATGGACTTAGGCAAAGCAAAATGCCGCGACTGATTCATATGCTAAAAGATACGGGCAAAAATGGGTAGGCCATTATGTTGCTGACTGCTCCGGCTTATTTTCTTGGGCTTTTAATAAATTAGGCGGATATATGTATCATGGGTCTAATACTATGTGGAACAAGTATTGTATGGCCTAGGGCAAATTAAGTGGAGGAAAGCGTACCGATGGGAAAACATTAAAACCAGGAACAGCAGTTTTTGTTTTAAGAGGTACGAGTGATAGGTCGCACGTTGGATTATATATAGGTAATGGTGAAGTTATTGAAGCTAGTAGCACCGAGGCTGGTGTTATTAAGAGTAAGATAACGAATAGTAAATGGGCCGAATGGGGTGAATTAAAGGGCGTTGATTATAACGACGCCACGGAAACTCCAAATAGCAATGTAGGAAGCGCAGTTGTAAATGCGGTTAAAGTTGCGTTAAGAAGTGGTCCATCAACTAATGATAAAGTGCTTGTGAGAGTTGATAAAGGCGAAAGAGTACAGGTGCTTGGAGACAGTTGGACTAAAGTTACCTATTAGGGTAAGACAGGATATATGATGAGTAAATTTTTATCTTGATAAAGGGCGCTTTTGCGCCCTTATTTTTTTATATATTCAAAATAAAAATAATTATTTTTTCATAGCGATAATACCTTTTAATTAGGGAATATCCCAATTTAATATAAGGATGTGATAATCATGGCATATAAAATGACTAAACGCGGTTCATTAGACAATGAAATCACTAATGAATTTTTTTGTGATACAGTGAGTGATCGAGATAAGATTCCAGCTTCTGACATTAATCTTGGCACAATAGCAGTTGTATTAAAGCCAGGCATATAGGTTTTTATAGCCGATAGTAATAAACAGTGGTGCGTTTTTGGCGTAGAGCAGGCAGGTGATTAATAATGGATATAATTGATGTTATGCTAGCGAGAGCTATGACACCATAGGGCTAGACTGAAACATATGTTTCTATTGCTAACGCTGCTGCTGCAAAAGCTGAAAAGGCCGAACAAGATGCTACTACTGCTATTTAGACAGTTGAAGCCGCGGCAGATGAAATTGCCACTGCACGTGAGGAAGCAGCGTCATTATTAGAAGAAGCTCAATAGGCTTTAGAAACTGCACAAGAAGCGCAAATAAATACACTTGATGTAGAAGACGTAGATGCCGAGGTTAAGAAGTTAACTGTCAATACTAATACAGTTACAGGTAATACAGCGAATACTCTTCAAGTAATTACAACCTATCCAGATGATACACTTAATACTCAAAATATTACAAAACTATATAAAAATACCGGTAGCAATGAAGATGGCACTATGACTCAAAAAGCCATCACAGATGCTTTAGATACTAAAGCAGATACTACCGTACTAAACAACTATGCTACCACCGTATATGTAAATAATGCTATCGCCGCAATTCCTTCTGGAAGCGGAAGTGGCAGTGGTGGCGGAGTTTCCAATCTTGGAGATGAAAATGAGGGTAAGATTGTTGTCGTCGGTGAAGATGGTAATATCTAGTCTGGTATTGTATCAGAAGAGGAGTTAATCGAAGCATTAATTCTTGGTGGCGGATATGTCGCAAGAGATGCTGTTGGTATAGAAATAGACTATGAAAATAAAATAGTTAAACGTACTTAGTAGGCTACAGATAAAGAAATGGGTACAGATTTTGATATATATGAAATGTATGGTGGACGTATGCGCTGTAATGTTAATGATAATGGAGAAATTACAGCTTTCTATGGTGATAATAACTATGCAGAAGATGGTTCTAATGGATAGGTTATGATTTATCAGCCGAAATTCTATTATCAGCGTATTCCTCTATCTACTACATCAAATAAAGTTGGTAAAACTATTGTTAGAGATTCTTTAATGATCTCTTATGACAAACAGAGTGGATTTAAACTACATCCTATTTTTGTACTTCCTAACGGTGATGAGCTTGATTATGTATTGTTTTCTGCTTATGAAGGTGGGTTAGAAGATGCTAGTGAGAATACCTATGTAGTAAATACAGCTTCAGATGTTGATTTTAATAATGACAAATTAACATCACTCGCAGGTACAAAACCTATAACAGGCAGTAGTGCATTAAATTTCTAGAAAGCAGAACAATTAGCAAACAATCGTGGTAATGGATGGCATATTTTTACGATTGAAGCAGAGAGCGCAAATTAGATGCTTGAAGTCGTTGAGTTTGGCACTTTTAATGGGTAGGCTGCTCTTGGACAAGGAGTTTGTAATTTAGTTAATAATGAGTATAACTAGGCTGCAATTACAGGTGCGACTTCTACTTTAGGAAATAATAGTGGTATTGCAACAACTACAACTATTGAATCTAATGGAACGACATATACTACTAATGATGCAGATAAATCTTCTATTAGTTATCGTGGCTTAGAAAATCCTTGGGGAAATGTATGGGAAATGTTAAATGGTATTCTTATTCAAGGTAATGCCGCTTCTAATGGTGGAATACCGTATATTTGTAAAAATACCAATTATTCATATAATCAAGTTACTGAGGACTATGAGAGCGCTGGATTTAGTTTACCAAATAATAATGGTTGGATTTCTGCAATGGGGTATGGAAATAAAACATATGACTGGTTATTAATGCCCGCTAGTGCAGAAAACGCTAATAGTGTATTACCAGTTGGAGATAATGGCTGGTTTGATAAAAATATGAGCGGAATCCGTATGGTAGTTCAAGGCGGCGGCTGGGCCTTTGCTGAAGCAGATGGACCCTTTTATTATGGATGTGATAAGTTACCATATGATTCTACTTATAAAGCTTATGGCGCTCGTCTGCTATATATCCCAACAAAAAATACAATTTATAATAGTAATATTCTTAAATGGCAAAATGCAAGGAGTTGATAGTCATGAAAAATCTTGGTAAAATTCGTAGCACTAATAGACCACAAGACATTGAAATGACTGAAAATTCTGTTTTTGTGGCCAGTAATATTACAGAATATAATAAAAATATTGATGGATATATTGAAGAAGGATATGAATATGATTGTATAGAATATACAAAAGATGAATATCTTTTATCTTTAGCACAGTAGTTAACCGCGGCAAAAATTCTATTGGGGGTTGATTAATTATGACATTAGTAGAATTAGCTTATAAATTACGGCCCTATATAGAAAAAGCCGCCGTTTCGTTAGGAGATGAAGATGCTCTCGAGGCTATAGAGTTATTTCCTGAATGGAAATCAGATACTAATTATAGCAAAGATATGCGCGTTAAATTTGAAGGCATTTTATATAAATGCCTTCAAGCGCATAATTCTATTAGCTCTTGGATTCCTACCGCTGCGCCAAGCCTATGGGCCAAAGTATTAATTCCATCTCCAGATATTATTCCAGAATGGGAACAACCAGATAGCACTAATCCTTATATGATTGGTGATAAGGTAATGTTTGATGGAAAAGTATATGAAAGTGTAATTGATAATAATATTTGGAGTCCAGCTGCTTATCCAGCGGGTTGGAAAGAGATATAAATATTTAACTTTTAATCTTTCGTTAAAAATTTTTTACAAATCATTACAACCTAATATTTGACTTTGAGTCAAATTTCTGTTATAATATAAATGTAGAAAAGGAAAAGAAAAATCCTGGACTACACCCTTGAGTTGAAGGGGGAACGTAAACCGTTTGGGTGAGGACGGTTTAGAAGTACAGCTTATGCTGTACTTCTTTTTTTTTATCCATTTGAAAAAAATTATCTGATTTTATCCATACACTCCTACATAATCTATGTTAGAAGGATTTTAATAAACTTATTACGTTCTACCACTACGAAGAGCGTGTAAGGATCCGACACGATGAAATAATATTATAGTAGAAATAATAGGTTGTTATTTCTTATCTAGCAAATAATATTATTTGGGGTGATAAAAATGGGTGAAAACGGTTTAACAGCATCTGACGTTGCTTTAATGTCTCGTGATGGAGATGGCTTCGGCAACGGTTGGGGCGGAATGATTTGGCTATTCGCTATCCTCGCTATGATGGGCGGTGGATTTGGATGGAATGGCGGCAATGGTAATTCCAATGCAATTCAAAATGATATTAATCGTGGATTTGATAACTAGAATCTGCAGGCACAGACTCGTGATATTTTAGCCGCGGTAAATGCAGCCTCTATGACTGGCGTACAGACAACTAATCAAGTCTATCATGATATAGTTGGTTATGTTGGCGATAAATATAATGAGTTACAGCGCGATGTAGCTGGTTTAGCAGTTGGTCAAGCCAACTTACTAGCACATCAGAATGATTGTTGCTGCCAGACTAAACAATTAATTCTCCAGAATAATTATGATGCTGCTATGCGCGACGCTGCCACAAATGCAAATATTGTAGCACAGAATCAGAAAATTCTTGATGCTATTATGGGCAACAAGATAGAAGCCATGCAGAATCGTATTAATCAACTAGAACTACAGAATCAACTCCAGGGTGTAGTCCGCTATCCAAATGGATGGACCTATAATGCTGGAAACTCTCCATTCTGTGGAGGATGTAATATGTAATCCGAGTGTATTTAGTACACCAAACATATAGGGCGTACTTGGTACGCCCTCTTTTTTCATATAAAGGAGGAATGAGTTATGTTATAGGTTTATTCTGATAATTTAGCGGTTGCTGCGAATACAGCATTCCCATTCAATAATGTAGTTATGGATAAAGGATGCGCCGAAGCATTAAGCGCACCCGCAACAATTCAATTAAATAAATAGGGCGTTTATTTGGTAGAGATGGATGGCTTTGCTACTCCAGATGCGGCCACAGAAGTATCCGTTCAACTATTTGTAAATGGTGTGGCTCAGCCGCAGGCTATCACTACTTTTGTACCTGCAGCTGTTACTGATACTCGCACCTTTGGTTTTAAAACTTTCGTTCGCGTATTAGAAAATAATTGTAATTGTAATTGCCTTACCAGCCCAACTACTCTTCAATTTATGAATGGTGATACTGCTGTTAGTGACGCTCATATTAATGTAGTAATCACCAAGATTCGTTAATATAGGGCGGGTTCGCCCGCCCTCTTTTTAAGGAGTGATTCATATGACTGTTGAAGAGATTTTTAATAAAATAGCTTCTCATATGTTAGAAGGGCTAAAGTATCATGATGAAATGGCTAAATTGTATGATTTTCTAGGATTGTATGGTTATTCTATTTGTTAGAGTTATCATTTTATTAAAGAAACAGAATCCTATAGGCACCTTTCTCATTACTATTCATCACATTATTTAAAGTTTTTAGTAATTGAAAATGTTGCCTCACCAAAATTAATCCCTGAAGCATGGCATAAATATTCTACTATAGCTGTAGATACAGGAACAAAACGTAATACTGTAAAAGAATTAATTTCAAAATGGATTGAATGGGAAAAATCTACTAAAAAATTATATTAGGAAATGAAGCGGGCTTTAGAAGAAATAGATGAAATAGCCGCGACATTATATATTGATAAGTTAATTGCAGAGGTTGATAAAGAACTATAGAAGGCTCAAAAAGAACTTATCAAATTAGAAACATTAGGATATGATATTTATTTTATTATTGATGAATAGAATAAATTTTATCATAAATATAAAAAGAAACTAGGGTGGTGAAATAAATGATTAGAATAATACTGCGACGCTTAATAATTCCATAGGGAGATACGGGGTCGTTTACTTTACCATTACTATAGACTGCGGAACGGGGCGATACCGCAGTATTAGCAATTTATGACCCACTTTATAAAACTACTGTATTAAGACTCGTAGGTGAAATGGATGCTAATAGACAGGTCATTTTTAATTTCGCGCATAAAGACACAATTGATATTGAGCCGAGTAATCGTTATTTATGGGATGTGAAAATTTATCATAATCCAACAAGTTATGATGATTAGAATATTCCCCTGGGCGCGGAACAAATAGATTCCTACTATTCAGCTTTTAGTTTACCAAAATGCGAAGTCAGGGAGGCACCATGAGCGCATATATAAGTAATCGTACTCGCACAAGAGATTTATTACTAGAATATTCCACTATTGTGCCTATTAGACCTCGTGTCGGCGGGCTAGCAATGTTATATCCTTGGGGCAATAGCCATGAATTTAATCCAAGTCAAGAAATAATTGGTGAACTTCTGTATAATTTTGCTATTAATAGTGGTTTTTAGGGAACGCGAGAAGAATTTTATAATTCTTTTGGTTTATATTTGGAACGCAATCATTAGGAAGTTGTATTTGATTTTTATAAAAACTTTCCTCGTTATGGGGATCCAAATAAATTATACTTTGATTTAGATGAACATATTCTATATCACTGGTTTGATAATGCTTATCGTCCAGTTAGCACAACACTCATTACAAATACAATTTTAGAAGGAGGTGACGCCTAATGGCAGTGGAAAATACAGTTCGCGTTACTATGAAAATTAGAAGTGATACTTCTACAGAATGGGCGCAACAAAATCCTGTTTTAGCCTAGGGCGAATATGGCTTAGAAACTAATACTTATTTATTAAAAATTGGTGACGGCACTACCAATTGGAATAACTTACGTTATTTAAATAAGTTAGATACTTCATATTTTAAAACTATGTCAGATGGCTCTTTAACTTTTGGGGATACTTTTGCGACATAGATTAATAATTTAATTGCAAATTCTGGTGGAAGTGCTCATATTATAATTAATGATGATCCAACAGAATCTACGGATGCTATTAATTATAGCTATTTACAGCGCTTCGTAGCAAATGCTATTGCTTAGTCTGGGCATTTACGTCGTGCTATTGTAGAAGAACTTCCTGTCACAAATATTAATGAAAATACTATTTATATGGTCCCTAATTCAGCTGGCACTGGTTATGATGAATACATGTATATCAGCAATGCTTGGGATTTAATTGGAAGTACTGCAAGTGCATTCACATTAACTCCCGCTACTGATTTAGTCCTAGGTGGTGTTATGTCTTCTACCGCAGCTGATCGTATTTCAGTCAATAATGAAGGTTTTATGTCATTAACTACGGTTTCCACCTCCAAATTATATGTACCATCTGGCGATACATTAATCCTTAACGGGGGTACAGCTACAACATAATAGGAGGTGAGTTCAGATGGCGGATAATACACTTGATGTACGAATATAGTTACGATATGGTACTTATAGTTAGTGGATGACTAACAATACTGTACTAATGCGCGGTGAAGCCGCCATTTGTGCTTTTCCGTTAGATTATACGATTGAGTCATTATCTAACTCAGAACCAGAATATACTCCACCTGCTATTGGTATTAAAATTGGTGATGGTACTCATACTTTCAAATAGTTACCCTGGGTACAAGCAATTTCAGCTGATGTATATGATTGGGCGAAAAGCGCTTATAAACCAACATATACTTATGGTGAAATTTAGGGGTTGCAAGATTATATTACAGGACTTTTGCCAGCTACATCAGAAGATGCAATTGAGCCTAGAATATATCAATTTATTTAGGGTACAGGAGCAAATGCGAATAAATATTACTTGCGTTATAAGGAAACTACCGAAAGTAACAATTGGGTTACAGATACAGATAGTTATATTGATTTAAGTAATTTAAATACTATTATAAATTGGATTGGAATTTCCAGTTTAAATCAATATAATGATTTAGATGAAGAAATTGAATCCTATATTAGTACAATTAATTCTTCTGATACGGCAGTAGCAAATTAGTTTGTTACTGAAGTTTCACAAACGGGCGGAACTATTTCCGTTTCTCGAGCATAGCCATCATTTTCTAATATTAGTGGAACGGCCACAGTTGCACAAGGTGGCACAGGTTTATCTTCACTAACTGCAAATAGTGTATTAGTTGGTAATGGTACAAATCCAGTTCAATTAATACCAATCGCAACTGAAATTAATAATAATAACTATTTAGTGCCAAGCAGCGTAGTTAAAAGTTATGTAGACGGCGCTATTTCAAATTTAAGCGGGGCAATGTAGTTTATTGGTATCGCAACAGAACCAATTGTTAATGGTAGTACGGCAAATCCTGTAATTAATGGATACAACTTTTCTAATGTTCATGCAGGTGATGTTATTTTATATGATTCTGCTGAATTTATTTGGGCAGATGATGCTTGGCGTCTGCTTGGCGATGAAAGCAGTTATGCAATTAAGGGAAGCATTGTTAATGCTGATATTAGTACATCTGCAGCAATTGCTCAATCAAAAATTGCAGGCTTAACTGCTTCACTTGCGGGTAAAGTAGACGTAGAAGAGGGTAAAGTACTTACATCTAATGATTTTACCGACACATTTATGAATAAATTAACAGGTATTGCCACTGGAGCGCAAGTTAATACAATTGAGGCAGTGGTATACAATAGCACCACTATAACACCTGTTAATAAAGTAATTAATATTACTCCAGACCCACACACAGAGCATGAAAATAAAATTGAACAAATTTTTATCAATGGTGTTGAATGGGTTCCAAATGAACAAAAACAAGTTAGAATTTTACTAAATTAGAGCGATCTAAATTTAAATGTACTTGAAGGAGCTACAATTCCAGATGGGGCAGGTAGCACTACGAGTGTTCCATAGAGTTCTAAAAATTTATTATTAGAACGAATTGCTATGACAGGAGATGTCATGGATCTAAGATAGACTGCAAATACATATATCATATTAGATTGTGGAACAAGTGACAGCGAATCACATCCTACTATATCTAATAGTTAACTTGGCTGGAATGATGCCAAGGAGGTGTTTTTATGGCAACGGCCAATAATACCATAAAAACGAGAATTCAGTTGAAAAGTGATACTGAAACCAATTGGAATAAGGCAGCTCCAAAAAATGGATCTACTGGTTTTATACCACTTGCGGGTGAGCTTATCATCTATTCAGCTGATAATGCTCACCCTTTTTCTCGTTTAAAGGTTGGTGATGGCACTACCAATGTAGTGAATTTACCATTTATTGACGCGGGAACTTTAAATGGGACAGAGACAGAAATCGTAAAAGTACCAACTTTTAATGATCTTCCGTCTCCTGGCTCACCCGATAAATTATATGTTGATTTAGCTACTAGTCGTATTTATCATTACGCGGCTAATAGTGGATATACACAACTTTCTAATTTTGAATTTAATGTTTCTAAAACCACAGTAACAAATATTATTAGTTGGAGTGCGGGTAAAATGACAGCCGCTTCAGTTACTAGTAATACATTAGTAGTAGATAACGGTTGGATTCCAGAACTATTAAAAGAAAATTATTAGGTTGTAACAAATATTACACAAGGAGGTAATAATTCATGAGTGGATATATTGGACAAGTTTAGATAGGCTCAGCTACTCCAGTATTAATTGGTTCTACTTTATATGGTATTTGTAAAGTAGCACCGGAAGTAGCCGCGAAAACTGTTAATAGCACTACTGATGATACCAGTGGAAAATTTATAAATGCAAAGTATGATAGCCCTATTCAAGGCACTACTATTCACGTAAAATTTGTATATGGTAATACCGCTACTTCCAATATTACTCTTGCAGTTGGCAATGTTATTGCGAAAGCCGTTGTTGGTATGCCTGTGTGTGAAGCGGGAACTATCATTAGCTTTACACTAGATGAGACCGAGACATGGATTGCTAATGATAATGTAGATACCCATATTGAATATGTATTTAAAACTGCGTATGATGCTGTAAATAATAAAGCCTTAACAGAGAGTGATATCGCGGCTGCGGCGGTAAAGGGAGTAGTCACGAATATTAATAGTAATACAGCCAGCGCAGATTTACCTACAACTGAAGCTGTTGTTTCATATGTTAATGAGCGTACTGCTGGCTTAAGTGGATTAACTGGAGCAATGCATTTTAAAGGTTCAGTAAACTCTTTACCTGATGCAACCAGTTCCGATACATTTAATTCTTATGATTCTGGAGATGTAGTTTTAGGACCGAATAATAAAGAATATGTTTATTTGAAGGGAGATAATGCTGCAGATTCGGCTTGGATTGAATTAGGTGATGAAGGCAGTTATGCATTAAAATCAAGTACTGATACGATTACTGAGGTGAGCAGCTTTACAGCTAATACGTTACCAACATTAACAGTAACTTCTGTTAGTATTCCTAATATTACTAATGTTGGAACAACTGCTTCTTTAACAACTACCACACATACAGTACCAAAGGTTACACAGGCTGGCACAGCAACTACTGCTTCAGTTACTGGTGGTATACTTACATTAAATATAGGATAGAATACAATTCTTGATGCGACTCCTATTACTATATAGGGCGTTGATGAATTTACTCCTAATGCTGTTCCTGTATTAGGAACTGCTATTTCTGTCGGTTCCGCGTCTGGTTGGAATGCTGGAACATAGGCATCTTTAAATACTAACAATACTACTGTTGTAGTTCCCAATTCTAGCGGAACATGAGGTGATATAAATGGGCTATATTCATACAATTAATATATCTAATGATTAGTCCTATTTAATTGAACCTTTATTATTTGCAACAGCTGGTGGAACAAGCTCTGCATTAACAGCTGGAATTAATAATTTTGCTTTAGCGCCGGGAGCATATGTACACGTTAAAGTAGGAGAAGTAGTAGCAAATGCTACATTAAATGTTAACAATACCGGCGCGATTGATATCTACTATAATAATGTTTAGATTGGTAGTGATATGTTAACTAGCGGTAATATTTATACATTTATATATGATGGTACATATTGGGATGTTTTAGGGGATATCGCTGGTTAGAATATTATGATTGGAACTACTACAGAATGGCAATCACGTTCTACGTATGTAGCTCCACAAGGCACTATACTTGTGTTTACAGATCATGGAACATTAACATTAAATAATGGCATTGTAAAAACTGTTCCAGGAATTAAAATATCTGATGGTAGCACGCCATGTATTGATTTGCCTTTTGTCGGAGATGACGTAGTTATACCATTACGAAATGAACTTAATGCACATATCACAAATAATGTAATTCATGTAACATAGTAGGATAAAGATTCTTGGAATAATAAAATTACTTGTACGGATACGGTTGTTGAAAATAATCTTATCTTAACGAGAAATTAATAGGAGGGAGAGAATATGGCAATCACTCCATCAAATGATACTTTGTATATAAAATAGATTACTCTACCAAGTAATAATACTTATGAAATTGTTGACCTCGCGGCACGCCAAGCCGTTGACGCAATGAGCACTACTGTTGATAGTATATCTAGTAATTTAAATAGTGTCTCTTCGCGCGTTAATAGTTTATCTGGAACAGTAAATAGTATTTCTGGCAATGTAAATAGTGTATCTTCACGAGTTAACAGTTTGTCAGGTACTGTAAATAGTATTTCTGGGACAGTTAATAGTGTTTCTTCAAATCTAGGTCAATTAACAACGCGTGTTGATGGCATGTCTAAATATACCTCGTTTATAGGTGTATCATCTACAACACTTACAGACGGTTCTACGGCGACTTCAATTCAAGTTGATTCTACAACTATAAATGCTACGACTGGCGCAATTGCAATATATAAACCCGCAAATCATGCAGCACAAGAATACATTTGGGACGGTTCAAAATGGCAATTCTTTGGCGATATTGGTGCGCAAGATTTAGGTACTCTGGCTTATAAAAACAGTGTGGTAGTAAAATATGATAAAGTGACTGCGATTAATACCGGCGCTACTACTGTTACATCTAAAGGTCAATTTACTCCATCAGGTTCCATAACACTTACTGGCAGCACGACTAAATATTTAAAAATTACTTCCACTAGTGTCACCCCAGCCAGTACTGCAAATTATTGGGTGTATAAGCCAGCTGGCACGGTTGCGATTTCCGCTTCTGCTAGTGGTGGCACCACGACAAATGTAATTTCTTCTGTCACTGGAATTCAAGCATTAACAGGATTAACCACTACACCTCCAGCAAATAATGCTTCATTATTATACGCTTCTGTTTCTGGACACGTTCTTAGTTTAAATTAGCTTGTTTCTAGTTCTGCAAATACCTTAGGCGGTACGGCTAGTGCATCAGTGGTTAAAACAGTTGGTTCTATTACTGGAAGTGGTACTTTTAATGGTACAACTATTTATTCAGCCTCTATGGCTATTACTGTGCCAGATACATATGGGTTTACTGGCACTGCTGGTAATGTTAGCGTAACGGCTTCTATTATTACAAGTGTTACCGCGACAAGTGCGTCCACAAATGCAACTGTAAGTTATACCTAATGAATTAAAGGAGGAAAAAGGAGTATTATGAAAAATTATTCTTATATGACATTACTATCAGATGATAGCTATATATATGGAATTATTTTATTACAAAAGAGTTTATAGGAAGTTAATACTGAATATCCATTAGAAGTAATAGTTACACCTAATGTTTCAAAACCAGTATTAAATATATTAGAATAGTTAAATTTAAAATATAGAATAATAGAAGCAATTAAAGTAGATAGCTTTATTGAATATAACTCAAAAGTTAATGCTATTTTTGCGCGAACTTGGGCTTTAACTTTTACTAAATTTAAAATATTTAGTTTTACAGAATTTGATAAAATTATCTTTTTAGATGCAGATATTATGGTTTTAAAAAATATAGATCATCTATTTGAAAAACCTCATCTAACCGCCGCTTTAGATGGAGAATATTTTAATATATGGCCTGATGAGCCGCATTTAAATGCAGGATTACTTGTCATTGAGCCAAATATAGAAGAATATAATAAAATTATAGACTTTATGAAAACTATTTCTTGGAATAAAAATAGTTGTATTGCTGATTAGGAAGTACTTAATTTATATTATTCTGATTGGCCCAAATAGACAAGCCTGCATTTAAATAAATATTATAATATATTTGCTCCATATGTATAGGAAGATTAGGTTGAGGATATATTAAAAAATAGTTATTTTATTCATTTTATTGGCCGCAAGCCTTGGAAAGCTTTTTATAAATCTTCTAAAGAAACCTATTCTGAAGTTTTATATGATTTAGCTCATAAAAAAATATAGGATGAAGTTAATTTATTAGACTGGGAAAAAGCAAAAAATGAAATTAAATTAGCAGTATATGCAATATGTAAAGATGAAATTATAAAAGTAAAAGATTATGTTAAATGCTTTAGTCAAGCTGATTATTTATGTATTTTAGATACAGGCTCTACCGATGGCACTTGGGAATTTTTATAGGAAGCTCGAAAATCATATTCTAATTTAATTATTCAGCAAGAAATCATAACTCCTTGGCGGTATGATACTGCGCGAAATTTAAGTTTAAAATTAGTGCCAAATGATACTACTATGTATTTTATGGTAGATTTAGATGAAATTATTAAAGAAGATGGATGGGTAGATAGTATAAAGAATGCTTGGAATCCATTATTTTTACGAGGTTCTTATACCTATAATCGTTAGGTGGATCCAGCAACCGATTCTGTGCTTCAATGCTTTTTAGAATTTAGAGTACATAATAATAGTTGGCATTATAATGGCCTTGTACATGAACAACTTTGTAACGTTGCAAATTCACGCCAGTTTTTTGAAGATGAATGTATAAATATTCCAATTACTGTATGGCATTATCCAACGCACCCAAATCGTGAAACGTATATTGAATTATGTGAACAATAGGTAAAGGAAGAACCACTAAATTGGCTAATTCATTTATAGCTAGCTGCAGAATATGAGGTACATTTTAAATATGAACAAGCGATTAAAGAGTATCGTCGTATTTTAGCAGAATCATCTGGTTTAGCTGATGTAGAAATTGGTAGATGCTTCGCTAGTCTTGGTAAATGTTTATATTAGATGGGAGAAATAGAGGAAGGTCTTGCGGTCTTAAACAAAGGTATTTCTTTATTACCAAATGTAGGCGACCTTTATTTCTTTTGCGGAGAAATTTATTATAGAATTAATAAATTTTAGGAAGCAATAGATTACTGTGAAAAAGGCTTGATAAATGCTGGACAAAATCAGTGGTGTACAATAGTAAGATAGGGCAGTTATTTTCCATATTTAATATTGGGAGTATGCAATTTTGAATTAGGAAATAGAATACTCGGTCTGGGTTATATGACTATTGCTAAAGAAAAGAATAATAATAAAGAGGTTTCAAATATCTATAATCAGATGTTAAATAATATTCTTAATGGGAGGTGAGTTAGAATGGCCGGAGATCCAGCAGTTAACCCTGCATATATTAGTTAGATAATACTTCCAAATGCAGGGTCGTATCCAATATATGCTGAGGCTTTTACCACGACTCATTCCTTTTGGGGCCAAAGTTTTAGTGGAGCCGGAAGCACCTCAAGCGTATCTGGCAGTTTAATAGACGCAGGCCCCGATATATAGCTACCATCCGGATCAAGTGAATTTAATTTTTTACGTTCTACTACTCAATAGGCTGATATAAAAATTAATAAAGTAACTCAAAGTGAGAGTACATATTCTTGGCGTTGGGGTATAGGAACAAATGGTACTTATACTTTAGGCAATGATAAAAACAGTAATGGTTATTCTACACCAGTTATCAGTATAAATTACAATACAGCCACAAGCGCGGTAGTCGCTTTTAGTGGTACTGTTACCGCTAATAAATTTATTGGGCCAGTAGAAGGTAATGTGTATGGTAATGTAACAGGCAATTTATATGGTAATGTAACTGGCAATGTCTATGGCAGTGTCACTGGTAATGTATACGGAAATGTTACAGGTAATATCACTGGTAATCTATATGGCAATGCTGATACTGCTACAAAGTTTAAAGATGCTTAGCCGGTAAAAGTAGATTTACAAAGTACATTTGGCACTGGTAATGAAACAACTATTTAGGGTGGAAGTACTACTCCTCAAGCAATAGGAGTCTCGGGTGTCCTTCCTCCTAAACATGGCGGAACCGGAATAAGTAGTTATAGTGCAGGAAATATAATATATGCCTCTAGTTCTACTGCACTTGCTACCTTAGCATGTAATTCTGGATTAGAAAATAAATTTTTAAAATCTGTCAGTGCAAGTGGTGGAAATAAAGGTATACCAGTCTGGGATAAAGTTACTAAAACTGATGTCGGATTATCAAATGTAGATAATTTGTAGTAGATTCCTAGAAATATTTTTACAGGCGCTAATCAATTATTATATAGTACTGGTTCATCTACATATACAGTTCTAAATCCAAACTCGGCAGCAACTAATAAATTCTTACGATCAAGCAGTAGTGGAGCGCCTACCTGGGAGTCACCCGCTCCTGTAGATGTTGGCCTGGGAAATGTTAGTAATAGTACAATATTAAACAATACTAGCGGAACTAAAGGTGATATAATCTATTGGAGTGGCGCTAATACTCCTGCACACTTAGCGGCAACAACTGCAGGCGCGGTATTACAGTTAAGTAGTGATAAAGTTCCAAGCTGGACGCAAGTGCTTGATGTTCCGCATGGCGGCACTGGTACTTCTTCTTCCCCAACTGCACTTGGTATTATTTATGCCTCAACAACTGCACAATATTCATCTACCACAGCTGGTATCGCTGGAAGTCTATTATAGAGTAATGGTACCGCGGCACCTACATGGGCAACAGTTGTTACTTCAACCACTGCAACAGATGGATATAATAATACGATTGTAAAAAGAGATGCAAATGGATATATTCATGCTGAAAAAGTATATAATGCAGTATGGAATGACTATGCCGAATTTAGAGAGGCTAATTGTATAATACCAGGTAAATGTGTACAAGAAAATGATAACGGCTGTCTTACTATTAGTAATAGACGATTAATCGCGGGAGCATCGATTATTACGGACACGTACGGATACGCAGAAGGTGAAACGGAGCTGGCGCACACTCCCATTGCCGTGGCTGGGCGAGTTTTAGCTTATACATATTAGCCACGTGAAAACTATCATGCAGGCATGGCCGTCTGCTCCGCCCCCAATGGTACTATTGATATTATGACACGAGAAGAAATTCGTAATTATCCAGACGCCATTATTGGAATAGTTAGTGAAATACCCAAATATGAAATTTGGGGTTCTGGAAATGTTAAGGTTAATGGACGCATTTGGATACGTGTTCGTTAATTATTTTAACTATAATATTATATCGCTGCTTCGCGCCGATAGTAATATTATAATAGTAAGGGGTCGCCTAATACGCGCCCCTTATTTAAATATTTGACATTTAAATACCATTTGTGGTATAATAAAAGAAAAAAGGAGGTAATATTATGAATATTACTCAAATTTTACTTGGTCTTATTTTTATTCTAGGTGGTCTAGTAACTCTAATTGTATGGCCATATATTAAGAGTCATGTTTCTGCTGAATAGCTTTCTATGTTAGCAGGTATTGCTCAAACAGTAGTATTTGCCGCTGAAAAGATTTTCGGCGCGAAGATGGGTGACGATAAGTTAGCCTATGCTTTGGGTCTAGCAAAGAAACTACTTGAAAAGAAAGGTCTGACCTTTGATGAAGATGTTGTTCGTGCGGCAATTGAGGCTCAGGTTGAACAGCTAAGCCTCGACCAGAAAGCAGTGGAGGTACCCGCAGAATGATAATGTATGTTAAAACACAAAATAAAGGCACTCTTAATTTGCGCCAAGCGCCTAATACTGGAAGTCCTGTTTTAGCATAGATTCCCTATGGCGCAAAATTAGATGTAGAAACAGTAGATGGAAAATGGGTTCGCACCACTTATAATGGAAAGAACGGTTTTGCTATGACCCAATTTCTATCTGCTGAAACTTCTACAACAACACAATTACAGGCTATTTATGATAGTTTAAAAGAAACTCTCGCGTTAATCGAGAAAGCACTCAAGTGAGGTAATTATGGAAGAATTTGGATGTTTTTATTGTTGGGATATTAAACGCAAAAAAGAAAAAGAATATCTGTATTTTTTCGACGCGGCTAATAATTTAAGGCAGTGTGATTATTGTCCTAAGTGCGGCCGCAAATATGGGGAGGAACCGGTTAATGAATAGTTGGAATTAGAATCAAACACAAAACAATATGACTATGGGGCAAGCGTCATTTAATCCCTATTGGGGAATGAATTAGCCTACTAGTTCATATAATATGCGCGCCCCAGTATACCATGCTGAGCCGATTCATGGTGAAAATGCCGCGTGGGCGTTTCCTATTGGTAGCGGTGATATTTGGTTACCCGATGCTGATTAGGATATAATATGGTGGATTAAAATTGATTAGAATGGTAATAAACAAGTAAAACCATTTGATCTTAAACCACATGAGGAACCACAACCTGTTGATATGGAAAATATCTTGGCGCGACTGGGCGCATTGGAGGAATGGGTAAATGGCAAGTAGAGTAAGTCAAATGCGAAACGGAATGTATCCGCAAACCCCACAAATGCAGCAACAACAACAACTGAATAATAGCATTGCAGAGGTTAAAGCTTTAATGGCTCAAGTTAAAAATGCTCCAAATCCTCAAGCCTTACTCGCGCAAATGTTACAATCTAATCCTAATACAGCCATGATAGCCAAGATGTTAAGTTCTAATGGCAGTTTAGAGTCTATCGCACGTAGTATGGCTCAAGATAGAGGCATAGATATTATGCAGCTAATAAATAGTTTGCAAGGAGGGTGCTTATGAATACTATTAAATTAAATGATGTCGAAGTAGAAGTAATATCTTATAATAGACAGATGACCTTTTCAGAAGATATGGTAAAAAATCGTGCATATTTTGGCATGAAACAAAAAGATTTAGACTTAATCATTGAATTATTTGATACTGAAATTACTAGTATTGAGATTTATCATGATGATGAAAAGATCTATGATTTAAAAGATATTAGTGTACATTTAGATAATATTAGTGAAGATTTAATGCAAGATACAATTGTTACAAATGTAAATCTAATATTTGACAATTGATTAAATTTCTAGTATAATTATAATAGAAATGAAAGGTAAGGAACTTTCACTTCTATAAAAAATATAATAAGCATAGGGAGGCTTTATTATGATTAAAATTTATTCCGATAAGACAAACAAGTTCTACAATAGCGTAGAAGAAGCAAATCGGGCAGAATTTGAACTAAAAGAGAAAGAGAATCGTGAAAAGATTCAGAAGGAGCGCGAACTCGCTCTAGCCAAAGAAAAGAAGGAAAAAGCGCTTACCGAACGCAAGGCTGCGGCGGAAAGCGTAGAAGCCGCACGCAAGAATTATCTAGAAGCGCAAAAGGCATACCGTAAAGCACTAGAAGATTTTTGCGGTAAATACGGTACTTATCATTATAGTACTTCCAGTGCGGATGAAATTCCTTCCTTATTTGACATCTTTGATAATCTCTTTAAGTTCTAAGGACTAAGGCTTGGACTGAGCCTTATCAGTCCTTTCTTTTATAGCCCCGTAGTTGAATGGTACAACACCGGTCTCTAAAACCGTAATGCCTCTGAAGCAGGTAGTCTGGGTTCGAATCCCAGCGGGGCCGCGATTTTTATTGGAGGATATATATATGGCTGATTTATCAACACATTATAAAGAAAGGTCTCCAGAAGAGACAATTTAGATTATTAAAGATTTCTTTAATTAGAATGGCTTTACATTAAAAGAAACAGATTTAAATTAGAGTGAAGCAGGCACATGGTATTGTCATGTAGACTGCTTTAAAAATGATGTTAATGTTTGTGGCGCAAATGGCAAGGGAATGACCACAAGTTATTCTTTAGCAAGTGGATACGCAGAATTGTATGAACGGTTTTGCAATCAAATTAATTTTATGCCCAGCCTCTATTGGGGTAATTTATACATGGACAGAAATTACGCTAAAAATGGATACTATTGGACGCCCGATGAAAAGATTATGACATATGAAGAAACACTTAATTGTTGTGGTCGAGCTAAAGACTATGTCTATGCTTATTGTCGTGATGATGTAGAACTTACTCGCGCAATGATGAGTGCTATTACAGATAACCGCTATGTTGGCGTACCCTGGACTAATATTGATGATTCTAACGATAAAATTTATATTGATCCACGCTTTTCACTACGAATCTGTCGTTCTAATGGCATGGCCGCGGGAAATACATTAGATGAAGCCTTAGCTCAGGGGTTATCTGAATTAGTCGAGCGAGAAGGCGAATATTGGACATTTAAAAATTTTGAGCAACCTCATTATGCTTTGAAATTGGAAAATATTAATAATTCAAGTATATAGGAAAAAATTAAAAATATTAAAGCGTTAGGATATGAATTTTATTTATTTGATTTATCATATAGCTGTCATTTACCGGTAATTATGTCATTACTAGTAGATCGAGATAGCGGTATATTAAATATGAATTTTGGCGCTTTTCCAGTTTTTGATATTGCAGCGGAACGAGTAATTACTGAACTTTATCAAGGAATACAGACTTATAAAAGTTCTAGCTTTTAGGGCAGATTACAACAACCATACAAAGTATTTCAGTTGTCCAATCTATTAATAACATATGGAAATTCTATTTCTGGTGAAATTTTCCCTGCCTGTTTCTTTGATCATATTGAATATAAAGACTATTATAATAAAGAAGTTTTTGTTGATAAAGATTATACAAATAAAGCAATTGTAAAATATTTTGCCAAATTAGCAAAATCACTTGGCACAAAATTTTATTACATTGATAAATCTTTATCGCCAGATATAAAAGCTATTTAGGTTATAATAGAAAGTACAGAACAATATAAAATTAATTATGTAATTGATTCTAATCCTATGGTATGGGATAATACAAGCAAAGAGATTGCTTTATAGGTACTTAGCGATTATACCAAATTATTTCGATCAATTAAGGATCAAACTCCTGTTGATATACCAAATTTAGTTAATTTAATTCGTACTGCAGATTCATATGGTTTTAGTGTCCAAAGATTATTAGATAATACCTTCTTATGGCATTTTACTTTGGCTACTAAACATGATATTGGCCTTCAATATTTACAAATATTCTTAGATCCATTCAATAGTTTTATTGATAACGTTCCAAATGATTTAGTAGATAGCGAAATTTTTAAAGCTTATAAAAAATATACATAGCTTCTACTATATGTAAAATTCAATATTTATTCTGCACAAGAATTATTATATATTTTTAATAATATTTTTAATTATAATATTAGCGAAAAAGATATTGAAAATTGTACATCCTTAAGTTACTTACTATAGAGGGCATATATAGAACCGTTAAGTCGATTTGTACATGGTCCATATTTAGAGATGATCGACACATTTATTAATAATAGTCCCTCATAAGATGAGGTGGTTTAAATGGCAATTGAACAAGGTTAGGTTACTCTTTATAGTGATTTACAAAATGTATACACAACTTTTAATACTTTTATTACTCAATTTGGTGGGCCTATTACTACATTAGTAATACCATCAGCTAATAGTACAATATAGGCATCTAATATTAATAATTTAGATGGGAAAATTACAGAATTTAAGCAAGATACGTATTTATCAACTGAATCCGCTTGGTGGGTTAATTAGACTGTTAATATAGGTAATGTAATTTATCCAGTTGATTGGACCGGAATTAATACCACGGTTAGCAATATGCCAAGTGTAAAATGCCGTAATGACGCTTATCATAGTTTTGGCGCGAATAATCATGGTACATAGGTAAATACTGCGTGTAATCATGGAACAAAAGCACATGGCACGCAAACTAATACTGCATGTAGTCACGGCAATCGCGGCCATAGCACATAGACCAATACTGCTTGTAATCATGGCAATCGTGGGCATAGTACATAGACTAATACTGCTTGTAATCATGGAGTAAGAAATCATAGTACTCACGGTAACAAGAAAGTAAATAACTGCAACCCATATGGTACTCATAGTAATGGAAATAACGGTCAGGGTAGTTGTAGTGCTAATCAATGGCGTAGCCATGGAAATAACAGTTATAATGGTAATTCTCAATGGGTTTGTCAGTATAATATGTGGGGTAATGGTAATAATTCTAATGGGCACTGTGGTTCAAATGGTAATCGTAATCATAGTACTCAAACTAATACTGCTTGTAATCATGGAGCATGTACTACCAATGGTACCCATGGCAATAAAAAAGTAAATAACTGTGGTTCTAATGGTACGCATGGTAATAAAATTTCAAACAATTGCGGTTCTAATGGTACGCATACCCATAATAGTACAAATAATTGTGCTGCTCATGGTACTCATAGTCACAATATAACAAACGACTGTACGGCACATACCACATGTAAATATACCACTTATATTGATATTAGAAATGCTCATACTAATTTGTGAGGTGCTTATGATAAATTTTAATGAAGAACGTACAACCGCGGTTGTCTATACTTGCGGAATATGTAATTTAAATTGTCGTTATTGTACGATTGATAAAAATCCAGCATTATTATAGATAGATAAGGAACTGGAAGAAAGTTTTCAAGGCGATTATTATTTTAATCGTATAAAAGAATATTTTCCACGCCGCGACCAATTAAAATCCCTTGAAACTTGGGGCGGCGAGCCATTCCTTAAAATGCATCGCATTTATCCTTTAGTTCATAAATTAATTGAATATTATCCTTATTTTGATAATATGTATTCATCTACTAATTTTTCTTATGATGAATGGTTAGATGAATTTATGGGATTAATGCAATGTTTTGCTGATTATCCTTATCGATCTTTTAAATATTTATTACAGCTATCCATTGACGGTCCAGAATATATTAATGATGCTAATCGTGGTGTCGGAGTAACTAAACGATGCCTTGCCAATTTTAATAAATTAGTTAATTTAATGCAAGAAGGAAAATTCCCTTCAAATGTAAGTTTAACTATTACATTAAAAGGAACATGGGATTTAGATTGTATTCATAAACTAAATGATAAACAAAAATTAATTGAATTTTTTCAATTTCTTGAAAATAACTATATTGAACCTATTAAAAAATTAAATATTGAGAATATTCAAATATCAAATGATATTCCTAATACCGCTGTTCCTGCTCCAGTAACAAAACATGATGGAATAATATTTAGTGAACTAGTCCAAAAGACGCGAGAAATTGAAGCAGAAAATTTTATTAAACATTATTTTAAATATTACGAAAAAATTACTCCATATGGCAATGGTCAGTATTGCACCTGCACGGAATATAGGTGGGATGTAAATAGATGTGGTTCAGGCAGTACTATGGTAGGTTTTTTACCACATAATATGATTTCCGCTTGTCATGAAGGATTTACATTACTAGTTGAAGAATATAAAAAATTTGCCGCGTAGCGCTCAGATAAAGACTTAACCGTTACTTTAAATAAATTCTTTGAACTACATTCTATTCCTATGTGTTTAACAGATGATCAATATGTGAATCATGAACGTAAAATGTCTTACTTAAACCCAGCTTCCACAGTACAAATGACTAATGCAGTTACCCTTATTATTGCTTTAGCTATGGCTGGTTTAATTGAAGAAAAATATGTAAATGAAGGCGAAGCATTACATGCGGCAAAATATGTATTAGGAAGTACAGCCTTTTGCCCTAAAGCAAATTATGCAGTTACTGGTTCTTTCTGCTTGGAGCCAACTGGTTTCTATATCTTATTGTTAAATGGAGCATTAGATTATTTAGAGGAGGATAGCTGTAATGGAAATTTTAACTGAAGAAAAAATTTAGTATCAAAAAGAATAGGACGCTTTATTAAAAACTATATTAGATTTGCGTTTTTTTAATCCTTGGCGCCATTTAACTAAATTTAATGATGATCGTTCTCTTTTACCAGATTCTAAATTAGAATTATTTATTACTTCTACTTGTGATTAGAATTGTGAATACTGCTATCTATAGCAATATCCTAAACTATATCCTGCTCAATATAATAAGCCAGAATTAATTTTACAAAACATGCGTATTCTTTTCAATTATATCATTGCAAATCAATTTGAATTACCATGTTTAGATGTATTTTCTGGCGAAGTTTTTGCGACTCCATTCGGTTGGGATGTTTTAGATTTAATATATGAATATGTAATAAAAGGAATGAAAGTTAAATATGTTTTAACCACTTCTAATTGTTCCTTTATTAATGATCCTATCGCATTTTAGAAAATTCAACAATTTGTTAATAAATTTAATAATATTGGTTGTCCTCTTGTATTCTCTATTTCTATAGATGGGAAGATTGTAGATAATAATGGAAGACCGCGCCGTAATGGAGAACTTTATAGTGATGAGTTTTATGATAATGTTTTTGCATTTGCTAAAGTAAATAACTTTTTATTCCATCCTATGGTTTCTGCGCAAAATATCAAACAATGGCCCGAAAATTATAAATGGTGGAAAGAACAAGATAAGAAATATAATTTACCTATTGGAAATATTATGACATTAGAAGTACGCAACGAAGGCTGGACTGAAGAAAATATGAAAGATTATTGTACCTTTTTAAAAATTCTAATGGACGAATTTTTCTACGGTGAATGCCATGGAGATCCAAAATTATTTGGAAATGCTCTTGTTTCGGCTAGATAGTTAGACAATGACCCCTCATTAAATGGATATGTGCCTTGGGCAATAGGAGAATGCGATAGTTTCTAGGGTTGTACAGTTCCTAATCATCTTACTGTGCGTTTAGGAGATTTAGCAATTTGCCCCTGTCATCGTCAAGCATATGATGAATACCTGTATGGACATTTTGTAGTCGAAAATAATCGTATTACTGGTATAAAAGCTAATAATCCATAGATGGCAATAAAGATTTATATGGGTAATATCTTAACTTCTATGCCCTTATGTGACCAATGTGAATTCAATTTTTGCTGTTTACGCGGATGTTTTGGTAGCCAATTAGAATCACAAAAAGATCCTTTCTTCCCTATAAAGAATATTTGTGATTTCTTTAAAACTAAATATACTTATATAATGAATTATTATAGAGAACATGGCGTAATAGATTATTTGAAAACTTTTTCACTTGGAGAACCACGTAGTGCATCGGTAGCAAAATTATTATAGCTAAATGATATATTGGAGGCGAAGAATAATGGCTTGGGAACAACTTAATCGTATTTGGCGAGGAGACACTTTATTCTTCAATGAGACTGGGCCTATTTCTATACAAGAATTACGCTCACGCCCAGAAATAGGATATGTAACCAGAGAAAGAAATATTTATGCTAGGGAAATGATTATACGACAAGAAAAAGAAGTATATGGAAAAGATGGCGAATTTGCAATATTACAAGAATATGATGTATATGCAGATGAACCTCATCCCGATTTAACCTGTTTCCCACTAAGTGTATATGGAATGGCAATGGTAAATGACTATAAAGCATTTCATAATTTTTAAGCGGCTAAGCCGCTACGCGCCATTGGTGTAATGGTAGCATTACTGCCCTCCAAGCAGCAGGTGACAGTTCAAATCTGTTATGGCGCTCCACCAGCTTCTCCTAGCTGGACGCGAAAATAGGAGAAAGGCATGTAAGTAGCCTATAAATACTACCAGGAGCGATAACCCTGCAAGTCAGCCTAGGATGACAGACGCGGAGCCAATGTTAGGCTGTCCTTACTTATATAACATCGGACAATTGTACACCGACACTAGTACACGTAACCTGTAACGTTAGAATAGGCGTAAAGCGACACGAAATAGCGCTTATGCAGATAGGAGTTGCGAACCTATCTACAGGTTTCCCGCAGTTCCGAACGCCTAGCGCAACTAGCCCAGTAAGAATTGCGGGAAATTTTTTATTTGACTTTTAGTTAAATTTCATATATAATATATATGTAAGAAAAAGAAAAGGAGATTTACTATGGAACGAATTGAATTTACCTATACTTATCATGATGAAAATGGCGAAGAAAAAGCAGTAACGCAGGCAAGACGAGACGAAAATGGTGTTCATGATTATGATATCTGTGAAATGTTTCTTGATTTTATGAGATCGGTAGGCTTCTCCGAAGAAAATGTTTTCAGATATTTTAATCAGTAAATATTTGACTTTCAGCATAAATTCTGATATAATTATTATGTTGAAAGGATGATGGGTATCAGCTTAGTTGGTTCAAGCAGAGGTCTTATAAACCTAAGATGCTGGGTTCGATTCCCAGATACCCTACACGCGTGAGAACGCAGAGAAAACTCCGACAAACCAGGGCAATGTCGTTAAATAATACTTTAAGCCCATAGGCACATGCAGCAATTTTTTTTGAACAATTGTCTGTTAAACAATCGAGTTTATTGTGCCTAGTATTTCCCAATAGGTAGCATGGAGTAGCGCGAAACGAAGTGCTTGAGGGACTTGCTAATCCACCTTGAGGCAAGTAAATAAGACAACTGGGATGGCGCGATAGAGAGAAGGTATGTCTAGACTCCCCACTCTGCTAGGTGTGACGTAGCAAAAGGTGTCGACTAGATCGTAAAGATTTCATCGGTTATTCATAGTGCGTCAAGCTATGCAAACTGAAGATAGCTATCGTTAGCGCAAAGTTGGGATAACCTGCCAGCATTTGATCGGCGCTTTATAAAAGAGGATTAAATCAAAGGTTATTGTCCGAAAACCGTAGGGAGGAGTGGAGCTCCTCGGCGGTCAGTAAACTGCAATAAATGGTTCGATTCCATTTGCGGCATACCGATATGAAGTTCGGAGTAGGGCAATATCATCCTGTTCAGGCTACGGCAGTCTAGGTCCGGCCGAAATCGGACCGAACTGAGGTTCGACTCCTCTACGGATGCAGACGTCACAGTGAGTTCCGTATCTCCAGAAAATACGGGCGCGCACCATTGATGTAGTGGCAACATAGCACGTTGCCAACGTGTTTTCACCAGTTCAAATCTGGTATGGTGCTCTTATAGACACATACAGCAACCTTTTTCTAAAGATGATTGAGGATCCGCGTGTCATTGGTTCGAGTCCAATACTGCGACCTTATGTCGCAGTTAGCTCAGTTGGTAGAGCGGCGTACTACATAGATGTGTCTAGCTTCATGCCCAAAGATAGTTTAAGTCGGAGAAAACATCGCCCGTGGGCGGTAATGAGGTTCAAATCCTCTGAGGGTATCGCGATCGTGCCGGCAACTGGCATATATTAACAAGAAGTTGTAGCCGGTAGCGCAGGGTTGATCTGCGTAGAGGGACAGTATTTTGTATGAGTGTCTTGGGTTCGAATCCCACACTGGCGGGAATATTCCTGCTGGTGAGCTATGGAGCGGCTATACAAGTATTGATTTAGCTAATCTTACCTCGGTTAACTTGATAGCTACAAGTTAACCTCTTATATCGCAGACAGGACAAGCGGTTAAGTCGCGAGGCTCATAACCTTCGAGGATTGGGTTCGACTCCCAAGTTTGCCACGCTCATCTTAGCAAAAACGATGACTAAACCGATGTGCGGCTAGCAACCTACTGCTGCTTACGCGGTATGGTTTAACTATACCGCCTATTCGTGTATAAAGGAGGAAAATAATGAGAGCAGCGGTTTATTGCGGTACACGCAATGTATATTAGGATATGATACCCTCTATGAAATCTCTCCTAATTCATTCTAATGTAGATAAAATTTATTTTTTAATTGAAGATGATACATTTCCTTATGAACTGCCGCCAGAGGTAGAATGTATAAATGTTAGTGAGCAATAGTGGTTTAAATCAGATTGTATCAATATGAAAAACAGATGCAGTTATATGGTATTATTGCGTGTAGTTTTTTGTTAGATTTTTCCGCATTTAGATCGTATTTTAACTATAGATAATGATACAATTGTACGTGAAAATATATCTGAACTTTGGGAACTTAATTTAAATAATTATTATATTGCTGGCTGTCTAGAACCATAGAAAAGCAAACCCAATCTTACTTATATAAATATGGGTGTGGCTATGATAAATTTAAAGAAATGGCGCGAAGATGGACTAGATAAAAAGTTAGTAGAAGATTTACATACATATTATTTTGAAGAAACAGAACAAACTGCCATTAATATGGCGTGTCAAGGCCATATTCTTGTATTGAATCATATGTATAATAGAAATAATTATACAGGCTTACAATTAGGAAAAGAAAAAATTATTCATTATGCCGCAGTAAAAGATTGGCAAAAACTTCCACTTATATAGAAGTATAGAGATATTGAAATTAAACGCAATGTGCCAGATAATTTTGCACTAGATATAATTATTCCATATTATAATAATGTAAATGGATTGCGTGAAACTTTAAATTCAATTAATTATAATATGGCAACTATTACAGTAGTTGATGATTGTTCTACTAAAAGAGAAGGTTATGAAGAACTAAAAAAAGATTTTCCAACAGTTAATTTCTTATAGTTAGAACATAATTCTGGCCCTGGAGCCGCGCGGCAATATGGAATAGAACATACAAATAATCCATATATTATGTTTATAGATACTGGAGATTGTATTGCTTCACGCGTGGCACTCTCTAAAGCAATTAAAAATATTATTAATTATAGTCAAACTTATATATTTAGTTATACTTCATGGAATGGCGATGGCGGAACTTACTTCAAAAAAGATACTACTTTATTATGGGGAAAAATTTTCAGTCGTGAATTTATTGAATTATATCACATTAGATTTAATATCACTCCAGAAGGTTCATACTCTAATGAAGATCGTGGCTTCATGGCTCCATGTAAATTAATTTTAGAATATATTTCTACTTATGATAAAAATGTGCGCCTATCTTTTAATTCTAATGTATTATATAGACGTATATTAGATAAAGACTCAATTACATAGGCAAATAATGGAGCGTTTTATTACTTTAAACACATCCCTGGATTATCTTATAATGCAGAGCATATTGTAAAAATATGTAGAGAAAATAATCTACATTGGAAATATCCAGCACGATTAATAACATATTATTTAGTTTATTTGTATGAATGTTATTTACGTTGCGCTAAAGAACATCCAGATAATCTAAAAGATAATTTATAGGCGCTAAAATATTTTTATAAATATGTCTATAAGCAATTTGAACTAATTAATCAAAATATGCTAAACCAATATTATCAGAAAGCTGTATCCACATTAATTAAATATAGTAATCCGCTAATACCACGCATAAATATAAATCGTTTTATAGGAGAAATAAAGAATGATTGATTTAATTATTCCATACTATAATAATCGATTAGGATTATTGAATACACTTAATTCTATTAATTAGAATTTATTTAAAGTAACAGTTATAGACGACCATTCTAAAGAGACTCCAATTTTCCCACTAAATGCGGCACAATTATTTAGATTGAATATAAATAGTGGGCCCGGATGCGCGCGTCAGCGAGGTATTGATAAGAGTGATAATCCTTGGATTATGTTTATAGATACTGGTGATATATTTATTTCTGATGCAAGTCAAGATAAAGTAATAAAAGCAATTAAAGAGAATCCAGATGCTAATATTATTAGTTTTCCTTATATCTATAAGGATGGAATAACTAAAGAAACTGATAATAGGATGCATGGTAAAATATATAAGCGCGCATTTTTAGAGAAATATAATATTACATTCGCGGCCGAATCTTCATATTTGAATGAAGATATAGGATTTAATCGCACCTGTAGACTATGTACAGAAGTTGATGGACGACCAATTGTATATAAAGATGTTCCAATTATTGAATGGATAAAAGATGAAAATTCATTAACACAAAAGAATGATAATATAAGTTTATATAAAGATTAGACTCGCGCATTATCATTAACATCTATTCATACTATTAATATTTGCAGGAACAACAATATCAATACTGCCACAGAGATAAATCAAATTGCGATTGCCTTATATTATTGGTTCATTCGCACCGCGGCAGAACGCCCTATTTATATAGAGGATGCATGGGCGGGTGCGCGCATATTCTACAGGCACTTTGAAAAAGAGATTGATCCTAATAAGTTATTATTAGGAAATCCACGTCTCAAACAGTGCTTATAGTATAGAGGAAAAGTAGCATTTCCGATAAATATATTACGATTTACACATGATATTTTGACTAATGAAAAATTACCAGATTAGTATTTGACTTTTAGTGAAATTTAATGTATAATTATTATGTTGAGAGGGAGAAAATCCCTCATATGGCCTCTTAGCTCAGTGGTAGAGCGGGCGGCTGGTGCGATACAATAGAGATTAGTTGGTGCAAGTCCAGCATCGCGCAATTAACCGCTTGATGGGAGTCCGATTCTCTCAGAGGCCGCTCCAATGGTGGTAAAATGCCAGTTACCGCCATTGTCTTGATCGCATATAGTGCTTGGGCACCGCACTATAAAACGTGCCCTATAATTGGCCTTATCGTATAGTGGTGATTACGTAGGCTTGTCACGCCTAAAACCGCAGTTCAATTCTGCGTAAGGTCGCTCGTGCTTTGATGACCAAATGTAGCTTGGCAGTAAATAAACATTAATGCAGATGTGGGGTTATGATGAAAGTCTTTACCTTAAAAGACTATTATGCCCGATTGGTGTAATAGGTTAGCACAGCACCCTTTCAAGGTGCAGACGTGGAGTTCAAATCTCCCATCGGGTACCATTCAACCACATAAAGCCTGAATTGACAGGATATGACCGGCTGGTTGAGGTCCAGCGGCAACTCGATGTGGACTTGTTGAAACATTGGATTGTGTCTCGTGAGCGACGACGGCCGTGGTGAGGGAGCCATCCCAAAAGAGTGATATTAAAATGGCATTACACTTAGCACGTAGTGTATAAATATTCGTGTCGGCTCGGTCCCGTAACTATAAACACGGGCAACCGTTAACACGGATTTTGCAGTTAAACTACCACCGGCACGAAACCTGCCGCGAAAGCAATTAAGTACACTTGAAATAACAAGCGGGCAGGTCAGTAGTGATATGTGGCAAGAAGGAGCGGAAAACGGTATACCAAAAGAAGCGAAGTAAACTGCATACTCTATATTATGTGAGGTACAACAATATGACAGAACCCAGACTAAAAATTCTACCACCTTGGACAATTGTAATTAGAAAACTAGAAGCACTATTTGATGGCGATCCTCAGATTGCTTTCAATACTGATTTTTCTGGCGAACATCCTCGTGTTGTTCTAGCCTGTAACAATGGAGATAAAGTCGCTGCATTACAGAGAATTCTACCTTCTGAAGTTAATTTTGGTAATGTAACACTTGAAGTAATGGTAGATGGCGTACCAAGCAATCGTGCGTTTACAAGCAAGGTTGAACTATTTAAAACTGCGTTTAAAGGAAATCCTGCTTTTGCTGATGCCGTATGTCCTGCGGAAGAAGGTTATCAGTGGATTGGTACTACATATGTAATATTTAAAAACTGTGTAGTTCAGTTCGCTGCTGACAATCTAAACGATTGCCACGGCATTATTAGCACCTTATATCAGACTATTGCTGAAGAACTTCTAACTGGCGAAGCTACTCAAGGCGTTTTCTATAATACCGATGTTGAACGCGCAAATCTTGGAAAGCCACTCGGGGAATGGCCGTAAGGAGGAAACACTAAAATGATGCTTCTCATTCTCTGACTTATTTATGGGTTAGTGCCCCATATCATAAATAAGCGAGAGAAGAACTATTTACTTAGGCACAAGCAGCAACTTATTTCTTTATATTAAGCAAATGAAGTAGAAAAAGATGTGCCTAGCAACTAAATATTTGACATATAGCAGAAATTCTGCTATAATAAATATGTAAAGAGGACAGAACGACCTATTAAATGTGAGGTGACGTTGTTGGTTCCTATGATATGGTTATTTACGGTATTTTAAAGAATAATAGCTATATCACATTTAGGCGCGCGCAGCAAATCTTTTATGCTAAATAGAAATTGATTTATTAATCTCCATTATTTCCGCGCCTAGTAATTTTGGTAGTATGTTTAGAGCCATCGCGAGGATAGTTATCTATAGCATCCTACGTCCTACCATATAAGGTGGCCACCGCCCCTGCGCTTCGGAAAGCGGTATATAAATTGGAGTAGGGCAACCCACTATAGGGGATTGAGAAATATATAGCTTGCGCTTTCGATGTACAGTGGCAACAGCAAGTAAAAAATAGACCATCTGGCCGTGCAATAGAGCAGTAAAGTGTACGTTAAAGAATCGGATTCTGCTATGGTACGTGCTTAATGAGTACATGCTCAGGCGCAATGCGGTAATACCTACGCGTGGGTAGCAAAGTTACCCTGCCTGTCTCCAACATGAGTAAAAACTGTCCGTTGGGCTGGCTGTAAGGCCCGGGTCCATCACTACATCATACGGCAGGTAGAAAGTCCTGCTTAAACCGCGCGGACGGCAACGTATGCACTGTAGACGAGTTTCTCTTGACTCTGGGAAGTTCCCTAAACAAGAATAAAGTTAGGAGCAATGATCGGCTATTTTGCTTAATACTCTGTCGCATACAAATCCTAACTATTATCCCTCCGGTCGCACAGCTGGCGACACAAATAGAGGGTTTTACACCAGTGGAGATTGGGAGCCATGAAAGCTGCTATTTGGCTTAATACTCGGTAGCGCCAGGAGCTCCAAAAAAACAAAATCCTAATCTTCCTTTTATGCCCGAGTGGCGTAAAGGCAGCCGCAGCGGACTTAAAATCCGCTTCTCGCAAGGGAGTGTCGGTTCGAATCCGACCTCGGGCACCAACCTGGCAAGGTGAAATGCACTCTTGGGACACCATCGGGTGCCCCTATTTTCATATAAGGAGGGAGACAAATGAAAAAAATACTCGCATTTCTTTTAATTCTAGTGCTGGTTTTAAGTCCAATAATTGCTTACTCCAATCTTGAAGTAGCAACTCCTACTGACATAGAACCAGTCGAGCCTCCAGTTGACCCGCCGTCTCCACCAGATAATCCACCAGATGAACCACCATCTGATACGGGGCCGCCAATTGTAGACTTTACTGTTACTTTAAGTAACCTAAATCAATTTGGTATTGTCGCTTTAAATGATTGTCAGCTAAAATCTCATATGCGTAATTCTATTTGGGTAGGTGGAACCCTAACCGGAGAATCATATGAAATTAATGTTGATGATGGTACTTCTTGGAGTACTGCCACAGTACATAATAGTTATATACATAATAAACAGGGTAGTTTTATATTTAAAAATCGTAATAACGCACGTAGTGCCGATGCTTATTGTGTATTAACTGATAGCGCCGTTTCTTCAACAATTAACTATTGGTATGGAGTATATAACCAATTAGGTAACAATGGAGAAACCTGTATATATGTGCCCGCATCAAGTGATGGAGTAGCATATATTCACGGCGGCGAAAATGGTTTTCCCAAATATCAATGCCCAGAAGACGATGAATCCGCTTATGACGGGCCAAGTATTACTTATTGGACGGACGCGCCAAAAGTAGAAGTAAGAGATATTTGTGGATTTGTAATCGCGCCAGCCTCTAATATTCTATTACTTGGTAATAACCGTGTCAGCGTAGTTGGAAATAATGTAGAGGCTAAATGGGGTGAAACTCATATTAATAGTAAAACTCCCACTATTGTTGGGCCTACTCCATCCCCAACTCCAACAGCCACACCTACTCCTACTCCAACTGCAACGCCAAAGCCTATTACAGTTACAAAACAATTACAAGGCGAAATTTGGCAAGTACGCTGCGATGTTATGGATAATACATCCTTCCGAGCAGGCGGCGGTTATTGGATGGCCGATATTACAAATCATGCTAATATTACCAGTAAAGAAGGACACCGCTCTAATCATTGCGGTAATAAAGAAAATTGGGTTTTATTTGTCAATACAGAAGGTCAAGCTATCAGTCTATATCAATTAAAAAGTGGTTCTACAGGTGGCACATTACCAAGTATTGTGTATCGTGCGCCCGCAGATTTAGCATCTATTCCTGAAAGTCAATTAATATATGACCCGACAGACCCAAATGATGCTATGACTGCGCGCTTAATAAACGAAGTCTTTATACCAGAAAATGCTATGCCTTTTAGTGAAATTAATTTACGAGAAGGACAGCGCTTATTCTGGATTAGTCAAAATGGATCACAAGTATGGCATCATACTGGCGTTTTACATCGTACTAATCCTAGATTTGCTATCATCATTAATGGTACAGTATATAATCTAGGAGTAGGAGATAGTATAACTTTAACTGATGTTGAAGAAGGTCTATTGGAAATTGAGGAAATTGCTACAGCAAATTATAAACTAAAAGCCATCGAGTATGATGAAGAAGGCAATGCGGTAATTATCAATGAAATTGATCCGCCAAATAAGCCTACACCTACACCACCTCCGGCTATAACAGCTACGCCCTCACCTTCACCTACTCCAAGTCCTACCGCGCCTCCTGGCGAATCTACCAATCCGCCTGTAGTAACTGAAAGCCCAAGTCCAACTCCAATACCTACAGAGACGCCGACACCATCACCAACTCCTATGAATCCTACCTGTAATTTAATTATACAGAAAAAGATTGTAGAAACTGAGAATATTGAAGAAGCAATTTTCTTCTTTAAAATTTCAAGTACGGAGTTAGAGGAACCACTGTATATAGAAATATTAGTAAATGAAAGTGGTATAGGTGAATATACATTAGTAGATATTCCTGCGGGAAAATATACTGTTGAAGAAGTAGATATACCTGACGGCTATACTCTAGTAAGTGAAGGTAGTATTACGCAATATATTACCGAAGATGTGGTAGTTACATTTGAATTTGAAAATAAAAAGGAAAAACCTATCGAATCTCCTTCTCCTACTCCAACATTAACATCTTCACCTACTCCGAGTCCAACAAGTACTCCTACAGTAACTCCCGCACCAACTGCAACTCCAACACCAACCGCGACTCCAACACCCACAGTAACACCTACGGCTACGCCCACTCCAACACCTACACTACCACCCCATGTAATAGATGTAAAAGTTGATGAGAATAATGTAACTTGGTATAAGCTAGATAATGTGCCAGTTGTACATATACCCGCGGACCAGCCGCAACCGAAGCAACATACAGAATGGCTACGTTGGAATATGGAAATTGATGAGTATGATACAGCTTTAGGTGGACAAGTGGTTATTAACCATGTTGGTGATTGTTTCGATTAAGAGGGTGATACAAGTGAATGTACTTATTGAAACTTTATTTGATACGGATTGGGGCGCCATAATTCTTGGCGCCCTTCTCCTCATATTCTTATTAATTGAATACTTTAATAAAACACCAAGAATTTAATATTTGACTTTTTATAAAAATTATACTATAATTTTTATGTACAGAGGGGAAATTCCCCTCATATGCTCCTATCGTACAGTAGTCTAGTACAATTGCTTCGTAAGCAATAAACCTCGGCGCGCATCCGAGTGGGAGCTCTTGCCTCGTATGGCGGTTCGAATCCGTCTGGAGGCTCTATACCAACGGACAAGGCTTAGGCGCATGACCTTCTCCGATGCGGGAATTCAGTGGCCCGATAAGGAGATTGGAACAGGGCGGTGGGACGCGAGTGGTTGGTATTATACGCCGTTAGTCTAACTGGACAAAACGATAGGTTACGGCCCTATTGATGCGGGTTCGAGTCCTGCACGGCGTACTTTATGCCGCGGTAGTTCAGCTGATAGAACGAGTGATTAGTAATCACTAGGTCGAGGGTTTGAGTCCCTCTCGCGGCTCTCATGGGGCTGAAATAGTATCGACAGGTATATGAAGTATTAAGGACACGGGTAGGCGGAGCACCTTACGCAGCAATCTAAAAGAAACGACGAATTTGATTTCGCTTTAGCCGCTTAATTTGGCTAGCTTAAACAGTACACCAGCTAATCGGTAAGTACTTGCGGCTCAGAGATAGATTAGCGCGTCACTTATTATTAATGTTGGCTGTCAGTGCCTAACTGACTATCGTGTAAGTATTTCTTAATATGAATTATAGGCTGGACACGAGGGGCAGAACTCGTCAGCTCCACCACAATAGCAGCTAATCTTTTCGGAGACTAGGAAGAATGAAAACCACTTCCGCCGAGATGTCGGTAGTAGCAAACACTCATGCGTGAGTAAAGGCAAACATTATTGGGACTGTAGGCTTAGAGGCAGCCATCAGCTAAAGAGTTCTTAAATCTCCTTTGGTGCTAAATGTATCATGGGCTTACGATTATCCGCCCCATGAGTATGATGTGCCAAGGACAATAGATGAAAGATTTAGCGTAATAGCACACCCAATTTATGCCCGTTTAGCTCAGTTGGCAGAGCTTCCGGCTTACATCCGGACGGTCGGCGGTTCAAGTCCGTCAGCGGGTACCATATGCCGGTGTAGCTTAGAGGTAGAGCAACGGATTCATATCCCGTAGGTCGGTGGTCCGAATCCACCCGCCGGTACCAAATCCTATAATAGCCAGCGATAGCATGGACGCTATGGACGCCCTTTAAAGTTGTTCGCGGTAGTGAGAATAACCTTCGCCGTGGCGAAGTAAAAGAGCCACGGAATACGCACCAATAACTCAATTGGTAGAGTACAGCACTCTTAATGCTGGAGTTCGATGGGTTCGAGTCCCCGTTGGTGTATTTTTAGGAGGATTTAATATGGACGCTAATGGATATGTTATGATTTTTATGCCACAACATCATCGTGCTAATTCATGGGGTGTTGTCTATGAACACATTATTAAAGCAGAAGAAATGTTAGGCCGCGCCCTTAAAGATGAAGAGGTTGTTCATCATCGAGATGGCAATCGTGCAAATAATAATTATAATAATCTATTAGTATTTCATACTAAATCTGAACATACTCGTTTTCATAAATTAAATGAAAATGAAAATGTGCTAAAACAATTAAATGATGGTAGTTATATTGTTGATTTAATACCAAATAATATTTGTCCTATTTGTGGTAAACATAAAGAATACAGAGCAAAATTATGTTTAGACTGTAGTAGAATTGCACAAAGAAAGGTTGAACGTCCAAATCGTGAAGAATTAAAACAATTAATTAGAATGCAATCTTTTGAAGCTCTTGGACGTCAATTTGGAGTAGATGGAAATGCTATTCGTAAATGGTGCGATAAATATAATTTACCAAGACGAAAAACTGATATTAAAAAATATTCGGATGAAGAATGGAATCAACTATAAGGAGTGATTCTATGAATCTAAATAACTTTAAACCACTGCAAAAATATCTCGATAGTTTACCAGATGTAAAATGGTGGCAATTTAGAACTCGATTTATTATTTGGTGGTCAAATATGATTGATAATTATTATATTTGGAAATATAATAGGAAGTGATTGAAATGAAACGAAAACATAGGAGATTTAAACATTATATCTTGCGCGTGTAACCAAGTGGTAAGGTAATGGACTTTTAATCCATGAGTCGCAGGTTCGAGTCCTGTCACGCGCACTATGCTGGAGTGGTCCAACGGATACGACAAGAGACTTCTAATCTCTTGATCAGGGTTCGACTCCCTGCTCCGGTACTGTGCTAGAAGCCGAAGCGGATAGGCCGTAGATTGTGGCTCTGCGTGTAGTGGGTTCGAGTCCCATCTAGCACCCCTATGCCCAGATGGTGAACCGGTGAACACCGTGGACTGAAAATCCACTATTGGTTGGTTCGACTCCAACTCTGGGCACCAAATTTATATTATTGAGGTAAATTATATGGAATGGATTCCTTGTAAAGAATCGCAGCCTAAGGTTAGTGGTTCATATTTTGTAACTTTTAATTGGGGAGAATATGTACGATTAACAGATAAAATGGATTATTATTTAAGTGGTACTAAATATAGATGGGTTTGGGATAAATTTAATTATAGAGATATGACATATGATGTAGTTGCTTGGATGCCTGCTGAACCATATATGGATTAATATTTGACTTTTAATATAAATTATATTATAATTTATATGTAGAAAGAAAGGAGCCTTGTTATGAGAGATCCGAATCGTATTGATAAGTTTTGTAATGAACTTAAAACTATTTGGCATCAAGTGCCGAATTGGCGCTTTGGGCAACTGATGGAAAATATGCTTGGGGCAAGACTTCAGGCAGTACAAAATCCTAATGGCTTCTTTTATACTGAAGATGAAGAATTGTTTGCTTTCTTTGAAAATTATATGAAAGAGATTGTAAAAGAAGGTAGACAAAATAAAGATTGGTAATAACTAATCCACCTGACATGGCTGTGACTACAAGGCGCGGAAAGGTGGCGGCAATCTCTAGCCCAAGCAAGTTGAAACGATATATACCCTTGGGATGAAAGCTAATATACAATGCAGAGTGAGATATAACGTGAGTTTAGTTACATTATATGTGTAGTCGGTCTCCCTGTGGCCCGTTACGTATATAAGTTGGCACAGGGGAAGCTTCCGGGATGTAGCTCAGTTGGTTTAGAGCGCCTGTCTGATAAACAGGAGGTTTTCGGTAGTTCGAATCTACCCATCCCGACTCAGAGGTTGCGACCTCAGGCATCTTATGATGCACGTAAATTCCGTATACGTCCGAATTGCTACACAAAACGATGTAGTTGGTACGGTAGAGAAAACTGCGGCGCTATGCTAAGTAACAACGAAACTTGGTGAAGGCTGATGGTGTTTAATGGTAGCATAGCGGTCTCCAAAACCGTTGGTCTAGGTTCGAATCCTAGTCAGCCTGCTTTATGCCTTTCTATCCCAATTGGAAGAGGAAACCGACTCAAAATCGGCTCAGTTTGGGTTCGAATCCCAAGTTAGGCACATTGGCGCAGTATTTGAAGATCAAGCCAAACCCCTAAAAATCCTTGTGCCCTGGGTACTTTGACTGCACAACCAGGGAGGTA